>Ga0306920_100000005_pt1 | contig 511816 bp, 455 predicted proteins | sample flu12Cox44000170_FD_204666 | JGI IMG/M metagenome (GOLD analysis project Ga0306920, IMG submission 204666) | Lab enrichment of tropical soil microbial communities from Luquillo Experimental Forest, Puerto Rico - flux4day.12C.oxic.44.000.170 (v2)... | ecosystem: Environmental > Terrestrial >... | reverse complement strand
CTTCACAGCAATAACACTCGTCGCGGCTGCGCTCAGCTTCTGGCTACTTGGACTGGCACTGCGGCAACTCCCGGTTGGAACCGCCTACGCCGTCTGGACCGGGATTGGCGCTGTCGGCGCAGCCATACTTGGTATCGCGATCTTCGGCGAGTCGCTCACCCTTGTGCGCATCGGATGCATCGCACTAATCGTGTGCGGCATCCTCGGTCTCAAGCTTCTCGGTGGCGAAGGTGTGGCCTAATCTCTCGCTCAAGCGGACCGCTCGCCGGCGGCGCTTACGCGCCGTCCGCTCGCGGCCGCTTAGCTTCGTCCGTTAGGCCTCACGGAATAAGCCGCCGCAATCTGCCGTGCACACGTACAGCCGGGGGTACTATGAGCAATTTCATCAATTTCAATCAGTTGCTCAGCTCTCTCGCCGCAGACCCGAGCACGGTGAATGATCCAGTAAAGCGCATGTTTATCTGTGATGGCGCACATCTCACGGCCAACATCTCGATGGGCGTAGAAGGTGGCAGCACCTTGCACACACAACCGGAGCACGACGAAATCATCGTTGTTCTTGAGGGTGAAGCCGAGTTTCAGGTTGGCGAGGAAACGAAGCGCGTGGGCCCAGGGGACTTGGTGTTCATCCCGCAGAACACACGGCACGGTCGCGTGCGAACGCTTTCGCCCAAGTGGGCGGCGCTTTCAATCTATGCTCCGTTCTTCGATCGCAAGCGTCAAAACATCGTGTGGCATCGTGAGGCCTAACATCTCGTTCACCCGGACCCGTCGCCGGCGGGCGCTGAGTGTTGAGCTTGATGGGCGGTGGCACGCCGGCGTTGGTGGCGGCGTCGGGCCGCTTAACTCAGATCGTTAGACCTCAGAAACGAACCATTGCCCGCATACATGTCGATCGAACGCCGTCACGTAAGGTCTGTCTCGCTTCCTCAGGAGTCGGCGATTGCTAAAGCCTACGCATCGATGAATCTGGCCGACGCTTATTCGATCGAGCTTCCCACCGGAGCGTCGACCAATCCCGAAGTGTTGGCGCGGTTCATCTTCGCCCACCAAGCGCCCTGGATCAGCAGGCTCATCGCAGTTAGAGACGCGCTCGTAGCGAGTTTCGGCCTCAAGACAGCTAAGCATCTCGCATCACTGGAAGCGGAGAGCGGAGCAGGCCGACTCAACATCTTTAAGATCTACAGCAAAAGTCCGACTGAAGTTGTTATAGGAGAAGACGACAAGCACCTGGACTTCAGGCTCTCTGTTTTGTGTTCCGGTCAGTCGTCGCCGGAAGCTAAACGTCACTTGACTCTGTCGACCGTTGTCCATTGCCACAATGGCTTGGGTCGTCTCTATATTTTTCTCATCGCCCCGTTTCATCGCTTAGTCGTTCAGTCCAGTCTTCGTAGTGCGGCACGGAGCGGCTGGCCGTCAGCGACGGAAGCGTAAGCAAAAGTCCACATCATCATGCACGGCCAACCGGGGTCTAACCCCTCCATCGAGCGGACGTCCAACGGCAAGCTTCGCTTGCTGTCGGCCGCCGCTCATGTCGAACGTTAGGCCTATGCTTCCCGCTTTCGGCCATGAGCGGCCGGTCACCGTCGCTGGCAATAGAGACCTTCGCGACTTCAGTGGATCGAGGAAGAATGTGCTAGCGGGCGCATGGAGACAGACAATATGGTGAAGATTACTTTCTGCCTTAAGCGGCTGCCTTACCTTTCAACTCAGGATTTTCAAAGGCATTGGTGCGAAATTCACGCGCCTCTCGTCCGCAAGCATCAGAAGGCGCTGCGAATCGTTCGGTACGTCCAGTTTCATTCAGACCTCGGCCCACTGACGGAAAAGTTGCGAGCATTTCGACATTCCCCGGAACCGTATGACGGAGTGGCGGAGATTTGGTACGAAAGCCGCGAAGCGCTCGAAGGATTGGGAAAGGACTCCAGCGCCAGAGCCGCGAGCCGTGAGCTACTCGAAGACGAGAAACGTTTTGTTGATCTCTCCCGATCGCCAATCTTCGTCGGAGAAGAGAAAGCAATAGTTGGCCCGGGTGGGTAGGGCCTTCTACCGTTATTCTTCTGGCGCGACTCACGTCCGGGCGCGGCGCATCTTCCCAGGTGACGCCGAGCCCCTGGTTCGAGCGGACCGGTCAACGGCGCTGCCGTTGACTGCCCTCGAAGATGATTGAACGGCAGCCAGCGGCTGCCACGAATAGCTGGTATGGGTCGGCTGCGGACCCTCAGATTTCGTCACTAGAAGCTTTGGCGAGCAAGTGATTGCTCCGTCAGGTGGTAGTGCTCAACGGAACACTCCTCGATCAATTCTGCATATCCTGGCGGCAACAGTGAGACCCTCCATTCCGGTCCAAACCGCGCCTTAAGTGCATCCGCGTCCGTCCAGATCGAGGCGAAAATAAACTCATGCTGAATATCGTTCGCCGGACCCGCAACTAGAAAACCGAGAAAGCCCGGTTGACCTCGTACTACCTGAACAGATGATGTGGCTAATTTCTCTGCTAATGCCTTCCTACAGCCTTGCCTCGCACGGGCCCTGAAGATCCTGATTATCGGTACCGAGGGGCGAAGTTCATAAGATTCGACGTTTGGCATGGTTTGGTTTCCGTTATTGGGAAGCCTCGACGGAAGCCGAAAATCATCCCGCCACCAACAGACGTAGCGGCATCAGGGGGCCGACTGGAATGTACTCGTGATCCAACATGTGTTCTTTGGCAAGCGGCAAAGATTCCATGATGGATGTCGCCTCTGTGACGTCTTTGGCGTTTAGGAGGAAAACAGCCCCCCTGCCGTCTTCTCGCGCATACCATTCACGGATCTTCCCATCAAGATAGAGTTGGACGGTTGCGCGTATCTCGGCGGGCATGATGGCCATGACTCGCTCGCGTGTTACGCCGGGCTTTGCTTTTAGCAGCGCAAAGACACCTTGGGTCGTCGGGGTGGAAGTTTGAGCTTGGGCGTGAGATTGGTCGGTCATAAGCAAACTCCTATCAGGATTACGTGGGTGTGAGGGTCAACTACTGGTGACCCGTGGACGCTCCTTGATGCCATCGGTGTCGCCACGGTGTGACGGTGCTGGAAATTTCCTTGCGACTGTGGCCACTCGGCGCGGCTCAGATCGCCGAGTTCGCCGCCTTCTCCCGCTCGAACCTGTTGATCAGGTCAGCCAGTGCCCTGGGCTCTTCATCGGTGGTCATGTGACCGCCCGGGAGACGCGCGATCTCCAACCCGAAACGGGCCAGCCGCTTCTGCGCGAGGTCGACTTGCCGGTGCTCGAACCGGTCCTTCTCGCTTCCGCCGACGAGGAACGGGAAGCGGTCGCGGAAGGCCATGAACAGCCGACCGAAGTCGAGGCGCTCGCCTTCCGCCTTGTGATCCGCCACGAAGCCGGACGCCTGGCGGAGGTAGTCGAAGCCGTCATGACGGTGAAGCGACTCGTAGACACGTCGACCCGCCTCGTCGCGACGCGGGAAGCGCCGGGACCACATCACGCCGGCCATCATCATGAATACCGCGAACGGGCCCTTTGCCAAGGCGGGCGCCATCCAGGCACCGGATCGTCGAAGCAGAGGCGTCGTCCACCAGGGGTGCGAGTGGCCGTCGGTGAACAGGCCGCCGTTGAAGATGAGCGCGCCCCGGATGACGGGTCCGCCCTCGGGCTCGCCGCGCTCCTCTCGTTCGAGCCGACGCCGCAGGTGCTCCAGGATCACTAGCGAGGAGATGTCAAACGCGACCAGCGTTGTCGAGCGGACGCCGAGATCGCGCCAGAGCGCTTCGACGAGGTCGGTGCGCTCGGTCGTCGAGAACCGGTAGCCGCTCGGCATGTCGGAGTCGCCCATGCCCACGTAATCGAGGAACAGTTTGGGCATGGTCGACGCGCCAGAGAGGTGCGGCAGCACACTCGCCCAGCCGCTCGAGCCATCCGGGTAGCCGGGCAGGAAGCTCACAGCGTGCGCGATATCGCCGTCGCGCCGAGTGAACACCTGCAGCGACCCGTCTCCGTGGCCCAGCGCCCGCGACCCAGGGTCGTAGGCGAGCCGCTCGCCGCTTGCGTACCAAGCGCGGAGTTCGTCCTGCACTGCGCGGATGCGTTCACTCCGGAGGCCCGAAACCGGCGCGCCGGTGGCCAATTTGGTTAAGGTCGGTCTTGCGGAAAGCGGGCTGTTCGTCGTCATGGCCGTTGCTCCTTTCACTGACGGCCCTGACTCTATGCTTGCCTCCAGCGTAGCGCTAGCCGTGATAATCTGGACGTGTCATGAAGCGAAACTTCACAGTCCGGCACGGCGCGCTTGACGGAGTGGAAGCGTTCCTGGGCGTCGCGCAGCACCGCAGCTTCCGACGCGCCGCCGCCGACCTCGGGGTGACCCCGTCCGCCATTAGCCAAGCCATCCGTGGGCTCGAGGCGCGGATCGGGGCAGCGCTGTTCGCGCGCACGACACGCAGCGTCGGCCTCACGGAAGCGGGCGAGAGGTTCCTCTCCCGCGCTGCACCTGCCTACGAGGAGCTGGCCGCGGCCGGGGCGGCGGCTCGGAGTCTGGGCGAGCGGCCCATGGGGCTGCTCAGGCTCTCCGCCCCACGTGGCGTGGTGCCACTCATCCTGCAACCTGTGATCGCGTCCTTTTGCGAAGCCTACCCCGAGGTGGAACTGGAAATCGTGACGAGCGAGGAACTGGTCGACCTGGTAACCGGACGCTTCGATGCCGGCATTCGTCTCGGCCAGTTCCTAGAGGCTGATATGGTCGCGGTGCGACTCACGCCTGCGTTCCGGTTTGTCGTGGTGGGGGCACCCGGGTACTTCGAGCGACGGGGCGTGCCGAAACGGATCGAAGATCTGCAAGACCACGCCTGCCTGCGCCTGCGCCGTTCGAATGGGGCAATCGCTCCGTGGCGACTCCTTGAGGACGGTCGGCCGATCGAGATTGGGGTTAAGGGACCGCTGATCGCGAACGACTATCCAACGCTGCTCGGGGCCGCGCAGGAGGGCGTCGGGTTGGCGCAGGTCCCTGAACCGATGGCGCTTGCGCCTGCGGCCGCTGAAAGACTCAGCGTCGTTCTAACGAAACTCTCACCGACGGTCCCCGGCGTCTTTCTCTATCACCCGGGCCGACGGCAGGTCTTGCCCAAGCTCCGAGCATTCATCGACCATATCGCTCGCTTGCGGTCCGAGGGGCTTTCCTCGCCGGCATTGCTCGCTGAGCGGCCGCGCCGGGTGCGTGCCGAGGGCGGCCGCTCGGCGCCCAAGGCAGACCGGCTCGTACAGCGAAGCAAATGATAGTGGTCGTTCGCTGGTTGTTTGCCGTGTTCTCGGGCTCCCTTGGCAGGCTTAGGCTTCGCTGCCGTCATTAGGACGTAACTGATCGGCGTGGTCCAAGCAATGACATTGTTCGAGAGTGGCACCCATGATGCCTAACATCTCGTTCAACCGGACCCGTCGCCGGCGGGCGTTGAGCGTTGGGCTTGGTGGGCGGTGGCTAGCCAGCGTCGGTGGCGGCGCCGGGCCGGTTAACTCAGATCGTTAGGCCTTTAGAGCCGAACAATGCGGGCACTCGAACTAAAGGTTCCTCCGCCGGTGGCCGCTTTCCTGGTTGGTGTTGCAATGTGGTTCGCTGCTCGGCGGGGCGCTTCGCTCGAGTTGCCACTCGTCGTCCGAATCGTTGCGTTCGTTGTCATCGGTCTCGCTGGTGGAGCGACAGCCTTAGCCGGCGACCGAGAGTTCAAGCGGGCACGAACAACCATCAATCCGTTCAAACCGGAGAACTCCACCGCACTCGTAACATCGGGTATTTATCGATTCACGCGAAACCCGATGTACGTCGGCCTCACATTGCTCGTTCTCGGCTGGGCGGCCTTTCTCTGTTCAGCCTGGGCGCTTCTTGGCCCTGTTATCTTTGTGCTTTACATCAGCCGCTTTCAAATCACGCCCGAGGAACGGGTGTTGTCTGCCAAATTCGGAACGGCGTACACGGAATACGCGTCACGCGTGAGAAGGTGGCTCTGAGGCCGCGGCGGCTTGTGACAGCAACATCCCTTTTCTTTAGCATCATCGCGAGCGCGTTTGGCTTGGCGTACATGGTTTACGGGAAACGTCAATCCAAGATCGTCCCATTCATCGCGGGTTTTGGCCTGTGCGCGTATACGTATTTTGTCGACACCTGGGTTTGGCTCACCGTGGGCAGCTTCGGAATCGAAATGGGAGATTTTGTGTCGTTCGTCATGGATGGACGGCAGGAATACGTTGGCCGCGCAATTAATGTGGCGTGCCGATTACAGTCTGCCCTCAAAGAAAAAGGAGGGTCTCCCGCATACAGCGCATTGGTATCCAATCGCGTGTACAGCGAGTACTTCGCGGGAACGACCCCACACCGGGTTCACAAGGTAACGCGGAGGCTTCGCAACATCGGCGGCGGCGCAGAGTTCGACTGTCGTCGGATGTGGCTGGTACGCCCCCTCCAAGCGGCGAACGAGCCGTCGTAGTCCCGTCGCCGGCGGGCGTCAACGCTTCGACGAAAGTGGAGACGATGGCGGTAAGAATGAAGTTGAACGATCGTGGCTTTACGGCGCCTTCAATGCGTCGATCAGCGCCGCGACGTTGGGCGAACCGAATCCGGTCGGGAGGTTATAAGCCGACCCATCACCGATCATTGCGGTTGAGACCGGCATCAAGAGGGCTCATGCGAAAGTGGCCGGTACTGCGTGCGCTCAGATGCGGCACGGATACGGCCGCCCGCAGGACGTTGTTACCCATCGGGATCAGGCTGCGTCGGTCCGCGCCAATCCGGTAGCTTGCCGGCGCGCGCGTCATGAGCGCAGGCGGAACCGGCTCGAGATTCGCGCGCGCCTGACGGAGCGTCTCGAACATACCTGAGACGCCGAGAATCGAGCAGACTTGCCGGATTTCGTCGAGACGCGTCGGTCCAACGATGTCCGTGCGGCCGGAATAGCGGAGCTCTCCGCTCAAGTGCAAGTCGATCTCGTTGGCCGCAACCATGGCGACGACCTCGGCGTCGAGCAACGAGGCCCTGGCCAGCTCGATCGAGGGCGCGTCGCCATGGGTCGATTCACGTTGCGTATAGGCGCGCACACGTGTCTCGAGAGCGCTGTCCCTGCCGCCTAAGATCTCACCGATGGCTTCGGCAGCACGGCTTCCCACACCACGAGGCGCGTGCGTATATGCGGCGTGTAGCAACCCCGCCGCGACGACGTCGGCCTGAAAGCCGTATCGGACCAGAACGCTCGCCGTGCCGACGAGATGGTCGATGAATGGTCGTCCGCAGGGGCGATAGCCGCCGTCGACGAGCGCTTGGGCAATGCGATACGAGCTTGCGAGCGTCGCGAGTTCGGCTTCACGATAACCGCGCTCGAGCGCGAGGTCCATCAATCCCGATCGGGTCTCCCGGTGCTCCTGCTTCTGCATCGGTGTGTCAGGGCCGGCACGCGCTTCAGCCCGTACGGGATCGACCATCGCCACATGGTCGCGGACGAACCGGCGCACCCCGCCGAACGAGCGCTCATCGTCGACGACTCCCCACTTGCGGCAGAACGCAGCGATGCTTGCATTTGCCTCCGCTGGCGCCCAGCGCTCGCGCCAGAACTTGAGTTCCGTGAGCTTGCATTCAGCGGACGCCAAATAGGTGACCCGCGCGGCGGGCTCGATGTACACCGGGTGGTGCCGCGACCTGACCTCGAGTGCGATGTCGATGTGTTCGTGCACGCATCGGATCGCCGGGTCGAGCACGCCGTACTCTCGCAAGAGGGATGTGCGAATCAGCATGCAGTGATACTCGGCAAAATCGCACGGAACTCGCTGCAGTTGCACGCTCCTGGGATCGACGTCGGCGAACTGGTGCAACTCTTCGAGCACCCTCCCGTCTGGCACGATGGACTCGACGATCTTCCCGCCGGCCATGTGGACTTTCGGTGGGCGAATCCCGTCGCCCCAAAGGTATAGCGGCGCGACGATGCCGGCGCCCGTCTCGTCCGCGCAGGCGACGAGAGCCTCGAGCCAGCCCGGTTCGACCAGCACGTCGTTGTCGATGAACACCGTGTAGTCCGACGCGATGCGATCGATCACTCGATGGCGCGCCTGCTGCGGCCACAACGGCTGATCGAAGCGCACGACGTCGAGTCCCCACTCGGCCGCGCGAGCATCGAGCACATCGCGCAGCCACTCCGGCGATGCGCAATCCACGTACATCAACCGATAGGGTCGCGCAGTGTGCTTGACGATGCTCTCGAGCGCAGTCGCCGCGAGCGAATGGCGTTCGCGAGCGGTCATTACAATGGTGGCGCGGGCCATACGAGGTGATTCCATCTCACGCCCCTCGGGTAAGCGTCGAACCAACTATAATCGTTCGCGTCCCACTCATCGTGCGACATGTTATCGAACGCTTCGTCAATTTCCGTCTTCATCATCGAATGCCATGAACGCCGGTGCCCTCGAATCCTTCATCTCGCAAGCGGCCTCACGAAGTCGCGAGCGGACTGAGCCCGCGGATTGTGTTCTGGTTCTCGCGCCCCTGATGCTGGACTTGATCGAGCACGCCGAGACCTTTCTCCAGCCGCAGCACTATCGCAGCGACACGGTGAGTTACACAAGGAATCTCGTCTACAAGGCACCGGACGAGAGCCTGTCGCTCTACGCGCTCGTCTGGCTGCCCGGTCAGTGGACCCCGGTGCATGACCACGGGAGCTGGGGAGTCGTTGGCGTTGTGGAAGGAGTGCTCGAGGAGCGCAGCTACGTGCGCCTTTCGCCGGATCGAGGTGCGGATGAAGGTATTGAGCTCGCGCGTGGCGGCATCGTGTTGCTGAGGTCTGGCGCGGTGACGAGCTTTGTGCCGAATCCCGACCACATTCACGTTACCGGAGTCCCGCCCGAGCGGTCTCGAGCGGTCAGCCTTCATTTGTACGGCCGGATGATGAGCAGTTTCAACATTTACGACGTCGGATCGGGTACTCGCAAGCGCATAGACGTTGCCCACAACGAAAGCTAGCTTTCCGGTGTATGGTTCAGGACAAGTGGGGGCATTAAGAGGCGAATTGCCGCGGAGCTCAAAGTCAGCAATGCCACCTGACGCCACGACTGAACCGAAGCATTAGACGCCTGCTGTTTCTAGTGACACACCATGCCCTCTCGACGCAGCGGGAAAGCCCGCGTCCTCGCTACCCAAGCCATCGATCTGGGCTTCGCGATACCACAAGTGGTCGCACACCGTGCCATGCGGATGGCGCGGGCCGGATCTTCCCCGACCTTACGCGATCGGGAGGAGTTCTATCTCATGTCCGCCGAGAAAGTGGCAGCTTTCTACGAGTCATGGACTGCGATGGCGATCGAGATGTATCGCGTCACGTTGCAGCTCTCGCTATCGGCGATGCCAGGTTTTTGGTTTCGTTGGCCCGTGACGACGCGCTCGTCCCGAGCTGCTCAAGATCAGTGGCAGCGGACGTTCTTCGCGGTTCTTGGCAAAGGCGTGGCGCCTATCCATCGGCGCGCGGTCGCCAACGCAAAGCGTCTGGCACGCAGGCGATGAGACCGATTCACTGGTGGAAGGGTCGCCCGCGCACTCGATGGCTGCTTGTCCTATTGCTGACGCCGGCAGCGGGTATTGGCCTGGCTTCAGCTTCGTCCTTGCCTGTCGGCGCTGTGCTTTCCGACCCACCGTACTCGAAGTACGCCGTGGATCCCGCCTTCAGCGGCAAGCCCGCCCAAGTCGATTTTCGCGGTAACGCAGCAGCTTATCGGTTTCGGACTGTCATACGTGAAGGCGCCCGCGAGGGGCCGAACTTTGCCGACCACTACACGCTGGTGACCTGGGGCTGCGGCGCGGGATGCCAGTCACATGCGATTATCGATGCCCGCACCGGTGCCGTTCATATGCTGTCGATCACGACGAGCTACGGAGTCAGCGTCCGGCGAGACAGTCGGCTGCTGATCGCGGATCCGGCTGAGCGTTGCCTCGATCCGGAAAGTGCCGGCTCGACAAACTCCATCTGGTATGTCTGGACGGGGCAAAAGCTTCAGAAGGTTGGAAGCCGGCGCATTGTCGCGCCGTGTGATGATTGATCGGACGCCCCCGCAGGGTCTCAGTCTCGCCTGGCAGATTTCGCGGAGTGGCACCCATCCTTTTTCCTTCGTACAAGAGCCCAAGGCGGATGCGCGGGCGAACAAGACAATAGAGCCGTCGCCACGGGTCACCTGGCAGCGAAAATGAGCGCGTCCTTTCGGTATCAGTCTGACTCCATATAAGCGAGGCGACCTACAGAAATCCCGGCGCAAATGGCGGAATCTTGATCTTCATTCCGAGCGCATTCCTGCTCGACTCGAGGACTGCCAAATGCGAAAACTTCTGTTCGCGGTCTTGATCACTTCGGTGTTCGCCGCCGTGCCTGCAACCGCGCAGGTGTCCGTGGCGTTCAACACGCGAAGCGTCAGCATCGGCATCAACGTCGGCACCTATCCGCAGCTCGCTTTGATTCCAGGGTATCCCGTCTATTACGCGCCGCGGCTCAGCGCGAACTATTTCTTCTACGACGGGATGTACTGGGTCTATGACGGCGAGAACTGGTATACGAGCGCGTGGTACGACGGACCGTGGGATGTCGTCGAGCCCGTGGCGGTGCCCGTGTACATCCTTCGCGTTCCGGTGCGCTATTACCGCCGGCCGCCTCCCTATTTCCAGGCGTGGGTCGTGAGCGAGCCGCCGCGCTGGGGCGAGCATTGGGGTCGCTCGTGGGAAGAGCGTCGAATCGGATGGGATCGCTGGGACCGCGGTGCGGTGCCGGCGCCGGCCCCGCTGCCGGTTTATCAGCAACAATACTCGGGGAACAGCTACCCGCAACAGATCACTCAACAGGTAGTGATCCAGGAACAGCACTATCATTACCGTCCGCGTGAAGCCGTCGCGCAACAGGCTTACCAGCGACTGGAGTCGCGCGCTGCAGCGGGTGGTGGGCAGGCTAGCGCACCGCCGCAAGGGCAGCCACAACCTGCGAGGGCCCCGCAAGCGCGGCCGGCCCAACCTACCCCGACACCGCAAGCTCAACGGGAACAACAGAGAGCACAGCAACAAGCCGAGCAGGCGCAGCGCGCGCAACAGCAAGCGCAACAACGCCAGACACAGCAAGCTGAGCGTGAGCATGCACAACAGCAGGCGCAGCAGCAACGACAGTCAGAGCAGGCGCAACGGACGCAACAGCAGTCTCGGGAACGCGAGACGCAGCAGGCGCAGCAAACGCAACGCGCGCAACAGCAGGCTCGGGAACGCGAGACGCAGCAAACGCAACGCGCCCAGCAGCAGGCGCAGCAAGCTGAGCGTGAGCATGCACAACAGCAGGCGCAGCAGCAACGACAGTCAGAGCAGGCGCAACGGGCGCAACAGCAGTCGCGGGAACGCGAGACGCAGCAAACGCAACGCGCGCAGCAGCAGGCGCAGCAGGCTGAGCGTGAGCATGCGCAACATCAGGCGCAGCAGCAACGACAATCAGAGCAAGCGCAACGCGCACAACAGCAGACGCAGCAACGTGAAGCGCAGCGCGCGCAGCAGCAGGCCCAACCACGTCAGGCGCAGCCACCCGAGCACGCACAACAGCAGGCGCAGCGCGAACGCGAACAGCGTGCTCAGCAAGGGAAGGGCGAGCCGCCCAAAGAACAGCAGGGCGGTTAGCTAGCCACGGATCGCCGTCTGTCGTTGTTCGACGACGACACTACCAAACCGCAGAAAGACGGCCCCGCGCGGGCCGTCTTTCTGTCCACCTATCAGAGTTGTCTTTCCGGGGGGCTGCAGAGGCCCCTCTTCAGCCAGGGCCGCATCCGGACCCACGCCACACCGGCGGTCTTGAGCGGGCCACTCGATGCTTGCTGCAGTGGCTTGCCGGTATGCCAGCTTTATGGCGCCGGTTTCAGCGAGACCGCCGTCACGCCAGCAGCCACGTTCGCTCCGTTGTAGCCCTGCACGCTGATGGGTTGGAGCGCGATACCCTTGCTCGAGCCTCCCACCAGAACGTTGGCACCAAGACCCACGGCCCAGGCCGCCTCTGCCGTTGCGCCGACGTAGTCGCCGGTCAGCAAGCCTGGAGTGAACTTGTCGCTGGTGGAAACGACTCCCCAGAGAATCACCGAATTCTCCTGATAGCCGATGTCCACCCCGTACTTCTTGATCTCGCCCGTGAGGTGGACCGGCTTTGCCCCCTTCTCGGAACTGCTGAACACGCATTTCAGATCGTGCGTCGAGCCGAACACCAATCCCCAACCGCTCGCTTCATTGCAGCGGAGCATGCCTACGTTAGCGCCTTTCTTTTCCTGCGCCTGGACCAGCATGCTGAAGCTTGCCAACACTGCACACATCACGGCGGTAACCATCAAGCGTTGCATAGCGACTCCTTTTCTCGACAAGGATGACTTCTGCCTCAAGGGTAGCACGGAAGCCACGGTCGGCTTATCCCCAGGGGATACAGCGCGATCAAACGCCCGGTTAGTCAGGCGCGCCGTTGGCATAGTTCCCGCGTCAGATCGCGTACAGCGTGGTCGCGAAGACGACGACGTGATAGGCCTTGAGGATTACGTGCAGCGCCAGGATCAGCGCGAGCACGGTTACTGCCCGTCGCAGCCAGTGCAATTCGTAGACCGTCGCGAGCGCGCGATAAAGGTACCACGCGAGCACGCCCACCTCGATACCCGTCACCACGAGGTCGATTTCATGGGGCAGTCCGGCAGGCCAGGTGCGTTGTGCGACTAAACGCAGCACCACGGCGACGGCCGGGAAGAGCGCGCAAAGCCAGATGAGCGCGAACGCAAAGAAGTGCGTCGCAAACGTCAGCACGTCGGTCATGCGTCGCCGGCGATCGAAGAGCAGCAGGGCGACGACAATCGCAAATGGCGGGACCATCACGATGACGAGCGACTTCGCATGCACCGATTCGAGCGCATTGAAGACGTCGCTGTAGGCGGCGGTCGGGACCGCCATGTTGGGTCGATGCCATGCAAGGAGGCGTGTCGTGATCCACGCGATCGAGTCATCCGCCAGATGAGCGCGCAGCGGCCAGGCCAGAATCCCGAGCCCGCTCGCCGACTGGATCAGGAAGAATGCGATGTTGACCCACAGGAACAGCGACAGCGGCGTCAAATACCCGACGCGCCGGCCCTGGATCCAATCCGCCGTCAAGCGTCCCGGTGGGGACGCCAGCGCGCGCAGGCTCGCGATGAATCGTGCTACCCAGCGACGAGACGGCTCTCTAGCACCGCCGGCGTCTGCAGGAAAGACCCGCGCGCCAACGGCGCGCTCGCCGCAAACGCCGCAGTAGCGCGCGCTTGCGGTTGATCCGCAGCTAGGACAGATCCACGTCGACTTCACGCTGGCCGTCGGGTCGTTCTGCAGTTCCGTCATCGATGTGAAGAGTCTCAACATGACCCAGCACGTCCGGGGTCGATGTCGAAATGCATTTTATCGAGGCTCGCGAGAACGGATGACGCGCATTGCGTCGCCAACGCACCGACGAGATGCCGAGGGCTGCGAAGTGGAAGTTCGCGTCGAGCCATGACGCGATGGCCAGTCGCCGAGCAAACGTGCGGCTCGGCAGGGGTTTCTCCACCTTCACGTGTCCTCGAAGGCGACGGTCCCCGAGGGCCGTCGTTCTTTTCATCGCCGCGCTTGATGGAGCAGGATTATCGTCCGCCGCGACAGGACCAAACTTCAGTAAGCCGACAAGTTATTTAATGTTGGACTTGACGCGGATTTTGGAGTCGCTGCGACTCGGGGAGCGCCGTCCGGCGAGGCGCACGGCTCTTACTTTCCCGCTGCTGCCACCGCCGCAAAAGAACCGATCGGCGCCATCGGACTCGAGCCCGGACACGCCGACTCCAGCGGGCATCTCGAGGCTCTCCAGGACTTCTCCCGTTTCCGGGTCGACGCGCCGCAAATCGCTCTCGTCACCTTCCCACGTAGCGTGCCAGAGTTCTCCATGGATCCAGCTCACGCCGGTGACGAAGCGGCTGGTCTCGATCGTGCGGAGAATCGCACCGGTTTCGGCGTCGATTTGATGGATCTTCCGGGCGCGATACTCCCCTACCCACAGCGTCCCTTCGGCCCACGCAAGCCCCGAGTCGCCGCCGCCCCCGGGCGCCGGAATCGTGGCAAGCACACGGCCGGTTTTCGGATCGATCTTGTGAATGCGATCCTCGGCGATCTGAAACAGATGTTGACCGTCGAAAGCGGTTCCCGCATGCCCGGCGACATCGATGGAACGCACGACGCTTCCGGTCTCCGGATCGAAGGCGAGCAACTTGTCGCCGGACGCAAACCACACATGCTGACCGTCATACGTGACCCCGTTCACCCGGTCGACGCCGGGAAAGGGGCCATACTCGCGCACAATCTTCGCTGCCGATCGTTTCATGTCTCCATCCTAATCAATCGGCAGCGGCGCGGGGAGTAACAAGGTTGTCGTGAAACCCGGCACGGGCGGGGTCAGCCAGCGACGGGCCCGCGCGCGACCGAACGACTGCACCTTACCCTCCGCCGCCAGCGTGTCGAGTGCGCGCTGCACGGTGCGCTGGCTCGCTCCAAGCGCAAGCGCCAGGGCCGAGCTCGACCACGACTCGCCATCGGCCAGGAAGGCGAGCACCGCCGTATGCTTCTCTTCGACGGGTCGTGCGAGCACGACGACCTCGTGAGCGCGATGCGGCACCAGCGCAAATCCGCGCTTCGTCGCACGCACGTCGGCCAGCACCCGGAGCTTCGCGCGCAGCCGCCCGACTTCGACGCGCAGCCGCGCACGATACGATTCGTCGGCGCGCTTCGCCCTGAAGGCGCGGGCGACCAGCATTTCTCTCGGTGCATCTGCGGGCCAAGCCTCCGCGAGGGCGCGCGCGAGGGTGAACAATACCGGACGTCTTGCGAGCGAGACCACCGTCCGCGCGTCGCGCACGACGTGACGACACGCATCGACGACGAACGTCTTCGATGCCAATAACGCCTCGACCTCGTCGAGCAGGAGCGGTCGCTCGGTGCCGCGCGAAATCAGGCGCGCGGCGGGCGTTTTCAGCACGAGCGACGCGCTTTCGACCTCTGCCATCAGTGCGGGGATGCCTGCATGAGACGCGGCACGCTCGGCCCGGTCGAGCGCGGCGCGGGCCGACTTGGTTTGGAGGCGTCGCATCGCGATTCCTGCCACGACCAGTTCGTGAGCGGCCCGCGACGCCGGAGGCAGGGGCGCGGCGTCGAGTTTTGCGAGTGCACGCTCGGCCGCGTCGAGACGCCCGATCAGGAGGAGGCGACGGACCTCGAGATAACGCGCGTGTGCGGTATTGACCCGGTCGCCGTGCGCTTCGAGCGTCGCCCGCGCCGCATCGAGCGCCTTCGCCGGCCAGGCGAGGTCGCGCGAGGCGAGCGCGATCTCCGCCTCGGCGACGACACACTTCGCGCGGGCGACAGTCTCTCTCGGAGCGAAGGCGCGCGCGGCACTTCGCAGCAGAGACTTTGCTCTGACGAGATCGCCGAGCTGCGCCATCGCGATGCCTCGAAGTGCGAGCGCGGGCGCGTCGTCGCGCAACGCAACCCGATTCAGCGCACCGAGGGGATCACCCGCTGCGAGCGCGCGCGCCGCGGCCGTGATCAGCGAGTCCATCGAAATCCCGCCACACTTGTCACTCCCGACTTTCGAGAACTGGCGCTAAATTTATCGCACGACTGGCGAACACGCGGGTCGAATTGAGAACGAAACCATCCGGAACCCTACGTACGGAGAATTGGCGATGACGACACACAGCACCGGAACACGCAACGAATGGCTGGCCGCGCGACTCGAGCTCCTGAAGGCCGAGAAGGAGCTTACGCGACGCGGCGACGAGGTGGCGCGCAAGCGGCAGGCGCTGCCGTGGGTTCGGATCGACAAGCAGTATCGATTCGAGACCGAGGACGGGAAAGTCGCGCTCAAGGACCTCTTTCGGGGGCGCTCGCAGCTTCTCGTCTACCACTTCATGTTCGGGCCCGACTACACGGCGGGAGGATGCGCGACCTGCTCGACGATCGCGGACGGATTCAACGGCTTCGCGATTCACCTGGCCCACCACGACGTGATGCTGTGGGCGGTCTCCCGGGCGCCGTTTGTGAAGCTCCTCGGGTACAAGCGGCGGATGGGATGGACGTTCCCGTGGGCGTCCTCGTTCGCCGGCGACTTCAACGCCGATTTCAATGTCTCCTTCACCGAGGAGCAGCAGCGCACGGGCGGCATCGAGTACAACTACCGGCGTGAGCCGGCGGCCGACCTCCGCGCGCTCGAGGGACGGGAAACCGGCCAGTGGCGCGAGCGTGCGGAGAGTGGCGGCGAGGGGCCGGTGGCCCAGAACGCCGCGATGGCGGGAACCGACACGGCCGCGTATGTGCGCGAGCGGCCCGGAATGAGCGCGTTCGTGCAAGAGGACGGCGTCGTCTACCACACCTATTCCACCTACGCGCGTGGACTGGATGGACTCTGGGGCATGTACCAGTGGCTCGACCGCGCGCCGTTCGGACGCAACGAGAGCGGCATGTGGTGGCGCCGCCACGACGAGTACGACAAGCGATTGGCAACGGCGTGAATGGCATCGACGCAGCGCCGTCCTCAGGACCCATGGCTTCCGACCGAGCTTCCGATCGAGCCTTCCTCGGCGTGGCCACGCTGCTCTTCGCGGCCAGCGCGGCGGGAACGATCGTCGGGTCCGCGTCCATGTCGACGATGGGCGAAATGCGGATGCCCGGCGGCTGGACGATGTCGATGACCTGGATGCGGATGCCGGGTCAGACATGGACGGGTGTTGGCGCATCTTTCCTCGGCATGTGGGTCGTGATGATGGTCGCGATGATGCTGCCGTCGTTGGTGCCCATCCTGTGGCGCTATCGTCAGGCCGCCGGCGGAAATAGCGAGGCGCAGGTGAATCGGCTCGCCCTCGTAGCAGGCGTTGGGTATTTCTGCGCATGGACGATGCTCGGACTCGCCGCCTTTCCGATCGGCGTGGCGCTCGCGGCGGTCGAGATGCAGCTGCCGGTGCTGTCGCGCGCCGTTCCGTTTGCCACCGGTGTCGTCGTCCTGATCGCAGGCACGCTGCAGTTCACCGCGTGGAAGGCGCACCACCTTGCTTGCTGCCGGAAGCTACCGGAGCGCGCCCTTGTATTGGCAGCAGACTCAAGCACGGCATGGCGATACGGCCTGCGCCTGGGCGTCCATTGCGGGTGCTGCTGCGCGGGCCTGACGGCGATTCTCCTCGTCATCGGCGTCATGGACATGCGCGCGATGGCGGTCGTGGCGGCAGCGATCACCGCCGAACGCCTCGCGCCGAGCGGGGTGCGCATCGCGCGAATCATCGGAGCCGTTGTTGTCGGCGCAGGGTTGTTTCTGATCGCACGAGCCGTCGGCCTCGGTTGAGGGATTCGTCCACACGGCTCAAGTCAGGCCATAGGAGCGACGAAGCCTCCTCCGCAGGCACCTGCGTTCGAGCCGGACTACTTGCGTATGCGAGCAAAACGACAGGGGAGTTGGCGCTACTGAAGCGATAGTGTTCTGGCTCGGCTGGTTGTTCGTCCGCTAGTGAATTGCGAACGAGGCCTTCTATTTCGAGCACGCATAATCGAGCTGGATGCCATTCACGGATTTGGGGGCCACGTCCTGCCATTCATCCGGGGTCTCGTTCTTGGATAGCACGGCTCCTCCGGCCATCGACTCGGGAAAGGAGCTGATCGAAAGTGTCCTGACGCGCTTCCGGTCGCAATCGAACTCCCTGTAAATTCGGGCGGAAAGCTCGCCCGAATCGGCGCGCTTCCTGAAGTTGTACAGCACCCATGCTTTCCGATGATTCCCTTCTTTGGTGAGCGTCCCGGGGTCCATGTACACGACCGCACTGACGCTCTGAGCAACATCGATCCATTCGGCCCACGCCGGCGCGGCGGCGAGCATCAACGACAGGGCAAACACGAGCCGCATACGGCCTCCTATTGCTGTGTTCTCGCAAGGCGGTTTCGTTCAGTTCCAAAATGAGGGCACACTCAATTCGCGCGAAGCCGCCTGACGCGCGTTATCGTACTATTCCGCGCGGGAATGATGGGCGTGCTGATGCTGTCTGCGTGCTGACATGACGCGGGTGGTGCTCGCCAGTTTGCTGCGGCCAACGCCAAGTCGCAGGGAGCTTGAAAGCTGCATTTTGGAATCGCCATACCAGTCGGGAAGTCGTCTAGGCCTCATCGTTGGTCGGTGCGTGAGTATCGGCGCGTGGCCGGTTAACTCGGTGCATGGGTGCTGGAGGATGGCTATGAACAATGCCTGCTTAATCAGCCGGCTGACCGTGATCGCTCGACTCGCAGTCTTCGCGGCGACGCTCCTCGCGTTTCCGAGCTCGTCATTTGCGCAACTCAAGGTGCTCATTTCGGGCGGGTTCTCGGGCGCGTATCAGCAGGTCCTGCCGGAGTTCGAACGCACGACTGGCATCACCGTGACCACGGGATCGGGCGCGTCACAGGGTACCGGGACGCAGACGATCGCAGCCCAGTTGCAGCGCGGCATACCTGCCGACGTCGTGATCCTTTCGAGGGACGGTCTCGCTGAGCTGATCGCGGCCGGCCGGATCGTTGCCGGTACCGACGTCGACCTGGCGCGCGTGCCGCTCGGTGCGGCCGTGCGCGCCGGAGCCCCGAAGCCGGACATCGGAACCGTAGAGGCCTTTCGGCAGGCACTGCTGAACGCGAAAACCGTCGCGGTCCCCGGAAGCACCAGCGGCATCTACCTCACGACGAAAGTGTTTCCGCAGCTCGGGATCACGGATCGGATCACGGTCAAGGTTACCGAGCGCGGTTCGCAGGCAGCCGGGATGGTGGCGGCCGGCGATGCGGCGATCGTCGTCCAGCCCGTCAGTGAGCTGGTGAGAGTACCGGGAATCGAATTCGCAGGGAGAATCCCGAACGAGGTGCAACTCGATCAGGTATTCGCAGCGGCGATCGTGGCTGGGTCGAAGGAGCCCGATGCGGGCCGGCGCCTGATCCAGTTTCTCGCATCCGACCGCGCCGCGGCTGCCATCGAGAAGACCGGGATGGACCTGATCGTGAAACGCGACACGAACTGATACTAGCCGGCAACCGCACGGGGCGGGGCGACGACACGGCGTGCCCAGCGAGACGGCGTGACGGAACAATTGACCGGGTGGCGGGAAGATTGCGCTTGCAAACCGCATCTCACCGAGCACGGCGAGATTCGCCACGTTACTGGAATGAGCGGGCCGTCACCCCCGATTCTCTCCACTCGAGGCGTGCAACGTCACACCGACCGCCAGGTCGATGACCACTATCGAATCACCAGCGCCGCGCGTGTCTCACCCTAGTAGTTCTTGTGTTCGCGCGCCTCTTCCTGCACCGATGAGCCGGCCTTGGAGATGTCCTTGCCCGCGCCTTCGACGGTGTTGCACGCGGTCAGCGACACCATCGAGAAGGTGGCGCTTGACAGGACAGCGAGGCAGAAAAGAATCTTCTTCAGCATGTCCGTTTCTCCTTTCGTCTGGTTTGTCGACGAGAGCGCGCGGCCAGACGGCCGCTCGTCCCTCCCGATCCGGGAATGGCAGCGTCATGGTGCCGGTCCCGCGCTCGTTTCGCGAGCGGGCAAAGTCCGAAGTCCTTGTAGGACGTGGAAGCGATCGCTTGAGAGTCACGCTCTTAAGACTCGTCCGAGCTAGCGCCAGCGTGCTTGGCGACTGGATGGCCAACGAGCCCCAATGCGCGAAACGTGTGATCTCCCGTGCTGGCGGATTTAGAATCCGGATCGGGCTCAAGCGATCCCACCGACGGGACTTGCCGCGCACTCTCGCAGACCGGCTGGCTCAACAACAGGAGGACAAGCACATGAACGCAACCCAACGCATCCTCGGATTGGCAGGCGGCGTCACTCTGGCCATCGGGTTGGCCGCGGCGCCAACGCAGGCGCAGCAAGTGGTCAAAATCGGCTTCGCATCTCCGCTGACCGGCGGGCAGGCCAGTTACGGGAAAGATAACCAGAACGGTGCGCAGCTCGCGATCGACGAATTGAACGCCCAGGGCATGAAGATTGGAGGGAAGACGGTCAAGTTCGAGCTCCTGGCCGAGGACGATCAGGCCGATCCGAAACTGGGCCCGGTGGTCGCGCAGAAGCTTACCGACGCGAAGGTTGCCGGCGTCGTCGGGCACTTCAACTCGGGCGTGACGATTCCGGCATCCAAGGTGTACAGCGACGCCGGCATTCCGGAGCTCTCGGTGTCGACCAACGTCAAGTACACGCACCAGGGATTCAAGACCGCATTTCGCCTGATGGCCGACGACGGCAAGCAGGGCAAGGAACTCGGCGAATACGCGGTGAAAAAGCTGGGCTTCAAGCGACTCGCGGTGATCGACGACTCGACTGCGTACGGACAGGGTCTCGCGGACGAGTTCGAGGCCGCGGTCAAGGCGTCGGGCGGGCAGGTCGTCAAGCGCGAGCATACGAACGACAAGGCGGTGGATTTCGCGGCGATGCTGACGTCGATCAAGGGCGCGAATCCGGACGCCATCTTCTTCGGTGGATACGATCAGCAGGCGGGACCGATGGCGCGCCAGATGAAGACGCTCGGCATGAACATGAAGCTCATGGGCGGTGAGACCATGAATTCGACGAAGTTCATCGATCTTGCGGGCCCCGCCGCCGAGGGCGCCATCGCGTCGACTCCGGGCGCCGCACTCGATTTGCGGCCAGGGGGCAAGGCGTTCGCGGCCCAGTACAAGGCGCGGTTCAATCAGGATATCGGCCTATACGCGCCGTACTTCTACGACGGCGTCATGGTGATCGCAGCGTCAATGAACGCGGCCGATTCGACCGATCCGGCGAAGTATCTGCCGGCCCTCGCGAAGATCTACTACAAGGGCATCACCGCCGACATCCAATTCGACAACAACGGCGACCTCACCCACGGGCTGCTCACGATCTTCGAAGTCCAGAATGGCAAATGGGTCGTGATCTCGAAGTAGCGACGTGGCGCACGCCCGCCGCCGCTCTCCTATCGGTGAAGGAGGCCCAACCGCGGCCAGGGATTTGATTCCGCCGCGGTCCATTGCACGGGCCGGATCGGTTCGATGGGCACTCAACCCGGCTGCCGCGTGGATCGGCGCAAACGTGGCAGCCGTAACCCGCTTCGCGGGTGAGGCGTCACGTTGTCGACTCCCGTCACGCCAGACCATGAGCAGTAAATCACGATCCGTCGCCGGCCCCAACTACGCGTGAACGACCGAAATCTTCTCCGGGGCATCTTCCTGATCGCGATCTCGCTGGCCTTCGGCCTGCAATCGCTGCGCTACCCGATCGGCGGTTTCGGCCGGGCGGGCCCTGGGCTGTTTCCGCTGATGGTGAGCTCTCTTCTGCTCCTCATGGGCGTGATCACCGTGTGGCGTTCGCGCTTCGTCGAAAGCGTTCCCTTGAACTTCAACTTCAGGAACATCGCGCTGATCCTCGCGAGCCTGTGCGGGTTCGCGCTGGCTTCAAAATACGTGAACATGATCGCCGGTATCGTGTTCATGGTGTTCTGCGCCTCACTTGCCGGCACTTCTTATTCGGTGGTCCGGAATCTCAAGATCGCCGGCGGGCTCATTCTCGTGGCGCTGGTGTTCCAGAAAGTACTGGGCCTTCAATTGCCCTTGTACTGATGGACATCCTGCAGAACCTCGCTTTCGGCTTCGAGCACGCGCTCACGCTGCAGAACCTCATGTTCTGCGCGATCGGGTGCATCGTGGGCACGCTCGTCGGCCTCCTGCCGGGACTCGGCCCGCTGGCCACCATCAGCCTGTTGCTTCCGCTCACGTATTCGATTCCGACGGGCGGCGCGCTCATCATGCTGGCGGGCATCTATTACGGCGCGCAATACGGCGACAGCGTGAGCGCGATCACCATGCGGATTCCGCACGCGAGCAGCATCGTAGCCTGCATCGACGGTTATCAGCTCACGCTCAAAGGCAAAACCGGACTCGCACTGTTCACCGCCGGTGTTTCGAGCTTCATCGGAGGTACCGTGGCCATCGTCGTGATCGCAGCGCTGGCCCCCGCGCTGGGCGAGGTCGCACTACTCTTCGGCCCTGCCGACTACTGCGCGCTGATGCTGGTCGGCTTCGTCTGCGTGAGCTTCGTGACCACCGGCAGTCTGCTCAATGGCCTCTCCATGTGCCTGGTCGGTGTGCTGCTCGGGCAGGTCGGCACCGACGTCAATAGCGGGACGCAGCGCTTCACGCTTGGCTTGCCCTTCCTCGCGGACGGCATCGGCCTGGTGAGCATTGCGCTCGGGTGCTTCGGCATTGCCGAAATCACGAAGAACCTCGACAACCGCGAGGAGCGAACGCCGTTCAACGGCAAGATCCATCTGATCCCGACGTGGGCGGAGTTCAAGCGCATCATCCCGAGCGCGCTACGGGGCAGCGCCGTCGGTTCAATCCTCGGCATCCTGCCGGGCGGCGGGCCGGTGATCGCTCAGTTCGCGGCGTATGCCGTGGACAAGAAGCTCAGCAAGCACAAGGCGGAGATCGGCACGGGCGCGATCGAGGGCGTCGCCGGGCAGGCCGCGGCCGACGAAGCCGCCGCGCGCACGAGCTTCATCCCGCTCATGAGCATCGGGATTCCGGAGAACGCGGTGATGGCGCTGATGATGGCCGCCTTCATCATCAAGGGCATCCAGCCGGGTCCGAACATGATTGGCGGCCACCCCGATCTGTTCTGGGGGCTGGTTGCCAGCATGTGGGTGGGGAATTGCTTCCTCCTCATCCTGAACGTGCCGCTGGTGCGCTACTGGCTGTCGGTATTCAGGATTCCGTACAGCGTGCTGTTTCCATCGATCCTCTTCTTTTGCTGCATCGGCACCTACAGCGTCAACAACAGCCTCGATGACGTTTTCATCACCGCGGCGTTCGGCTTCGTGGGCTATGGGTTCCTGCGGCTCGATCTGGATCCTGCACCGCTCATGCTGGGCTTCATCCTCGGACCGATGCTGGAAGAGAACTTCCGCCGTGCGCTGCTCTTGAGCCGTGGCAGCTTTGCGACCTTCGTCACGCGCCCGATCAGCGGTACGCTGCTCGCTTTGATCGGCATCTTCGTCGCGTGGCAGGTGGTAACGTTCCTCCTGCAGGCTCAAAGAGCGACGGCCGCACGCGAGGGATCGGCGTAGCGCGTCGGCGCTCGCGTCACCTCCGTCGTGCACGCGCTAGAGTGCGAGACTTCGGTGGACGTGTCCTATCCCTCGATCCGGCAGCTGCACGTCGCATGCGTGGCGCTCACCTTCACGCTGTTCGTCGTGAGAGTCGGCTGGATGCTGCGTTCACCCCAGCGGCTGCAGCAGCGGTGGGTGAGGGTGGTGCCGCATGCAATCGACACTGCGCTGCTGCTGTCCGGCGCATGGCTCGCGTGGCGGCTCGGCGCGGCGGGCGTGCGCGGCTGGCTGCCTGCGAAGCTCGTCGCCCTCGTCATCTACATCGTGCTCGCCGCCGTCGCGCTCCGCTACGGTCGCACACTTCGGACGCGAGCGTTGTCGGCGGCCGGCGCGTTGCTCACCTTCGCTTACATCGTTTTCGTTGCGCTTACGAAGACGCCGCTTGGCGCATGAACACTACGGTGAGCGCCGCCTTGCGGGCGTTCACGGTGGAACGCGTGGCTTCAACCAGGCTTGCCATCGCGCCGCGGCCGCGTGAGAGAAGGCGCGTAGGCCGCGGCATACAAGGCAAAGGCAACGAACCAGCAAGCGCCTGAGAGGATGACCGTCGCAAGATAAGCGCCGGGCCACACGAGCGCGCCGAACACGCGAATGATCGCCGCGAGCATCACGAGCACATAGGCGCCAACGTCGGCCGCGCCGGCAACGAGCGGGCGACCCGTGTGCCCGCGCGCGGTGCGCGTCATCATCCCGAGCGTCAGGCCGCCGATCCCGCCGATCGTCAGCGCATGGGTGGCGATCGCGTCCGGCACCCACTGGTAGGCGCCGAACGCGCGCAGCGCGAGGTGCACAACGATCCACGCGTAGGCCGCATGAAGAATCCAGACGAGCGGCGTGCGAAATACCCGCCACGGCTCCCAGAGCGCGAGCCGCGCGCCATGAAGCACAAACAAGGCGAGCGCGCAGACCGCAATCACCAATGCCGGGGCCTCGACGGTATCGGCGAGCGTCAGCACCAGCAATCCGCCCAGCGCTGCCTTTTCGAGAAGCGGATTGCGGCGCGCCCGCGCGCCGGGCACACCGTTGTTCGTGAACATCGGGATTACGCGGCCGGCCATGACAGCCATGATGAACATCAGGATGTCGAGGACCACCTGCAGCGTCGTCCTCTCCGACCAGGGAAGGACATCGCGATCGGCAAGGTGCAACCCCAGTTCGGCCAGCGCGATCAGGACGAGCAGCGCGATGAAAAAATAATTGCGGCGGTTCCCGGCGCGCACGAGCGGAATCGCGATCCCGATCGCGACGGCGACCGGGAACGCCGTGTTGACGCACGCGGCAGTCCAGACGTAGGGCGTCGCGACCAGAACCCGCCCCGCGACCCACAGCAGGACCAGCGCGGCGAGCGTGCCGCCGGTGGGCGTCGGCTTCGCGGTCCAGTTGCGCACCGCGGTGAAAAGGAAGCCGGCCATGACCGCAAGCGTGTAGCCGAAGATCATCTCGCTCGCGTGCCACAGCGGGCCGCGGACATACGCGAACGGCAGATACCCGGCGTACTGCGCGACCCACAGCGCCACTGACAGCGCCGCAAAGATGCTGGCGAGAAGATAGAACGGCCGGAAGCCCAGGTTCCAGAGCGCGTTGGAGATGGTCGGTCCGGCGGGAGCGATTGGTACCGTGCGCATCAGGACCTCTTGTCATCACATCGGCGGTCGAGCATCGTCGACCGTGACTCGGTCGAGCAGCAACAAGCCGTACGCCGACTAGCGCTCCGTCGGTTTCGCCTTCGCGACCGGCACGGTGAAGAGAAACGTCGCCCCGCGGTTCGGATTGTTCTCGGCCCACAGCCGCCCGCCGTGGACCGCGATGATGCTCCGACTGATCGACAGGCCGATGCCCAGACCGCCGCTCTTGGTCGTGTGGAACGGTTCGAAAATCCGCTCGAGGTCGCCCTCGCTCACTCCGGTCCCGCAATCGCGCACCGCGACTTTCACCCATCGGTCGTCGTTCAACACTGCGCGCACCCTGACCTCGCGCTCGTGGATCGGACGCTTACTCATCGCGTCGAACGCGTTCACGAGCAGATTGAGCACGACTTGCTGCAACTCGATCCGATCGCCCATCACCGGGGGCAGGTCGCGGGCGACTTCGACCGCGACCCGGCAGTGACGCAGAATCGCGTCGGCGTGAACGAGCTGGACGACATCGCCGATGACGCTCCCCACCTCGAGCGGTGCCAGTGAGGGTGGTTCCTTGCTCACGAGTCCGCGCATCCGGCGAATCACCTCCGTGGCGCGATGGTCCTCGCCGACGATATCGCCGCAGATCGCCCGCACTTCCTCGAGATCGACCCGTTCGCGACCCAGCATCTTTTGCGCGACTTCGGCGTTGCCGAGGATCGCGGCGAGCGGCTGGTTCAACTCGTGCGCGAGCGAGGCGGCCAGCTCTCCCATCGTGGAGAGGCGAGCGACGTGCGCGAGTTCGGCGCGATGCCGCTCCGCAACCAGTTCTGCTTCCTTGCGCGCAGTGATGTCGTCTGCGCATCCGATGTATCCGAGAAACGTTCCTTCCGGAGAACGACGAGGCACGCCCTTGTCCGAGACCCAGCAGTATTCGCCGTCGTGGCGCCGCAGGCGGTACTCCATCGTGAACTCTCGTCTCGCGTCGAATGCGTCGGCGTAGGTCGCGAGGCAGCGCTCGCGATCGTCGGGATGGACGCCCTCGGCCCAGCCATTGCCGAGCTCCTGGTCGAACGTCCGGCCCGTGAAGTCGAGCCAGCTCTTGTTGAGAAACGTGCAGAGCTTGTCCGTGCCCGACATCCAGATGAAGACCGGAGCGGTGTCGGCCATCGTGCGGAACCGCGCCTCGCTCTCGCGCAGCGCATTCGTCCTGGTCCGTCGTTCCGCAACCAGCGCGGCGAGACACATCAGCGGCACCGAAAGGGTCATCAGGAACAGCTGGAGCGGGAGCACGCTCTCGGACGGACTACCCGTCGCGAAAGGCCCGCGTCCGTGGACGGCGCCCGTAATCGACAATAACGCGATGATCAGCAGCCCCGTGTTGGCGCCGAGCGGGCCGAATCGTACTGCGGCCCACAACAGGAAGGGCAGCGGCAGGTAGACGAGCGCGGGCAGGTTCGCTTGACCCGCCGTCGGCCAGTCGAAGACGGTCAAGCCGACCGCGACCAGGCCACCCCCGATCAAGCAGGCTTCCACGCGGCGCGCAGGCGAACCGATCTCAGGCGAAGTGCGGGGAGCATGGATCCAGCTCAAGATCGCGGGGGCGAGCACGAGGTACGCGACGCCCTCGGAAAGAAACCACACGCGCCAGTAGAACCAGTAGCTCTCGGGCCCGCCGGCGAAGGCCGCAATGAACGCGGAGAGGAAGGGAGCGAGGACGGTTGCGACGAAGACGTAAGCGACGAGGTTCCGCAGGTTGTCGAACGCGCGAAGACCGTCGGCAAAACGGCGCACGCCGAATGCGGCGATCAGAACTTCGACGATGCCGGCGACGAGGTACAGCCTTGCTGCGAGGGGAAACCCGGCATACGCATCATTGATCACCGACGTGAAGTACGCCGCCAGGATATAGGCCCACCAGTGGCGAATCGGGGAGACGACCAGCACGCTGAACAGAATGGCGCCCGTCGGCCAGAGCGCCGAGATGTAATGCGGCGGAAACTTGTGGGCGAAGCCGATCTCGGTCGCTAGGCTGCAGACGAGCCCGATGAACACGACCTTTAACGCCAGACGGATCGCTGGGGATGCACGCAGGGCGATTTCCTCCCGTGCGTGGTCGAGGCGGTTCAATACGGTCCCGGTCACGGCAGCATCTGGCGCGCGGCCTGTTTTCGACGGTCATCCCGCGTCGGAGCGGAGAGACGCGCCCGCGATTGTCTCCCTTTCGTGGCCACCTCGTACAGTTCGCAGCGTGGCTGCCGCACCTGGTTACGCGTCAGCAAAGCCCGAATGGCCGTGTTGCGCGCCACCGCCTGTGTTGGGGTTCGGATTCCTCCCTGACGCCCGTGTTTGATGGGTTATGCAAACGTTTGCATAAAGCCAATAACCCTTCGGGTCATGAAAGCGTAATGAAACGCGAATCTCGCCCTTGCACGTTGCTGGTGCACTTGTAATCGATTGTCAATCCGAAACGTTGGCCTGCGTTCTCCCAGCGCTCGGCGCGGACGACATGCATTTGTGCGAGGGTTTTGCGAGAATGATCCCCTTCGCGCGTCGCACAAAGCCTTCAAAGATGCCGGTATCGATGGGAGCGGTCCCAGATTCATCGCGTCCTCCGGCGTTGTCTGCTCGGAGTACGTGTGGACGAATCGCGACGCGCTGACTCCCATTGTCGGCGAATAGCCACATCGGCGCGGACGTTCGTCGCGTGGTTCTCGGTCGTTCTTGCGTTGCCGGCGATCGCGGCGACGCCGGGCGTACTCGTCATTCACAGCAACCAGCGCCCGACCCCGGCCGCCATCACGATCGAGGACACGCTGCGGACGGCCATCCCGGCAGGGCTCAAGGGACCGGTGGAGATCTACTCCGAGTACCTCGATAGCGAGTGGACCTCCGTGCAGGCCTACGGCGCGGCCGAGGCCGAGTTCCTGCGGGAGAAATACGCGCCCCGCAATATCGGCATCATCATGGCTGCGGCGCCCGCGGCGTTGCAATTCACGACCGCATATCGCGACCGCCTTTTTCCTGGGGTGCCGATCGTCCACATCGCGATGCCACGGGACACCCTGGAGCAAATGAAAGTACCGGCGGACGTCGTCGGCAAGACCGTCGACCTCGATCCGCTGCCGACGCTCAAGCTTGCGCTGCGCCTGCATCCGGATGCGAACCACATCGTCTTCGTCGTAGGCGCCGCGGAGCGCGATCGCGTCTGGGAGCAACGCTTGCGCGAGGCTGCGGCAAAGCTGGGTGATGGTGTCGCCGCCGATTACCTGATCGGTCTGCCGACCTCCGAGCTTACGCGACGACTTGTGGCGTTGCCGCCGCGCACGGTGGTGTTTTCGCCCGGCTACTTCTCGGATGGCACCGGTCAGGTCATCACGCCACGTCGGTCGATGGAGCTGATCGCACAAGCGTCTCGCGCACCCGTTTACGGAGCGTTGGATACGTTCATGGGGACCGGCATCGTCGGCGGATACGTCACGCCCTACGACGCGCAGGCGAGAGAGGCCGCCACCATCGCGGCGCGTCTGTTGACCGGCACACCGCCGACGGAGATCGCCCCCTCGTCGGTTCCACAGGTGCCAACCGTGGACTGGAGACAGCTTCGTCGCTGGCGCGTCTACGAGGGGCTGCTTCCGGAAGGGACGATCATCAAATTCCGCGAACCCACCGTCGTGGAGCGATACGGCGCCGAAATTGCGATCGCGCTCGCAATCCTCTTGTTCCAGGCCGGACTGATCGCCGCATTGCTTTGGGAGAGGCGAACGCGCCGCCAAACGGCGTCTGCGCTCGCGGAGAGCCAGCAGCAAATAAATCTGGCTGCGCGGGCAGTGCGATTGTCGCTATGGATCTGGGATGTGTCACGCAACCAGGTGCGGGTGGCACAGTCCCGGCCGAATCCGGGCGACATGAAAGAACAGATCATGACGTTCGATGACGTCGTCGCCGCCGTTCACCCGGCCGACCGCGAGACGCTCAGGCGCGCCATAAGGCGGGCGCGCGCAACCGGCGAAGAAGTCGATGTCGAGTACCGCGTCGTGGCCAAGGATGGCGACGTGCGCTGGCTCGCGGCCCGCGGCCGGGCGGAGCAGGGCGATTCGGAACGCTTGCTGGGCGTCGCGCTCGATATCACGGAACGCAAGGCCGCCGAGTTGCGTGAAGCCGAGGGCCAGAGAACCCTGCGCCACATGACGCGCATCGCCACTGTCGGGCAGCTCTCCGCGGCTATCTCGCATCAACTGAACCAGCCGCTTGCCTCGATCCTGGGTAACGCGGAGACGGCGCTGAAGATGCTCGGCCGCGAACCGCTCGATATGAAGGAGCTGCGCGATATCTGCCGCGATATCGTGAATGAGGATCACCGCGCCACGAACGTCATTCGTCGCTTGGGCGAGCTGTACAAGCGCGGCGACATGCGCATGGAGGCGATCGATCTCAACCATTTGATCCGGGAGACGCTCGAGCTTCTCGACGCCGAGTTGTTGATTCGCCATGTGGTGGTAGCCACCAACCTCGAGCCGGCATTGCCTCCGATCGCGGGCGGGCAGGTGCAGCTGCAGCAGGTGATCCTCAATCTCGTGCTCAACGCCGCGGACGCGATGAGCGCTCTCGATCCGGAAGCGCGGCGGCTCACGATCCGTACCGAAGGGTCCGGGGCGGAGGTGCGTCTCTACGTCGAAGACAACGGCCCGGGCATTCCTCCGGATCATCTCAAGGCCGTGTTCGATCCCTTCTGGACGACAAAAACCGGCGGCATGGGCATGGGGCTCGCGATCTGCCAGTCGATCGTTGCGGCGCATCGCGGTACCATCACAGCGGTCAACGCGGTGTGCGGGGCCATTTTCTGCGTCACCTTGCCTGCGAAGCGAACAACGTGATGGGAAGCGCAAACCCGCGGGAAGTCTTTCTCGTCGACGACGACCCCGGCGTTCTGAAGGCGCTGTCGCGGGTGTTGCGCGAAGCGGGCTACGCCGTCGAGACGTACGAATCGGCGGAGTCGTTCCTCGCCCGCTATCGTGCAGGAAGCGAGGGATGCCTGGTGCTGGACGTGAGCATGCCTGGGCTCGACGGCCTCGAATTGCAGCGATTTTTGGCCAGCGAAGGTGAACTGCTGCCGATCGTCTTCGTCACCGGCCGCGGCGACATTCCGATGTCGGTCCGAGCGATGAAGGCCGGCGCGTCTGATTTCCTGACCAAGCCCGTACGCGCGAACGCATTGCTGGCGGCCGTCCACAGCGCGATCGAGCAGGGCGCGATCGCGCGTCGTGCACGGGCGGAGACCGAGGATCTGCGGCGACGCCTGCAAAGCCTGACCGCGCGCGAGCGCGAGGTACTCGCGGCGCTGGCGGGCGGCAAGCTCAACAAGCAAATCGCGGCCGACCTGGGCGTGGTGGAACAGACGGTCAAGTTCCATCGCGCACAGATCATGGAGCGCATGCAAGCGAAGACCATCGCCGAACTGATGCACATCGCCGCGCGCCTCGGGATTCGCGCTTCCACGCCGCGTGCGAACACCGACGCCAAGAGACCCGGTTAATCCTGACAGCCGCCGCCGGAAAGCTCCCGCACTAACCCAAAGGCCAGTTCCGGCGCGGCCCGCAACGCCGTAACGTTCGGCGCGTGACAAGCGCCAACCCCATGATCGCCGTGGTCGACGACGAGGCGCCCGTGCGCACGATGCTCGCGCGCGTACTGCGCGTCGCCGACTACGAATTCGCGACGTTTGCATCCGGCGAGGAGCTCCTGGCCTCGCTGGCGACGCGCGTTCCCGCGTGCGTGATTCTCGACATCCACATGCCCGGGCTCTCCGGGCTCGACGTGCAATCGCGGCTTCGTGCGGCTCGCGTCGACGTTCCGGTCATCTTTATCACAGCAAGTGACGATCCTGCGCTCGACAAGCTCGCTGCCGAAGCGAATGGCGTCGCGCTGCTTAGAAAGCCGTTCGCGAGCGAGCTGCTCCTGCGCACGATACGCGAGGCATTGCCGAACCGGGATTGCGCCGCTTCGTGACCGCGAGGCCTGCACGAATGGGGCTACGCCAATACGGCGTTTACCGACTGGTCGCAGGCATTTCGTGTGTGGCTCGACAGCGTGCATCGAGCGTAGGAGAAGTTTTCGGCAACGAAAAGAGCAGGACCGATAGCATGACTCGTCAGTGAAGTGTCATGCGATTGGCTGGGAAGCGGCCCATCTGACGTGACCTGAACCAAAGTGTAGTTCGCGCCATGCACGATCGGTTGTACAACCTTGCTGTTGCAATCCAGCAGCGCTCGTTTAGGAATCGCCGGAATCGGATTTAGGCTCAACGAAATTGGGAGTCACAGCATGAATATCGCAAAGCGTCTCTCTGTTGCCCTCGCGGCATTGACATTCGCGGTTTTCGCAGCCATACCGGCGCTCGCACAGAACATCCGGGGCAGCTCCGAGGGCCCGACCAAGGCCCCGGGCTACGATCATCCGGACCAGTTCATGCATCTGAAAGACGTGGCGCCAGCCGACAATATGTATCCGGTCATCGCGCATCCCCAGCAGGAGAAGCAGGCACGGGACAAGCTGGTCGCACTTCAGGCCAAGACCGGCAGACGGCCCAACATCCTGATCTTCCTGTTGGACGACGTGGGCTGGTGGGACCCGGGATTCAATGGCGGCGGCATCGCTGTTGGCAACGAAACCCCGGTGATGGACAAGCTCGCTGCCGAGGGCCTGGTGCTCACGTCGGCGTACTCGACGCCGTCCTGCTCGCCGTCCCGCGCGACGATTCACACCGGTCAGAACCCGCTCCACCACGGCATCCTGCGCCCGCCGATGTATGGCGAACCGGGCGGCCTCGACGGCGCCGTGACGCTTCCGAGCATACTCAAAAAGCTGGGTTACGTGACGCAGGGTGTCGGCAAGTGGCACATGGGCGAGAACAAGGGCTCGCTGCCACAGAATGTCGGCTACGACGACTATGTGGGATTCCTCGGCGTCTCGGACATGTACACCGAATGGCGCGATACGTATTTCAACCCCGAAGTCGCACTCAGCCCCTCGCGGTTCCGAATGATGGAGGAGGATCCGTTCAACCATAACGAGGTCCACTGCGCGCCCGCCGACAAGGAGAAATGCCAGGACCTGCGGTTGATCGATCTCGACTACATCAAGGACCTCGACACGCACTGGCTCGAAGTGAGCACCAATTTCATCCGCAAGATGAAGGACAGCCCGAATCCGTTCTTCCTCTATCACGCAACGCGCGGCTGCCACTTCGACAACTATCCGAACGCCAAGTACGCCGGCAAGTCGCGCGCTCGCACGGTGTTCAGCGATTGCATGGTGGAGATGGACGATGTGCTGGGCTCGCTCGTCAAGACGCTCGAAGAAACCGGACAGCTCGAGAACACGCTGATCTTCCTGACGTCCGATAACGGTCCCGAGTGCGAGATTCCGCCGCATGCCCGCACGCCGTTCCGCGGCTGCAAGGGCTCGAGCTGGGAGGGCGGCGTGCGCGTGCCGACGTTCGCCTACTGGAAGAGCATGATCAAGCCTCGCCGCTCGGACGGTCTGTTTGATCAGGCGGACTTGTTCAACACCATGATCTCGATCGCCGGCAAGCCAGGCGCGCAAGTCGGCGAGTTCGTGACGAAGACGACGTACATCGACGGCATCGATCAGACCGGCATGCTGCTCGCCGACAACGGTGAGTCGGCGCGCAGGAGCCGTCCGTACACCCTGAATCAATACTTTGCGATGATGCGCGTGGACGAGTTCAAGTACATCTTCACGACCGAGATCCAGGGCGGTTTCTTCCAGAAGGGTGACATCGGCGGCTTCAGCGGCCCAATCGTCACCGATACCGGTGGCGCGGTCCTGATCAATCTCTATACGAATCCGCAGGAAGACGTCAGCATCGGCGTTCGCCACATCCCGATGGCGGTGCCGGTCATCGGCACTGCCGGCTGGTACTACAAGCAGCTCATCAAGTATCCACCGCAGTTCAAGATCGGATTCATTTCGAACACCCCGCCGATCTACGACCTGCTGCCGAAGGCGCGGGAGGCGATCGAGAAGCTGCAGACGCAGGACGAGAGGTACGCACGACCTCAATAGAGGACTCGCGAAAGACGGCTGCGGTAGTTGATAACGCGGGCGACCCAGAATGGGCCGCCCGCGGATCATTGAGACGCCGCTACGAGGTGCTCGGAACAACGCCCCGTGTCAAGCGGTGGCAGACGGGGCGCTCGTACAACGAGCCGATCCAGGCGCTCGTGACCCAAAACTGCAACGGCGGAAGCGGGCCATTTTCGTCTGTCGACTGAACGCGACGTCCAGCCAGCCCCGGATGCTGCCGCGACTAGGCGGGTGTTGGCAGTATTGCCAAGAACAATCGGTGCAATGTTCTAGCAAGCGCGATCGACTGTGCGCGGCATCACCGCTCGCAGGTTGTCACAGCATTGTCATCGCGCGGCTGTGACGGCTCGGCGTCGGGTTCACTGAACCAAAGTGTAGTTCCCGTAGGCGCCGAACGCCTGTAGAAATGTCCACCACAAGGTTTAAGGGGAGATTGACATGCTATGCACACGACTATGGCGCTTGCTGCTTGCCGCTTCGGTGACGATTACCTTAGGGACAACCAGCGCGCTCGCGCAGCAGAAGCCCAACATCTTGGTGATCATGGGCGACGACGTCGGCTGGTTCAACATCGGCGCCTATCACCAGGGGATCATGTCCGGCAAGACGCCGAACCTCGACAAGCTGGCCTCGCAGGGCATGCGCTTCACTGACTACTACGCCGAAGCGAGCTGCACGGCGGGGCGCGCCAACTTCATCACTGGCGAGATCCCGCTGCGCACGGGTCTCACAACGGTGGGCCAGGCGGGCGCCGACGTCGGCATTCCGGATCAGGCGGTGACGCTTGCCACGGCGCTGAAGGCGCAGGGCTACGCCACCGGTCAATTCGGCAAGAATCACCTGGGCGACCTCAACAAGTACCTGCCGACGGTGCATGGCTTCGACGAGTTCTTTGGGTATTTGTATCACCTCGACGCACTGTCCGATCCGTACTGGTATTCGTTCCCCGTCGACGAGAAGTTCTACAACACGTACGGGCCACGGAGCGTGATCCACAGCTACGCAACTGCGACCGACGATGCGACGGCGATGCCGCGCTGGGGCAAGGTGGGCAAGCAGAGGATCGTCGATGAGGGCCCGCTTCCGCCGTTCCCGGACATGTCGAACGTGCCGAACATGCACGATCTGCCGTTTCTCAAGGCGAAGTACGACATGACGACCTTCGACGAGGTGCTGGTCAAGGCCTCCAGCGACTTTATGGACAAGGCCAAGGCGGCCGGCAAGCCATTCTTCGTCTGGCACAACACGACGCGCATGCACGTCTGGACGTTCCTATCGAAGAAGTACAGCTCGATGCAGAACTACGAAACCAACTACGGGATCGAGGAAGCCGGCATGGCGCAGCTCGACGACGACGTGGGTTTGTTGCTGAAGCATCTCGACGACATGGGTGTAGCCGATAACACGATCGTCATCTTCACGACGGACAACGGCGCCGAAGTGTTTACGTGGCCCGACGGCGGCATGACGCCGTTCAAGGCAACCAAGGGCACGGTCGGCGAGGGCGGTTTCCGCGTGCCTGCGATCATCCGCTGGCCGGGCAAAGTCAAGCCGGGCGCGGTCGAGAACGGCATCTTCTCGGGACTCGACTGGTTCCCGACGCTGGTGGCGGCCGCAGGCAATCCGAACATCACCGATCAACTCCTGAAGGGCGTGACGCTCGACGGTCGGACCTACAAGAACCACCTCGACGGGTACAACCAGATGGACTTGCTGACCGGCAAGGGTCCGTCCGCACGCCACGAGGTCTTCTACTTCGGCGGCCCGACCCTGGGCGCCGTTCGTATCGACGACTTCAAGTTCACGTTCTATCAGCAACCCTGGGGTTGGCCCGGCGAAAAGATCACCACCGACATGCCGGTGATGGTCAACATTCGTCAGGATCCGTTCGAGCGCACGCCGATGACTCGCGGCGAGTCGATGAACGTGGGAGCGGGCGGATACATCAACGATTTCTACGCCCGCGAGTTCTGGCGCTTCGTCATGGTCCAGCAGCATGTCGCCAAGCTGGCCGAGACGGCGATCGACTATCCGCCGATGCAGGATCCCGCGTCGTTCAACCTCGACGCCGTGAAGAAGAAGATCGAGGCGATGATCAGGGAGCACCACGGGCAGTAATCGGCCCATGGCGGAAAGACGGGCGCTCTCTGCGGGCGCCCGCTTCCCATGACTTGTCGGTCACTGAATTTGCTCCGGGCCGCGTCATGGCGGTACTTCACGCTTGGGTCGCGGGCCGTCACCCAAGGCGGCCCGCGACTTTCCGCGACTCAACAGGATCACATGGGAGAAATTCGATGCGCACTTGCCCAGCGCTTCGCGCCGTCTTGCTGCTTGTCGCCGGAGTGTTGCTGCTGCACGTTGCCGATCCGGCCGCCGCGGAGGGCGCCGCCCAGCTTCAAAGCGACGCGAGAAGCGCACTCGATAGCCTGACGGCCGGCACACCTGCGGCGAAAGAGCTCTCGAAGAGCGCTGTCGCCGTTCTCGTCTTTCCGAAGATCACGAAGGCGGGCTTCATCCTCGGCGGCCAATATGGTGAGGGCGTCCTCTTCGAGCGCGGGAAGGCGGTCGGCTATTACAGCACCGGCGGTGCGTCCTATGGACTCCAGGCGGGTGCCCAGGAATACGGCTATGCCATGTTTTTCATGAAGCCCGCCGCGCTGGAGAGCCTGAAACAAACCGACGGCTTCGAGGTTGGCGTGGGCCCCAGCGTGGTCGTGGTGGACGAAGGCATGGGGAAATCGCTCACGACGATCACTGCGCAGAACGATGTCTACGCCTTCATCTTCTCCCAGCAGGGATTGATGGCGGGCGTCGGCATCCAGGGGAACAAGATCACGCCCATCAGCAAGTAGATACGGGACGAAAAGCGACTTGGGACTGACAAGTGACGCCGGGGATGCTTGCGAATCTAAGCGAAGGCGTGCGCCTGACACGCTGGCACGCGCACGCACGACGGCCGATTCCTGGATGAACGGCTACGCTCGGCTTCGAAGGGTTCAATGACGCACGTTGCGTCTCGATCGATGAGGCTCACTGCCTTATTGACCCTGTTATGCGGGGCTTCTGCGGCCCACGCCGAGATGAGTGCCGAAGAACTCGCCAAGCTCGCACAGAATCCCGTCGGCAACCTGATCAGCGTCCCGTTCCAGAACAACACCAACCTCAATTTCGGCCCGGAGAAGGGGACGCAGAACATCCTCAACATTCAGCCGGTGATCCCGATCGAGATCACCAAGGACTGGAACATCATCACGCGCACGATCATGCCGGTGATCTGGATGCCCTCGCTCGGGCCCGACACTCCGGCGAAGAACGGCTTCGGCGACATCGAGTTCACCGCATTCCTGTCGCCCGCGAATCCTGGCGAGTGGATCTGGGGCGTGGGGCCGATCGTGCAACTTCCCACCGATAGCGGGTCAGAATTTGGGAACAGGAACTGGGGCCTTGGCCCGTCGGGCGTTGTGCTCCACCTCAAGCACGGAGACCCGTGGGTCTACGGCGTGCTGGTCAACAACGTGTGGTCGGTCAGCGGCAACCGGCAAGGCGGCTCGTACAGCAACGGGCTGATCCAGCCGTTCGTGAATTACAACTTCGAAGGCGGTCTCTATCTCACGAGCTCGCCGATCCTCACCGTCGAATGGGACGCGCCGTCCAGCCAGCGATGGACGGTGCCGCTGGGCGGCGGGGTGGGCAAGATATTTCACCTGGACAAGCTGCCAGTGAACACGCAGATCTCTGCCTATTACAACGTCGTGCGCCCGGACTTCGGTCCGAATTGGCAGATTCGTGCGCAAGTGCAGCTCATGCTTCCGAAGTAGTTACGATAATGTCGCGCGGCCGGTGCGGCACCATCACCTGGTCGATGCGATCGCGCTCATCGCGTCTCGCGGCGGAACGCCGGTCTGATCGCTCCGTGCTTTCACCTCGCCCTTGACGTCCAGCGACTCCCAGGTTTAGGCTCAACCTGCTGGGGATTTCGCAGACTCCCCGGATCCCAAGACGCCCAACGCGTCCAAGTCTGCCTCCGACCGGGGCGTTAAGGCCTCGACGGGAGATTGCGTTGGGTGCCGTGTCGAGAATTGCTTCCACGTCAGATGAGCGTCGAGTCGAGCCGGCTGCTGCCGCTCGACGCTCCGCCCTTCCACGGTCTTCGTCGTGCCCACGTCGCTTTCGATAGGTGCTCGTGCGAAGAGTCGCCGCCATCAGGAGGCACCGGTTTCCACCCTCCGCGAGGGACCAGACGATGAAATGGATTACGCGCGAACGCGTGAAAGTGGACCGGGTCGCCTGCCCGTGGCTCATCCGGAAGTTCATCGATCCGCAGGCCGAGTTCCTTTTCGTTCCGTCGGAGGAGGTGATGGCGGTCGCCGCTCGCGAGAACGCCATTCCCTACGACGTGAAGGACGTCGAGCTCGGCCATCACGGCAAGGCGTGCTCGTTCGACGCGATCGTGAAGAAGTACAGCCTCGATCGCGATCCCGCGATTACGCTTCTGGCGAAGATCGTGAATGGTGCCGACACTGACAATTCCCTGTGGCAGCAGCCCGAGGCCGCGGGGCTGAATGCCGTCGCCGAGGGCTTTCGCCATCTCGGGTTCAAGGACGACCACGAGATCAATCGAGCCGAGTGGATCGTCTACGACGCGCTCTACGCGTATTGCCAGGAGATGATTCGTCGCGGGAAACCGGAAGGGGCGTTCAGGTAGGCGTCACGATTCTTGGGCTCGGGCGACCCATGCGAGAGCGTGCAGAGTGAATCAGGAACGGCCTTATTCGCTTGTCCAGCTCATCGGGTATTTTCTGAAGCTCGGGACGATCGGTTTCGGCGGTCCGGTCGCGCTGGTCGGCTACATGTACCAGGATCTCGTCGAGTCGCGGCACTGGATCAGCGAGGCCGAGTACAAGGACGGCCTGACGCTGGCGCAGCTGATGCCCGGCCCGCTGGCGGCGCAGCTCGCGATGTATCTCGGTTACGTGGATTACCGCATCGTGGGCGCCACGCTTGCCGGCATCGCCTTCGTGTTGCCATCGTTTGCGATGGTCGTGGCGATCGGCTGGGCCTACGTGCATTTCGGCGGGCTTCCCTGGATGCAGGCGGCGTTCTACGGCGTCGGGGCGGCCGTGATCGGCATCATCGCGATCAGCGCCTACAAGCTCACGACGAAGAACATCGGTCACGACAAATTGCTGTGGGCGATCTACCTCGTGACCGCCGTCTTCACCGTGTGGACGCAGTCGGAAAGCGTCTGGATCTTCCTCGGCGGCGGTGTGCTTAACTGGCTGGTGCGTGCCCCGCCCAAGCGCAGGTTCGGACGCGACGCGGCGCCGGCAGTCGCGGCACTCGCGCCGCAAGGGAGCGCGATTGCATCTAGCATCGATTGGGCGCTGTTGCTGCAGATGGGCGCGTTCTTCGCGAAAGCCGGAGCCTTCGTGTTCGGCAGCGGGCTGGCGATCGTTCCGTTCCTTTACGGCGGCGTTGTCCACGATCACCAGTGGCTCACCGAGCGTCAGTTCCTCGATGCGGTCGCGGTTGCCATGATCACGCCCGGCCCGGTCGTGATCACCGTCGGGTTCATCGGGTATCTGGTTGCGGGCCTGCCGGGCGCGACGGTCGCGGCGCTCGGCACGTTCCTGCCGTGCTACCTGTTCACGATCGTTCCCGCGCCGTACTTCAAGAAATACGGCAAGCGGCCGGGGCTGGTGGCATTCGTGAACGGCGTCACAGCCGCGGCCATCGGCGCGATCACCGGTGCGGTCGTCGTGCTCGCCGAGCGCTCGATCGTGGACCTCGTCACCGGCGGCCTCGCTCTGCTGGCGGTCGTGGCGATCTGGAAATTAAAGAAGCTGCCGGAGCCGGTGGTGGTCGCGATCGCGGCGCTGATCGGCCTCCTCGCGTATCCGGCACTGCATCCGTGAGCTGGTCGATGGCATTGTTCGATTTCGCAAGGTGCAATTGGCGCACCATCACGACCTCGGCGTTGTGGTTTGCGAGCTTCGCCATCTTCGCTCAACCCGCCGCGCCGCTTGCACTCACACAAACGATCGCGATGCCTGGCGTTTCGGGCCGAATCGACCATCTGGATGCCGACCCGGCCGGCGAGCGGCTGTTCGTGGCGGCGCTCGGCAACGACACCGTCGAAATCATCGACCTTCGCGCCGGACGTGCCGTCGCGCGCCTCGAGTCCTTGCGGGAACCGCAGGGCGTTGGCTATGTGCCGGCAGCCGGCCAGCTGTTCGTCGCCAACGGCGGAGGTGGCGTCACGGTGTTTTCCGGGACGCCGCTCCGGCTCGCGGGAAGGATCGATGGGCTGGACGACGCCGACAACGTTCGTCTCGATCAGGACGCGTCGTACCTGTATGTGGGCTACGGAAGAGGACTCGCGGTGATCGATCCGGCGAGCCGGCAGATCATCTCGCGCATCCCGCTCGCGGGTCACCCGGAGTCGTTCCAGCTCAGGAAAACCGATGCGCGCCTCTTCGTGAACGTCCCATCGGCGCGCCAGGTTGCGGTGGTGGATCGCAAGACTCAGCAGCAGGTCGCGACGTGGCGGCTTGGCGACGCCGGAGGCAACTTCCCGATGGCGCTCGACGAGCAGCATGGTCGATTGTTCGTCGGGACGCGACAGCCACCGCGCTTGATTGTGTACGACACCGACAGCGGAAAGAGCGTCGCGACGCTGCCGATCGGAGGTGATGTCGACGATCTCTTCTACGACTCGGCTCGCCGCCAGATCTACGCGGTCTGCGGCGAAGGTGTGATCAACGTCATCAAGCAGCGCGACGCGAACGACTACGTGCCCGTCGGCGACATCAAGACCGCACCCGGGGCGCGCACGGGGCTCTTTGTCGCGGAACGGAACGCCTTGTATGTCGCGGTTCCGACGCGTGGATCGTCGGGAGCGGAGATCAGGGTCTTCTCGATGCAATGACGCCATTCGGGGGGCGTATCGGGCGGTGGACACGTTCCGCATTCCCTGAGGAGCGGCGCCCGTCGATCGTGAGGCCGCTTGCAGGAGGCCGCTCAAGCTTTGAAAGCGCCCAAACCCGCCCGCATGCCGGTGAACCCAGCAGTCATCGCGCCGCCGTCCGTCACCTGCCGGGAAATCGCGGATACAAGGGCGCCAAACTGGTGTAGCGTGCGATCCGTCGGCCGCACTTCCCACCGGGAGGATGCGCCGAACGCGCTCGGGGGGCGTGCCTGAAGCCATCGCGGCGTCCTTCCCGCGACGAAAACTCAAAATCAGGGAGCCAAAGATGACGGTCGAACAGGCACTAGGGCTCATCGCGCTTCTTCTCGCCTTGTGGGCCATCCACTGGGCGCGTCGCGCGGCGAACGCGAGCGAGCGGGCCGCCGCGGCGGCGGAGAAAAGCGAGCTCGCAGCCAATCGCAGCGCGCTCGCGGCCAAGCGATGGGCCGAAGCGTCGCTAGCCGGCGCGCCAGCGTCTGCAACGGCGGAGTCCGGGGCGCAGGATGGCGCGAGCGATGAACCGCTCCCCTTCGATGCACTCGTGAAGGAATTGATGGCGAGTTGGGCCGAAGCGAAGACCGCTTTGCCGTTCATCGAGCGCCATCCGGAGCTCCCCGAAGCCGAAGCGAGGCGCGTCGTCGAGAAGGCGTTCTATTTCATGGGACGCGACGAAGCCGAGGCGAAGCAGCACGCCCAGGCAGTGCTCAACTTCCATCGCGCCCACCAAACCCACGCGGCCTGACTTCCGCGGGTTGGAGGTCTCCGGGGAGGCGTCACCCCCGACGCAGCGGTCGCGCCGTCGCCGCGGTCGCGCGGTCCCGCGTACCTGCGGGGGTTCAATCGCCCGATTTAGCGCCGCCCGGCGACTCCGATGGACTCCGGCTCGACGTGCCGCCGAGCGAAGCGTTGAGCGCCGTGGCCAGCGCCGCGTCGCCGCTCACCAGGTCCTGCCAGGCGAGTTCGACGCCCTTGCGATGCCCCTTGAGCGCAAGCAGCAATCCAGTGGGGGAGATGGTCAGCGTATAGAGCTGCTCGCCGATCTGCAGTTCGCGCTTCAGCGGTTTTTCGAGCTTCGCGGTCATGGGTTTTCCCTATTCCCAATCGTGGTTTGTCACTACGGGGACGCGTCCTGAGTTACGGACACGCCGGGCTCGCATTGGTTGCAACGATCACGCGGTGATCCGCTTTCCGCAAGTATTTCCGGTAGATCGAATTCTGCCCGAGTCGCCGTGCCGGCAGAAGACTCTGCAGCGTCCGGCAGCACTCGCGCGGTTTCGATGACCGCTTTGGTTCGCGTCGATCCTGGCCGTCGACGCGGCGCCTTCGCTCGTCACCAGGTGGGTGGCGCGCGTCGGTCCGTCTCCGGCCTAGTGCCATTCGGGAATCGCCGGAACGCAAAGGGTCTCGACTTCCGGGAGATCGAAGCCGAAATAGTCGCTCAAGAGCGTGCGTAACGCGCGCCGGTCCTCGAGTTGCATCGTCGTCGATGCAGACCCGCGAAAAAACGTGACGTCGCGGTCGAGGACGGCCACACGTCCATTGGGAATCAGCGCTCGCATCATCAGGTGGTTGACGAACGGCGATCGCGGGTACGTGCTCGTGAAGTGATTGCCGACCTCGAAATCGACGATGTTGTCGCGGTCGAGGGTCGATACCCAGGCATCGACGAGCTTGTCGCCGCTTCGCGCGCGCAGAACCCAATACGGATCGTCACGAACCATCCAGTGCGTTGCGTCCGCCGGGGGCGCATTCGACTGATCGGTGAAGGGGACGGGAAAGCGTGGCGCAAGCGCGCCGAGTCCCGGGTCCACGACGAAGATTCCCTCCGCCAGCGAAACCTTGAGAAACATGTGCGTCCGCGGGGATTCCTCACGGCTCGCGACCATGACGACCCGCGCGACATGCCGAACGAGTGTGAACCCGAGTCGCTCGAGCACGGCGGCGAAAAGCGTCCCATGCTCGAAGCAATAGCCGCCACGGTGCGCGCGGACGAGCTTTGCTTGCACACCTTCGAGATCGAGGCGGATCGGCCGACCCAGCAGCACGTCGAGATTCTCGAACGGGATATGCGACATGTGGGCTTCGAGCATGCCGGCCAGCGATACGAGATCGGCGTTCGTGGAACCGCCCCATTGGATGCGATGAAAATAGGCATCGAGATCGAGATCGGCGCGCATTCGCTTAACGACGGAGCATCACTCGGAGGATGCCCGGCTTGCGCCCGGGATCAAACCGCGATGAAGGAGTTGTCACGACGTTGTCGTGCAGTTGCACCATCGCGCTGAGCGGCAGCGGCAGTCCGCGAGCGATACCGAATAAGCAAAGAACCCTGTCGTGTCCCTGTCGTGTATTCATCGATCCACCGAATTCTCCTGATCCGCAAATGTGATTAGCCTTTCTGCGCGACCGGTCCTATCTTGACGTTACGTGACGCTGACGTTGCGGCGTCGCCATTCTTGGAAAGGAAGTATTGGCCATGAAAAGTCAGGCTAACTCACGTGTGCAACAGACGGAGTCCTCGCTCGATTACGTCGACGCCTACCAGCGTGCGATCGCATTGCGACGCGCGGAAGAGGCTGCGGCGCTCGCGGAATTGACCCTCGAAGCTGGCGAGCGGACCCGCGCGTCGTTCCGCAAGCTCGCAAACGCCGTGCGCAGGGCGTTCCTCCGCTCGCAACCGAGCGCGTAGTCAAAAGTTGCCGGCGGATCTGCTGGTCTTTTTTTGCCGGCGACGCGCGGTCGATCCTGTCGGTGCGGTGATGACCCGAAGCATCAGTCGCGTCCTCCGGTGCATGAAAGAGGTAGAGACCGATCGTCACGATCGCGTCTTCCATCTGCTTCAGCCCGAAGAAGGGCGGGTGACAAAGCGACGAACATGCCGGAGGGGCGGACGCCCGTCAAGCCCGGTTCGTCGCCCGGGCGGCGTCGCCCGCGGCGGGGACTACGCTACGCGGCGTCAATGCATCAACGCAGCCGACATCACCTTCGTGAGCTCCGCCGTTTCGACGGGCTTCACGAGATGCATGTCGAAGCCAGCCTCGCGTGTGCCGACCGCGTCGTCCGCCTTGCCGAAGCCCGTCACGGCGACGATCAAGGGCTCCGGGCTGCGCTTGCGTTCGCGGAGCCGGCGCGCGACCTCGACGCCGTTCATCCCCGGCATCGCCACGTCGAGCAGAATCACGTCGGGTCGAAATCCTTCCGCGGCGCTCAGCGCCGACGCGCCATCGTGAACGACGTGGACCTCATGGCCGAGTTGCCGCAGCAACGCGGCCAGCATGGCTGCCGCGTCGATGTTGTCGTCGACGACGAGCACGCGCCGCAGCGGCGCGGAACGGCGGACGACAGTTGCAGGAACGTCGACCGCGGCCGGGGGCTCGAGCAAGGGCAGGCGAACCACGAATTGCGCACCCTTTCCCAGCCCCTCGCTCCTCGCCTCGATGGTCCCGTGGTGCTGCTCCACGATGCTCCGTGCAAGCGCGAGTCCGACCCCGAGGCCGCTGCCGGGACGGTGCAACATGTTGCGTCCCTGTACGAACATGCCGAAGATCGTGCCGAGAAGCTCGGGCTCGATGCCGTGTCCGGTGTCGGTGACGGTGATCACGACCTCGCCGCCGCGTTCCTTCCTTTCGGTGGTGATCCTCATGTCGATCCGCCCACCCGGGTCGGTGTAGCGCGCCGCATTGTTGAGGAGGTTCGTGAGCACCTGGGTGAGGCGCAACGGATCGCCGTCGACATAGGTCGGATGCGGCGGCAGGTCGGTATGAAGTACGTGGCCCGCCTGATCGATGGCCGGACGCGCCGCCTCGATGGCGCGTGACACGACGTCGGCGAGCCCGGTCTTCTCCTTGCGGACCTCGAGCGTGCCGCGCGTGATTCGGCTGATATCGAGCAGGTCGTCGACGATGCGTGAAAGCTGCGCGCTCTGGCGATCGATCGCGCCGCGAAGCATCTCGAACCGCGGATCGCCCACGTCCAAGCGCTCGAGCAGCGTTGCCGCGTTGCGGATCGGCGCCAGGGGGTTCCGGAGCTCATGCGCGAGCACCGCGACGAAATCGTTGATTCGGCGCGCAGCCAGCTCGAGCGCGGCAGTGTGCCGCTGCTGTGTCAGGTCCTGCGTCACCTTCGCGAACCCGTGCAGGCGTCCCTCGGCATCGTAGAGTGTGGTCACCACGACCCGCGCCCAGAACTTGGATCCGTCCTTGCGTACGCGCCAGCCCTCGTCCTCGACGCGGCCGGTTTCCCGTGCGATGGCAAGCTCGCTCCACGGCTTGCCGCTCTCGATATCCTCGTTCGAGAAAAAGCGCGAGAAGTGCTGGCCGATGATTTCGGAGCCGTCGTAGCCCTTGATGCGGTGGGCGCCCAGGTTCCAGCTCGTGACCAGCCCTTCCGGGTTGAGCATGTAGATCGCGTAGTCCTGAACGCCTTCCACGAGGAGCCGGAATCGCTCTTCGCTTTGTCGCATCTCCTCTTCGTGCTTTCTCCGCTCGGTCAGGTCGCGCGTGATCTTGGAGAAGGCGAGAAGGCGCCCGCGGTCGTCGCGGAGCGCCGTGATGACGACATTCGCCCAGAAGCGTGAGCCGTCCTTGCGCACGCGCCAGCCCTCGTCCTCGAAACGGCCTTCGGTGGTCGCGCGCTCGAGTTCCTTGTCCGGCCATTTCCGGGCCCGGTCTTCGGCCGTGTAGAAAACCGAGAAATGGCGATTGAGGATCTCGCCTTCCGTGTACTGCTTGATCCGCTGCGCGCCCGCGTTCCAGCTGATCACCTGCCCGCGGGGATCGAGGAGGAAGATGGCGTAGTCCTGGACGCGGCTGGCCATCAGCTGAAAGAGCTTCGGCTCCGGCGGCTCAATGACGCGTGGCGTGGGTCGCCGTTGGCTTCGAGTGCGGCCGGGCCGCTTTGGCGTAACGGGCATCAGGCCAAAGTTACTCGCGGTTTCCGGGAACCGCCGTAGGACGACATCCCGAAAGTGCGTAATCGTGCGCTGACCCGCCGTCGAAGGCTGCCGCGCGCGTCGCCCGCCGTGACGCTCGGGCGGTCGGTTCCGAGGGTTGAACAGGGCGCGAACCGGGGTCAGGTGAGGGCGAAAGGGAGGGAGATGACCCACAGCCCGACGACGGTATAGATCACCATCAGTAGCAGCATCGGCAGCTGGCTCCGCATCGCCTCGCGACGCGAGCGGAAGAGCCGCAGCGCGACGCGATGGGAGAGCCAGACGCTCACCATGTGGCCGATCACGATCAGCGCGACTTCGGTGTGCCACACGAGCCCCATGTTGAGCACCGGCCATTCGTTGCTCGGCCGGTCAAAACCGAATGGGTTCCAGCCCAGCCCGAAAGGATCGGTGATTAGATAAGGCACTGCCGGCAGGCGCAGCAGGATCGCCGTGTAGTAGTGCGCGAGGTTGTACACGAAGGCGATCGGCACGATCGAGAACGCGAATTCGAACGCGAGCTCGCGTACCGTGAGCGTCGTTCCGGTCGCCCATTTGACCAGTCGCAGAACCCCGAGATAGATCGCCAGATACAGGAACGGAAACAGGACGAGCCCGATGCGCTGGTAGACGCCGTACCATTTTTCGAGCGCCGCCTGCGCCGCGATGAGATCGGTGCCCGAGAGCGGGTGCAGCAGCGCGAGAATGTGGTTGTAGTAGAGGCCCATCCAGAAGATCGTCTGATGCATGCCGTCGTAGGTCGTGCTCGCGAGCATGAAGAGAACGAACACGACGAGGCTCATGTGCTCGGCGCGCGTTTCCGCCGCGGCGACGAAGGGGGGCCTCAGGTCCACGCGGCACGTCGTGCCATTCGGCGAGGGGTGGTACGCGATCGGCGCGAGGGTACCGACGATGCGCAGGAGGACTCCGAACATCTCGCCGTAGCGGAACCAGGCCGCCTTCCCGAACAGCCACACGCCCGCGAGCACGATCAGCGTGTAAACGATCAGCACGATGGCGAGCGGCCGCGGACGCGGGAGCACGAAGAGTTCGTACCCGACGAGGGCGAGGTAAAGGATCATCGCGGGCCAGTAGCCCCACGAGACGGGATAGGAAAAGCGCGGAGATGCTCGCTCGGACCGGCCCCCTCGCGTCCACTCGACGAGCGTTTGCCAGGGATTCGCGAGCGCATAGACGTCGCCAATCAGCGCCGTCGAATACAGGAGGCCGAGCAGGAACAGCTGCCAGAAGAGGAGCACGCTGATGTTGCGATCCGGGTCGCGCGTCGCGAAGAGACCGGCGCCGACGCAGAGGAGGAGCAGTGCGAACGCCACACCGCGCAGCGGCAGAAGGAAGCCGCGCGGGAGGTGGCCGACGGGCAGGGCGAACTCTGGCCCCGTTTGCCTCGCAGTGCTCGCGGTCCCGCGCATGAACCAGGCGATGAGCGCGAACGTTCCGACCAGCACAGCGGCCGACGCGTAGAGATAAAGATCGAACGGGATCGGGAGGTCGTAGCGGAGGATCAGGTCGTGCGCCGCGACGGGCCAGGACGTCAACCCCAGGCCCGCCACGATCCCGATCGCGGCCCGACGGCGACCGGAAGCGCGCGGCGCCAGGCTCACGTCAAAGCGGGGGAAGAGGAGGTCAGGAAGAAGCGGCAATGGTGGGTGAGCATACGCACGCCGAAGCCGGACGCAAGATCGAGGACGCGACGGCGTTAGCACCCAGCGGACACGACAAAAAAGCCGTCGCAACCCGCTGGCCTGCTCGAGCTGCGACGGCGTGGGGGAGACGGACGACGATCAGCGTCGATACTGTGCGATGGCGTCTCCCGATCCGCGCAGTGGCGCGGTCATGGAACGGTGATCTGCGCGAGCGAAGTGGGGACCGCCGTGAACAGCGCCGGGTCCATGGCGTTGTTGAACCGCAGCACTTGGAAGCCGTTGTCCGCGGACGTCGTCCACAACTCGATCACACCGTTGCGATTCAGGAAGCGGGAGTGCGACTTGTTCCAGTCATAGGTGCGGTTGACGGTGCCGTTGATGCCCGATCCGGGATTGTTCTCGCCGGTGTGGATCGGCGGCTTGTAGTACGCGACTTCCTTGGGGTGAAACACGTCGCGCACGTCGAAGACGCGAATGCCGGCTTCGTGACGGCTGCAGGCGACGAGATGCGCATCCTCGCGATTGTCGGCCGTGCAGTAGTGCGCGGAGTACCCGAAGCTTCCCGTCAGAAACGCCGGATCGTTCGCGAGCTTGTCGCAGTTTGCCGGGTCGTCGACCTCGAGCTTGAGCTTCGAGATCTCGACGGGATTCTTTTCATCGGTCATGTCGATCAGACGACCAAAGCCGAACACGGGCGTGCCGTTCGCGCATGCCGCGGATCGCGATCCCGCCTGCGACTCGTCGGAGACGAGCATCACCGGCCGGCCGGCGATGGTGATCTGCTCGCTTGTCATGCCGGTGGCGCCGTCGGTCCAGAAGAGCGAGCCGATGACGCGCACCTGCGGGTTCGCCTTGCGCTGATTGAAATCGCTGACGTCGAGAATGACGAGGCCGTCCTTGCCGGACGCGCCTTGCGCAGGATTCATCACGTACGCGCGGTTGCTGTCCTTGCTGATCGACAGGTCATGCGGCGCACCGATGCCATTCGGCGGCACCCAGTTCGTCAGCAGCTTCGGATTCGTCGGGTCGGCAATGTCGATGATGTAGAGGCTCGTCGGGAATGTGCTGCCGTAATACGTGCGTCCGTCCGGCGCCATTGCGCCCGCGTGTCCCTTGATCGTCGTTCCCGGCGGAACCGGAAGATTGACGCTTGCCTTAAGCACCGGATGTTTGCAATCGGTCACGTCGTACACCGCGAACCCGGGATTGATGCCGGACCCGCCTTCCGATTCGACGGCGGCAAGCAGCTTGCGCGCCGTGCTCATCTTCAGCGACTCCCAGGTTTGTAGGAACGATGTCGCGTTGAGATACGCAGTCGGTTGCGGATGCGCGGGATCGGTGACGTCGATGACCGCGACGCCAGGATGCACCTGTTGCGCACCGTTCGCGGTGCTGTAGTACGAGCAGACGTCGATCCAGGTCTGCGCGTGATACGCGCCTTCACCCTTCGATTGCCCGATCAGGTTGAGATTGCATTGGATGCCTTGCGCTGCGGAGCCGCCCATCCGCTCGGCGAGCGTCGTTTGTCCCTGCAACCCGGTCTCGACGTTGTCGCCGGAGGCGCACGAGGCTTTGAGCGTATTGCCCGTGGTACTCGAGCCCGAGCCGCTACCCCCGCCGCATCCGGCGAGCACGAGCGACAACGTCAAAGTGAGTCCGAACGCATACAGCCGCCGTGACGTTGATAACGACATGATTTCCTCCTTGCATCGGTTTACCACATTTGAGTATTTTTAATGCCGTGCTATGTATACACCAACCCGTTTTAAGCGTCAATTCGGTCGACTACAAATATTTTTATCATTGAGAATCAAATAGCTATGCCTGATCGATCTAGTCGTGCGCCAGCAAGGGACAAATTGCGGTTCCCCCCAACCACAGACCGGGAGACTGGATCCTGCATAGAGATCGTATTGACGGACTCACGCCCCTCCAATGAGGGGTCAAGCGATGCGCCTTCGCCCGAATGCAACGCCTTGTTTGCTCAACGAGTTGCGGCCCCTACGTGATTGCGATACGCGACCTAGCGCAACACATCTTCGCCGAACGGGTTGGTCGGCTCACGCGTCCAGCCGTCGCGCGCGGGTGCGCGCAGCGCCGGCATCGGCCTCGCGGCGAGTGGGTTGCGGCGCTCGCTCCGACCTGAGGGTAGGTCGCGGCGGTGACGTGGCCGCCGCCGCCCCTCGCTACCGAGCGATACCCGGCTTAGCGCCCGCCTTCCCAGTGTGCCTGGGGCAAGACCGGATACGGGGGATACGCGTACGCGTAGTACGTGTTGTAGTTGTAAGCGTAATCCGGAACGTCGTAGCGCGGCGAATACGCGTAGTCGGCGCGATCAACCACCACGTACCGTCCCTCGTGCCATTCGTTGCGGCGCGTGACGCTGTTCCAGCTCCAGTAGCCTGGAACCCAGTTTCGTACCGTGGGCTCGACGTCATAGCGGTAGTAGCGCGGCGCCACGACGTCGTAGCGCGGCGAGGTCACGACGTCATAGGGCGGCGGACCGTCGTAGCGCATGGTGATCGTCGACGTCGACGGAACGACGATCACGGTGTCGGCAAGCGCCGAGCCGCTCGCCAGCACGGCGGTTGCGATGCCGAGTGTGAGAAGAACGTTTCGACTGAACATCGCGTCTCCTTCGAAGATGCAGGGATGACCCTCGAAGAGTGCACCCGACCGCGCGGCAGCGACCAGCGGACGCCATCGACAGCTCGAGTCATCCCGCGCGACCTCGCACTGTAGGTCGATACCCTACGACGTTTCACACGCAGTCGACCGTGCGCCCTGGTGCCGCACGTCTTTCTCGCTCGCGTGTGGGATGCGCGACGCGGCCTGGTCTGACACGCTTGCGCGCCCATCACCGACATCGGTTGCGAGCGGAGTTCCTCACACTGGCGATGCGCCGCAGTCGCCAGCAATCCTCCAAGGGATTGCAGGTTTGTTGCAAGCGTTCCGCCGTCGAATGCAGCGTTCCTGCAAGCGGCGACAGTCTTCTATCCATACGCATTCGAAAGGATTCCAGCATGGCCACTGAACACGACATCTCAATCACCAGCACGACGTCGGGAACGCGCGTCGGACTGCCGCCCGAGGACGTCGATCCCCGGGCTTCGGCCGGGCGCGGCAGCGATCGCACGGGAGATTCTTACTGGGACGACAAACACGGGCCGGGCCCGCGCGTCATGGCGGCAGACACGCTGCAGGGCGACGATGTTCGTAACGATGCCGACGACAAGCTAGGCGATCTTTCGCACATCATGATCGACGTGCCAACCGGTCGCGTCGCCTACGGTGTGCTCTCGGTGGGCGGGTTCCTCGGGATGGGCGACAAGCTGTTCGCGATCCCGTGGAGCGCGCTGCGTCTCGACCCGGACGAGCATTGCTTCCGTCTCAACGTCTCGAAGGAGCAACTGAAAAACGCGCCCGGATTCGACAAGGATGCCTGGCCCTCGATGGCAGATCAGGCCTGGGCCGAGCAGGTACATTCGTATTACCGGGCAATTCCCTACTGGGACTGACGCGCGGCCGGCCAAAAACGGGGACCACGCGGTCCCCGTTTTTGTTCCGTTGCCTTTGGGCTTCGCGCGTCTCGTTCGAGCTCGAAAAATGCTCGCCTCGAGGATGGCCACTGCGGCCCCGAACGTGTTTGCCGCGGATTGAGGTGAAAGGATGGACCTCGCGGGCGTCGCGGCTCGACCCGCTGAAGCACCCAAGGCGGTACCTTCGAGACATGACGGGAGAAGCTCATGAAATCGAATCGGGAACTGCAGGAATGCATCGACGACTGCGAGAAATGCCACCGCACCTGCCTCCGCATGGCGGTCACGCACTGCCTCGCGATGGGCGGTCGACACGTCGAGCAGGAGCATTTCCGCCTGATGCTGGACTGTATCGACATTTGCCGGGTCGCCGCGGATTTCATGCTGCGCGAATCGACCTATCACCCGCGAATCTGCGGCGTGTGCGCGGATATCTGCGACGCCTGCGCCGAAAGTTGCAGCCGGCTCGACGGCATGCAGGAGTGCGTCAAGGATTGTCGCCGCTGTGCCGGGAGCTGTCGGGCGATGGCGGCCGAGACGGTCTGAGATTGCGTGTGGGGAGTTGAGCGCCAGTGCGGTCGGCGTCTCGCGGGTCGTGCTGTTTGCGGGATCTTGGTTCGTCTGGCCGCTGCGCTGGTGCCGCTCGCGTGGGGTCGAAAAGTTTGCTGCGAGCCATGGCGTGCTTTAGCGCCCGGAGAAACGCAGGTACGGAAAGCTTGTCGAGCTTCCGAAGAACTTCGCGCGCAAAAGCGCTCGTGAGGAATCCGCTTATTCGCCCGCTCGACGCGCGGGGAACGTAACGACGTTCTCGACGGAAGGCGAACGGTGGCTCCGCAGGGTGCCGAGGAGCTGCGTGATCATCGTGGCGCCGATCGGCTTCACCACGTGATAATCGAAGCCCGCCTGGCGCGAACGCACACGGTGATCGTCCTGGCCGTACCCCGACACCGCAACCAGCAGCGTGCGACGGAACGCGGGGTCGCGGCGTATGTGTTGCGCAACCGAGAAGCCGTCCATGCCGGGCAGGCCGAGATCGAGCAGTACAGCGTCCGGCCGCGTGCGGGCCACGGCGGCGAGCGCCGTCGTTCCGTCATAGGCGACGTGCACGTCGTGGCCGGCGGTGCGCAACACCATGGCGGTGCTTTCGGCGACGTCGCGGTTGTCGTCGACGACAAGCACGATCAGCGGCGTCGGTTGGAGTCCCAAAGCGTCTTCGCCAACGCTTGGCGCGCCCGCCGCGGGCGCCTCGTCGAGCGGAAAGCGCAACGTAAACTCGCTCCCCGTGCCGTGGCCTGCGCTATGCGCCGTCACGCTGCCGCCCTGCATCTCGACCAGCCGCCGTACGAGCGTCAGGCCGATACCGAGGCCGCCCTGCGAGCGCGCGAGGCTGTGCTCGAGCTGGATGAAGGGCTCGAAGATGCTCACCAGATCCTCGCGCGCGATGCCAACGCCGGAATCGCAAACCCTGAACGCGACTTCATTGCCCTCGCGCGCTGCCGTGACCGAGATGCGACCGCCACGATCGGTGTATTTCGCGGCGTTGTTGATCACGTTTGCGAGCGCCTGCGCGACGCGCGCGAAATCGCCTACGATGCGCAGCGGCTCCGGCGGGAGGAGGATCGTGAGCGCGTGATCCTGCGCGTCGACATTCGGCCGGCTCGTCTCGACAGCCGAGGCGACGACCTCCGCCACGTCGAGCGACTCGATCTTGAGGTCGATCTTGCCGCGCGTGACGCGCGAGACGTCGAGGAGATCGTCGACGAGCCGCGTCAGATGCTTCAGCTGCCGGCCGATGACCTCGCGGCACCAGGCTACCTTCGCGCCGTCGTCCGCGCACGCCTGCATCAAGTGCACCGCGTTGCTGATCGGTGCGAGCGGGTTGCGCAGCTCGTGCGCGAGCATGGCGAGGAACTCGTTCTTGCGGCGGTCCTCGTCGCGGATGTTCTTGTAGAGCAACGCGTTGTCGAGCGCGACCGCGGCGCGGTTCGCGAGGTCCGTTACCAGCGAAAGTGCGTCGGGCTCGAATTGACGGCCCGAGGGGCCAAGACCCAGCGTGAGGACGCCCAGCGTTCTCCCGCGTGCGGGGAGCGGCGCCACGACCAGCGTGTTCATCTGACCGCAACGGGCCGGCTCGTTTGCGCCAAAGATGGAAATCGCCGGAGGAACGTCGATCACCTCGCCGCGTCCGTTGGCGGAAACGCGCTCGATCACCTCGCTTAAGAACGGGCTCGGCGCGCTTTCGAGCGTAGCCGTGGCGAGCTCGGGCGTGGCTCCCGCCTCGCGAGCTGACCATGACAGCTCGGTCTTCGCATCCTGATCGGTCACGCGCAGCGTCGTCAGCGCACAGACGTCGGCGATCTCCGGCACGACGAGCCGCGCGACCTCGCGCGTCGTGGCGGCGAAATCCAGCGACGCCGCCAGCGCACCACTCGCCTGCGCGAGAAAGGCGAGCCGCCGCGTCGCCCGTTCGGCCGCGGCACGTGCGGCGCGCTCCTCGGCGAAAGCCATTTGTTCGCGCGCCTGCAGCTTCGCCTGCTCGGCGAGCAGAAACAGATCGACGAACACTTTGACCTTCGCGCGCAGGATCTCGGGCACGACGGGCGAGGAGATGTAATCGACCGCGCCCAGCGAATACCCGCGTGCAGCGTGGACCTCGTCGTTCAAATCCGCGGTGATGAAGATGATCGGCGTATGTGCCGACTTCTTGCGACGACGAATGAGCGCGGCGGTCTCCAGGCCGTCGAGCCCCGGCATGTTGACATCGAGCAGGATGACCGCGTAGTCATGCTGCAGCACCGCGCGCAGTGCATCGTCGCCCGAAGAGGCCGTGTGGATGGTCTGGTGCAGGTCCTCGAGAACCGCCTGGAAGACCAGCAGCTTGTCGGGCCGGTCGTCGACGATGAGGATATTCGCTCTCATGTTGCGCATCCCTTCCGCGCGTTGCGCGCAAGGGTCACGAACGTCGCGATACGTGGCCACGGGAGCATGACGTCGATCCTCAATCGACCACGCGGGTCAGATCAGTGTGACAACCAGCCCCGCAGTACGCCGAGCATCAGCTCCGGATCGACTGGCTTCGACAGGTAATCCCAGGCGCCAGCCTCCATGCATTTCTCGCGATCGCCCTTCATCGCCTTCGCCGTGACCGCGATGATCGGCACGTCGCGGCACTCCGGGATGCGCCGGATCTCGCGGATGGTGTCGATGCCATCGACCTCCGGCATCATGATGTCCATCAGGATGACGTCGATCGCCTGATCCCGCTGCATCGTGCCGATCGCGTCGCGGCCGTTGTCGTGCGACACCACGTGCATACCGTAATCCTCGAGCAGCGTGGAGAGCGCGAAGATGTTGCGCATGTCGTCATCGACGATCATCGCCTTCTTGCCGGCGAGCACGTCCTCGGCGTTGTACAGATCGCGAAGGGCGCTGCGATGTGACTCGGGCATTTTTGCCGGCGCCCGATGCAGGAAGAAGCTCACCTGATCGAGCAGATGCTCTGGCGTCGGGGCTTCCCGCACGACCGGCATGCGCGCGAGCTTGGACCACGACGGGCTGGCGCTCGTTCCGCGCGGCTCGCCGTAAACGACGATCGGCAGCGATTCGGGGATGCGTGAGTCGTCGATCACATCCTCGTCAAAGGTCGCGAGCGCCGCGTCGACGACGACGCAGTCGACATGGTTCGTAGGGAGCGCGGTCCTGGCCTCAGCGAGATTTCCGGCAGTGACGACGCGAACGTCGTCGGCGGCGAGATAGCTTTGGAACCACTCGCGTTTATGCGCGTCCGCGGACACCGCGATCACGTAACGCTCGGTCCGACGGATGAAGCTCCGTAAGCCCTCGAGCAAGGTATCGAGCAGCTCCTTGCTCTGGATCGGCTTCGCCATGAACGCGTACGCGCCCGAATCGAGGGCGCGCTCGCGCGATTCGTCGGTCGAGATTACCGCCACCGGAATGTGCCGTGTCTGCGGATCGTTCTTCACGCGATCCAGCACGCGCCAGCCGTCGATATCGGGAAGAAAGAGATCGAGCGTGATCGCCGAGGGGTTGTACTCGCTCGCGAGCGCCAGCGCGGAGACGCCAAGCGACGTCACGATGCCCTTGAAGCCTTTCTCGCGCGACGACTCGAGCAGGAAGCGGGCGAATCCCAGGTCGTTCTCGACGATCAGGATTACCGAGTCTCCGAGCGTGATGGCCTCGCGATCGTCCCCCACCTCGTTGGTCAGCCGTGACGACTGCACCACTGCGGGCAACTCGTCGACCTTTGGTTCGCGGCTCCGCCGCAGGACCACGCTGTCCGCCGCTTCGGCTTCCAGGTCGCCCTCGAGAATCGTGGCGGTCGTCCCGACGTCCGGCAACGCAATCGCCTCGAGCGCTCGCACGGTCGGTTTTCGCGACGTTCTGGGCGGCGTGTAGATCAGCGGCACATACAGCGTGAACGTGCTGCCGACGCGCGGCGCGCTCACCAGGCGGATCTCGCCGCCCAGAAGCCGCGACAGCTCGCGGCTGATCGCAAGCCCGAGGCCCGTGCCGCCGTACTTCCGGTTCGTGCTCCCGTCGGCCTGCTGGAACGCCTCGAAGATGATCTGCTGTTTGTCCGGCGAGATGCCGATGCCGGTGTCCAGGACCGAAATCGCGATGACGTCCGTCGCACGGTTGAGCGTCTCGTTCTCGGGATCCCAGCCGCTGCCCGCCGGCTCGACCGTCAGCGTCACGTGCCCGTCGTGCGTGAACTTGAACGCATTGGACAGGAGGTTTTTCACGACCTGCTGCAAACGCTTCGCGTCGGCGAACATCGACTTCGGCAGCCGCGAGTCCATGCGGATGAAGAAATCGACGTTGCGTGCCTCGGCCACGTGGCGGAACGTGCGCTCGACGTAGCGGCGCAGATCCTCGAGGGGGAGGTCGGTCGGGTCCATGACAACGGTGCCCGACTCGATCTTCGACAGGTCGAGGATGTCGTTGATCAGGTTGAGAAGATCGTTGCCCGACGCGTGGATCGTCTTCGCGAAGTCGACCTGCCGCGCGGTCAGGTTGCCGCCCTGGTTCTTGGAGAGCTGGTCGGAGAGGATCAACAACGAATTGAGCGGGGTCCGCAGCTCGTGCGACATGTTCGCGAGAAACTCGGACTTGTACTTCGACGTAAGCGCCAATTGCTCCGCTTTTTCCTCGAGGGCCTTGCGCGCCTGCTCGACTTCCTGGTTCTTGCGCTCGACTTCCTGGTTCTGGTGCGCGAGCAGGCCCGCCTTCTCCTCGAGCTCCTGGTTCGTCTGCTGCAGCTCCTGCTGGCGGCTCTGCAGCTCGTGAGCGAGCGACTGCGACTGCTTCAGGAGGTCCTCGGTTCGCGTGTTCGCCTCGATCGTGTTGATCACGATGCCGATCGATTCGGTGAGCTGGTCCAGCAACGCCTCGTGGGTCGGGCTGAAGCGCTCGAACGACGCGAGCTCCAGCACGCCGCGCACCTGGCCCTCGAAGATAACGGGCAGCACGAGGATGCTTTGCGGCGGTGCCGAACCCAAGCCCGAGAAGATCCGGATATAGTCGAGCGGCACGTTGGACAGCAAAATCTTCTCGCGCTCGACCGCACATTGGCCGACCAGGCCCTCGCCGAGCTCGAGCGCCGCGCCGAGCGCGTTCTGCCCCTGGTCGCCGTAGCTCGCGAGGAGCTTCAGCGTTGGGCGCGATCCCGTCGAGTCGAGCACGTAGAAGAGCGCGTGCTGCGCGGTGACCACCGGCGCGAGCTCGGAGAGGATCAGCCGGCCGACCGTGTTCAGGTCGCGCTGGCCCTGCAGCATCCGGCTGAACTTCGCGAGGTTGGTCTTGAGCCAGTCCTGCTCCGTGTTCTTGCGCGTGGTGTCGCGCAAGTTTCGGATCATTTCGTTGGTCGTGTCCTTGAGCGCGGCGACCTCGCCCCTGGCCTCGACGGTGATGGATCGTGTGAGGTCGCCCTGGGTGACCGCGGTCGCCACTTCGGCGATCGCGCGCACCTGCGTCGTGAGGTTCGCCGCAAGCTGGTTCACGTTCTCGGTCAGGCTCTTCCACGTTCCAGCCGCGCCCGGCACGTTGGCCTGGCCGCCGAGCTTGCCTTCGACGCCGACCTCGCGCGCCACGGTCGTCACCTGATCGGCGAACGTCGCGAGCGTGTCGATCATGCCGTTGATCGTCTTCGTTAGCGCGGCGATCTCACCCTTTGCTTCAACGGTGAGCTTCTGCTGCAGATCGCCATTCGCGACAGCCGTTACGACTTTCGCGATCCCGCGCACCTGGCTCGTCAGGTTGCCGGCCATGAAGTTCACGGAGTCGGTCAGGTCCTTCCATGTCCCCGCGACGCCGCGCACGTCCGCCTGACCGCCGAGGATGCCCTCGGTGCCGACCTCGCGCGCGACCCGCGTCACCTCGGAGGCGAACGACGACAGCTGGTCCACCATCGTGTTGACGGTGTTCTTGAGTTCGAGGATCTCGCCTTTGACGTCGACGGTGATCTTCTTCGAGAGGTCGCCTGATGCCACGGCCTTCGTCACGTCGGCGATGTTGCGCACCTGGCCCGTCAGGTTCGACGCCATGAAGTTCACCGAGTCGGTCAGGTCCTTCCAGGTCCCCGCGACACCGCGCACGTCCGCCTGACCGCCGAGCTTGCCCTCGGTGCCGACCTCGCGGGCGACGCGGGTCACTTCCGCCGCGAACGAACGGAGCTGATCGACCATGGTGTTGATCGTGTTCTTGAGCTCCAGGATCTCGCCTTTCACGTCGACCGTGATCTTCTTCGACAGGTCGCCCGTCGCCACGGCGGTCGTCACATCCGCGATGTTGCGCACCTGCCCCGTCAGATTGCCAGCCATCGAGTTGACCGAGTCGGTCAGGTCCTTCCAGGTGCCCGCGACACCCTGCACCTCCGCCTGTCCACCCAGCTTTCCTTCGGTGCCGACTTCGCGCGCCACGCGCGTGACTTCGGCTGCGAACGACCGCAGCTGGTCGACCATGGTGTTGATGGTGTTCTTGAGCTCCAGGATCTCGCCTTTCACGTCAACCGTGATCTTCTTCGAGAGGTCGCCCGACGCGACCGCTTTGGTGACGTCTGCGATGTTGCGCACCTGTGCCGTCAGGTTCGACGCCATGAAGTTGACGGACTCGGTCAAATCCTTCCACGTCCCCGCGACGCCCTGCACGTCGGCCTGACCGCCAAGCCGTCCTTCCGTTCCCACTTCGCGCGCGACCCGCGTGACTTCGGACGCGAACGACGAGAGCTGGTCCACCATCGTGTTGATGGTGTTCTTGAGTTCGAGGATCTCGCCTTTGACGTCGACGGTGATCTTCTTCGACAGGTCGCCCGACGCGACTGCCTTCGTGACATCCGCGATGTTGCGCACTTGGCCTGTCAGGTTGGACGCCATCGAGTTCACGGATTCGGTCAAATCCTTCCAGGTGCCTGCGACGCCCTGCACGTCGGCCTGGCCGCCCAGGCGACCGTCGGTGCCGACTTCGCGCGCGACCCGCGTGACCTCCGAGGCGAAGCTACGGAGCTGATCGACCATCGTGTTGATGGTGTTCTTGAGCTCGAGGATCTCGCCCTTTACATCGACCGTGATCTTCTTCGACAAGTCCCCATTCGCCACCGCGGTCGTGACGTCCGCGATGTTGCGCACCTGGCCCGTCAGGTTCGACGCCATGAAGTTCACGGAATCGGTCAGGTCCTTCCACGTCCCGGCGACGCCCTGCACGTCGGCCTGGCCGCCGAGCCGTCCTTCCGTTCCCACTTCGCGCGCGACCCGCGTGACTTCGGATGCGAACGACGAAAGCTGATCCACCATCGTGTTGATCGTGTTCTTGAGCTCCAGGATCTCGCCTTTGACGTCGACGGTGATCTTCTTCGACAGGTCGCCTGACGCGACCGCTTTGGTGACGTCCGCGATATTGCGCACCTGGCCCGTGAGGTTCGACGCCATGAAGTTGACGGATTCGGTCAAGTCCTTCCACGTACCCGCGACGCCCTGCACATCCGCCTGGCCACCGAGGCGACCGTCGGTGCCGACTTCGCGTGCGACGCGCGTGACCTCGGAGGCGAAGCTCCGAAGCTGATCGACCATCGTGTTGATGGTGTTCTTGAGCTCGAGGATCTCGCCTTTGACGTCAACCGTGATTTTCTTCGAGAGGTCGCCGCCGGCGACCGCTTTCGTCACGTCCGCGATGTTGCGCACCTGACCGGTGAGGTTCGACGCCATCGAGTTGACGGAGTCGGTCAGGTCCTTCCACGTCCCCGCCACACCGCGCACCTCCGCTTGTCCGCCGAGGCTCCCTTCGGTGCCGACCTCACGCGCAACGCGCGTTACTTCGGACGCGAACGACGACAATTGATCGACCATCGTGTTGATGGTGTTCTTGAGCTCGAGGATCTCGCCTTTGACGTCGACCGTGATTTTCTTCGACAGGTCGCCCGCGGCCACTGCCTTCGTTACGTCCGCGATGTTGCGCACCTGCGCCGTCAGATTGCCGGCCATCGAATTGACCGAGTCGGTCAAGTCCTTCCACGTGCCCGACACACCTTCGACGCGTGCCTGACCGCCCAACTTGCCCTCGGTGCCGACCTCGCGCGCGACGCGCGTGACCTCGGCGGCGAAGCTCCGGAGCTGATCGACCATCGTGTTGATCGTGTTCTTGAGCTCGAGAAACTCGCCCTTGACGTCGACCGCGATCTTCTTGGACAAATCGCCGGTCGCGACCGCCGTCGTAACGTCGGCGATATTGCGCATCTGCGCGGTCAGGTTGCCGGCCATCGAGTTGACCGAGTCGGTCAGGTCCTTCCACGTACCGGCCACGCCCTTGACCTTCGCCTGGCCGCCGAGCTTGCCTTCGGTGCCGACCTCGCGCGCGACGCGCGTCACTTCCGCGGCAAACGAGCCCAGCTGGTCCACCATCTTGTTGACGGTCTTCGCCGTACGCAGGAATTCACCTTGCAGCGGACGACCGTCGACTTCGAGCGCCATCGTCTGTGACAAGTCGCCCTGTGCGACTGCGCCGATCACGCGCGCCGTCTCACTCGTCGGGTGGACGAGGTCGTCGATCAACTGGTTGACTGCGTCGATCGAATCGCGCCAGAAGCCGGTGACATCGCCAAGCGCCGCACGCTTGCCGAGCTTGCCTTCCTTGCCAACGACGCGCGAGAGTCGCTCGAGCTCCTGCGCCATCCGTGCATTGCGTTCGACAACGTCGTTGAAGACGTCCGCGACGCGGCCCATGACACCGGGCCATTCCGCCGGCAATCGCGCCGAGGCGTCGCCGCGTCTCAGCGCATTCAATGCACCGAGGATCGTCGTCATTTCGTCCATGGGAACGGCGGAGCGCTCGACAAGTTGCATGTCAATCTCCTGGAGGAACCGGCGCGGGCTCGCGCTTCGACCGAAGCGCATCCGACTCGGAGGGGATGCGCCTCCGGGGCGGATCGAACGCGAGCATCACGACCACGATTCCCAACATCCGATTCGACGGAAACGATACGCGCGGCGAAAGGTGCGCGTCGACTCCGTCTGGCAGGTCGGTGCAAGCAAAATATATACGTGCGCGAAGGTCACGGCAGGGTTGTGCCCATTTTTTCCGCGTGTAGGACGGATGCCGACACCTGACGTCCCGATGCGAGAAGCCTGGCGGGTTAAGTATGTAACTTTTACAAGAAGGACCGCGACAACGCGGGTTCGCGAACCGCTCGCAAGCAGAATCGGTGGTCCGCTCACAAGGGTGGGTCGTGCGAGGTGACGCGCCACGACGAAACGTGACGCAGTCGGCACAGCGTCACTTCGCGTCACGCGCCAGCGACAGCGTCGCCGGTAGCGGCCGGAGGAGGAACGCGGTGATTTCGTCGGGACCGGCGCGCTTGCCCTCCACCTCCTGAAGCAGCGCCTTCAGGGCGGCGATGCCGCCTGCGAGGATGTCGATGAAAAGGCGCGCCGCGGCCATCTGATGCTCGGGGTTTGCGCGCACGAGCACGTCAAGGCGGTTCGCGGCGCGGTCGGCTTCGTCCGCATACGCTATCGCGGAGCTGCCGTCTCCTCGCGCGATGGCGAGGTGGGCGTTGCGCAACCCATCGAGCAGGGCGCGCAGGGTTTTCTCAATCTCCAGAATACTTGGCGTGGACATGAAAGGCGTTGGGTGAGCATGGTGCGCGCAGTGTGGTGGAAGACTTGAGAGAACGGTTGAACGTGCGTCAAAACCCCCGTGCCGGGACAGTAAACCGGCGCGCGGCCGGGGTCCCGAACCAGTGACTCCGCAGACGGCGGCCGGAATTGGGGGCAGCGCAGCGAGCCACGTCGTCTTTGTAGTCCACGCAATACGGTGTCCGCCTACACGACCTTCGGCCCCGTTGAGTTTTGGCGACCATCTGCCCTAAGCGATGATCGATCACCGGCCGTCGGGGCCGAGGTTTACAGGAGCAAGTCGATGCGCAAGCAACGCCAGCAGTCCGACGAATCGCGGAGCAACCAGCAGCAGTCACAGGATGACAGTCGCAGTTCGCAACGCGATCAGGACCAGGACTATCAGCCCGGCTCGTCCGACCGCAGCGACAAGATGCGGCGCGAGCCATCCGACGATCAACGTCAGCAGCACTAGCTCAAGGTTTCGAACACACGGTTGGTCACGAAGGGCGACGCAGGATACTAAGTCCCGCTTCGCCCTGCGTGACACGCCGGTTTGAGGTCGGCTCCAAGCAGCGAATTGCCAGAGAGCTCGGTACGCTGGACGCAGAAAGGAGCAGCCGCCGCGGAATCTCATTCGCGCGGTCGATGTCGTTTGGCGGTTGAAGAAGGCGAAGTGCAACGCATCACGCGGCAAGTCGAAGCGCTCGATTTGGATTACGCAACAAGTAGAAGCGCGAGGTTTGTTTTGCCTGCAGGCAAGGACGCATTTGCGCAGACGGGTTGTTTGCGTGAATGGGATCGAGTTCAGGAAAGCTGACGGCAGACACCGCCATGGCCACTGTACTGCAGGCGAATCCGCCCGACCTTGCCAAGGCAGGCACCGGGATCGAAGGTCTCGACGATATCCTGCGCGGCGGATGGACTCCGGGTCGCGTGTACCTGATCGAGGGCGTGCCCGGCTCGGGCAAGACGACGCTCGCCCTGCAGTTCCTGCTCGAGGGGGTGCGCCGCGGCGAACCGGTGCTCTACGTGACGCTTTCGGAGACCGAGGAGGAGCTGCGCGCGGTCGGTGCGTCGCATGGCTGGTCGTTCGCCGGGCTGACTATTCGCGAAGTCGCGCCCAGCGAGCAGAGTCTCCGCACCGAAGACCAGTACACGATGTTTCATCCGGCCGAAGTCGAGCTCTCCGAAACCGCCCAGGCGATCCTGAACGACGTCGAAACCATTCGACCGGCGCGAGTCGTCTTCGACTCGCTGTCCGAACTGCGACTGGTCGCCGGCAATCCGCTGCGTTACCGGCGCCAGATCCTCGCCCTCAAGCAGTTCTTCGCCCGCACGACGTGCACGGTGCTCCTGCTCGACGATCTGACCAGCGCGACGCCGGACCTGCAGCTTCAGAGCGTCGCGCACGGCGTGGTGCGCCTCGAGCAGCTCAATCCCGAGTACGGTGCCGAGCGACGCCGGCTTTCCGTCGTCAAGCTCCGCGGGGTCGATTTTCGTGGGGGCTATCACGACTACATCATCGCCCGGGGCGGGCTCCAGGTCTTTCCGCGCCTGGTCGCAGGCGAGCACCATCCTTCGACGGCGGCGGCACGGCTGTCGAGCGGCATTGCGGCGCTCGACGATCTGCTCGGCGGTGGCGTTGAGCACGGCACGAGCACGCTCCTGGTGGGGCCGGCGGGTTCCGGCAAGTCCTCGATCGCGACGCAGTTCGTCGTCTCCGCCGCCGAGCGCGGCCTCAGAAGCGCCCTGTTCATCTTCGACGAGAGCCTGAACATCCTGCTCACGCGGAGTGCCGGCCTCGGCATGAATCTCAAAGTACACCTCGATGCGCGGCGCGTGACCGTGCAGCAGGTCGATCCCGCGGAGCTCGCGCCCGGCGAGTTCGCGCACGCGGTGCGCCGCGCAGTCGAAGTCGACCAGGCGCGTATCGTCGTGATCGACAGCCTGAACGGCTACTTGAACGCGATGCCCGAGGAACGTTTCCTCGCGATTCAGCTGCATGAGCTCCTGACGTATCTCGGTCAGAATGGCGTCGCCACGATACTGATCGGGGCGCACCAGGGCCTCGTCGGAGCGCAGATGACCACGCCCGTCGATGCGAGCTATCTCGCGGATGCTGTGGTGCTGCTGCGCTATTTCGAACTGCAGGGCGAAGTGCGTCAGGCGATCTCGGTCGTCAAGAAACGCGGCGGCCGCCACGAGCGCTCGATCCGCGAGTTCCGGATGGAGGACGGGCGGCTTTCCGTTGGCGAGCCGCTGCGCGGTTTCCGTGGCGTCCTGACCGGCGTGCCGGTCCTCGAATCCGCGCCCAAGGCTTAAAGTCCGATGTACGACGCCGCTACGGCCGCAACCGAGCTGCGCCTGCTGCTGGTGGCGCCGACCGCACACGACTCGCGCATTGCGGAATCGATGCTGGAGCGGGCGGGCGTGCTGTCGCTGTGCTGCCGCGATCTTGCCGAAGTGTCGCTCGAGCTCGAGCGCGGTGCCGCCGCGGTGCTCGTGCCCGAAGAGGCGGTCGAGCAGGCCGACCGGGAGTATCTGTCGCATTGGCTTGCGAAGCAGCCACCGTGGTCCGATCTGCCGGTGCTCGTACTCGCCCGCCCCGGCGCCGATTCCGCGGCGGTCGCCCAGGCGATGGATCTGCTCGGCAACGTTACCGTCCTCGAGCGCCCGATCCGCGTCGCGGCGCTGGTGAGCGCCGTGCGCACGGCCCTGCGCGCGCGCCGGCGGCAGTACCAGGCGCGCGGTCAGCTCGAGCAGATCGAGCGCAGCGAGCGCGAGCTTCGCGATTTCTTCGAGAACGCCGCCGTCGGTCTGGACTGGATCAGCCCGGACGGCATCATCCTGCGCGCGAACCGGGCGGAGCTCGCCATGCTCGGGTACGCACAGGACGAGTATGTCGGCCATCACGTCGCCGAATTTCACGTCGATCGCGCCGCGATCGAGGACATGCTCGCGCGGCTCGGGCACGGCGAGACGCTCAATGACCAGCCGGCGCGCTTGCGCTGCCAGGACGGAACGATCAAGGACGTGCTGATCGACGCGAGCGTGCTCTGGGAGCACGGTCGCTTCGTGCACGCGCGGTGCTTCACGCGCGACGTCACGGATCACAAGCGGGCGGAGGATGCGCTCAAGGACGCCGACCGCCGCAAGGACGAGTTCCTCGCGATGCTCGCGCACGAGCTGCGGAACCCGCTTGCGCCGATCCGCCATTCGCTGCACATCCTGCGCATGAGCGCCGGCAGCGACCCGGCGTCCGGCCGTGTTGGGGAAATGATGGAACGCCAGGTCAATTACATGGTGCGCCTGGTCGACGACCTGATGGAGGTCTCGCGCATCACGCGCGGCATGATCGAGCTGCGCAAGGAGCCGCTTACGGTCGCGGCGGTGGTGCGCAGCGCGATCGAGACGAGCCGCCCGCTGATCGAAGCCGGGCATCATCGGCTGGAAGTGCGCATGCCCGTCGAGCCGCTGGCGCTGGAAGGCGATCCCATCCGCCTCACCCAGGTCATCGCCAATCTGCTGAACAACGCGGCCAAGTACACGGACGAAGGCGGTCACATCCTGCTCTCGGCGCGGGCCGAAGACCAGGCGGCAGTGATCAGGGTGCGGGACAACGGCGCCGGCATCCCGCCCGAGATGGTGCCGCGCGTCTTCGATTTGTTCGCGCAGATCGCGCCGATCTCCGGCGGGCCGCGGGGCGGACTCGGCATCGGGCTCACACTGGCGAAGCGGCTGGTCGAGATGCACGGCGGTCGCATCGAGGCGCGTAGCGAAGGCCCGGGGAAGGGCGCCGAGTTCGTCGTGCGGCTCCCGCTCGCCGTCGCGTCGCAGGATCCGATGGCGCGCCACCGGGGTTCGTTTGCGACGCTGCTCGCACCGCGGCGCGTCCTCGTCGTCGACGACAACCAGGACGCGGCGGAAAGCCTGGCGATGCTGCTGCGCCTGCTCGGCGCCGAAGTGGGCGTCGCCTACGGCGGCGCGGCGGCGATGAAGATGCTCGCGAGCTTTCACCCGAGTGTGATGCTCCTCGATATCGGCATGCCCGGCATGGATGGCTATGAGGTTGCGCGGCGCGTTCGTGCGGATCCCGCGCTGAGCGATGTGCTCCTGATCGCGGTGAGCGGGTGGGGACAGGAGGAAGACCGTCGGCGCTCGCAAAGCGCGGGCTTCGATCACCACCTGATCAAGCCCGCCGACGTGAGCGCGCTCGAAGCACTGTTCGTCGCGCTCGAGCGCCGCGCGGAACGGCACGCAGTCGAACATTGACGCCGTCGACGGGCGCGAAGCGTTCGGCGCGCGGCGTGTGGAACTCCATTCATGTAGGACGGTCTGGTGCTTTCGCCATCATCCTCGAGCACGTCCGTTGTCGGTGTATGTCCGACACGAATATCCGTGAGATTATGCTTGACGGTGGGCGCGGCTCGCCTTGATGCTTGGCGATCCGCCGGAATCGAGTCGACAGGAACGCGTTGAGGAGCAAAGCCGATGATGATGCAGATCGCCGCTGCGACCGGGAGCCCGATGCCCCCTGCAGGTACAATGAAAGGTACCGATGCGGCATTTTCAACCGAGACCGTGACGACGATCCTCGTCGCCGACGACAATCGCGACGCCGTGGACGTGGTGGCCAAGCTGCTCGAGGCGTCCGGCTACGGTGTCGTTCGCGCGTACTCGGTTCGCCAGGCACTGGACCTGCTGGACGAGCGCAAGGAGGTCAACCTCGTGCTCTCGGACATCCGCATGCCCGACGTCGACGGCTTCGATTTCCTGCGGGTGCTGCGCCATCGGTTCCCCACCCTCCCCATCGTGCTGATCACGGGGCTTCCGCTCACCGACGACGACGTGATCCCGGCGGGTGCCGTGATCCTCGAAAAGCCATTTGCGATCGAAAAGCTCGAGCGCGTGATCGCGGAGCGCCTCGAACGCGGTGGATCCGGGACGGCGTAACCTGAGTGCCGGCGTCTTTCTCGCCGTCCATTGGGTGATGTTTGCGCATGCGCGGCGGCATCACCCGCCTGCGAGCTCTTGCGGCGAGTGAGTGATTGGACGCCATGGAACACGTCCGCCAGGTCGCGTTGAGCGTACTCCTGGAGCAGCTCCCCGCGGCCGCGTATACGTGCGACCGCGACGGGCTCATCACGTATTTCAATCCACAGGCCGTCGAGCTGTGGGGCCGCGCGCCCAAGCTCAACGACCCGGCCGACCGATTCTGCGGCTCGTTCAGGATGTACGACGCGGACGGCGCGCTGATGGCTCACGATGACTGCTGGATGGCGCGCGCACTGCGCCATGGCCGTCAATATCACGGGCACGAGATCGTGATCGAGCGCCCGGACGGCGAACGGTTCACGGCGCTGGCGCATGCCAACCCGATCATCGACGATTCGGGCGCGACGATCGGCGCGGTGAACCTTCTCGTCGACATCAGCGATCGCAAGCGCGGCGAGATCGCGCTGCAGGACGCGAATCGCTTCAAGGACGAATTCCTTGCGACGCTTTCGCACGAACTGCGCAATCCACTCGCGCCGCTGCACCATTCGCTCGAGCTTTTGCGCATCGCCAAGCCGGGTTCACCGGATGTGACGTTCGCGATCGAGGTCGCCGAACGTCAATTGCACCAGCTCACCCGGATCATCGACGACCTGCTGGACGTCTCGCGCGTCGCGCACAACAAGCTGCAGCTTCGCAAGCGGCGCGTGCAGGTGGCCGATGTCGTGCGCTCGTCGGTGGACACCGTGCGGCCGCTCCTCGATCAGAATAGGCAGCAGTTCACGCAAACGCTGCCGGTAATCCCGATCACCCTGGAAGCCGATCCGGTGCGCCTTGCGCAGGCAATTTCGAACCTGCTCAACAACGCGGCGAAATACACCGATCCCGGCGGGCGGATCTCGCTGCGTGTCGAGAAGAGTGACGCGCACGCGGTGATCACGGTGTCCGATAGCGGGATCGGCATTCCGCCGGAAATGCTGTCGCGCATCTTCGAGATGTTCACCCAGCTCGGAAGGCCCGCGGAGAAAACGAGCGGCGGCCTCGGCATCGGTCTTGCGCTCGCAAGGCGCATCGTCGAACTGCACAGCGGGACGTTGACCGCCGCGAGCCCCGGGCTCCATCAGGGCAGCGAATTCACGATTCGGCTTCCACTCGCCCCGGCGGGCACCGGCATCAGCGCACCGCAGTCCTTGATCGATTTCGACGCACCTTCGACGCTGTCCCTCAAGGTGCTGCTCGTCGACGACAACCGCGATGTGACCGAAACGCTCGGGATGCTGCTGGAGATGACCGGAAGCGCGGTGCGGTGCGCGTTCGACGGCGAAGAGGCGCTCGAGCTCGCCGAGACCTTTCGGCCCGACGTGGTCCTGCTGGACATCGGATTGCCCAAGCTGAGCGGCTGGGCGGTCGCGGAGCGCCTGCGACGCGAGCCCTGGGCGAAAGACGTTGTGCTCATCGCCATCAGCGGCCGCGGGGCGCCGAGCGACGTGCAGAAATCCAAGGACGTCGGATTCTCCCGGCATCTCGTGAAGCCTGTCGCCGCGGCATCCGTTCTCGAGCTGCTCACGTCGCTGCAGGAGACGAAAGCGCGGGAGGCGCGCACCGGCTTCGCGCCGCAGCCGTAGACCGACCGTCGTGCGGATCCACGAGCACGACGGCGCGCGCATTGCCGGTCGGGTTAACCGGCGGAACTTCGCAAATCCTCCGCGGGCGCCACGGCGCGCTTGCCGCGTTCAGCGTGGATGCGCGTCCTCGTTTCCGTGTGGGCCGTGCCCACCTTCCGCGTGCGGCTGACCGTGCGGCGGCGCGCCCTGCATCTTCGGGCCGGCATTGTTCGCGCCGGCAGGCGCGACGTGCGTCGGACCCGCAGGATACGTTGCGGGCGGTGCCCCCTGTGGCCGCGCAGGCGGTGCGTTGAAGTTTTGCGCCCGGGTCATCGTGCCCCCCTGGCTGCTTGGTGGACGCGACGCCGTCATTCCACCCGCGGCTGCGGGACTCGCGCCGCGAGCGGAGACCACATTGGGATGATCGAAGGTGCCGGGTGCGGGCGTCGCAGCGATCGCCGGTCGCCCGTGGTTCACTGAAGCCTGCAGCTGCCGGTTCGACGCGGCGAGCTCCTCGTGTCGCTGCTGGGTCTCGGTGAATCCGACGTGATGCTCGGCTTCGACGGAGCGCTCGACAGCATTCGGTTGTCGCGCGATACCGCCCGGTCCGCCGTTGTAGCTTACGCGAGACACGGGTTGGGCAATCACGTTCGTCTGGTAGGTGTTGTGGATGGTCGTGACATTGACGTTATTGACGTAGCGGTTGTAGTAAAAGTTGTTGTCGCGCCAATACCCACCCTGGTAGCCGACGCCGAAATAGCCGTACCCATAATTGATACCGCCGTAGTAGCCGACGCGCGGCCCCCAGTATCCGGCGTGCCATAAATAGACGCCGCCGGACCATCCCCAATAACCCGGCGTCCACAGCGCGCCGACGAACGGCGCGAGCACCCAGGTCCCAGGCACCCAGTAATAGCCGTAGGGACCGTACGCCCAATACCCGGGTGTCCAGAGGTAGCCGGGTCCCGGTGCGATCGGTTGCGCGTAGACGGGCAGCGGCGGGGGCGCGATGTTAACCGACACGAACACGGCCGCATTCGCGACCATCGCAAAGCAGCACGACACGATGAGAACAGTGGTGCGATGCAGCCACGTTTGCCGAATCACCTTGGTTCCTCCGTCCACGAGCATCCTGCCGAATAACGGCCGGACTGATGGGATCGTTGACGACCAGTCGGTCGCGGTCACGGACCGCCGATCAGGCCGGCGACGAGATTGATCGACAACGCAACCACGCCGGTCGCGTAGAAAAAAGAGATGACCCCGTGTGCGAGTGCAAGCCGTCGAACGCCCGGATCCATGATCTGCACATCGGACACCTGGAAAGTCATGCCGATCGTGAACGAGAAGTAGAGGAAATCGCCATAACTTGGCGCGCGCTTGCCCGGAAACGCAAGTACGCCCTCATGCGGATCCCGGTCAGGATCGTTGACGTCGAGCGTCCCGTAGTAATCGTGCGCATAGTGCAAGGCGAAGATCACCTGGATGAACGCCCACGACAGCACGATCGTGTAGATCATGAACAGCGTCCGTGCCCACTGCAGCAGTCCCTGCGCATCCTTGACGAGCGGCATCTCGGAGGCGATCGCGATCGAGCTCACGGTCGCGGCAATCAGCGTCAGGATCAGCACCGCCCATTTGCCCGCGTCCTGGCGCGCCGCAATGACCCGCATGTGCGAGGCGGAGCAGTTGCGCAATCCGAAATACAGAAGGACGAGCGTGAACGTCGCGCCGATGTCCCACGCGACGATGAAGCTGAGTCGACCGCCGAGATTCGTCGTCCATTGCAGCAGAGCATCGGCGACGAGCGTGACGATGAGTCCGAGCGTCAGGCGCGGATACGGCAGCTTCATCCACCACGCGACGTGCGACGACTTGACGATGTCTTCCGACATGCGCGCTCCGGTTCCAGGAGAGACGGGATTATGCGTCATGGCCGAGCAGCCGATCGTCAGGATCTTCCAGCAACGGCGCTGCGCTTCAGTATCGAATGGCGCGCGCGATCGTCATGCGTGTTCCAGCGAGCATGACGGCGAAGCGCCCAATGAGAGTGCCCGACGTTCGGATCGCGCGCCGAATGCGAAACCGCCGCGGGCTTTGAACCGCGGCGGTGTCACTCGTGCTGTGGTCTAGATGAATCGCATCGGATGATCGCGTGCACGATTCGCGCCTTCGCGGCGCGAGGGGTTGCGATCAGAGGAAGGTCAACCACCACCCTCCCAGTGCCCTTCGTTGAAGTGGTAGCGGCCGTCGCGCTCGGTCCAGCCGTGCTGCACCCAGTGCTCGCCGTGACGCTCGCGCATCCAGCGGCCGCCGTGCCAGATATGGTGATGGCGTTCGCCATCCCAGCCCCAGTACCCCGGCGCCCAGGTGTAGCCCACGCGCGGCGGCGGGACCACCTCGTAGCGCGGCGGTGGCGGCGCGACATCGATGTCGATATCCACGCGTGCCGCCTGCGCGGCGAATGGCGATGCGAGCGCCAGCGAGGCGAATGTGATGGCGGCAAGTTTCGTCCAACGCGTCATGATCGTCCCTGTCGAAAAAGGAGACGATCACATTGTGCGCATCGCGCGCTCGTCTTGTTGATCGGGCGCTTGCGCAAATTCCTGTAGGCGATCGTCCTAACGCGACCGGAAACACGGAGTTACGCGTCAGGGCGCAGGCGCGGGTGTCGGCATGGATCCAGCGGCTGCAGCGAGCGTCTGACGTCGCAGAATCTCGGTGCGAATTTCGCCGAATTGCTTGCGGGTCTCGGCGGCAATGATCGGCGGACCAATCAACGGCGGCACCCACATATTGGGAATGAAGCGACCGGAGTTGAGGATGTGCACGACGCCGCCCTGCTCGACGATCTGCGTCAAGAACTCCGATTCCTTGAGATCGCCGCTGACGAGCCGCGAATGCACTTCGCGCCCGGGAACGAGGTCCAGCTCGCGCACGTTCTCGAAAGTGAACGTGAGCAGGCCCCGCGAGGCCCTGCCCTTCTGAAAGATTCGCAAGCGATTGTTGTCGCGGCTCAAGACGCGGCTCTCCTCCAGATTCGTCACAAAGCTCGCCATGTGATCGTAGTCGGTCAGGACGTCCCATACCAATGTGGGTGAGGCCGTGACCGGACAATCGACTGAAACTCGAACGGCGGGCCCATCGAGGCGAACGTCGACAGCGATGTCGTCATCGCCCGCTGCGCCGTACGTCGCGACCGAGAGTGTTGCCAGCACCAGCGCGCTCGCCAGCACCAGCGCGCACCGCCGGCGCGCGGATGACCACATCGTCCGCTGCGGTCAGACGGCGCGCCGCTCGAGCAGCGAATTCGTCCGTTGCTGCTCGGCGATCAGCTCGCGCAACAGCGCCTTCGTACCGAAGAGTGCGAACGGAAGCAGGATCCAGAGCACCGCGAGGATGAAGCCGAACGCGACAGCGATGAGCCAAATGACATTGTTCGTGGTCGACCAATCCATACCGATTCCTTTGGAGTTCGATAGACCGTTACCGGTCTTTGCAGCCGGAGAAGCACATTACAGCATGACCGCCGGAGCGGCGATGGCCACGCCGTCGAGTAAACCGGCTGTCGTCACTTTCGCGATCGACCCATCGAGCGCACACCAACCACGGAGTGCCGGCATGACGCACCGCACCACGACAGCACATTACCGAGATCCGCGAACGGCGACTGTCGGCACCGCCTGAATCGGAAGTAGGAACGGCGCCGACGACCGCGCATCCCGTGCAACGGCGACATGGGCATCCGGTGCATTTCGCACTGACGCCGAATCCCGACACCGCGCGCTAACTCGTTGAGGAATCGCGACAACCGGCGCACTTCCGCGATGGCATGCGAGGTGCGAGTTCATGAGCGGGGGCAGCGGACATCCGTGTCTAACTTCCCCGCTCACGTACACGAATTCGAACGACTGCAATCAGGGAGATAGGGAGAAGCACTGAACGGTTGACGACGCGAGGACACGATGTTTGTGAACGATGACGCGCAAGCGAAGTTGACGTCACCCAAGCGATCGGAATGCCGGGTATCGCGTCCCGCGATCTTTGTCGCCGCGGTCGTCTTGCTGATAGCGACGACGGCGGTGACGCCCACGCACGCGGAATCAACGACGTCGCGGCTGATCGTGAAGTTCGCGAACAGCACGCTCAAGTCCGCGCCCGAGCCGAAGTCGCGCGTGGCGAAGCTTGCCGCGAGTCTGGGCGTGTCGCTCAAGCATGTTCGCACTACGGCGATCGCCGCCGACGTCGTCGCACTCGACACACCGGTCGGCATGCGCGAGGCCGAGCGGCTCGCGCAGATCGTCGCGCGCGATCCTGCAGTCGACTACGCGGAGCCCGACCGCTTCGTAAAGCCCTCGCTCGTGCCCAACGATCCGTCCGCGATTTACCAGACGTATCTCAATGGCGATCCCGCTTCCATCAACGCGTACGGCGCGTGGGACGTGACCACGGGCAGTCCCAACACCGTGGTCGCGGTGGTGGATACGGGATACACGGACCACGCGGGGCTGGCGGGGCGGTTCCTTCCCGGCTACGACTTCGTCAGCGACCTGTTCATCTCGGGTGACGGCGATACGCGCGACCCGGATGCGCACGACCCGGGCGACTGGGTCACTGCCGCCAACGTGATGGCGGGTCCTGCGGGGCTCGACTGTTCGGTGCGCAACAGCACATGGCATGGCACTGCAGTCGCAGGCGTAATTGCGGCCAATAGCAATGATGGTGCGTGGACCGCGGGCATCGACTGGGCTGCGAAGGTGCTCCCGGTGCGCGTTCTCGGGAAATGTGGCGGATGGGACTCGGACATCATCGACGGCCTGGCGTGGGCCGGTGGACTGACGGTGCCGGGCGTGCCACCGAATCCTCATCCAGCGCAGGTCATCAACATGAGTCTCGGCGACTACGACAAGCATGCGTGTCCGTCGAGCTACCAGACCGTCATCGACGCCGTGTTCGCACACGGCGTAACGCGCGCGATCGTGGCCTCCGCCGGCAATCAGAGTGACAACGTCGCGAACTACACCCCCGCGAATTGCGCGGGCGTGATTTCGGTCGGAACGATCGATCCGATGGGCAGCAAAGTGCAATACAGCAACTACGGTGCGGTATCGCTGAGTGCGCCGAGCGGAATCACGGTGCTGCTCAACAGTGGCACGCAGGGCCCGGTGAGCGATGTCATCGGCACGTACGACGGCACGAGCTTTTCCGCCGCGATCGTGAGCGGCGTTGCCTCGCTCGTCCTCGCCGTTGCGCCTTCGGTGAGCGCGAACCAGCTGCGCTCGATTCTAACGAGCTCGGCTACGCCATTCCCGGCGGGATCGAACTGTGCGTCGTTCGGTTGCGGCGCCGGCATGGTCAATGCCGCGGCCGCGGTGAACGCTGCGCTCGCGTCCGCGAGCCCGGGCGCGCCGCTGTCAGGGCCGCCGACGGTAAACGTCATCGAGTATTACAACGCCACGCTCGATCACTACTTCATCACCTGGGTGCCTTCGGAGCAGGCTGCGCTCGACGCCGGCAACACGCCGACGCGGTGGACGCGCACCGGCCTTTCATTCAAGGCCTACGCGAACACGCAGACGAATACCTCTGCGGTATGCAGGTACTACATTCCGCCGGCGTGGGGCGACTCGCACTTCTTCGGCCGCAACCCCACCGAGTGCACGGCGACCGCCCAGCACAATCCGGGCTTCGTGCTCGAAAGTGCCGCGTTCATGCAGATGTACGTGCCGATGGGCGGGATCTGCCCGGCGAACACCGTGCCGGTGTACCGCTTGTTCGACAACCGGCCCGACGCGAATCACCGCTACGTGACGGACCGTACCATTCGCGATCAGATGGTCGCGACGGGATGGGTGGCCGAAGGCGATGGCCCGGACACCGTCGCGATGTGTGCGCCGCAGTGAGCGTTGTCGCGCCCGGTCCCTTGAATCCGTGAAAAAACGGTGAAGCGCCGAGGCGCGCGCTATTTCGGCGGTATCGGCTGCGGCACGAGGTTTTCGATCGGCTTGATCGAGCGCAAGTAGCCAAACAACGCCTTCATGTCGGCGTCGCTCAGGACAGCGACGTTGAACCAGGGCATCGGCGGAAGGATCGGTCGGCCGGCGCCCAGGTGCTTACCCGTCCGCATCGTCTTGGTGAATTGGTCCTCGGTCCAGTTCCCGAGCCCGGTCGCCTTGTCCGGCGTCAGATTCGCGGCGAAGCTCACGCCCCACGGGCCGGCCCACGCGGTGAGATCGCCGTTGGTCAACGCCGCCCATTGATTCGGATTCGTTCCGATCACACCCTGCGGGATCGGCGTCAGGGGCGCATTCGCGGGATGGCCTGACAACAGCCGAGACTGATCGGGTGCGGGCCCCTGCGCCGTCATGATCTTGGGGGTATGGCAGTCGTTGCAACCGCCGAAGACGGACAGCATCTCGCCGCGCTTGAGCGCGGGCTTGCCGGCCCCGGTCTGCGCGAGCGCCGTCGGCACTGCCAGATAGCTGCAAAGAACGACGCACACCACGGTGCGCAAGGCCATGTCGGAGCGCTCCCTCACCTGAAAGCGCGACAGTGTAGCGACGACTCGGGCGCCGTCCAAGTGACGTACGTCCGGCGTGCGCGGTAGCGCCAGGCTCGCGCGGCAGGGTCCAGGGAAACAGCGCCCCAAAGCGAGCCCGCCAGGGCCGCGGCGTCTTCTACCAGGCGATGCGGCGGAAGCCGGTGAGGTCGGGGGAGCCGACGCAGCGTTCGGCGCCGCGCCGGTATAGAACGTGCTGCGCGACGGCGGAAGCGTCGGGGTTGAAGTAGTAGACGTCCGAGTGGTCGAACTGGGCGTGGTAGATCGCCGCTGCACGAGGCGCGCCGGCGCGCGACCAGCCGGAGACGAATTCACGCAGGAGCACCTGGTCGCCGCCGACGCTCACCGGAAGTCGCAAACGATGCCATTCCATCGGTCAATCCCCCATCGATCGAGAAGGGCGCGAGGCAAGCGCGCATGCAACCGACCCTGTTCGAAGCAAGCGGGGCCTTGCACGCATTGTAGTAACGCGAGCGCGATGCAACGCGGTTAAACGACAAGATTGCGCAATGCGTCGACGAACGGTGTACGGCGTGGACGCGGGACACGGATCCGCGACCGGATTCGTGTTGGTCGAAGAGAAGAACGATTACGTTTGCGTCCCGGTTCGCCCGTTGCGCTTGGCACCAAGTCTTCGAATCCTGACGTTTGCCTGATGATTGGCGCGCACGTCAACGCTGAACGCGGCTCGGTTCCAGGCGGGAGCTTCGCACGTGGCTGACAAAGCGTGCTAGTGATTGCCAAAGCGGAGGTTCCAGCGATACAGCGCGTCGTCGGCCGTTTCGCCGGCGAGGGAGACGGGTCCCATTGCGTTGCATTCCGGACAGACGACGACAAAGACGCGCGTGCCCTGAACCGTAACCTCGCGTATCTCGATGTGCGCATGCGCACAGAACGGGCAGGGACGAGGTTCGTTCGCGTCCATCGCGCGAGCGTAACGTGACGCCGCCGCGGGGTCACTCGGCCGATCGGCGGATGCTTGTGGGGTCGGGTGGGGCCGCTTTCTCATCCGCGCGACCCTACGCCCGAATCGCGATCGGCACAAATGGACTCGCCCCCGTGTGATCCTCCGCTGATGTTCGGGCTCCTCAGGCGGATCGGTGGCGGTCTTTCGACATCGCGATGGCCAAACCAGCGCAGACGCCGTGTGCGCGCTGTATAAGATACGGCGAAACGTCCGAAAACCACCCTCGATGAACTACCGCGTCGACACCGACATCACGGTCGCCTCCACGATCGACAGCGCCTTTTACCGCGATCCCGAGGCATATACGCTCGCGCGTGACCGCATCTTCGCTCGCACCTGGCAATGGATTGGCGCGCTGGCCGATGTTTCGGAGCCCTCGTCGTTCGCGCCGCGCGAGCTTCTCCCTGGGCTGCTCGACGAACCGCTGCTCCTTACGCGCGATGAGAGGGGCGAGCTCCGATGCCTCTCGAACGTCTGCACGCATCGCGGCAATCTGCTCGCAACAAGCCCCGGACGCGGCAGCGAGATCCGCTGCGGGTATCACTCGCGGCGCTTCGATCTCGCGGGCCGGATGCGCTTCATGCCCGAATTCCAGGCCGCTCGGAACTTCCCCGCGGCAAGCGACCATCTGCCGGCGGTGCCGTTCGCCGCGTGGGCAGGACATGCGTTCGCGAGTCTCGATCCTGCGGCCCCTCACGGCGACTTCTTTGGTGCGATCGACGAACGTCATGGCGGCCTGCCGGTCGGGCCGCTTCGACACGATCCTTCGGCGGACCGCGACTTTACGATCGCCGCGCACTGGGCGCTCTATGTCGAGAATTACCTCGAGGGCTTCCACGTTCCCTTCGTGCACGGTTCGCTCGCGCAGGCGATCGAGTACGCGAGCTACGAAACCGAGCTGTACCGGTACGCGAATCTGCAGGTCGCGCTTGCGAGGCCCGGGACCGCCGCGTTTCGTGCGCCGATCTCATCGTCGCCCTCGACGCCGGTCGCTGCGTACTACTGGTGGGTATTTCCGAACCTCATGCTGAATTTCTATCCGTGGGGGCTCTCCCTCAATCTGGTCGAGCCGCGGGGGCTCGATCGCACGCGCATCGCGTTCCGACGCTATGTGGCGGAAGGAATGGCCACCGAGGGGAGCGCGGGCGACGCGCTCGACCGGGTCGAGATGGAGGACGAGGCGATCGTCCAGCAGGTGCAGCGCGGCGTGCGATCGCGCTTCTATCGGCGCGGGCGCTATTCGCCGACGCGCGAGCGCGGGGTCCATCACTTTCATCGCCTGGTGTGCGACTTCCTGGACCGACCCGACCACTAGCGATGCCGTGGTTGGCGCGCACTCACCCTCGATCAGGGGAATAGTGGAGGCTTCCATCGGGATTGTCAGCGGCTCGACAGTTTTATGTCACAAGAACGTCACAATACCTGGACGAAAATACCTATTCGCCGCCCAGTCGGGTCGGTTTCCCCGCAATGACCGTTCACTGCGAAGGTGATTTTCGCATCGTCGAGCAACTGGGCGAGAAGCAGGACTTCGAGACCGAGCTGTCTCGTCGCGGCTTTCGGCACGAGGACTTCAAGCTGCACGTGGCCTTCGAGCGGAAGGCACGATCGCGCAGCACGTCGGTCCAGGATTACCTCGTCACCGTCGCCAACGTTGCGAATCAGCAGCAGCGTGCCTACCGCGGCGGGCCAAGCTTCGAATGGGTGACCCAATGCGCGCGCGACCTTGCCGCCGGCACGTTTGGCCGGCCGGTATTGCGGCAGGCATGACCTCAAGCGACCCCCAAAATCATCGACCAAAGGATTCTGATGGCCACGATCATCACTCCCACGCACGCGGCGCCAATCCCAGGCGCGTCGCGCGAAGACATGCAGCCGACGATCGACGCGCTGGCCAAGGCCCTTCACTGCGATTCGGAGTACGTCGCCGAGGTCTACTGGAGCGAACATGCGCGGCTTTGCGACACCGCGCACCTGCAGGATTTTGTCCCGTTGTTCGCCGAACGCTTCACCCGCGACCGCATTCTCAGGAACCAGCGCCGGTCGCGTTAATCCGCGCGGCAGAAACGCCGCGGGACGCAACGTTGACGACTGTGTGATGTCCGGCCCGGCCGCGAGCCCGCGGCCGTGCGTGACATCGTCGTCGCTTCAGAAGAGCGTCAATGCGTTGGTGAAGTCGCCCATCGGCTGACTGCCCGCCGTCTTGAGCGCCGCATCGCGCGCGGTCAGCCCGGGCAGCGGATCGAGATCGAAGCGGCGGTTGAGCAACCGCTGGATCGACGCCGTGTCGTACTGCGTGTGGTCGACCATCCCCATCCTTGCGAACGGCGAGACGATGATCGCCGGAATGCGCGTCCCCGGGCCCAGCAAATCGCCCTTGGGCGGCGCGACGTGATCCCACTGCCCGCCGAACTCATCGTAGGTGATGATGATCACCATGTTGCCCCACTGCGGACTCTTCTGCAGCTTGGAGACGAGATCCGCGATGTGCGCGTCGCCGTCGCTGATGTTCGTATAGCCGGGATGCTGGTTGACGTTACCTGTGGGCTTGTAGAAGACCACCTGCGGTAGCGTGCCCGCGGCAGCCGCCGAGACGAGATCGTTATAGTCCTTGAGATGCTGGCTGCGTGCCGCCGTCGCCGGCGCGTAGGCGGAGTAGTAGTTGAACGGATGGTGGTGCGCCTGGAAGTTCGGCACCGTGGTGGTGTAGATGACCGACCGGTCGGTCGAGGCCTGCGTCCACGCGCCCGCGTACCACGCCCAGGTGATGCCCTTGGCCGTCAGCTGGTCGCCGATGGTCTTCGCCGTCTGCGGCGGCAGCGTCGTCGGCCGGCCGGGATCCGCGAACGCCGGGTCGCCACCCGCCGCAGGGGCATTGCCGCTCGGCTGATACGGCGGCTGCATCGTGTTCACCGCGCGAAACGCGGCGTCGCCGAAGTAGTTCTTCGGCACGATGTTGCCGCTGTTCGCGTATGTCGGCGGCCCGTCCATGGCTGATGCCGGCGCGGACCCGGCGAGCGTCAGTCGCGGCAGGACCTTGCCTGAGGCATCCGTGTCGAGAACCGCGATCGTCGGCTTCGCCGCTGCCGTATCCGCGTTCGGATATTCGGGCGCGCAGGCGCAGATCAGGTACTGGTGATTCAGGAACGACCCGCCGAACGCCGCCTCGAAGAAGTTGTCGGCGAGCACGTACTGCTTGGCGACGTTCCACAGCGCCATCTTGCTGCCGTCCCAATAACCCATCACCAGCCCACCCGAGTCGGCGTACGCGGCGAACTTGTCGTTCGCGCCGCCGTTGATCTGCATCTGATTCTCGAAAAAGCGGTGATAGAGGTCGCGGGTGATCGTCGTCGCCGTGATGCCGAACGTGGCGTCGGCCGCGAACGGCTTGTTCGCAAGACCCGCGCTCTGCGCCTGGGTGACCACCGGCACCTGTCCCGCGGCGGTGACGCCGCCCCACGTTTGCGGAAGCGCCGACAGAACGCTGCTCGACGCGTCGCGATCCTTCTGCGCCGCGATCGTGCCGGTTCCGGTGGGGTTCACTCCGGGAATCCCGTTCGCGCCGGGAAACGTCCCGTAGATGTTGTCGAAGCTGCGATTCTCCGCGTAGACAAAGACAACCGTCTGCACCTTGGTCTTGAGCCCGTTGATGAGGAGCGTGTCGTTGCTGACCGAGTCGTCGTTGCACGATGCGAGCAGCCACACAGCCGGACCCAGCGCAGCGAAGACAAAAAAGCGGCGGGAAACGCGATTCATGCGTCTATCTCCATGCGTGCGGGGAATTCGAGCGATTCTCGCGTTGCGATGTGACAGACGCGTTGCGTCGATACGCTAACGGGGCGTCACAAAAGTGTTACGTCGGAGCGCTATACGCATGAGCTTCCTCACGGGCTTGCGTATGAACATTTCGTGACGCCTGTTTTTCGCATCGAACCGCTACGCGTTACGACCACACTCGCCGCGACATGCCTGACGGTCGTGCTCGCAGGTTGCGAAGAGCGCGATGTCAATGCAACTCCGACAGCGGCGGCGGCAACGAAGCCCGCCGCGCAATCGGCGTTCTATACGACGCCGTTCACGCGAACTCCGCCGGTCCCGCAATTGACGGCGCTCGGCCGCGAGCTGTTCTTCGACCCGGTGTTGTCGGCGTCGGGGAAGCTCTCTTGCTCGAGCTGCCACGATTCGGCACATGCCTACGGTCCCGCCGACGGCGCCTCGACGCCGCTGGGCGGCGCCAACGGAACGGAGAGGGGATTGCGTGCGGCACCTTCGCTGCGCTACCTGCAGAGCGTGCCGGCGTTCACCGAGCACATGCACGAGGTCGAGGGCGACGACAGCATCGATCAGGGACCCGCCGGCGGTCGCACGTGGGACGGACGGGCGGCAAGCGCGCACGATCAGGCGCGACTGCCGCTGCTCTCGCCGAGTGAAATGGCAAACGCGGCGCCGGCAGACATCGTCGCCCGACTCCGTACGACGCCTCACGCAAAGCGCCTGCAGGCCGCGTTCGGCGACGATGTGCTCGACGATCCGCAGAAGGGGTTCAACGCCGTGCTGCTCGCCCTCGAGGTGTTCCAGCAGGATCCGGCCGCGTTCTACCCGTACACCAGCAAGTACGACGAGTATCTGCGCGGCCGCGTGCAGCTCTCACCCCGGGAAGCGCGAGGACTCGAAGCATTCAACGATCCGGCGCGGGGCAACTGTGCGGTCTGCCATCCGAGCGCCGTGAAAGAAGGCGCGTTGCCGGCGTTCACTGATTACGGTTACATCGCGCTCGGAGTGCCGCGCAATCGTGCGCTCCCAGCCAACCGCGATGCGGGCTTCTACGACCTGGGCCTGTGCGGTCCCCTGCGCAAGGACCTGTCGGATCATTCCGAATACTGCGGGCTCTTTCGCACGCCATCGCTTCGCAACGTCGCGATTCGGAAGAGCTTCTTTCACAACGGATTGTTCCATACGCTCGAGCGCGTGCTCGATTTCTACGCGCTGCGCGATCTCAGGCCGGAGCGCTGGTATCCGCGCGCTCGCGATGGCCACATCGCCAAGTTCGACGACCTGCCGCCGGCGTACGCCAGCAACGTCAATGTCGAGCCGCCGTTCGATCGCAAGCGCGGCGATCGGCCCGCGCTCTCGACGGCCGAGCGCGCGGACATCGTTGCGTTTCTCAAGACGCTGACGGACCGCGATCTCGTCGAGCAGGGGAACGCGTCGCCGGCGATCGATGCCGGATTGCAGGCGAACGCGGCAAGGCGCTAGACGAGATTGCGCAGCTCGCGCAGCGCGACCGAGAGCATCGCGGCGTCGGTCGCCGTTCCCGCCTTGAGCTCGCCGATCAGCTGGCTCACGCGCGACAGGGCCCGGGCGTTCCGCGTCGACCACGCCTCGAACAGCGTCGCGGCCGAGGAGTCGGGCGCGTCGACCGCGAGCACCGCCGCAGTGACCGTCCGCTGGAGCGTCGACAAGTCGTCCTGCATCGCCGCTCGCGCAAGCGTCTGCCAATGCGCGGTCGCCGGCAACGCGGCGATGCGTGCGGCAAGCCATGGCAAGTCGAGCTTGGCCGCGACCTCGAAATGCACTGCGGCGACGTTTTCCACCGGATGCTTGGTCGTGCCCGCGACTTCGACGATGTCGAGCGCCGCATACAGCGTGGGCAGCGCGGCGACCCGTATCGCGAGGTCGCCGGGCACGCGCTGCGCCGTGTATTCGGCCGCCCGGGCCTCGAGCCGCGCGCGATCGTCCGCATCGATCAATTCCGGCAGCCGCGCCGCCACCGCCGCGATCCGCGGCGTGAAATGCGCGATCGTCGCGCCCATGTCGTCGGCAAGGCGCCGCGAACGGAGAAACCACGTCGTGCCGCGCTCGAGGAGCTCGCTGGTATCGATCAGCATCCGCGCCTGAATCGCGTCGTCGGCCTCGTTGTCGAGCGCTTCGATCCTGGGCCACAGGTCGACGAAGCCGAACACCTCGCGCGCGAGCAGGTACGCCCGAACGACCTCGTCGGGCCGCACGCCGACGCTCTCCGCCAGCCGGTGCACGTAGGTGCTGCCGACGCGGTTCAGCATGCTGTTGGTCACGTGCGTCGCGATGATCTCGCGCTTCAGCGGATGGCGCGGCATGTACTGCGCGTACCGCTCGTGCAACGGATTGGGGAAGTAACGCGTGAGCGCCGTCGACACCCACGCATCGTCGGGGAGGGCGGAGGCCAGCAGCTCGTCGTAGAGCCAGATCTTGCTGTAGGCCAGCACCACCGCGCGCTCCGGCGCCGTCAATCCGCGCCCGGCCGAACGCCGTTCTGCGATCTCATCGTCGGAGGGCAGGAACTCGAGGCTTCGATTGAGCTTTCCGCCGCGTTCGAGGAGCTGCATGAAGCGCTGCTGCGCATCGAGAAGCTGCGCCGTGATCCGTCCGGTGACCGAAATGCACTGCGTCTGGAAGTAGTTGTCGCGCAGCACGAGCGCCGCGACGTCGTCGGTCATCTCGGAGAGCAGCGCATTGCGCTGCTTCAACGTCATATCGCCGTCGGAGATCGGCAGTCCGAGCAGGATCTTGATGTTGACCTCGTGATCCGACGTATCGACGCCGGCGGAATTGTCGATCGCGTCGGTGTAGATCCGACCGCCTGCCTGGGCGTACTCGATGCGGCCGAGCTGCGTGCAACCCAGGTTGCCGCCTTCGCCGACGACCTTGCAGTGCAGGTCCGCGCCGTTCACGCGGATCTGGTCGTTCGCGCGATCGCCGACCTGCGCGTGCGTCTCGCTTCGCGCCTTCACATAAGTGCCGATGCCGCCGTTGTAGAGCAGATCGACCGGCGCCATCAACAGCGCGTGAATCAGCTCGGTCGGCGTGAGCGTGTCGGCCGCGATGTGGAACGTCTGCTTCATCTCGGGCGTGATCGCGATTGACTTCGCGCTCCGCGGATAGACGCCGCCCCCGCGGGAGATGAGCTTCGCGTTGTAGTCGGCCCACGACGAGCGCGGGAGCTTGAACATGCGCTCGCGCTCGACGAAGGAGGGCTCGGATTCAGGTGCCGGATCGATGAAGATGTGCCGGTGATCGAATGCCGCGACGAGTTTGATGTGGCGCGAGAGCAGCATGCCGTTGCCGAACACGTCGCCGGACATGTCGCCGATGCCGACCACCGTGAAATCGGTGGTCTGGATGTCGACGCCCATCTCGCGGAAATGACGCTGCACCGACTCCCAGGCACCGCGGGCGGTGATGCCCATCGCCTTGTGATCGTAGCCCGCCGAGCCGCCTGAGGCGAAAGCATCGCCCAGCCAGAAGCCGTACTCCTTGCTGATTGCATTCGCGTAGTCGGAAAACGTCGCGGTGCCCTTGTCGGCCGCGACGACGAGATAAGGATCGTCCGGATCGTGCCGGCGCACGTCCGGGGGCGGCACGATCGCGTCGCCGGCGCGGTTGTCCGTGACGTCGAGGAGCCCACGCAGGTAATTCTGATAACAGGCCACGCCTTCTTTCATGTACGCCTCGCGATCCGCGGGCGAAGGCGCGCGCTTCAGCACGAAGCCGCCCTTCGAGCCCACCGGTACGATGACAGTGTTCTTTACCATCTGTGCTTTGACGAGCCCGAGAACCTCGGTTCGAAAATCCTCGGGACGGTCGGACCAGCGAAGTCCACCGCGCGCGACCTTGCCGCCGCGCAAATGCACGCCCTCGAAGCGCGGCGAGTAGACAAAGATCTCGAACAGCGGCTTGGGATCCGGCATGCCGGGGACCTTCGCCGGATCGAGCTTGAACGACACGAACGGACGGCGAGCGCTCTGGGCGTTGCGCCGCCAGAAGTTTGTGCGGAGCGTCGCGAGGATGAGCGCCAGGTACTGCCGCAGCACGCGGTCTTCGGACAGGTTCTCGACGTCGTCGAGCGCGTGATCGATTTGCTGAATCTTGGCGATCGCCTGTGACTGCGCCGAGTCGGGAAGCTTCGGATCGAAGCGCAGCAGGAACAGCTCGACGAGCATTTTCGCGATGTCGGGGTGCGCTGCGAGCGTCGCTTCGATGAAAGTCTGTGACAGCGGAAAGCCGATCTGCCGCATGTACTTCGCGTACGCGCGCAGCACGACGACGTTCTCGGCCGGCAGGCGGGCGAGCAGCACGAGCTTGTTGAATTCATCGTTCTCGACATCGCCCGACGACACGCGCGCGAACGCGTCCTCGAATACCGCGTTGAGCGCATCGATCTCAACCTCGGTTCCGGCCGGGGCCTGCAAGCCATAGTCGTGCAGCCACACCGACTCGCCGCCGGCCGGCGTAATCCTGAACGGCTGCTCGTCGATCACCGACAGCCCCATGTGCTCGAGCATCGGCAGCGCGTTGGAGAGCGTCACCGGGGCACCGCGCCGGAAGAGCTTGAAGTGCAGCATGCCGGGCCCAGCCTCCGGCGGACGATAGAGCATCATGCCTTGCGGCGCTTCCGGCGTGATCTTCGCCATCAGCTCGATGTCGGGTACGGCAGCGCGTGCTGCGATCGTTTCGCGATAGCCGGCGGGAAACGCCGTGCCGAACTCGCGATACAGAACTGTGCCACGTGCTTCGCCGGCGGACGCAATCAGCGCGTCGCGAAGATCGTCCTCCCAACGTCGAGCCGCGGCCGCGAGGCGCGCTTCAACCTCGCGCGCGTCGAACGGCGGCACCTGGCCCGGCGTCGTGCGGACGGTGACGAGAATCCGTGCGAGGACGGATTCGGTGAGGTAGACGTTGAATTCGCTGCTCGAGCCGTGAAAGGCATCCTGCAGGATGTTCTGCCACTTGCGGCGCAGCTCGGTGTTGTACGTTTCGCGCGGCGCGTAAATCAGGCAGGTGACGAAGCGCTCGAAGCGATCGCGGCGAATAAAGAGCCGGAAGCGCTGCCGCTCGCCCAGGTGCAGGATCCCCATGACGATCGAGAACAGCTCGTCCTCATCCGTCTGAAACAATTCGTCGCGCGGATACGTCTCCAGGATATTGAGCAGGCGCTTGCCCGCGTGCGTCCCCTCCGTCAAGCCGGCGCGCGCGACGATATTCGCGACCTTGCGCCGAAGCAGTGGGATTTCCGCGGGGTTCGCGCTGTACGCGGTGTGCGTGAACAAGCCGAAGATGCGGTGCTCGCCCACCACGTCGCCTTTCTGGTCGAAGCGCTTGACGCCGATGTAATCGAGATAGCCGGGCCGGTGCACGGTCGAGCGGGACGTGGATTTCGTGACGACGAGAAGCTCGGGGCGCCTCGCGTACGCCCGCACTTCCGGCGGCAGCGCGGAGAAGCTTGCGACTTCCTTCGCGACGCTTTCGCGCAGGATGCCCAGTCCCGAGTGCGGGACCACGCGCAGCACGTCCTTGCCGTCCACCTGGTCGAGCTCGTGCGCGCGATAGCCGAGAAACGTGAAATGGTTCTCGGCGAGCCAGTGCAGGAACGCGAGGCCCTCGTTGAGCTCCTCGGCCGGCAGCGGCGGCTTGACGCGCTCGATCTCCGCGATGACCGCGGGGACCCGGTCCTTCATCGTGCTCCAGTCGGTGACGGCGGCACGGACGTCGTTCAGCACGCGCGCGACATCCCTGGCGAGCGTTTCGCGCTCCGCCGCGTCGACGATGCGATCGACCTCGACATGCATGAACGATTCGCGCGCGCCGTCCTTGGCGAGCGCGGTCAGCGTGCCGTCCGCTGCTCGCGCAACCGACACGATCGGATGGATGAACAGATGCAGCGTCTGCCCGTGGCGGTTGACTTCCATCGTCACGGAATCGACGAGGAACGGCATGTCATCGGCCACGATCTCGACGATGGAATGCGTCGACTGCCAGCCGTGCTCGTCGAGCGCGGGGTTGAAGACGCGCACTTTCGCGACACCCGGCTCGCGGCGCTGCGCGAACTGCCAGTGCGACAGGGCGGCGCCGTACAGGTCCGCGGGATCGCGTTCCGCGAGGTCCTCCGGATCGACGCGCTCGAAATAGCGGCGAACGAGGGTCTCGAGCGTCGCCTGCTGAGGCGCGGGCACACGCGCCTTGACCAGCGCGATGACCTGCTCGATGCGCTCCGCGCCGGGCGGAATCTGCGGTGCGTTCATGCGAAGCTCCGTGGGGGCTTTGGGCCGGATGGTTCAATGGCGGCCGAGGTCGGCTATCATCGCAGGCCGAGGCCCGTTGCGCCAGCCGCCCTGCACAATGGCGCATCACCCGACCGACATTTTGCCGTCATGCAATCGAAAGCCACTTCCGTCATTCGTCGCTGCTTTTGGGTCGGCGACGATCCTTTGTACATCGCGTATCACGACGCGGAATGGGGGCGCCCGGTCGCCGATGACCGGCGATTGTTCGAGAAGCTGTGCCTCGAGGGTTTCCAGGCGGGGCTCTCCTGGCGCACGATCCTCGGCAAGCGACCCGCGTTTCGCGCGGCATTCGCGAATTTCGACCTCGAGCGCGTCGCGCACTTTACGGCACGCGATGTGACGCGGCTCCTTCGGGATGCGGGAATCGTCCGTCATCGCGGAAAGATCGAATCCACGATCAACAACGCGCGCCGCGCGCGCGACGTCATCTCGGAATTCGGCTCGCTCGCAGCGTATTGCTGGCAATTCGAACCTGCCGCGAAATCGCGGCCGCGGCGGCTCACCGCCGCAGTCCTGCGCAAGATGACCGCCAGCCCGGAAGCATCGGCCCTGTCAAAGGACCTGAAGCGCCGCGGCTTCACCTTCGTAGGCCCGACCACGGTCTACGCCTTCATGCAGGCGATGGGGCTCGTCAACGATCACGTGGATGAATGCGGATTGCGCATCGAAGTCGAGCGCGAGCGAACCGCATTTCGCCGTCCCGGCATCAAGTCCTGAAGGACCGCTGGGCCTTTCGCTCGTCGCGCGCCCGTGGCGAGCGTTGCATCAGGATTGCCAGGCGTAACGCGGCGCACGCTTTGCAACGTCGGGTTACAAACCGGCGTCACCTGTCCCGTCCTCCGGAACGTTCTTGCCGCACGGTGCCCGAAGTACGAATCGGTGCACCCATCCCCAATCCAGTGGAGGGCGAAGGACATGCAACGAAAAGCGACGTGGCTCGCAGTGTTTGCGGCGCTTGTGCTGGTGTCGGCCAGCGCCTCCGCCGATGTCGAAGCGAAGCAAAAGCCGAAGGCGGGAACGACGACCGTGCATCGACAGCGCGGTGCGGACGGGCTCGTCGATTCGAACGGCCTCGTCGACAAGACGGTCACAGGCCCGAAAGGCGGAGTCACGACCGTCGATCGCACGCGCGGCGCGGACGGACTCGTCGACAAGACGGTCACCGGACCGAAAGGTGGCGTGACAACGGTGGATCGATCGCGCGGCGCCGACGGCCTGGTCGACAAGACCGTCACCGGTCCGAAGGGCGGCGTAATGACGGTCGATCGTTCGCGCGGAGCCGACGGCCTCGTCGACAAGACCGTCACGGGTCCCAAGGGCGGCGTGACGACCTACGATCGCACGCGCGGCGCGGACGGTGTCGTCGATACGACGATCACCGGACCGAAAGGCGGCGTGACGGCTGTCGATCGGTCGCGAGGGAGCGACGGCTTGGTCGACGCGACGATCACCGGCCCCAAGGGTGGCGTGACGACGGTGGATCGCACGCGCGGCGCCGACGGCCTCGTCGACAAGACGGTGACCGGTCCGAAGGGCGGAACCACGGTTGTCGATCGGTCGCGCAATGCCGATGGGACGATCGATCGGACGGTGACGCGGACGCCTCCTCAGACCAACTAACCCTGGACCGCACGAACAACCAACCCCGTCCTATAATGAGGAGGGGCATTACGTGTGAAACCACCACTGCGTGAATCGACTCAAGCAGTGAATGCCTGAGTCGGTTCAGAATGTGGAACGACGTGCCGGGGAGTTGAGCGGCGGCGACGGATGCTTCGCGCGGACGTCGATCTCGCGATCGGCGTCCGCTTCAACGAACCTGCACGTCGGACCACCGAACTACGCAAAACCCGGGATGTCACACGCGGCGTTTGTATTCCCCGGTCCGCGTATCGATCTCGATCTTGTCGCCGGTGGTCACGAACAGCGGCACCTGCACCTCGAAGCCGCTCGCGATCTTCGCGGGCTTCAGCACCTTCCCGGAGGTATCACCCTTCACTGCGGGCTCGGTGTAGGTGATCTCGCGCACGACCGTCGTCGGCAGCTCCACCGAGATCGCGCGGCCCTCGTAGAAGGTGAGCTCGCACTCGAGGCCGTCCTGGAGGTACGGCAGCGCGTCCTCCATGTTTTCCTTCTCGACGTCGTACTGGTTGAACTCGTGATCCATGAACACGTACATGGGATCGGCGAAGTAGGAATACGTCGCTTCCTTCTTTTCGAGCTGGATCACGTCGAACTTCTCGTCGGCGCGATAGATCGTCTCGGTACCGCTGCCGGACAGAAGATTGCGAAGCTTCATCTTCACCACCGACGCGTTGCGTCCCGATTTGTTGAACTCGGCCTTCTGGACCACCATCGGGCTGTTCCCGACCATGATCACGTTGCCGGCTCGAACTTCCTGTGCTTGCTTCATGGCATTTCCCGCGCAATTGTCGACGCCCTCACAGCCGTTGACCCGGCTCGAAACGGCGAGTTCGTCAGGTGTTTGAAGAACCCATAATTATAGCGTTTCCGAAGCTCTCTTGACCAGTGCCGAGGCGAGATCGGGCAGGGCGGCGAGGCGCCGCATCCAGGCCTCGCCGTGCCGGCCGAGCGCGGGGAAACTCCCGCGAAACGCCGGCCAGGCCGCCGCGGCCCGCGCGCCATCGCCTTCGTTCCAGGCGCACCAGAAATCCGTCGCCGCCATTGCCGTTTCGATGTTGAGGCCTGCTGCGTAGCGCGCGAGGAACGCTTCGAGCTTGGCGCGGTGCGCGTCATCGGCCTGGGGATAGATATGCCAGATGAAGGGACGCGCCGCCCACTGCGCGCGCACGAACGAATCCTCACCACGCACGAAGTTGACGTCGCACGACCAGAGCACGCGGTCGTAGTCATCCTGCGACACGAAGGGCACGTCCTCGACGGTGAGACGCCCCCGCCTGACCTCCTGTCCCGCATGCGGCACGGCGCCCGCGAGCCAGCTGTCGAATGCAGCCGTCCCGACGCCCTCCGGAACGATCAGGAGCACGTCCTCATCGCCGTCGGCCCAGGTGTCAAGGAGCGATGAAAGCGCTGCGTTCGGGTAGCAGAACAGCGATATGACGAGCGCCTGCCTGGGCCGCTCGATCCCGAGGAGCGTCGCGACCTGCCCGGTTCCGGCCGGATCGCGACGGAACGCATCGCGACGCTCGATCAGGCCGGCTTCTCTGAGCAAGCCACCGGTCGCCGCGGTGAATCCGGGAAACCAGAAGTGGCGGGTCAGCGGCAATCGCGGCTGCGGCGAGGGCAATCCGTGCGCGGCTTCGATCCAGCTTTCCGCCGACAGGTATTCGAGGTTGAACCACAGCGGCGGCCGCGTCGACGTCGCCATCGCGTCGATATAGGCCGCCGGCAGCCCGCAGCCGAACGCCTCGACGACGACGTCGGGCAACGAAAAGTCGTCGAACAAGGACGGCCAGGCGCGAATGCGCACACGGCCAGAGGTCTGATCCGCACGCTTCGGGTCGACGCCGGGTGCGATGTGCACGAGCCGCTCGGGCGCGTCGATCCAGAGCGTGACGTCGAACGGATGCTCGGCGGCCAGCTGGCGCGCCAACCGCCAGCACACGCCTGCGTCGCCGTAGTTGTCGACGACCTTGCAGAAGACATCCCAGCGTTGGGCGGGCATGCGCAGGACCGGCTAGACCGAGCGAAGTGTATCCATCACGGGAGCGGGCCGAAAGACAAACCCGCTCTTGGTCGACCGCGCCCGGAAGGCCGTCGGTCTCATTCCGCGGGCGTGATCTCGCTCTCGTGCCAGCGCCTGAGCGCGAGCGTAGACAAGGCGACGGTCGCGGCAAAGAGCAGGATCCCGGCGACAGCGATCAGGACCAGCGCCGCAAACAGGCGCGGGATGTTGAGCTGAATGCCGGCGAGCAGGATCTGGTAGGCGAGCCCGGCCCCCTGGCCGCCGGTGCCGGCAACGAACTCCGCGACGACGGCGCCGATCAGCGCCAGTCCGCTTGCGATGCGCAGGCCGCCGAAGAAGTACGGCAGCGCACTCGGTACCCGCAAGCGCGTGAGGATTTGCCAGCGGCTCGCGCGACACAGGCGGAACAGATCGAGCAGTCCCGGGTCGACGCTGCGCAGGCCGAGCGTGGTATTGGAGATGATGGGAAAGATCGCGACGACGACCGCGCACAGGACAAGCGCGGCATGCGTGTTCTTCACCCAGATGATGATGAGCGGCGCGATCGCGACGATCGGCGTCACCTGCAGGAGGATCGCATAGGGAAAGAAGCTCATCTCGATCCAGCGGCTCTGAACAAATACCAGCGCGATGGCGGCGCCTACGATTGTGGCGACGAAGAGCGCCGTGAGCGCGATGTCTAGCGTCGACGCGAGTGAGCGCAGCAGCAGCGCGCGGTCGGCGGCAAGCGTGTCCAGCACGACGGAAGGCGAAGGGACGATATAGGACGGAACGTCGTACACCGTGACGAGCATTTGCCACAGGCCGATTACGATGACGGCGACCACGGCCGGTGCGACGTAGCGCCACGCGCGCGCCGAGGTCGCTTCCGTCGTCATCCGGTGGTTGCCGGCGCGGCGCCGGCACCCGCTTCGGCCACGAGACGCGAGAGATGCTGCGCGTAGCTCGCGAACACGGTGGACGTGCGGAAGTCGTCGGGGCGTGGGTAGGGCACGTCGATCGCGATCTTGCCCAGGATGCGACCGGGGCGCGCCGCCATCACCGCGACGCGCGTCGAGAGGAACACCGCTTCATGGATGCTGTGAGTGACGAACACGACGGTCAGCGCCCGTGCCCGCCACAGCTCGAGGAGATCGGTGTCCAACTTCTGTCGCGTGAACTCGTCGAGCGCCGCGAACGGCTCGTCCATCAGCAGGAGGTCGGGTTGATTGACGAGTGCCCGCGCGATCGAGACGCGCATCTGCATGCCGCCGGAAAGCTCGCGCGGCAGGTGCCGATCGAAATCGCGCAACCCGACGCGCGAGAGCACATCGTCGACCGCGCGCTCGGCGTCGCTTCGATCCGTGTGCGCGAGATCAAGCGGCAGACGCACGTTGCCGCGCACCCGCGCCCACGGCATCAACGTCGGTGACTGGAATACGAACGCGAAACGCTTGCCGGGAACGCCGGTCGCTGCGAAGTCGCCGTTCCACCAGCGCAGCGTGCCGACGGACGGCGAGATCAGGCCGGCGATAAGGTTCAGAAGCGTGGTCTTGCCGCAGCCGGACGGTCCGAGCAGCGTCACGAATTCGCCGCGACGCACGTCGAAATCGACCGGCGCGAGCGCGTGCGTGCCGTTCGGATAGGTCTTCGCAACGCCCCGAACTTCGACGACGCTCGCCGATGCGCCGGACTCAGCCACGGCCGCGCGGCGTCACGGCAGGACCTTCACGTCGTTGACGATGCCGAGGGAATACGCGCGACCGTAGTCGACGCCGCTCTTGGCGAGACCGGCCTGGCGCAGGAAATCGACGGTCGCGCCCCAGCGTGCACCCGTCATCGTCAGCAATCCGAGCGTCTTGGCGTCGCCGCCCTCGACGATCGCGTACTCTTTGAGCTTGCGATGCCCGTAAGCGAGGAGCGCATCGGACATCTGCGGATTGTCGCGCTTGATGAGCGCATTTCCCGGCGCCGGATTGGCGAGATAGCTCTTCCATCCTTCGGCGGACGCGAGCACGAACCGGCGGAGCACGTCGGCGCGCTTGTCGAGCGTGTCACGTCTTGCGATCAGCGCCTCGGAATACGGCGGGTAGCCCAGGTCCGCGAGCAGGAACACGACCGGCGTGATGCCGCCTTGCTCGATCGAGAACGGCTCCGAGGTCGCGAAGCCCTGCTGCGAAAGATTCGGATCGACGAGAAACGGCTGCACCGAAAAGCCATAGGGCCGCTTCTGGTCGTCGGTGAAACCGTATTTCAGCTTGAGCCAGGGCCAGAACGTCGTGTTGCTCGCCGCGCCGATCGCAATCGGCTTGCCCTTCAGGTCGGCGAGCGCCTTGACGCCCGGATGCGCGATGACGACGGTCGGGTTCTTCTGGAACGTCGCTGCGAAGGCCACCACCGGAATGTTCTGCTCGGTCGCCGACAGCGCCTGCAGCGCATCGCCCATCGCGACGTCGAGCTGCCCGGCTGCAAGGAGCTGCAGGCCGTTGACCTGCGGTCCGCCCATCTTGATCGTGACGTCGAGGCGATGCTTGCGATACGTGCCTTCGGCGAGTGCCTGATAGAAGCCGCCGTGCTCGGCCTGCGCGAGCCAATCGGTGGCGAAAACGAGCTGGTCGAGTGCCTGTGCGATCGTGACAGGACTTAAGACAAGAAGGCAAACGAGCACCACCAGCTTGCGCATGTTGCGATCCTCAAGGAAATGACCTCGCCAACATTATCGGACACGACCGCACGTTTCGCCCTAGCGTTCGACGGCGATCACGTGCGCCTGGATCTTGCCGTCGACCGCACCACCACCGAACCGGCGCGCGATTGCGGCCGCAGCGGTGTCCGTCGCCGCGACGAGCGACGCCGGGTCGCGCGCGACGATGTCGTTGCGTAACGGCGTTCCCTGGCAGAACGCCGCGGCAGGAATCTGCGCCGACGCTGCGCGACTGCGTGCGGGGATGGTTTCGACTTGCGCTTTCGCTGCAAAGCCGCCCTTTGCGAGATCGCGCTCGATGATCGCCTTGTCGCAATATCCATGCGGCGTGCGCCGCAAGAACAGCGGCGGGTCCGCGGGAAACAACGTCTTGAGCGACTCGGTCACCGCGTCGGCGAACTCGTTGTCTTCGATGCGATCCCAGACGTTGAAGAGATACAGCCCGCCCGGTTTGAGCACGCGCCGTGTCTCGGCAAACGCGTTCGCCTTGTCGGGAAAGAACATTGCGCCGAACTGGCAGACAATCGCGTCGAAGCTTGCGTCGGGAAACGGCAACTGCATGGCATCCGCTTCGCGCCACTCGATCGCGCGCGCGATGCCGACCTTGCGAGCACGCTCGAGCATCGCAGGATTGAGATCGCTAGCGACGATTCGGGTGCTCGCCGGCAACGTCTTCGCCAGGACGCGTGTCACGACGCCGGTGCCCGCTGCGACTTCGAGCACGCTCGACGGCCTGCGCGAGGTCAGGCGGCGGCCAAGGTCGGCGGCATACGGCTCGAAGATCAGCGGCACGAGGAGCGAGTCGTAGACTTCCGGAATCGAACCCGCGAAGACCTTGTCGCTTGCTACCGCCATGGCGCCTCCTCCTTAGCCGGATTCCGATAACGATCGGATGTTCCGCGCAGGATATCCATTGGGTCCGTTCGCGGCCGGTGCGTAACGTAACATGACTCGCATGCGGCGGTGCCCCGCCCGCCGTGCGAAGCGCGTTCAAGCAACAGCGGGTCGCTTTTGCTCGGGTGCAGACGTTCGCGCGTGCACCGGGCCGCCGCCGGCCAGCTCCCATTTCGATGTCCGAAAATGGCGAGTCGGCCGGTCCGACGGCGCGCATAATGCGCCCCATGACGCTCGATCCCGACCACTGCTATCACGCCGTTACGACGCACGATCCGCGCTTCGACGGGCGCTTTTTCGTCGGCGTCACGTCGACGCACATCTATTGCCGGCCCGTGTGTACGGTGCGTACGCCCAAGCGCCAGAATTGCCGCTTTTTCCCGAGCGCTGCCGCCGCGGAAGTCGCAGGGTTCCGGCCTTGCCTGCGCTGCCGTCCGGAGCTCGCACCCGGATACGCGAGCATCGACAGCGGTGCCCGACTCGCGCAAGCCGCGGTGCGCCTGATCGAGGACGGCGTCCTCGAAGCGGGGGGCATCGAAGGGCTCGCGGCGCGAATCGGCGTCACGAGCCGTCACCTGCGCCGGCTCTTCGAGAGCGAGTTCGGTGTCTCGCCGATCGAATACGCACAGACCCAGCGGCTCCTGCTCGCCAAGCATTTGCTGACCGACACGACGCTGCCGGTGACCGACGTCGCGCTTACGAGCGGTTTCGCGAGCGTTCGTCGTTTCAACGCGCTCATGAAGGCACGCTACCGAATGTCGCCGACGCGCCTGCGTCGAACCGGGTCGCCCGAAACGCTGCCCGCGACGCTCGACTTCGAGCTCGCTTACCGGCCGCCGTACGACTTCGACGGCATGCTCGCGTTCTTGCGGGCGCGCGCGATCGAAGGCATCGAGGTCGTGACCGCGCAAGCTTATCGCCGCACGCTCGCGATCGAGCAGGACGGAGCCACCCACGTGGGCTGGATCGAGATCCGGCGTGTCCGTCGCAAACCCGCGCTCGCGCTTTCGATCTCCGCGTCGCTCGCTCGCGTCGCGCCCCCGATCCTGGCACGGGCTCGGCATGCCTTCGATCTCGCGTGCGATCCGGCGGAGATCGCAGAGCGTCTGGGCGGACTCGTGGCTGATCGTTCGGGACTGCGCGTCCCCGGCACGTTCGACGGTTTCGAGCTCGGTGTGCGCGCGGTCGTCGGCCAGCAGGTAAGCGTCGCGGGCGCGAGGACGCTGCTCGGTCGCCTCATACGCTCAATGGGCGAGGCGCTTGAAACTGAAGTCGCGCCCGGACTCACCCACCGTTTTCCTTCGGCAACCACGCTGGCCGCGGCGAGCGAAGCGCAGTTGCGCACCGTCGGCTTGACGTCTGCGCGAGCGCGAACGGTGATCGCGCTTGCTCGCGCGGTGGCGCATGGCGACATCGAATTGAAGCCCGGCGTCGACGTCGAGCGCACGCAGGACGCGCTGCTCGCGGTGCCCGGCATCGGCGAGTGGACGGCACAGTACATCGCAATGCGCGCGCTCGGATGGCCCGACGCATTTCTGGCGAACGACCGCATCGTGCAGAAATCGCTCGGCGAAACGCGGACCTCCCGCGTGCTCGAGCGTAGCGAAGCGTGGCGCCCCTGGCGCGCCTACGCGGTCATGCATCTATGGAGACAGGCAGCATGAACGAGATTTCGAAATACGCACGGGTCAAGACCGTGCTGGGTGAAATGGTGATTTGTGTGTGCGGCGGCGCATTGATCGGCGCGTGGTTCGTCGGGCAGAAGCATTTCCGCGGTGTCGGATCGTCGTGGATCGCGGACGCACGCGCTCCGCTGCTGGTTCGCGCCGCCTCCGAGCTCGATGAGTATTTCGCCGGCAGGCGAACCGAATTCGATCTGCCTCTGGCACCCGTCGGCACGCCGTTCCAGCGCGATGTGTGGCAGGCCATCGCGCGCGTGCCGAGCGGCACCACGATCACTTACGGCGAGCTTGCTATGCGTGCCGGCCATTCGGGCAGCATCCGCGCAGCCGGCGCCGCAACGGGACGCAATCCGCTGACGATCTTCGTGCCGTGCCATCGGATCGTCGGCGCGAACGGCGCCCTGACGGGCTACGCGGGCGGCCTCGAGCGCAAGCGGGCGTTGCTGGCGCTCGAACAGTCGACATCCGGGACCCACTTCACGCTGCAGGCGGCCTAGAGGCATGCGCAACGCGGACATCGCACGGCTCGCAGCACTGGCGCTGATCTGGAGCCTCTCGTTCGTCTTCATCCGCGTACTGGTGCCGGTGCTGGGGCCGGTGTGGGTCGCGACCGGCCGCGTGACGATCGCGGGCGTCGCGCTCTGCGCCTGGTTGGTATGGAGCGGCTTCGATGCCAACGTTCGCAAGCATTGGCGCGCGTACCTGTTCATCGGCGTGCTCAATTCGGCGGCGCCGTTCCTGCTGTTCGCGTTTGCCGCGCTGCATCTTCCGGCGTCGTACCTCGCAATTCTGAACGCGGCGACGCCGCTCTTCGGTGCCGTCGCGTCGGCGCTCTGGCTCGCGGAGACGCTGACGCCTTTGAAAATCATGGGACTGGTCGCAGGCATCGCCGGCGTCGCCCTCGTCAGTCGCGCGGGACCGGTCGAGCCTGACGCCGCGTTTGGGTGGGCCGTGGCCGCGAGCCTTTGCGCGGCGCTTTGCTACGCGCTGGCGGCGGTGTGGATCAGGCGCTTCGGCCATCACCTGCAATCGAAGGCAATCGCCGGATACAGCCAGCTCTTCGCCGGCATCGTGTTGCTGCCGCTCGCCGCGAACTCGAGCGTGCCAGGACCGGTTACCGGGAGCGTCGTTGCGAATCTTCTCGCGCTGGCGCTCCTGTGCAGCGCGGTTGCGTACCTCCTGTTCTACCGTCTGATTGCAGATATCGGAGCGACGCGTGCGTTGACGGTCACGTTCCTGATCCCCGCACTCGGGCTCGTCTGGGCGGCAGTCTTGCTCCACGAAACGATCACCTGGACGATGATCGTGGGAGCGGCACTGGTGATCGGAGGTACTGCCGCCGTCTTGAGGCCCGCGCGCGTCGCCGCGACAGCGCCAGCGCGCTCGAGCTAAACGGTTCGTTCATTCGCTGGATAATCGACGGCGGGTGGCGCCCGCAGGCTTGGCAGCGTTGCGCGAAACGGCGATAGTCGCGGGGCCACGCACCGATGCCGATCGACCCCGAACTCGTCGCGTATTACGCGCGCGTCGCGCGTGAGCTGCCGCTGCCCGCGACGCTCGATGTTGCGGCGCGTCGCCACCGAATGGAGGCGATCGCCGAACGCTTCCCCGCGCGACCGGACGACGTCGAGCGCTACGACCGTCGCATCGCGACCGCGGGTCGAGCGATTCCAATCCGCATCTATCGGCCGCGATCCGCGTCGCGTGCTGGCATCGTCTACTTTCACGGGGGCGGATGGGTTGCCGGCAGCATCAGGACGCATGACGGCGCCTGCGCCGCGCTGGCGCGCGATGCGCAGGCCGTCGTCGTCAGCATCGACTATCGGCGCCCTCCCGAGCATCCGTATCCGGCGCCGAACGAGGACGCGCGAATCGCGATCGAATGGGCATTCGCGCATGCGGGCGAGCTCGACGTCGACGCGGACCGGATCGCCGTCGCCGGCGACAGCGCCGGCGCCCATCTCGCGGCGTGCGCCACGATCGACGGGCAAGCGCGCCAGGGACCACCGCTGTGCGCGCAGCTCCTGATCTATCCGGTCATCGCGCCGGATTTCGATACGCGGAGCTATTGCGAGCATGCCGTAACGCCTTCGCTCACGCGCGACGACATGATCTGGTACTGGTCGCAATATTTTCCGAATCCCGGAAGCGACGACCTCTACTGCTCCATTCCTTCGCGGGCCGCGAGCCATGTCGGCCTGCCGTCCGCACACGTGGTCGTCGCGGGATTCGATCCGCTGCGTTACGAGGGCGTGCAATACGCGGGTCTGCTCGAAGGGGCGGGCGTTCCGGTCACGTTGCGCGAAGAATCCGCGCTCACGCATGGATTCCTGCGCGCCGTGCCCTACGTCGACGCGGCCCGGGAGGCGCAGCGCGCCCTCGGTGTCGCAATCGGTAATTTGCTTCGGGCATCAAGTCATTCGACGTCGCTACTCGCCGGTCCAGTATGATGCCGCTCTGATGGGGGCCACCGCGGCGTCTCGCGAAATTCGCGCGAGCCGTCGCTGATCAGCACGCCGCAGCGTCGGTCCGTCGAGGACCGTGTCGAGTGATGAACGCACCGATTCCAGCTTCGCAGGCGCCGACCCGGCTGCATCAGGCCTTCGAGCGCCAGAAGCTCGCGTTCGCCGCCGACCGTCATCCGGACCTCGCTGCACGTCGCGATCGGCTCGAGCGGTTGCTGAAGCTCGTCACTGCGCACGAGGGCGAATTCGTGGCTGCGGTGGATCGCGACTTCGGCCACCGGTCGTCGCATGAAACGCGTATTGCGGAGCTTTACATCGTCGCGGCGGAAGCGCGCCAGGCGCTGAGCCAGCTTAACCGATGGATGCGCCGACGGCGCGTGTCAACGCCGTTGCATCTCTGGCCCGCCTCGGCGTGGATCGAGCGCCAGCCGGTGGGTGTCGTTGGCGTCATCAGCCCGTGGAATTACCCGGTGCAGCTCGCGCTTGCGCCGGTCGTTGGCGCGCTTGCCGCCGGCAATCGCGTCATGCTCAAGCTCTCCGAAGTGACGCCGGCGACTTCCGCGCTGCTCCACGATCTCATCGCCGCGGCATTCGCCGAGGACGAACTGACAGTCATTACGGGAGACGCCGCCGTCGGTCGCGCATTCACGCATCTGCCTTTCGATCACCTCTTCTTCACCGGCTCGACGGCGGTCGGCCGCGAGGTGGCGAAAGCTGCCGCCGAGAACCTGACCCCCGTGACGCTCGAGCTCGGCGGCAAGTCGCCGGCGATCTTCGATCCCGATGTCGATTACTCGTGGACGGTGCCACGACTGATCGTCGGCAAGCTGCTCAACGCGGGGCAGACGTGCATTGCGCCCGATTACGCGCTTGTCGCGCAGCCGCGGGCCGACGACTTCGTTCGTGTCGCGAGCGACGCCATCATGCGCTTGTATCCGTCGCTGGCGACGAATCCGGACTACACGACCATCGTCAATGACCGGCACTTCACACGACTCTCGCGGCTGATCGAAGACGCACGGGTCAAAGGTGCGCGCATCGTGTCGCTCGGCGACCTGGATGTCTCACGCCGGAGGCTCCCGCCGACGCTCGTCGTCGGCGTCGACGACGGAATGTCCATCATGCGCGAAGAGATATTCGGGCCGGTGCTGCCGATCGAGACCTACGGCACGCTTGACGAAGCCATCGCGCGCGTGAATGCCCGCCCGCATCCGCTCGCGTTCTACTGGTTCGGGACCGATGCCGGACGACGCGATCGTGCGCTCGCCGACACCGCAGCAGGCGGCGTCACCATCAACGACACACTGTGGCATTTCGCGCACGAGAATCTGCCGTTCGGCGGGATCGGTCCATCCGGCTTCGGCGCGTACCACGGTGAGCGTAGTTTCCTGACGTTCACCCACGAGAAACCCGTCTTCGAGCAAGGTCGAATCGCCGCAGCGGCATTGTTACGGCCGCCTTACGGTGTGATGTTCGAGCGCGTGCTCACGCTACTGCGCAGGCTCAATACCTGACAATCACGCCAACGTCTCGCGCGAGAGGAATTGTCAGCGTGCGAACGACGGCGAATAATGTCGGTCAAATAACGGTTTACGTCGGTTGTACCTCGGAGGCTTTCCATGATTACCCTCAAAGTGAACGGCGCGACGCGCACCGTCGACGTCGAGCCCGAGATGCCGCTTCTTTGGGTGCTGCGCGACGAGCTCGACATGAAAGGCACCAAGTTCGGCTGCGGCGCGGCGCTTTGCGGCGCGTGCACTGTCAACGTGGACGGTCTGGCGATGCGTTCCTGCTCGGTTCCGGTGTCGGCGGTCGCCGGGAAGTCCATCACCACGATCGAAGGTCTGGAGTCGAACGGCAAGCTGCATCCGGTGCAGCAGGCGTGGATCGAGGCGCAGGTTCCGCAGTGCGGGTACTGCCAGCCTGGGATGATGATGGCGGTGGTCGCGCTGCTGCGTGAGAAGCCGAATCCCACGGACGCGGAGATTGACGCCGCGATCACCAATCTTTGCCGTTGCAGCACCTACGTCCGCGTGCGTCCCGCGATTCACGCCGCGGCGAAGGCAATGCAGGCGCAGAAGGCTTGAGACGGGAGACGACCATGAACATGAATGACCTTCTCATGGATCCGTTGCAAGTCTCCCGCCGCACGTTCCTCAAGGCTTCGGCCGCCGCGGGCGGCGCGCTGTGCTTCGAGATCGCGCTGCCGGGCCTCGCCGAAGCGCAAGGTGCGCCCACGGGCGCCGAGGTGACGGCGTGGATCGTGATCCAACCCGACGATCACATCGTCATTCGCGTCGCGCGCTCCGAGATGGGGCAGGGCAGCTCGACCGGCCTGCCGATGCTCGTTGCGGAGGAGCTCGAATGCGACTGGTCGAAAGTCTCGATCGAGTTCGTGCCGGTCGCGGAGAACCTGCGGCTCAATCGACCCTGGGGCAGCATGGGCACGGGCGGCAGCCGCTCGATTCGCGACTCGCAGGAGTACTTGCGCAAAGCCGGCGCGAGCGCGCGCGAGATGCTGATCGCCGCTGCCGCGAAGGAGTGGAACGTCGCACCCGGCGAATGCCGCGCTTCGAACAGCGTCATCACCCACGCGGGATCGAATCGCTCGACGACGTACGGCAAGGTCGCCGCGCAGGCGGCGAAGCTCGAGGTCCCCAAGGACCTCAAGCTCAAGGATCCCAAGGATTGGAAATTGCTGGGCAAGGCCGACGTAGCGCGCTTCGACATTCCCGACAAGGTGCGCGGCAAGCCGGTCTACGGCATCGACGTTCAGTTCCCCGGCATGCTGTACGCGTCCCTTGCGCAGTGCCCGGTGTTCGGCGGCAAGGTGAAGAGCGTCGACAAGAGCGCCGCGATGAAGATGCGCGGCGTCAAGGAAGTCGTGGAGATGCCGAACGCAGTCGCGGTCGTCGCCGACAATTGGTGGCGCGCGAACCAGGCCGTCAAGGCGTTGAAGATCGAATGGGACGACGGCGGCAAGGGCAAGGAATCGAGCGCCACGATCATGGCGTTCCTCAAGGCGGGCCAGGCGGAGTCCAAGCTACCCTCGGCGCGCAAGGACGGCGACGTCAATGCGGCGTTCGCAAACGCGGCGAAGACCGTCGAAGCCGAATATTTCACGCCGTATCTCAATCACGCGACGATGGAGCCGCAGAACTGCACGGCCTGGTTCAAGGCCGACAAGCTCGAAGTGTGGACCTCGACGCAGAACGGCGAGGCCACCGCTGCGGCCGCTTCGGAAGCAGGCGGCGTCCCGCTGGCGAACGTAGCGGTATGGAAGATGCAACTGGGTGGCGGCTTCGGCCGGCGCGGCGCGTTCCAGGATTACGTGCGCTACGCGGTGCTGGTCGCGAAGCAACTCCCGGGAACGCCGGTGAAGACGCTGTGGTCACGCGAAGAGGACATGCAGCACGACTTCTATCGGCCGATCAGCCTGACGCGCATGAAGGCGAGCCTCGACGGATCGGGCACGATGACCGGGTGGTACACGAAGATCGCATGCTCGTCGATCGTCGCCGGTCTGGCGCCCGAGCGCATCAAGGACGGTCTCGACCCGCAAGCCTGCGGCTCGTTTGCCGATTCGCCGTATGCGGTGCCGAACATGCAGGTCGATTTCGCGCTCCGCAACGCGCACGTGCCGGTGGGCTTCTGGCGCTCGGTGTACCACTCGCAGAATCCGTTCTTCCGCGAATGCTTCATCGACGAAGTGGCGCAGGCGGCGGGCAAGGATCCGTATCAGTTCCGCCGCGCGATGCTCGCGAATGACAAGGGCAAGCGCGATCTCGCGATCCTCGACAAGGTTGCCAAGGCGGCCGACTGGGACAAGCCGCTGCCGCAAGGCGTGCATCGCGGGATTGCCGTCGCCGACGCCTACGGCTCGTACCAGGCGTGCGTGGTCGAGCTTTCGGTCGACGACAAGAAGCGCATCAGCGTGCGCCGCGTCGTGACCGGCGTCGATTGCGGCCACGTCGCCGATCTCGGGTCCGCGCGGGCGCAGATCGAGGGCGGCATGATCTACGCGCTCTCCGCGATCATGTACGGCGAGAACACGATCAAGGACGGGCGCATCGAGCAAACGAACTTCAACGACTACCGCTTGCTGCAGCTCCGCGATACGCCCGCACTCGTCGCGTTCCTGGCGCCGAGCGGCGGGTTCTGGGGCGGCCTGGGTGAGCCGACGATGGCGCCGATCTGGGGCGCATTCGTGAACGCGCTCGCAGCCGCCACCGGCAAGCGCGAACGATCGCTGCCGCTCGCGAACGCGGGATATACGCTCGCGACGCAGGCGTAAAGATCGGGGTCGCTCACATGACCGGCGCGCGTGAAGTGACGGCGCGCGTCGGCTGGGCGCTCGTATTGATTTTCGCGCTCCGGGTCGATGGCGCCCCGCATGCCGCTTCGGCGATTCACGGCGACGGGATCGTCGCCAGCCTCGAAGGGAAAATCGGTGACGCCCCACGCGGCCGCGCACTGGTCGTCGCGCGCGACCCGGCGAACTGCGTGCTGTGTCATTCGGTACCGGATTCCGCGCTGCCCATCGCCGGCAACGTCGGGCCGTCGCTCGCGGGCGTCGGCTCCCGGTTAACGGTGGCGCAACTTCGTTTGCGCATCGTCGACATCACCCGTATCCAGCCCGACGCGGTGATGCCGAGCTACTTTCGGGCAGACAAGCTGTCCGAGGTCGCCGCAACGTACCGCGGGCGAACCGTGCTCACGGCGCAGGAGGTCGAGGACGTCGTCGCGTATCTGGCAACGCTCAAGTGAAATCGCGTTCGAAACTTCCGGCTCGCACACGACCCTCCGCGGGACGCCGCCGGCTCGTCGTGCTGGCGGCGGCCATGACTGCATCGCGAATCGCTTCCGCTGCAGATGCCGTGCTGCCGGACGCGAAGCCGTCGCTTCCCGGCATCCGCGCGCTCAACGATTTTCTCGCCAGCCGGGAACCGCGGTTTGGCGCGATGGCGCTCGAAGTCCCGCGTGTTGCCGACAACGGCAACGTGGTGCCGATGCGCATCCTGCTCGCCGGCCCATTCACGCCCGCGAACGCAGTTCGGCAGATCCGCCTCTTCTCCGAAAAGAACCCCTACCCGGAGATGGCGACGTTCGAGTTTCCTGCGCCGCTGCCGTCGATCGAAATCGAGTCGCGCATTCGCCTCGCCGGCTCGCAGCGCATCGCGGCAATTGCGGAGCTCGCCGACGGAACACTCTACGCGGCGGTGGCCGACATTTCGGTCACGATCGCCGCGTGCCTCGACGGGACGTGACGAGGAACTCGATGGCCTTCTCGCGCGTGCAGCTTCCGCCTTCGATTCGGTCCGGCGAGGCGTTCGAAGTGCGGATCACGTTCCGACACCCGATGGAGACCGGGTTTCGCGTCGACGACGTCGGCAAGGCGATTCCCCGCAACGTGATCCGCGAGTTCGTGTGCCGCTACAACGGTACGGAGGTATTCCGCGCGAAGCTCGGCTCCGGCATCGCCGCGAATCCTTACCTCAGATTTCCAGTCGTTGCGCGAGATTCGGGCGAGCTCATCTTCACCTGGATCGACGACGCGGGCGAGCGCGGCGATGCGCGCTCCGAGGTGATAGTCGGATGACAGTTTGGCGCGGGGCGCTCGCGGTCGCTTTGACGGCGATCCCGCTCGCGGGGATCACTGCGCAGACACCCACGCGCACATTACCGCTGGACGCGGTGCGATCGGGCATCACGTTTGCGGGCGCGGACGTGCAGGCGATGCAGCGCGACGACTTTGCGAATCCCGGCATGCTGTGGGTGGACCGCGGTCGCAAGCTGTGGAGCGAGAAGCCGGGGACCGCCGCGCCATCGTGCGCAGACTGTCACGGCGATGTGGATCGATCGATGCGCAGTGTAGCGACCCGCTATCCCGCGTATAGCGCCGATGCGAAGCGAGTCGTCGACCTCGAAACGCGCATCGAAGGCTGTCGCGTTGCTCGCCAGCACCTGGCGCCGCTCACGCACGAGTCAGAGGACCTCCTCGCGCTGACGACGTACGTCGCGTACGCGTCGCGCGGACTTCCGGTCAAGGTCGCGATTGACGGGCCGGCGGGAGGCGCGTTCGAACGCGGTCGACAATTCTATGTGACGCGGCATGGCCAGATGAATCTGTCGTGCGCGCAGTGTCACGAGCAGAACGCGGGCAAGCAGCTCTTCGGCGAGACGATCAGTCAGGGTCACGGCGTTGCGTTCCCCGCCTATCGCCTCGAGTGGCAGATGGTGGGATCGCTCGCGCGCCGCATCCGCGCGTGCCTGTTCGGCATCCGCGCCGAGATGCCGCCGGCCGAGGCGCCCGAGCTCGCCGAAGTTGCGCTTTATCTCGCGTGGCGCGCGGAAGGGCTTCCGCTCGAAGTGCCGGGTGTGCGGCGCTAGCCGCTTGCGACACGGCGTCCCACCAATCGGGAACGCGCGTGCGGAACTCGCGATTCAGCCACGTCTTTAGCCGTCCCGCTGCCGAAAAATCCGCGGCATCGATCCCGAAGATTGCGCGTACACGATCACCGATCGTCCGCAGAATCACGATCGGCATCATGCCAATTCGATCGTGCGTGACACTGCCGGCGCGGCCGGTTCCGCGGCGACACCGGTAAAGCGTGCGTTTCGCGTCGCATCGTGACATGATGCTCTCCGCGCGAACGAATCGACATCTTCGAATCGTTCGATCACGCGTTCCGAGTGAGCTCGTCAAGGAGGAGGAGCCATGGCAGCCTCAAACCGGAGTCGCAAGGCGAAGGCGCGCGTGTCGAAGACGCGTCAAACGCTCCCGCCGAACGCCGAGGCCGACGCCGCGACGGCGCGCTTCCGCCTCCGCCTGCTCGACGCGCGTCCCGATCGGCTCGACTTTCGCGACTTACCCTATCGTCCGCCGCTGCGCTCGCTCGCGCCGGTGTGGCCGAGCGACGAGACGATCGGACGCAACATGCGGGCGTATATCGAGGCCGGGCTGATCCGCAACCAGGGCCAGCAGGGCGCCTGCACCGGATTCGGCCTCGCGTGCGTCGCCAACTACCTGCTGTTCGTGCGCCACCTGAATTCGGGAGGGCGGGCGCGCTTCGTGTCCGTGAGCCCGCGCATGTTCTACGAATTGGCCCGGCGTTACGACGAGTGGCCGGGTGTCGACTACGACGGCTCGAGCTGCCGCGGTGCGCTCAAGGGGTGGCACAAGCACGGTGTGTGCACGGAGGCCCTTTGGCCTTACGAGCTCGGTGACGACGACAAACCGATCTTCGCCCCACCGCAGCGGGGCTGGGAGCTCGACGCGGCGTCGCGGCCGCTCGGCGTGTACTACCGCGTGGACAAGTCCTCGGTCGTCGATCTGCAGGCGGCGCTCAACGATATCGGCGCCGTGTACGTGTCGGCGAACGCGCACGACGGCTGGGATCGTCTGCTCTCGACGCGCAAGGGACCGATCCCGACGTCCCATGCATCATTGCCGCTCATCGGTCCCGCGCGCGATCCGAAGGCGTGGGGTGGGCATTCGTTCGCGCTCGTCGGTTACAACGAGCGCGGCTTCGTCGTGCAGAACTCATGGGGTGAAGTGTGGGGCGCTCGCGGCTTCGCGGTGCTGCCGTACGCCGACTGGGTCGAGCATTCGACCGACGCGTGGGTGTGTGCGCTCGGGGCACCGGTGGAGATCTCGAAGACGCGCGAGCAACTGTCGCGCTACCGCGTACGGAGTGGCCAGCCGCTCGGAAGCCAGGCGCCCGCGGCGCGCAATCCGCACAACCCGAACGACGATCCGTGGCCCTTCGACCACGATTTCAACTTCGCCGCGTACGAGCCCTGGAGCACAGCGGATGCGTACGACCACACGCTGGTGAGCGGCAACGATGGTGTCCTGCTGGTTCCCGATGTGACCTTCGGGGTCGGCGCCGATCCCGAGCCTTATGCGCAGAAGATCGTCGTCGACGAGCCGTGCAAATGGTTCCGGCAGCAGCCGGCCCGAAAGCCGGCGAAGCTCATGGTGTACGCACACGGCGGCCTGAACAGCGAGGACGCGTCGATCCAGCGCATTCGCGTGCTTGCGCCGTACTGCGCCGCGAACGGCATCTACCCGCTGTTCCTGACGTGGAAGACCGGTCCGATCGAGACGCTCCTCGACATCTTCGACGACCTCTTCAAGGGCGAGCCGACGGTCGGCCCGGCTGGCGGCATCGCCGACGACATCCGTGAAGGCAAGGATCGTCTGATCGAAGCGACAAGTCACATCACGCTCCGCGGCGTCTGGTCCGAGATGCGCGGCAATGCCGAGAACGCAACCCAGTCCGGGCGCGCCATCGACCTGCTGGCGAAGAAGCTGATCGCGCTGCGCGAAGCGCTGAAAGCGGACAACCGCGAGCTCGAGGTGCATCTCGTCGGCCATTCCGCGGGCTCGATCATGCACGGCTGGCTGATCGACCGGCTGCTTCGCGACGATCTCTCGCCGTCGGCGCTGAAGATCGAATCATGCACGCTGTTCGCCCCGGCGTGCTCGGTGCAGTTCGCGATCGGAACGTATGCGAAGGCGCAGCGATCGACGACCGATGTCTTCCGCCTGCGCGATCTCTACATCCATTATCTGACCGACGCGAACGAGAAGAAGGACGGACTGCCCAACGAGCACGTACGCGTCTACGGCAAGTCGCTCCTCTATCTCGTGTCGCGCGCATTGCACGACGACCGGAAGATGCCGATCCTCGGCCTGCAGAACGCGCTCGAGCCGAGCCGGTTCGATGAGCGCCAGTGGGCCGAGAATCAGGTTGCGTCGGTCAAGGCGTGGCAAGCGGTCTGGAAGCCGGATACCGCGCATGGCTTTGCACTCGCCGACGCTTCGGTACGCACGACGCGAACGGGTATGGCGATCCAATCGACGCATGGATCGTTCGACAACAGTATCGACGCGCTGACGGCGACGCTCGAGCGCGTCAAGGAGAGCGCGCTGGTGAAGCCGATGGAGTGGCTGGATTACTGACGGAACCTAGGGCGACGAACAACGCGGCCGGTTCATCCACAACGTGAGTACGCGGCCGCGGTGCCGCGCGTGACTCCCGGTTCTTCGTCCGCCTACGCGAGCCAGGGACCGGTTGAGCGTCAGCGCGCTAACGCGCACGATCTGATCAACTCATGTCGCCGATGATCCAACCGGATCGTGGCTCGCGCTGACTTGAACAAAAACTACTTCGCCGCGGGCAATTTCCCCTGCACGCCTTCCACGTAGTAATCCATCTTCGACAGGTCGGCGTCGGTGATCTGCTTGCCCGCGGCCAACCGCTCCTTCCCTTCGTTGTCCTTCATCGGCCCGGTAAAAGGATGCAGCTTGCCTGAGGCGATGTCGGCTTCCGACTTCTTCATCTGATCCTGTACGTCCTTCGGCACCATCTTGCCGAACGGCCCCATCGCGATCATGCCGTCCTTGATGCCGCCCCAGACGTTGTCGGGCTTCCATGTCCCGTCGAGTACCGCCTTCGCGCGGTCAGTGTAGTACTTGTCCCAGACGTGCGTCACTGCGGTGAGCTGGGAGTTCGGGCCGTACTTCGACATGTCGGAGTGATACGCGACCGAGTACACCTTCTTCGCTTCCGCCGCCTGGACGACCGCGGTGGAGTCGGTGTGATGCGTAAGCACATCGGCGCCCTGCGAGACGAGCGTGTTCGCCGCTTCGCTCTCGCGTCCCGGATCGAACCAGGAATTGGTCCAGACGACCTTCACTTCCGCCTTGGGATTCACGCTGCGCATGCCGCGGGCGAAGGCGTTGATGCCCATCACCACCTCGGGAATCGGGAACGCGGCGACGTAGCCAGCGACGTTCGACTTGGTCATCTTGCCCGCGACGATGCCGGCGAGATAGCGGCCCTCGTAGAAGCGCGCGTTGTACGTGCCGACGTTCTTCGCAGTCTTGTAGCCGGTCGCGTGCTCGAAGTCGTTCTTGGGGAACTGTTGCGCCACTTTGATCGTGGGGTTCATGTACCCGAACGACGTCGTGAAGATCAGCACGTTGCCGGATTGCGCGAGCTCGCGGATCACACGCTCCGCGTCGGCGCCCTCCGGCACGTTCTCGACGTACTTGGTGACGACCTTGCCGCCCAGATTCTTTTCCATCGCGAGGCGGCCGAGATCGTGCTGGTGCGTCCAGCCCGCGTCGCCGATCGGGCTCACGTATACGAAGCCGATTTTGAGCGGCTCCTTGTTCTGGGCGACGGCGACGGGCGCGGAGGCGATGGCGCAGGCACCGATTGCGGCAAGGATTGTTTTGAGCGTGAGACGGAACATCGGAATCTCCCCTCGAGAAGCGAAACGAAAGGCAGGCTGGATCGACGCGCATTGTACTTCCTTCGCTGGAGAGCAACGGTGCTTCCGAATGCACTCGATCGGGAGGCTTGCGGACTCCTGGACCGAACGAACGATGTTGCCGGCGTCACCTGGGGATCATTCGCTGCCCGGAGAACTTTGGCTCGTTCTTTCCTGCGCTCCCGCATGGCGCCAGCGCGACTCCACGGAAACCGATCGCCGGCGTGCCTCGCCAGCTCCTCACATGTCGGCGTGAAAGGGTTTGCCGAGCGAGGCCGGCGCGTTGAGGCGAATGGCCGTCGCATCGCGGGAAATCAAGGCCAGCACGAGGATCGTGGCGAGATACGGCAGCATCGACAGGAACTGCGCCGGGATGGCGATCCCCATGGCCTGTGCCTGGAACTGTGCCAGCGTCACGCCGCCAAACAGATACGCGCCGGCAAGCACGCGCCACGGCTTCCAGGTGGCGAACACGACCAGCGCGAGCGCGATCCAGCCGCGGCCTGCGCTCATGCCTTCGACCCACAGCGGCGTGTAGGCGACCGCCAGGTACGCGCCGCCCAAGCCTGCGCACGCGCCGCCGAATAACACGGCGAGATAGCGGATGGCGGTCACCGGATAGCCGATGGCGCGCGCCGACTGCGGCGATTCGCCGACCGCGCGGACGATCAGGCCACCGCGCGTGTGATACAGAAACCACTGCACCAGCGCGAACAGCACGAGCGAGAGGTAGACGAGCGGGCTGTGGCCGAACAGGAGCTTCCCGACGAAGGGAAGGTCCGACAGCCCGGGGATTGCGAGCGGTTTGATGCCGTCGATGACGACGCTGATGTAGTCGAGGCCGAGATACGCTGAGAGACCCACGCCGAAGAGCGACAGTGCGAGGCCGGTAGCGACCTGGTTCGCCATCAGCGACAACGCGATCACCGCGAAGATCTGTGACACGGCGGCGCCCGCCAGCATCCCCGCGCCGACGCCGAGCCACGGCAGGTTCGTCTTCGCGGTCACCATGAACGACACGACGGCGCCGACGAGCATCATGCCCTCGACGCCGAGGTTCAGCACGCCTGACTTCTCGGTGACGAGCTCGCCCAGCGCGGCGAACACGAGGGGCGTCCCCGCCGCGAGCGTCAGCACGACGAGCTGTGCGAGCATCTCCATCTACGCTGCCTGTGCGCGAGCGCGCCGGCGACGGCCCGTGCGTACGCGGTAGTTGACGAACACGTCGGCGGCAAGCAGGAAAAAGAGCAGGGTACCCTGGAACAGACCCGTGACCGCCGAGGGCAGCGCCAGATTCATCTGCGCCGATTCGCCGCCAAGGTAGAGAAGCGACATGAGCAAACTTGCGAACACGATCCCGATCGGGTTCAATCGACCGACAAACGCAACGATGATCGCCGCGAATCCGTAGCCCGGTGACATCGACGGCAGCAGCTGCCCGATCGGGCCGGCCGCTTCGTTCACGCCGGCGATGCCCGCGCACGCGCCGCCGATCAGAAGCCCCAGCCAGATGTTCCGTGTCGAGGAGATTCCCGCGTAGTTCGCGGCCGCGGGCGCGAGCCCCGCGACCTCCATCTGGAATCCGGCGAAGCTCTTGCGCACGAATACCCACGCGCTCGCGACGACCGCCAAGGCCAGCAGGAACCCCGCATTGAGGCGCGTCTCGGGAAGCAGGTTCGGAAGCAGCGCCGCGTCCTCGAACAGCTTCGACTGCGGAAAGTTGTAGCCCTCGGGATCACGCCACGGACCGTGCACGAGCAGCGAAAGCGTGAACGACGCGACGTAGACGAGCATGAGCGAGGTCAGGATCTCGTTCGCGTTGAAGCGCATGCGTAGGAACGCCGGAATCGCCGCCCATGCCATGCCGCCCAGCGCGCCGGCGACGATCATGGCCGGGAGAAGGGCGCCGGCCGGCCACTTATCACCAAACGCGAGCGCGAGACCGCCACCGCAGATCGCGCCGAGCGTAAGCTGCCCTTCGCCGCCGATGTTCCAGACGTTGGCGCGATAGCCGATCGCGAGCCCCGTCGCGATCAGCATCAACGGGCTCGCCTTGAGGAGCAGTTCGCCGACGCCGTAGAGCGTCGCGACCGGCTTCACGAAGAACGCCTCGAACGCCGTCCACGGATTACGGCCGAGCGCCGAAAACAGAATGAATCCGACGGCGAGCGTTGCCGCGACGGCCACCAGCGGCGCGACCCAGCCCGCGAGGCGCGACGGTTCCGGGCGTGCTTCGAGCCTAAAGCCGAGGACTGGCCAGGTTTTCATCATCGCGCGCCCGAGCACTCAACTGGGATCGATCACGTTTGGTTTTCGCCGAGGGGATGCGGATGCGGGTCGGCAGGAACGTGGTTCGATCCCAAAGCTCACCGGGGTCCCAACCCGGCCATCAGCAGCCCGATCGCTTCCGCGTTCGTCTCGCGCGTCGGCTTCGCTTCCGAGAGGCGCCCCTGCGCGATCACCGCGAGCCGATCGCAGGTTTCGAACAGCTCGTCCAGCTCTTCCGAGACCACGAGCACCGCGACACCGGCATCGCGCAGGTCGATCAACGCCTGGCGGATCTGCGCGGCAGCGCCCACATCGACGCCCCACGTCGGCTGCGCCGCAATCATCACTTTCGGGCGCTGGCGGATCTCGCGACCGACGATGAACTTCTGCAGGTTGCCGCCGGACAGGCTGCGCGCGGCCGCCTCGGGCCCCCCGGCCTTCACACCGAACTCTCGGATCGTCGCCTGCGCATAATCGCGCACGCGCGCTTCCCGAATGAACCCATGCGCGACGAGGTTCTGCGCATGCGCGGTGAGCAGCGCATTATCGGCGAGCGACAGGTCGGGGACCGCGCCGCGTCCGAGCCGTTCCTCGGGAACGAAGGCGAGGCCGAGCGCACGCCGTTCGGCGGCATCGAAAGTTCCTGCCGGCCTGCCGCAAATCGCGACCGCGTCGGCGCGACTGAGCCGCCTCTCCCCCGAGAGCGCGGCGAGCAATTCCTGCTGTCCGTTCCCCGACACGCCGGCGATGCCGACGATCTCCCCCGAGTGCACTACGAGCGCGATATCGGCGAGCGCGGTTCCGAACGGATCGTCCGCAGGGAGATTTAATCCCTGGACGACGAGCGCCGGCGCTCCTGCGTGCGCTTCACGGTGCTTCGGGTGCGGCAGATCCGCGCCGATCATCATGCGCGCGAGCGAAGCGGACGATTCGCGCCGCGGATCGCATTGTCCGGTGACCCGTCCACTGCGCAACACCGTCGCGCGCTGGCACAGTGCGCGGATCTCGTCGAGCTTGTGGCTGATGTACAGGATGCTGCAACCTTCCTCGGCAAGGCGTCGCAGCGTCTCGAAGAGCTTCTCGACGGCTTGTGGCGTGAGCACCGACGTCGGCTCGTCCATGATCAGAAGCCGCGGGTTCTGCAGCAGGCAGCGAACGATCTCGACGCGCTGGCGCTCGCCCACCGACATCGAATGCACGATCCGCTCCGGATCGAGCGGCAACCCGTACCGGTTCGAGACGTCGCGAATGCGGTTGGCGAGGCCCGCGCGCGCCCCGCCGGCATCGAGCGCGAGCGCGATGTTCTCCGCGACCGTCAAGGTCTCGAACAGCGAGAAATGCTGGAACACCATGCCGATGCCGAGCTTCCGCGCGCGCGCGGGATTCGTGATCCGCACCGGCTTGCCTTCCCAACCGATCGTGCCGGCATCCGGCTTCACGACGCCGTAGATGATCTTCATGAGCGTCGACTTGCCGGCCCCGTTCTCGCCCAGCACGGCGTGGATCTCGCCGGGCAGCACGTCGAGATCGATGCCGTCGTTCGCGACGACCGAGGGATAGCGCTTGGTGATGCCGGCAAGCACGAGACGCGCGGCGTGCGCGCCCGCGGAAGGTGCAACGGTATCTGCGCTCGCGGATTCCGACATACGGGCCGGATCGGTCAGGAGCGCCGCTTGGACTGCACGCCCGGCAGGCTATGCGCCGTGACGGCTTCCCGCATCTGCAGGAGTTCTGCGGCAACCGCGACCGCGATCGCGCCCGGTTCCTTGCTGCGGATGCCGCCGGCGCGCAGGCCGATCGGGCACACGATCCTCGCGAGCGCTTCCGGCGCGTGGCCGCCTGCCGCGAGGCGCTTCTCGAACTGAGCGCGCTTCGCTTTCGAGCCGATCAAGCCCAGGTATGACCAGTCGTCACGCCCCAGCGCGGCATCGATCAATGCGAAGTCGAGTGCGTGGCTGTGCGTCATCACGACGACGAAGGCGCCTGCTGGTGCTTCCCGAAGCTCGGCTTCCGGAACGTCGGTCACCACGATCTCGACGTTCTCTGGCATGTCCGGCGGAAAGTCGCCTTCGCGCGAGTCGATCCATTGGATTTGCGCTGGCAGCACCGACAGCACGCGTACCAGGGCGCGTCCGACGTGCCCATTGCCAAACACCAGGATCCGGAACGGCTCCGGCCGCTCGATCTGCATCAGAAGCGTCGTCGCGGCCGACGTCGCCACGAGACTGGCCCCGGTCGCGTTCGTCGCGAGGCGAGCTCTTGCCATCGCAACGATCGCCGAATCGAGCGTGCTGTCACCCAAACTGCCCCGCACGTCGTCAGCAGCGACCAGCAGGCGCCTTGATGCCTGCTCGCCGTTGTCGACGTGGGAGACGAGCACGATCGCCGCATTCGCACGAGCCGAGGCTGCGACGGCGTCGATCCATTCGGCGGCCGAGCGATCGAGCGTCGAGAAGGCGACCTTCGCGACACCGCCGCAGCATTGCCCCAGCCGCGCGGCGAGGGGAAAGCGCACGATCCATGTAGCGAGCGCCGATTCACTCAGGGCGTCGCGCGCGATGCGGATTGCCTCGAACTCGAGATGTCCGCCGCCGATCGTGCCGTGGACCGTGTCGCGCGTCACGACCATCGTCGTTCCCGATTCGCGCGGCGCCGATCCAGTGACCCCGGCGACGGTCACCAGCGTCGCGCGCCCATCTCGCTCGAGCGCTGCCGAGAGCGCGGCGATCCACGAGGGAAGCGTGCCGATGCTCGATGACACCTCAATCTCCGACGACCGGGGCGGGACGTGGGGCGGACCCGCGCGCAGCGGTCGCTGCCGCGCGCCTGCGGATCTCCTCCGCGGCAGCGAGCACATGCTCGGGCGTCGCCGGCGCATCGAGCTTGGGCGCGAGCCGGTAATCGACCAGGCTCGCGAGCGCATCGCGAATCGCGTGAAACGCGGAAAGCGCGAGCATGAGCGGGGGTTCGCCCACCGCCTTTGAACGATAGATCGTGTCCTCGCGGTTCGGCACGTCGTGGAAGGTGATATCGAAGCGGCGCGGCACGTCGTGGGCGGTCGGGATCTTGTACGTCGAGGGCGCGTGCGTGCGGAGCTCGCCCTTCTCGTCCCACCACAGCTCCTCCATCGTGAGCCAGCCGTAGCCCTGGAGGAAGCCGCCCTCGATCTGGCCGCGGTCGATCGCAGGATTGAGCGAGCGGCCCGCGTCGTGAAGGATATCGACGGCCAGGAGCCGGTGCTCGCCGGTCAGCGTATCGATCGCGACTTCGGACACAGCGGCGCCGTAGGCGAAGTAGAAGAAGGGCCGCCCGGTCAAGGTCGCGCGGTCGTAGTGGATCTTCGGTGTTGCGTAGAACCCCGTGGCCGACATCGGAACGCGAGCGAAATAGGCGAGCCGTGCCAGCTCGGGGAACGAGAGCTTCCTGTCGCCGGCTTCGACGGCACCGTCCCGAAAGCGCACATCGTCGGCCGCGCACTCGAAGCGCGAAGCGGCAAATGCCGCGAGACGATTGCGCAACGTTCGCGCCGCGTCGCGCGCCGCCATGCCGTTGATGTCGCTGCCTGAGGACGCAGCCGTCGGCGAGGCATTCGGCACCTTGCTGGTATCCGACGCGGAAACGCGCACCGAGGCGAGCGGAACACCGAGCTCATGCGCTACCACCTGCTGCACCTTGACGAAAAGACCCTGGCCCATCTCGGTGCCGCCGTGGTTCAGCAGCACGGTGCCGTCGTGGTAGACATGCACGAGCGCCCCGGCCTGGTTGTAGTGGGTCGCAGTGAACGAGATGCCGAACTTGACCGGTGTCAGGGCGAGCCCGCGCTTGATCACTTCGCTTTCGCGATTCCACGCGGCGATCTCGTGCCGACGCTCGCGATACCGCGCGCTCTTCTCGAGCTTGTCGATCAACACGGGCGCGATGTTGTCCTCGATGGTCATGCCGTATGGCGCGACGTTCCGCTCGGTCGTTCCGTAGAGATTGACCTTGCGCACGTCGAGCGGATCGAGACCGCGATCGCGCGCGATCGCATCGATCACCATTTCGATCGCGAACATGCCCTGCGGACCGCCGAAGCCGCGGAACGCAGTGTCGGAGACCGTATTGGTCCGGCAGCGATACGAATGAATCGCGACGTCGGGCAGCCAGTACGTGTTGTCGCTGTGGAATACCGCGCGATCGTTGACGGGCCCGGACAGGTCGGCGGAAAACCCGCAGCGCGAGGCGAGCGTCAACTCGAGTCCGAGCATACGCCCATCGTCGTCGAAGCCGACGTCGTAGCGCTGCTCGAACGCATGGCGCTTGCCCGTGGAGCGCATGTCGTCGTCGCGATCGAGCCGCAGCTTCACCGCACGGCCGGTCTTCCGCGCGAGGATCGCTGCCGCGCAGGCGAAGAGCGACATCTGCGTTTCCTTGCCGCCGAACGCACCGCCCATGCGCCGGCATTCGACGACGACATCGTGCGAATGAATGCCGAGGGCACGCGCGATCATGTGCTGCACTTCGCCCGGATGCTGCGTCGAGACAAACGCATGAATGCCGCCACGTTCGCGGGGGATGGCGAGCGTGACCTGTCCTTCTAGGTAGAAATGATCCTGCCCGCCGTTTGCCGTAGTGCCGCGCAGACGATGCGGCGCGTTCGCGAGCGCTCGCGCCGCATCCCCACGCTTCACGTGAACCGGCGGCAACACGAACGACTCGGCGGCGAGCGCTGACTCGACGGTCAGGATCGGGTCCAGCGGCTCGAGGTCCAGGCGTGCGAGCTTCGCCGCCTGACGCGCGGCGCGCACGCTGGTGGCCGCCACCGCGAAGATCGGCTGGCCGGCGAATTCGACCGTCGCGTCGGCGAAGATCGGATCGTCGTGCTGGATCGGGCCGACGTCGTTGACGGCTGGAATGTCGGCAGCGACGATCACTGCGATGACGCCTGGCGCCGCGCGGACGGAATCGAGATCGAGTCCCCGGATGCGTCCGCGCGCGATCGGACTCACGCCAAGCGCCGCGTGCAGCATGCCGCGCGGCTCGGGCAGGTCGTCGATGTACTGCGCTTCGCCGGCGCAATGCAGCGCCGCGGAATCGTGCGGCACTTCGGCGCCGACGATGTCCAGGGTCCGTTCGAGCGCGGGATCCGGCGCGTTCATGCTCAGTCGGCCGCCACCATCTCGACGCGCGTCACGACGGCAGCACCATGTGTCTCGAGCCAGACACGCCGCATCAGATTGCCGAGGACGACGCGTCGATAGTCCGCCGAAGCGCGCATGTCGGTGATCGGCGAGAACTCGCCCGTCAAGGCTTCGGCCGCGGCCTCTGCCGCGCGCTCGTCCCAGTTCCGGCCCTCGAGCACTGCCTCGGTCTTGTCGGCGCGGACCGGCGTAGGCGCGACCCCGCCGCAGCCGATGCGCGCGGCGACAATGCGATCGCCGCGTATTTGCAGGGCGAAGCAGGCGAACACCCCCGAGATATCCTGATCGAAGCGCTTGCTCACCTTGTACGCGCGAATGATCGTGTCGGGCGCGCGGCGCGGAATCCGGACGGCGGCGACGAACTCGCCCGGTTCGAGCGCGGTCTTCTGGTAGCCGAGATAAAGCGCTTCCAGCGGGATCTCGCGCGTTGCCGCCCCCTTGCGCAATACGACGCTCGCGGCCATCGCGATCAGCGCGGGCATCGAATCGCCGATCGGCGATCCGTTCGCCACGTTGCCGCCGAGCGTGCCGCTGTTCCGGATCGGGATCGAGGCGAAGCGCACCCACGCCTCGTGGAGCTCCGGCCAATCGCGTTCGAGCGCTGCGAACGCGTCGGTGAGGGAAGCGGCCGCGCCGATCTCGAGATACGTGGACGTCTCGCGGATCGCCTTCAGCGCGGCGACTTCGCCGACGTAGATCAGCTCGCTCAGATCGCGGAGCTGCTTAGTGATCCAGAGGCCAACATCGGTCGCGCCGGCGACGAGGCGCGCGTGCGGCTGCGCGGCGCAGGCTGCCGCGAGCTCATCGATGGTTCGCGGCGCGAGCCAGCGCTGAGTCCCGTCGCCGTACTCCAGCATCGAATCGCGTTCGAGGGAATCGAGCTGCGCGGCGAAGCCTTCTTCCTCGACCGAGACACGACGACTGCCGTCCGCGGCCATGCCCGGGGCGCGCCAGCCCTCGGGCGCCGGCAGGTCGTACATGCGAACGGCAGCCGTCACGATCGGACGATACCCGGTGCAGCGGCATAGGTTGCCCGAGAGCGCGTCTTCGATCACCCCACGTTGCGGCCGGAATGCATTCTTGTAGACGCCGAACAGGCTCATCACGAATCCCGGCGTGCAGAATCCGCATTGCGATCCATGGCATTCGACGAGTGCCTGTTGCACGGGATGCAGGGTGGCATCGTCGCTGCGCAACGCCTCCACCGTGAACACGGCCTTGCCGTCCACCGAAGGCAGGAGCCGGATGCAGGCGTTGATCGGATTCCACTTGAGGCTGCCGTGTGCATCGCTTTCGCACAGCATCACCGTGCAAGCTCCGCAATCGCCTTCCGCGCAGCCCTCCTTCGTGCCGGTCAGGCGGCGCTCGTCGCGGAGATATTCGAGCAGCGTGGTCTGTGCCGGCAGTCCCGTGACGTCGACGCGCTCGCCATTCAGCAGGAAACGGATCGGCTCGCTCATGACCGGTGGGATTGCGGGTCCGTCCTCAGACCTCGGATGTCGAGCGCGAGGGTCCGGCAATCCCGCCGCCGGATGCACCATCCGGGACGAAGAAAGAATCCTTTTGAAGTGGGTGCCGATGCATCCGATGGGCTCGACGCGTACAACTGCATTTTCATGGGCCGTGCGTGGCGGCGTCAAACGCCCGCGTGCGGACGCCGGATGCCAGGAAACCCCCACGCGACAAAAAAGGGCGCCGGATCGCTCCGACGCCCCTCGCTGCGGAGTCACGGGTTTGCCCCGCGACCCTGGAACGATCGCCTGATGCCTACTTGTGCCCGGATTTCGCGAGCTGCGCGGCCAGCGCCTCGCCACCCTTGGCGTGCGCGGTGCGCGTAACCAGCACGTCCGGCGGAAGCACCGGCTTGCCGTAGAAGGCCTTGTTCCAGTCGTCGCTCACCGCGACCACAGTGCCGTCCAGATTAAGACCGCCGTAGACCCCCTTCGCGCGCGTGAACTGGATCAAGTCCGCGACGATATCGGATTTCGCGCCAGCGCCGACCGGGCCCGCCGCGATGCTCGCGTCGCCGCCCATCTTGAACGAGCTCGACAGCAGTGAATTGAACCCTTTCTCCGTCATCACCAGGGTGAGGCCTTCGGAGACGGAGATTCCGGCCTGGAACCCGACACTAGCGGTCGCCAACGTATAAAACACGGGGCCGGCCCACTTCCCGTTTGCCTCACGGGCATATACGACTGCGCGCCCTCCGGAGCCGCCGAAGATGAAGCCCGCCTTCGCGATCGTCGGGGCGATGATCACCGCCCGCGCGCCTTGAATGTGCGTCTGCAGCCAGCTCATGTCCGGGTCGCGCATGAAGTTCGAAAGCGACTTCGCTGCCTCGTTGACGAGCTTCTGCTGGTCGGTTTGCGCGGCTGCGAACGGCGCGAACGCGGCGACCGCTGCGACCACGACGATAAAGCGTGACAGTGTTTTCAGCATGGATTCTTTCTCCTTTTGTTTCGGGTGACGAAAAGCCGCCGATTTGAGAACTCGATCGTCGAGCATGATACGCCGATAGGCGCGGCTAAAGCTTGAGCGAAGTCAGTCGCTTCCGTCCGACGTGGCGTCGAATGGCTTGAATCAGCGGGGCAGCAGCTGGAATCCCGTGTCGGTCACCGAGATTCTATCGCCGATGCGCAGGCCCGGCGCCTGCGGCTGCGTGATAACGCCGGTGCCGCCGTCGTCGTAGCGAACGCCGATCTCCCATACGAGGTCGGTCCGGTTCTTCTCGACCTCGTGACCCACGATACCGCCGCCCACCGCGCCGACAACGATTGCCGCGGTCCTGCCGGTGCCGCCACCCACCAGACTGCCGAGGAGGCCACCGCTCACGCCGCCGATCACGGCGCCAGCACCGGTCGGCGCCGCCTGTTTCTGCACCTGGCGAATGGACTCGACCGTGCCGACGCGCGCGGCCGGGACGTAATACGACTGATACGCGGGCTGCGAACAGGCCGCGACCATGATGGCGAAGAGCGCAATCAGTGCACGCGCGGCCTGCATCCGCGGGAAGCGAACGACGGTTGACATGACGTTACCCACCGGGATCATTGAGGAATCGAATTCAGCAGGTACATCGCGGCCAGCAGGCCGGTGGGCCGACCGAGCTTCCCGAGCCATTGCCCGAATATCCTCTCGATCTCACCGCCCGCGTACACCTGCGTCAGCGCGCTGTTCACGGCAAGCCGGAACGACGAATCGCCGTGCGGCACCGCGAACGCGTAAGGCTCGAACGAAAGGTCCTCGGTGAGCATCGCGAGGGCATTCGGCTGCTTTGCCTGCGACGCGAGACCGACCAGCTTGACCTTGTCGCTCGCGTAGGCGTCGACCGCGCCGCTTTCGAGAAGCGCGACGCCTTCGTTGCCGTCCTTCACCGTCACGACGGTGAAGTTGACGAGTTGCTGTTTCATCGCCCCCTGCAGTCGCTGCTCGGTGGTCGTGCCCTTGATCACCGCCACTTTCTTGCCGGCGAGGTCGGTGAAGCGATTCACCGTGGAGTCGGACTTGACGAGGAACCCTCCGCCGTCGACGAAGATCAAACTGGAGAAGTCGACGTCATTCATGCGGCTTAAGGTTTGTGTGGTGTTCGCGCACTCCATGTCGAGCTTGCCCGAAGCGACACCGGCGAGACGCTCGGAGACGGTGCCGATGACCCAGTTCACCTTGAGATTCGGCTCGCCGATCTGGCTCCCGATGAACGCGATCACCCGCTGACAGAGGTCGATGGAATAGCCGGCGGGCTTGTTGCCGTCGCCGACGAACGAGAACGGCAATGAGTCGCCCGAGAAGCCGACGTTAATAACCTTCGCCGCTTTGATGCGGCCGAGCGTATCGGGAGCGCGTTGCGCGAGCGCTTCGGTCGCGAACACGACGGCGGCGGCCAGGACGGCGCCTAGCAGGATGCGTTTCACTTGGAGTCCTCGATCGATGGAAGGGCGTCGATGCGACGCAACGCCGAGGTCGCAGACGACTGTTCATTCTACGCTGAAAAGCATCGGTCGCCCACCTCGCGCGTGCTACACTCAATCACGCACTTTCCTCCAGCCGCCTTGACGCCACGTTGCGAGGTCGAAACCCCATGTCGCGGTCCGCGTTTCACGTCGACGACGTCACGGTGATCAGAGCACCTTCGCGCGTGCTCGCGCGTTTTGCCGTTGCCGCGCTCGCCTGCGGCGCGCTGGGCGTTTGCTTTGCGTCACCCACCCTCGATCGCATTCGCGACAGCGGCAAGGTCACCTTCGCCTATCGTGCGCAGGCCGCACCGTTTTCCTTCAAGGACCGCGACGGGCACATTCGTGGCTACTCGGTCGAGATCTGCTCGCGCATCGCCAAGGCCATTGGACAAGCGCTCAAGCTCCAGGACCTGAAGGTCGAGTGGGTCGCGGTGGACGCGAAGAATCGCCTCGAGACCGTCCGCTCCGGCCGCGCCGACGCCGAATGCGGGACGACGACGATCTCCCTGTCGCGCATGGAGACGGTCGACTTCAGCCTGCCGATCTACGTCGACGGCGGGAGCGTGCTCGTGCACACTGGCTCCAAGATCGTCGCGATGACGGATCTCAAGGATCGCAAGATCGCCGTCATTCCCGGTACGACGACGGAGCAGGCGTTGACACGACAGCTGTCGCTCCTGAACGCCCCCGCGACGATCGTCCCGGTGAAGGACGCCGATGAGGGCCTCTCGGAGCTGATTGCCTCGAAGGTCGACGGTTTCGCGGGGGATCGCATCGTGCTGGATGGGTTGCGCCTGAAGGCGACCAACAGCGGCGGGCTCTGGGTGCTCGCGACCGACTTCTCCTACGAACCGTACGCGATCGTCGTGCGCCGCGACGATCCGGATTTCCGGCTCGCCGTCAATCGCGCACTCGTCGGCATTTACAAGGGCGGCGAGATCGATCGCATCTACCAGCAGTGGCTCGCGCCGCTGGGCCGGCCTGGACCGCTGCTCAACTCGATGTATTACCTGAGCACCCTTCCCGAATGAACGCGCGCACCGCACTCACGCTCATCGCGGCCGCGGCCACCGCGACCGGGTCCTTCGCACAGGGACCGACGCTTCCCCCGGGGCTCGCGCCCCCGTCGCCGCCGTCGGCTACGCAGCAGGGCAACTCCGCGACCGCGGCGCCCAAGGACGCGTGCTCAAATTGCGCGACCATCACGACGATCCAGATGACGACGGAACGGCAGGACTGGACACCGCTCGGAACGGTCGCGCCCGGAAGCGTCGGCATCGCGGGCGCCGGAGTGAGCGAAGGGCGTACGGCCTACGTGATCGGCAGCGACCTGTCGAACAAGGGACTGGTCATGCTCGGCGCCGCGGGGGGCGCCGCGTACGCGAAGCGCCCGAACAGTTACGAGAAGCCGCGCTGGGACGTCACGCTCAAGATGGACGTCGGTGGAACGCGCATCGTGTCGCAAAGCTACGAGCCTCTGTTCCGCGAGGGCGATCGCGTGCGCGTGTTCGGCACGCAGCTTGAGCTCATCAATCCTTGAGCCCATCGCCATAGAGTCGCTATAGACGGATGGCGTCGCTGGCGATCAACGACGATCCGGCAGGGCGCCGCGTACTGGCGCTCTCTGGCCGTCTCGACGCCTCGAGCGTTCGCGGCGTCTGGTCGGGGGCGAAGCGCGCGATTACTGAGGCGACGGGACGGCCCATCGTCGTCGACGCGCAGGGCGTCGACTACTGCGACGGGGCGGGCATCGCGCTCCTCGTCGACTTGATCCGCCAACGGCAGCGCGGCGAGGTCGAGATCAAGAATCTCGCGCCGCACTTCTCCGCGCTCCTCGCGCAGTTCGATCCCAGGAAGTTCGACGTCGACCACGACCCGCCGTCGAAGCGGCGGCCGGCGATCGAAGAGATCGGGCTGATCGCGGCCGGCATCGGTCGCGACATCCAGGAGCAGGTGTCGTTCGTCGGCGAGACGACCGCTGCGCTCGTCGACGCCGCCCGCCATCCGGCGACGGTCCGGTGGAAAGACGTATGGCCGATTTGCGAGCGCGTCGGCGCCGATGCGCTCCCGATCGTCGCGCTGATCTCGCTCCTGCTCGGCGTGATCCTCGCCTTCCAGTCGGCGGTGCCCATGAAGAAGTTCGGCGCCGAGGTGTTCGTCGCCAGCCTGGTCGGGCTCGCGATGGTGCGCGAACTGGGTCCGTTGATGACGGCGATCCTGCTCGCGGGTCGGACCGGCGCGGCGTTTGCCGCGGAAATCGGCACGATGAAGGTCAACCAGGAGGTCGACGCGCTCACGACGATGGGACTCGACCCGGTGCGCTTCCTGGTGACGCCGCGCGTCATCGCGGCGCTCCTGATGACGCCGCTCCTCGTGTTGTTCGCCGACCTGGTCGGCATCCTGGGCGGCGCGCTCACGATGCAGTCGTTCCAGATTCCGTTCGTCACGTACCTGCACACGGTCGAGCAGTTCGTCGATTTCTCCGACTTCATGTCCGGCTGGGTGAAGTCGTTCGTGTTTGCGCTCCTCATCGCGGGAATCGGCTGCCTGCGCGGATTGCAGACGCTCGCCGGCGCATCGGCTGTCGGCGACGCAGCCACGCGCGCCGTCGTTTCGGGCATCATTCTGCTGGTCGCCGTCGACGGCATCTTCGCCGTTCTCTACTTCTTCCTCAACGTCTGACAACCAGCATGGCCGGCGAGCCGATCATCCGCGTCGAAGGCCTGACCGTCGGCTACGACGACTTCGTCCTGCTCGAGAACCTGAGCTTCGACGTGCGTCGCGGCGAGGTGTTCGTGATTCTGGGCGGATCCGGCTCCGGCAAGAGCACGATCATGAAGCACATGATCGGCCTCTACGAGCCGATCGCGGGCAAAGTGCTGATCGATGGCGACGACATCGTCACCGCCGATGAAGCCCTGAAGCGCGCCATCCTGCGCAAGATCGGCGTCATGTATCAGTCGGGCGCGCTGTTCGGGTCGATGACGCTGCTCGAGAACGTCCGCCTCCCGCTCGAGGTGTTCACCGACCTCACGCTGGACGAGATGGACCTGATCTCGCGGATGAAGCTCGAGCTCGTCGGCCTGGAACCGTTCACCGGACACCTGCCGGCCGAGCTTTCCGGCGGCATGCAGAAGCGCGCGGCGATCGCGCGCGCGATGGCGCTCGACCCGATGATCCTGTTTCTCGACGAGCCATCGGCGGGGCTCGATCCGATCACTTCCGCCGAGCTCGATCAATTGATCCGACGCCTGGCCGAAAATCTCGGCGTGACTTTCGTCGTCGTCACGCACGAGCTGCCCAGCATCTTCGCGATCGCCGACCGCGTGATCATGCTCGAGAAGCGCCGACGCGGGATCATCGCGGACGGCGATCCGCGGGTGCTGCGCGACACGAGCACCGATCCCTATGTGCGCCAGTTCTTCCACCGCGAAGCCGAAGCGGCTCCTGCCTGACGCCTTGCGCCGACGATGAGCCAGAAGGCGAACTATTTCAAGCTCGGCTTGTTCGTGATCGGCGCGATCATCGCGGGCGTCATCGTGCTCGCCATCATCGGCACCGGGAAGTTCTTGCGCCCGCGGATCACGATGGAGACCTACTTCAACGAGTCGGTGCAGGGTCTCGACATCGGATCCAAGGTCAAGTACCGCGGCGTCGACATCGGCGAGGTGACGAAGATCGGCTTCACGTACACGAAGTACGAGCTCGACAAACCGATGGGCGAGCGCAAGCGCTATGTGCTCGTCGAGGCGCAGCTCGATCCGCGGCTGATCGGCGGCAAGGCCGCGTCCGACATCGGCAGTCCCCAATCGACCGCAATGGAGGTCGAGCGAGGCTTGCGCGTGCGTCTCGCGCCGCTGGGCATCACCGGCACCAGCTACCTCGAAGTCGACTACATCGACCCACCGCCACCGCAGCTCACCATCGACTGGGTCCCGGACAACATCTACATCCCGAGCGCGCCGTCGACGATCTCGTCACTGGTAAGCGGTGTCGCCGAACTCATCGACAAGCTCCGCAAGCTCGATCTCGACAAGACGATCGCGAACGTCAACCGGCTCATCACGACGGCCAACGACCGTCTCGCCGCGGTCGACACCGCCCGTCTGCAGCGCCGCTTCGAGGTGACGCTCGGCAAGATCGACACCGCGCTCGACGATCTCGAAGTCAAGAAGCTGTCGGCCGAAGCGCGGGGGCTCCTCGCAGAATTGCGACAATCCAACGCCGAGCTCAAGGCCACGCTGTCGAGCCCGTCGTTCAAGAAGCTGCCCGACGATGCGGACGCGGCATTGCAACGCATCCGCGATCTCGCGGGTGATCCCAAACTCGCGGAGTCGATCGAGCATCTCCGGTCGACGCTCGCACGCCTCGATCGCATCTTCGGCAGCGGCGAAGTCGACCTCACGACGACGATCGACAACCTGAGGCAGATTTCCGACAACCTCCGCGATTTGACGGAGGACGCGAAGCGCTATCCGTCGAGCCTGATCTTCGGAGCACCGCCACGACCGCTGGAGCGCAGCCCATGATCGCGACCTTCCGTCTGCCCGCCATGCTCGCGCGCGCTGCTTTCGTGACTGCCGTGGCGATCGCCGCCGGCTGCTCGTTCACGCGCGAGGCGCCGATCAAGCAAATCTACCTGATCGACGCGCCGCTTCCGCCCGCCGCCGCGCAGGCCCATGAGGGAGCGTTGCGCGTCGGCGCCGTGCGCGTCGGCGCGCCGTTCCGTGGCAAGAACATCGTCGTGCGCGAGGGCGATCTGCGCTATCAGAACGACTTCTATGTCGAGTTCCTGGTGCCACCGGGACCGATGCTCAATGAGCAGACGGCGCGCGCGATGAGCGCAGCGAAAGTCTTCACGCGCGTCGTGCCGCCGGGCGCCTACGGACAAGCGGATTACGTGCTCGAGGGCTTTGTCTCCGAGCTCTACGGCGACGTGCACACTGGCACGCCGGCCGCCGTGGTCACCGTGACCTACTACCTCCGGCGGGCGAATGACGCGAGCGAGGTGCCCTTCTGGTCGAAGGAGTATCGACAACGCGTTAGCGTCGATGCTTCGTCGACCGATGCCTTCGCCACGGCGCTCAACCAGGCATTCGGCACGATCTTCGCCGAGCTGGCGAAAGATCTCGCCGCGCAAAGCCTGCCCAAGCCGTAACGCGATCAGTTCGCAGACCCGCGTAGCCTGGCGACGGTGTCGGCCGTCGCATTGGGCGCTGCCGTATTGCCCCAGCTCGTGCGCGCGTAGTTGGCGATCTGCGCGATTTGCGCGTCGTTGAGCTGCGATGCGAAGGATGGCATCGCGACGCGTCCGTTCTGCGCCGGGATGCCCTGCAGCACGACCTTCAGGATGTCGGCGGGATCGGGCGCCACCACCGCGCCATTACCCGCGAGCGGTGGAAACACACCCGGGATGCCTCGCCCCAGCGCCTGGTGGCAGCCACTGCAATGCGCGAGATAGAGCGTGGCGCCCTGGGCCCGCGTCGGGTCGGGGCGCTTGCGTCCCGTCCGCAGCGTCGAGTCCGGCGGCAGGGCTTTCAGGTATTCCGCGATCGCGCGAAGGTCGCTGTCGGTGAGATACCTCAGACTGTTCTTCACGACTTCGGCCATCGGCCCGAAGGTCGTCGTCTTTCCTTGGTAGGCCCCGGTTTTCAGGTACGTCGCGATATCGTCGACGGTCCACGATCCAAGACCGGTCGCGATGTCGGAGGTCGGGTCGAGCGCGAACCAGCCGTCGACGACAGCACCGTCGAAATCCCTGCTCTTCTCGATGCCACCCAGAAGGTTTCGCGGCGAATGACAGTCGCTGCAGTGCCCGAGACCCTCGACGAGATAGGCGCCGCGATTCCAGGCCGCAGACCTGGCAGGAGCGGGCTTGAACGTGCCCTCGGCGAAATAGAGCTCCCGCCAGCCCGCCATCGTGAAGCGCTCGTCGAACGGGAAGTACAGATGATTGACGTCGACGGCGTTGCGCACCGGCTTCACCGTGCGGAGGTAAGCGTAGATCGCGGCGACGTCGTCACGCGTGACGCGCGTGTAGAAGTCATACGGCATCGTCGGGTACATGTCCTGGCCCTGTTTGTTGACGCCGGTATGCAACGCGCGATAGAAGTCGTCGAACGTCCAGCGTCCGATCCCGGTGTCCGGATCCGGCGTGATGTTCGGCGCAAGCATGTAGCCGAAGGGTGTGTTCACACGAGTGCCGCCGGCGTACGGTGCCGCGCCGGGACCTGTGTGGCAGGAGATGCAGTCGCCGGCGCGCGCCAGATACTCGCCTTGCTGGACCTGCGACGACTGCGCGAGTGCGCCGGTGCAAATCGTGGCGCTGGCGAGCAAAGCCGCGGTCAGGGTGCGAGCGGGGTGCGTGGCGCGAGGGAGATGCGATCTGAGCACGGTTAGGAAGGTGTTGGGGGAGCGCCGGCGGGGATGATACTTCCGGCGCGAACGATCGGTAACGAATGCGCATCACGCCGATGCGGCTTGCCGTGGCGTCGCACACGGGGAATAATCTTGCGGCGCACGGCGAGCCTCCGCGTTTGCCGTTTCGATACATTTCCCGTTCGCGTTTTTCTTCAGGAGCCGACATGAGCAAAGAGCAATCGTCCACGAGTCGCCGCCGATTCATCCGCATCGGGGTTGCCGGGCTGGCTGCGGTGCCGTTCGCCGGCGCGCTCGTGAGTCGCGAGGCCGTCGCTGCCGACACCCTGAGCGAGTCCGATCCGACTGCCAAGGCTTTGAACTACGCGACCGACGCCGCCAAGGCGACCGCGCGCACGGACAAGACCGCGACCTGCAGCACCTGCAACTTTTTCACGGGCAAGGCGGGCGCGGCCGATGGCCCCTGCTCGGTGTTCGGCGGGAAGCTCGTGAGCGCCAAGGGCTGGTGCTCGGCCTGGGCGAAGAAGGCCTGATGTGTGAATGACCGCGCGGCACCGGGGCCGCGGGGCGCGGTCTCGCCGCGCCCCGTGAGTGAAGGGTCACGCGTCCGCGCGATGCCGCGGCGTCGTCGCGCGAATCACACGTTTCCGGCTCGTGCGGGACTCGACGTCCGCAATATTCCACGTCGCGCATGCCGCGACATTCGCGCCCGGTGACCGCGGCAGGGTCGCTCAAGTCTCGGCGTGAGTGGCGCGCGCTCGAGGCGCATTTCGAGGCGCTGCGCGACGTCCACCTGCGCACGCTGTTCGCTCAGGACCCGGAGCGAGGCCCGCGCCTGTCGCGCGAAGCGATCGGCGTCCATTTCGATTATTCGAAGCATCGGATCACACCGCAAACACTTCTGCTCCTCGGGGAGCTCGCCGAGGCGGCCGGCTTGCGCGGCCACATCGATGCGATGTTCCGCGGAGAGCGGATCAATCGCACCGAAAATCGCCCGGCGTTGCATATCGCATTGCGGATGCCGCGCGAATCCTCGCTCGTCGTAGACGGCGAAGATGTCGTTCTTCGCGTGCACGCCGTGCTGGAACGCATGCGCGATTTCGCGGAGCAGGTGCGAAGCGGCGCATGGCGCGGGCACACCGGCAAGCGCATCCGGCACGTGATCCATCTCGGAATCGGCGGCTCCGACCTCGGACCGGCGCTGGTGTGCGAGGCGCTGCGCACGTTCAAGGACGCGCCGCTCGACGTGCGGTTTGTCGCCAATGTGGACGCCACCGACCTCCGCGAGGCGACGCGCGATCTCGATCCGCAGGCAACGCTGTTCATCGTCGCGTCGAAGTCCTTCACGACGATCGAAACCATGACCAACGCGGAAAGTGCGCGCGCGTGGTGCCTGGGCGCCGCGGCGAACGGCCCTGCAGCGGTCGGGCGCCATTTCGTCGCCGTATCGAGCGACGTCGCAAAGGCGCGCGAATTCGGTATTGCTCCGGACAATGTGTTCCCGCTTCCGGACTGGGTGGGCGGTCGGTACTCGGTCGATTCCGCGATCGGTCTGCCCGTCATGCTGGCGATCGGTGCCGACGCGTTTCGGTCGTTCCTCGACGGCATGCAAGCGATGGACGAGCACTTTCGCACGGCGGCGTTTTCCGACAACCTGCCGGTCCTGATGGGCCTGCTGACGGTCTGGTACGCCGATTTCTTTCGGGCCGAGACCGTAGCCATCATTCCCTATAGCCACGCGCTGCGGCGCTTCCCGGCATTCATCCAGCAGCTCGTGATGGAAAGCAACGGCAAGCACGTGACGCTCGATGGGACCCCGGTCGAAGTTCCCACGAGTCCGATCGTCTGGGGCGAGCCGGGGACCGATGCGCAGCACTCGTTCTTCCAGTTGCTGCATCAGGGGATGCATCTCGTCCCCTGCGATTTCATCGGTTTTGCGAATCCGCTTTACGACTTGGGACGTCATCAAGCGCTGCTCGTGGCGAATATGCTCGCGCAGGCTGAGGCGCTGGCTTTCGGCAAGACCGCAGCCGAGGTTGCGGCTGATGGCGTTGCCGCGCCGCTGGTTGCGCATCGAACCTTCGACGGCAATCGGCCCTCCAGCACGATCATGCTCGAAGCGCTCGATCCCGCGGCCCTCGGGAAGCTGATTGCGCTCTACGAGCACAGCGTGTTTACGCAGAGCGTGATCTGGAACATCAACGCCTTCGACCAGTGGGGCGTCGAGCTCGGCAAGGTGCTCGCGCAGCGCGTGGTTCGAAAGCTCGAAGCGGACGCGAACCCCGAGCTCGCGCGCGACAGTTCCACCAATGCGCTGATCGGACGGTATCGCGCGTGGCGACGATCCCGGCGTTAGAACACGAGGGGGCGGCATGCAACTTGGAATGATCGGACTCGGCCGCATGGGCGCGAACATGGTGCAGCGCCTGAGCGCAGGCGGCCACGACTGCGTGGTCTACGATCAGTCGCCGCAGGCCGTCGAAGCCGCAGTGCGCACGAACGTGACGGGAGCCCGCTCGCTCCACGCGCTGGCAGCGAATCTCTCTGCGCCGCGAGTCGTGTGGCTCATGGTGCCGGCAGGCGTCGTCGACGGCACGCTCACCGAGCTCCTGCCGCATCTCGCCGCGGACGACATCGTGATCGACGGCGGCAATACGCATTACGTCGACGATCTGCGCCGCGCAAAGATGCTGGCCGACGTTGGCATCCGCTATGTGGACGTCGGAACGAGCGGTGGCGTGTGGGGACGCGAGCGCGGCTACTGCCTGATGATCGGCGGCGATGCCGACGTCGTGCGGCAGCTGGATCCGCTGTTTGCCAGTCTCGCACCCGGTACAGGTGACGTCGCGCCCACGAGCGGACGTGAGGAAAGCCGGAGCACTGCGACCCGCGGCTATCTGCATTGCGGCCCCGCCGGCGCCGGTCACTTCGTGAAGATGGTGCACAACGGCATCGAGTACGGCCTGATGACTGCGTACGCGGAAGGCTTCGGCATCCTGAAGTCGGCGAACGTGGGCGATGCAAAGCGCGCCGGCACAAGCGACGCGAGCCCGCTATTCGATCCCGAGCACTATCGATACGACTTCGACCTCGCCGCGATCGCCGAAGTGTGGCGCCGCGGGAGCATCATCGGCTCCTGGCTTCTCGATCTCACCGCGTCGGCATTGACTGCCGATCCCGAGCTCGCGGGCTATGCCGGGCATGTGGCTGACTCCGGCGAAGGGCGCTGGACGATCAAGGCCAGCGTCGACGAAGGCGTACCGTCACCGGTGCTCACCACCGCGCTGTATTCGCGCTTCTCCTCGCGCGGCGAGGCGGATTTCCAGAACAAGATCCTGTCGGCGATGCGCTTTGCCTTCGGCGGCCACATCGAGAAGCGCTGACACTTCTTTCGCGCACGCCGCGATGTGCCATCGCCGGCTCGTCGAGCACTTCGAGCACGAATGCCATCGACAATCCTGGGCGATCCCAGTGCACGCAGGCTCGTGGCAGGCGAGCTTGCAGCGACGTTCCTCCCGGCGCATGGCATGCTCGGCGCATCCCTCACGCATCGTGGCGTCGAGTTGTTGCGCCGCGTCGATGACCTCGATCGTGCTGGCGTGGAAGGCCGGACCGCTGGCATTCCGCTGCTGCACCCGTGGGCCAATCGGCTGGCCGGGTACTCATACACCGTCGCCGGTCGCACGGGTGCCCTTGACCAGCGTTCGAGATGGTTGAGCTTCGATGCCAACGGCTTGCCCATTCATGGCGTGCCGTGGTCGAGGCTCGCGTGGCAAGTAGTCGATGAGGCGCGCGATCGCGTTGTCGCTCGTTTCGACTGGAGGAGCCGCGACCTGTGCGAGCTGTTTCCGTTTCCCCATTCGATCGCAATCGATGCGCGCCTCGACGCCGATCGTCTGACCGTCGCGACCACGCTCGAGGCGATCTCCGTTCGCGTTCCGGTGTCGTTCGGATTTCATCCGTACATCGGTATTCCGGGGGTGCCGCGCGCTCAATGGCAAGTCCGCCTGCCGCCCATGCGCAAGTTCACGCTCGACGCGCGGCACATTCCGACCGGGTCGGCGTCGCCCTTCCCGGGATTCGGAGCGCCACTGGGAACGCGCGCGTTCGACGACAGCTATGCGCTCGACGGCAAATCGGCGTCACTGTCGGTTGCCGGCGGCGGTCGCGAGATCGCGATCGAATGGCTCGAAGGTTACCGCTATGCCCAGGTCTATGCGCCCGCAACGCAAAACTTGATCGCGTTCGAACCGATGACGGCGCCCACGAACGCGCTCATCAGCGGAGATGGATTGACATTCGTCGAACCCGGCGCGCGATTTCGCGCCGTGTTTGGAATCCGGGTCGCGTGAGCGTGGCTTGAAAGCCGCCGCCGACGCGTTCCGGGCCCCGGGGCGAGCGTGACGATGACCACCGCCTGCAGGCTCGACGAGTCAGAATAGCGGCGGTTTGTCGGACACCTGGTCGACGTCCGGCGCGCCCTCGACCGGCGTCATCTTGGTTGCGATGTCGACCCAGCCGCCACCCATCGCCTTGTAGATCGCCACGCTCGAGTTGAAGACCTGGGCGCGGATGTTCGCGAGCGTGAGCTCCGCGGGAAACAGCGACTGCTCCGCCTGCAGCACCGTCGTATACGACGTATAGCCCCCGTTGTATTGCAGTGTTGAGAGCCGTGCGTAATCCTGGAGCGCGGCCACGAGTTTTTCCTGCGCGGCCTGCTGCTGGATCAGCTTCTGGCTGGCGACCAGGGAATTCTCGACATCCGAGAACGCATTCTGGATCGAGAGCTGGTAGTTGTAGAGCGCCGACTTCTGCGCCGCTTCGGCCTGTGCGACCTGGCCGCTCACCGAGCCGAAGGTGAAGATCGGCCCGACGAATTGCCCGGCGAAGCTCCAGGTTCGTGCCGGGCCCTTGAACAGATTCGAGAGCTCCGCGCTCGACGAACCGAACGCGCCCGTGAGCGAGATCGTCGGGAAGTACAGGGCCTTTGCCGCACCGATCTGCGCGTTGGCCGCAATCAATGCATCTTCCGCCTGCAGCAGATCGGGACGACGCGTCAAAAGCTCCGAAGGCAGGCCGGCCGGCACCGTGGGAAGCTTGAGATCGTAGATCGACTTGCCGCGCGGTATCGGTCCCGGGTTGCGTCCGAGCAGAACGCAGAGCGCGTTCTCGGTCTGCGCGATCTGCGACTCGATCGACGGGATCTGCACCGCTGCGGTCTCGTACTGCGACGTGACTTGCGCGACGTTCATCTGCGAGACTTGGCCGTACTTGAACTGCAGCGTAAACAGGCGCACCGACTCGCCGTACGCGTTGAGCGTGTTATTCGCGATCACGAGCTGCTCGTCCAGGCCCCGCAGCTGAATGTAATCGGTGGCGACCGACGCGACGAGCGAGAGAATGACGCCGCGACGGGCTTCATCGGACGCCAGCATGTTGGCGCGCGCTGCTTCCGAGAGGCGGCGGATGCGTCCCCACAGATCGAGCTCCCAGGTCGCGGTCAGCGCGGCCTGATACGTATCCGATGGATTGGGCACGAGCCGCGCGATTTCGGGCGCCACTCCCGCTTCGCTCTGGCGCGCGCGCTCGGCGAGCCCGGTGTAACCGATCTGCGGATAAAGTCCCGAGCGTGTCTGGGTCAGCACCGCGACCGACTGCTCGACGTTTGCCGCCGCGACCTTCACGTTCATGTTGTGGGCGAGCGCTTCGGTGATCAGCTGGTCGAGCACCCGGTCGTCGAACTGCTTCCACCAGTCGGTATCGACGAGGTTCTGCGCGTCCTTGGTCTCGTAGATGAACGCGCTCGGCGCGTCGACAGCCGGCCGCTGATAGTCCGGCCCCATCATGCAGCCGGATAGCAGCAGTGCGAAGATGCCGACGAAACGCTTCATCTAGTCGCCCTTCGTCGGCGCGGGAGGCGGCTCCGGCGCGCTGTCGTGGCCGGGGGCATCATGCGTGCCAGGGGCCGACTCGCCGGTCGTTCCCTCCTTGTCTTCCTTTGTTCCCTCCTTGCCTTCCTTCAGCCGGTCGAAGAGATAGAAGAGCAGCGGCACGTAGAGCATCGCGAGCGTCGTCTCACCCAGCATGCCGCCGATGATGCCGGTGCCGATCGAGTGGCGCGCGTTCGCACCCGCGCCAACCGCGATGGCGAGCGGCAGACAGCCGATCGCGAAGGCGAGGGAGGTCATGATGATCGGTCGCAAGCGCTGCTCGCCGGCCAGGATCGTTGCCTCCATGATCGACTTGCCCTGGTGGCGGAAATCGACGGCGGCGGAGACACGCAGCACGGCGTTCTTCGCGCCGAGCCCGATCAGCACGAGCAAGCCGATCTGGAAGTAGACGTCGTTCTCGAGGCCGCGCGCCCAGTTGGTGAGGAGCGCGCCCAGGATCCCGAACGGCACCGCGGACATGACCGCGCCCGGGAGCGTCCAGGATTCGTACTGCGCGGCGAGCACGAGGAATACGATGATGAACCCGAAGACGAAGGCAATGCCCGACGTGCCGCCGGATTTCTTTTCCTCGTACGCAAGGCCCGACCACGCGAACGCGTACCCCGGAGGCAGCGTGTCCTTCGCGACCGCTTCCATCGCGGCGATCGCGTCCCCCGAGCTATAACCGCTCGCGGCGTTGCCGTTGATCTTCGCCGCCGTGAAGCCGTTGAAGTGCGGCAGGATGTCCGGCCCGGATGTCCATTGCGTCGTGACGACGGACGACAGCGGCACCATCTCGTTGTGGTTGTTGCGGGTGTAGAGGCGCGTGATGTCCTCGGGGTTCTGCCGGAACTGCGCGTCCGATTGGATCACCACCCACCAGACGTTGGAGTACTGGTTGAACTGGCTCACGGTGAGCGAGCCGAACTGCGCCTGGATCGCGCTGTAGACGTCCTGGATCGGGATGCCGAGAAGCTGCGTTTTGTCGCGATCGACCACCGCGCGTAGCTGCTGCGATTTCGCGGAATACGTCGTGGCGAGGCCGCTGAGCTCGGGCCGCTCGCGCGCCTTCTTCAGGAAATCCTGCAGCACGTTGTCGAGCGCGACCGGATCGCCCGACCCCGTGTCCTGGATCCAGAACTCGAAGCCGCCGGTCGTGCCGATCCCCGGGATCGCCGGCGGCGCGATCGGAACGACGATGGCGCCCTCGATCAAACGCGCCTTGGCGAAGAACGCCTGCAGGATCGCGCGCGCGTTTTGCTTCTTCGCCGTGTCGACGTTTTCGTAGCGCTTGTCGAAGTCGTCGAACGTGATGAAGATCGTGCCGGCGTTGGTCTTGAAGCCGCTGTCGAGCAGACTGTAGCCGGTGACAACCGTGCGCGTCTGCACGCCCGGAAGGTCCTTGAAGATGGCGTCCGCCTTGGCCGCGATCTCCTCGGTGCGCGCAAGGCTTGCCGACTGCGGCATGATGATCGCCGTGAACGCGTAGCCCTGGTCTTCGAGCGGCACGAAGCTCGTCGGCAGCACCGTGAACAGGTGGTAGATCGACCACAGGAATACGGCGAGAAGCACGAGCGCCACGACCGCGAACTTGATCACGTAGGTCACCGCAGTCCCGAAGGCCTGCGTCACCCAGTCGACCTGGCGATTGAACCAGGCGAAGAATCCCTTCGTCGGCGGCGGACTGTGCTTCAGCATGAGCGCACACATCGCCGGCGTCACGGTGAGCGCAAGGAAGCCCGACACGGCGACCCCGATCACGATGGTGATCGCGAACTGCTTGTAGAGCTGTCCCGTCGTGCCCGGCAGGAACGCGGCGGGGATGAACACCGAGCACATCACGAGCACGACCGCAACGAGCGAGCTCGCGATCTCGCCCATCGAGCGGATCGTCGCCTCCTTGGGCTCGAGATGATGCTCGTGCATGTTGCGCTCGACGTTCTCGACGACCACGATCGCGTCGTCGACGACCATCCCGATCGCCAGCACCAGCCCGAACAAAGTCAGAAGATTGATCGAAAAGCCCAGCGCGAGCAAGCCGGTGAACGTTGCGATCAGCGCGATCACGATCGCCACGCTGCAGATGATGGTCGTTCTGAAGCTCTGCAGAAACAGGTAGACGACCAGTACGACCAGCACGATCGCCTCGGCGAGCGTCACGAGCACTTCCTTGATCGACAGTCGGACGAAATCGTTGGTGTCGAGCGCGATCACGTACTCCATGCCGTCAGGGAACGACGGTTTCATCTCCGTGAGTGTCTTGCGCACCGCGTTCGATACCGCGATGCCGTTGGCACCCGGTTGCAGATACACAGCGATCACCGTCGCCGGCACGCCGTTCATCTTGCTGTCGACGATGTATTGTTGCAGCCCGATCTCGGCGCGCGCGACGTCGCCGATACGGACGATCGCGCTTCCGTCCTGGCTCGCGCGGAGGATGATGTTCTCGTACTGCTTGGGATCGGTGAATTGCGCCTGCGTGACGATCGGAAACGTGAGCTCGACCGGCCCGGCGTTCGGCTGCTGGCCGATCTGCCCGGCGCCGAACAGCTGGTTCTGCTGGCTGATCGCGTTGGCGATGTCGCTCGTGGTGATCCCGAGCGAGGCCATCCGGTCCGGATTCATCCAGATCCGCATTGCCTGCTGGGGTACGCCCATTACCTGCGCTTGTCCGGCACCATTGACACGCTTGAGCGCATCGAGCACGTAGACGTTTGCGTAGTTCGCGATGTAGTTCGCGCTGTAGCGGTCACCCTTCGCGAAGATCGCAATGAGCATCATGATCGACGACGACTTCTTCTGCACGCTCACGCCCTGCTGCACGACCGCTGATGGAAGTTGCGGCATCGCGAGGTTCACGCGGTTCTGCACCTGTACCTGCGCGATGTCGGGATTCGTGTCGAGCGAGAAATACACCGTCATCGTGAGCTGCCCGGTCGACGAGCTGATCGACGAGATGTAGAGCAGGTTGTCGACGCCGTTGATCTGCTGTTCGATCGGCGATGCAACCGAGCTGGCGAGTGTCTGCGAGTCGGCGCCGGGGTACGTGGCGGACACCGTCACCTGCACTGGCGTGATCGACGGATACTGCGCGACCGGCAGCTGGCTCATCGAGACCAGCCCGGCGAGCAGGATGATCAGCGCGACCACCGCCGCGAAAATCGGTCGTTCGATGAAGAAGCGGGACATGACGCTACTGCTTCATCGTGACGTCGACGCGGCGCGCGAGCTGGTCGTCATCGCCGCCCGTGACATTGACCGGCGGGACGAGCTCGATCCGGGCGCGCTCGACGCCGAATTGCACCAGCTCGTCGCGCACGGCCTCCGCGCGCTTCTTCGCGAGCTCGACGTTGGCCGCCGCGTTGCCCGTCTTGTCGGCGTAGCCGGTGATCACGATCTTCGTTCCAATCCCGATGTACGCCGCCGCCCCAATGCGGACCGCCCGGCGCGCATCCGAGTCCAGCGTGGACTGCCCCTTGTCGAAGTAGACGTGCACGCTCGACGGCGTCGCTGCGGGGAAGGGCGGGGCTTGGGCTTGGGACTTCTCCGTCGCGGCCGTCGTCGCGGGTGGAACATAAGGCGATGCTTTGACCGGCGCGCCGGGTGTGAGACGCACGACACCGTCGACGACGACTTTGTCGCCCGTGTTCAACCCGTCGGTGATGAGCCAGCCATCACCCTTCCAGTCGCCGACCAGCACCGGGCGCGGCTGCGCATGGCTCTCGGCGTCGATGACCCAGACGAACTGTCCCTTGCCGCTCTGCTGCACCGAACGCTGGGGCACGACGATCGCGTTTGGCCGGGTCGCCCCCGTGACGCGGATGCGCACATACTGGTTTGGCCGCAGGATGCCCGCGGGATTGTTCACCGTCGCGCGCAGGAGGAACGTGCCGGTGTTCGAGTTGTACGAAGGGTCGGCAAAGGTGATCGTCCCGGTATAGGGAAACAGGTGGCCGTCGACCATCTCGACCTCGACCACGAACCGGCCACCCTCGGGAAGCCTCAAGTTTCCTGCGCGGACCTCGTTGCGGACCCGCTGGAATTCGTTTTCGGAGACGCTGAAATTGATCCACATCGGCGTCAGCACCGACACGGTGGTGAGCTGCGCGTTTTGCGGATTGAGGTAGGTGCCGTCGGCTACCTGCGCGTAACTCGACACGCCGTCGACCGGCGAGCGGATCGTCGTGTAGGAAAGATTGAGCTGCGCGGTCTCGAGCTCCGCCTGCGCCTGCGCGACCGCAGCTTGCGTCTGCTCGAACTGGCCGGTCGCGTCGTCCAGATCCTTTTGCGACAGCGCGTTTTGCTGGGTAAGCGGCTTCGTCCGATCGAGGTTCTGTTTGGCGACCAGGGCTGCCGCCTGCTGACGCTCCAGCGCCGCTTTCGCCGAATCCACCTGCGCCTGAAACGGCTTCTGGTCCATCTGGAACATCACCTGGCCGGTTTTGACGACGGACCCCTCGACGTAGGTCCGCTTGTCGAGCCACCCCGACACCCGGGCCTGGATGTTGACCGCCTGAACGCTTTGGGTCTGCGCGACGTACACGGCGGCGACTGGAACGTCGCCGCGCGTGACGCTCATGACCGTAACTTCGATCGGCCCTTTTTCGGGCGGCTTGTTGTCCCCCTTGCTGCATCCGGTGAGGGTTACGGCGGGAAGGACGACGGCAACGGCAAGTGCAAGGACGAACTCACAGCGGGGAAAGCGCTTCATGATCATCGTCGCCGGGTTGACCGCCCAAACGTTCGGGGCGTTTAGCGCGCGGCTCCCTGGCCGCCGCGGCAAACCCGGGTTTTATCGCAGCGAGCGGGATTTGTCGACACTTGCGGGTGGCGTCATTTGTCACGTGGCGTTGCCGTCTCGCGATCGTGCGCGGACAAATCCGGGCGCACAGCCGCGAGCGCGTCGTGCAGCGTGGGGTAGATGTTCGGTTGGCCAAGAGCCGCTGACAGGCCGTGCCGGTCCATGTCGGCGCGCAGAAACGCGTTGACGCGGGCGAAGACGAGCCGCACGCCACGCGCCTTGAGCTCATCGGCCAGGTCGCGCACGGTCCGCGCGGCGGAGAAATCGAGATCGGTGATGGCGCCGGCGTCGACCAGGAAACAGGTGACGCGATGCGGCGCGCCTGCGACCAGCGAGCGCACTTCGTCGGCGAAGCGCGCGTCGTTGGCGTAGAACAGATCCGCACCGAACCGGTAAACGATGAGCCCGGGCTCGGTCTCCGCGCCCGGACTCGACGGCGAGGGCAGCCAGCGACCCGATGGATCCGGCGTCAGTACGGCGGTGTGCGGGAGATAGCTGTGCCGCACGTGGCGCAGGAGCGAGAGCGCCATCGCAAGCAGGATGCCTTGCTCCACACCCACGAGCGCGACGGTCACCGCGGTTACGATGGCGAGCGCGAACTCGCCGGGACTTTCGCGGACGATCTCCGCGAGCCCGCGGACATCGATCAAGCCGACGGCGATCGTGAAGACGACAGCGGCGAGCACGCAGCGCGGCAGGTACTGGAGTGGTCCGGTCAGCGAGAGCAGCACCACGCCGACGATCGCCGCGAACACCAGTTGCGCGAGCTGGCTGCCCGCGCCCGCGCGGTCCGCCATGGCGGTTTGCGTGGGGCTGCCGTTGACGACGAATGCTCCGCTGATGCCCGCGCCCAAATTCGCGGCCGCGAGCCCCAGGATGTCGGCGTCGGCGTCGTCACGTTCGTGGTGCTTGATGGCGAATGCGCGCGCAGCTGCCGAGCTTTGCGCAATGATGACGACGAAGCATGCCGCAGCCACGGGCAGCAGCGCGAGGATCTGCGTCCAGGTTACCAGCGGTACCGCCAGCGATGGCAATCCGCCGGGCACCGCTCCGATGGTCGCGATGCCGCGGCTTTCGAAATTCCCGTAATAGCTCGCGACGATGGCGCCGATCACCATCACCATCGGGATGGGTGCGCGCGGCAGATAGCGACGGCAGGCGAGGATGCTCGCGACGACGAACACCGATAGCGTAAGGGTCTTCGGGTGAACCATCGGCAGCTGATCCACCACCTGGAGGAGGTCGAGCAATGTGCGGCGGGTCGTTACGGTCACGCCCAGGAGGTCCGGCAGCATCGCGATGCCCACCTGGACGCCGACGCCGGCGAGAAAGCCGACGAGCACCGTGCGCGAGAGAAAGTCGGCAAGGAAGCCCAGGCGAAAGATGCGCGCAACGAGGAGGAGCACCGCGGTCAGAAGTGCCACGATGCCCGCCAGCGCCATGTACTCCGCGCTGCCCGACGGCGCCATCGAGGAAAGCGAGCTCGCGAAGATCGCCGCGGTAGCCGAGTCCGCCGCAACGACCAGATGCCGCGACGAGCCGAAGATCGCAAACAGCACGGACGGCAGCAGCACGGTATAGAGGCCGGTGACGACGGGCGTGCCCGCGATCCGCGTGTACCCCAGCACCTGCGGGATATTCATCGACGCGAGCGTTGCGCCGGCAAGCGCGTCGCGCAACGCGCCCGTGCGATCCAGAGGAATCAGCCCGCCCAACAGAATGCGTCGCATCACGCGCTCATCAGATGAATCTGGCGGCCCGGCAGCAAGCGCCGCATCACGCGCTCATGCCACGCTGCAAGCGCCCGCGTAGGGGCACGTCAGCGCTCGCGGCGCCGACGCGAGGGCAGGGACCCGCGGTCGCGCAGCTCTTTCACTTCCGCGTGATACTTGCGCCGGACCGCATCGAGGTCGACGCGCGGTTGCGGGACGCGCAAGCCCATGTCGTCCATCGAGTCGGCAATGATGCGCGATACGGCGAGATCGCGAAACCACTTCCGGTCGGCGGGAATCACGAACCACGGCGCCTCCTCGGTGCTCGTCTTCTCGAGCGCGTCTTCGTACGCTTCCCGATAGTGCGGCCAGAGGTCCCGCTCGGTGTAGTCCGCCTCGCTGATCTTCCAGTTGCGTTCCGCATCCTCGAGGCGATCGCGGAACCGCTGGAGCTGCTCTTCCGGGCTGATATGCAGGTAGAACTTCAGGATCGCCGTGCCGTTCTCGGCGAGCAGGCGCTCGAAATCATTGATCAGCGCATAGCGCTTTGCCCACACGGACTTCTTGACGAGCTTGTGCACGCGCACGATGAGCACATCTTCGTAGTGCGAACGGTTGAAGACGGCGACTTCGCCCTTCGCCGGTGCGTGCTGATGCACGCGCCACAGGAAATCGTGCGCGAGCTCCTGCGCGCTCGGCTGCTTGAAGCTCGCGACCGACGTGCCCTGCGGATTCATCCCGCGGAACACGTTGCGGATGACGCCGTCCTTGCCGCCAGCGTCGAGTGCCTGCACGACGATCAGGAGTGATCGGCGGCCGTCGGCGAAGAGCTTGTACTGCAGCTCGTCCATGCGCGCGACGTTCTGCGCAATCTCCGCTTTCGCGTCATCGCGCGACCATTGGTCGGCATCGCCGATCGTGGAAATGCGGGCGAGCTTTACCTTGCTGCCCGGCTTCACCCTGAGCTTCTTTCGAAGATCCATGGTCGCCATCGTAGCGAAAACGCCGGTGCTGCGGCGATGAAGCGTGTGGCGAACCGATTGCCCGGGCCTGACGCGCCGCGCGCCGGGATCGAAGCTTTCAGGCGGGGCGCAAACCCGCCGCGTCAGCGCGTGATGGTTTCCGTCGTCGCGGCAGCGCCCGTCGGCGGGGGCGTGGCGTCAAAGCTGCCGCCGAGCGCAAGATACAGGTTGACACGCTGGACGAGGCGCTCGGACTGCACCTCGAGGAGCGAGACCCGCGCCTGATACAGGGCGAGTTGCTGCTGCTGCACGCTACGCTGATCGACCGTGCCCACGCGATAGCGGACGTTCGCGAGGTCCAGCGCGCGGGCGTTCTCCTTCACCGCGCCCTGCAGAATGATCTCCCGCTGCCCTGCGGCGTCGCTCGCCGCAAGCGCGTTCTCGACTTCGCCGAAGGCTCGCGAGCCGATCTTCGCATAGTCGGCGATGGCGGCCTGCTGCTCCGCAGTGCGGACGTCGACCTGCGCCTGCAGGTAGCCGCCAAGAAAGATCGGCTGAAGGAGGTTCGCGCCGAAGCTCAACACCGGGTTGTCGCGCGGCTTCAGCACGAAGAGCTCGGAATTGATCGACGTGAAGCTCCCGACGAGCGAGATGCGCGGAAGCCGCGCCGCCTTCGCTTCTTCCGTGCGATAGAACGCGGCCGCGACACGCCGCTCCGCAGCGACGACATCGGGCCGCCGCTCGAGCAACTCCGAGGGCAAACCCGCCGGCACTTCACCGGGCCAGCCTGGCAGGTTCTCGGCGACCGCGACGGTCGCCGCAGGGTAGCGGCCAAGCAGGGCTTCGAGGGCGCGCAACGCGTTCTGATAGGCGAGATCGAGCTTGCGCACCGTGTCGCGATAGGTTTCGGTGTTCCCCTGCGCGAGCGCAACCTCGTATTCGTCACCGTTCCCGACGCGCAGCCGGTCGCGCGCGAGCGAAGTCAAGTCCTCCGACGACTTGAGCGCCAGCTCCGCCGTCGTCCGCTGCAGCCGCGCCTCGATCGCGAGGATCCAGCCCTTGGCGACGAGCGCTGCGATCGATTGCCGCGCGTATTCCGCATCGAGTTGCGCCGAGAAGTACTGCATCTCGGTCGAACGCGACAGCGCACGCACGCGTCCCCAAAGATCGAGCTCCCACGCCGCGAATAGCCCGACGCCGGATATACCCGAGCTGTCGCCGCTCATCTTACCGCCGCCGCGGGCGAGGAGGTTGACCTGCGGCCACAGCGGTGAATTCGCTGCCTCGAGATACGCCGCCGCGGTGTCGACGCGGGCGACCGCGATGCGCAGGTCGGCGTTGTACGCGATCGCCTCCTTCACCAATGCATCCAGCTGCGGATCGTTGAACGAAGCGAGCCAATTGGTCGCAACCGGGGCCTGCGGCGTCGGCGCGCCCGTCCACTGCGCCGGCGAAACGACGTTCGGCAGCGCGTCCTTCACGAGATCGGTGTGCGGCGGCGGATCCTTGAGTGCGCATGCCGCGAGTGCGGTCGCAATCAAGAGTGGGGAAAGGCGACGGACGAGCACGGCGTCAATGCAGCTTCGGGATGAGGTAGTTGAGGTACGAGCCGACGCGGAGGATCACCTTGCGGATGATGTGCAGGAACGCCGCGTGCTCGGTGTAGATCGCGGCATCACCCGCCGCGCCGGCTGCGAGAAAGACACCCTTGTCCCTGTCGTCGACATCGAACTTGACGGCGAAACGCTGCGACGGTGCAGTCAGCACGCCGGTCAACGGGACCGTCCCCGTCGCCTGAAGCTGGCCGGCGCCCGACGCCCAGACGATCGAATTGACCTTCCCCTTGATGATCTGGCCGGGAAGCGTTTCAAGCGCGAATTCCGCCTCGTTCCCGGGCTCGACCTGGTGCAGCTCGTTCTGCCGATAAAGCGCGATCACGCTACCGGTCGTTTCGACCAGCGTCATCACCGGCGCGACCGGCAGCGCGGCGACGTACCCGCCAGGACGCAGCTGCAGATTGACGACATAGCAGTCGCACGGCGAGCGTGTCGTCGTCTGATCGAGGTCCCATTTCGCGCTTTCGAGCTGCGCGCGGATCTGCGCGACCTGCGCGAATTCGCCCTCGACTTTCGCACCCAGGCGCTGCTGGACTTGCGCCTGTCCCGCTGTCGCCTGCTCCTGCGAAGCACGCGCCTGCGCCTCGGCGCTGCGCGCGGCGTCGAGCTGTCCGGTCAATTCATTCAAGTTGGCTTCGGCCTGCTCGAGATCGAACTTGTTGCCCGCGCCGGTCGCGACGAGCTCACGATACTGCTGGACGCGCTTCCGGGTGAGCTCGAGCTTGGCGTTGACTTCCGCGGTTCTTGCCGTTGCCTGCGCGATGGCGCTCTTGGCGCCGGCCACGTTCGCCGTCGCCCCCTTCAACGATTCCTCGAGTTCCTTCTGCTGCGCGACGGCGCTCGCGAGCTGCGCCTGCAAGGTATTGACCTGCAGCTGGTAGGGCGTCGGATCGATGCGGAACAGCACGTCGCCCTTCTTGACCGGTCGATTGCCCTCCTCGATCGGCACCTCGATCACCCGGCCGCGCACCTGGGAGACGATCGGCACGGTGTAGCGGAACACGCGCACGTCGGCCGACGACGGCGCGAAGACGTTGAGCGCGAGGATCATCGCGGTCAGCGCGACGATCGGAATCACGACCACCGTGACCTGCGAGTAGATGTTCCACGGCAGCCACTTGAACTTGATGAAGATCAGCCAGACGAAGAACGAATAGATGCCGAGGAGGAGGACTTCCATTTACGCCTTCCCTCCGTCAGCCGGCGCTGGTGGCGTCGGTTCGAGCACCGAGAGGTCGGCGCGCAACTGCTTGAGCTTCGGCGACAATGCGCCGCGCGCGGCCATCGCATCGAGCTCGTGGCGCAGATGCTCGAGCTCTCCCTCGAGAAGCTCGCCGGCCCTCGCCTTCTCGCCCATCTCCTCGTGCCATTCCGCGGCTTTATCGGTGCCGTACGCCACCCGGTAAGCCACCGGCTTCGTGAACGCCCACAGCCACGCGAGTGGCCACAGCAATCCCCCAAACACGAGCGAGAGGAGACACAGGACCTGGATCGCCGCGGCCTGCGGGTGATGGCGCTGCTCCGCGAATCGCTCGGGCAGGACGTGCACGAGCCAGAAGACGACGATCACGACCACCGGGACGATGATCAGCACGACAATCGCCATGACGTCGGCGACCTTGTCGAGCGTCTCGCCGGCGAAGATCGATGCGTGTGCGGGCAGGCTTAAGATCGCGAGGGCAAGAACAAAAAGACGCGCCGCCCAGCGGGCGAAATGGGATTGGCGAGGCATGGGAACCCGCGAGAATTGCCGACGGCGGATTGTACGCCAGCGAAGCGGCGTTACCTTAAAGGTGCGCCAGACGAAATTCGCGGAGCTATCTGTGCCGATCAGCCGGCGGGCCGGGCGGTCAGGTCGTGCGCGCTCGAGCCCGTCACGACGACCCGGGCAAACGATCCGACACGCGACTGCGGCGATGGGGTTTCGATCCTGACCACGCCGTCGATCTCCGGCGCGTCCGCGGCGCTGCGGGCAATTGCGATCGATCTCTCCGAACGGCCACGGCTTTCTCCTTCGTGCGCGTCGACGATGACGTCGATCGTCTGCCCGATTCGGCGCGTGAGCTTCTGCGCGCTGATTTGCCCCTGGACTTCCATGAAGCGGCGTCGTCGTTCTTCCTTGATGCCGTCGGCGACGGGATCCGGAAGCGCGTTCGCGGCCGCGCCCTCGACCGGCGAGTACGCAAAGCATCCGACGCGATCGAGCTGCGCCGCATCGAGAAAGTCGAGGAGCGCCTCGAATTCGCTTTCCGTTTCTCCGGGAAAACCGACGATGAAGGTGCTGCGGATCGTGATCTCCGGGCGCTCGCGGCGCCACGCCGCAATGCGATCCAGTACCTTTTCTGGCGCGGCGGGGCGCTTCATGAGCTTGAGAATGCGCGGGCTCGCGTGCTGGAATGGAACGTCGAGATAGGGAAGGAGCCCGCCTTCACCGACGTTCGTCGTCATGCGCGTTACGACTTCATCGACGTGCGGATAGGGATAGACGTAATGCAGGCGCACCCACGCGCGATGCGCCCGCCCGAGCGCATCGAGCGCGCTCGCGAGCTCGGTCATGTGCGTCCTGAGCGGGCGCCCCTGCCAGAAGCCCGTCCGGTACTTGACGTCGACGCCGTAGGCGCTGGTGTCCTGCGACACGACGAGCAATTCGCGCACGCCGGCCTTCAACAGTCGCTCGGCCTCGAGCAGCACCTCGCCGATCGGCCGGCTCTTTAGGTCGCCGCGCAGCGACGGAATGATGCAGAACGTGCACCGGTGATTGCAGCCCTCGCTGATCTTGAGATACGCGTAGTGCGACGGCGTGAGCTTGATCCCCTGCGGCGGGACGAGGTCGACGAAGGGATCGTGCGGCTTCGGCAGGTGCTCGTGCACCGCGGACATGACTTCGGCCGTCGCATGCGGTCCGGTGACCGCGAGCACCTTCGGATGCGCGGCGCGGACGAAGCTGCCGTTCTCGCGTGCACCAAGACATCCGGTGACGATCACTTTGCCGTTCTCGTGAAGCGCTTCGCCGATGGCATCAAGTGACTCGGCGACGGCGCTGTCGATGAAGCCGCAGGTGTTGACGACGACCAGATCCGCGCTTTCGTACGACGGCGCGATCTCGTAACCCTCAGCGCGAAGCTGCGTCAGGACCTGCTCGGAATCGACGAGCGCCTTCGGGCAGCCGAGCGAGACGAAGCCGACGCGCGGTGTGGCGGACGCCGCGGATTTGCGTTCGTCGCGTGCCTGCCTGGCTTGGACGGTGGACGACATCGCGCTAAGCGCGGCGCGACGTGACGGCAGTGCGATGATGCGGATCACCGGATGCGCGGATCGCGTCGTGCGGCATCAGACGGGCAGAAGTCGTGGCTGATACGGGACGGTGCGGGGATAGTGCATCCGCGTCGTGCACGCTGGTCCGCTTCTCGATCGACGGTCCGGCGTGTGGCGAAGTCCGCGCGCGCTAGCGCTTCTTCTCGTCCTCGCCCCCGCCCTGCGGAGTCGTCCCGAAGTTCGGGAAGGGAAAGGCGGCGAACATGCCGCGCGTCTGATCCTGCATGCGCTGCTGCATGTCCATGAAGAGCTTCGCACTCTGCTCGAGGTAGTTGCCGAGCATCCCCTGCATCGCCGGCGCCTGCATCTGCATGAACTGCTTCCACAGGTCCGGCGTCAGCAGCATCTTGTCGCCGTAGACCTGCTTCGCCTGATCCTGGAGCTTCTTCTGGATCGCGAGGAATGCCTTGACGTTCTGCTCGATGTACTGGCCCATGATCGTCTGCTGCGCGCTGCCGTAGAAACGGATCATCTGCGCGAGCATCTCGGAGCTGAACATCGGCACGCCGCCCGATTCCTCATCGAGGATGATCTGCAGCAGGATCGAGCGGGTGAGGTCGTCGCCCGACTTCGCGTCGACGACCTGGAAGTCGATGCCGTCGAGCACCATCTGCTTCACGTCGGCCAGCGTGATGTAGCCGCTGTGCGCCGTGTCATAAAGGCGGCGGTTCGGGTATTTCTTGATCAGGCGGGTCTCGGCGCTCATGCATGCGCTCCTCGGACGGAATCGGCAAGATTATAACCTACTGATTTATTGGGCGTTTGCATCTGCGCCAGCCCAGTGCTTAGTGGCCCTTGGTGCGGCGCACAAAAAAGCGCTTGACTTCGCATAACGCCGTACCTACAATGGGTTTGTGCGGTGCAGCAAAACGGGTCCCGCCAAGGCGTTACCGGAAACACTGGTGCAGCACCAGAACGGGGCAGCCTGAGCCGACGACGATTGCACTGCCTTTATCACACGCCCACTGATCACTGACCACCGAAAGGGACTCAAATGTACAACGCTACCGAACAGATTGCTGACCTCAACAAGGCGAACGTCGCCAGCGCGATCAAGATCGCGTCGCTGTCGATCGAGAACGCCGAAAAGCTCGTGAAGCTCAACCTCTCTGCCGCGAAGGCCGCGCTCGCGCAAAGCGTCGAAGGCGCGCAAGCCGTCGCGTCGGTGAAGGACGTGCAGGAACTCTTCGCGATCCGCGCGAAGTACGCCGAAGTCGGTGTGCAAACCGCGCTTGGCTACTCGCGCAACCTGTACGAGCTGTCGAGCGAAGCGCAAGCCGAATTCTCGGCGCTCGCTGAAGAAGCGTGGGCGTCGTACACGAAGGGTGTCGCGTCGTGGGTCGAGAAGGCCAGCAAGGCTGCGCCGGCCGGCTCGGACGTCGCGGTCAACGCGCTCAAGTCGACGTTTGCCGCTTCGACGGCCGCGTTCGACCAGTTCCAGAAGGCGACGAAGCAAGTCGTGAACCTGGCCGACGCTTCCGTCCGCGCTGCTGCGGCGACGGCGACCAAGACGACGACCAAGGGCAAGAAGGCTGCGTAAGTCTTCACCCGGGATCGCCGGCTCGAACCCCGCCGGCTTTCACCGGGGCGCGCGGAAAGACCTCAATTGAATGTCCCGCGCACGGCCCTCATGTAGTGCTCACGTCTCCTCTGTATCAATTTTCTCCTCCTGATTGATACAGCCTGAAAGCCCCGTTCGCGAGAACGGGGCTCTTTTTTTGGTTCGTCGTTTTGCTGCGGCGCTCGACCCGCTGCCCTTGAGTCGTAGCCTCGTCGGCCACGATCATTGCCGAGCACGCTGCACGCTTCCACCGATTTCCGGTCAGACCGATCTGTCGAGAAGCCGTACTCAGAAGGCCCCGCGGCGCGCGCACTGCTTGCGAGTCCTTTGGATCATTTCTTCGCTGACGGCTCGACGGCCACCGCAAGCGCCTGCGTGTAGGTCGCCTGGACCTGATCGCCCTTGGAGACGAGCTTGAACTGCTCCGGATCGGCGACCACCACCTCGACGGTCCGGTTCGGACCCTGCAACGTCACGCTCTGCTTGGCGGGATTCACGGCGATGACGTTGGCAACGATCGTGACCTCGCGACCGATCGCGCCACCGGGGCTTTCTCCTGGCTTCGCGCTTGCGGTTGCGGACTGTTCCGTGCGTGCCACCGGCATGCCGCCCCCTTTCTTGAGCTGGAGGGTCAAGGCTTCGATGTATTGCAGGTCGACCTGATCGCCGACCTTGAGGCGGTCGAAGTTCTTCACGTCGGGCCCGGCCGTGACGGTCACAACGTTGCCCTGCGGGCCCTTGAGCGTGATGTCGCGCGTCGCCTTGTCGATGGCGGTGATCGTGGCGGTCGCTTGGACAGTCTGCGCTACGGTCTTCTTGCCCGGCGCGGTTTCTGACACGACTGCTCCCGTCTGCGCGATGCCGGGAACCGCCGCGACCAGCGCGACGGCCATTGCTGAGGTAACGATGAGATTACGCATTTCACGACTCCTAAACGTGACGCCTGTCGTTGCTGATGGCGTGTGGCTGTGAATGACGGCCCGGGGATCGACTAGGTTGACCGGAGCGCGACCCCTTGCCGTCGGGTCAGAACATGTGCTGCCCGCCGTTGATCGCGATGTTCGCGCCGGTCAAAAACGCCGCCTCGTCGCTTGCGAGATACGCGACGAGTCCCGCGACTTCCTCGGGCTTGCCCAGACGTCCCATCGGGATCTGTGGAATGATCTTGCTGTCGAGCACTTCCTTCGGAATCGCCATCACCATCTTCGTGCCGATATAGCCGGGCGAGATCGTGTTGACGGTGACGCCCTTGCGCGCGATCTCCAGCGCCAGCGCCTTCGTGAAGCCATGCATGCCGGCTTTCGCCGCGGAGTAATTGGTCTGGCCGAACGCGCCTTTCTGCCCGTTGACCGACGAGATGTTGATGATGCGGCCCCAGCCCCGGTCCTGCATGCCGTCGCATACCTGCTTCGTCATGTTGAAGCACGAGTCGAGGTTGGTCTTGATGACGACGTCCCAGTTCGCCTTATCCATTTTCTTGAACGTCATGTCGCGGGTGATGCCGGCGTTGTTCACTAAGACGTCGATGGGCCCGATCTCCGCCGACACCTTCTTTACGCACTCGGCCGCGGAGCCCCAGTCGGCGACGTCGCAGGCGTAGGCGTGGAAGTTGTAGCCCTGCTGCTTCATGGCGGCGAGCCATTCGGGGGCCTTCGTGTTTCCCGGCGAGTGCGTCGTGACAACGGTGTAGCCAAGTGCGGCGAGCTTCAGGCAGATCGCCTCGCCCAGGCCGCCCATGCCGCCAGTGACGAGCGCCACGCGTGATTTCGTTGCCATGATTGTGTCCTCCGTCGTTTGGTCTGGATCGAACGGTTATGTCGGCTCGGCCGCGGTGGTGCTAGCCCAAGCCAAACCGGATCGTGGTCGCGCTCATCGCTCTACGGCCAGGGCGACACCCATGCCGCCGCCGATGCACAGCGATGCCAGCCCCTTCTTGGCGTTGCGCCGTCCCATCTCGTGCAGCAGCGTGACCAGGACGCGGCACCCCGAAGCGCCGATCGGATGGCCGAGCGCGATCGCGCCGCCGTTCACGTTGATCTTCGACGTGTCCCAGCCCATCTCCTTGTTGACTGCGCATGCCTGCGCCGCGAACGCCTCGTTGATCTCCATGAGGTCGAGGTCGGATGCTTTCCAGCCGGCCTTCTCGAGGCACTTGCGCGAGGCCGGGACCGGCCCCATCCCCATGACCGACGGGTCGACACCCGAGGAGGCGAAGGCCCTGATCTTCGCGATCGGCTTCAAGCCACGCTTCGCCGCATTCTCGGCGGACATGACGAGCACCGCTGCGCCGCCATCATTGATGCCGGAGGCGTTGGCCGCGGTCACTGAGCCGTCCTTCGAAAATGCGGGCTTCAGTCCGCTGATGGACTGGAGCGTCGTCCCGGTCTTGATGAATTCATCCTGGTCGAACGCAACCGGGTCGCCCTTGCGCTGCGGGATCATCACGGGAACGATTTCGTCCTTGAACTTGCCCGCCTTCTGCGCGGTCTCGGCCCTGTTCTGACTCGCGACTGCGAACTCGTCCTGCTGCCCGCGTGAAATGCCGTATTGCTTCGCGACGTTCTCCGCCGTCGTGCCCATGTGGTATTGGTTGTAAACGTCCCACAGGCCGTCGACGATCATCGTGTCGACGAGCTTCCCGTCGCCCATGCGAATGCCGTCGCGTGAGCCCGGCAGCACGTGCGGTGCGGCCGTCATGTTCTCCTGGCCCCCCGCGATCACGATGTCCGCGTCGCCGCACTGGACCGCCTGCGCCGCGAGCATCACCGCTTTCAGGCCCGAGCCGCAGACCTTGTTGATGGTCATCGCCGGGATGGCGCTCGGGAGGCCGGACTTGATGAGCGCCTGTCGCGCCGGGTTCTGTCCACTGCCTGCGGTCAGGACCTGGCCCAGGATGACTTCCGAGATCTCCTCCGGCTTGACGCCGCTCTTCTGCAGCAAGGCGCGAATGACGGTCGCGCCGAGCTCGGGCGCCGGCGTCTTGGCGAGCGTGCCACCGAACTTGCCGATGGCGGTGCGTACCGCGCCGACGATGACGATATCGGTCATGGGATTCTCCGTGGCTGGGATTTACCTGGAAGGCCGCACGTGGAAGGGAACGCGCGTACTTGTTCTGCACATGTTAGCGCAGGCTCCGCCGCGGCGTCATGCGAGGCGGACAAAAACCGGCGGAGCTCGAGCATCGCCGCCCCGACCCTAGGACGACGCAGCGAGCGCGTCACCTATCGAAAGTTGGCGAAGGTCGCGATGCGCGAGTCCGGCCGAATGGCGAAAACTCTAGTTGACGATCTCGGTGACGTAGCCGCCGGGCGCGGGGTCGAGCGGCGGGTGCTGGCGGGATCCCGCGGCGCGCGGCGCGGATCGTTGTGCGCCTGCATGCCGGCCAAGCCACGCATACCAATGCGGCCACCAGCTTCCGTGGATGCGCTCGGCGCGCGCGAACCAGTCGTCCGCATCCTCGGTCAGGAGCTCGTTCGTCCAGTAGTGGCGGCGTGGCGGGTGCGGCGGATTCACGACCCCGGCGATGTGGCCGGACGCGCCGAGCACGAACGTCGCGTCGCCGCCAACGAGCGTGGTCGTCGCGTACGCGCTGCGCCACGGGACGATGTGATCTTCCTGCGACCCATAGACGTATGTCGGCATCGTGAGCCGCGTCAGGTCGATCTTCGCGCCGGCCATGGTCAGCGCGCCGCGCTCGCGCAGCCGGTTGTCGATGTACATGTTCTTCAAGTAGTACGCGTACATGGGCCCGGCGAGATTCGCCGAATCGCTGTTCCAGTACAGGAGGTCGAAGGCCGGCGGCACGCGACCCTGCAGGTAATTGTTGACGACGTAGCTCCAGACCAGGTCGTTGGCGCGCAAGCTCGCGAAGGCGGAAGCGAGCTCGCTGCCGTGCACCCGTCCGCCGTCGAGCAGCGAAGGCTCGCGCGCCGTGAACGATTCGCGTGTGATGTAGACGCCAATGTCGCCCGGATCGGCGAAGTCCAGCATCGTGGTGAGAAACGTCGCGCTCTGCACCGAGTGGTCGCCCCGCGTGGCAAGCACCGCGAGCGCTGACGCGAGCAGCGTCCCGCCGACGCAGAAGCCCAGTGCGTTCGCATGCTTGCTGCCGGTGATCGAGCGCGCCACCTTGAGCGCGGTGAGCACGCCGAGCTCGAGATAGTCGTTCCAGGTGAGATGCGCCAGCTCCTGCGAGATGTTGCGCCACGACAGCATGAACGTCGTGTGTCCCTGCCCGACCACGTGCCGGACGAAGGAATTCTCCGGACGCAGATCGAGGATGTAGAACTTGTTGATGCAGGGCGGGACGATCACGAGGGGCGTGCGCCCCACGACCGGCGTCGTTGCGTCGTACTGGATCAGCTCGATCAGCTCGTTGCGGTAAACGACGCTGCCCGGCGTGATCGCGAGATTGCGACCGACGGAAAACGCCGTCTCGTCGGTCATCGTGATGCGGCCTTTCTGCACGTCATCGGACAGACGCTGCAGGCCGTCGAACAGGCTCGCACCCTCGGTCTCCATCGCCCGCGCGATCACGTCGGGATTGGTGGCCGGAAAATTCGACGGCGCGAACGCGTCGACGAACTGGCGCGTCGCGAACTCGAAGCGGCGCTTGTCGGCCGGGTCAAGCCGTGCCATTGCCGCCAATCGATGGAGATACTCGCCCCACAGCAGGTAGCCTTGCTTGACGTACGAAAAGTACGGTTGCGTCCGCCATGCGGTCGACGAGAAGCGACGATCACCCGGGGCAGGCGCGACAATCTCGGGCAGCGGCCCGTTGCTGCGCGAGGCTGCGTTTCGCGCCGCGTTCCAGAGCGCTTCCAAGCGCGGAAGAAATTCCGCATTCAGCGTCGCGATGTCGGCGGGCTCGAAGGGCGAAGCGTCGCCCGTCGTCGAAGGGTGCACGCGACGCGGAGGCGGCACGACGGCCGGCGACTGCCACCACCATTGCGCGCCGGCCTGGATCGCCTGCTGCCAGCGCAGCGCGAGATCGGTCCACAGCGAAGCTACGCCCGGGTCCAGCGATGAGATCGGCTCGACGAACACGGCCAGGGGAAACGTGGGGAAGCGATGGAAGTCGGGCCGATGTTAGCGTGCGTCTTCCCCGCACACAACGCGTCGATCGGGTGCCATAGTGATTGCGATCGAGCAGCAAGCGCAGATGCCGCCGGCCAGACGACACCGGCGATATCAACGAGATGCTGTTCCGAACCGACGCTGTGCCCTTGATCAACGCGAGGCGGGCTGTCGCAACATCGATCAAGCCTCGAGGAATACGACTGCGATCGCGATCGTCGCGACCCCGCACAGAATCGCGATCATCTGCTTCAACGTTTCAGCGGGTTCCGCGCGGCGGTGAAGGCTCGGAATCAAGTCCGCGACGGCGACGTACAGAAGGCTGGCGGCGGCAAGGGCAAGCACGGTCGGCAGGATGCGCTCCATCCCGGCGAGCGCGAAGTACGCGGCGAGACCGCCGGCGAGCGTCGCCAGGCCCGCGACCAGGTTGTACGCGAACGCCTTGCCGCGCGTGAATCCGGAATGGAGCAGCACCGCGAAGTCGCCGACCTGCTGCGGCACCGCGTGCGCCACAATGGCAAGCGTCGTCGCGAGCCCGAGCGCCGGGCTCGCGAGGAACGCCGCGGCGATCGCGATGCCGTCGCAGAAGCTGTGGACGCCGTTGCCGATCAGGATCATCCCGCCCGAGCGTCCGCCGTCGCTCGTCGACCGTCGATGCAGCGCGTGATCGTGCTCGGTCTCCTCCGCTTCCTCGACATGCTCCTCGTGGCCGTGCGCGTGCCGCCAGAGCACGAGCTTCTCGAGCAGGAAGAAGCCGAGCAGCCCGGCGAGCACGATGCGCATGACGTAGCTTGCGTCCGACGCCCGGAGCGCCTCGGGAACGAGGTCGAGAAATACCGCGCCGAGCAGCGCGCCCACCGCGAACGAGACCAGGCGCGGCACCCAGGTCGCGTGCAGGCGCAAGGTGAGCGCCGCCGCGAGCGTGGAGAGCACGCCCCCGGCGAGCGTTGCCATCACGATCGACGGAAAGGGGTTCAAAAAGCGCGAAGAGGAATGGAAGGGCGGGCGGTCGGGCGCGTCCGCTCAAGGGGCGCGATTATCCCACGCGCTTCGCTTCGGACGGCTCGGTTTCGAGCCACACGATCGCCGCCATGCGCCCGGTGATCCGATCGCGGCGATACGAGTAGAACCGATCGGGCTCGCTCGCCGTGCACGATCCGTCGGCGTAGATCTCCGACACGCCGGTGCGCTCGAGTCGGAGGCGGGCGAGTGCGGGCAGGTCGGCGAGCCATTTTCCCGCGGCATGCGGCTTGAAGTGCGCTGCGGCGTCCGCGTCGTTCGCAACGAACGCGTCGAAGACATCGGGCCCGATCTCGAAGGCGGTCGGCCCGATCGCCGGTCCCAGCCAGGCGACGATGTTCGAAGGCGCGACTTTCATGGTCGAGAGCGTCGTTTCGAGCACGCCTGCAGCGAGCCCGCGCCAGCCGGCGTGGGCGATTCCGATGACCCTCGCATCGCGATCGGTGAAAAGCACCGGTAGGCAATCGGCGACGAGCACCGCGAGCGGCGTGCGGGGGAGACGGGTGACGGCCGCATCGGCGGTGGCCGGCGATTCGCGGAGCGTCGCGATCGAGGCGTCGTCGACGATCAGTGCGCGCGTGCCGTGCACCTGGGAAAGCCAGATCGGGGGCGCAGGCAACGCGGTCGCAAGGCGCCTGCGATTTTCGAGCACCGCCTCTCGCGCGTCTCCGGCGAAGCCGAGATTGAAGGATGCAAATGCGTCTTCGCTCACGCCCCCCTGACGGGTCGTCATCAAGCTGCGTACGCGGGGTGCCGCCGGCCAATCGGGAACGATGCAGCCGAATCGCGACGTCACGCTGCGATGATTCACGGCGCAGAGGCCCGCAGGCGCTTTGGCGCCGCGTCACCACCTCGCAGCGCGTCGATGAGCCGACGAAAGTCTTCGGGCGGCTCGCGTTCCCATTGCATGGCACGCTTGGTGACCGGATGGACGAGCGCGAGTCGCGTCGCGTGCAAAGCCTGGCGCGAGAACGGCGGCCATCGCGATCCCGCACGGCGCCCGCCGTACACCGGATCGCCGAGCAGCGGGTGCCCGACCGCGGCGAGATGCACGCGGATCTGGTGCGTGCGTCCCGTTTCGAGCCTGCAGCGCAGAAGCGTCGCGGCGCGGAAATGCTCGACGATGCTGACGTGCGTACGTGCGGGCCGGCCGCGCGATACGACTGCCATCGTCGTGCGCGCGATCGGGTGCCGCCCGATCGGTGCGTCTATGGTCATGGCGCGCGCAATGCTCCCCGTCGCGATCGCGAGATATTCCCGCTCGATCGATCGCGCGGCGAGCTGACGCACGAGATCGGTCTGCGCCGCTGCGGTCTTTGCGACCACCATGAGACCACTCGTATCCTTGTCCAGACGATGCACGATGCCCGCTCGCGGAAGCTTCGCAAGCGCTGGAGCGTGATGGAGCAGCGCGTTCAGAAGCGTCCCGTCGCGATTGCCGCTGCCCGGATGGACGACGAGCTTCGCCGGCTTGTCGATGACGAGGATCGCGTCGTCCTCGTAGACCACCGCAAGTGGAATCGACTGCGGCATGTCAGCCGTTGCGGTCGCATCCGAAGGCGGCGCAATGTCGATTCGTTCATCGCCGCGCAACCGATGCTTTTGCGAGACGTGGACGCCGTCGACCGTGACGTTGCCGGACTCGATCCAGCCCTGCAGCCGGCGCCGCGAATGCTCCGGCAGCAACTCGGCGAGCGCCTGATCGAGGCGCATGCCTGCATGGGCGACGGAAAGGACGAAGTGCATCGGGCGCGACGCTCGAGCGGAGAGCATCAAGCGCCGGCGCCGAAACCGACCGCTCGGCTATAATTCGCGCGAATCTGGAATGGGAACACCGATGAGCTTCTTGCGTGCATGGCGGTTACTCGCGGCAGCGTTGCTGGTCGCGCTCGCGGCGGCGGGCTGCGGCCTCCTGCCGGAGGTGAAGGAGGAAACCGCCAACTGGTCGGCCGAGAAGATCTATCAGGAAGCGCACGCCGCGATGCAGGCGGGCAATTATAGCCGCGCGGTCAAGCTCTACGATGCGCTGGAGTCGAAGTTTCCCTATGGGCGCTACGCGCAGCAGGCGATCCTCGAGGGCGCGTATTCCAACTGGCGACAAGGCGAACAGGCGGCGGCGACGTCCGCATGCGACCGCTTCATCCGTACCTATCCGAACCATCCCAACGTCGATTACGCCTATTACCTGAAAGGCCTCGTGTATTTCCGCGAGGACCAGGGAATTTTCGGGTGGGTCTACGAGCTCGACTTGTCCGAGCGCGACCCCAAGCAGATGCGCGAATCGTTCGCCGCGTTCAAGGAGCTGGTGCAGCGCTTCCCGGACAGCCGCTACACGGAGGACGCGACGATCCGGATGCGGTACCTCGTGAACGCGCTCGGCATGTTCGACGTGCACGTCGCGACGTATTACTACAATCGCGGCGCGTATCTCGCGGCGATCAACCGCGCGCAGTCGGCGATCGTCAACTATCCGCAGACGGCGTCGAACGAAGACGCCCTGATCCTGATGGTCAAGTCCTACGAGAAGCTCGACATGAAGCAACTCGCGGAGGACTCGCGGCAGGTGCTCGCGAAGACCTTCCCGCAGAGCCCGTTTCTCAGCGGCGCCGCTGCCAAGCCGTGGTGGAAGATCTGGTAACGGGGTGAGCGGGCGACGAGGGGCCCCGGCGCCTCTGCGGGGATCGGCGCCCTCGGCGAGTCCCCGTCTGCGGTCGACATTACAGCGCCGCGACTCGGCTTCACTTCGCAATGAGACCGCGGGGTGAGCGGGGCGACGAGGGGCCCCGGCGCCTCTGCGGGGATGGCGCCCATGGCGAATCCCCGTGCGGCCGACGCGCCGGCATGTCGCGCACGCCGGCAGAGCGCTTCGCTGTTGTTAGCGCGCAGCCGACGGCGCCCGCCTACCCGCCATCGGCCTCCGCGGCAAAGAACTTCACGACGTCTTCGAGATCGCGCGTGCGTCGCATCGGCGGCAGCGATTGCCAGATGCGGCGGCCGTAGCCTTTGTCGATGAGCCGCGGATCGCAGATCATCAGCACGCCGCGATCGGTTTCCGTGCGGATCAGGCGTCCGGCGCCCTGCTTGAGCGTGATCGCCGCCTGCGGCACCTGCCAGTCGATGAAGGCGTTGCGGCCCTCGGCTTCGAATTTCGCAAGTCGCGCCGCGAGCAGCGGATCGTCCGGCGGCGCGAACGGCAGCTTGTCGATCACCACCAAGGAAAGCGCGTCGCCCGGCACGTCGACACCTTCCCAGAAGCTCGCGCTTCCGAGCAGGACCGCGTTCCCCAGCGCGCGAAAGCGGGAGAGCAACTCGGTCTTCGATCCATCGCCCTGCGTGAGAATCGGAAACGCGAGTCCCTCGCGGTCGAAAGCACCGCGCAGGCGCTCGCGGGCGACGTCGAGCGCCCGCAGTGTCGTGAACAGGAGAAAGGCGCGTCCTCCGCTGGCTTTGAGCACGGGCAGCGCCGCGTCCACCACCGCTTCGGTGTGCTCACGGGAGTTAGGTGCGGGAAGATCGCGGGGCACGTAAAGAAGCCCCTGCCGCGGATAATCGAACGGGCTGTCCCAGCAGCCCGTCGCGGCGTCGATCAGTCCCAGCTGCGTCGTGTAGTGGCTGAAATCGCGGCCGACGGCGAGCGTAGCCGACGTGAAGATCCAGGCGCGCGCCGTCGCCTCGACCTGCCGCCGGAAAATGTCGGAGATGGAAAGCGGCGACGCGTGGAGCTGGAAGCCCTGGGGCGTGACGTCGACCCAGCGAATCCATTCCGCTTCACCGGGCTCCGGTTCCCGAGACGTGCCGGCCTGCCAGCGTGCGATGCGCCCGGCGAAGTCTTCGGCACGCCGCGCGATTTCGGCGAGCTCTTCGCCGCGCTCGGAAAAGAGCCGCGTCTCGGCAGCGAGGCGGTCGACGGCGCCGGCCAGTCCCGCCAGCGCCTCGCCGAAGTCGCCGCGTTGCGCAACGACGCTCTGCGCGAATTTCCCCGGTGTTTCGCCGAGCGCGAGGCGCAACTTGCGGATCGCCGGCACGAGCTCGTTCGCGGCATCGGGAAGTTCCGGCACGTCGCGCGCCGTCGTGCGCGCGACGATCTCCGCATCGCGCGCAAGCTCGGTGAGCTGGCCAGCCGTTGTCTGCTCGCCGAAGAACAGCGTCGCGGTATCCGGAAGCTGGTGCGCTTCATCGAGGATCACCGTGTTGCACGCGGGGAGGAGCTCCGAGAGTCCCTCGTCGCGCAGCATCACGTCGGCGAAGAACAGGTGATGGTTCACGACGACGATGTCGGCGTCGAGCGCGTCCTTCCGCGCCTTGAGCACGAAGCATTCGCGATGAAACGGGCAGTTCGATCCGAGGCAATTGTCGCGGGTCGACGTCACCAGCGGCCAGATCGTCGCGTTCTCGGGAACGTCGGCGAGCTCGGCGCGATCGCCGCGCTCACTCGCACGCGCGAAGGTGATGATTTTGCGCAGATGGCGCGCGTCGTCACGCGACGGAAGCCGGCCCTCGCGCGAGGCGCGCTCGAGGTGGTGGTGGCACACGTAATTCGCGCGCCCCTTGAGCACCGCAACCGTCACCGGCAGCGCGAGCGCGTCGCGGATGAGCGGCAGATCGCGCTCGAAGAGCTGATCCTGCAGCGTCTTGGTGCCGGTCGAGACGATCACCTTGCCGCCATAAAGGAGCGCCGGGACGAGATACGCGAACGTCTTCCCGGTGCCGGTGCCGGCTTCCGCGACGAGCTGCCCGCGGGTAGCGATCGCCTGGGCGACGGCGTGCGCCATCGCGAGCTGCTGCGGGCGGAGTCGGAATCCCGGGAGCGCGCAGGCGAGCGCTCCCCCCGGCGCGAAGATCGACGTCAGTGCAGAGCCGAGCGACGCATCCGACTCGGCCGACGGACCTTCCGCGACTGACGCGTCGCTTTCGGCCACGCTCATGGGGCGTGTTGCAACGGTGCGCCCGTCACGCGAGCCGACGCGGCCGCTACTGCTTCTTCCCCTTTTTCGCAGGCGCAGCGTCGCTCGCGGCGGCCGGGGCAGGCGTGGTGTTCGCCTGCACCACGCCGACGACCTTCCGGATACCCTCGATGCGTTCCTTGAAGTCGTCGTAGGGCTTGACCACGCGAAGCTTGTAATCGGCGTCCGATTCGCCGGGTTTCCATTTGAGCTGCACCAGCGAGTTGAGCCACGCTTCCTGCAGGCCCCGCAGCATCTCGACGGCTTGCTTCGAGATCGAGGCCTCTTTGAGCGCAGCCTGATACGGCCGCGTGATGTTCAGCTTCTGCTTGTCGACGCAGTACTCGTACTTGGCGCCATTCGTGCCTTCCTCGGACTTTTCGTAGCCGAACTCGATGATCTCGATGGATTTGACGTTGCGGCACATTGTGTACAGATGCGCCACCGCATCGAAGTAGCAATCGAGCGGCCCCGCGCCGTCGGCGTGAGGACAGACGTAGTTGTACTGTGGACCGGGATTTCCGCCGATGGTCTCGGCGCCGGTGGCAAATGGGGTCAGCAAAAAAGGTGCGGCGAGGGCAGCGGTCAGGCGTCGAGGGGACATGAGCGTGCGGGCGACAGGGCGAACGATCGTCCATGCTACCGCGTCGAGCGGCACCGACTCAACTATCGCTTAAGGACGATCGATGGGCGGCCGATAGTGATGGGTCGGCGCGCATCTTTCCGCCACACTCACCTCGGCGACGAAGGAACGCTGCGTCACGAACGTCGCCACGCCTTCCTGGGCGCCCCGCGAGACCCGATCGCGCTTCTGCGGGGGCGACGAGCAGGCAGAGTCGATTCATCGAATCGGTAATTCCTGCTGGCTTGAGCCGATTTGTCCGGATAACTTCGGCGTTCGACGAGATTGGCGTCAGTCCATCGCCAGACAACTTGTAACGAATTGAGGTCGCGTAATAACGTGCGACAGAGGCGACAGATGGCGCGTTCGCGCCTGCTCTGAAACGCGTGGGCGGAGACGAGTCCTACGCGTGGGGAGAGCGTCGGTTGACCGACTGCGAGCTGCGCAAACGCATCGTCGTCCTTTTCAGGCGCGTCCGGCCAGCGCGCCGCCAGGATGACAGGCTCAAGCCTGCAATCGATCGCAGCGAGCTTGCGATGAGGGATCCGTGGACGTTCGGCTCAATATCCATCGTTCGATCAAGGAGGCCTAAATGAAAACGTCTCGGATGTGGATCGCCGTGATTGCGTCGTCGTCCCTGATGCTCGCGAGTTGCAACAACGGCGGAGGCAACAACCCGACCGCGGTATTCGACATCGCGATCCCCAACGTCGGCGCGACCACGAATTTCTCGTTCGACATCGGCGACATCGATCCCGTCGCGCACCGCTACTACTTCACCGACCGGAACAACAAGTCCGTCGACGTCATCGATACCACTACGAACTCCCTGATCGCGCAGATCACCGGCACGGGGGCGAATGCTTTCGCCGGTGTGGGCGCGGACAACGCGCATTCCGGTCCCGATGGCCTGAATGTGATTCCGGGAACGTCGCTGTTGTACGTGGGCGACGTGAACTCGGTGAAGATCGTCGACGTGTCGATGAACCAGGTGGTGAAGACGATCGTGGTCAGCAACTCGGGCCTGCGCGCGGACGAGGGCTGCTACGACCCCGATGACCAGATCTACATGATCTCGAGCCCCGAGGAGGCGCCGCCATTCGCGACGTTCATCTCGACCAAGACGCAAACTATCCTTACCAAGATCGTGTTCCCGGACTCGGCGGGCCTCGAGGCGTGCGCCTACGACCCCGCAACGAAGAGCTTCTACGTCAACAACGACGGTACGACGGCGAATCCGGACGGCGAAATGAACGTGATTCCCGCATCAACAGTCGTTTCCGGCGCGCCGGTCGTCTCCAACGCGTTTCCCCTCGGAAACTGCGATCCCGCGGGACTCGCGCTGGGGCCGGCGAACCAGGTTGCCGCGTCGTGCCGTCCCGGGACTACCGGCGCGCCCTCGAACTTCCTGGTCTTCGACAAGACGAACGGCCATCTCCTGGCGACTATTCCGATGGGTGGTGGCGACCAGATCGTCTACGTACCGGGATCGAATCGTTACTACAGCGGTGCAAGCCGGTGGACGGCGAGCGGTCTGTCGCCCGGTGCCTGCAGCGCCGCGAATCCATGTACGCCGGTTGTGGGCGTCATCGATGCCGCGGGGCTCACCGTCGTCGAACGCCTGCAGAGCGGCAACAACGCGCACTCGATGGCGGTCGATCCGAACACCTACATCGCGTATGTGCCGCACTCCTCCGCGACCGCACCTGGAGGCTGCGCGACGTGCTCGACGTTCCTGTCGGGTGCGGGTGGCGTGGCGATTGTGAAAACGCAGTAGCGGGCGAGGCTCGCTTTTCGGCGCACCAGCGCAGAAGCCGAATCACGAGACATGCGCCGATCGCCGACCGCATTGCGGTCGACGATCGGCGCTTCTGCAAGAATTGCCGCGCGATCGGAGCGGCGGCGCCGCCTCATTGTTCCGCTGGGAACCGCCAAAAAATTGGCGCGTCGCCGGCCGCGTCGATTCGCACGGTCGTCCATCTGCGTGCAAAACCGCATGCAGCCGCCGCGCCGGACCCTCGCGGCGCAGCCCCAAGCCGATCGTGGAAAAACCAATCGGGCGATCAGTATCGTGCAACAGGCTTCATCGATCGCGAAACTTTTCGCCGAATTCCTATATCGTGCAGCCCCCGGAAACTTCGATCACGGCGCCGTTGATATACGACGCCTCGTCCGACGCGAGCCACGCGTAGGTATTCGCGATCTCCTCGGGCTTGCCGAGGCGGCCCATCGGCACCTTCTCCTCCATCATCCGGATCACCTTGTCCGGGATCGACGAGAGAATCGGCGTTTCGATGAAGCCCGGGCAGATCGCGTTGGCGCGGATGCCCTTCCGTCCGAGCTCACGTGCCCAGGTCTTCACCATGCCGATGACGCCGAACTTGGTCGCGGCGTAGTTCGTCTGGCCGAAATTGCCGTAGATGCCGACGATCGACGAGGCGTTGAGAATCACCCCCGAGTTCTGCTCGAGCATGATGTCGACGACGGCCTTGGTGCAGTTGTAGACGCCTTTGAGATTCACGTCGATGACCCGCTCGAACTGCTCGTCGGTCATCTTCTTGAATTGCGCGTCCTGGACGATCCCGGCGTTGTTGACCAGCGTGTCGATGCGGCCCCAGCGCGCCATCACGCCGTTGACCATGCGCGCGATGCTTTCCTTGTCGGTGACGTCGACGCGAAAGCCCGCGGCGTCGGCACCGGTCGCCTCGATCGCCTTGACGGTGTCGTCGACCGCGGCCTGGTTGATGTCGCATACCGCGACGCGCGCGCCTTCCGACGCGAACTTGAGCGCCGTGGCGCGCCCGATACCCTGTCCCGCACCCGTGATGATCGAGACCTTCTCGGTCAAACGCATGTAAGTGGCTCCATGGGATCCTCCCTTTCGTTGTGATACCGCTTTTTTGGCCCTGCTTATGGAACTGCAATGTAGCTGCAACTTTTGCATTGCACAAGGCTAATGGAGGCTGGTATATCTGCCGCCCGCCATTCGTTAGGGTCAAAAAACGCACGTATAATCATCAAGTTGCATCTGATGTGCGACGCTGCGCCGCAGCAGGGCGCGAGTGTGGCAAGAATGCCACCGTTGCGCTGCCGTGCAGGTAGTTTTGCCGCGGCAACTATCCGTGCCGCGGCACGCTCAGGGGACGGCCTCCCAGTGCTCGACGACGAGCTCGAGCCCCAGCAGTCCCAAGTACTCGCTCACTTCGGGTCGGAAGACGGCGCGGACGCGGGCGGGGAGCGGACCGACGTCCCCGAACACCACTGCCTCGAAGCGGCGGCCACCGCGATCGAGCGACAAGCGAAGATGCTTATCGCCGATCACGCGCTGTCCCAGGACCTCGAAGACATCGTCGAAGGCCGGCGCCGGAAACCCCTGGCCCCAAACCCGGTCGCGGAGCGTTTGTGCGAGCTCGAAACTCAACTCGTCGGCTTCGAGCGAGCCGTCGCTTTCGAGCTGCCGGGCGAGATGCGCCGGCGTGAGTTGCTCACGCGCCACGGCTTCGAAGGCCGACGAGAAAGCCGCCAGCGCGTCCGGCGCAAGCGAAAGACCCGCCGCGTAGGCGTGCCCGCCGAAACGCCGAATCGCGCCCGGCACGCGCTTGTCGACAAGGTCGAGCGCGTCACGCAGGTGGAACCCGGTAATCGATCGACCGCTGCCGCGCAGCTCGTCGGACGCACCTTGCGCGAACACGATCGTCGGTCGATGAAATCGGTCCTTGAGACGGGAGGCAACGATGCCGACCACGCCCTGGTGCCAGCCCGGACGAAATAAGGTGAGCGTGTACGCGTCCGGATCGCCGAGCTCGTTCTCGTCGACTTTCGCCTGCGCCTCCTCCTGCATCGTCGCCTCGACGTCGCGCCGCTCGCGATTGAGGCGATCGAGCTCGGAGGCGAGGACGCGCGCCTCGTCCATCGAATCGGACAGGAGACAGCGGATGCCGATCGACATGTCGGCCATCCGTCCGGCCGCGTTCAGGCGCGGGCCGGCCGTGAAGCCGAGATCCATGGCCGTCGCCCGCCGCGAGTCGCGTCGCGCGACTTCGAACAGCGCGAGCACGCCGGGGACCGCCTTTTGTGCCCGGATCCGCGCGAGCCCCTGTTCGACGAACACGCGATTGGTATGGTCGAGGCGCACCACATCGGCGACCGTCCCGAGCGCGACAAGATCGAGCAGCGATCCGAGGTTGGGTTCGGGCGCCGAACGGAACGCACCGCGCGCCCGCAACGCAGACCGCAGCGCGACGAGCACGTAGAACATGACGCCGACACCAGCGACGTGCTTGGATGCAAATCCACACTCGGGCTGATTCGGATTGACGATGATCGCGGGAGACGGAAGCGTGGCCGCGGGCAGATGATGGTCGGTGACGAGGACGTCGATGCCGAGTGCGGCGGCTGCCGCGACGCCGTCGTGGCTCGCGATGCCGTTGTCGACGGTGATGAGCAACCGCGGCGCTTTCCGCGCGGCCTCACTGACGATCTCGGGCGTCAGGCCATAGCCGTATTCGAAACGGTTGGGCACGATGAAATCGACATCGGCACCGAAGCCGCGGAGCCCCCGCACGCCGACGGCACACGCCGTCGCGCCGTCGGCGTCGTAATCGGCGACGATGGCGATCCGTTCGCGCTCGTCGATTGCTCGTATCAGCCGGGCCGTCGCCGCGTCGATATTCCGCAATGACGTCGGCGGGGGCAACGAGGCAAGCGAATGATCGAGCTCGGCCGCGTCGGTAATCCCGCGCGCTGCGTAGATCCGCGCGAGCACGGGCGGCAGGCCCGCATCGATCAGGGTCTGCGCGGCGGCGGGGACGTCGCGGCGGCGGATGGCGATGCTCATACCTCCGGCCCCGCGGGAACTTCGAAAGCCAGGGACTTGAAACGCGCGATGGTCCGCCGAAGCGCGCCTTGACGGGAGCACCGCCACGTCACGGCCGCACCGTGTCCGTCGCTCACCACGATCAATTCGTCGAGGCTGCGATCCTCGAGCGCGCCCATTGCGGGTCGCAGCCAATGTGAGTCGATCGCGCCGAGGTCGCCGGCGCGCTGATCGGGGAGAGCGATGAGCGTGGCGCCGGGCGATGTCCCGTCGAAATCAATCCAGCGACGCGGCAGGGTACCCGGCTGAATGCCGGCAAGGCGTGCAAGTCCCCGCGCGACGTCCCCGTCGCGTCCGGGTGTGGCCGTCACGCGGGCAATCGCGGGACGCGAAGCGGCGGACAGTCGTCCCGTCCCCGAAAACCAGATCCCGTTCACCGGAGGGAGGCCTTGCGCCTCGCGCGCCCGATTCACCGGATGTTCGTGCAACAGCATCTGGACCTCGTTCAGCCACTTGAGCCAGCGCTCGCCGCCGGGCCCGCGCGGCAACGCTTCACGGAGATTTTGGCCACGGGCTCGCTCCAGCGGGGCTGCATCGAGCGGCGGGAGCTCGCCCGCGTGTACGAGCCAACGGTCCGGCCGCGGCACGACAAAAGCAAGCCCATCGTTTGCAAAGTGGCGATTCAGGTCCGCGATGATCGCCGCGGCGTCCGCGTCGGCAACGTCGTCCACGCGCGCGGCGAGCGTGACATCGACATGCCCGACCCGAAGGACGATCGGATCCGCATACGCAATCGCGCGGTTCGCAAGATCGCAACCAGCGCCGAGCGCGGCAAGCGGTGCAGCACCGATCCCGCGCGCGAGACCGGAAACGATGCCCACCGCGGCGTCGATGCCTTCGCCTTCGACGTGCGACGTTCGGGCAGAGCGAACGATCGCCGGGAGCGACGTGCGCTCGAGCGCGTCCCTTGCGTGCGCGAGCAAACCCGGAACGACCAGAACAACCGGCATCGACCCATGTCCAAGAAAACTCAGCCGACTCTAGCATGCGATAATCGCGGCCACGCTTCGGTCGAGCGTCTTACCCATGCTGAAACACGTCGTCGTCTGGAAGCTCAAGGATCCCCGGCAGCGTGACGCGCATGCGGCCGAGGTGAAGCGCGCGCTCGAAGGCTTGCGCGGAAGGATCCCGGGGCTGCGCGCGATCGAGGTGGGCGTCGACATCCGCTACGACGCGCAGGCCGACGATCTCGTCCTCTATAGCGAATTCGACGACAAGGCAGCGCTCGATCGGTATCAGACCGATCCGCTCCATCTCGCCGCGAAGACGGTCGTCGCGCAGTACGTCACCGGACGACGCGTCGTCGATTGGGAAGCCTGAAGCCCGGACCCTCGCACCGGATCACGTGTCGCCCTACGAACTGGCCGTCGGCCTGCGCTACACGCGGGCGCGCAAGGGCTCCGGCCGCAACACGTTCATCTCGTTCATCGCACTGATCTCGATGGCCGGCATTGCGCTCGGCGTCGCGGCGCTGATCGTCGTGCTGTCGGTAATGAACGGCTTTCAGCAGGAGCTGCGCAACCGCATCCTGTCAGTCGCGTCGCACATCGAGATACGCGGGCTGCCGTCGCTTCAGGATCCCGGGCGCGTGGCGCAGGTGGCGCGCCAGAATCCGCATGTCGTCGCGACGGCGCCCTACGTCGTCGGCCAGGCGATGTTGTCATCGGGGGGCAACGCCAATCGCGGCGCGCTCATCCGCGGCATCGATCCTCGGCAGGAGGAAACCGTCGCGGACTTCGCGAAGCACATACGGCGCGGATCGCTCGCGGACCTCACGCCGGGAAGCTTCAATGTCGTGCTCGGGAGCGAGCTCGCACGCGCGCTCGGCGTGCGCATCGGCGATTCGGTGGTCGCGATCATCCCGCAAGGGACGGTGACGCCGGCGGGAATGCTGCCGCGCCTCAAGAGCTTTCACGTCGCCGGCATCTTCGAGGTCGGCATGTTCGAGTTCGACAGCGGCCTCGCCCTCGTGAACATCGACGATGCCGAGAAGCTGTACCGGCTCGAAGGACCGAGCGGCGTGCGCCTCAAGCTCGACGACATATTCGCCGCGCCGCGCGTGGCGTATGACCTCTTGAGCGTACTGCCCGAAGCCGCCGAGGTCCGCGACTGGACGCGCAACCACGAGAATTTCTTCCGCGCGGTCGCGATCGAGAAGCGCGTGATGTTCATCATCCTGACGCTGATCGTTGCGGTCGCGGCGTTCAACATCGTGTCGGCGCAGGTGATGGTGGTCACCGACAAGCAGGCCGACATCGCGATCCTGCGCACTCTTGGTGCGTCGCCATCGTCGATCCTGTCGATCTTCATGATCCAGGGCGCGCTGATCGGCTTCATCGGGACGTTGATCGGCGTGGTCGGCGGCGTGCTGCTCGCGCTCAATGTGGAGACCGTCGTGCCGGCGATCGAGCGCGTGTTCCATATCCAGTTCCTGGACAAGAGCGTGTATTACATCAGCGATCTCCCGTCCGATCTGCAAAGCGGTGACGTCGTGACGATCGCCATCATCGCGCTCGGGCTCGCGCTGATCGCGACCATCTATCCGAGCTGGAAGGCGGCGCGGGTGAATCCCGCCGATGCCCTGCGCTATGAGTGACGTTGCCGCGTCGGTGGTCGCGTGCCGAGGTCTCAAGAAGACCTATCGGAACGGCCCACTCGACGTGACGGTGCTGCTCGGCGTGGATCTCGATATCGCGTCCGGCGAGCGGGTCGCGATCGTTGGCGCTTCCGGCTCAGGGAAGAGCACGCTCCTGCATCTTCTTGGCGGGCTCGACGCGCCGAGCGCGGGCGAGGTCGACGTCGAAGGGCGTCCTTTTGCCACGCTCTCGGAAGCGGAGCGTGGTCGCGTGCGCAATCGCGCCCTCGGCTTCATCTATCAGTTCCATCACCTGCTGCCCGAATTCAGCGCGCTCGAGAATGTTGCGATGCCGCTCGCGATCCGGCGGCTCACGACCGGCGACGCGCACGCAGAGGCGGCGGCGATGCTCGAGCGTGTCGGCTTGAAGGAGCGCGTGCGTCACCTCCCGGGCGAGCTGTCGGGCGGCGAGCGCCAGCGCGTCGCGCTCGCCCGCGCGCTCGTCACCAAGCCGAGGTGCGTCCTCGCCGACGAACCGACCGGCAACCTCGATCGGCGCAATGCGTCGTCGGTGTTCGACCTGATGCTGGAGTTGAACCGCACCATCGGCACGGCGCTCATCATCGTGACGCACGATCCCGACCTCGCGGCGCGGACCGATCGGACGCTGCACCTGATGGATGGAGTGCTTCGCTGACGTCCCTCCGGCAGGCTCAGCAATGGAAAGTCGGCAAAGCGCAATGTCGGCCGCGCGTCATGGCCCGCTGAGCGTCGCCCGCACGCGCCCGAAAGCTCAGGCAAACTTTCAACCGGTTGTTGTCGCTGGCGTGGTGCTGGCGAAACGCATAACTCACGTCGCGAGTCATGGGCCCGCCGAGCGCCACAGCGCTGATCCGAAGCTCAAGCAAGGCCTTCATCGGCGACGTTCCAACCGGATCGTGACCTCGCGCCACCGGCGCTTGCCCACCACCGACTGGGTGGCCGGAGCACCAACGCGCGACTCCTCTCCGCAGCAATCAATAGTCGACGGGCAAAGGATCCATCGACCGCCACAGGTACCACGTCGCGACGCTCCGGTAGGGGCGCCAGGTCTTGCCAAGCTTTTGCATCCTCGCCGCCGACGGACGCCTCCGGTTGAAGTAGTGGAGCGCGATTGCCTTCTGCAGACCGATGTCGTCCACCGGAAACACGTCGGCGCGAAGCTCGTGGAAGATGAGAAACATCTCGGCAGTCCAACGGCCGATACCCTTCACGTCCACGAGCGAAGCAATCAAGGTCTCATCGTCCTGCGCCGGCCAGACTTTGGGATCCAGTCGGCCGGCGACGAAGTGTCGCGCGAGGTCGCGGAGATAAAGCGCCTTGCGCTCCGAGAGCCCGACGGAACGCAGTGCGGGAAGACGGGCCTTTGCGACGCGCGCCGGGTCGAGCGGCGGCGTTGCCTTCGCATCGCCGGTCTTCGCGACGAAGCGGTCCCAGATCGTCTGCGCCGCCTTCACGGACAACTGCTGGCCGACGATCGCGCGCGCAAGCGTGGTGAACGGGTCGCCGCGGCGGGTGAGATGGATGTCCGCGGGGTGGCTCGCAATGATGCGCGCGAGCACGGGATCGCGCTCGCGGAGTGTGCGGATCGCATCGTCCCAGTAATCCGGTTTCATGTGTGTGGGGGTAGACGAGCTTCCGGCAATCGCGAGCGAACCGCTGCGATCGCCGCGGGCAAAATCACAACGCAGAATGTTAGTGGAGAAGCTGGTGAGATGAAAATCGCCGGGGTAAAACCCGTCGATTCCCTACAGGGAGTAAACGAGTTTGCAGGGTCGCGAGGCAAGGCCCGCGACCCGGCGGAAGAATCACAACGCTGCATGGCATTCGAGAAGCCTAGCCAGATGAAAATCGCCGGGATGAACCCGTCGATTTTCTTAAGGAACGGCTAAGAAAGCGAGTGGGGTGCGGCGGCGTCGAAACGCCCCGCAAAAGTGGTACATTACGCCGCTTTTTTTCAGGGTTCGAGGTCTTGAATGGTCCGTGCGTCGCGTTCGCTAGTCGTGCTGATGGTGCTCATGTGCGCGACCGCCGCCTTTGCCGCCGACCCCGCGAAGGTCCTGCACGTCGCGTTCGAGATCGAGGAGACCGGATTCGATCCCGCGAAGACGACGGACAATTATTCGGCACAGGTCATGGAGGTCGTCTTCGAGCGGCTGCTCGATTACGAGTACCTCGCACGGCCGCTCAAGCTCCGGCCGCAGACCGCGGAGGCGATGCCGGAGGTCACGGACAACGGCAAGACCTACCTGTTCCATATCAGGAAGGGCATCTACTTCCAGCGCGACCCCGCGTTCAAAGGACAGCAGCGCGAGCTGACCGCGGGTGACTTCGCGTACTCGATCAAGCGCTTCGTCGACCCCGCGAATCGGTCGCCATGGCGCTTTCTGGTAAGCGGCAAGGTCGTCGGACTCGACGATGTCGCCAAGAAGGCGGGACCCGGGCATCCGTTCGATTACGACGCGAAGGTGACCGGACTCGAAATCGTCGATCGCTACACGCTGCGCATCCGGCTCACCGAAACCGACTACAACTTCGCGTACATCCTCGCGATGCCCGCGATGTCGGCCGTCGCGCGCGAGGTGATCGAAACTTATGCCGACGACACGAACGCGCATCCGGTCGGGACCGGTCCCTACATGCTGACGACATGGGTGCGCAAGGCGAAGATGGTGCTCGACGCCAATCCGGATTACCGCGAGGTGATCTGGGACTTCGAAGGGTCGGACGACCCGCGCGACAAAGCCGCGGTCGCGGCAATGAAGGGCAAGCGCATTCCGCAGATCGGGCGCGTGGAGGTCAGCGTCATCGCGGAGGAGCAGTCGCGCTGGCTCGCGTTCCAGCGCCGCCAGATCGACTTCATCGACCGCTTCGGATCCTTCGCGCCGATCGCCATTCCCAACAACAAGGTCGCCCCGGATCTCGCCGCCAAGGGCGTCACGCTGGATCGCAGCGTCGAGCCCGACATCACGTTTTATATCTTCAACATGCAGGATCCGGTGATCGGCGGCCTCGAGAAGGAGAAGATCGCGCTGCGCCGCGCGATCATCATGTCCTACGACACCGCCGAGGAGATCCGGGTCATCCGCAAGGGCCAGGCGATCGAGAACCAGGGCGTCATCCCGCCCAACGTCGTCGGCTTTGCACCGGACTATCGCAGCGTCAACCAGTACGACCCCGTGCTTGCAAACAAGCTTCTCGATTACTTCGGCTACAAGAAGGGTGCGGACGGCTACCGGAACGATCCCAAGGGGAAGCCCTTCACGATCGTGCTCACCTCGGAGCCGCAGGCGATCAGCCGCGAATACGACGAGCTGTGGAAGAAGGCGCTCGACGGGATCGGAATTCGTTTCGATACGCGCAAGAGCGCGTTCTCCGACAACCTGAAGGCAGCCGAAGCATGCCAGCTGCAGTTCTGGGGTGCGGCATGGGGCGCCGACTACCCCGACGGCGAAAACTTCATGCAGCTCCTCTACGGTCCGAACATCCACGAAAGCAACCGTGGCTGTTACAAGTCGGCAGACTTCGACGCGATGTACGACCGCATCAGGGTGATGCCGAACTCGCCCGAACGCAATCGCATCTTCGTGTCGATGACGCGCCAGGTCGACGTCGACGGCCCCTGGAAGTTCGGCGTTTCGCGCTACCGCAACGTGCTCGTCTACCCGTGGGTCAAGGGGTACAAGTACAACCCGGTGATGCCTTCGGTGTGGGCGTATCTCGATATCGATCCGAGCGCGCGGGGAGCGAATTGAAGCCCCCAACGGCAGGAGGAACTCGCCTAAAGCCGGCTGAAGGGACGCGGCATCGATGCCAGTGCGCGTGCGTCGCGACCGTCGCGTACGCGTTTGCGGTGTTGTGCCTGAGCGTCGCGCCCGAGGCCTCGGCTGCCGCGGATCCCAACAAGGTCGCGCACATCGTGATCAACGCCGGCGAGACCGGGTTCGATCCCGCCAAGGTCACGGATCTCGTCTCGAACGAGGTGAACGAGGCGATCTTCGAGCGACTTTTGACTTACGACTATCTGGCGCGTCCGGCGAAGCTCGTGCCGATGCTCGCCGAGGCGATGCCGGAGATCACCGATAACGGCCGCACGTATACCTTTCGATTGCGCAAAGGCGTCTACTTCGCGCCCGACTCCGCCTTCAAGGGTCAGAAGCGCGAGCTGACCGCCGAGGATGTCGTCTATTCATACAAGCGGTTCCTCGATCCGAAGGTTCGCTCGCCGTGGGCGTTGTTTTTGACGGACAAGATCGAGGGACTGGACGAGGTCGCGGCGGCCGCGAAGCGCAGCGGGCAGTTCGACTACAGCCGTACCGTCACCGGCCTGCAGGCGCTCGATCGCTACACGGTTCGGTTTCGCCTCAAGCGGACCGATTACACCTTCCTCTATATCGCTGCGCACATTCCGATGGGCATCGTGGCGCGCGAGGTGATGGAGACGTACGCCGATGACACGATGGCGCATCCGGTCGGCACCGGGCCGTACATCCTCAAGCAGTGGCAGCGCGCGTCGAAAATCGTGCTCGAAGCGAATCCCGACTATCGCGGCTTCATCTGGGACTTCGCGGCCTCGGACCCCGCGTGGGACGACCCGCTGATCAAGGACATGCGCGGCAAGCGGATGCCACAGATCGGCCGCGTCGAGATCAGCGTCATCGAGGAGCCGCTGTCGCGCTACCTCGCATTCGAGCAGGGTCAGCTCGATTACATCAATCTACCGCAACCGCTCCGCGACCGCGCACTCACCGCCGACGACAAGCTCGTGCCTGGACTCTCTGCCAAAGGCATCCAGCTCTACCGCGCGGTCGATCCGGATTTCACCTACACCACGTTCAATTTCCGCGATCCCTCAATCGGCGGCTTCACGAAGGAGAAGATCGCGCTCCGCCGCGCGATCATCATGGCCTACGACAGCGACAGCGAGATCAAGGTCGTGCGGAAGAATCTCGCGGTGAAGGCGGAGATGCCCATCCCGCCCGGCGTCGTTGGCCACGACCCGGCCTACAAAAGCATCAACCAGTACGATCCAGACCTCGCGAACAAGCTCCTCGATCACTACGGCTACAAGATCGGCTCGGACGGCTGGCGGACGCTCCCCGACGGCAAGCCACTCGTACTGCACCTCGCGACCGAGACGAGCAGCGATTACCGCGAGTTCGACGAGGTCTGGCAGCGCTCGCTAAATCGCATCCATGTGAAGGCGCTGTTCGATGCGTCGAAATTCGCCGACAACGTGAAGGCGGGGCGTGCGTGCAAGCTGATGATGTGGGGCCAGTCGTGGATCGCGGACTATCCCGACGGCGAGGACTTCCTGCAGCTCGCGTATGGGCCGACGATCGGCGAGAACAACTACAGCTGCTACGCGTCGAAGGCCTTCGACGCGTTCTACGACAAGGCCCGCCTCATACCCGACTCCCCCGAGCGCAACCGGCTCTATCTCGAGATGACGCGGCAGCTCGAGGTCGACGGTGTCTGGCAATTTGGCGTATCCCGGTTGCGCAACGAGCTGATCTGGCCCTGGGTGAAGGGCTTCAAGAAACACCCGATTCTGCAGGCGGAATTCCTCTACATGGACATCGACAGGCGGTCGAAGTGATGCGAGGCAGGTTGTGGGTTGCCTCGCTCGCCGTGCTTGCGCTTGCGCTGGGGGCCATTCCGGACCGCACGCGCGCTGCGGCCGATCCGACCAAGGTGGTACGCCATGTGTTTCCGGCGGCCGAAACCGGCTTCGACCCTGCGTATGCGCAGGATCTCTACTCGGGGACGGTCGAGCAGGCGATCTTCGAGACGCTGCTCACGTACGACTATCTCGCGCGGCCCGCCAAGCTCGTGCCGCTCGCGGCTGAGACGCTTCCGGTGGTCACCGACGGCGGCAAGACGTACACGCTCAAGGTGCGCAAGGGCGTCTATTTCGCGCCCGACCGCGCGTTCAAGGGCGTTCGGCGCGAGCTCACTGCGGCCGACTTCGCGTATTCGCTGAAGCGCCTCGTCGACCCCAAGATCCAGTCGCCGCATGCGTGGCTGCTCGAAGGCAAGATCGTCGGACTCGACGAGCTCACCGCCGCGGCAAAGAAAAGCGGCACGTTCGATTACGACGCCAGGATCCCGGGCCTCGAAACCCCGGATCGCTACACGCTGGTGATCCGTCTCAAGGCCACGGATTTCAACCTGGCGTACGTGCTGGCACACGAGCCGACCTCCGCGGTCGCGCGCGAAGTGGTCGAGACCTACGCGGATGTCGCCGGCAAGGTCATGGACAACCCGGTCGGAACCGGTCCGTACCTGCTGAAGGAATGGGTGCGGAGCTCGAAGATCGTGCTCGAAGCGAATCCCGATTACCGCGGCTTCACCTGGGATTTCACTTCGGACGATCCTGCCGATCAGCCGCTCATCGCCCAGATGAAGGGCAAGCGGATGCCGCAGGTCGGCCGCGTCGAGATCAGCATCATGGAGGAGGACCAGTCGCGCCTGCTCGCATTCGAAAACGGCGAGCTCGACATCATGAACATGGAAGGACCGCTCGCGCCGAAGGTATTGAACGGCGGCGAGCTTCGTCCCGACCTCGCGAAGAAGGGTGTGAAGCTCTCGCGCTTCGTCGACCCGGAGATCAGCTACCACTTCTGGAACATGCGCGACCCGGTCGTCGGCGGCATGTCGCGGGAGAAGATCGCGCTGAGGCGCGCGATGGCGATGGCGTACGACGTCGCCGGTGAAGTGAAGGTGGTGCGCAACGGCCAGGCCGTCGAGGCGAAGTACCCGATTCCGCCGGGTGTGGTCGGGCACGATCCGGCGTATCGACCGGTTACCGAGTACGACCCGAAGCTCGCCAATGCGCTCCTCGACTACTTCGGCTACAAGAAGGGCGCCGATGGCTGGCGGACGCTGCCCGACGGCAAGCCGCTCCTCGTGCACTACACGTCGCGCCCCGACTCGCTGGGTCGCCAACAGGACGAGGCGTGGAAGAAGGCTTTCGACTTGATCGGCGTCCGGATGGAAGTGAAGAAGGAGAAGTTTTCCGACCAGCTCAAGATGGAGCGCCAGTGCAAGCTCCAGATGCGGACGGCGTCGTGGATCGCCGACTACCCGGACGCCGACAACTTCATGCAGCTCCTGTACAGCAAGAACATCGGCCAGCAGAACAACGCCTGCGCGGATATCCCCGAGTACGACCGCCTCTACGAGCGCTCGATCGCGATCCCGGATTCGCCCGAACGGAACCGGCTCTACCACGACATGACGCGGCTCATCGAGGTCTACGCCCCCTGGCGTCTCGATATCTCGCGCTATCGCAACATGCTCGTGCAGCCGCGCGTCTTAGGCTACAAGAAGCACCCGATCGTCCACTCGGAGTGGCAATTCATCGACGTCCTACCCAAAAGCTAGTATGTTGCGCGGGAGGTCGCCCGGGGCGACTTTTGGTCGTGGAGCAGGAGGAGAAAGGCAGTAACGCAGTCAAGCTGCGAGGCAGGAGCAGAGGAGACAACAAGACGACGAGCGGCCCGACCCGGCACCCCGGGTCGCGGCAGCCAGGCCGCGAGCGGGATGCCGTCCTCCACCCGGGACTCAAGCCCGTTCGAGGGCGCAACAGGAGGTCGCTCGGCCGGCTTGAGCTTGCCGCGGCGATCGAAGAGGAAATTTGCCGCGCGTGATCCGCGCGAAGGCGAGTTGAAGCGATCATGACCGCGTACATCATCCGCAGGCTCTGGCAGATGCTCCCGACGATGCTCGGGGTCGTGCTGCTGGTCTTCATCCTGTTCAACTGGGTCGGCGGCGACCCCGCGTATGTGCTCGCCGGCAAGATCTCGAATCAGGAGCAGATCGACAACATCCGGCGCCAGCTCGGCGTCGATCAACCGTATTACGTGCAGCTCGGGATCTTCCTGAAGCAGATCGTGACCGCGGATTTCGGCGCGAGCTGGAGCACCAACGAGAGGGTGTCGAGCATCCTGGTCACGCGCCTGCCGCCGTCGCTCACCGTGCTCGTGCCGCTCCTCATCCTCGAGACGCTGATCTCGATCGGGCTGGCGCTCGCGGTCGCCTATGTTCGCGGCTCGCTCACCGATCGGATGGTGATGATCGTGTGCACGATCGGTCTGTCGATCTCGATTCTCGTCTACATTATCGTCTTCCAGTACTTCTTCGCGTACAAGCTCGGCTGGTTCCCGGTCCAGGGATGGGGGGACAGCTTCTTCGAGAATCTCTTCGTCTACGCCTCGCTGCCGATCCTGATCGGCCTCACCGTGAGCATCGCGCCGAATCTGCGGCTCTACCGCACGTTCGTGCTCGACGAGATCAACCAGGATTACGTGCGCACGGCGCGTGCGAAGGGCGTATCCGAGAACCGCATCATGTGGGTGCATGTGCTGCGCAACGCCGCGATCCCGATCATCACGTACCTGATGGCGGGGCTGCCGGCGATTCTGCTCGGCTCCTTCCTGATCGAGCGCTTCTTTTCGATCCCGGGGATCGGCCGTGAAGTGATCCTCGCCGTCGAGCGCTCGGACTTCCCGGTGATCAAGGCGATTACCGTCTACGTCGCGTTCGCGACGATTGCCACCAACCTGCTGGCGGACCTGACCTACAAGGCCGTGGACCCGCGCGTGCAACTCAAGTAGGAGCGCGACATGGCCACCGACCTTGCCACCCTGCAATCCGGCGCACGCGTTGCGCCGCGCGAGATTCCGCATACCGTATCGCCAAGCTTGTGGGTGCTCGCCTGGCGCCGCCTGCGCTCGGATTACGTCGGCATGGTGTCGCTCGGCATCGTCGCCGCGTTTCTGGTGATGGTGATTCTGTCGGGGACGGGGTTGATCGCAAAGGACTGGTCGCGCGAAGTCGGCGTCAACTATGCGCCGCCGACGTTTCTCGGGGCGGACATCGAAGCCGAAAAGGCGGCCGCCAAGGAGAAGTCGGAAGCTGCGTCGACCGCGGCGGCGCCGGCGGAGGAGTACAAGTCGAGCGTCGTCGATCCGATCGGCGACGTGATCGCAGAGCTCAAAGGCCAGAAGCCGGCAACCGCTGGCGCGCCTGCGACTTCCGACGAGGGGAAGAGCGTTGACCCGCTCGCGGACGTCATGGCCGACATTCGCGCGGGGAAGACGGGCAGGGGCGAAGTCGCCGCAGAAGAACGTCGCGCAACGCTGCCGCTGGGCGGTGACAAATGGGGTCGCGATGTTCTCAAGAAGACGATCAAAGGCTCGGAGACGTCGATCTTCGTCGGCATCGCGGCCGCGCTGGTCGCCACGTTCCTCGGCACGCTGTTCGGCGCGATCTCCGGCTACTACGGGAAGTGGATCGACGACTTCTTCAACTGGTTCTACAGCATCTTCAGCTCGATTCCGTATCTGCTCCTGATCCTCGCTGTCGCGGCGGTGCTGCAGCAAAAGGGAATCATGACGATCGTCCTCATCCTCGGATTGACGGGTTGGACCGGGGTCTTCCGCCTGATCCGCGCCGAATACCTGAAGCACAAGGCGCGCGAATACGTGCAGGCGGCCGATGCGATCGGCGCGTCGAACGCGCGGCGCATGTTCGTGCACATCTTCCCGAACGTGTCGCACGTCGTGCTCGTCCAGGTGTCGATCCTCACCGTGGCGTTCATCAAGTCCGAGGTCATCCTGTCGTTCCTCGGCTTTGGCGTGCCGGTCGACGTCGTGTCGTGGGGCTCGATGCTCAATGAAGCGCAGAACGAGCTGATCCTCGGGAAGTGGTGGCAGCTCGTCGCCGCCGGTACGGCGATGGCGCTTCTCGTGACGGCGTTCAGCCTGTTCACCGACGCGTTGCGCGACGCGCTCGATCCGAAGCTGAAAGGGAGGGCCGGCGCATGAGCACGCAACTCGCCGGTGGTCCGCTCGTCAGCGTCCGCAACCTGCGGATCAAGTTCCGTCTCGACCGCCACACCGAGTTCGAGGCGGTCAAGGGTATCTCGTTCGATATCGCGAAAAACAGTACCGTCGCGCTGGTCGGCGAATCCGGGTCGGGCAAGTCGGTCACTTCGCTCGCCATCCTCGGGCTCCTGCCGCCCGAGAATTCGATCATCGATCCCGCAAGCGAGATCCGCTACGACGGCCGCAACCTGATCGGCCTGCCGATGATCGAGCTCCGGCAGCTCCGCGGCGCGGACATCTCGATGATCTTCCAGGAGCCGATGACCTCGCTCAACCCGGTGTTCACCTGCGGGTATCAGCTCGAGGAAGTGCTGAAGCTGCACATGGGGCTGACGGGCCGGCAGGCGCGCAAGCGCGCGATCGATCTTCTGCGCGAGGTTGGTATTCCGGAACCCGAGCGGCGCATCGACGCCTATCCGTCGCAGATGTCCGGCGGGCAGCAGCAGCGCGTGATGATCGCGATGGCCATCGCCTGCGAGCCCAAGCTCCTGATCGCCGACGAGCCCACCACCGCCCTCGACGTCACGATCCAGAAGCAGATCCTCGACCTGATCGCGGACCTCCAGAAGCGTCACCACATGTCGGTGTTGTTCATCACCCATGACCTGGCGGTCGTGGGTGAGATTGCTGACTACGTCGTCGTCATGCGCAACGGCGAGATCCGAGAGCAGGGCGTTGCCGCCGACGTGTTCGAACGGCCGAAGGATAGCTACACCAAGGCATTGCTGCGTTGCCGCCCGCAGCTCGACCGCCGCCCGGTCCGACTCCCGGTGATCGACGATTACATGGGCGACTCCGCGTCGGCGGACCATCCGGCTGGCTACTCGGAGAACCTGCGCCTGATGATGCGAGAGCGCACGCGTGGCGTGTCGGCTTCCGACCCCATCATTCTCGACGTCAAGAACCTCGGCAAGAGCTTCTACACGCGCGACGGGCTCGTCGGACGCCGCGAATTCAAGGCGGTGAAGGACGTGTCGTTCAAGCTGCCCAAGGGCAAGACCGTCGGGCTCGTCGGCGAGTCAGGTTCCGGCAAGACGACGGTCGGCCTGACCTTGATGCGCCTGCACGAAGCGACGACCGGCGAAGCGTTCTTCGAGGGCCAGGACATCCTGTCGATGTCGCCGCGCCGCTTCATGGACTACAAGCGGCGCATCCAGATCATCTTCCAGAATCCGTACGCATCACTCAATCCACGCTTCACGGTCGGGCAGATCCTCACCGAGCCCATGTTGATTCACGAGATCGGGTCGAATGCGCAGGAGCGCACCGACATGGCGTTCGAGCTGCTTTCGAAGGTCGGACTGCCCGAGGTGTCGTTCTACAAGTATCCGCACGAATTCTCGGGTGGACAACGGCAGCGGATCGCGGTCGCCCGCTGCCTCACCATGAAGCCCGACATCCTGATCTGTGACGAGTCGGTCTCCGCGCTCGACGTCTCGGTGCAGGCGCAGGTGCTGAATCTGCTGCAGGATTTGCAGGACGAGTACGGACTGTCTTACATCTTCATCTCGCACGACCTCGCCGTCGTCAAGTACATCTCCGACCAGGTGATGGTGATGAACGAAGGACAGATCATCGAGATGGCGAATTCCGACGAGATCTACCGGCATCCGAAGCAGCCGTATACGCAGAAGTTGTTGGCGTCCATCCCCAAAGGGTGGCATGCGGACTGAACGTCGCCGACCCCTGCCTCGGGGGTCAGCGCCGTGCTAGCTGGTGGGCCGCGTCCGTCGGGCGCAATGAATCGGATGGCGATCGCGATCGACGTCCTACGGGCAAGGGACCGTGGGGCACTCGTCGCCCCGCGCGCGCCACCATCGAGCCCAACGGCTCGTGACGACGTCGGGGCGCACCGTCATCAAGGCAAGCCGCCCGCAGTGAAGCGACGGCAAGTGCGCGCCGTCTCTACAGCGTAAACGCCATCTCCTTCACGAGCGCGCCTGGCAGCGCGGCCGACGACAGCACGCGCGAGCCGTAGCTCGACGAGTCGAGCAGGAGCTCGGTTTCATCGGTGAGCGCTTCGAGGTTTTCGCCCAGCATCCGGTAGAGCGTGTCGTCGAAGCGAAGCACGTTGACCGGCGCGACGATCCGCCCGTCTTCCACCCAGAACGTCGCGAAGCGCGTCATGCCTGTCATGCGACAGGCCGTGCGGTCGGAATAGTTGAGGTACCACAGGTTGCCGACGTACAGGCCCGTTCCGAGCGCTGCGAGCGCGTCCTTCGCGGGCAGCGTTCCGGGCGCCATCGACAGCGCTTCGGGGGCTTCGCTGCCGTTGGCGCCGTTCGTTGGCAGGCCAAATTCGCGCGCGGTGCGTGGCGACACCAGCGACCCGACGAGCGATCCAGAGTCGATCAGCGGAACCCGGGCCGGTCGCGTGAACCCGTCGCTCTGGAACGCCGGCGCGACGCCGGCACTCGTGTCCTCGCTCAGGCTGACACGCGGGTCGAGCCGCGCGCCGGTCTGCATCCGCGTCAACGCGCTTTGTTTGGTCGCGAGGGCGCGCCCGGAGAATCCACCCCAGCACAAAAGCTGCGCGATCTCTTCCATTGCGCTCGGCGTGAGATAGGTCCGGAACCGGCCCGGCTCGAGTGATTTCGGCGCGCGGCTGATCAGCGCAAGGCGCTCGCGCGCGTCGGCCATCTTGTGATCGAGCGTCGCGCGATCCCAGTCGAATCCCGCGTAGCTCGACTTCACCGCCTTGTCCGCGCGGTGATACAGGCTCCACTGCAGATTGAAGGTCGTCGCCACGTGCCAGTTCGTCTGGCCTTCCGAGTTCGCGAAGCCGCGGTACACGGGGCCCGCCGCGAGCAGGCCGACCAGATCCTCGCCGCGCGCGCCCTCGAGTACCTGGTCGACGATCTCGCTCGAGGGCGGCAATCCGCCGGCGCGCTCGACGCTCGACGACGCCACGACATCCGGGAGCATGAGGTGTGGATCGTCGGCAAGTTCGGGCAACGCCGCGCGCAGACCGGAAAGCGCTGCGCGGATCTCCGGCGTGTCGCGCATGACATCGCCCGTGAGCGACATCGTGTGCTCGGTGTGGCGCGCGCCGCGGATGAGGCGAATGCGGAGATAGCGCTGCGCGACGAAGCCGGGCTGGCGCACCTTGCCGCGATTCAGCCGCACGAAGTCGCTGTCCTCGGCGGCGAACCAGACCGTGAACCGCTCGCCTGCCTGAAGCTCGCGCCGCAACACCGCCGCGAGCTCGCTGAAGTACGTTTCCATCGTCGTCATGGCGCCTAGCCCTCCCCGCCGAAGACGTCGACGTCGGTGAAGACGCACGCGGGCGAGGCGTGCCCGACCCGAATCGTCTGCGATGGCTCGCCCTTGCCGCAGTACGGCGTGCCCAGCACCTGGAACGTGCTCGCATCGCCGACGCGCGCGAGGCTGCGCCAGAAGTTGGCGCTGATGCCGCGATAGTTCGGGTTCTTGACGACGTGCTTCAACGTCCCGTTCTCGATCACCTGCGCCCGCTCGCAGCCGAACTGGAACTTGTTGCGCGAGTCGTCGATTGACCACGAGCAGTTCGCTTCCATCAGGACGCCGCGGTCGATGCCGGCGATCATCTCACCGAGGGTCGCATCGCCGGGCTCGATGTTGAGATTCGCCATCCGGTCGATGGGCGGTCGATTCCAGCCGTCGGCGCGCGAGTTCGCGACGCCCGGAAGTCCGGCGCGTGCCTGCGAGATCGAGCCCCCGAGCGGGCGCTCGAGGATCCCGTCGCGGATCAAGTAGGTTTTCTCGGCCTTCGTGCCGTCGTCGTCGAAGGCGTAGCTTGCGAGCTCCTCGGGACGCGTCGGGTCGAAGGTCACGTTCAGGAGCTTCGAGCCGTACTGATAGCTGCCGAACATGTCGGGTGTGACGAAGCTCGTGCCCGCGAAGTTGCGCTCGTCGCCCAGGATGCGGTCGAGCTCGAGCGGGTGGCCGATCGACTCGTGGATCTGCAGGATCATCTGGTCCGGCATGAGCAGGGCGTCCATGCGACCCGATGGGCAGTTGGGCGCGGCGAGCAACTCGAGTGCTTCTTCCGCGACGCGACGCGCCCCGCCCTCGAATCCGAAGCGCGCGAGGACCTCGATGCCGCCCTGCTGACACACGCCCCGCGGGCCGTTGAGCGAGCGGCGCTGCGTCTCCCCGTCCTCGTGTGCGACGACTTCGATGTTGGGCAGGATGAACCGGTAACGCTGGACGATATCGCCACCCGCACTGGTGACGAGTCGATGAACCGCGGCGCGCACGTCCACCATGGCTTCCCAGTCGACGATGCGGGGATCGATCGCGGCATCGCGCGAGGCTTCCTGCAGCATGTCGTACCACTCGCGGCGGCTTGGGAGCGGCGTCGCGAGCGAGGGGGACGCGTACTCGCCGCGGACGGCGGGACGCGGGAGCGATCGCGAGTCGATGAGCGAGATCTGCGCGCTCGCGCGCGCCCAATCCGCGGCGCGGGCGAGCGCCGCCTTGAGCCCCGCAGGCGACGTGTCGCCGGTCGCGGCGTAGCCGTAGCCGCCGTCGAGATAGACGGTCGCCATGGCGCCGCGATCGGAAAGCGTCGCGTACGGTTGCGGGATGTGCTTGCGCACGCAGAACGTCTCGCACGTCTCGTGGACGAAACGCAGGGACCAGAAGTCGGCCTTCACGTCGAAGGCGGGGAGGGGGCCGTCGAAGGGCATGGGTTCCAGGTGGTCGATGGCAGAGTGGTCGTTATGAGCCGCACGCATGCGAAGCCGGGGCTGCTCCGACTGCGGCGCCTTCGTGGGGGATTACCGCTAAGCTGCGGAAAACCAACAATTATCGCGCAGCTCGCGGTTGGACGCTACCTTCCGGTAGGCAAAGGCGTTGGCCCGTCCGATCCGAATTGCTCGAGCGCACTCCCGGTCACCCGGGCAATCCGCCAGTCCGGCATGACCGTGGCGCCGAGCGCACGATAAAACCGGAGCGCAGGTTCGTTCCAGTCCAGTACAGCCCACTCGAAACGACCGCATCGCCGCTCGCGCGCGATCGCGGCGACGGCGAACAGCAGCCGGCGGCCGATGCCGCGGCCGCGGTGCTCGGGGTGGACGAACAGGTCTTCCAGCCAGAGGCTCCGCCGGCCGAGGAAGGTGGAGAAAGTATGAAAAAACAGCGCGAAACCGACGATTTCGCCATTAAAGCCTGAAATTCTCGCGACGAGCGCTTCGGCGGACGGTTTGGGGCCAAACAGGGCCTCCGCGAGATCGGCTTCGGTCGAAACGCAGATTTCGGAGAGCCGCTCGTAGTCTGCAAGTGCGCGAATGAGACGCGTGAGCCCGGGGATGTCCCCGCGCTTGGCAGACGCAACCTCGTAGCCCGCGTGCGTCATCGCAGCGTGCGCCCCGATGTCGTTGGACACCGTTCGTCGCGTGCGAGCCGGCCCTCGCAAGCAGGGGGAATAAAACCCTCCGACCGCTGTGCCAAGTCGGTGCCGGATGAGAGCCGCGCCGGCACCGACAAATCACCGGTCCGCTCACCCTGGCCGCCTTCCCACACGTCGCATTCTCCGATTAACCCGCCGCCCGATTGGCGGATTTGCAACACAAATGCCCGGCCATTGTAACAATCGCGGCGTTTTGATTGCCGGCAAAAAACGCGGTGTTGTAAGGTTTCGGTGTGTGTTGAGAAAAGCCGACATAACGTCGCTTTCCATAACACTTTCTCTGGGGGTTCCAAATATGAAATTCCAACGCAGGAAGGTTGCGTCGGCGCTCGCATACACGCTGAGTGCCGGAAGCGCGGCGGCGCTGATCGCGGCGCCGGCGATCGCTGCCGACATCAAGGTGGAAGTGACGGGGTCGAACATCAAGCGCGTGGAAGGCGAAGGCGCGCTGCCGGTGCAGACCATCACTGCAAGGCAGATCCAGGAGGGGGGCTTCCAGGACACGTTCGAGCTGCTGCAGTCGATCAGCGCGAACCAGTCGTTCGGCAGCTTCAACCCCGCGGGCGGTGAAGGCACGACGCTGGTCGGCTTCACGGGCGCGTCGTTGCGCGGCCTGGGGTCGCAGCGCACCCTGGTGCTGTTGAACGGTCGCCGCGTCGCACCGTACGCGTTGGCGAACACGACCTCGCCAAGCTCGGCGTCGGTCGACTTGAGCTCGATTCCGATCGCCGCGATCGAGCGGGTGGAAGTGCTGAAGGACGGCGCGTCCGCGATCTACGGTACGGATGCGATCGCGGGCGTGATCAACTTCATCCTGCGCAAGGACTACACGGGCGTGGACGTGGGCTTCAGCTACCTGGATACGCAGGACGGCGGGGGCTCGGATGGCCGCGCCTGGGGCGTGTTCGGGGTGGGCGATCTCGCCAAGGACAAGTACAACTTCATGATCCTCGGCGAGTACGACGATCAGAAGAGCCTGCGGGCGATCGATCGCTCGATCTCGAAGACGTCGTTCCTTCCGGATTTGGGCCGGAACCGGACGTCGGGCAACACCATTCCGTCCAACATCACGATTCCGGGCGTGCCGGGCACAAAGAATCCGGGATACCCGACCTGCCTGCCGCCGTTCTCGTTCGCGACGACGCCCTTTTCACCGGGCCAGTGCCGGTTCGACTACGCGGCGACGATCGACACGATCCCGCCGGCACAGAAGGGTTCGATCATCGGCAGCTTCATCTGGCAGTTCAACCCCGACAACCAGGCCTACCTCGAAGGCTCGTACTTCCACGGCGACTACGTTCAGCGGATCTCGCCGACACCAGTATCGAGCGCGTTCACGATCAACCCGACGATCATGACCCCGGCGAACCCGTTCTATCCGGCGGCGTACATTGCGAGCCTGGGCGGGGATCCAACCAAACCGGTGCAGCTGTCCTACCGCGCGTTGGAATTCGGACCGCGGACGGACGAGGCGATCAGCGAACAGTATCGTGCGGTTGCGGGGCTGCGGGGTGTCGTCTACGGATGGGACTACAACCTCGACTTCAACTACACCGCCAACAAGACGACCGACACCTATACGGACGGCTACCTGAGCGAAACGCGCTTCCTGCCGCTGCTGGCCAACGGTCCGATCAACCCGTTCGGGTTCAACACCGCGGCCGCGATCGCCGCCGGCAACGCGGCTCACATCACCGGCCAAGCGTCGGACAACAAGGCATCTCAATACGGCATCGAAGGCAAGATCTCGAACGACATCTGGAAGCTGCCGGCCGGCAACATGGCGGCGGCGATCGGCTTCGAGTGGCGGCGGGAATCCCTGGAGCTCATCAACGCCGACTTCCTGAACTCAGGTGACATCATCGGCGGCGCAGGCGCGATTCCTTCTCTGCCCACGGTCTATAACAACGTAACCTCGGTCTACGGCGAGTTGAACATCCCGATCCTGACCACGTTGGAGGCCAACGCGGCAGTGCGCTACGACCACTATCAGGACGTCGGCAGTACGTGGAACCCGAAGTTCTCGCTGCGCTGGCAGCCCACCAAGAATCTTCTGTTCCGCGGCTCGATCGGCAAGGGCTTCCGCGCGCCGACGCTCTCCGACCTGTTCCAGCCGACATTACGGACGACCACGGCCAACGCGTTCGACGACCCGCTGCGCTGCCCGACGACGCAGTCGGTCTTCGACTGCCAGCTGCAGTTCAACGCACTGCAGGGCGGCAACCCTGCGCTCAAGCCCGAGAAGTCGACGCAGTACAACTACGGCGTCGTCTACGACACACCGGAGCTCAAGCTCGGCGACTACTCGCTCGGCACGATGTCGTTCGGCCTCGACTACTACTGGATCAAGATCACCGATGCGCTGACGCCACTCACCGCGGACACGATCTTCGGCAATTACAACGCGTACACGCAGTACGTGGTGCGCGGCCCGCCGACGCCGGATTACCCGACGCTGCCGGGCCCGATCCAGTACGTGCTGCAGACGACGTTCAACTTCGGGAAGCAGTATACGAACGGGGTCGACGTCGAGGCGACGTGGCGGCTGCCGACGAAGTACGGCAACTTCACGACCAACTTCAGCGGCACCTATTTGAACGACTGGACGCAGGTGCAGCTCGACGGCACCTATCCGAATTTCGCCGGCACATCGGGCTCGCCGAACGGCGCACTCTCGCGCTGGCGGCATTACCTGACGTTCAACTATTCGAACGGACCATGGGGCGCAACGGTCGCACAGACGTTCCAGAATGGCTACACCGAAACCTACATCTCGGACACGACGGGCGACACGGTCTCGCGGCGGGTCGGAACCTATTCGATCTGGGATCTTCAGGGCCGTTACACCGGCATCAAGAATACGACGGTCGCCCTCGGCGTGAAGAACATCTTCAATCGCGCGCCGCCGGTGGCGGGCGGTGTCGGGACGTTCCAGTTCGGCTACGACGCCTCATACGGGGATCCGCGTGGCACGCAGTATTACGGCATGATCAACATCGGGTTCCACTGATCGTAGCCTGGCAGGTGCAACGAAGCGGGCGGGGGCTTTCCCCCGCCTTCTTCTTTGGAGACGTGCAAAGCGTTGATCGCTCGATCGCCCAGGGGCGAGAATGCGCAATCGCCCAGCCCCAGAAGGAGTCGCCCGATGTCTGCGCCGACCTTCCACATGATCGGCGGCGCGCCCGATCCGGTCGCGCCGTTCAGTCACGCCGTCGAAGCGGACGGCTGGGTGTTCGTGACCGGGCAGATGCCGTTCACCGGCACGTCGAACACATCGCCGTATCCGGAATCGATCGAGGAGCAAACGCACCAGGTGATGCACAACCTGGTGACGGTTCTCGAAGGATGCGGCCTCCGGCTCGCGGACGTGGTGCAGGCGCGCATCTACCTTCGCCATTTCGACGAGGACTACATGCGCATGAACGCGGTCTATGCGACATATTTTCCCGAGGGCAAACGGCCGGCGCGCACGTGCATCGGCGTGTCGGGGCTCGCCCGCGGTGCACGCGTCGAAATCGACATGGTTGCACGCCGTGACGTCTGACGGCGGATAACGACCCTTGGATTGGTCGCGGCATTGCGAATGGCTTCGCTCGCGATCCAGCGCCCAATCACCGATTTTCGCTGGGCCGGCGCTGTCCGCTGAGCCCGCGGCTGTCGGCTCGCGGGCCCAGGAAACTCGTTTACTGCTGGAAGAGATCGAGTTGCCGTTCGCCGGCAGCCGTCTTCGGCGGACGAAAGTGTGAGGTATCCATGCCGACGTGCGAGCGACCGGCCCGGTCACCAGGATGCGAAAGCCCGAGACGGCGGCAGGCGACGACGAAGCGCTGCTCGATCAGGCGCGCGTACTCGCCGGCGCCGCGCATGCGGACACCGAACTGCGCGTCGTAGTCGCGGCCGCCGCGCAGGTTCTGCACGATGCTCATCACGTGCTCGGCGCGCAGCGGATAGTGCTCGGCAAGCCACGCGCGGAACAGCGGCGCCACCTCGAGCGGCAGCCGCAGGATGATCCAGCCGGCATCGCTTGCACCGTTTGCCGCCGCGGCTTCGAGTATCGCCTCGAGATCGCGGTCGTTGAGCTGAGGGATCACCGGCGCCGTGAGCACGCCGACCGGAACCCCGGCCTCCGACAGGGTCTTGATCGTCTGCAACCGCCGATGGGGCGCGGCGGCGCGTGGCTCGAGTGTGCGCGCGAGCTTGGGATCGAGCGTCGTGATCGATATATACACGCGCGCCATGTTCTTCCTGGCCATCGGCGCGATCAGATCGAGATCGCGCTCGACGAGCGACCCCTTGGTCACGATCGAGAACGGGTGTTCGCATGCCGAGAGTACTTCCAGGATCGAGCGCGTCACCTTCCACTCGCGCTCGATCGGCTGATACGGGTCGGTGTTGGAGCCGAGCGCGATCGGATCGCAGACGTAACCGGGCTTGGAGAGCTCGGCCGACAACAGCTTCGCCGCGTTCGGCTTCGCAAAGAGCTTCGTCTCGAAGTCGAGGCCGGGCGACAGATCGAGATACGCGTGCGATGGTCGCGCGTAGCAGTAGATGCAGCCGTGCTCGCAGCCCTGGTACGGATTGATCGACTGCGTGAACGGAATGTCGGGCGAGTCGTTGCGCGCGATGATCGTGCGCGCCGGCTGGATCGTGACGACGGTCTTGGGGGTTTGCGGCGCTTCGGCGTCGGCGTCCGCCGTCGACCAGCCGTCGTCGAACGCTTCGCGCTCGTCGCGGCGAAACCGATTCTGCGGACTGTAGGTCGCGCCGCGGCCCTTCAGCGGTCCTGCCGGTTTGTCCAATCCTGCACCTTCATGCGGTCAGCGCGGCGTCGAGCGTGATCGTGGCGTTGAGCACCTTCGACACCGGGCAGTTTGCCTTCGCCTGAGCCGCCGTCTCGCCGAACTTGGCGGCGTCGATGTTGGGGACGCGCGCACGCGTCAGCAGATGCACAGCGGTGATCGTCCATGCCCCGCCGACCTGGTCCATGGTGAGCTGCGCCTCGGTTTCGATCGCTTCCGCGGTGAAACCCTGATTGTTGAGGGCGAACGAGAGCGCCATCGTGAAGCATCCGGCGTGAGCGGCAGCGATCAGCTCCTCGGGATTCGTGCCCTTGCCGTCGCCGAAGCGGGCCTTGAACGTATAGGGAACGTCCGCAAGCGTTCCGCTTTGCGTTGAAAGCGTCCCAGTGCCGTCCTTTGCGGTGCCCTGCCAGCGAGCGGTGGCCTTGCGTTGCATCGTCTACTCCCCAAAGTGAAAGTTCACCGGGTTTCTTGCCGAAACCTTGTGACGTAAGTCTAAGCCCTTTGCGCTGGCGGGAGAAGCCGGGAAGATTGCCCAAGCCTCTTGCGCTACCATTCAACCGCGCGCGAATCGTTACCACCCACCCTCGCCGATGCCCAAGCCCAAGAGTCACGGTTTCGACACATTATCGCTGCACGCCGGCGCCCGACCCGATCCCGCTACCGGCGCTCGTGCGACGCCGATCTATCAGAGCTCGTCGTTCGTATTTCCCGACGCCGACTACGCCGCGGCGCTGTTCAACATGGAGCGCGCGGGGCATGTCTACTCCCGCATTTCGAATCCGACCTGCGCGGTACTCGAGGAGCGAATCGCTGCGCTCGAGGGCGGCATCGGGGCGATCGCAACCGCGAGCGGGCAGGCGGCGATGCATCTCGCGATCGTGACGCTGCTGGGTGCGGGCGCGCACATCGTGTCCTCGCGTGCGCTGTACGGCGGCTCGCACAATCTTCTGGATTACACGCTGCCGCGCTTCGGGATCGAGACGACGTTCGTCGATGCGCGCGACGTCGATCAATGGCGTGCGGCGATCCGGCCGACGACCCGGCTCCTGTTCGGTGAGACCTTGGGCAATCCGGGGCTCGATGTGCTCGACATTCCGCGCATCGCGGCGCTTGCGCACGACCATGGACTTCCGCTCCTCATCGACTCCACGTTCACGACCCCGTGGCTCATGCAGCCGTTCGAGCACGGTGCGGATCTCGTCTTTCATTCCGCGACCAAGTTCCTGTCCGGGCACGGTGTCGTCATCGGGGGTTTGCTCGTCGATTCCGGCAAGTTCGACTGGGACCAGCCGGCGGCGCGCGGCAAGTTCCCGACGCTGACCGCGCCGTACCCTGGCTTTCACGACATGGTCTTCGCCGAGGAATCGACGACGGCGGCATTTCTGCTCCGCGCGCGGCGCGAGGGCATCCGCGATTTCGGCGCATGCATGGCGCCGATGACGGCGTTCCAGATCCTGCAGGGGATCGAAACGCTGCCGCTGCGAATGGCGAAGCACGTGGAGAACACGCGCCGTGTCGTCGCGTTCCTGCGGCAGCATTCGTTCGTTGGTGCCATCGGCTACCCTGAACTTCCCGAGCACCCGGACCAAGCGCTTGCGCAACGCCTGCTCCCGCGCGGCTGCGGCGCGGTCTTCAGCTTCGATCTCAAGGGGACACGCGAGCAGGGCCGGCGCTTCATCGAGTCGCTGCGGCTGTTCTCGCATCTCGCCAACGTCGGCGACGCGAAGTCACTGGTCATTCATCCGGCGTCGACGACGCACTTCCGGATGTCGGCCGAGGATCTCCGGCGCGCCGGCATCACCGAGGGCACGATCCGGCTGTCGATCGGACTCGAGGATGCGAGCGATCTGATCGAAGACTTGAGCCGGGCGCTCTACGCGGCAGGAAAAGCCTGATGCGTCTTGCGGTCGCCGGTAAGGACGTGTACGCCTACACCGGAACGCGCGCATTCGACGCGTCGCGCCCGACAATCCTGTTCGTGCACGGCGCGGCGAACGACCACAGTGTATTCGCGCTGCAGTCGCGCTACTTCGCGTACCACGGTCACAACGTCCTTGCGTTGGACCTCCCGGGTCATGGTCGCTCGAGTGGATTGGCCCTTGCGAGCGTCGAAGCGATCGCGCAATGGCTCGTCCAGGTGGCTGATGCGATCGGCGTGCCGAAGGTTGCGCTCGTCGGCCATTCGCTCGGATCGCTCGCCGCACTCGAGTGCGCCGCGCGCTCGCCCGATCGCGTTGAAAAGCTCGCGCTCATCGCGCCGGCGGCGCCGATGCCGGTGAGCGACGATCTGCTCGCCGCCGCCGCGCACGACGAACCACTCGCCTACGCGCTGATCAACGGCTGGTCGTACAGCGCAGGCAAGCAGCTCGGCGGCAACACCTGGCCGGGCGTCTGGCTGATGGGCAACGCACTGCGGCTCATGGAACGCTCGCCGAACGGGGTGCTGTCGACCGATCTCGTCGCGTGCAATACCTATATGAACGGAGTCGAGGCGGCGAAGGTCGTGCGCTGTCCGGCGCTCGTCGTGCTTGGCGCGCGCGATATCATGGCGCCAGCGAAATCGGCGGCAGCGCTGATCTCCGCGCTGCCGAACGCGCAAACGCGAACGTTGCCCGACACCGGCCACGCGCTGATGGCAGAGCAGCCGGACCAGGTGCTCGACACCTTGCGCGGGTTTCTCTAACCCGATGTCGTCATCCTTTCGCCGGGACCCAACCGTGACGACGACGCAGGAGGCACCATGGCGGAGATCGAGCGTCAGGACACGGGCCTTGCCGCAATTCGCTCAGTCCCGCTCGCAGCGCCCTTTGGCTGGCTGAAGGCCGGGCTGGCCGACGCGCTCGCGCACCCCGGGCCGAGCCTCTTCTACGGCGTGTGCTTCGCGCTGATGGGCGCGGCAATCTACGTGACGCTCAAGCACGCGTATCAGTACGTGTCCGCGCTCGTGACCGGATTTTTCATCGTCGGCCCGTTCCTCGCGATCGGCCTCTACGATCTCTCGCGGCGGCGCGAGCGCGGCGAGCCGGTTGTGCTTGCGCATTCGCTCGACGCGTGGCGGCCGAACGTCGGATCGATTGGGATCTTCGCGCTCGTGCTTGCGGTGATCCTGCTCGTTTGGGCGCGTGCTTCGCTCATCGTGTTCGCGCTGTTTTACACGAGCTCGATGCCGACGCTCGATACCTTTCTCGCGCAGGTCTTCTCGCTCGAGAACGTCGAGTTCCTGCTGGCGTACGCGTGCGTCGGCGGCTTCTTCGCTGCCCTGGTGTTCGCGATCAGCGTCGTCGCGATTCCGATGATGCTCGACCGGAACACCGACGGCATCGTCGCCGCGCTGACGAGCCTCAAGGCGTGCTCGACCAATCCCGGCCCGATGCTGGTGTGGGGCGCGCTGATCGTGCTGCTCACCGCGGTCGGCTTTGCGCTCTGCTTTGCCGGCCTGGCGATCACCGTACCGATCATCGGCCACGCATCGTGGCACGCGTATCGGGCGCTCGTGGAAAAGTAGGGGTCGGACTCGACCTTCCCTTGCATCCGGTCGTTCTTCGACCCGAAGCGCAAATCGAATCTGCCTATTCCATCCCTTTCCTGCTCTAGTCGTCCGTCTTCCACTTGATCGAGCAACCCACTGCGGGTTGCTGATCGGAGGGCGCCGCTCGTCCCTGGGCCACGGCCACCATTGCATCGTAGAGCTCGCGTCTGGCGTTGGGATCGGACGAGCGCCCCGAGGCGTCGAGGCGGCCGTGGTACGCGAGCTTGAGATCGCGATCGAAGCCGTAGAATTCCGGCGTGCATACCGCGTCGTACGCGCGCGCGATGTCCTGCGACTCGTCGAAGACGTACGGAAAACCGAAGCGATGCTGCGCCGCGAATTTCTTCATGTTGTCGAACGAGTCCTCGGGGTAGACCTTTCCATCGTTGCTGCTGATGGCGATGCTGCCGATGCCCTGTCCCTTGAGATCGGCCATGTCGCGGACGATCTTGTCGACCACCGCCTTCACGTACGGGCAGTGATTGCAGATGAACATCACGACGACTCCATTGGGGCCGCGGACCTTGTCGAGCGAGTAACTTTTCCCGTCGACACCGGGGAGATCGAATGCGGGAGCCTGGGAGCGGAGCTTGAGGCCGGGTGCGAGCGTTGCCATGGAAGACCTCCGAAAATCGCTGGCGATGCCGTGAGACAATCGTACGCGGGGTGTCGACAGTCGCTCGCGAGGGCGAGTATCGTGCGCCGAATTTGCGACTCGTCATACTAGCACCGTGAGTGCTCCCGTCGCGCCGCGTATTTATTGCGTGGGCACCTTCGCTCTCGCGGCAGGCTCGACGATCGAGCTGCCTCCGGCTGCGGCGCGCCACCTGGCCGCGGTCCGGCGCATGCGTGCCGGCGATGCTGTGACGCTCTTCGACGGCACCGGCGGCGAGTATCCGTCGATGATCGTGCGCGCCGACCGCAGCCGCGTCGAGGTCCGCGTCGAATCGCACCTCGCGGTCGAGCGCGAAGCGCCGCACCCGATCACGCTCGTGCAGGCGGTGATCGTCGCGGACCACATGGACCTCATCGTGCGCAAAGCGGTCGAGCTCGGCGTGATGGCCATCGTGCCGGTTGCTGCCGAGCGGAGTCAGCGCGTCGCCGACGATCGCGCGATCAGGCGTGCCGAACACTGGCGGGAGATCGCGATCGCCGCGTGCGAGCAGTGCGGGCGCAACCGGATTCCGGTAATCGCCGACGTGACGCTGCTTGCGAAGTGGACGGCGGAGCTTGGCCGCCAGCCCGTGCCTGCGGCGGTGCTCGATCCCGGCGCTGCCCAATCGCTTGCGACGACGCTCAAAGAGGGGATCCCGCGCGTCGTCGTCGTCGGCCCCGAGGGCGGACTCACACAGGAAGAGGTTGCCGCGCTGGTGGCGGTCGGCGCGAAGCGCTGTCATCTGGGGCCGCGGACATTGCGCGCCGAGACTGCGGCCATCGCGACGCTCGCGACGTTCAACGCCGTCGTCGGCGACGCGGCTTGAATCGCATTTACTTCGTCGCTGCTGTGGGCGTGGTATCTCCGGCGACCAGGATGCTGCAGCGGACACGCTCGATCAGCATCGAGTCGACGGCGCCGCGCCACCAGCGCAGTGCGAATTTCTTGCTGCGGCGATGGCCGACGATCAGAAGATCGATGCCGAGCGTCGTCACCATGCGCGAGAGCACGTCGACCGGCTCCCCGTCCTGAAGGTGGGTGGTCACGTTGAAGCCGCGCTCGATGAGAGCCGCCGCGGCGTCCTTCAAATCCGCCTCCATACGCGACCGGTCGACCGCGAGTGCAGGCTCGGGAACGAACTCGCCGGCCAAAAGATAGGGGGACGGGTCGTGGAGCACGCAGACCAGATGGATCTCGCGTCCCGAGACCTGGATCAGGTGCGCGCATTCGTCTACGGCGAGCCGCGATTCGGGCGAGCCGTCGAAAGCCACCAGGATCTTCCGGTACATGTTCACCTCCTCGCGATCCAGCCGGCGGGCACCAGGGCTAACGCGAACGCCAGCGTTACGATAGCAAAGCACTCGTGGAAGGCCGCCCCCGCGGCGCCCAGGCCGTGAACGTCGAGACGCCACTCGAGGATCACGGCCAGCAGGTTGACGCCGACGGCACCCCCCAGCTGTCGCACGAAATTCACCGCGGCCGAAGCGTACGCCAATTCGGTGCCGGAAAGCGAGTGAACCGCCCCGACGTTGAGCGCCGGGATCAGCAAGCCCAGCCCGACGCGGCCGATCACGAGCCAGGCGGCGAGGACGACGAAACCGGTGGTCGCGTCGGCGAGCGCGAGGAGTAGGCTCGACAGCGCGAACAGGATGAGACCGGCCTGGATAATGCGGCGCGGCGACAGGCGATCGGACAGACGACCGCCGAAAGCAATAGCGACCGCAAGCGCGAGGCCCGGCGGCAACAGCAAGTAACCCGCGCGCGATGGCGTGAACGACGCGATATCCTGGACGAACACCGGAATGAGGTAGGTCGATCCGAACAACCCGGCACCGTAGGCGAAGGCGACCAGCGTCGCCCCGATGAAGGCCCGGTGCTCGAACAGGTTGAGCGCGATCAGCGGCGACGGGGCACGACGCTCCCAGGCGATGAATCCAATGGCAATCGCGATTCCCCCTGCGGCGAGGCCGAGCGCGCGAACCGAGAGCCAGCCCGCGTGATTTCCGACGACCGGAACGTTCAGCAGCGCCGCGAGCCCGGCCGTCAGGAGCAAGGTGCCGACGGCGTCGAACGCCCGCCGCGGGTGTCCGTGCGCACGCGCGAGTGCCTTGAGCGCAATCAGGATCCCCGCAATGCAAAAGGGAAGCGGCAGCAGGAAGATCGAGCGCCAGCCGAAGCTTTCGACGGGCACGCCGCCGATCGCGGGTCCGATCGCCGGTGCGAGCACGATGCCGAACCCGAAGAGCCCCATCGCGCGCCCGCGCTCGTTCGGCGGGTAGACGCGGAATAGCGCGACCATGGCGAGCGGTTGCAGGACGCCGGCGGCAGCGCCCTGCAGGATGCGCGCAGCGATCAGCGTCGGCGCGTTGCCACTCAGCGCCCCCAGGATCGACGCCGCCATGAAGAGCGAGAGCGTGGCGACGAATGTCGTGCGCTCGCCGAAGGATTCGATCAGCCACGCGGACGTGAGCATCGTCGTCGTCGTGGCCGCGAGAAAACCGGTCGCGATCCACTGCAGCGTGTCGTGGCCGATCGCGAGCTCGCGCATCAGCGCGGGAAACGCGACGTTGATGATCGTCGCCGAAAGAATCGTGGAGATCGTCCCGAGCATCACGGTCGCGACGACCAGCAGCCGTTCGCGTCGCGCGGCGGACGAACCGTGAGCGGACATGCGCCGTCGCCTCGAGAAAAAGCGACCTGAGAGAGTTGTTACAGCGCCGGCGCGCGGATCGGACGCCCGGCAACATCGAGCGCCAGAGCGGTGAGCGCCTCCCAGGCGTTGCCGTCGCCCAGGCCCTTCGCCAGCGCGTCAAGACGCGCGAGCTCCGCGAGGAGCGTCGGCATTCGCGTGCGCGGGATGCGCCGTTGCGCGCGCTCGAGCGCGTTCTGTCGCCGGCCCCAGGCGCGCGCATTGCGCACGGCGGTCGCGAGAGGAATGCCCAATGCCAGCGCATCCTGCACGCCGGCGAGCGCGTGCAGGTCCTCGCCCAGCTGCCACAAGATGCGCGTGATCGCTTCGCCTTCCGCTTCGAGCACCGACAGGATGCGGACCACGCGCTCCGCATCGCCGCCAAGCCACGCCTCGGACAATTCGGAAACGTCGAAGCGCGCGACATCCGCCACCGCGCTCTCGACGTCCGCAAGCTTGAGCTCGCCTTGCGGCAGCAGCAATCCGAGCTTGTCGATTTCCTGGCGCGCTGCGAGCAGGTTGCCCTCGCAGTTCTCGGCGAGAAATGCGAGCGTGTCGTCCGACCCGTGCTGACCCTGCGCTTTCAGCCGCGCGGCGATCCACGCCGGGAGCTGGTCGCGCTCGACCGGGTAGATCGGGATGACGACGGCGCTCTCCGCCAGCGCAACGAACCAGGGTGCGTTCTGTGCCGCACGGTCCATCCGCGGGAGCGTGATCAGCGTGACGTTGTCGGCGTTCGGCGTCGAAGCATAGCGCTCGAGGGCTTTCGCGCCGTCGGGGCCGGGCTTGCCCGAAGGAATCCTGAGATCGACGAGCTTGCGCTCGCCGAACAGGCCGAGATTCGCATTCGCGCCGAGGAAGGCGTCCCACTTGAAACCCGCGTCCGCGACCAACACGTCGCGCTGCTCGCAGCCGGCCTTCCGAGCCGCCGCGCGAATGGCATCACCGGCTTCGAGCGCGAGCAGCGGCTCGTCGCCATGGATCAGGTAGAGCGGCGCGATGCCGCGCGCCAGCTCTCGCGAAAGGTGTTCGGGTCGGATCTGCACAGCCCGCGCTACGCCGGCTTTTTTGCCGCCTGCAGACGCCGCACGAGCTGCTGCACCGCGTCGCTCTGCATTTCCCTCCACAGACGCTGCTCCTGGATGCCGCGCGCCAGCTCTTCGCTGGTCGCGTAGGAGAACGTACGGCGCAACGAGAATTCACCCGGCGGCAGCCAGTCCTCGCCGTTCGCGTCATGCAGGCGGAACTGCACGCGCTTGATGATCGTGTATTCGCTCACGCTGCCGGCGCCGGTCAGCGTCAGCACTTCCTTGTCGTCGGACACGTTTGTGACGTCGAGCACGACCTGCGCATCCTTGGCGCTTTCCATCACTTTCGCGTTGCCGCCGGCGATGAGCGCCCTCCGGAGCTCATTCGCCATGGTCGGCGCCGGCGGCGTCGATATGTAGATCGAGTCGAACGCGTAGGTCGCCTGCCCGCGCAGTTGGAAGCCGCACGCAGCGAGCACCAGCGTCGCCGCGATCGCCGGAATGGATCTAGACCACGACATTGACAAGACGTCCCGGCACCACCTTCACGAACTTCACCGGTGCGCCGTTCGAATGCTTTGCGACTTCCGGCGCCGCAATGGCGTGCGCCTTGATCGCGGACTCGTCCGCCGTCGCCGGCACGACGAGCTTGCCGCGCAGCTTGCCGTTCACCTGCAGCACGAGCTCGATCTCGTTTTGCTTGAGCGCCGCCGGATCAGGTCGCGGCCACGGTGCGTCCAGCAGCTCGCCGATCCGCGCGTTGTATCCGAGCTCGTTCCACAGCACCCACGTCGTGTGCGGTGCGACCGGGTAGATCACGCGAAGCAGAATCGACAGGCCCTCGTCCGCGAGCGCGGTCGCCTCCGCCGCATCGGACGCGATGCCTTCGAGGGCGTTCAGCATCTTGTCTGCCGCGGACACGATATTGTTGTACTTGACGCGCGCGTAATCGTCGTTGACCTTCTCAAGCACGTGGTGGATCTCGCGGCGCGCGCCGCGTACCGGTTCGCTGGCGGTACTCCAGTCGAACGTCGGCAACGTCAGCGTGGAAGGTTGCACGTGCGCTTCCGCGTACGCCCAGAGCCGGCGCAGGAACCGATGACGCCCTTTCGCACCCTCGTCGGACCACACGGCCGATTCGTCCGGAGGCCCGGCGAAAATGACGAACAGACGCGCCGTATCCGCGCCGTAGCGGTCGATGATCTCCTGCGGGTCGACGCCGTTCTTCTCCGACTTCGACATCTTGCCGACGCCGCCGTACTCGACCGGCTGACCATCGATCTTCGAGTGCGCGCCGACGACCCGGCCCTCGGCGTCGTGCTCGACCGCGACGTCGGCGGGTGGAATGTAATCGAAACCACCAACCGCAGTGCGCCGGAAATAGATCTGGTTGAGCAGCATGCCCTGGGTGAAGAGGTCCGTGAACGGCTCGTCGAACTTCACCATCCCCATGTCGCGCATCGCCTTGGTCCAGAAGCGCGCATAGAGGAGATGCAGGATCGCATGCTCGATGCCGCCGATGTATTGGTCCATCGGCATCCAGTAGTCGTTCCGCGCATCGACCATGCCGACGGCGTCCGGGCACGCGTAGCGCATGTAGTACCAGGACGAGTCGACGAAAGTATCCAACGTGTCGGTCTCGCGCCGCGCGGGCCCGCCGCACTTCGGGCAGTCGACCTTGAGGAAGTCCTCGCGCTTGTTGAGCGGATTGCCGCTGCCATCGGGGATGCAATCGTCCGGCAGCACGACCGGGAGGTCTTTCTCCGGCACCGGCACCGCGCCGCAACGCTCGCAGTGGATGATCGGCACCGGCGTGCCCCAGTAGCGCTGGCGCGAAACGCTCCAGTCGCGCAGGCGATACGTCACTTTTTTCTCGCCAAGACCCTTCGCCGCGAGATCCGCCGCGATGGCGTCGACCGCCTGACCGTAATACAAGCCGTCGTACTTCCCGGAGTTGATGCAAACACCGCGCGTCTTGTCCTCGTACCACGGCTGCCAGCGATCGAAGTCGAAGGTTTCGCCGGGAACCGAGATGACCGGCAGGATGCGCAATCCGTACTTCTTCGCGAAGGCAAAGTCGCGCTCGTCGTGCGCCGGCACCCCCATCACCGCACCGTCGCCGTAAGCCATCAGCACGTAATTGCCGACCCACACTTCGATCCGCTCGCCGGTGAGCGGGTGCACGACGTAGAGACCCGTCGGCACGCCCTTCTTCTCCATCGTCGCGATGTCGGCCTCGATCACGGTGCCGCGACGCGTTTCCTCGATGAAGTCGCGCACATGCGCCGAAAGCGTCGCTGCGTGCAGCGCGAGCGGATGCTCGGGCGCCACCGCGCAGAACGTGACGCCCATGATGGTGTCGGCGCGTGTCGTGAAGACGTACATCCGGCCGTCGCGGATGAGCTTGCCGTCTTCGCCGCGGATGTCGTGAGTGAAGGCGAAGCGCACACCCTCGCTCTTCCCGATCCAGTTGGCCTGCATCGTCTTCACGCGCTCGGGCCAGCCGGGCATCTTGTCGAGGAACGCGAGCAGCTCCTCGGCGTAGTCGGTAATCTTGAAGTAGTACCCGGGGATCTCGCGCTTCTCGACGACCGCACCGGTGCGCCAGCCGCGGCCGTCGATCACCTGCTCGTTCGCGAGCACCGTCTGGTCGACCGGGTCCCAATTGACGACCTGCGTCTTGCGGTAGGCAAGCCCGCGCTCGAGAAGCTTCAGGAAGAACCACTGGTTCCACTTGTAGTACGCGGGATCGCAGGTCGCGAGTTCGCGCGACCAGTCGATCGCCAGCCCGACGGCCTGCATCTGCGATTTCATCAACGCGATGTTCGCGCGTGTCCACTTGGCGGGCGCCTGACCCGCTTTGATCGCCGCATTCTCCGCGGGCAGGCCGAACGCATCCCAACCCATCGGCGTCAGGACGTTGTGCCCCATCATCCGCAGGTGCCGGTACATCACGTCGTTGATCGTGTAGTTGCGCAAATGCCCCATGTGCAGAGCGCCCGAGGGGTACGGCAGCATGGAGACCAAATAGAACTTGCCCTTCGGATAGCGCGGGTCGTGTTCGACCGCGCGGTACGCGTCGGCTTCACGCCACGCGGCCTGCGCCGTGGCTTCGATGTCCTTCGGGTTGAATGCGCGCATGCGGACGAAGCGGTCTTGCTCGGAATAAGTCGTTGATTATACCGGCCGATCTCACGAGCTCGCCGGTTTCAGCAGAACCCATGCGCCCAACGCTGCGAACATGATCGCCGCGGCAATCCGGATGGCCGTCAGGGGCAGCCGGCCCGCCGCGAACTTCCCCGCAAAGACGACGGGAACGTCCGCGATCAGCATCCCCAACGTCGTACCGGCCACAACGGCCCAGAGCGAATCGAAGCGCGCGGCGAGGATCGCGGTCGCGATCTGGGTCTTGTCCCCCATCTCGGCGAGGAAGAAAGCGATCACCGTCACTGTAAACACACCCAGGCGGGATGCGGTCGCGGGCTTTTCGTCGAGGGAATCCGGAACGAGCGCCCAGATCGCGACGGCGAAGAAGGACAGCGCAACGATCCACTTGAGCGCGTCGGGCGGGACGACGTTGCGGAGCCACGCGCCGATCGCGCCCGCGATCGTGTGGTTGACGAGCGTGGCGACGAAGATCCCGCCGACGATGGGCCAGGGTTGACGGAAGCGCGCGGCGAGCATGAGCGACAGCAGCTGGGTCTTGTCGCCAATCTCCGAGAGCGCGACAACCCCGGTCGAGACGAGAAAGGCTTCGAGCATGCGTGGGAAATGCGGGAATGGCGCCGATCGTCGGGCGGAAACATGCGCCGGAAGGGCCGCGCGGCCGCGAACAGCGCCCCTGCCACGGGCGGGAAGTAGAATTATAGGGAACGGAACCGCCGACGCTGGCCGGGTTCTTACCGCTCTTGACGCCCGAACGCTCGGCGGTTACCGCCGGCAACGCCGGCCCCCCGATGAGCTTGATGTGACTCGAATGCGCTTCTCTCACTTCTCGCGATTGCTGACGCGAATCGCCCTCGTCCTCGGATGGGGCGCAGCGCTGTCGGTCGCCGCCGCGCCGGTGAAGACCGAGCACGTCGAGGCCGAACTCGTCGCGGCGAAGACCGCGCTCGTGCCGGGGCAATCCCTCGACGCGGCGCTGCGGCTCAAGGTCCAGCCCGGGTGGCACACCTATTGGCGCAATCCCGGCGACTCGGGGTTGCCGACGACGCTCGCCTGGAAGCTTCCCGCGGGCGTTTCGGCGGGTGCCCTCGAATGGCCGGCGCCACAGGCGCTGCCGGCGGGACCTCTCGTCAACTACGGCTACGAAGGCGAGGTTCTGCATCCGGTCAAGCTGACCGCGTCGAATGACCTCAAACCAGGCGATCAGGTGACGCTCGCCGCGCGTGCGGACTGGCTCGTCTGCAAGGAGATCTGCATCCCGGACGGCGCCGACCTCACGCTCGAACTTCCCGTGGCGTCAACGGCCGGCGAGGTCGCGCGCTTTGGCCCGGCAATCGAAGCGACGCGCGCGGCGTTGCCGAAGCCGCTCGAAGGTTGGCGCGTCGAAGCGCGCGGTAATGGTGCCAAGGTCGCGCTCACGTTGACGCCGCCCGCGGGCACGCCCGATGCCGGAACGCTGCGTTTCTTTCCGTACGATGACAGCCGCATCGAGCCCTCCGCGCCGCAATCGATGGCGCGCAGCGGAGATGGATACGTCCTGACCTTGCCGGTGTCGAGTCAGCTCGCCTCGCCGTTCAAGTCGCTTACGGGCGTGATTTCTGCCACCAAGGGATTCGGCGATGGCGCGCTGCGCGCCGCGACGCTCGAGTTTCCGGTCGCCGGTATCGTCTCGGCAGGACCGAAGCCCGCGCTCGACGGTACGCCCGCCGCGACGGTGGCGGAGAGTTTGCCCACGAATCTCACGCTGTTGACCGCGTTGCTCTTTGCATTCGTCGGCGGTGTCGTTCTCAATCTGATGCCGTGTGTGTTCCCGGTGCTGTCGCTGAAGGCGCTGTCGCTCGCAGCCCCGGGCCATCTCCAACTAGACGCCCAGCGCCGGCAGGGCATGGCGTTCGCGATCGGGGTCGTGCTGACGTTCCTCGCGCTCGGCGCCGTGCTCTCGGTCGCACGCGCAGCGGGCGAGCAACTCGGCTGGGGATTCCAGCTGCAGTCGCCCGCCGTAGTGACGGCGCTCGCCGTGCTGTTCTTCGTGCTGGCGCTCAATCTCTCCGGCGTGTTCGAATTCGCGGCCGTCGCGACGTCCGCCGCGGGCTTTCATGCGCGCAATCCGTATGCGGATTCGTTCGTCTCCGGGATTCTCGCGGTCGTCATCGCATCACCGTGCACGGCGCCGTTCATGGGTGCGGCGCTGGGCTATGCGTTCGCGCAATCGACGCTGCTCACGCTGGTGGTATTTGCTGCGCTGGGTTTGGGAATGGCGCTGCCGTACCTCCTGCTCGCCTGGTTCCCCGGCTGGCGGCGCGTCCTGCCGAAGCCCGGGAAGTGGATGGAGCATCTGCGCCAATTCCTCGCGTTTCCGCTCTACGCAACGGTCGCGTGGCTCGCCTGGGTCCTCGGCGCGCAACTCGACAACGACGCCGTCGCGCGGTTGTTGATCACGCTGACCGTAATCGCCTTCGCGCTGTGGGCGTGGCGCATCTACCGCGTCGGCGGCCGGCGGGTGTGGAGCGGCGCCGCGATCGCGGGCGCGATCGTCGCGCTCGTGATCGCATGGCCGCTGTTTGCCGGCGAGCGTCCGGCCGCGTCACTGGCCGCGAGTGAGGTGGAATCGGCGTCGGGCGCCGGCTGGGGCCGATACTCCGCGGCGCGCGTGGACGAGATCACGCGCGAGGGTCGCCCGGTGTTCGTCGATTTCACCGCGGCGTGGTGCGTCACCTGCCAGGTAAACAAGCGGCTGGTGCTGAACGATGCCGGCATCCGCCGGGAATTCGCGAATCGTAACGTGGTCATGCTGCGCGCCGACTGGACGCGGCGCGATCCCGCGATCACGCAGGCGCTGACGGCGCTCGGCCGCAACGGCGTTCCGGTCTATGTCCTGTATCGGCCCGGCAAGGAACCGTTGCTGCTTCCGGAGGTCTTGCAGAAGGGAATTGTCATCGACGCGCTGGCGACCATCGCATCACCGCCGGCGCCACAAGGAAAGGATCACGCATGAATGCACGCAATCTTTTCGCGACTGCGCTCGCGATCGCCTTCGCCGCCGGAACCGCTTCGGCCCAGAGCCCGGGCGCACCCGCGCCGGACTTCTCGCTCACCGACACGAGCGGCAAGACGGTGCACCTCTCCGACCTTCGCGGCAAGTTTGTCGTGCTCGAATGGACAAACCCGGACTGCCCGTTCGTGCAGAAGCATTACAACAGCCAGAACATGCCCGACCTCCAGAAGGAGTGGGGCGCGAAGGATGTCGTGTGGCTCTCCATCAACTCGACGAATCGCGACAGCTTCGAATTCAAGACGCCGGCGCAGATGAACGCGTGGATGCAGTCGAAGGGTGCGGCGCAGAAAGCCGTGCTGATCGACGATTCGAGCGCGACCGGTCGCGCGTATGCGGCGCGCACGACACCGCACATGTTCGTCATCGATCCTGCCGGGACGATCGTTTACGCTGGCGCCATCGACGACAAGCGCTCGACGCGCCCTGAGGATGTGAAGATCGCGCACAACTACGTGCGCGCGGCGCTGACTGAGGCACAGGCCGGCAAGCCGGTCACCGTCCCCAGCACCACGCCTTACGGCTGCTCGGTGAAGTATTGAGCGATATCGATCCGCTCCGACTGCGAATCGCGCGTGCGACCCACGCGCGATTTTTTGTCGGCCACTGGCGCGTCCGGCGAACGGCGCCGCGGCGCACATTGACGCCGGGCGAGGGGGCTGCGCTATAGTCCGAAACGCCCTGCGTCTTTAGCCCATGCAAGACGTCCAACCTCCGTCGGGTTCGGGTGCCACGCCAGCAGGCGACGCCAACGACGAGCATGCGCAGGCGCACGATCGCGATTCCGATGCTGCCCCGGCCGAAGGTCCGGGGCACGAATCAATCGCCGGATTACGACGCGAGATCGAGACGCTCAAGGCGCGGGTGCTGGAAAGGACCGCCGAGCTCGAGTCGTTGAAAGCGCTGCTGGCGGCGTCGAATCGCGATCTCGCGCATTTCCAGCGCGCGAGCCGCCGTTCGGATGAGCGCCTGGCGCTTGCGCTTTCCGCCGCCGGCCTCGCGTGGTGGGACTGCGATTTCACGACCGGCGTCGTCTACCTGAGCGAGGAGTGGTCGGCGATGCTGGGCGGCGAGCGCAAGGCCGTCCGTATCACGCTCACGGAGCTCGCCGATCTCGTGCATCCGGACGATTGCGCCACGCTGGAGCGGGAGTCGCTTGCCGTCATGAAGGGGGACAAGCCGAGCTACCGCGTGGAACATCGCGTTCGCGACCAGCGTGGCGGATGGCGCTGGATCGACAGCCGCGGCGAGGTGACCCAGCGCGATGCGAGAGGCCGGGCGACGCGCGGCACGGGCACCAACATCGACATTACCGCGCGCGTGCAGGCCGAGCAGGCGCTGCGGCAGAACGAGGCGCTCCTGAGGGCCTTCACCGACGAGATCCCGATGCTCGTCACCGTCATCGACCGCGACGAGCGCTACCGCTTCGTGAACCGCATGTTCGAGACCTGGTTCGGGATGAAGTGCGAGGAAGTGATCGGGCGGCGCGTGATCGATGTCATCGGCGACGCCGAATACGAGCGCGTGCGGGCAGGGATCGCCGAGGCGATGAGCGGCACGCCGGTGTCGTTCCGGCGCCGTTCGGTCATCGGTCGCGAGATCTTCGCGCGTTACTTCCCGCATCGTGACGAAGCGGGCAATATCGTCGGCGTGTACACGCTGGCGGAGGACGTCAGCCCCAAGGAACCTGGGTAGGCTACTTCTCGCGCTCCACGCGCGCGATGCGCTCCTGCAGCCCCGGGTGGCTGCTCAGGTAGCGGCCGAGCAGGCCGTCGTCCTTCGCGAGCTTCGGGTTCTCGGCAAAATGCTTGAGCGCCGCGGCAAAGGCCTGTGGCGAGCGTCCGTGGTGCCGCAGATACTCGACGGCGTAATCATCCGCTTCGCGCTCGAAATCGCGCGAGTAGTGCGATTCGAGGAGCTGTGCCGGCAGCGCGGCGGCGAGGATCGTGAAACCGACGGCGTCGCCCGCGAGCGCGGTGACGAGGATGAAGATGCCCGACTGCTGCAGAATCATCCGCACGGCGTGGCGATTGTGCGCGTGGCCGAGCTCGTGCGCGATCACCGCAAGCAGCTCGTCGTCGTCCCGCACGTATTCGACCATCTCGTCGGACACGACGATGATGCGCCCGGGCAGCGCGAAGGCGTTTGCGTCTCCCAGGCGGCGGAATTCGAGGTCGTAGTCGCTCGCACCCGGCTCACCGGCGATGAACTTTTCGAACTCGTCGCGGATTTCCTGTTGCTTTTCCTCGGAAAGCTGCGTGGGCTTCGTGAACGTCTGGTCGAGCGCAGTGAGCGCCTGCCGCCCCATCAACGCTTCGAACTCCGGACTGATGCGGTCGGCGATCGGCTTCGCAGCCATTGGCAGCACGACCGCGATCGCGAACCACACCGTGAGCGCGATGCCGCCGACCGCGCCGGCGGTCGTGCTCCATCGCGATTCGAGTGCGAGGCCGGTGCGGGCCGCGAAACGGCGCGTCGGCCACAGCGTCGTCACCTCGGCGTTCGCGTCGGTCTCGATCGTCGCGCCGCCGGGCAGCGTCAGCAATCGCGGAACCCCGGGGATCGGGTCATCGACCGTCACCGTGGAGCGCGGAAGCGCCGCCCACAGCCCATCGCCTGCGATCGTGACGTTATCGCCTTCCGCCGTGATCGTGACCGGCAGGACATCCGCCGTGTGCCCGCGATACAGCGCACCCGGGAACGTCGTCATAACGACACGTCCACGTCGAAGAGGTCGCTCACCTCCGAACCGGTCGCGGTCGCGACGATGGCGACGCCGCCGGGCAGCGATTCGAGCGAGCTGTAACTGTAGACGTCGAGCGTTTGCGCCCGATAGCGCGCCATCCGGATCGTCGCCCACGCGGTGGCGAGACCCGCGGTGGCAATGATGGCGACGATGTTCGATAAGTAGAGCCACGTCATCATCCAGCCGCGGAGCGATCCGACGAGGCGCAGCGGACCGATCGTCGTGCCATTCAGGATGATGTTGATCGTGCGCGCACGCACGAACGCGAAGATCACGAGATAAAGGCCGTACGTGAACGCGACCGACATGATCCCGACGAACCCCGGGGGCTCGCCGCCCTTCGGATCGCCGGCAACCGCGACGGCACCGGCGGTGAGGAAAAGCAGAAGCACGAACGCGCCGCCCATCGCGAACATCGCGAGCACGTACATCACCGCGAAGTCGCCGGTCGAAAGGTGCGCAGCGAAGGGCGTCCCGCCGAAGCGATGGTGACCGGCGATGAAACGCGCGCGCCGCATCCGGAACCACGGGTACGCAAGGCCGAAGCTGACGATCGCGATGAGCGTGCCGCCGAGAAAGATGCGCGCCGCCTCGCCGACACGCCCGTCGAAGGCGAACGGGATGTTTCGCCACGTGGAATTCCGCGCGTTGAAGCGCGCCGCGGCAACGACGATCCACGGCGTAAGCAGCACGATCAGCACGATGAACGCGACTTGCACGATGGGCACGAAATGCGCCGCGAGCGCGAGGCCACCGAAGAGCAGCAGCGCGATGATGCGGCCGCGGAGGATCGCGAGCGGCGCCGCGCGGTACTCGAAGCCGGTGCCGTCGAGGCGCGTGTGCGAATAGATATAGCGGCGCTTCCGCACCTTCCCCCAGGCGGAATAGATGCCCAGCGTGACGAGCGAGAGAAACAGGCTCACGATCCAGACGCGAAAATATTCGCTCGCGCGACCCGTGAACGTCAGTCGGTAATGCCGAAGCTCGGGAGGTGGCTCGGTCGCGTGCGCCGCCTCGGCCGCAGGCGAGGGTTCACTCGCGGGCGGCGCTTCTCCCAGGGGCGAAGCTGCGTCGCCGTCGGGCGCGGCGGCTTCGGAATGCGGCGTGTCCCCTGCGCCCGATGCTTCCGAGGGAGCGCCTGGAGAATCGGCGGGCGCGTCAGGCGTCACGGCTCAACGTGGGGATGGCTGGGTTAGCGACGCCCAGGCGGTGCTCACCGGTCGCGGGTCGCGGATCCCGCGTTTCACAGGATGTATCGCGCCAGCTCGTCGTCGCCCGCGATGCCGGCGAGCTTGTCATCGACGAAGCTCGCGTCGATAGGGATCGTCTCGCCCGTACGCCGGCCCGCGTGAAACGAGATGTCCTCGAGCAGACGCTCCATCACTGTGTAGAGGCGGCGCGCGCCGATGTTCTCCTGCCGCTCGTTCACATTGTGCGCGATCTCAGCAATGCGGCGGATGCCGTCCCGAGAGAACTCGAGATGCACGTGCTCGGTTTCGAGCAGCGCCTCGTATTGCCGCGTGAGGCAGGCATCGGTCGCGGTCAGGATCTGCTCGAAATCCTCGACCGACAGCGAGTGCAGCTCGACGCGAATCGGCAGCCGCCCCTGAAGCTCCGGGATGAGATCCGAGGGCTTGGACAGGTGGAATGCGCCCGAAGCGATGAAGAGGATGTGATCGGTCTTGATCATCCCGTACTTGGTTGTGATCGTCGTTCCTTCGACGAGCGGGAGCAGGTCGCGCTGCACGCCCTGGCGCGAGACATCCGCGCCCTGCATCTCCCCGCGCGCGGCGATCTTGTCGATCTCGTCGATGAACACGATGCCGTTCTGCTCGGCGGAGGCGAGCGCGCGCGTCTTGATGTCGTCGTCGTTGATGAGCTTGGCAGCTTCCTCCTCGGTCAACTCGCGCAGCGCATCCTCGACCTTCAGGCGCTTCACCTTGCGCCGCCCGCCTGACATCTGCTGAAACATGCCCTGGATCTGGCTCGTCAGATCCTCCATGCCGGGCGGCGCCATGATCTCCATCTGCGCCGGCAGCACCGACACCTCGACGTCGATCTCCTTGTCGTCGAGCGCGCCTTCGCGCAGCATCTTGCGGAATTTCTGTCGCGTCCCCGAGTCGGTCGGCTTCATATCGGAGAAATTCACCTCGCGCGTCGGCGGCAGCAGGACGTCGAGCACACGCTCCTCCGCAGCGTCGGCGGCGCGGTCCCGCACCTTGCGCGTCTCCGCTTCGCGCGTCTGCTTGACGGCGACCTCGACCAGGTCACGCACGATCGTGTCGACGTCGCGGCCGACGTAGCCGACTTCAGTGAACTTCGTCGCCTCGACCTTGACGAATGGCGCATCCGCAAGGCGCGCGAGACGCCGCGCGATCTCCGTCTTGCCGACGCCGGTCGGCCCGATCAGCAGGATGTTCTTCGGCGTGATCTCCGCACGCAACGGCTCCGGAACCTGCTGCCGGCGCCACCGGTTGCGGAGCGCGATCGCGACGGCGCGCTTGGCCGCCGTCTGCCCGACGATGTGCTTGTCGAGCTCGGAGACGATCTCCTCGGGCGTCATCGGAGCGATCATGGAGGGCGGCGTCTTCGAATCCGCCCCAACGCAGAGGAGCGAACGCGCATTTTACCGCGGGCTTCACCCGGACCCGGCGCCCCCCGCTGCGGCACGGATCGCTGCGCAGTTGCGAGGCGAGCGCGACACGCGGTGTTTCCAGCTGCGCAAGCATCGCCTATGATTGCCGTCGACCGGGGGAGCATTCAACTTTTGGAGGCATGATGCGAATCGTCTATCCGGCCTGCGCCGTCGTCTTCTTCGCCGCGGCGTGCGCTTCGATGACCGCCACGGCGCAGAAAGCAACGACAACGCTGAGTCCGACGAAAGGGAACACCACGACCGGCACGGTCACGTTCGAGCAACGCGGCGACAAGGTGGTGATGACCGCGAAGATCTCCGGTCTCGCGCCCGGCAGTCACGGCTTCCACGTCCACGAGAAAGGCGATTGCAGCGCCGACGACGGCATGAGCGCAGGCGGCCACTTCAATCCCACGGGGAAGCCGCACGGCAATCCCGTATCCGCCGATCATCACGGAGGCGACATGCCGATGCTGATTGCGGACTCGACGGGCAACGCGACGCTCGAAGCCACGCTCGACACGGTGACGGTCGGCACGGGCGCGCCGACGGACGTCGTCGGCAAGGCGGTCATCGTGCACAAGGACGCCGATGACTACAAGACGCAACCCACCGGCAACTCGGGCGCTCGCGTCGCATGCGGTGTGATCGCTGGCGGCTGAAGTTGCCCATCACGGCCTGCGCTGCTCGCCCGGCGCGCAAGACGATCAAGGATCGCGTGGAAGAAAAGCTGCCATGCACCCGATGGCTCGCGCAGCGCGCATCGATTGCGCTCGTCGTCGCAGCGCTTGCCGCCTGCGGCTCGCCCACGCCCAAGGACGAGCCGCCCAACACTGAGGTCCACGGTGTCGAATCGATCCTGACGCCGATCAACGGCAGCGCCGCGGACGGCAAGATCCGCATCGTCGACAAGGGCGACGGGATCTCGATCATGATTTCGCTGCACAACGTGCCGACGATTCCGATGGTGCCGACCAACGAGTATCGGATCGTCTTCACCGAGCGTGCGCTGTGCAATTCGACCAACGGATTCTCCGCCGGCGCGCCGTGGGTCCCTCCCGGCGTGAACAGGGATCCGATGCAGCTCGTGCAGTCGTTCTGGGCGACCGGCGAGGATCTGGGCTGGGTCGAGGTGCACGTCTCCGGCGTGCGCGCGTCCGGAGAGAACGGCTTTTCGGGTCGCGGCGCGCTCATCTTCAACGGTACACGGCTCCCGCCGGTTCTGCCCGGCGTGCCCAACAACGCGGTCGCATGCGCCGCGTTCGAGCCGACCCGGCCGTTCACGCTCGGAGATTGATGGCAACTCGGTTCGGCCGTGGCGCGGCATAATGGCGCTCGTCGTTCATCACCCAAAACGCCAATGGGCCTCCTCGCCGACAAGAAGATCCTGATCACCGGCGTGCTGTCGAACCGCTCGATTGCGTACGGCGTTGCCCGCGCGTGCAAACGCGAAGGCGCAACGCTCGCCTTCACTTACGTCAACGACGATTTGAAGGACCGTGTCGTCAAGCTCGCAGCCGAGTTCGGACCGAGCGCCGTGCTGCCGTGCGACGTCGCCGACGACCAGCAGATCGACGCGCTGTTCGCATCGCTCAAGTCGGAGTGGGGCGCGCTCGACGGCATGCTGCATTCGATCGCGTTTGCCCCGCGCGAAGCGCTTGCCGGCGATTTCCTCAACGGCTTGTCGCGCTCTGCCTTCGCAACGGCGCACGACATCTCGAGCTACAGCTTCGCCGCGCTCGCGAAGGGTGCGCGTCCACTGGCGGCAGGTCGCAGCGCATCGTTCGTGACGCTGACCTATCTCGGTGCCGTGCGCGCGCTCGCCAATTACAACGTGATGGGGCTCGCCAAGGCGAGCCTCGAGGCGAATGTTCGCTATCTCGCATCTTCCCTTGGGCCCGAGGGCGTGCGCGTCAACGCCATCTCCGCCGGTCCGATCAAGACACTCGCCGCGGCGGGCATCGGCGGCTTCTCGAAGATCCTGCATTTCGTCGAAAGGACGGCGCCGCTCCGACGCAACGTGACCATCGACGAAGTGGGCAACGTCGCCGCGTTTCTCTTCTCCGACCTCGCGAGCGCGATCACCGGTGACATTCTCTATGTCGACGCCGGTTTCTCGACGGTGGCAGCGGGCATGGGCGAGGAGTAGCGGCGAGTCGACGTATGCGGCCGATACGCGGTGAGAGGCGTCCCCAGGAAGCTGCAATGAGGCCGCCGGATCACGCGCGGCTCGCGATGCATGGCGTGCGCCGCCACGTGCGTTCCCCATGACCGCGCGCGTCTACGACGCTGCCATCATCGGCGGCGGCCACAATGGGCTCGTATGCGCGGCGTACCTCGCCGCGACCGGGTTATCCGTGTGCGTGCTCGAGCGGCGTCCGGTCGTCGGCGGCGCCGCGGTCACCGAGGAATTCCACCCCGGGTTTCGCAATTCGACAGCGAGCTATACGGTGAGCCTGCTCGACCCGCAGGTGATCCGCGACTTGAAGCTGCGCGAGCACGGCCTTGCGATCATCGAGCGGCCGCTCGCCAACTTCCTGCCGTTGCCGAACGGCGATCATCTGAAGATCGGTCCGACCGTCGCGGCCACGCAAGCCGAGTTCACGCGCTTCTCGCGCCGCGACGCCGAAGCGCTACCGGACTACTACGCGATGCTCGAGCGCGTGGCCGACGTCCTGCGCGACCTTCTGCATCGGACGCCGCCCAACCTCGGGGGCGGTCCGCCGGCGTTGCTCGAAGCGTGGAAAGTAGCGAAACGATTCCGCGCGCTTGATCGCTCGGGTCAGCGCGACGTCTTCGATCTGTGCACCAAGAGCGCCGGTGACATCCTCGATCGCTGGTTCGGCACCGAGTCGATCAAGGCGGCGTTCGGATTCGATGCCGTCGTCGGAAATTTCCAGAGCCCGTATTCGCCCGGATCGGCGTATGTGCTCCTGCATCACGTCTTCGGAGAGGTAAACGGCAGGCGCGGCCAATGGGGACACGCGCGCGGGGGCATGGGTGCGATCACGCAGGCGATGGCGCGTGAATGCGCTGCACGCGGCGTCGAGCTCCGCGTTGCATCGCCGGTTGCTCGGGTGATCGTCAAGGGCAGGCGCGCGGCCGGCGTCGAGCTCGAGAGCGGTGACGTGGTGGAGGCGCGGCGCGTCGTCGCGAACGTCAATCCGAAGCTGTTGTTCACGAAGCTCGTGCCGCGCGAGCACGTGGAACCCGACTTTGCGACGCGCATCGACGGCTATCGCTGCGGCTCGGGGACGTTCCGGATGAACGTCGCGTTGTCGGAGCTGCCGGATTTCATCGCGGCACCGGGCAAGAACGCGCAGCCGCATCATGCGAGCGGCATCATCATCGCGCCGACGCTCGCCTATATGGAGCGCGCATACTTCGATGCGCGCGAGCACGGATGGTCGCGTGCGCCGATCGTCGAGATGCTGATTCCCTCCGTCGTCGACGATTCGCTCGCCCCGCCGGGCATGCACGTCGCCAGTCTGTTTTGCCAGCACGTGCATCCCGATTTGGGGCGTGTGCGGCCAGGCCGCAGCTGGGACGATTGCCGCGACGAAGTCGCCGACCTCATGATCGAGACCGTGACTCGGGCCGCACCGAACTTCAAGGCGAGCGTGATCGGTCGCCGCGCCCTTTCACCGCTCGATCTCGAGCGGGAGTTCGGCCTTACCGGCGGCGACATCTTCCATGGCGCGCTCTCGCTCGATCAGCTTTTCTCCGCGCGACCGGTGCTCGGGGCCGCGAACTATCGAATGCCGATTCGCGGACTTTATCTGTGCGGCTCGGGCGCGCACCCGGGCGGCGGTGTGACCGGCATTCCAGGGCGAAACGCCGCACGCGAAATTCTCAAGGATGCGCGCCGGCGCCTCGTCTGACGAGCGCAGGAACAGACTTAGTGAACCGCTTGCGATCGTAGTGACTCGGGATCGCGTTACCCGATGAGCACGTTCACGATTGCATTGCCGATGCCCATCAGCGCCGATCCCGAGATCAACCCGGCGCAGATCGGCTCCATCCCCTCGACCCAGAACTCGTTGCCTCGTGTGCCCTTCACCGGGTTCTTGAGTTTCATCACCCAGAAGATCATCGCGCCCACCCACATCGCGAAGGTGGACTCGGGTGGCAGCACGACACCGAGTCCGACCGATACCGCGGAGAGCGCAAAGCGGCCCTTGGTGATCATGCGCGCGACCTCCATCACCACTGCAGCCACCGCCGCGACGATCATCGACACGACGGCGGAGTAGGGAAGTCCGCTGATTCCCTTGGTGATCAGCTCCGCGACGCCTTTCCATTGCATCGCCGCGGGAAAAGCGAACGTGTCCGAGACCATCGTCGTCACGGAGCGCACCCCGTTTGCGTCGGGCGGCAGGAAGAGCAGGAAGAACAGCGGCACGCACGCAAGCGCGCCGGCGAAGATGCCGATCACATGGCCCATGGCCTGCTGGCGGGGCTTGCCGCCGAGCATGTAGCCGGGCTTGATGTCGGAGAGCAGGTTCGCGGCGTTGGCGGCGATCTCGGAAGTCATGCCTGCGGGAATCAGGTTGCTCGCCGGGTTCGTGCGATCGATCGCGCCCATCGAGAACTGCGTGATCTTGGAAAGCGCGCCGGTGGGCGTCCACGAGGTGAGCGCCATCGAGTTGGTGCAGATGACCGCAAGCACGAAGATCAGCGGCAGGCAGATGAATGCCAAAAGCCACGGCACGCCGAAGAACTCGTGCGTGATCCATGCGCCGAGCACGCTGAAGATGGGCACCCCCACGATCGAGATCCACAACGGGAACTCGATGTGCGCGAGGACATCGACGCCACCGCTCTTGCTGCCAGCGCGCTTGAACAGCCCCTTGAAGATCTCGGGCCGGCCGACGAGCCCCACGAGCGAGCCCACGACCATCATGGTCACGCCCCACCACAGCGACCACTGGTTGACGATCTCGGCGCGTGAGATGGGCACAATGGCTCCGGTGGGCGAGGTGCGGGCGACGATGTCGCCGGCCTGGATCATGATCGGCGCGAGGATGACGAAGTTGATGAAGGCGCCGAGCAGGCAACTCGTCGCGACCGCGACGCCCATCAGTCCGCCGATGCCGAGCATCGCCGCATCGAGCGTGAGACGCAGTCCGAGCTGGCGGATGTCGGTGCCGAGGATCGTCGGAATGACACCGTGAGCCTTCGCGGCCCATGTGTAGTAATACGAATCGAGCCGTTCGTGGAAGGTCCACGGCTCCTTCATGCCGGCCCACTGGTCCATGCGCAAAATCTTGAACTGCAGGAGATTCATCCAACCATCGCTGATGATCGCCTGATAAAGCCCGGTGAAGAGCGCGGTGAACGCAAGCAGCCGCGCTTTGTACATACCCGCTTCGGCGGCCCCGGTGTAAAGCGCGTCGAGGACCACCCCGCTTGCGCGTCCTTCAGGAAATGGCAACTGCTCGTCGTTGACGAAGCGCCGCTTCAACGGGAACGCGACCAGCACGCCGATGATCGACACGACGGCCATCCAGGCCACCATGTGCCATCCGGGGATGATCTTGCCAGTCACCAGCATGTACGCGGCCAGGCTCGAGATCAGCGGCGCGGCCATGTAGCCCGCCGCAGTCGCGATCGATTGCGTGCAGTTGTTCTCGAGGATGGTGAAATCGGAGGCCATCCCCGCGCCGTGCATGATGCGATACATCGCAAACGCCAGGATCACCGACGTGAGCCCCACGCCGATGGTGATCCCGGTCTTCGCGGCGATATAGAGGGCGGTCGCTGCAAGCACGCCGCCGAGCAGAAATCCCGTCACACCGGAGCGGACCGTCAACTGCGGCATGTCGCCGCGAAACACGTTCTTGAACCACCACTCGTCCTTTTGCGCGCGCGTCCATGTGCGAACTTGTTCTTCGGTCAGGTGCAGCAGAGCCATGGGACTCTTTCGAGGGTGGCGGGTGCGGCATTGTCGCCTAAACCTCGAGGCTGCACTGCACGAGACCGAGGCGTGCCTCGCGCCGCCGTCGGCGCCTCGGCCTCGCGCTGCGGGCCGGGGTCGGCCGCTGCGTCAAGTCGCCTCTTGGCACCCGGTAAGACAATCAGGGCATCGCGGTAGCGAGCATCGTTGGCGTCGCGCGATTGGCCGAGGTCGCGCGCCCGCATTGCAACAATGGCGTGGCCGGTCGACGATACGACTCGTCAACCGAGGGAGCTTGAAATGAGGGCGCTGTAGCGGCCCGCTCTGACGCGGTGACGCCGTGCCCACCGAGATTCCCAGCACCTTGAAAACCTAAGGAGCCAGACTGCGCGAGCCCAAACCTTCGCGCGCTGTTCAGTGAAGTCCGCCGATAAGCCGGGTTCTGTTACGGCGCGCGAATGAAGCGCGCTATGACCGCCATTCATCTAGGCGCTGCGTTGCCGCAGCGCTCGAGCCATCTACCCGCGGACTCGGCGAGCAGCGTCATCGTCCGCCTACTTGATGTTGCTCCGGATGGAGGTTGCCGCGTTTCACCCGCTGCCGGAACGGCAGCGACTCGTCTCTGTGGCCCTGTTCCTCGCCTTCGTCGCCTCGCGGCGATTTATAAGCGGCCGGGCGTTACCCGGCATCCCGCTCTGCGGAGCCCGGACTTTCCTCTCCCCTGCGGCCTCACGCCATCAGGGCAGCGACGGTCTGGCGGACTTCGAGTAGTTAGGATAGCACGCGCTATTCGTCCGACCGCTCAAAACGGAATGCACGCGGCGACATGGAGGCAAGCGCTCGGATCTGCGCACGCGAGCGCGGTAGTGCCGTGCGAGGTGCAATCAGATCCGACGGAAATGATCGAGCACGGATCCGGCGTGCAGTTGCAGCAGACTTGCGTCGCGCAGTCGAGGTCTTCGCGTGCGTATCGACGCCGCTCGTCGTCACGATCCGTGCCGTAAACCGCAGCGACGTGCAGTACCGCGGCGGCGGCTGCGCAAGCGATGAATCGCCGTCGCATCCGGACGAACGCCTCGACGACACCTCCTCGCATCAGCAGTTGTTTCGCGAACGCGGAACACGACAAGCCGCCGTGCGCTACCCGGTGCGCGCAGTGAAAGCCCTTGTACGGCGAGAGGTAGCGCTGGTAGCCGGTGATCAATGCGGCGAGCACCCGCGCTGCGAATCCGAGCTTCGCGCGCCCGTGCACTGGAAAGGCGAGGACCGAAGCCATGTCGAGGGGAATGCGAAACCGCTCGTGATCAGGCTCATCGAACGTCCGCGTCGCGGCAAGCTGAATGGGATCGATGGCGAAGCGGTCGCGACGGGATGCGGGCGGCCGCGACGAATAGCGGCCACCTTGCGCGGCAAGCCGCCCAGCAACGCCTCGATCTTGGGTGCAGTTCGAAAGAAAAACGCCGGGAACTTGGCCCGGCGTTTTTCAACGGTCTAGGATTCTCGAACGACTGTCTGCGTCGTGATCTTGCCTGCGCCGATCGCGCGCGTTACCTCGCGATCGGCGGAAACTCGTCTGCTACAGAACTCGCCAGCCGAGCCGCTCGCCCGCCCGCAGCGGAACGACCGGCTCATCGCCGAACGAATAGCTTGCCGGCACGGTCCACGGCTCGCGGACAAGGGTCACGCGATTGCGGTTGCGCGGAAGTCGATAGAAGTCCGCACCGTAAAAGCTCGCGAACGCTTCGAGCCGGTCGAGCGCACCCGCGCGCTCGAACGCCTCGGCGTAGAGCGGCAATGCGATCGGCGCGGTGTAGCAGCCCGCACCGCAACACGCCGCCTCTTTCGTCGACTTCGCATGCGGGGCGGAATCGGTTCCCAGAAAAAACTTCGGATTGCCGGACGTGGCCACCGTGATCAGCGCCTGCCGATGCGCTTCGCGCTTGAGTATCGGCATGCAATAGAAATGCGGCCGCAAGCCGCCGGCAAACAGCGCGTTGCGGGAATACAGCAGATGCTGTGGCGTGAGCGTCGCTGCGACGTTCGGTCCCGCCTCGCGAACGAAGTCGGCGGCATCCCGCGTCGTGATGTGCTCCAGGACGATCCTCAAGCCCGGAAAATCACCAACGAGGCGCGAGAGAACACGGTCGATGAAAACGCGCTCGCGATCGAAGATGTCGACATCGGGATCGACGACCTCGCCATGCAGCGACAGCACGAGCCCGCATTGTTCCATCGCGGACAGCGCCGGATAGACGCGGTCGATCGAGGTCACGCCCGAGTCGGAGTTCGTCGTCGCGCCGGCGGGATAGTACTTGATCGCCTGCACGAACCCCGACGCCTTGGCCCGCTGGACTTCGTCGGGCGACGTCATGTCGGTCAGGTACAACGTCATGAGCGGCTCGAAGCGCGACCCCTGTGGCAGCGCGTCGACAATCCGCGTGCGGTACTCGGAAGCCGCCTGAACCGTGGTGACGGGCGGCTTCAAATTGGGCATGACGATTGCTCGCCCAAAGACCGCAGCGGTCGCGCCCACGACGTTTCGGAGGGCGGCACCGTCGCGAAGATGCAGGTGCCAGTCGTCCGGGCGGGTGAGGGTCAAGCTGGCGGCAACCAAGGACATGCGAAATCCCTGTTTTTGCGGGATTATACGGATGTGAATTCGGGAGCCGCTGCCGAACGAAGGAGCAGATGACCGGGCGGACGATGCGTGGCGTAGATCGGGTGATGCGGGCTATAATGTCGAATTTAGCGCATCTCGCATGGCGGCCGTGAGAAGCCGCGGCGAGCTCAGGACGGAAAACTGATGGCAGCCAAGACCGCAACCGTTGCGAAGAAGCCCCGGGAGTTGACCGAGGAGGAAATCCTCAAGGCCCCGGAAAAGGAATACATGAACGAGGCGCAGCTCGCCTTCTTCAAGAAGAAGCTGCTCGACATTCGCGACCAGATCCTGCGCAACGCCGACGATACGGGCGAGCACCTGCGCGAAAACGAGATCACGACGGATCCGTCCGACCGGGCGACGCTGGAAGAGGAATACACGCTGGAGCTCCGCACGCGCGACCGCGAGCGCAAGCTCCTGAAGAAGGTCGAGAAGTCGCTGCGCATGATCGACGACGGCTCGTACGGCTACTGCGAAGAAACGGGCGAGCCGATCGGCATTCCGCGCCTCATCGCACGTCCGATGACGACACTGTCGATCGAAGCGCAGGAGCGGCGCGAGCGGGTGCAGAAACTCTACGGCGACTAGTTGTCATTGCGTCGCGGCGGTGGATAATTCTTAAACGGGTTCACCGCCCAGCGCCGCGGAAGAATCACCACGCAGGCGGGGTGACGAAAAGCTTCGCAGCAGTTGCAAAGAAAAATGCCGGGCTTGGCCCGGCATTTTTCATCTAATCAGGCCTCTCGAACGCCTGTCTGCTTTGTGATTTTTCCGCAGGGGTCGCGGGCGTTGCCTTGCGACCCCTGGAAACTCGTCTACCCCTACAACCCGAATACTCCGCGGTGCGACCATCCCCCCGCCATGAAAAACAGCATGGGGATCGACAGCATCATGTTCGTGCGCGAAGCGAGAAGCGCCACGCGTCGCGCTTTCGCCTTCTCGTCGTCGGTCGCCGGTTTCATCCCGAGGATCTTCTGCTGATTCGGCCAGATCAACACCCACACGTTGAGGAGCATGATCGTGCCGAGCCATGCGCCGATGCCGATCCCGGCCATGCCGCCCTGGAACGTGAATGCGTTGACGAACTGATTTCCCAGAAGCGTGGCGCCCATCAGCCATGTCACGACCGCCGACCAGCGGAACCAGAGGAGGGCGAGCGGCGCGACATGCTTGGTGATGCCGGCCGCGGTGCCGTCTGCGGTGGCGGCCTTCATCGCGGGGGTTTGCACGAGATTGAAATAGTAGAGAAGGCCGATCCACGTCACTCCCGCCAGGAAGTGGATCCAGCGCGCAAGAGCAGGCACATAGTCCATGAAGGTCTCCTTAATGCAAGAGCGCGCGCGCGATGGCGTACAGGATCGCGGTCAGGATCAAGCCACAGATGATGGTGCCCCAGATCGACTCCAGTGGATTCTTCATCGGTATCCCCCTATTTGGGCTCGGAAGTCGTACGAACGGCGCAGATTCTAGCGCTGTTTGGGTGCGGTGTAGACGAGTTTCAGGCGCCGCGAGGCAAAGCTCACGAGTCTCGCCCAAGAATCACAAAGCAGACGGGCACTCGAGAACCATGGTCCGATGAAAATAGGGTTAACCCGTCGATCTTCTTCTAGCGAAGCAGAAGCGAGAACCTCTCGAGCCGCGATTACCCGCGCATCCGGCGAAGAACAAAAACCGGCCTTGGCACGACAGTCTTTACCCAAACCAGGCTTCCCGTCAGGCATTCTGTGTTGTGATCGTGGCCGCGGCGATCGCGGCCCCCGGCTCGCGATCGGAGCGACCCGCTCATCCCGATTGCAGTAAATCGACGGGTTCACCGGCGATTTTTCACCGCCCCGGAATTCTCGAATGCCGTGCCGCGGAATGATTTTTCCGCGGCGAGCGGTCCGCTCGCGATCGACGGAAAACCGTCCACGCTCAACTCGCAAGCCAGGAGGCTCGTCTACCCTTTGTCGGACGAACGCCGACCGGGGAATCCGCCTCGCCCCTGCGGTCAATCGCGTTCGTCGTCCCTAGCATGTGATGCTCCGGTCCTTTTCGTTTCCATCTCCCTTTTTTGGAATCGCCATGTTCACACTTCCGCCCCTTCCTTACGCCGAAACGGCGCTCGCGCCGGTCATCTCCGCGAACACGTTGAGTATCCACTACGGCAAGCATCACAAGGGTTATATCGACAAGCTGAACGAGCTGACGAAGGACACGGAGTTCGAGAAACACCCACTCGAGCGTGTCGTTGTCGCCACCGCGGGCAACAGCGAGAAGACGCCCATCTTCAACAACGCGGCACAGGCGTGGAACCATGCGTTCTACTGGAACAGCCTGAAACGCGCCGGCGGCGGCCGGCCCACCGGCGACCTGGGACGTCGAATCGACTCGGATCTCGGCGGCTACGAGAAATTCAGGAAAGATTTCGCAACCATCGCGGTCTCGCAGTTCGGGTCGGGCTGGGCATGGCTGGTGGTCGACAACGGCAAGCTCAAGCTCGTGAAGACCGGGAACGCCGACGTCCCGTTCACCCGCGGCCAGGTTCCACTCCTCACGATCGATGTCTGGGAGCACGCTTATTACCTGGATTATCAGAACCGGCGGCCGGACTACGCCAGCGCTGTGATCGACAAGTTGCTCAACTGGGACTTTGCGGCTCAGAACCTCGAAAAAGGCGGCGCGGGCCTCCTCTCCACGCCCGCTGAGGCGGCTCGGGCGTAAGACCCCGACCGACGGCGCACCGGGAACGCGCTTAAAAACCGTGATTTTTTGCTGGCCGCTTGTAAGTGGGTATGGCCTGGGTCGATAATGACCTTCTCCAGTACAACGGCATACCCCGGGAGCTTTCGGTCCCTGCCTGATGGCGCTCTTCTCCAAGCCCCCCGTCAAGAAGACGGTCGTGAACATGCCGCCGGATCCGCCCCCGCCGCGGAAGAGCGGACGGCCGCTGTCGGCACGCGAGCTGGCGGAGCGCGCGTCCGCCCGAGCCGGGGGGGTGCACGCGGTGCCGGCCGAACCGACCGGCGATATCACGGTTACCGGGACGAGCCTCATCGAGTGGACGCAAAGCGCGCCCATGTCGATCGAGGTCGGGCAGGCCAATCCCGGCCTGTGCGCTGTCCTCGAGAACGCTGCGCTCCTCTTCGCCAGCGGACAAGGCGCCGGGGCGCGGGCGCTGCTCGAACAGGGCGTGCAAACCGACCACGACGCGAAGCTCTCTCCGCTCGCGTGGCTCGCGCTCTTTGATCTGCTGCAACGCATCGACGATCGCGCGGCCTACGACCAGCTTGCGCTGCAGTACGTCGTGCAGTTCGAGCGCTCCGCGCCGGTATATGACGAGACGGCGAAACCGGCGTGCAGTCCCAAGGCAGCCGGCGCCGGTGGCTTCATCGCGATCACGGGAAAGCTCTCGTGCGCGACGCCGAATCAGTTCGACGGGTTCAAGAAAGCAATCGAAAAACGCGTGCCGGCCGCCCGGCTGGATCTGGGATCGGTCTCGCAGTTTGACGACGGCGGCGCTCGAGCGCTTGCCGATCTCCTCGCGCTTGCGCGAAAGCGCGGGATGCGCATCGCAATCCAGCGATCCGAGAAGCTCGCGTCGGCACTCAGCGCCGCAGTCAAGCAGGGCAAGGATGGCGGCGAAGGCGCGTGGCTGCTTGCGCTGGAGATGATGCAGTGGCGGTCGGACCGTGGCGCTTTCGAAGACCGCGCACTCGAATATGCACTTGCATTCGAGCTCTCGCCGCCGTCGTGGGAGCCCGGGCAGGCGCCTCCCTCGGAGGCCAAGCCGAAGGGCGAAGCGGGCGCCGACAACGCGCTCGAAGGTGCCACTGTCCCACCGGTGCCCGAGGGCGAAGAGATCATCTGGAGCGGCGTGATGGCGGGACCGATGGGTCCGCACCTCACGCGATTGATGGAGCTCGCGAACGGGCGCCCGGTGATCTCGGTCGACATGGCCGCGGTCGAGCGGGTCGACTTCGTTTGCGCGGGCGCGCTGCTCAACATGATCAACCGCATCGAGATGCAGCGGAAGTCGGTGCAGATCTCCGGCGCCACGCCGATCGTACGCGCGCTTTTGCTACTGATCGGAATCTCGCCGCGCCACTTCGTCCGCAAGAACAGCTAACGCGCTTCAAGCCTTCTCGCGGCGATCGCGCGCCGACGGCCTAGCGTGCGGCCAGGACGCGCGCGAACGATCCTCAATGGACACCTTCCACGGTACGACGATCCTGTCCGTGCGGCGCGATGGCGCGGTTGCGCTGGGCGGTGACGGCCAAGTGACGCTCGGCCAGGTGGTCGTCAAGGCGAGCGCACGCAAAGTGCGACGCCTGTACCACGAGCGCGTGCTGGCCGGATTCGCGGGCGCGACGGCGGATGCATTCACGCTCTTCGAGCGTTTCGAAGGCAAGCTCGAGAAGCACCAGGGACATCTGACGCGCGCCGCAGTGGAGCTCGCGAAGGACTGGCGCTCGGACCGCGTGCTCCGTCGTCTCGAAGCGATGCTGGCAGTCGCGGATACATCGTCGTCGCTGATCATCACCGGGACGGGCGACGTGCTGGAGCCCGAATACGGCATCGTGGCCATCGGATCCGGCGGCCCCTACGCGCAGGCGGCGGCCCGCGCACTGCTCGAGCATTCGACGCTCGGCGCGGAAGATATCGTGCGGCGCTCGCTCGAAATTGCCGGCGAGATCTGCATCTACACGAACCAGCAGCTCACGATCGAGACGCTGAGTGCCACGAAGAATGACGGATGAAGGCTGAAAATCAGAGATGAACAAGGTTGCGCGCAGCGGGACGCCGGCATTAAGGCGCCGGTAAGCCAGTAGCGATAGGCTGATCGGAACTTCGGTCACTGGCGGCACGCCTGCTTCTCTTCCATTCCTTCATTCCGTCGCGCCCACCAGTTCGAATGCGCTCTCATGCACCCTACGACGTCCTGATCGGCGGCGGCGGCCTCGTCGGCCTCGCTCTGGCACCGGCGCTCGCACGCGCCGGGCTCAAAGTGGCGCTCGTCGAACGCGCCGAGATCGCGGCGCCCGAGTTCGATCCCGACACCTACGACACGCGTGTCTATGCGATCAGCCCGGGGAGCGCCGCGTTCCTGGCGCGGATCGGCGCCTGGCATCACCTGCCCACCGAGCGCGTTACCGCGATCGAAACGATGCGTGTCGAAGGCGATGGCGGAGGCGTCCTGCGCTTTTCGGCGTACGAACTGGGCGAGCGTGCGCTGGCGTGGATCGTCGAGGAGCGCGTGCTGCGCCGTGCGCTCGTGCCGCTCGTGCACGCGGCGGGCGTCGAAGTGTTCGGCGGTGCAGGTTTCCGCAACCTGCAGTGGTCGGTTGATGCGGCGGAGCTCGAGCTCGAAGGCGGACACAAGCTGACTGCGCGTCTTGTCGTTGCCGCCGATGGCGTCCGCTCCTGGATACGGGAACGGGCGGGAATCGTGGCGGAACCGCGCACCTATGGCCAGACCGCAGTGGTCGCTAACTTCGCGTGTCAGCGAGCGCATCACGGGTGCGCGCGGCAATGGTTTCGAAACGATGGCGGTGTGCTCGCCTGGCTGCCCCTGCCGGGCCGTCGCATGTCGATGGTCTGGTCGGCCCCCGATGCGCTCGCGACGGAGCTCATGGCCCTTGACCCGCGGGCCTTAGCGGACCGGGTCGCCGGGGCGGGGAGCGGCGCGCTCGGCGCGCTCGAGGTGATCACGCCGCCGGCGAGCTTCCCCTTGAGCTTTCTCAAGGTGCCGACGTCCGTCGCCCACCGTCTGGCGCTCGTCGGCGATGCGGCCCATGGGGTACATCCCCTGGCAGGTCAAGGTGTTAATCTCGGGTTTGGCGATGCCGGTGCGCTCTCCGCGGTGCTCGCGGAGCGCGGTCCGGTACGCGATCCCGCGGCCCCGATCTTGCTTGAGCGCTACGCCCGGCGCCGCGCCGAACCCGTGCTGGCGATGCAGATGGTGACGGATGGCCTGGTTCGACTGTTCGGCCCGAATGCGGCATGGGCGAAATCGGTGCGGAACCTGGGTCTCGCGGCCGTGGACCGTTTGCCGTTGCTGAAGCGAGCGCTCGCGCAACCGGCGCTACGCTAGACTGTCCAACGGTGCGTTTCGCGGGACGAACGCAAGCCCCGCGAGGATTGAAGAAACGATTCGGGGCCGGCATCTTGCGGTGCGGGCCCAAAAAGGACTGGAGAACACCAATGTTGACGCTGCTTCCGTTGTCGATCCGCCAAGGCGCCGTTGCCTTCGCGCTCGGAGCTTTGTGCGCGGTTCCGGCCGCGCTTGCGCAGGCGCCCGCCAAGGATGCGGCGCCCGCTGCGAAGGAGCCTGCGGCGGCCACCAAGGATCCCGCGGCCGTCGCCGAAGCTGCTGCCGTGAAGAAGAGCCTCGATGCCAAGTTCCCGGGCTCGGACATCCGCTTCGTCTCGAAGACGAACTACCTCGGGCTCTACGAGGCGATGCTCGACGACAAGCTGATCTACACCGACCCGAAGGTCAGCTACATCTTCCTGGGCTCGATCTACGACACCGCGACCAAGACCAATGTTACGGAAGCGCGTCAGCGCAAACTCAATCGCATCGCTGTCGACAAGCTGCCGATGGACCTCGCGTTCAAGCGGGTCAAAGGTGACGGCTCGCGTCAGCTCATCATCTTCTCGGACGCCGACTGCCCGTTCTGCCATCGTCTCGAGGACGAGATGAAGGGGCTCGACAACGTCACGATCTACACCTTCCTGTTCCCGATCGATCAGCTCCATCCGGACGCGGCACGGAAATCGAAGCAGATCTGGTGCTCGCCCGACAAGGTGAAGGCGTGGAACGATTTCTTCGCCACAGGCGCGGTGCCCGACAACAAGGGTGACTGCGGCGACCCGGTGGCCAAGACCCAGGCGCTCGGCAATGCGCTCAAGATCGGCGCGACGCCGACGCTCGTGTTCGCCGACGGCACCGTGATTCCCGGCGCGCTTCCCGTCGAGATGATCAAGACCGAGATGGCGAACGCCGAGGCCGAGCTCAAGAAGCTCGCGACCGCCCCGAAGTCCTGAGCGCTTCGCAGCTTGAAACGTCCGAGCGGCGTTTCACTGTTTTCAGCGTCCGAGTAACATTTGACGTTCGCGCGTGCGGGCCTTAATGCCCGCGCGCGCTGTCCTTCCCCGGGAGGCGCCATGGCGATCATCGATTTCCTGAAAAAGCAGTTCATCGACATCATCGAGTGGACCGACGACTCGCGCGACACGCTGTCGTATCGCTTCCCCGACGAGGACAAGGAGATCAAGAACGGCGCGCAGCTGATCGTGAGAGAGTCGCAGGTCGCGCAGTTCGTCTATCTTGGTGAGTTCGGCGACACGTTCGGCCCGGGGAAGCACACGCTCACGACCGACAACATCCCGATCCTCACGAACCTCAAGAGCTGGAAGTACGCGCTCGAGAGCCCGTTCAAGGCGGACGTGTACTACGTCATCACGCGCGTTTTCACCGGCAACAAGTGGGGCACGGCGAATCCGGTGATGATGCGCGACCAGGATTTCGGCATCGTGCGCCTGCGCGCGTACGGCATCTTCGATTTCAAGATTACCGACGTGCAGAAGTTCCTGAAGGAAGTCGCCGGGACCGACGATCATTTCCGGCTCGACGAGTTCAACGACACGATGCGCTCGCGTGTGGTCAGCGTGTTCTCGGACGCGCTCGCGACGGCGAAGATCCCGGCGCTCGATGTCGCGGCGCGGTACTCGGATTTGGGCGAGGCCCTCCTGCCGGTCATCAACCCGATCATCGCCGACAAGTATGGGCTCACGATGACGTCGTTCGTCGTCGAGAACGTCTCCGTGCCGCCGGAAGTCGAGCAGGCGATCGACAAGCGGTCGAGCATGGCCGCGGTTGGCAACCTGAACGACTACGTGAAGTACCAGATGGGGCAGGGCATGGCGCAGGGCGGCAACGGCGGCGTTGGCGGCATCGGCGCCCAGATGGCGGTTGGGATGGCGATGGCGCAGCAGATGATGAATCAGACGGGCGGCATCATGGGGCAGACCACGCCCGGCGTTGCGGGACCGCCTCCGGTCGCTGGCGCCGGAGCGCCCGACCTGCTGAATCCCGCGCAAGTCGCGCAGATGCTGGGCGTCGGCGAGGCGGACGTGATGGCGAGCCTCGAAGCGGGCGACTTGAAAGGCAAGAAGATCGGGACGCAGTGGCGCGTGACCCGCGACGCGGTCAACGCCTTCCTGAAGTCGTGAGCTTGGTCGTCGCCGAGATCCGATCGCGCGCGATCGCGCTATCGGTTGCGCTTCTTGTGCTGGTCGCGGCGCCGCTCGCCGCTGCACAGGATCCGCGCTCGAGCGAGGTGCAGAATGCCGCGCGCGAGTGGCTGAAGCTCGTCGATCAGGGCGACTACCGCGCGAGCTGGAAGGCCGCCGGCAAGAAATTCCAGCAGACCTTCACCGAGGCGGGGTGGGCCGCGGCTGCGGGCAAGCTGCGCGCACCGTTCGGTCCCGCGGAGGCGCGTACCGTCGCGCTCACGCACTTCGACACGCGTTTCCCCAACCTGCCGGACGGCGACTACGCGCTCGTTCAGTTCCGCACGTCGTTCAAGGGCAAGGACTACAGCGGTGAGACGGTGAACCTCGAGCACGAAGATACGGGCTGGCGCGTCATCGGGTATTTCATTCGCTGAAATCACTTGAGAGGAGCTGCGCATGTCGGCCGACCCGGAACCGCGAAGCGCAGCCACTCCGGCAGCGGCCGGTCTGCAATCGCGAGGTGCCGCCGCCCCGGCGCAGAAGACCGCGGTCGCGCTGCATGCGTACGAATGTCCCAACTGCGGCGGTGACGCGCACTGGAATCCGATCAAGCACGCGCTCGTGTGCTCCTCCTGCGGCAGCACGCTGCCGCCGCCGAAGCAGGACAACGTCACCTACAAGCTCAAGCAGCGCTCGCTCGACGAGGGCTTGCGCGACGCGCCGACCGAGGCGGAAGTCGAGCGCGAAGACGACACGAAGATTGCCGTCGCCTGCGGCAACTGTCATGCGGTCTCGTACTTCGACGTCGGCACGGCGGCCGATCGCTGCCAATTCTGCGGCTCCTCGGCGATCGTGCCCTACGACGCACTCGGCGACCGCGAGCGCCCGCAGTGCGTGATTCCATTCCAGTTCAACGAATTCGGCGCGCGCGAATCGGCGCGCAAATGGTACCGCTCGCAATGGCTCGCCCCGCGCAAGTTCCGGAAAGCCGCGCGGATGGACGTCGTCCACGGCATGTACCTGCCGTTCTGGAATTTCGACGCCGACGCGCGCGGCCGCTACGCCGATCGCGAAGGGCACACCGGCGAAGTGTCGATGCGCTTCGACGGCGTGCTGATCTGCGGCGCCGAGGATGTTCCCACCGATCTGCTCGAGAAAATCGAGCCCTTTCCCGCGGATTTGTTGCGCTCCTACGACGGCGAGTACATCGCCGGCTGGACCGTGGCGCGCAATCGCATGGCGCTCGCCTCCGCGCGCGAGTACGCCCATGGACGCATGCAGGAGAAGCTGCTCCAGGCCGCGCGCAAGATGCAGCCGAGCGGCAAGAACAGCCACAACCTGCGCATCGCCGAAGCGCGCTACGCGAACGAAACGTACTCGCAGGCGCTGCTGCCGGTCTGGCTGATGAGCTACACGTACTACGGGAAGCCCTTCACGCTGGTCGTGAACGGCGCGACCGGCAAGGCGGAAGGCAAGTCCCCCAAGAGCTGGGTCAAGATCGCGATCATCGTCGTGATCCTGGGCTGGATCTGGCTCTTCTTCCAGGATCCCGAGACGGCGCTCAAGCTGCCGGTGTGGATCGGGCAGGGAATCTGGTCCTTGATCAAGTGGCCGTTTGGGGGGTAAACGAATTTCCTGGGCTCGTGAGCGAACCGGCGCGAGCCCAGCGGAAGCATCACGAAGCAGAATGGCCCCCGAAAACGAGCGAGGTGAAAATCGCCGGGATGAACCCGTCGATTCAGGAAGTGCTACGGACAAGACGAGAGCGAGGGAAACGCTCGCGCACGTCTGTATGCATGGAGACGATTGGGCAAGTCGGTGCGCGCTCGACTTTGGCCGGTTTGATTGAAGAAAAATGCCGGGCCTGACCCGGCATTTTTCATCTAATCAGGCATCTTGAACGCCATACTGCTTTGTGATTTTTCCGCTGCGGCCGCGGCGTCGCGTTGCGGCCGCAGGAAACTCGTTTACCCCTACTCGCTGACCAGCTTCAGCAGATGCTTGAGGTGCTGCTCGAGCTGGTTGAGCTTCGAGACGACATCCTGCAGGTCATGCTTCAAGTTGAGATAGGCCTCGAGTGCACCCGGCTCGTGTGACGATGCGGGATTCTTGAGCATCGAGAGCGCGTTGCTCAAATCCACCTCGGCGCCCTGAATGGATTCGAGCGCGCCCGCGACGACAACCGGATCCGGCGGCTCCCCTCCATCCTGCACCGCGGGGAGGAACGAGTTGACCGTACGCAGCGCGTCGTCGAGCGGAGACTCCGGCTCGGTGACGCGCAGAACGAATGCCGCGACCGGCGCAGTGCCCTGGAAATCCAGAGCGACCTGCGCGGACTCGCGGACCTTTTGCACGGCGGGTAGCAGGAGACCGATCAGAATCGCGATGATCGCGATGACGACCAGGAGCTCGATCAGCGTGAAACCGCGTGCGCGTACGGCGGGAATGCCTCGCATGAGGGCACCTCGTATGACAGTGAGCGGGACGAAAAGCCTACCCCGGGGTGCAGGCGGAATCAAATGGTGTAGGACGGCGCGACCATGAACGCGAAGACGCGATGTAGGAATCGACTTTTCGCGCCGGTTAATTTTTCATGCACGAAGCAAGCGCGCTGCCGATCCCTGTGCGCATCTTCGCGGCGCCGCAACACCGGTCGGACTCAGAAAAGGAGGGTCAGACTCGACATTCGTCGCCGTTTGTTCCCGGCAGATGAGATCTCGACGTCGAGTCGGACACTACTCTCACTAAGATCGAGAGATCGCCGTCGAGCGGCAATACGAAGGCGCGCCCATGCGCGATACTGTTGATCTCTTCAAGCCGTCACCGAAGAAAAATGCCGGGCTTGGCCCGGCATTTTTCTTCTATCTATCTAGGCTTCTCGAACGCCATTCTGCGTTGTGCTTTTTCCGCTGGGCTCGCAGGGTCAGCTCGCGAGCCCAGGAAATTCGTCTACCCCAACCCCTATCCGCCGATCGCCGCTTCGATCTCCGCGAACGTGCGTGGAATGTCGTGCGTCGATTGCAGCTGCACCCCGAGCCGCCGCGCGATCTCGGTCAGAGAGAACATGCCGCGCACCATCTGCACGGACTGCGACGCGCCCGGCGGCAGATGCTCGATCACGAGCGCATGCTGACGGCCCGAAACCTTAAGCGTCGCCACGATGTCGCCGACGCGCGCGTGCAGGACGTCGTCGAGGTCGATGGCCTCCAGTCGATCCGCAGGCGTCATCACCTCGCGAATCGTGATCTCGTGATGACGGATGCCGAGCCGTTGCGCGAACTGGATCGGCTTCTCGCCGTGGACGTCCGTGGAGGTGATGACGCCGACGATCGCGCTCTCCTCGTCGACCACGAACAGCGACCGCACCCTCCGGGCGATCATCGTCTGGTTGGCCTCGTCGACCGTCGCGTGGCTGCGGATGCAGACCGCGGCCACTTTGGTGAAGTCGGTCATGACGTCGGTCGCCGGCGCATCGGGTTGCAAGCGCGCAGAGGTGACCGGCCGCTGCAGATGATAGGTCGTGCCCGGCCCCGCCTTGTGCTCGCGCAGCGGCATGTACGGCTGCTCGGTCACCTGAACGTGTCGGACCGGCGGCAATCGGCTCGACTGCGTGAGCCCCGAGAACATGCGCTCCACGAACGGGTCGGGCGTCGCTTTCCTGTCCGCCGCACGGTGCTTGGGAGAATCCTGGTCGGCCATGTCGTACCTCGTTGCTTGGGTTGCGTCTAGCTTCTCTCGATTCGCCGCGGACCGCGGGACGAAAGCGCGATCTCCAGCGCGGTTTCGAGACGGACGACGCGCGCGGTCAGATCCTCGAGCTTCTCCTGCTGCGTGCGCGCGGCCGCGGCGAGGCGCTCTATTTTGTCATTCATTTTGATGACGGTGGTGAGCCCGTCCCAGATTTTATCCGCGAGCGCCATCACGCCGCCTTTTTCGCCGCGGATTCGATCTTCGCGATGCGGACTTCCGAGGCCGCGATGAACGCCAGCGCCTTGTCAAGTTCGCTCGCAGCCCGGGCCGTGGTCTTCATCACCTGTTCGACGAGGCCTTCGAGCAGCGCCTCATCCTCGCTCGGCCGGTACGCTTCCGCGGCCCGGCGCAGGTACTCGCTGGTGCTCATGCCGGCGGCTCGCGCCAGCTTCTCGAATCGCCCCTTCTGGGCGGCGGTGACCAGCACCGGGATCCTCGCTGTCGCATTGGCCATTTTTCAGCCTCCATGTGCATGTGCTGTACATGCACATCTTAGCACGTTCCAGGCTCTCGGGCTCAACTGGCGAACGCCACGACGCTGAGCGGACACCGCTCGGCGACCGGGCGTTTCCCCACCCCTTCGCCGCCGCTACAATGGGCGCCCATTCGACGTGCGATCCGCACCCGCGACGCGCACCCGCGTTTCGTCAGGGTCGCATGCCCGCCTCCAAACCGCAGATGATCGAAACCAACGCCCAGCAGAAGTTTGCCTGCCCGTCGTGTGGCGGCGAGGCGATCTGGAATCCCGCGAAGCAGAAGCTCGTCTGTCCGTTCTGTGGCACCGAATCGCCAGCGAAGTTCGACGCGACCGGTGCGATCGTCGAGCACGATCTCGTCGCGGCACTGCGCGGCATCACGGACGATCAGCGCGGCTGGGACGCGGAGAAGCGCGAGGTCCGCTGCCAGAGCTGCAACGCCATTTCGGTGCTCGACCCGAAGCGCCAGGCGCAGACCTGTGAGTTCTGCGGCTCGGCACAGCTCGTCGCGTACACCGAGACCAAGCCTGCGTTTCGTCCCGAGAGCATCCTCCCGTTCAAGCTTTCGGACGCCCAGGCGCGCGACGGCATCCGCGCGTGGTACGGCCGGCTGTGGCTCGCGCCCGGCGCGCTCAAGCGGCGCGCGCTCACCGACACGGTGAAGGGCATCTACCTTCCGTACTGGACGTTCGACGCGCAAGTCGATGCCGAATGGACCGCCGACGCCGGTCACTATTACTACACGACCGAAACGTACGTCGAGAACGGGCAAACGCGCACGCGCCAGGTGCAGAACATCCGTTGGGAGCCGGCAGCGGGGCAGCTGTCCCATTTTTTCGATGACGCGCTCGTGTGCGCTTCAGTTGGCGTGCGCCCCGATCTGATCCATGGCATCGAACCGTTTCCGACGAAGGAATTGAAGCCCTATGACGCGGGTTACGTCGCGGGCTGGGTCGTCGAGCGCTACCAGATTGACCTGATCGGCGCCGCGCAGCGCGCGCGTGCGGTGATGGACCAGCAGATGCAGGTCCTGTGCGGACAGCAGGTGCCGGGCGACACGTTCCGCAATCTCGTCGTGCGCTCGAACTACTCGAAGCAGACGTTCAAGCACATCCTCTCGCCGGTGTGGCTGCTCACGTACAACTTCGGCGCGAAGAGCTATCAGTGTGCGATGAATGGCGTGACCGGCATCATCAAGGGCGAGTACCCGAAGAGCCCGTGGAAGATCGCGCTGATCGTGCTCGCGATCTTCATCGTGGTCGTGATTGTGCTCTCGTTTGCCGGAGGAGGGCGCTGAAACCGGTGGTGAAACCGGGAACAGACCACGTTTTGCGTAATGAGGGCGGATCGGCTCGATGACATCGAAAAACGTGGTCCGTCCACGATTTTGAAAGGATGTTGAAATGCATGCAGCCATCGTGACCGGCGTTTCCTACGGCTTGGGCGAAGCGATCGCCGCCCAGCTCCTCGATAAGGGTTATCGCGTGCTCGGAGTGAGCCGCGGCACGAGCACTCGGCTGAAAGGCGAGAACTATCGCCACGTCGCGCTCGACCTGGGCGATGTCGAGCACATCGAGGACAAGCTCGCCGAGCCCTTCAAGCAGCTGGCGGACACGAAACCGACGTCAGCAGTATTGATCAACAACGCAGCGACGAGCGGGCCGACCGGCGTCCTCGGCAAGCTCGACTCACGGGCGATCGCAAACTCGCTGGCCGTAAATCTCACGGCGCCGACGATCCTGTCGAACATGTTCGCGCGCGCATTCGCGGGCGCCAAGATCGACCGACGCATCCTGAACGTGTCCTCGGGCGCCGCACAGAGCACGTTCGTCGGTGGCGCGATTTACGGGATCGCGAAGGCAGGCATCGAGATGCTCTCGCGCTCCCAGGCGGCGGAAGGCGACGCGATCACCGTGATCAGCGTTCGCCCCGGCATCATCGATACGCCGATGCAGGCGAAGGCGCGCGCGCACACCCCCGAGGAAATGCCGGCGGTCCAGATGTTCAAGGACTTCCACGCGAGCGGCCAGCTCGTACCGCCCGACACCACGGCGGCGAAGATCATCGCGAAGCTGGTCGAAGGCCCGATCAAGTCGGGGGAAATGTACCGGTATCAGGATTTGTAGGCTCTGCATGTCGCTGGTCGCGGTCGCGCGCAGCGGCGCGGCGCGTTGCGTGACCGACCCGCCCATCAAGATCTGCGGGCCGAGTCGAAGTACCTGGCCCAGAAACAACAGATCCTTCGCGTCGCTCAGGATGAAAGGCGGGGATAAATTGATCAGACGATCAACAATGCTGCGACCGTTTCCCGCCTAATTCGGCGTGCGCGGCAGAAGAGGGCGCACGGCTTCGGTGCGATCTGCCGGAAGATTCTTGAATAGTGCGCCAAAGGCGATCTGTCAGCTTTCGAACATGACGTACATGCCGTGACGGTAGAAGCCCTTCGCCTACACGGAAAATTCACGTGTTCGGCGTGTTCGTCCGAGCAGTAGCATATCGTCCATCGTGGGCTCTACGCCCGATCGTGCATCAACCGCGCGCAGACCACCGAATCGATTGACCTCGAGTTTTCCAAGGAGAAGCGCATGGCCGGTGACGTCAAGCTCGACGAAGACAACGTGAATTGGGTGACGATCGAAGGAACCGCGCTCAGAGCGCGAACGCCCGACTTAATGCTCGATGCGCCGAACCGACGTAGCGGCGGCGGAGGCACGTGGCGGCGTGCGCTCGTCCACGATCAGAGCGACGGGCTCACCATCAACTATAACGGCGACTATCCGGGGGGTGTGACGCTGAAAGACGTGACCTCGATCTCGCCCAAAGGAACCCGCGGCGGCGGCGTGCTCGCAAACAAGGTCAACATGCGGAGCGTGGCCGACCTGGTCATCGAGGGCGGGATCCAGTTCCTGTGGGACAACGGCCCGCAGGTCAGGCGGCCCGGAATGCAGCCCACCGAGGCCGTGAGCCTCCAGAGCATTCTCGCGCAGTTGCAGCACGAGATCGGCGATCTGCAGCAGAGAGTCGCTGCGCTGGAGAAAAAGTAGACCCCCAGGGAGCTCGTCATGCGTACGCTACGCGACGTTGGGGTGTTCGTCGGCATCCCCGAAGACTCTCCCGACTACGGATACCCCACGAATATCAGCCTGCGTGTTGCGGGCAATTTGCTGGAGTCGGTCAGCCCCGGTCCGCAGAACCGGTCGCTGCGCGGGATCGACGGCCTGATCGATGGGCTGGGCCCGATCACGCTCGAGGCATCGCTGCTCAGTTCCCGCGGCGTCGAGCCGTTCGACGCCGTGATCAGAATCGTGGCGAGCCCGGGGTGCGTGATCCATACGCACATTTTCTATGACCAGAACGGGCAATTCCCGTTCGAGAGCACGGACTACGGCGCGGCCGGCGGCGATTTCGATCCCACGACGCTTGGTCCCGGCACGTGGAACATCGTCGTTCGGCGTACCGGGATTACCGACACCGGTTTTGAGCGACTCGAGAAGTCGTTTACCGCGTTGGTGTCTCGCCATCCGAGCCCGCCGCCTCCACCACCGCCTCCGCCCGTCAGGCCGCACATCGACGTTACGCAAAGTGGACCGGTGAGTGCCGTGAAGTACCAAGTCACCGGCTCGGGCTTTCTGCCGAACCAGCCGAACTCGTCGCAGGGCGTCGCCGTTCGCGCGGTGGACGGCGTCGACATTCAGGATTGGGCCTTGATCTATACGGGATCGGATGGCGGAGGGAAGATCAGCCTGTCGCTCGGTCCGCTCGATACTGGCACGCTGTCGCGCAACGCCGCGGGCCAGGCGATCGTCAACTTCTCCGCAACGGACAAGCGCACCGATCCGAGCAGCGTGCCGGCGGGCCAGCCGCTGTACAGCAATACGGTGACGTTCAGGTATTAGGGCGGATTGCGCGGGGGGCGTTTGGACCTACATCGGCACCGTCTTGCTGGCTATCCGCTTGCCGTGCAGGTAGAAGTGCTCGATCCCCTTGTTCTGCGACGGCGTGTACTCGAGGATCAGGTCGCCGTTCGCCGCGTGAACGTAATACGTGGTCACGCCGTTCTGCGTGCGTGAGACGCGGCGATTGTTGCCGTCGTAGGCGTAGGTGATCTGCGTTCCTGTGCCGCAATTCACGCACGTCAGGTTGGAGGCGTCGTCGTATTGGTACGCATTCATGACGCTCCCCCCGATGCTCTCCGAGGTGACGTTACCGTACCCGTCATAGGTGAAGTTCGTGGTCGTTACCGTGAGCTGGCTGGGATCGCGGGTCTGAACGCTGGTGAGCTTGTTGCTCGCGTCGTAGCCGTAGTAACTTGTCAGAATCCCGGTTGTGGCGTGGGCATTCACGCCATAGGTGGTCAAGTTGCCGACCGGATCGTAGGCCATATTCGAGGTGCCCCAAGGCCCCAGCGCCGCGGTGAGCTGGTCGTTCTTGTCGTAGGTCATCTGCATGTTGAAAAACCCGTCGACGAGATCGCCGATCTGGAACACGTTGTTGTTGGCGAGGTACCGGTACTGCTTGTTGACGATCTGCGGTTGGGAAAGATCGGCCTTCTGTGCGATCGCGCTCCCGACACGCGCGCGGGAGTCCTCGACGTAGTTCATCTGGATCCCGGTGGCGTAGGTGATCTGCGATGGGTTGCCGGAAGCGAAATAGCTGACCGACGTCACATACGGGCTCGCGGCCGTCGGACGGCCGAGATTGTCGGGACTGTAGGTCACGACCTCGCCGGTTCTGGGATAAGTGATAGTCGCCAGCGCGTCGTTGGCGTTGTACGTGTATCCCACCGTGAACGTCTGCCCTCCGACCGTGAGCGTTTCCGACGCGAGATTGGCGTTGTTGTCGTACGTGTAGCTGCGACTCGCCGATGCGTTGGTCACCGTTGACGTGCGGCCGTTGCCGAGGTACGTGATCGCGACGTTGTTGCCACCGGGATACGTGATGCTGGTAAGACGGTTGAGGTTGTCGTAGCCGAAATTCGTCGTCTTGCCGCCGACGGTGCGCGAGGTCATGTTGCCGACCAGGTCGCGGCCGAACGTCGTGGTCCCGGTTTCCGGATCGTCGATGGAGGTGAGGAAGAACGAGCCGTTGTAGTGGTAGTTCCGGGTGAACGTCCCCTGGCTCACCGACGTCAGGTTCCCGAGGTCGTCGTGCGTCATCGTGATGTTGTTGCCTTCGGGCAGGCTGCGCTGCGAGACGAAGCGCTTGTCCGGGTCGCCGAACGCCTGGAACTGGTAGGTCGTCGTATGTGCGAGCTCGTCCGTTTCGGTGAGCGAGCTGCCCACGTGCGACAGGCTTCGGGTGCTCGTGTCGCTGTTCGTCACCAGGGTCGGCCGGGCGAGAATATCCCTTGCGATCTGGGTCCCGACCACCGTGATGATGCCGTCAGTGTTGAACGTCACCTTGCCGGGAAGCGATTCGAACACCTTGTTGCTGAAGACATCGTAGGCGAACGCGGTGGGCGTTCCGTCGCGTGTCAGGATGAACGGACGGCCGGCGCCGTCGAAGCTCAAGGATTCGACGTACGCGCCGCGCGTCGCCGTGCGCGATGTGCTCTGCGCCCAGGCGATGGAGGTCGCAGCGCCGATGGGCGGCGTCTTCGCGGTCATTCGGCCCAGGCCATCGTAGCCGTAGGTGTAGACGTTGCCGGCCCCGTCCGACTGCGACGTGATGTTGCCTTCCTGGTCGACGGCGCGGTTGATCGTGACGCTCGCGGGCCGCTGCTCGAGCTGGGCCACCCCGCGCTTGTAGTTCGAGAAGTTCGTCGTGTGGCTATTGGCGTCGGTGCGGCTGGTGATGGTTCCGTCCACGCTCGAGTATGTGTAGCTGGTCGAGACGCCATAACGGTTCTCATTGAGGACGTTGCCGTTCGTGTCGAAGGAGCGGGTGATGCTGCCGATGCCCGTCGTGCTCTCGTTGGCGGGAAAGTTCAGGATCCACTTCGTCGTGTCGATGTAATAGGCGCGCGTGATGGTATGCGTCCGCTCGCCCGCTTCGACGACCGTCTGCGGATTGCCGTAGGCGTCGAAATTCGAATTGGTCGTCGTCCAGTTGATGCCGTTGCGCGTGATCATGTGCTGGGTCATCAGCGGCGCGTAGGTGACACCGTCGTTGAGCCCGAACTGGCGATAAGTCGGATACGTTGAAATCTGCTGCTTGTCCCAGGTGTACGTCTCGTCCTGCACGACGGCGGACGTGAGGTCCTGCGTCGTTTTCTGCATCAGCAAGCCGACCTTCCACGTCGAGCCCGACCCGACGGTGGAAGTGCCCACGTGCTTGTACGTGAACGTGCCGAGCGGCGCCGTGACCTTGGTGACATCGTTGACGCCCGCGCTGCCCGGCGTATAGGTGTACTGCCACACCGAGGTGGGGCTGCCGGCCAGACCCTCGACATTGCTCATGCTCTTGGTGCTGACCACGGGCGTGTTGCCCGAGCCGTCGTGGAAATCGACGAACGCGTAGGTGTACTCGATCGTGCCGCCTTCGGGGTACCAGAACTGGGCAATCGAGAAGGCGCCGACTTGGCCGAGCAGGTAGTTGTCGTAGATCCACGATCCTCCGGCAGGCGGATCGACGCTGTAAAGAAAATACGCCGTCCCCTTGCCGGAAAGATTGGTCAGCGCCGGGATCGAATAATAGTTGTATCGCCACGTCCTGCCGCTCGGGGTCGACAGCGACGTCAGCAGGTAGACCGTGTCGAACAACGTATACGAATACGAGAGCGAGCGGCCATCCGACGTCGAGATGCTGCTCAACAGCGTAGTCGGACCCGTCGTGGTGTAGCTGAAGTCCGCGTAATTGCCGTTGCGATCCTGGATGTGCGTGGGATAGAGGTACGGCGCGTTCTGGATCGTGTTGGGAATGGTTTCGGCGATGGTCTGCAGCATGTCGTAGCGCGTGCCGTTGGGCGTGAACACCTGCACTCCGCCGCCGGTGCACACCGCCTTCCACCGCGCAGCCGAGAGAAACGTTCCGTCCGCCTGCTTGATCAACGCCTGCCGGCCGCCATCGGGCATCTCGAACGACATTTGCGTGCCGCCGGCGCAAGCGGTACCCGTGCCGACCGCATTGAACACGCGGCCGCCGATCAGCAGGTTCCAGCCGACGCCGACGTTGGGCGACCGGTTATAGGACTGCGTGTCGGAGATCGATCCGAACGTCGAGCCGAGCGTGTTGTGCGATCGCTGGATGATCAGATCGAAGCCCGCATTGCCCGGCAGCGTGCCGTCGATGTGGCGCAGCAAGAGCTTGCCGCTGAACGGGTCGATATGCTCGTCGTTGTTGTGATTGACCGACGCGCGATTCGGGCTGAGGCCTGAGTCCTGGTAGAAGCCCGGGAGCTCGCCGCCGGCGAAGGCGACTCCTACCCAAAGCATACCAAGGCCGAAGGCGCAGAGAGATTTCCTCGATCTGGTATCCATGTTGGCCGGATTGCGGACAGTCGGGTTGATCCTAGTTTTTTCTCCGAGGCACTTCACCTCTTTGCCGCTTCAACTGGCCCAGTAGCCGCTGAGCTTCTTTCTTCAGCAAGGGGTCCGCTCCAAACTCCATCAGCGCCTTTCGTGCCTGTGGAAGGCTCGATCTCTTCAAAGCGTCTAGCAGCAGCACTCGACTTTTGCCGTTTTGCGGGTCCTTAGCCAACGTGATCAGTTCATCGAGCAGGTCGTCGTCCGCAATGTTTGCCAGCGCGACTGCCAACCCATCACGGGTCCAATCACCCTGCTCTTGCCTGTAAAGGCGGACCAGCAACGGCCAGGCAAATTTCGATTCCGGTGTCGCCAAGGCACGCGCGATTCCAGCACGCACTCGATCGGGGTAGGGTTGCTGTAGGTGATCAAGCAACACGGGAAGGATTGTCGCCAAAGAGCCGTTGTTGGCTTCTAACCAATCCCAAAGTGCCTCTGGCGGATCAGTAGACATCGTGAAAGTTCGAGATGGTCTCTTCCTGCCGGCGTTCACCAAGTCCCAGACCGAGGATAATGGCACGCCAACAGCTCTGAGCGCTCGTACCACCGGAGCTTCGGCGCGGGCATATTCGTCCGCCCTGCGCTGGAACTCCTCGTCTTGTTCCTTCTTGCGTCCGATATAAGCGTCCCATTTTCCCTCTGCCTTAAGTTTCGCGTCGTGCTCGGCGAGTGTCATATATCCTTTGCGCTTCGTTGCCATCAGAATGGAATCTCCAGGATATTCGCCCGCGACAAATATGCGTCTTTTCTAGGTCATTTCCGTAGCCTTTTCGACGGCTCAATATAGAACACGACCTCGCCTGGAATCTTTGGATCATCCACCAGGATTGTTAGGTGTACGTCCTGTGAAGTTGTTTCTGCTTCCAAGAGGCGCTCGAACTGTGACGTCACGACCGCGAGCTTCGACCCGGGTGTTAGTACTGCGCCGCGGAAAACTCTACGAAGAGATCGATCATCCTGTGCAGAAGTAAGCTCTACATGAACCGGGCCATCAACAGCTGCCTGCGTGGCAACAGAAACACAGGTATCTGTGGCTGATACAAGTTGCCCCTCCACATAACGCGGGACAACTGCCCCCTTATTCGTAGGGTCCAACACAAACAAGATTCCGTCATGAACTTCTACGCTAACGGCACTCATTGATCTCTCTTGATTAGCTCCTGCAGCACTTCACCCCCCTGTCGGCGGGCACAATCTATGCAATGTGGATAGAAATCAGTGGTGTCCCCGAGTTTCTGTGGGGGCTGGTGATCCACTACGGCGTTTCCGGACTTCGTTCCAGGGTCCTTGGTCCCGCAAGTGTGGCACCCGTTTTTCTTCATGAGCGCATTTACCTGGCGCTGCTCCTCAGCTGTGGGTCGCCCCAGGTGCCCAGGGATAGACTCCTTTGCGAACGGACCTGGCTGTAAAGCCGAAGGCTTGACTGTTGCGGACTCCACCTCCCGTGCTACCTCCGTACCCATTTCAACTGCGCGCACTGCCTCCCCAGCGTGCGCGGCCTCAACCGCAGCGTGCCCCACTCGATATATCGTCCCTGCTCCGAACCCGAATCCAAAGGTGCTGGCGACGTCGAGGCCGAGAGCAATCAAATTGGTAGCCGTTGCTCCTTCTGTCGCGAGGAAATAGAGGTCGGCACCGACAAAGATGAGATCAACAACCACTCGCCCGTCGGGATCGATAAATCTGTAGGGATTGTTGTTGCCATACGCGTACCGATTGAACGACAGCGGATTCCCTTCATTGAATGCCTTGGGATCCGTGCCGTAGAACCGCCCAATCTTCGGGTTGTACCACCGCGCTCCGAAGTAACTCAGCCCCGTCGAATCCTCGATCGGCTTGCCGGTGTACCAGAGGCCGTTCTTGGTGGTCTTGTCTTCGACGTAGTCACCGATGAGGGAATCTTCCGCGTTGAATCGTTCACCATACGGGTAGTACGAACCGTCCCACAGCAGCGTCCCGTTCGGGTCGGTGCCCGCGACCGGGCTACCCGCCAGGTCGTTGTAGTAATAAACGGTGGAAGGCGAGCCCGTCACCATATTGACGGTCACCGGCGGCAGCGTCTTCCAAAGCCCGGTGCTGTCTTGCAGACGAACCGTCAGCGTGTGCGTGCCGGCGGTGGTGGGTCGCCAAACGAAACGATAATTCGGCGCCGCGTACCACACGAAAAGGATGCCTTCAGTATCGTCGGTGTACCCCCAGGCGTTGATGATCGTGGTGGACGGCGCGGCCGTTGCGGCCACGACCACGTGCACCGGGTAGTCCATGTAGAACGTGGTGCCGTTGGGCGGGAAGATCACGTTGGCCGTCATGGCGCTCGTCACGTCGCTGACGGTGACGGTGATCGGGGCCGAGGTGGCGCCGGTACCCGTGCCGTTGACGTTGTCGTAGACCCTGGCTCTGAGCGTGTAGGTACCCGCCGCCACGCCCGTCCACGCGAACGTGGTTCCGCTCCCGATCACGTAGCCCACGACCGTGCTGCCATTCAGGTATTCGATCTTGCCGATCGGTCCGGCGGTGTTGGTCGCGACCGCCGTGAGCTCGATCGTGGCGGGCGAGTTGTACGCAGTATTGTTCGCGGGCGCGATGATCTCGACCTTGAGCGCCGCGCAGGGATTCGCGACGGCCGAGAGCGAGTTCACCGCCGATGGCGACAGCGCGCCCTGAAATACGTTGACCTCGTCGATCTGGCCGGTGAAGCGCAACGCCGAGGTGCCGCTCTGTCCGCCGAGGCGCAACGAACCGCTGACTACGGCATTCGCGACGGTCGGCACGCCCGTTCGCTGCGTGAGCGATTGCTGAACGCCATCGATGTAAAGGCGATTGCTGGCGACGCCGCCATTGACGAAGACGGCGACGACGTAATGCCAGCCGTTGGCGAGCGACGCCGAGGCGATGCCGTAGACATCGGTGCCGGTGGTGGTGAAGCCGAATCCACCCGCCGAGAACAGCAGTCCTTCGGTGGCCCACGAGAAGGGCATCGCGCCGGTGGTGCCGTTCCAGTACATCCAGAACGCGGTCGTTGTCGCGTCACCCGCGATGGCGGAAACCGTCAATCCGGCGGAATCGATCACGCCGCCGGTGAAATTGGCCGCCTTGCAAGTGTCCGGCTTCGCACCGGTGGACGGCGCGGCGATCTGAGCGACATTGCCCTGGCGCGTCGTCGGAGCGTTGGAAACGAGCTCCGGGATGAAGCCGGATGAACTCCAGGTGTCGTCGAAGTTGAGGGCCGCGATCGGCGTGGCGAGACCCGTGTCGACGGTGATCGTCGCGGGCGCCGATGTCGCCACCACGCCCCCGCCGCTCGTCGCCTTGGCGGTGATCGTATAGGTTCCCGGGCGGACATTGCTCCAGACGAACGTATACGGCGAGCTCGTTGCGGAGCCGACCTGCAACGCGCCGTTGTAGAAATCGACGCGCGCGATGGTCCCCGATGCGTTGCTTGCGGTGGCGGCAAGACTCACGCTCGCGGGAGCGAAGTACAGGCTGTTGTTCGACGGTGCCGTCACCGTCACTGTCGGCTGATCCGCCGTCGCAGCGACCACGATGGTGATGGGTACCGAATCTGTGGAATAACCAAGGGTGCTGCCGCCACCGCCACTGATAATGTCCCATTCGCGCGCGAAGATCGTGTAAGTACCCGCGGACAAGTTGGGCCAGGTAACGGCATAGGGCGCAGTCCCGGAAAAGTTAATGAGCGTTCCGTTGAGGTAGTACTCGACACGTGTCGTGGGAGCGTCGAGGTGGACATTGCGAGCGGAGGCCGTAAGCGTGATCGTTGCGGGCGCGACAAGGCCTGCACCGTTGGCCGGCGTGAGAATCGCCACCGTGGGAGCCTTGGGCGTGATCTTGAAGCTGCGATCGACGTGCGGCGCCGCTTGATAATTCCCGCCGCCGGGCTGCTCGGCCCGGAGGATGCAGGTGCCGACGGACAATCGCTTGAACTCGATCAGCTGCGATATGGGATTCAGCACGTAATCGCAGACGACCGGCGTCAGACTCCTGATTGTCACCCCCAGGCCCGAGCTCGCGGTCGCCGCAGGCGTCACGCTGCAGTTTGCGGCATCAGTGTTATCGACGTTTAGGGTCGTGAACGGGCAGGGAAATACCGCGTCGGGCAGCGGCGGGAAGTTGATCGTCTGCGCGAGCTCCGGCACGACGATCGAAAAGGCGTAGTTGGCGTCGGGCGCCACGCCGTTCGTGGCGACGACTGTTCCGGAGAAGGTTCCCGCCGTGACCTGATTGCCGCCGCTCAGGATTCCGGTGTTGGTGAATGTCCAGCTCCCGGTCGGGACGAACTGGCCCGAGAAATTCGTCAACGTGAACCGCGGCGCGGGAGTGCCGCTTGCGGTGAACGTGAAGCTATAGCTCGTGCCGGCAACACCTGCGGGCGGCACTCCATTCGTAAAGCTCGGGGCCTGCTGAATCATCCCGGTCGTGTTAATCAATACGGCGAGACCGTTGGGGCTGCTGTTCTCGTTGATCGCCGCCAGGTCGATGCGACCGTCGCCGTTGAAATCGCCGGTCGAGAGACGCGTGGCGCCGGTACCGAACGGGATCGAGATCGGCGGTTGCAGCGTCCCGTTGCCGTTGCCGAGAAGCACTTCCACGCCGCTCGTGACGCCGACGTTGGCGACGGCGATATCGGGCTTGCCATCGCCGTTGAAATCGGCGGTGACGAGATCCTGGGTGAGGTAGCCCGCCGGATAATCGACTGCAGGCTGGAAGGTGCCGTCGCCGTTGCCCAGCAGCACCGTCACGTTGTTGCCGTCGGTGACGATCGAGGCGAAGTCGAGCTTGCCGTCGCCGTTGAAGTCGGCCACGGCGAGACGCGAGGGCGCACTGCCCGCGGCCACGCTGCGCGCCGCCTGGAACGTGCCGTTGCCATTGCCAAGCAGCAATAGCGCATCCGCGCCGCCTGGGTCGGCGACGAGGATGTCCTGCTTGCCGTCACCGTTGAAGTCACCGGCGACGATGCCGCCCAGCGCCGCCGTCGCTCCGGTGGCAATGGTGATCGCCGGCTGGAACGTCCCGTCGCCGTTGCCGAGCAGCAGTGACAACGTGCCGTCGCCGTTGGCCGTGACGAGATCGAGCTTGCCGTCACCGTTGAAATCGGCGACAGCCAATGCGGTCGCGCCGGGCCCTATCGCATATTGGACGCCGGCACTTGCTGTTCCGTTGGCTTGGCCCAGGAAGATCGTGACCAATCCGCTCGAGTTCACGACGGCCACGTCACGACGGCCATCACCGCTGAAATCGGCGACCACCAGCGCCTCGCCGCCGGACACCGTCGCCCAATACGGGGGCTGGTACACCGTATGATCGACGGAAGCGTAGATTCCGGTCCCGTTGCCACGGAGCATTTCCGCTCCGAACGCTGAGTCGGCGACCACGATATCGACCTTGCCGTCACCATCGACGTCGCCCGCGGCAACGGTCGAGGGTGGGAAGAGCAGAGGATTCGTATAGATTTGCGGCCAGAACGAGGTGCCCGAGCCGCTCGCGTTCACCACGATGTTGACGTTGGCGGTCGTCGTCGTGCTGCCGAGGTTGTCATAGGCTTTGGCCGTGATGACGTACGCGCCGGCTGCGACGTTGCTCCAGACATAGCGATAGGAAACGGCGGTCGCGGTCCCGAGGAGCGTCGCGCCGTTGTAGAACTCGACCTTGACGATCGTGCCGTCCGGGTCGGATGCCGTCACGTAGAGCGGTACGACGGCCGGCGCGACATACGTGTTACCGCTGGCCGGCGTCACGAACGCAATGGTCGGCGGCTGATTCGTGCCGCTAGCCCGAACGATGAAGCCTTGATCGACGTTGGCCGCCGCGGCGTAATTGGCGTTGCCCGCCTGTGCGGCGCGGATCGTGCAGGTACCGGTCGTCACCATCGTCACCGTCGTACCCGATACCGTGCAAACCGGCGTGGTCAGGGATGAGAATGTGACGGCGAGGCCGGAAGAAGCTGTCGCGCTTACAGTGAAAGTGCCGCTTCCGAGCTGGCGGTCGAACAACGTACCGAAGGTGATCGTCTGCGATTGCTTCGCGACCGTGAAGCTGCGACTCACATTCGGCGCCGCCGCATAGGTGGAATTGCCCGGTTGCGACGCTTGAATGGTGCACGTGCCGGCGGCCACGACGGTCACGGTATTGCCGCTGACCGTGCAAATGGTCGTGGTCGTTGAGGTAAACGTGACCGGCAGTCCGGACGATGCGGTTGCGCTAATCGTGAACGGCGCGACGCCCAGCGTCACGTTGGCGATCGCCGGGAACGTGATGGTCTGCGTGGCGCCGGAGGAGATCGTCACGTTGAACGATTGCGTCGCGTCGGGCGGCGTGCCATTGGTCGCGGTGAGCGAGCCGAGATAAGTGCCTGCCGTATTCGGTGTACCGGAGACGAGACCGGTGATCCCATCGAGCGTGAGACCCGGCGGGAGGCTTCCCGCGGGCGTCGAAATCGTCGGCGCCGGCGAGCCGCTTGCCGCCACCTGATAGGAATAAGGCGCGTTGAGCGCGCCGTTCGGCAACGGCGAGCTCACGAATGCCGGCGCCTGATTGGCGGTGCCTGTGATCGTCAAATAGAAGTTCGTGCTGGCGCTGCCGATGGTGGCAACCACAGTGAAATTGCCGGGCGTCGCCGCGGCGAAGAACGGAGACGCCGTCGCGATCCCGTTGCTATCCGTCGTGAACTGGGTTTGTGGGGGATTGAAGTAGCCGGTCGGCCCACCTGGCGGCACGATGAAAACGACCGACTCCCCGGGCAGCGGCTGGTTGGTGGCGCCGCGCACCAGCACGCTTAGCGGCGTGACAAAAGGCGCGTTGATCGCAGCGCTTTGCGGCGTACCGGTTTGCGGGACGATCGTGGCGCCCGAACCCACGACCCCGATATTCAGAAACACGGCGAGGGTTCCGGAAAAATCGGTGGTGATCAGATCGAGGCGTCCGTCGCCGTTGAGATCCGCTGCGGTCAAGCTCGTGGTTCCAAGTCCGATACCCAGCGGCGTCGGCGGAGCGAAGGTCCCGTTGCCCATGCCGGTCAGCACGTACGCGCCCGAGGGTGTCGTCACTGCGACGTCGGGCCTCCCGTCGCCGTTGAAGTCCGCGACCACCATGCCCTGAATCGCGGTATCGACGCTGATCGTGCTCGGCGCGGCAAAGGTCCCGTTGCCATTTCCAAGGAACAGCGAGAGCGTGCCGGCCTGGGTATTGGCGACGATCACATCGCGCTTGCCGTCACCGTTGAAGTCGGCAACGGCGATCGGCCCCGGCGAGGCTCCCGTCGCGTAACCCACGCCGGTCGTGAACGTGCCATCCCCGCGTCCCAACAACGTGTAGAACGCGTTGCTGAAACCGATGGTGACCACGATATCCGGCTTGCCATCGGCGTTGACGTCGGCTATCGCCACGCCTTGCGCATTGGAGATGACGCTATAAACCGTGGATGGCTGGAACGTCCCGTCGCCGTTGCCGATGAAGACCTCCACAGACGACCCGACGGTAGAGTTCCCGCTGTAGTCGCCCGTGTACCCATTGGCCACGACGAGATCGAGTTTCCCGTCGCCGTTGAGATCCGCGAGCGCCAGCGCGGTGGGTGACCCACGCACCGACCGGGTCTGCGGCGGCGCGAAGGTATTGTTGCCGTTGCCGAGATAGATTTTGATTGTGTTGTCGCGGGCGTTGGCGACCACGAGATCGGGATGGCCGTCGCCATTGAGATCGCCGATCGCCACGGTCTGTGGAAAATTGCCGCCCGTCAGCGCGCCGCCCGCCACCAGACTCCCGTCGCCCGCGCCGAACAGGAGGGAGATAGTGTTGTCGCCCGTGTTCAGAACGGCGACGTCGGCCTTGCCGTCATTACCGAAGTCGCCCGCCGCGACGCCCCATGGACCTGAGCCGGTCGCCCAGGAGTCGAAAAAGGCGAATTGCAGCGGTGCGATGATCGCGAACGTCTGGCTTGCGTTGGCGGGCAGGTAATTGGCGTTGCCCGCCTGGGTCGCAAGGATCGTGCAGCTGCCGATGTTGACCAATGTCACGACGGCGCCGCTGACGGAGCAGTAGCTGGGCGTCAGCGAGGCGTAGGCGACCGGAAGTCCGGAGGACGCCGTCGCCGAAGGGAAGAGCGTGTTCGGTCCCCACAATTGCGGCGGAATCGCGGGGAAGTTGATCGTTTGCACCGCCGGGGTGACGGTAAAACTCTGGTTGACATTCGGCGCCGCGTTCCAGTTCGCGTTGCCGGCCTGCGATGCCTGGATCGTGCACGTGCCGACAGCGACGAGAGTCACGGTCCTGACGTTAACCGTGCATATCGACGTGGTTAGCGATGCGAAGGTGACGGTGAGGCCCGAAGTCGCAGTGGCGGTGAGTGTGAACGTGCCACTGCCGAGCGCATGGTTGCCGGGCGCGGTGAAGTTGATGGTCTGACTGCCCTTGGTGACGCTGAAGCTCTGCGGAACGTTGGGCGCCGCATTCCAGTTCGCGTTGCCCGCCTGTGCTGCCTGGATCGTGCACGTCCCGACAGCGACCATAGTCACCGTGGCGCCGCTGACCGTGCATACGGCGGTCGTGGTCGACGAGAAGGTGACCGCAAGCGCCGACGACGCGGTTGCGCTCACCGTGAACGTTCCGGTGCCGAGCGCTCTGTTCGACAACGCGCCGAAGGTGATCGTCTGATTGCCCTTCGATACGGCGAAGCTCTGATTCACGGCCGTCGCGGCGAGGTAGTTCGCATTGCCCGCCTGGTTCGCCTGGATCGTGCAGGTGCCGACGGCCTTCAGCGTAACGGTCGTGCCGCTGATCGTGCAGATGGTGGTCGTCGTCGATGAGAACGCCACCGCCAATCCCGACGACGCGGTCGCGCTCACCGTGATCGGCGACTGGTCCATGCGCTCGCCCGCGAGCGCGCCGAAGGTGATCGTCTGCGCCTTCTTGGCGACGGTGAAGCTCTGGGTGACGGCGGTGGCGGCGAGATAGTTGGCGTTGCCGGCTTGCGTCGCCTTGATCGAACACGTACCGGCCGCGACGATCGTGACGGTTGTGCCGCTGACGGTGCAGATCGTGCTCGTGGTCGAGGCGAAGCTCACCGCGAGTCCCGACGACGCCGTCGCGCTCACCGCGAACGGCGGATCGCCGTACGTCTTGCCGCCGAGCGCGTTAAAGGTGATGGTCTGCGCAGCCTTCGCAACCGAGAAGCTTTGATTGACGTTCGGCGCGGCCGCGTAGGTGGCATTGCCCGCCTGCGAGGCCTGGATCGTGCACGTGCCGGCCGCGACGATCGTGACGGTGTTGCCGCTCACCGTGCAGACCGCGGTGGTGAGCGACGCGAAGCTGACCGGGAGTCCGGACGACGCCGTCGCGCCTATCGTGAACGGGGCGACGCCATAAGTCTGACCGGCAAGCGCGCCGAAGGTGATCGTCTGGCCGAGAAGGGCCGCCGCGGTCCCGGCCCAAACGGAAAAGAGGGACGAAAGCGCCACCCACGCAAGCGCTTTCCGCGAGCAACGAGAACGGGCGGCGCTCATGCATGCGTCAACGCGCCGCATGAGCGCCCAGCCAACGCCGTTGGCTGCCTCGGCTTCCGGTGACGCTTCCAAGCCCGCCCCTCCCTGAGCGTGACTAAAGCATCTCGGCGCTCATCCCCTCGGGCGCCGGTACGACACGAACGCCGGCACCCTACACCATTTCTCGGCGCGAGGTACCTGTCATTTCTGACAGGGTGACGGACGGTCGGCGGTGTGCTGACTTCGGGGAAACAGGGGACAGACCCCGTTTTCTCAACGCTACGGAAGCAGATCCATCACGAGTTCCTCCGGCGTCTCGATCAGCCGATCCGCCGCGGCAAGCTCCTCGCGCGAGCCGTAACCCCAGAGCACACCAATCGACCGCACCCCGTGCGCCCGCGCGGCGCGAATGTCGTTCGCGCGATCGCCGATCATGATGGCGGCTTCGGCGGCGATCGATTCGCGCTCGAGCAGAAGTCCCATGAGCTTAGCCTTGTCGTCGTAGTGTCCGTCGAGATCGGCGCCGTAGATCGCGTGCATCCAGCGATCGAGGCCGAAGTGAGCGAGGATGCGGCGTGCATAGATCTCCGGCTTCGCCGTACATACATAAAGGCGGGCGCCGCGCTCCGTGAGCGCCTGCAGCGCGCCGTCGATGCCGTCGTACACGCGATTCTCGGACCAGCCGACGTCGGCATATCGGAAGCGATAGTGGGCGATCGCGTGCTCGATCGCCGCGCGATCCGTCGTGTCGAGGAGACGCGAGAAAGTCTCGCGCAGCGGCGGGCCGAGGCAATCTCGCAGCTCGTCCATCGGATGCGGTGGTTTATCGAGCTGCGCGAGCGCGTAGTTGATCGACGACGCGATGCCGACCAGATTGTCGGTCAACGTGCCGTCGAGATCGAAGAGCAGCGCCGGTGGCTCGCTCACGGGAGATCCAACTCGCGCATGCGGGTCATGGACGGGGATGAGGGATACGAATCAGCAAGCGCCAGCGCGGGAATCCATTGCTCATGGTCGCGGCCTTCGCAGCATGATCCGATAGCTCAGCACTGCCCCGTCCGGACCGGCTTCCCACATCAGGCAATAGTCCTGCGCGATCACCGGCGTGAAGATCCCGATGTCGGAAGTGAGCCCCGTCTTCGTGACCGGCTGCAGCACGAGCTTGGCCTCGTGATAGTGGATGTTGAATGCGACCGGTTGCTCGCTCTCGAAGCGATAATCGAGCCGATCGCCCACATCGAGGTGCAGGCATTCTTCGTAGAACTCGTAGGGCGCGATGGTCACGCCGTTGACCGTCTTCGGCACGCCCGGCTGCAGCGGCGGTTCCGAGGCGCAGGCCATCAGTAGCGTCGCGATCGCTGACGCCACTAGCAAGCTTGCGATTTTGTGGCGCGCGAAGTTCATCATCGTGGTGGAGCCACTGTCCTTGCGTGGTCCATGCTGGGCGCGGACGATTCGAGATCCTTCAACGCTTTCAGGATCACAGGTCGCCTCGGCGTGCGCTGACGACTTCGTGACGCCCTGGATCGACCTTCCAAATATCCATCTCTTCAGGGGATTCCCCGCGGTTCCTACCGTCCGGAGCGCGTGGAGCGAGACGAAGCGCGTCCTTTCGACCGTGATGCCTTCCTCATCCGTGCAAACACCGGACGACGTTTCTTGCGCCAATCCTCCGCCAGCATCGCGAGCCGCACGTGATCGCGCCAGCGTCCCGCGACTTTCACGTAGCGCCGCGAGTAGCCTTCGTGCACGAAGCCCACGCGCTTGGCCAGCGCCAGCGAGCGCCGATTGTTGGGCTGAACGTTGACTTCGATCCGATGCAGCCGCAGCTTGCGGAATGCGACGTCGAGGAGGAGCGCCAGTCCCTCCGTCATCAATCCACCGCCCGTGTGCGGTGCGAACGCGTAGTAGCCCACGAACGCGCACTTGAACGCGCCGCGCACGATCTCGGAGATGTTGTAGACGCCGACCAGCGCGTCGTCCTCCTTGCGAAATACGAGGAAACCGAGATGCGTAGGACGGGCCTTGCGGCTTGCGTAGCGCTTGACGAAGCGTGCGTACGAACCCGCAGAGCCGGGCGCGATCACCCAGCCGCTGTGCAAACGCCGACTGCGCACGACCGCGGCGAGAAACTGGGACTCATCGGACTTGCGGGGAGGCCGCAAGTAGACCCGCGGACCGGCAACGAGCGCCGCGGCGGTGCGGGTAGGCATAATGGCATTTTAACGCGAGCGAAATGGCCCTTATGCGTGTGCGGGTGAATCCGAAGCGTTGGCAGCCGACGGACGCGGATATCGCGTCAGCTCTGCCTTTTGGTTTCCCGCCCGCAGCCGAAGAGGATCGGTGCACTTGGTTTTCGCCCCCACATTCGAAAAGGTTAGATGACGACTCTTCGACGAAGCAACGATGACAATTAACTCGCGCTGCGAACGCTCAGGATTCTCTTTCCCGCTTGCACGAGAGGGCCGGGATAAAGGCGCGCTTCCTGAACAAATGACGCGGGCCTCATTTTCCAGCGTTTCCTCTCCCGCTCGCGGAAGGGCCAGTATAAGAAGGCTTTTCTTCTACAAATGACGACAACAACATCCGCATCATGAGCGCCTGGGTCGAGGGGAAGGTCGCCGGGAAGCGCGCCTGGACCGACACGCTGATCTCACTTCGGGTTACCGCACCCGAAGTGACGTTCACCGCCGGGCAGTTCGCGCGCCTCGCGCTGCCCGCGCCGCCCGACGCGAAGGAGCCGATGCTCGGTCGACCGTATTCGTTCGTCAATCCACCACAACAGGCGCCGCACGAGTTCTATTTCAACGTCGTGCCCGGCGGCCCGTTATCCCCGCGCCTCGCCGCACTCGACGTCGAAGCGCCGATCTGGCTGTTGCCACGCGCGAACGGCTTCTTCACGATCGGCGAATTGCCGGACGCGGAATCGCTGTGGATGTTCGCGACCGGAACCGGCCTCGGTCCCTATCTCTCGATGCTGCGCACCGACGATCCTTGGACCAAGTTCGCGCGCGTCGTGCTCGTGCACGCGGTGCGACTCAAGCACGATCTCGCGTATCAGGACGAGATCGGCGGCATCGCGCGCGCACGCCCCGGAGCGTTCAACTACGCGACGATCGTGAGCCGCGAGCCCGATGCGCGCTCACTCTCGGGACGCATCCCCGCGCTGATCGCGGACGGGCGCCTCGAAGCGCGCGTCGGCTTGTCACTGACGCCCGAGAATGCGCACGCGATGCTGTGCGGCAATCCGAAGATGGTCGAGGACACGCAGGCGGTGCTCGCCACCCGCGGCATGCGGCGGCATCGGCGAAGAGAGCCGGGGCATGTGACGTTGGAGACGTATTGGTAGCGCTTGCCAAGCCGCGCCGCGACGCGGCACCGTCCAGAACTCACAGTCGTCGAGACGCGTGAGGCTTTAGTCCTCGATGGCCTCGATGCCAAGTTGCTTCAGATGTTCGAGGTGGTCCTTCATGGCCTTGAGCTGTTCGGGCGAGTGTCCGTTCCAATTCGTGACCTCGCCCATGACCCGAAGCGGGTCGCGCGTGCGATACGATTTCGTCGGATTGCCCGCAAACTTCTTGTCGGTCAGGTTGGGATCATCTTCAAACGGGCCGCTCGGTTCCACGATGTAGATCCTGCCAGGCCCTTCGCCGAGAGCCAACTCGGCGCCCCAGATAGCCGCGTCCAGAGTGGCGGTCAGATAGACATAAGCCGCGCTCTTCCTGGTGCCGTAGTTGGAGGCGTAGCCAGGACCGATCAGATCGCCCGTCTTCAGATCGGCCTTTGTCCCATGGTAGAACTGCTGCGTACTCGGCGTGTCGATGGCGGTCATTGATCGTTACGCTTTCTGTGTGCCTGCGCCGCTGCGAGACGCGTGCCTTCCGCCGACTCGCTGGAGTAGCCGAGCTTGGCATTTTGTGTCCTACGGCGTGGTACAGCGCAATTCATTGATGGATTTGGATCCATTTGTAGGACATGCCGCGAGACGATCCCCCAAGTGTTCGTGCTGACCGCTGCGAGCCAAGGCACATTCACGATCTGTACAAATTTGCGAGCGCTACACCAATCGACCCCGGACCGACCACGGTCGTTCGAAAACTTCGCGTCCAACGCCATTCGTGATCGCATCGTGGCTATGAAGAACGCGTCGCGTGGCGTAGAATTTTCCGGCGTTCTGCAATCGTCCTGTAAATCGCCGCCAACGTCCCGGCCAAGCGCCGAAGTTCGAGAGCACCGCCAGCATTTGGAAATGGATTTCCTCGGTCTTCTGACCATCGCCACCGTCGCGCTCGTCACTGTCGGCGACCCGGTCTTCGTACACATCATTCGCGCGCGCGTGCCGCTCGCCTATTCCGCGGCAGGTTCTCCATCGCCGCCGTGGATCGCGATGCTGACGCCGTTCTATTTCGGTCCGTACGTTTCGTACGTCCTGAAGCGCAAGTTCAGGGAACACCTCGCGCCTCGCGGCAAGCTGTACACGATGGCGAACGCGCTCTTCCTCACGCATCTCGTCCTCACGCTTCTCAGCCTGTTCTGGTTCGGGCTTTTCGTCTGGTTCGTGGTCCGGTAGCGTTAGGCTTCGCGACCCGGAGGGTTGCTCGGCTCCTCATCGAAGGGATAGTAACTCGTGACAACCGCTCGAAAGCGCGCACCGTTCTGGCCTGTCGTCATATAAAGCGTGGTAGACAGGCGATGCAACCGACATCGGCACATCAATTGAGCTTCGCGTGAATCTCTTCTTTCGCTCAAGCCTCCATCTGCGCCTTGATCCGGCCCTTGCGGATCGCGTTCATGAAAGCGGCATGATCGCTCTCGGCCTGGTCGGCGTAGCGGCGCGCAAAGCGGGCGATGGCGCGGTCGAAAATGTCTTTCTTGCCGAGATAGCCCGCGATCATGGCGGCATCGCCCGAGCGGGCGTGGGCGCGCGCGAGCGTCCAGCCGCATAGGTCCGCGTAATCGAGTAGCGTGGTCTGGTCGAAGACCTCGACCAGGGGTTTCATCTTCATGTCGCGCAACTGGCGCAGATAGAAGTGCCGCCCCCGCTTGCCCTCGGTCCAGCCGAGGAAGAGATCGCTCGCTGCTTGCATCAAGCGCTGCCCCGTCACGATGCGCTGTCCATGGTTGGCATAGACGCTCTCGCCGACGTAGGGCTCCAGCACCGACGCCCGCGCCTCCTTGACCTGCAGGAACAACGGATCCGTGTCTTCGGCCATCATGAGCAGGATGCCGCAAAAGGTGCCAACGCTGCCGACCCCGACCACCTTCAGCGCGAAGTCGACAGGCCGATAGCGGTCGAGCAGCACCCGGCGATCGTCCTGAAGTGATTTTCGGTAGGAGGCGAGCGCCTTCAGGATGTCGCCCGCTTCGGTAATGAAGTTGATTTCCCGATCGTGGTAGACGAGCGGCGCCGCATCCTTGATGGCGAATTTGGCTCCGCTGCTTTCCACCATCTTCGGGAAATCGCTATCAGGAACGCTGTGGGCCGCGGACTTAGCAAGACGCTTGCGGAGCCGCGCAGCCGTCACCGAGTCCGACAGCGACGCGAGAACCGCGTCCATGTCAATGCGCGAGTACCACACGTCGAGTGCGCGCATCTTCGCGTACTTCGCGATGTGTTCCCGATACGAACGCACGCACTCCGTCGCGGCGTCCCGCTCGTCGGCGGCGGAGGAACCGTTCGAGCGCGCGGCGTGCACGAAGCTCGCGGCGAGACGCTTGACGTCCCATTCCCACGGACCCGGCAGCGTCTCGTCGAAGTCGTTGATGTCGAAAATCACGCGGCGCTCGGGCGTCGCGAAACCACCGAAGTTCATGAGGTGGCAGTCGCCGCACACCTGTGTGCGAATTCCGGTCACTGGGGTATGCGCGAGGTCGGCCGCCATGTTGAGCGCCGTGCCCCGATAGAACGTGAAAGGCGATGCCGACATGCGTCCATAGCGGATGGGAATCAGCTCCGGGACGCGTCCTTTGCTCGACGCGATCACCAGTTCTACCGGATCGTGCCGGTTGCGGGGCGGTTTCCATTCGCCGTGCGCCTCGCGCGGCACGCGGGCGCGCAGCGCCTTGCCGGCGGCGTAACGATCGCGCGCGTCACGCTGCGGTGTCGCGGCTCGTTTGCCGGATCGTTTCTTGGCGGTGATCTTGGGCATGGGCTAGCTCCTGATGCAGGAAGTCTCGGCGCCTTGCGCACCCGCGCGGTCCAGCGCTCAGTTCGCCGCCGACGATTCGGGGAATGCTCGCAGCCCAACTATAGCCCAGACTGAATCAGCTCCAGAATGGCTAAGAGTCCGGGGCGATGTTTGGCGCTTCGCGAGCTTCGCCGCAGCAATCGCGCATAGCGGCCGATCGGCCAGCTACGTTTGTTCTGAAGCTTCGAAAGAAGCCTTCGCTGAAGCGTCGCGAGCTTCTGAAGCGTTGGTGCTGGCAGAGAGATTCGAACTCGCGACCAACGGTTGACAAGACAGCCGCTCTGCCGACCGCGTTAGGTCGGCTTGACACGCATTGTAGCGTCCCCGTCCCGCAGACCTCGCGGCGCGATAGGCCGCATCTTCGCGTCGGCTACATCGGAATGCATCGGATTCCGTGCGGTTGTTGACTTGCGTCAAGCGCGTCGGCGAAGGCGCGCGTAGGTTTGTAGCGCCGGCCCCGACGATGGCAGGAGCTGCGGTCGTTGGCGCTTGCCACGGACAGGAGATCACCATGGACGGGTTCCGCCGATCACGCGCGACGTCCGCCCGGGCGCTTCCTTGGGCGACCGCTTCTTTGATCATCGCCATTGCGCTTTCGCTCGCAGGCGGGGTGAGTGCGCAGTCTCCCGGGCAGCGCAGCGGGAAGGAAGTCGTCGATTCGTCCTGTATCAGCTGTCACGGCGCAGGCGTTAAAGGAGCGCCGAAGATCGGCGACCAGAAGGCGTGGGCCGCGCGCGCATCCGCGGGACTCAACAGCCTGACCGAGAGCGCGCTGTCGGGCATCCGCAACATGCCGCCGCACGGAGGGAATCCCAAGCTTTCCAATCTCGAGATCGAACGTGCGATCACCTACATGGTGAATCAATCGGGAGGACACTGGACCGAGCCGATCAGCCGCACGCGTCCTCCGGCCGAGCGTTCCGGTGCGCAGGTGGTGCAAGCACAATGCGCGCAGTGCCACGAGAAAGGTGTCGGCGGCGCGCCGGTGATCGGCGACCGCGCCGCGTGGATTCCACGCGTCAAGGAAGGTCTGAACACGCTGGTGCGCTCCGCAATCAATGGCCATGGCGGCATGCCGCCCCGCGGCGGCGCGGCCCAGTTGACCGATGCCGAAATTCGAGACGCCGTCGTCTACATGCTGAACCCGGTTGTCACGGTGACGGGAAAGCGTCCGGCCGGTGCTTCTGGAACCGAGCAGAACTTCAAAATCGTCGGCGACACGACGATCTACTTCGGCGTCATCTCGGCGGATGCGATTCGCCGGCGCGCGAAGGAATTCCCGCCCAGCGTGTCCGGTGCGGTGCCTGCCGGGCCGGATCAGTTCTACGTCACCGTCGCGCTGCTCGACGCGGACAGCGGAAAGCGCATCCCGGACGCGACGGTGACAGCACGCGTTGCCGCGGGCGCCAATGCGGGACGCGAGACGCCGCTGAAAGCAGTTACGCTCGGCGACGCACCATCGTTTGGCGGCTATTTTCCGATGGCGGGACCGGGTCCGTTCGACGTGACCGTGCACGTTCGACGCGCCGACAAGGCGGGCACCGCGGAAGCGCGCTTCGAATACGTTCCATAACCGATGGCGACACGCGATGCTTCTCTGAGCGCGCACTGTCAGCGAGAACGCGACGCGGCTTCATGACGTTCGCGCGCAAATCGGTGCCGGCAGAGAGATTCGAACTCCCGACCAACGGTTTACAAAACCGCTGCTCTACCGACTGAGCTATGCCGGCTCGACGCGCATTGTAGCGCGGCAGCTCTTTAGACTTTTCGCGGCGCGATTCGCCGCCACTTCGCGCGGGGAGGATCGACTACTTGACGACCTGCAGATGATTCGGCCGCTTGGGCTTGAGTTCGTCGCCCGATTTCGCGGTGTCTTCGAGATCGGACGCGGCGGCTTCACGGGGTGCCGTCGCTGCGGCGAGCGATGCGACGGGATCCTGCGGCACCGCGAAGGCGAAGCCGTAGCCCGACTCCTTCGCGAAGATGCCGGCGACAGCCGCCATCGGCACCGAGACTTCCTGCGACGCGCCGTTGAAGCGCGCCGTGAACTGGATCCATTCGTTGTCGATCGTGAGCTTCCGCGTGGCGGTCGCGCTGATGTTCAGCACGATCTCGCCGTTCTTCACGAAAGCGACGGGAACGCGTGTATTCGCGTTCACCTTGACGGCAAGGTACGGTGTCAAGCCGTTGTCCGCGCACCATTCGCAAATGGCGCGGACGAGATACGGTTTCGCCGACTGTTCCGACATGGCGCCGAATACTACGCCTGCCAAAAGGGGCTTCGACGCCGAAATTTAACGAAAAATGTGCTTGCGCAACATGCGCGTCGGCATGTTCCGACATTGCGGAAGCGACCGCCGAAAGCCACTTTTCAAAGCGAGAGTTGCGCTGAAATCGACTCGACGACTCGGAGCGTGTTGCGCTGGTTAACTGCCGAGGGAATGTCGAAGGAGGATGCTTCGACTTGCGGCGATCGCCGCTTGCTCAGGACGACGCATCCTTCACCAGGCCGCGCGGCGCGCGGCCTGGAGGGAAAGCGTCACTTCCGCATGCCGCGTTCCGCCGACGTGAGCGCTTCGGAGAACGCGGGACGCGAAAACAGGCGCTCCGCGTACTTCATGAGCGGCGCCGCCTGCTTCGGCATCTGCACGCCGTAGTAGTCGAGCCGCCACAAAAGCGGCGTGATGGCGACGTCGAGCATCGAGTAGTCGTCGCCGAGCATGTGCTTGTGCTTCGCGAACACCGGCGTGATCTGCAGCAGGGAATCGCGCACCAGCGAGCGTGCCTTCTCGGCCTGCTTCTGGTTGTTGCCTTCGAGCGCCTCGATGTGGATGAACAGCTCCTTCTCGAAGCGATGCAGGAACAGCCGCGCGCGTGCGCGCATCACCGGATCGGCCGGCATGAGTTGCGGATGCGGGAAGCGCTCGTCGATGTATTCGTTGATGATGTTCGATTCGTGCAGCACGAGATCCCGCTCGACCAGGACCGGCACCTGGTTGTAGGGATTCATCACCGCGAGGTCCTCGGGCTTGTGGTCGAGGTCGACGTCGATGATCTGGAAATCCATCCCCTTTTCGTGCAGGACGATGCGGCAGCGTTGGGAAAACGGGTCGGTCGTCCCGGAGTAAAGCGTCATCATGGCAGTGTGGGTGCGCGCCTGGCGCAGCGAAGTGAGTTTAAATCGGGGCGGTGACCCGGAAATTCAACCGCACGCCGGGTACGCCGGCGCTCATCGCGAAGCGTTGCTCGCGACTAGTGCACGTCCTTCCAGTATTCGCGCTTCATCGCGTACGCGAACACGAACAGCACGCCGAGGAACATCAGTACGACGATGCCGACATTGATGCGCGTGTTTTTGTACGGCTCCGCCATGTAGTCCATGTAGTTCACGAGGTCCGCGACGAACGCCTCGTACTGGGAGCGCGTTAAGCGACCCGGCACGTCCGGTGCGACGGTCTCGACCACGAACTTGCCGCCCCCCGCGGGCTCGACGAGCGCAAGTCCCTTCACCGCGATCGCGGCGGCAATGGCCTTTTCCTGGTCTTCGAACTCGCGCTCGACCAGCTTGTTCGTGCCGGACAGCTCCCACAACACGTGCGGCATACCGACGTTCTTGAATACGAGGTTGTTCCAGCCGCTCGCCGCCTTGTCGTCGCGATAGAAGCCGAGCAGGTAGTTGTACAGCCACTCGCGGCCGCGGATGCGCGATGCGAGCGAGAGATCCGGCGGCGCGACGCCGAGCCACTTGACCGCGTCGGCGGGCGGCATCGCGACGGTCATGGTGTCGCCGATCTTGCCGCCGGCGAACATCAGGTTGTCCTGGATCATCGACTCGTCTATGCCGATGCCTTCGAGGCGGCCGTAGCGCATGTACTTCGCGGAGTGGCAGCTCAAGCAGTAGTTGACGAAGTTGCGCGCTCCGCGTTGCAGCGACTCGTCGTCGAGACGATTGACCGGGGCGGGCGCAAGCCGAAGGTCGGCGCCCTCGGAGGCTCCCGCCACGGGCGCAACGACCGCGAGCATCGCCGCGACAAGCCAAACGACCGCAGTGATGGAGATCTGCCAAAGCGGCGCTCGGCGCCGGCTCCCCCACAGGGGGCGAGCGCCTTGGGACGGCTCGGCGGCGCTCATGACCACACCACGCGTTCGGGTTCGGGCTTGGTCTTGTCGCGCGCGGTGTACCACGGCATCAGGAAGAAGAACAGGAAGTAGACGATGGTGAAGAGCCGTGCGACCCAGGTGGCGCGGTCCTTCGTGTCCAGCGCTTCGGCCCAGCCGCCGGTGAACTGGCCCCAGACCGTCACCGGCACGGTGCCGAGATAACCCAGGATCAGGAACGCGATCACGAATGCGGCGAGCCACGCCTTGTACCGGACGCCGCGATAGCGAATCGACTTCACCGCGCCGCGATCGAGCCACGGCAGGAAGAAGAAAATCAGCACCGACACGCCCATAACCAGCACGCCGGGAAACTGGCTGCTGAACGCCGACGGCACGGCGCGGAGGATTGCGTAGTACGGCGTGAAGTACCACACCGGCGCGATGTGCTCGGGGGTCTGCAGGGGATTCGCCGGGATGTAGTTGTTCGCCTCCAGGAAGTAGCCGCCCATCTCCGGGATGAAGAACATGATGATCGAGAACACGGCAAGGAAGACGATCACGCCGACGATGTCCTTCACCGTGTAGTACGGGTGGAAGGGGATCCCGTCGAGCGGATGCCCGGTCTTCGGATCCGTCTTCTTCTTGATCTCGACGCCGTCCGGATTGTTCGAGCCGACCTCGTGCAGCGCGACCAGGTGCAGCGCGACGAGGATGAGCAGCACGAGCGGCAGCGCGATCACATGGAACGCGAAGAAGCGGTTGAGCGTGACATCCGAGATCGTGAAATCGCCGCGGATCCAGATCGCGAGCGCGTCGCCGACGTACGGAATCGTCGAGAACAGGTTGACGATCACCTGCGCGCCCCAGTACGACATCTGCCCCCAGGGGAGCAGGTAACCGAAGAAGGCTTCTCCCATCAGCGAAAGGTAGATCGCGCAGCCGATCAGCCACAGCAGCTCGCGTGGCTTCCGGTAGCTGCCATAGAGCAGCGCGCGAAACATGTGCAGATAGACGGCGACGAAGAACAGGGAGGCGCCGGTCGAATGCATGTAGCGGATGAGCCAGCCCCAGCTCACGTCGCGCATGATGTACTCGACCGAGTCGAACGCCTTCGTGGCGTCCGGCTTGTAGTTCATGGTGAGGAAGATGCCGGTGACGATCTGCATCACCAGCACGAGCAGCGCGAGCGAGCCGAAGTAGTACCAGAAGTTGAAGTTCTTCGGCGCGTAGTACTCGGAGAGCTGCGACTTCCACAGCGAGTAGAGCGGGAAGCGGGCGTCGATCCAGTTCAGCAGTCGTTCCATCGCGCGCTCCCGTTCAGGCCTTCTGATCCTCGCCGATCACGATCTTCGCGTCGGAGAGGTACCTATAGGGGGGCACGACAAGATTCGTTGGCGCAGGCACGCCCTTGAACACGCGGCCGGCCAGATCGAACTTCGATTGATGGCACGGGCAGAAGAAGCCGCCGAGCCAGTCAGCGCCGAGATCCGCGGGTGCGACTTCCGGCCGGAACGTAGGCGAGCACCCCAGGTGCGTGCAGATGCCAACCGCGACCCACATCGCCGGTTTGATCGAGCGTGTTTCGTTCTTGCAGTACGGCGGTTGCTGCGGAACCTCGGAGTTCGGATCCACGAGTCGCGGATTGAGCTTGGGCAGCGTCGCGAGCATCTCCGGCGTGCGGTTGATGATCCAGCACACTTTGCCACGCCATTCGACGTTGATCTTCTGACCGGGCTCGACCTTGCTGATGTCGACCTCGACCGGCGCGCCCGCGGCCTTCGCGCGTTCGCTCGGCCACATGGAGACGATGAAGGGCACGCTTGCGACCACTGCCCCGATGCCCCCCACCACCGATGTCGCGCCAACCAGGAAGCGGCGTTTCTTGATATCGACCGCTGGGTCCAACTCTGCTTCCGTCGCCATCGACTCTCGAGCCTTTCCGCTTGCCGCGTATTTTTTCCCGACCGGCGCCGCGACCGGACAACCTTTCAATTATACGGGATTTGCATCGCTCACCAAAAGCCCGGGGTCCGATCCGTCCCCGAGTTCCCGATCGGAATCAATTGCTTAAGGCATTGACAGCGGGCCGGTTCATTGCCGCTCATGACGCACTTTGTGACACCCGTGACAGCCTCTCACAAGGTGCGACGACTATAATCCGACTCGTAATCCGTTGAAGCGCTTCGGATGTCGGCTTTGCGTAAATTCTGGCTGTTGTTCGCGCAGGCGTGCACGCTCTGCGTCGCCGCGCTGTTCGTGCTGACCGCGCTGCGCCCCGACCTGTTGCCGCGGCTCGTCGGCCGGAACGGCAACGTCGTGCTGATGCAGGAGACTTCGACGCCCGTCGGGAGCGCCAAAGTGGCGACGTTCGCCGACGCGGCGAAAAAGGCGATGCCGTCGGTCGTCAATATCTACACGACCAAGACGGTGCGCTCGCGCAACCCTCTGCTCGACGATTCGCTGCTGCGCAAGTTCTTTCCCGACTTCGCCGAGCGCTTGCCGCAACGGCGAACTGCGAGCCTCGGTTCCGGCGTCATCGTCGCCGCCGAGGGTTTCGTGCTCACGAACGATCACGTGATCGAAGGCGCGGACGGCATCGAAGTCGTGCTGTCGGATGGGCGTCAGCTGCAGGCGCGAGTCCGCGGTACCGATCCGGAGTCCGACCTCGCCGTGCTGAAGATCGAAGGCGAAAACCTGCCCGCGATCACGCTCGGCAATCCCGAAACGCTGCAGGTCGGCGACGTCGTGCTGGCGATCGGCAATCCGTTCGGCTTCGGCAACACCGTGACGTTCGGGATCGTGAGTGCGCTCGGCCGCGATCATCTCGGCATCAACCGTTTCGAAGACTTCATACAAACCGACGCCGCGATCAATCCCGGCAACTCGGGCGGCGCGCTCGTCGATACGGCGGGAAATCTCGTCGGCATCAACAGCACGATCTTTTCGCAATCCGGCGGATCGATGGGTATCGGCTTCGCGATTCCGGTCTCGCTCGCACGCACGGTGCTCGCGCAGATCATCAAGGACGGCGAGGTGACACGCGGGTGGCTGGGCGTCGATCCCCAGCCGATCACGCGCGAGATCGCCCAGGCGATGTCCCTCCAGCGGCCGGAAGGCGTGCTGATCGCGGGCCTGCAGCCGGACGGACCCGCCGATCGCGCGGGCGTTCACGTGCGCGACGTGGTGGTCGAGATTGCCGGTAAGCCGACGCCGGATGTGCCGAAGCTGCTCGCGAGGATCGCGGAGCTCCCGCCGGGCTCGAACGCCAAGGTGCGCCTGGTGCGCGACGGCAAGCCGTTCGAAGTCGACGTCGCGGTGGCACGCCGGCCGCGGCCGATCTAAGCCAAGATCAGGCCGACTTCGTTTCGGCGTCCGCATCCGGCTTCGGCACGGATACGAAACGCGCCAGCACGAGTCCGAGCTCGTAGAGAAGCCAAAGCGGGATCGCGAGCAGGCATTGCGAGATGACGTCGGGCGGCGTGAAGATCGCACCGACGATGAACGCGCCGACGATGACGTACGGTCGGATCGACTTGAGCTTCTCGAGCGAGACGACTCCCATCCGCACGAGCACCACCACCACGATCGGCGTCTCGAAGGTGAGCCCGAAGGCGATGAACATCGTCAGCACGAACGACAGGTACTTGTCGATGTCGGTCATCATCTGCACACCGACCGGCGTGTACTTCGCGAAAAAGCCGAACGCGATCGGAAACACGAAGAAATACGCAAACGCCATCCCGCAGGCGAAGAAGAACACGCTCGAGACCAGCACCGGAAGCACCAGGCGTTTCTCGTGCTGATAGAGCCCGGGGGCGACGAACGCCCATGCCTGCCACAGCACGTACGGCAGCGCGATCAGGAACGCCGTCATCACCGTCACCTTGAGCGGCACGAGGAAGGTGCCCGTGACGTCGGTCGCGATCATCGACGAACCATGCGGCAGGACGGCAAGGAGGGGCTGGGACAGGACTTCCCAGATATCCTTCGCGAACGGGAACAACCCGAGAAGAACGATGATCACCGCGAAGATCGAGCGCAGGAGCCGCGTTCGCAACTCGATCAGGTGCGAGATGAAGGTTTCCTGCGGCGCGTCGTCCTTCGGCTCGGTCATGCGGTTGCGTGTGGCGAGAGTCGATGTTGCGTTTCGGAGCGAGGCCGCGGCCTAGATCTTCTCGAACCCGGGCAGTGACGCCTGGCGCGATGGGTCGTCGACCGCCGGTGCGGGAGCAGACGCGCTTTCCGTCGCGGGTTTGTCCGGGCCCGACGGTCCGCTGGATGCGGTCGAAGCGAAAGCCTCGGCGTTCAGGTCCGCTTCGAGATTACGCACGCCCGCGTCGACTTCGCTCTTCATATTCGACACCGATTGCTCGATGTCGCGCGCGGCGCTGTGGACCTCGTTTTGCAGCTTCTTGAGCTCCTCCAGCTCCATCTCGCGGCTGATGTCCGCCTTCACCTCATTCACGTAGCGCTGGAGGCGGCCGAAAAGATGGCCGAGCGTGCGCGCAGTCTTCGGCAGCCGTTCCGGGCCGATGACGATCAGCGCCACGACGGCGATCAGAGCGATTTCGGAGAAACCAACGTCGAACATGCGTCAGACCCGCGACCCCTGCCTCGAGCAACCCACCCCGCCGGCGTCGCGCCCGGCAGACGTCGAGCGCGGGGACCAAACGGTCGCGAATCCGCGGTCAGACCTTGTCCTTGTGCGATTCGCCTTCGATGGTCGTGCCCTTGATCTCGCGCGGCGGCTCGGAAGGCGGCGGCGTCGATGTGCCCGACGCGTCGCTCTCGCTCGACTTCATGCCTTCCTTGAAGCCCTTCACCGCACCGCCCAGGTCCGCGCCGATGTTGCGCAGCTTCTTGGTGCCGAAGATCAGCACCACGACGAGCAGCACGATCAACCAATGCCAGATGCTTAGTCCACCCATGATGCCTCTCCGTTAACTCGCCCGGCGCACGATCATGGGCCCGAGCTGGTCGGGCCCGCCGATCACGTGGACGTGAACGTGCATGACTTCCTGCCGTCCTACTCGCCCGGTATTGATGATCGTGCGAAATCCATCGGCAGCACCCTGCTCTCGCGCCAGGCGCGGCGCCAGCGTCAAGATCTTGCCGAGGATCGGCGCATCGCCGTTTGTGACATCGTACAGCGTCGCGACATGCTTCTTCGGGATCAGCATGAAGTGCACCGGCGCCACCGGGTTGATGTCGTGGAACGCGAGCACGTCGTCATCCTCGTAGACCTTGCGCGCGGGAATCTCGCCGCCGGCGATCTTGCAGAAGATGCAGTTCGGATCCCTCGCGCTCATCGTTCTCGTTTCCGGAGGCTCGGGCCGGCGCCAGGCTTCATCGGCGCGATGCCTTTTCGGCGTGGCCCGAAGTGCCCTCGCGCCGTGCGAGCTCCTGGAGCACGTCGGCGGGCGAAAGCCCGTGCCGCGCAAGCAGCACCAGCGAGTGGAACCACAGGTCCGCCACCTCGGCCTTAAGGCGCATCTTATCACCGTCCTTCGCGGCCATGACCGTCTCGGTCGCCTCCTCGCCGATCTTCTTCAGGATGGCGTCGTCGCCCTTCGCGAAGAGCGACGCGACGTAGGAAGTTGCCGGGTCGGCGCCCTTGCGCGCTTCGATGGTCGCGGCGAGGCGCGTGAGCACGCTGTCGATTTCGGGCTCAACGCCGGCCATAGATTTCTCCGGGATCCTTCAGCACGGGCTCGACTTCGCGCCACGTGTCCCCCTCCAGCCGCTGAAAGAAACAGCGCTCCCTGCCGGTATGACAGGCGATGCCGCCGATTTGTTCGACCAGGAGAAGTATCGCGTCGTTGTCGCAGTCGAGGCGGATCTCGCGCACGCGCTGTACGTGGCCGGATGTCTCTCCCTTTCTCCAGAGCTTCTGCCGCGATCGCGACCAGTAATGCGCCTCTCGCGTCGTCACGGTTCGCTCGAGCGCCTCGCGATTCATCCAGGCGAGCGTGAGCACCGCGCGCGACGCGACGTCCTGTGCGATCGCCGGCACGAGCCCTTCGGCGTTCCAGTGGATGGGGTCGAGAAAGGACATTTCCGGTGTCCGATTATTCCCGCACCTCGATCCCCGCCGCTTTCATCGCCGCCTTCGCGGCGCCGATGGTGAACTCTCCGTAGTGAAAGACGGAGGCCGCCAGGACCGCGTCCGCGCCAGCGACGCGGATGCCGTCCACCAGGTCGCGGAGCGAGCCCACGCCGCCGGACGCGATCACCGGTACGTCGACCGCATCGACCACGGCGCGCGTGAGCTTCAAATCGAAGCCGGTCTTCGCGCCGTCGCGATCCATGCTCGTAAGCAGGATCTCGCCCGCACCGAGATTGACGACTTCCTCCGCCCACTCGAGGGCATCAATGCCGGTCGGCGTGCGTCCGCCGTGAATGTACACCTGCCAACGGTCGACCGCGTACTGCTTCGCGTCGATCGCCGCCACGATGCATTGCGCGCCGAAGTGGCTCGAAGCTTCCTCGATCAGCTCCGGCCGCTTGACGCCGGCCGTATTGATACTGACCTTGTCTGCACCCGCGTTCAGCAGCGCGCGAATGTCGTCGATCGAGTTCACGCCGCCGCCCACGGTGAGCGGGATGAACACCTGGTTGGCCACCGCCTCGATCATGTCGTAGAGGAGCGCGCGCTTCTCGACACTGGCGCGAATGTCCAGGAAGGCGAGCTCGTCGGCGCCTTCCGCATCGTAACGGCGCGCGACCTCGACGGGATCCCCCGCGTCGCGCAGGTTCACGAAGTTGATGCCCTTGACAACACGCCCGTCGGCGATGTCGAGGCACGGAATGATGCGTTTGGCGAGCACTGGAAATCAGGGGTCAGGTATCAGAAGACAGAAAACAGCGGGTGCGATGACCAGCTCGACTTGGACAACCGCGGTAAACAGGCCGCGGGTCGTCTGAAGGTCCCGATGTCCGGCTCATCTGTGCTGTTTCCGACTCCCGTCCTCTGATACCTGGTTCCCGGTTCACCCTTTCGCCGCCTTGAGCGCCGCCTTGAAGTCGAGCTTGCCTTCGTAGAGCGCGCGTCCGGCAATCGCGCCGATGATGCCCTCGCTCTCGTAGCTCAGCAGGTTCTTGATATCGTCGATCGATGCGATGCCGCCGCTTGCGATCACCGGCGTCTTGAGCTCCCGCGCGAGCCGCGCAGTGGCTTCCACATTCACACCGATGAGCATGCCGTCGCGCCCGATGTCGGTGTAGACGATCGCCTCGACTCCGTAGTCCTCGAACTTGTGCGCGAGGTCGACAACGTCGTGGCCGGTCATCTTCGACCAGCCGTCGGTCGCAACCTTGCCGTCCCGCGCGTCGAGGCCGACGATGATGTGGCCGGGGAACGCGTAGCAGGCGTCATGGAGAAAGCCGGGGTTCTTGACGGCGGCGGTCCCGATGATCACGTAGCTGATGCCGTCGTCGAGGTAGCGCTCGATCGTGTCGAGGTCGCGGATGCCGCCGCCAAGCTGTACCGGTATCTCCTCGCCGATGACGCTTACGACCTCGCGAATCGCGAGCTCGTTCTTCGGACGTCCGGCGACGGCGCCGTTCAAGTCGACGAGGTGCAGTCGTTGCGCCCCGAGCTCGAGCCAGTGTTGCGCCATCGCCGCCGGGTCCTCGGAGAACACGGTGGCGGACTGCATCTCGCCCTGCTTCAGGCGAACGCAATGACCGTCCTTGATGTCGATGGCGGGAATGATCTGCATGGCAGCGGGCAAGAGCTGCGTGGGAAAGCAGAAGGGATCGCTCGGGCTCAAGGGCCGGAGCGCTTCAGAGAAGCGTCAGGCGCGTCCGTCCCAGGCGACGAAGTTGGCGAGTAGCTGAAGTCCCGCGCGGTGGCTTTTTTCCGGATGGAACTGCACAGCGAAGATATTAGCCCGCGCGATGGCACAAGTAAACGGCATCGGGTAACGCGTTCGTCCGGCAGTTACCGAGGGGTCGCCGGGCACCGGATGGTAGCTGTGAGCAAAATAGAAACGCGTACCGTTGTCGATGCCCGCCCAGAGCGGGTGTACGCCGGCCTGCTCGACCGGACTCCATCCCATGTGCGGCACCTTGAGCCGTGTGCCGTCCGCCAAAACCATCCGCTCGTCGCGAAAGCGCTCGCTTTGACCGGAAACAACGCCGAGGCAGGGCGTCGGTCCTTCCTCGCTGGTCTCGAAAAGCATCTGGAGACCAAGGCACACGCCGAGAAACGGCCGATCCCGAACCACCTCGAGAACGACATCGCGCAACCCGCTGTCGTCGAGACATCGCATCGAGTCCGGCATCGCACTCTGTCCGGGAAGCACGACGCGCGAGGCTGCGCGGATCACCGACGCATCGCTCGTGACGATGATCGAGCGTTCGGGTGCGACGTGTGCGAGCGCTTTCGCGACCGAGCGCAGGTTGCCCATGCCGTAATCGATGACGGCGATATCCATATCAGAGGTAGAAATCAGGGCAGGGGTTGAAAAAGGCGGGAATCAGCTCGACGGTGACGGCGTTCACCGCTTAAGTCCTCCACTCAAACTGGTCTTTCCTGTTTGGGGCGGCGACGTGGCGACGTCGTTCTCAACCTGCGGGCGGTCGGATCGCAAGGTTCGTTGCGGCACGGTGATGCGCGTATGGGACCTCGGCAATTGTTACTACAACCCGGGTACGTTCGCGGAATTCGCGGTTCGGTCCCGTATGTCCCGGTTTCCGATTGCGGCGAACGCGCTACAGGGTCCCTTTGGTCGATGGCACGGCGCCGGCGGCTCTGGGGTCGCGCTCGCATGCCATCCGCAAGGCCCGCGCAAACGCTTTGAACACCGTCTCCGCCTGATGGTGTGCGTTTGCGCCGCGCAGGTTGTCGAGGTGCAGGGTCGCCAGCGCATGATTCGTGAATCCCTGGAAGAACTCGTGCACGAGGTCGACATCGAAGGTCCCGATCAACGCGCGCGTGTACGCGACGTGATATTCGAGGCCGGGCCGCCCCGACAGGTCGATGACCGCGCGCGAGAGCGCTTCGTCGAGTGGAACGTACGCGTGCCCATAGCGGCGAATGCCCGACTTGTCGCCAAGCGCCTGCCCAACCGCCTGTCCGAGCGTGATGCCGACATCCTCGACCGTGTGATGGGCGTCGATGTGCAGGTCACCCGCGGCCTTGATCTCGAGGTCGAGCGCGCCGTGCCGTCCGAGCTGGTCGAGCATGTGGTCGAAGAATCCGATGCCGGTCGCGATCTGGGTCCGGCCGTTGCCGTCGAGATTCACCTCCACGAGGATCCGCGTTTCGCGCGTCTCGCGGGAGACGCGCGCGACACGTTGAGGGAGATCGAGCGGGGCATTCATGCGAGGCGCTCCAGCACGGACAGCAGTCGGTCGTTCTCGGCCGGCGTTCCCACCGTGATGCGAAGGCAGTGGGCGAGCAGGGGGTGCCAGCCGTGCAGATTCTTTACCAGAATCCCAGCGTCGCGCAGCGCTGCGAACCAGACTGGGGCATCCGGAACGCGAGCCAGGACAAAATTGGTCTCGGTCGGGAAGACCGTCACCGGACGTATTGCGGAGAGCGCGGCCGCCAATCGCGATCGCTCGGCGCGAATCATCTGCGCCTGCTCCGACAGGAGTGCAGGCTCATCGAGCAGGATCGGCACGACCGCCTGCGTGAGCGAGTTGACGTTGTATGGCGGCCGGACCTTCTCGAGCTCGGCGATCCAGCCCGGATGCGCAACCGCGTACCCGAGCCGCAGCCCCGCCATCCCGACTTTGGAGAGCGTGCGCAACACGACAAGATTCGGGAAATCGAGCACGCGCGGCAGGAACGATTCGGTCGCAAATGCGTAATAAGCCTCGTCGACGACGCACACGCCGGGCGCTGCCCGCACGATCGTCTCAATCTCCGCCGCCGCGAACGCATTGCCCGTCGGGTTATTCGGATACGCGAGCCAGACGAGCGACGGCTTCTCACGCGCGATCGCGGCGAGCATCGCCGTGAGATCGAGTGAAAAATCCTCATGCAGCTCGACGGGGACGTAGCGCGCCCTGGCGTGGTGCGCGGACAACCGGTACATGACGAACGACGGGTCCGGGGACACGATCGTCGCGCCAGGCGCCGCAACCGCCGTCGTGAGCATCTGGATGATCTCGTCGGATCCATTGCCGAGGATCAGTCCCGCCGCCGCCGGCAGTCGTAGCGCCTCGCGTAGCGCCTGCTTGACGGCGTCCGCGCTACCGTCCGGGTAGCGGTTGATCGCGATGTTCGCCGCCGCGGCGGCGATCTTCGCGCGCACGCTGGCCGGGAGCGAATACGGGTTCTCCATCGCATCGAGCTTGATCATCCCGTCCGCCTTCGCCGTCGGATAGGCGGAAAGCGCGCGGATGTCGTCGCGTATCGTCGTCTCGATGCGACTTCGTACAGCCGCATCGTCGGCGAGCGCCGGCTTGAAGTCGGGCGCGTTCATGGACGGACCCTAGATGACCTCCGATTCTGCGATGAAAAGCTCCGCGCCCGCTTGCGCGAAGTTCCCGAGATCGGCCGCGGTCGCCTTCCCTTCGGGCGAAGCGATCGCCGACTGGATCGCCGCGACGCTGTCGAAGCTGAGCGTCGCAATCAGATGATACGGCGATGCGCCTTCGAGCCGCATGATGGGCCCGCGCGTGATCTGATATCGCCTGAGCCCCGGGAGCTGCTTCGCGATCGGGACGTGTTTCTCGAAATAGTAGCGATCGAATGCTGCCGGGTCCGTCGGCTTGTGGTACATCGCGATCAGAATCGCCATCTCAAGTGGTCTCCGTGTCGAGGCGAGCCAGCGCCGAGCGAGCGTGCGCGATCAGGCCCTCGCCCTCGGCAAGCGTTACGGCGATCGGCGCGAGCTTCTGCGCGCCTTCGCGCGAGATGCGGAGCACGCTCGAGCGCTTCTGGAAGTCGTAGACGCCGAGCGGAGACGAAAACCGTGCAGTGCGTCCCGTCGGCAGCACGTGATTGGGGCCCGCGCAGTAGTCGCCGAGCGCCTCGGATGCGTAGTGCCCTAGGAAGACTGCGCCCGCGTGTCGAATCTGCGGCAGCAAGGCGTCGGGATCCGCAACCGCGAGCTCGAGATGCTCGGGCGCGATCCGGTTCACGATCTCGCAGGCATGCGCGAGATCGCGGGTACGGATGAACGCGCAGCGGTGCGCGAACGCCGCAGCGATCGTCGGCGCGCGCGGCATCTCGCCGATCAGCCGCTGCGCGCTTGCGCTCACGCGGCTTAGGAGCTCCGGGTCCGGCGAAAGCAGGATGGCCTGCGCCATCTCGTCGTGCTCGGCCTGCGAGAACAGATCGAGCGCGACCCAGTCGGGATGCGCGGTGTCATCGGCAACGATCGCGATCTCGGAAGCGCCGGCCACCATGTCGATGCCGACTACGCCGAACACGCGACGCTTCGCCGCGGCGACGTAGGCATTTCCCGGCCCGCAGATCTTGTCGACCGGCGGAATGGTTTCGGTGCCGTAAGCGAGCGCCGCGATCGCTTGCGCTCCGCCGATGGTAAAAGCGCGTGTGACGCCGGCGATATGCGCCGCCGCGGGCACCAGAGGATTCATCAGACCATCGGGCGTCGGGACGACGAGCAGGATTTCCCGAACGCCCGCGACCTGCGCGGGGATCGCGTTCATCAGCACCGACGACGGATACGCAGCTCCGCCGCCGGGAACGTACAGTCCCACCCGATCGAGCGGCGTGATGCGCTGGCCGAGCTCGACGCCCTCCGTGTCGCGGACACTCCAATCAGCGCTTTTTTGCTGCTCGTGATACGCGCGAACGCGCGTGGCAGCCAGCTTGAGCGCTTCGCGCTGGGTCTGCGGCAGCGCCTCGTAGGCGGCCTGCATGTCCTCGCCGTCGAGCGCCAGCTCGGCGACACTTTGCACCGAACGCCGGTCGAAGCGCCGCGTGTACTCGATCACCGCGGCGTCGCCGCGCAAGCGAACATCGGCGACGATCGCCGCGACCGTGGCATCGACCTTCGGGTCCTGTGCGACCTCGAAATCGATCAAACGCTGGAGCTCCGCGGAGAAAGTCTCCGACTGTGCGTCGAGCACGCGCACGTCCAGCGGCGTTACCGTAGCGTTCATGCGGCGTGCTCCAGCGACGCGCGTTGGAGTGTGTCCAGCAGCGGTTTCACAAGATCGCGCTTCAACTTGAGCGCGCCCGGGTTGACGATGACGCGCGCGCTCACCGGCATGATGTCCTCGACGACCACCAGGTCATTGGCCTTCAATGTGTTCCCTGTCGCGACAAGGTCGACGATCGCATCGGCAAGTCCGGCAAGCGGGGCGAGCTCCATCGAGCCGTACAGCTTGATCAAGTCCACATGCATCGCTTTGGCGGCGAAATGCTCGCGCGCAACCTGCACGTATTTCGTCGCCACGCGGATGCGAGCGCCGCGCTGGACGGTACCGGGCCAATCGAATCCGCGCTTGGTCGCGACAACCAGGCGGCACCGCGCGATCCGAAGATCGATCGGCTGATAAAGCCCGTCGCCGCCGTGCTCGAGCAGGACATCCTTGCCGGCGACGCCCAGGTCGGCGGCGCCGTACTGCACGTAGGTCGGAACATCGGTCGCACGCAGAATGACGAGCGATATCCCAGGCTTTTGCGTCGGAAGGATCAGCTTGCGCGATGTCTCCGGATCGTCGGCGGGTGCGAGTCCGGCGGCCGCAAGAAGCGGCAACGTCTCGTCGAGAATGCGCCCCTTGGAGAGCGCAATAGCGAGGGTGGACATGCCGGGACCGTCGAGTTTACGTAGATTCTACTGGAGCGTCCCTGACGTCCGACGGAGAGGAGCGATTAACGGCCCGTCAGGGACGAATGACGCGTGCGCTGGTTCGTCGGAGAACGCAGCTATTGCCAGCGCGAGTTGGAAAGGGTCAGCGGTTCCAAGAGCCCGAGCGGCTCGCCTGGTCCTCGCGCCTGTTGCAAGTTCATCATCCTTCGAGACGACGCCCCGCGTCCCGCTCCCACGCGAGGCGACCGGCGACGTAGGTGGCCAGCACCGCCCGATCGTCGCCGAGCGCCATTTGCACGGCGAGCGCCTCGTCGACGTCGCGCACGTGCTGCATCCGGAAGTCGATGACCGGCGTCGAGCGGAGGTCGATCACGACGACGTCGGCTTCCATCCCGACGTCGACGCGACCGATGCGCTCGCCGAGATCGAGGGCTTCCGCGCCGCCCGCGGTCGCCAGCCACCAGGCGCGCGAGGGCGCGAGCGGGGCACCGACGAGCTGCGCGACTTCGCACGCGGCCTGCATCGTGCGCAGCATCGAGAAGTGCGTGCCGCCGCCGATGTCCGTTCCCAGGGCTACCGGCACCGGCCGTTCGCGTCGTTTGGCGCGTGCGAGCTCGAACAGCCCGCTGCCGAGGAAGCTGTTCGACGTCGGGCAGTGGGCGAGAGTGGTACCGGTTTCATGGAGCAGCTGGAACTCCGACTCCTCCAGGTGAATGCCATGCGCGTAAACCGCGCGGCGCCCGAGCAGGCCGTGCTTCGCGTACACGTCGACATAGTGCCGGCTCGACGGAAAGAGCTCGCGGATCCACGCGACTTCTGCGTGGTTCTCTGCGACATGCGACTGCACGTAGGTGCCGGGGAACTTCTTCCAAAGCGCGGACGCGGCATGAAGTTGCGCAGGTGTCGACGTCGCCGCAAAGCGCGGCGTGACGGCGTAGGCCAGTCGGCCGCGCCCGTGCCACCGCTCGATCAGCGCTCGCGACTCCTCGTAACCGCCTTCCGCGGTATCCATGAGCGTCGCAGGCGCATTGCGATCCATCAGCACCTTGCCGCAGATCGTGCGCGTGCCGTGCCGCTCGGCCTCCTCGAAGAGCGCGTCCACCGATGCCGGATGGACGGTGCCGAATACCGCGGCCGTCGTGATGCCGTGCCGCAGGTTCTCGATGAGGTACCGGCGCGCGACCTCGCTCGCGTAGGCGTGATCACCGTATCGCTCCTCCGCCGGGAAAGTGTAGGCGGCCAACCAATCGAGAAGGGGCTTCCCGCCCGCGCCGATCACGGAAATCTGCGGATAGTGAACGTGCGCATCGATGAAGCCGGCGCTGATCAGGGCGTTCGGATAACGCGTCACTTCCGTGCCTGGTGGCAAGCGCCCGGCGACCGCATCCGCCGGGCCGCAGTCGATGATCTTCCCGTTGGCCATCGCAACGATCGCGTCGGACTCGTAGCGCCGCGCGGTGTCGACATCTGCAGTGAAAGGATCGGCGACGAAGGTCAGCATCGCCGCACGAATTGCCACGATTTCACCCGGCCGTGCACGCTGCGCCGTCGTCATTGGCGCTCCGTGCGGACGTTCGGCGGCGGATCGATTCCGGCGTTGGTGCGAAAGGGATTGATATCGATCCCGCCACGACGCATGAAGCGGGCGTAAACGGTCAGCGCTTCGGGTCGGCAGCGCGTATGAAGATCCATGAAGATCCGCTCGACGCAGTGCTCGTGAAATCCGGGATGGCACCGATACGACACGAGATAGCGCAAGAGCCCCGCGTGGTCGACGCGCGGCCCGCGATAGCGGATCTGGACCGACGCGATATCGGGCTGCTCCGTCACCGGACACACCGAGCGGAACAGATCCGTCACCAGCGTCTCCTCGACGCTCGCGTCATCAACGCGCAAGCAGGAGGCATCCACATCGTAAACCGGATTCTCGACGCCGAGCTCATCCAGGCTCTCGCCGTCGAGCGGTGCGAGCCGCATGCGGCCGAACGCCTCGGGCCCGGCGAGCTCGACCGTCGCCGACGCCTCGGAGGCGCGGCTCAGATCGCGGGCGATGACCGTCCGGACGTCGGAAGCGCTTCGAAACCGCGTCTGCGCAAACGAGCCCAAGTAGAGCTTCATGGACTTCGATTCGACGATCGTCGGCGAAGACACTGGGAAGGCAAGTGTGGCGACCGCAACGCACGGCCGGCCGGTAGGGTCGAGCCACGTGAGCTCGTACGCCGTCCACATATCGACACCGGTGAATGGAAGCGCCTCGCCGATGCCGAGCGCGCTCCGCGCGTCCCGGCGCGGCATCGGGAACAGCAATCCCGCGTCGTACGTGTCCGGATAACCCGTGGCGTGGCCGAGCGGGGCCGCGACGAGAGTCGCCGGATCAATCTCCCGGGTGCTCACGCGATTTCCCGCGGGCGATGCTGCACGTCGCTCTGCTCGTTTCGACCGGCCCCGGCGGCTGCGCAGGGATGCTCATTGCACGCGCCGGATGCGCGCGCCGAGCGCGGACAGCTTGTCCTCGATGCGCTCGTACCCGCGATCGAGATGATAGATGCGATCGATGGTCGTCGCGCCTTCGGCCACGAGGCCCGCGATCACAAGGCAGGCCGACGCGCGCAGATCCGTGGCCATGACGTTCGCGCCGGTGAGTGCGGGGACACCGCGCACGATCGCGGTGTTGCCTTCGACCTCGATGTCCGCGCCGAGTCGATTCAACTCCTGCACATGCATCATGCGGTTCTCGAAAATCGTCTCCGTGATCATCGAGGCACCTTCTGCGCGGGTGGCGAGTGCCATGAACTGCGCCTGCATGTCGGTCGGGAAGGCAGGAAATGGCGCGGTGCGAACGTTCGCCGCGTGCAGTGCGCCGTTGCGCCGGACCCGAATCTGTGTCGCCTCCGCCGCGAGATCGACGCCGGCTTCGCGCAGCTTGTCGACGATCGCCGCGAGCGAATCCGGCTGCACGCCGGTAACGACCACGTCTCCGCCCGTCGCCGCGGCGGCGACCAGGAACGTGCCGGTTTCGATGCGATCCGGCATGATCGGATGCGTGGCGCCGTGGAGCCGCTGCACACCCTCGATCACTATGCGATCGGTACCCGCGCCGGTGATGCGTGCACCCATTGCGATCAGGCACTGCGCGAGATCGACGACTTCAGGCTCGCGTGCGGCGTTCTCGAGGGTCGTCACGCCCTCGGCGAGCGTCGCCGCCATGAGCAGATTCTCCGTGCCGGTCACGGTGACGACGTCGAACACAAACGTCGTTCCCTTGAGCCTCGTCGCGCGCGCGTTGATGTAGCCATGCGTGAGGTCGATTTCAGCACCCATCGCTTCGAGCCCCTTGACGTGCTGGTCGACAGGACGAAGTCCGATCGCGCAGCCGCCAGGCAGCGACACACGCGCTTCGCCGGTGCGGGCAATCAGCGGACCGAGCGCAAGGATCGATGCACGCATCGTCTTCACGAGCTCGTATGGCGCGAGCGGCCAGTCGATGCGGCGCGCGTCGAGGATGATCTCGCCCGCGCCGCCTTCGGTCACCTTCACCCCCATCTGTGTGAGCAGCGCCTGCATCGTGCGCACGTCGTTCAAACGCGGGACGTTCGTGAGCACCAGCGGCTCCGAAGTCAGGAGCGCCGCGCTGAAGATCGGCAGTGCGGCGTTCTTCGCGCCCGAAACGCGAACTTCGCCCGAGAGCGGGTGCCCGCCTTCGATCAGGAGCTTGTCCATGCTTCAGAAACCGTTCGCCCACCTGTCGGGACCGCCGGAGCTCAAGGCGACGCCTTCGCTTCGTCCGGCGTCAGCGTCTGCATCGACAGAGCGTGAATTTCCTCGCGCATCCGGTCGCCGAGCGCCGCGTAGACGAGCTGGTGGCGTCTGACCCGCGACAAGCCGTCGAACGCCGCAGATACGATCCGCGCTTCGAAGTGTGCGCCGTCCCCGCGGACGTCGATACGTTCGCAATCGATGCCCGCGGCGATCGAAGCCTGAATGGATTCCGATGTCACCATGCGCGTTCCCGTGTTCGGGGGTCAATGCCTGAGCTTCCACCCTCGCGCGAGGAGCGCAAGCGCGATCGCCGCGAGGGCGGCCGCGGAAGCGGCGACGATCGCGACGCTCACGATCGGCGAGACGTCCGAAAGCCCGAAAAAGCCGTAGCGGAACCCGTCGATCATATAAAAGAATGGATTGAAATGCGACAGCGTCTGCCAGAATGGAGGCAGCGTGTGGATCGAATAGAACACACCCGACAGAAAGGTCAGCGGTACGATGATGAAGTTCTGGAACGCCGCCAGCTGGTCGAACTTGTCGGCCGCGATGCCTGCGATCAGCCCCAGCGTACCGAGAATCGCACTGCCGAGCAGCGCGAAGCCAATTGCCCACAGCGGATGGGAGGCCGCCGCAAGGGAAGGGAAAAGCAGGACCGTGACGAGCAGCACGCCAGCGCCGACAATGAGGCCGCGAATGACTGCGGCGACGACATACGCGGCGAAGAGCTCGAGCGGCGAGAGCGGCGTCAGCAGCACGAAGATCAGATTGCCGGTGATTTTCGACTGGATGAGCGACGACGACGAATTCGCGAAGGCGTTCTGCAGCACCGACATCATCACCAGGCCGGGCACGAGAAACGCCGAGTAGCGCACCTGGCCGTCGAAGACCGAGACGCGCGACTCCAGCACGTGCGAGAAGATGAGCAGGTAGAGGAGCGACGTGAGGATGGGCGCGGCAACGGTCTGGAAGCTCACTTTCCAGAAACGCAATAGCTCCTTGTAGAGCAAGGTGAACCAGCCGTAGCCCGCGAGGCGCAGGTTCATGGCGTCCTATGCCTCCGGAACGAGAAGTGCCGGCCGAGATGCGTCGTCCGGCTCGTCGGCGGCCATGATGCGCAGGAACACCTGCTCGAGATCGGTCTCGGCGAGCGCCAGCTCCTTGATCTCGATCCGCGCTTCGCGGAGGGCGGCGAGCAACGCCTCGAGGTCGCCGTAGTCATCGAGGCCGAGGTAGTGAATATCCGCATCCTCGCGCAACACCCGGCTCCGCCACGGGGCGGGAACATGCGCGGCGACCAGACGCACGGTGAGCCCCGCGAACCGCGATAGGAGGTTCTGCTTAGTGTCGAGCGCGACGACACGGCCGGCCTTGAGCATGGCGATCCGCGTGCACAGCGCTTCGGCCTCCTCCAGATAGTGGGTCGTGAGAATAATCGTGTGCCCGTCGCGGTTGAGTTTGCGGATAAACGCCCACAGGCTCTGGCGCAATTCGACATCGACGCCGGCCGTCGGCTCGTCAAGCACGATGACCGGCGGCTTGTGAACGAGCGCCTGGCCGACGAGCACGCGCCGCTTCATGCCGCCGGAAAGCGCGCGCATGTTCGTGTCGGCCCTTCCGGTGAGATCGAGGTGATGCAGTATCTCGTCGATCCAGCGATCGTTATCGCGCAACCCGAAATACCCGGATTGGATGCGGAGCGTTTCCCGGACGGTGAAGAACGGGTCGAACACGAGCTCCTGCGGCACAACCCCCAACAGCCGCCGTGCCTCGCGGTAATCGGAGACGACGTCATGGCCCAGAATCCGCGCGCGGCCGCCGTCGGCACGCGTCAAGCCCGCGAGGATCGAGATCAGCGTCGTCTTGCCGGCGCCGTTCGGGCCGAGCAGACCGAAGAACTCACCCGCGGCGACAGTGAGATCGATGCCGGCCAGGGCGCGCACGTTTCCGAAAGAGCGTGCGATGTCCAGGACCTCAACAGCTGCAGCCATGGAAGAAGTCGGCTCGTGGTCTCGCGATCGCGGGGCGCCGCGGCGCACGACCCATCGCTTCACGACGCGCGAGCGCGCGAATCGGCGGCCGGAATCGCGCCGGGATCGGTTTACGCGAGCAGTTCCTCGACGCCGTAAGCGACGGCAAGCGTCACGAGCGTCGCTGGCAGCGATTGCAACGAAACGGTGCGCCGCTCTGCGGCGGCCCGGCGCTTGAGCGCGATCGCAACGGCGAGCGCCGCGGAGTCCGCCTGCGTGAGACCGGAGAAGTCGATCGTCCCCGACGACGGCAGCGGCAATTTCGACACCGCGGCGAACACCCGCCCCGCGTTCTGGAGCGTCAGCGTGCCGGAATACATCCAGCGCCCATCTTTCGTTGCGGCGAACCCGGCGGTCGACCCGGCGTTGTTCATTTCGTGGCGGGTTGTGTGTTCTTGGCCGTCAGGATCTTGATCAAGGCGTCGATCCCGCCCTGCTGGACCTGCGCGTTGAACTCATCGCGATAGTTGGTCACGAGCGAGACGCCGCCGACGATGACGTCGTAGGCCTTCCAGCTGCCGCTCCTGTTCTCCATGCCGTAATCGATCTGGATCGGTTGCTGGCCGGTACGCTGCACCTCCGTGCGCACGATGACATCGGTCGCGCCCGGATCCGCCCGCACGGGCTTGTAGGCGATCGGATAGTCGCGATACCGATTCACCGAGCCGGCGTAGGTGCGGACGAGCAACAACCGGAACTGATCGACCAGCTGCTTCTGCTGTTCGGGCGTTGCCTGTCGCCAGTTGCGTCCCATGGCGAGCGCGGTCATGCGCTCGAAGTCGAAGTTCGGAACGAGCTTCGCTTCCATCACTTCCCGGATACGCGCGAGGTCGCCGGCTTGCACCTTGGGGTCCGTGCGCACGATCTGCAGCACTTCCTCCGAGACGCGCTTCACGACCTGGTCTGCGGTTTCCTGTGCGAACGCAACGCCTGCGCCGAGCGCAAGCACGAGACCTGCGGCCGCAACGAAGCGGCGCTGCCACTGCGAATGCCTTGCGAAATTCATTCCTCTTCCTTCACTGCGGGTGGCTGTCCGGTCACCTGGTACTCGCGCCGCTGCAGGTAAGCGCGGCGTATGAACGCGTACCGATCGATCGCCGCCTGATCGATCAGTGCCTCGGTTCCGAGCGCTTCCGCGCGGATTTCCACGGCACCGACGGCGTAAAGCGAATTGCGCCAGCCGACGTCGTGGATGTAACCAGTTGGCCCGAGCCACACGCGCGCGAGGGACCCCGTACCGTCACGGACCGTCGTCGGCCCCCACAGCGGGACGAAGAGATACGGGCCCTGCGGAATACCCCACGCGCCGAACATGATTCCGAAGTCCATGTTGCCCTTCGGAATGTTCCCGGACGACGCGACGTCGATCAGGCCGCCGAAGCCGAACATCGTGTTGGTGATGACGCGGCCAAGATCGTTGCCCGCGCTGTCGAACCGGCCGGACAACAGCCCCGCCACGGCGGAGAACAGATCGTCGATGTTGCCGAGCACGTTGCCGAGTGCGGTCTGGATGATCTTGGGGACCCAGTCGGAATACACCTGCGCGATCGGCTTGAAGAAATGGCCGTCGACGACGTCGTTTACCTGATACATCGCGCGGTTGAAGGGCTCGAACGGATCGTCGCGGTTCGGCGCTGCGGCGCAGCCGGAGAGCGCAAGCGCACAGGCACCCACGGCAATACCGCGTCGCAGCTTCATGAGCAGCGTCATTTGGCGTTCTCCGAGGCCTTGTCGAGCATGAATTGGCCGATCAGCTTCTCGAGCACGATCGCCGATTGTGTCTTCGGTATGCGGGACCCGTCGGTGAGCAGCTTCGTGTCGCCGCCGATCTCCAGACCGATGTACACCTCGCCCAGAAGCCCCGAGGTGAGAATCGAGGCAATCGTGTCCTGGGTGAATTGGTAGGCATTGTCGATGCGCATCGACACGACCGCCTGATACGTCCTGGGATCGAGCCGCACCTCCTCGACGCGGCCGACGACGACGCCCGCGGCCTTCACCGGTGCACGGATCTTGAGGCCGCCGATGTTGTCGAACGCCGCCTCGAGGCGATACCCGGGCGCGTTGGAAAGCGTGAGCAGGTTCCCGACCTTGAGCGAAAGGAACAGGATCGCGGCGATCCCGACGGTGACGAAGATCCCGACCCACAAATCGATTGCCGCTCGATTCATCGATGGCACCGTTTCCGCGGGTCGCGTTGCGCGCGTTGCGTTACGAACTTCATCCTACGCCTCTGAACATGAAGACGGTCAATACGAAATCGAGCGCAAGGATCGCGAGCGAGCTCTCGACCACGGTACGCGTCGTCGCCGTCGATACGCCTTCCGCCGTCGGGTTCGCGTCGTAGCCCTCGAACACGGCGATCAGGCTCACCGCGACGCCGAACACGAAGCTCTTGATGATGCCGTTGACGATGTCCTGCCGGAAGTCGACGGCCGCCTGCATGTTGCCCCAGAACGCGCCGGCGTCGATGCCGATCAGCCGGACGCCGACGACGTACGCGCCGAACACACCGAGCGTCGAGAACAGTGCAGCCAGGAGCGGCATCGAGATCACGCCGCCGAAGAAGCGCGGCGCGATCACGCGCGCGAGCGGGTCAACGGCCATCATCTCCATCGCGGTCAGCTGCTCGGTGGTCTTCATGAGGCCGATCTCGGCCGTGACCGCGCTCCCGGCGCGACTCGCGAACAGGAGCCCCGCAACGACCGGTCCGAGCTCGCGCACGAGCGAGAGCGCGACCAGGATGCCGAGCGACTCGTTCGCGCCGTAGCGGGACAGGACTTCATAACCCTGCAGCGCAAGCACCATCCCGACGAACAATCCCGACACCAGAATGATGACGAGCGACAGCACACCGGAGAAATAGATCTCGCGGAGCGTGAGCGGAAGGCGCACGAACGCATACGGCGCATGCGTGAAAACCGCGCCCGCGAAGCGCGCGGCGAAGCCGAGGCGGCCGACGGCGCTCAGCGTGCCGCGGCCGACGCGGCGGAAGTAGCCCCCGACCAGGTCAGCCGGCATCGACAAACTCCTCGGTCAGCGCGGGCGCCGGATAGTGGAACGGCACCGGTCCGTCGGCCTCGCCGTCGACGAACTGCCGCACGAAAGCCTCGGACGTGCGCTTTACCTCTTCGGGAGTGCCCTGCGCGACGATGCGGCCCTCGGAGACGAAATACAGATAGTCGACGATCCTGAGCGATTCGTAGACGTCGTGCGTGACGACGACCGACGTGACGCCAAGCGAGTCGTTCAACTTGCGGATCAGCTGGCCGACGACACCGAGCGAGATCGGATCGAGTCCTGCGAATGGCTCGTCGTACATGATGAGCATCGGATCGAGCGCAATCGCGCGCGCGAGCGCGACGCGCCGCGCCATGCCGCCGGAAAGCTCCGCCGGCATCAGCCCCGCCGCACCGCGCAAGCCCACCGCATTCAGCTTCATCAGCACGAGATCGTGGATCAGCTCTTCCGGCAGGTCGGTGTGCTCGCGCATCGGAAACGCGACGTTCTCATAGACCGACATGTCCGTGAACAGCGCACCGAACTGAAACAACATGCCGATCCGCCGGCGCATTGCGAACAGCTGATCGCGCGAGAGGTCCGGCACGGATTGCCCATCCACGGTGACACGGCCGGATTGGGGACGAAGCTGGCCGCCGATCAGGCGCAGCATCGTCGTCTTGCCGCATCCCGATCCGCCCATGATCGCCACGACCTGGCCGCGCGGGATCACCATGTCGATGCCTTTGAGCACCGGCCGTGTCGCTTCGTAGCCGAAGGTCACGTCCTTGAGCTCGACGGCGGCGGTGGGGCGGGTGGAGAGGGAAGTCGAAGCGGGCGGGGACGACATGCTTTCTGGCGAGCACGCGGAAGGCGGATTGTAGCGGCAGCGCGCAACTCGCCGCAATGACTCTCGGTCATTTAACGCCGTCTAGGATTCGACGCAGGAATGGTCCCGAGCGTTCGGCCGCGGCTCGGGCCGAATGCGGCTCGATTCGCCCTCAGGGAGCGTTCTCGCGCTATCCGTCCAGCAGCCGCGACTCGGCCGCGGCAAGTGGGGCCGGCTTTCCGAGAAGAACCACCGCGTCGCCGGCTTCGAATGTCCAGTCCGGTCCCGGCGTCTGCGAACGCGTGGCGCGCCGCCGCACGCCCGTGACCTCGACGAGTTCGGCGAGCCTCAATTCGCCAAGCGTTCGCCCCACGGCGTACGCGCGCTCGGGGAGCATGACCGTGTGCAGCCGCGGCTGCAGATTCTCCTCGGCGTCGATGGTGTCCGTTACGCCGTGGAAGAAGCCGCGGAACAAGCTGTAACGCTCCTCGCGAATCGAGCGTATCGATCGGAGCACGCGATTGAGCGGAACACCGAGGAGCAGCAGAAGGTGCGAAGCAAGCATCAGGCTGCCCTCGAGCACTTCGGGCACCACCTCGGTCGCGCCGGCGTCGATCAGCGACTTGAGTTCGCTGTCGTCGACTGTGCGCACGATCACCGGTAATTCCGGCCGAGCCGCCTGCACGTGATGCAGGATTTTGACCGCAGTCCGCGTATCGGCGAACGTGATGGCCACCGCGCGCGCCGTCGCCAGTCCCGCGGATACCAGCGCCTCGCGTCGGCTTGCGTCGCCGTAAACCACGCTGCCACCATCGACAGCCGCTTCACGCACCCGAAACGGGTCCTCGTCGAGAGCGATGTACGGAATGTCCTCGCGCTCGAGGAGCCGCGCGAGATTCTGACCACTGCGTCCGTAGCCGCAGATGATCACGTGGTCCTGCCGCGCCATCGTCTTCGCCGCGATCTGCGTGAGCTGCTGGGCACGCGCGAGCCAGTCGTTGGAGGTGAGCTTGCGCACGAGCGGCTCGGCAAACTGGATGAGCAGCGGTGCGGAAAGCATCGACACGACCATCGCGGCGAGCACGGGTTGCGCGAGATCCCTGCCGATTAATCCGTTGCCCACGGCCAGGGTCAGCATCACCAGCGCGAACTCGCCCGCCTGCGCAAGATAGAAGCCGGTGCGCAAGGCGGTCGCGAGCGGTGCGCCAAACGCCCGCGCGAGCAGCACGATCAGCAGGAGCTTGGCCACAACGGGGACAATCAGGAGCAGGAGCACGGTAAATGGATGCGCGGCGACGACGTGCAGGTCGAGCGCCATGCCGACGATCACGAAGAACAATCCGAGGAGCACGTCGCGAAACGGCCGGATGTCCTCTTCGACCTGGTAGCGAAACTCGGTCTCCGCGATGAGCATGCCGGCCACGAACGCCCCCAGCGTCAGCGAAAGCCCGACAGCCGAGGTCAGCGCCGCGAGACCGAGCGTTACCAGGAGCACGTTCAAGATGAAAAGCTCCGAGGAGCGCTGGCGTGCCACGAGCTGGAACCAGGCACGCATCGGCTTCTGGGCGAGGAACAGCACGACCAACAGCACCGCGACCGCCTTCGCGATGGCGATGAGCAAGGTGCTCGCAAGGTCGTCGGTTTCTCTCGCGAGCGCAGGAATCAGGATCAGGAAGGCGACCACCGCGAGGTCCTGGAACAGAAGGATGCCCATGACATCGCGTCCGTGCGGCGTACCGAGCTCCATGCGCTCCGCGAGCATCTTGGACACGATCGCCGTCGAGCTCATCGCGAGCGCGCCACCCAGTGTGAGCCCAAGCTGCCAGCCGTAGCCGGCAAGCTGCAGCGCGATGACGCCGCCGGCCGTCGTGATCGCGACCTGCGCAAGCCCGAAGCCGAAGACCGCGCGGCGCATGGCGCGAAGCTGCGGCAGGCTGAACTCGAGGCCGATCGAATACATGAGGAACACGATTCCGAACTCCGCAAGATCGTGCGTCGCCGCCGTGTCGGGAACGAGTGCGAGCGCGTGCGGCCCCATCGCCATGCCGACAAGGAGGTAGCCGAGAATCGGCGGCAGGCGGATCAAGCGACAAACGACGACCACGACCACCGCCGCGGCGAGCAAGAGCAGGATCCACTGCAGGGTTTGCGGCATCGACCTGGAAGCAAAGGGCGCGAGACGCCAGATTCAATCTAGCACGTAACCGTGGGCCATCGCCGGAGGGTCGCGCGTATACTTGCACGATGATCGCTCCTGCGAGCATGCGCGTCGAACGCGCCTCATCTGCGACGTCCGGCGTGGCCGCGCCCGACACCGCCTCGTCGCGCATTCTCGCGCTCGCGCGCGAAGTGCTGGAAACGGAAGCGCGCGCTATTTCGGCGGTGGCCGCGCGACTCGGAGCGCCGTTCGTTGCAGCGGTCGACCTCATTCGCGGATGCAAGGGCCGCGTCGTGGTCACTGGAATCGGAAAGTCGGGTCACATCGCGCGGAAGCTTGCGGCTACGCTTGCTTCGACGGGAACCCCGGCGTTTTTCGTCCACGCCGCGGAGGCCTCGCACGGCGATCTCGGCATGATCGCGCAGGGCGACGTCGTCATCATGTTGTCGAACTCGGGCGAGACGGACGAGCTCACCCTGCTCACGCCGCACCTCAAGCGACAGGGCGCCCGCCTGATCGCGATCACTGGCAACGAGCAAAGCTCCCTCGCGCAAACCGCGGATGTGCATCTCGATGCCGTGGTCGACGCGGAAGCCTGCCCGCTCGGCCTCGCACCCACGGCGAGCACGACGGCGGCGCTCGCACTGGGTGACGCGCTTGCGCTCGCCCTGCTCGATGCGCGCGGATTCTCGGTTGAGGATTTCGCTCGCTCGCACCCAGGAGGCGCGCTCGGCCGGCGCCTTCTCACCCGCGTCGCGGACGTGATGCGCACCGGAGATCGCGTCCCGATCGTGGCGCCGAGCGCGACGGTCGCGGACGCGGTGCTCGAAATGTCCGGCAAGGGCATGGGGATGACGGCGGTGGCGAATGAGTCGGGCACGGTGACCGGCATCTTCACGGACGGCGACCTGCGACGGCTCCTCGCGCGCGCCGGTGACTTGACGCGCATCGAAGTCGCGGATGTGATGACACGCACGCCACGCACGATCGCGCCGTCCAGACTCGCGATCGACTGCGTCGAGTTGATGGAGACGCCGCCGAAAGTCATGGCGCTACTGGTGGTCGGCGACGACGGGCGGCTCGCCGGGGCGTTGCATATGCACGACTTGTTTCACGCCCGAGTGATCTAGGCGCGAACGAAGAGCAATGCAGCAGGAACTGATCGAGCGCGCCCGCCGCGTGAGGCTTCTGACCTGCGACGTCGACGGCGTGCTGACCGATGGTCGGATTTACGTCGACGATCGCGGTCGCGAATTCAAGGCGTTCTCCGCGCTCGACGGCGTTGGCATGGGTCTGCTCGCCCAGGCCGGCATCATGGTGGCGTGGATTACCGGCAGCATTGCGCCGGCGGTGGCGCAGCGCGCACGCCAGCTGCACATCGTGCACGTGATCCAGGACGCTCACGACAAGCTCACGCCGTGGTTGCGGCTGTGCGACGAGCTGGGCGTCGCGACCACCGAGTGCGCGCACATCGGCGACGATCTGCCTGATCTGCCCGTTCTTGCAGTGTGCGGCCTCGCGGGCACCGTGCCGCACGCGCCGCCGGCGGTTCGGGCGCGCGCGCACTATGTGACGGCGCGCGATGGCGGCAGCGGGGCGGTCCGGGAATTCGCGGAGCTGATTCTGAACGCGCAAGGCCGGCTCGATGCGCTCACGGCGCAGCGCGCTTCGGGGTGAATCGAATGCGCGCCTATCTCGATCGGCTGGTCTCCTGGTCACCGGTGCTCCTGCTCGGGGCGCTCGCGCTGCTCACCTATTGGCTCGATGCCCAGGTCGCACCGCCCACGCCACGCCACGACGGGTCCGCGCGCCACGATCCCGATCTCTTTCTCGATCGCTTCCGTGCGCTGACCTTCTCGTCTCAGGGCAAGCCGCACGAGACGCTTGCCGCCGCGCGCGCGGAGCACTTCCCGGATAACGACACGGCCGAAGTCTCCTCGCCGCTCTTGTCGCTCACAGAACCCGACAAGCCGGCGCTGACGGTGACCGCGAACAAGGGAAAAATCACAGGCGATCGCGAGAACGCGTACCTGACCGGCAACGTGACCGTGACGCGCGAGGCCGATACGCAGGCGAAGCCCGGTGAACGCGGCACCGGACCCATCACGGTGAAAACCGAATACCTGCACGTGATACCGAAGCTCGAGCGCGCCGAAACGGACAAGCTCGTGACGATTCAGGAAGAGAGCGGGATAATCCGCGGTACCGGCTTCGAGTTCGACAACCAGGCGAAAACGGTCAAGCTCCGCTCCCAGGTGTCGGGGACCTTTCAGCCGCAGCCTGTCAAGAAATGAAGTTGCGACTCCACTCCACCGTTGTGCTCGCGGTGCTGGTTATAGTCACGACGTCCAGCGCATCTCGCACCGCGCTCGCCGAGCAAGCCGATCGCGACAAGCCGATCAACTTCTCCGCCGAGCAACCGGCAGAAGTGGATTTCCAGAAGCGCGTCGGTACGTTGCGCGGCAACGTGATCATTACGCAAGGGACGATCACGGTCCACGCCGATAAGATCGATTTCAAGCAGAATTCCGACAACTCATTGTCCGCGACCGCCTATGGTGACCCCATCAGCTTCCGTCAGAAGAAGGACGGGTCGGACGAATACTACGAGGGGTTCGCACAGCGCGCGGTTTGGGACGGTCAGAAGAACACCCTGGAATTGTTCGACCGGGCGCTGCTCAAGCAGGGTACAGACGAGCTACGGAGCAACTACATCTGGTACAACAACGCGACCGGCCAGTTCAAGGCAGAAGGGCGTCCGGACGATCCCGATGCCAAAGGCGGGCCGGGATCGCGCGTCGTAGGCGTCTTCCAACCGAAAGGCGAGACCATGCCCGGAGGCAAGAGTCCCGGTACGACCAAGAGCGGCAAAACGGAGCCGCCAGCGCCGCTCAAGCTTCAGTCGGATTCCAAGCTCGTGCCCAAATAAGATTTCCCGAGGGCCGGTTTGAGCAAGCTTTCCGCAGCGCATTTGCGCAAGCGCTACAAGGCGCGCACCGTCGTCCACGATGTCTCGCTCGAGGTTGCGAGCGGCGAAGTCGTGGGCCTGCTCGGTCCGAACGGCGCGGGAAAGACGACGTGCTTCTATATGATTGTGGGCCTGGTCGCCGCCGACGGCGGCGCGATTGAGCTCGACGGCGACAGCCTGTCGCGGTTGCCGATCCATCGTCGCGCACGACGCGGGCTGTCGTACCTGCCGCAGGAAGCGTCGATCTTCCGCAAACTAACGGTCGCGCAGAACGTGCGCGCGATCCTGGAGCTGCAGGGTCTCGATGAGGATACGCTCGCGAACCGGCTCGACGCGCTCCTCGAGGACTTGTCGATCTCGCATCTCGCGGACGCGGCGGCCGTCTCGCTTTCCGGTGGCGAGCGCCGACGCGTCGAGATCGCCCGCGCGCTCGCCACCCGCCCGCGCTTCATCCTCCTCGACGAGCCGTTCGCCGGCATCGATCCGATCGCCGTGCTGGACATCCAGAAAATCATCGGGTTCCTGAAGGAGCGCGGGATCGGCGTGCTCATCACGGACCACAATGTGCGCGAAACGCTGGGCATCTGCGACCGTGCCTACATCATCAACGAGGGGCGGGTTCTAGCCTCGGGCGCGCCGAGCGATATTGTTTATAATGAGCACGTCCGGAAAGTCTATCTGGGCGAACACTTCCGTCTGTGAATGCGAACCCCGCAACGCCCTCACCGCGCGGCGCGCGCGACGCCACCGCTGCTTTCTGCCGCCGGGCGAAGCTCTAACATGGCCGTTCAATGAAGCAGACGCTGCAGCTCAAGCTCTCTCAGCACCTCACGCTGACGCCGCAGCTGCAGCAATCGATCCGGCTTCTGCAGCTCTCCACGCTGGAGCTCAACTCCGAGGTCGAGCGGATGCTGCAGGAGAATCCGCTGCTGGAACGCGAGGAAGGCGCAGAAGGCGCGGAGGAACCGGTCGAAGTCCCGCTCTCCGGCCCGGGGCGCGTGAGCGACGTCCCGGAGCGCGTGTCGACCGATGCGCACCCGACGGACGATGCTCCGGATCGCGCGCCGTCCGACGACACGCCGTCAGCTACCGATTTCAGCGAATATAGCGGCGGTGACGGCGACTGGGGCGGCGGCGCGAGCGAGGACGACGACTACTTTCCGCAGCAGGTCGCGGCGAGCACTTTGCGTGATCATCTGCTCTCGCAACTCTCGCTGCTCAGTCTTCCCGTGCGCGATCGCCAGGTCGTCACCGCGCTGATCGATGCGCTCGATGAAGACGGCTATCTCGCGACGCCGCTCGCGGAGATCGGCGAGCTTTTTCCCTCGGAGTTCGAGCTCGAGCCCGAGGAGCTCACGATTGCGCTCAAGTATGTTCAGAGTTTCGAGCCGGCCGGCGTCGGAGCGCGCGATTGCGCCGAATGTCTGGCGCTGCAGCTCAAGAGCCTCTCCACGGACACGCCGCATCGTGCCGATGCGCTCAAGGTCGTCGACGGCCATCTTCCGTTGCTGGCGAATCGCGATTTCACCAAGCTCAAGCGCTTGCTCCACACCGACGACGCCGGCGTGCGCGAAGTGCGCGATCTGATTCGCAGCCTCAATCCCCGCCCCGGCGCCGCGTTCGCCAAGGCCGAGGCGAATTACGTGATTCCCGACGTCATTGTGCGCAAGATTCGCGGCCGCTGGACCGCAGCGCTCAACGAGGCCGCGATGCCGAAGCTCCGGCTCAATCGCATCTACGCCGACATCCTGACGCGCAACCGCGAGAACTCGAACCAGCAGCTCGCGGCGCAGCTGCAGGAAGCGAAGTGGCTGATCCGCAACGTCCAGCAGCGGTTCGAGACCATCTTGCGCGTCGCGCAGGCGATCGTCGAACGGCAGCGCCGGTTCTTCGAGCACGGCGAGGTTGCGATGCGGCCAATGGTGCTCCGCGAGATCGCCGACATGCTGTCGCTGCACGAATCGACGATCTCGCGGGTGACGACGCAGAAGTACATGCTGACGCCGCGCGGCACCTTCGAGCTCAAGTATTTCTTTGGCAGCCACGTCGCCACCGACACCGGCGGCGCCGCGTCGGCGACCGCCATCCGCGCCCTGATCAAGCAACTGATCGGCGCCGAGGATCCGAAAACGCCATTGACCGATAGCCGCATCGCCGATCTTCTGGGCGATCAGGGCATCCTGGTGGCGCGGCGCACGATCGCCAAATACCGCGAGGCCCTGCAGATCCCGCCCGTCAACCTGCGCAAGACGTTGTGATCCCGTTCCTGATTCCGTCGGCACGCTGCTTGCAGGGTCCAGGGCAGCAATGGAACGGTTTTTGGCCTGTCGCCGTCCTAGAGTTGTGCAGTACGTCCGCTCAAGACCGGTTCATGAGCCGGCGGGCGCGTCGCAGTTGTCATCAACGCTTTCAGGAGAGCCTGATGAACCTTACCCTCACCGGCAATCACCTCGATATCACGCCCGCAATCCGCGCCTATGTGGTGGCGAAGCTCGACCGGGCCACGCGGCATTTCGACCACGTGATCGATGTGAATTGCGTGCTGAAGGTGGACAAGCTGCGACAGATGATCGAGGCGAACGTGCACGTGCGGGGCAAGGACATCCACGCCGAGAGTGTCGATCCGGACATGTACGCGGCGATCGACGCGCTCGCCGACAAGCTCGAACGCCAGATCATCAAGCACAAGGAAAAGCTCACGGACCATCGCTGCGATGTGAGCGAGCGCGAACGCACCGACGGGCAACCCGGACTCGGGCTCAAATGAAGCGGCGCGTATAATCGGCAACGTCCCAACCGGGGCTGGCAGCGTTTCCAAAGGCGGGTGCTCTTCACCCGCCTTCGTGCTTCTTAAGCTCCGCATCGTTTGAGCTCTCATGAACCGCATCGCCAGTCTGCTGCCGTCGTCGAATATCGTGCTGGATCTCGATGTCAGCACGAAAGCCCGGCTGTTCGACACTATCGGCGCGCTGTTCGCGAAGAGCGATGCACTATCCCCCGCGCTTGTCGTTGAAAGCCTGACGGCACGCGAGCGCATGGGATCTACCGGCGTCGGCCAGGGCATCGCAATCCCGCACGGCCGCATCAAGGGCCTGCGGGAAGCACACGGGGCATTCGTGCGCCTAAAATCGCCGATTTCCTTCGACGCCCCTGACGGCAAGCCGGTGAGCCAGGTCTTCGTGCTCCTCGTTCCCGAGCAGGCCACCGAGCTGCATCTGCAGCTGCTCTCCGAGATTGCCGCGATGTTCTTCGAGCGTGCATTCCGCGAGCGCCTCGCCTCGGCCGCGACGCCGGACGAGCTCGAGGCGCTGTTCCGCGCCTGGGAGCCGGCGGTCTGAACCGACGCCGGGATCCAGACCCGCACTTCGCGAGGACGCCGTGAGCGCCGCCATGCGTCAGGTCAGCATCGACAAGCTGTTCGCGGAGAACCGCGAGAAGCTCGGCCTCACGTGGCTCGCGGGACGACAAGGCGGAAACCGCGTGCTTACGGGCGAGGCCGCGCTCAAGCCGACGATGGGCCAGATCGGCCACATGAACTTCATTCATCCGTTCCGCATTCAGATCCTCGGCGCGGCAGAGGTGGCGTACCTGCGTGCGCTCGCAACGGACGAGCTGCAGCGGCTCGTACTCCGGCTGTTCACGACCGAGCTCGCGGCAATTGTCGTGGCGAACGGCGAACAGGTCCCGGCACCGCTGCTCGACCTCTGCAACAAGCAGCATATCGCGCTATTCACATCGCAGCAGCCTTCGCCGCATATCGTCGACGTCTTCCGCATCTATCTTTCGCGCGTGCTCGCCGAGACGACGACGCTGCACGGCGTGTTTCTCGACGTGCTCGAGCTCGGCGTGCTCATTACCGGCGCGTCCGCTATCGGCAAGAGCGAGCTCGCGCTGGAATTGATCTCGCGCGGCAACGGCCTGATCGCCGATGACATCGTGGAGCTTTCGCGCATCTCGCCTGACACGATCGAAGGGCGATGCCCGGCAGTGCTGCGCGACTTTCTCGAAGTGCGCGGGATCGGCGTGCTCAACATCCGCACGATCTTCGGCGAGACCGCGGTGCGCCCGCACAAGCTGCTGCGGCTGATCGTACACCTCGAGGACCACAGCAACGAAGCGTTCACCGATCTCGATCGGCTGCAGGTCAACGCAACCTTTCAGGAAGTGCTGTCGGTGCCGATCCGCAAGGTGACGATTCCGGTCGCCGCCGGCCGCAACCTCGCGGTGCTCGTCGAGGCCGCGGTACGCAACTTCGTGCTGAATCAGCGCGGCATCGACAGCACGAAGGAGTTCATCGATCGACAGCAGAAGCTCATGGAAGAGGGAGGTTGAGCGCAGGACGCCCAACCTCTTGCGAACGCCGAGCTCCAGTGCATGGACCTTCTTCTGATCGGCGGCGTCTCCGGTTCCGGGAAAAGCGTTGCCCTCGCGGCGTTCGAAGATGCGGGCTATTACGCCGTCAATAATCTTCCGCCGCCGCTTCTCGTCGAGACGGCGCGGTACCTTGCGCGGCGCGGGCAGAGCCGCGTTGCCGTCGCCCTCGACGTCAAGACCGGCCCCGGATTGCCAGGGCTCGAGAAGGCGATCGACGAGCTCGGCGAAGCCGGCTGGAACGTACGCTTCCTCTATCTCGACGCCAAGGTCGATACGCTCGTCAAGCGCTTTTCGGAGACACGTCGGCGACACCCGTTCTCGAGCAACGAGCGCACGCTCACCGAAGCAATCGAGTATGAGCGCGCGCTGCTCGCCGAGGTACGCCCGCTCGGGATCGTCTTCGACACCAGCGATCTGCCCGCGGCGGCATTGCGCGCGTGGATCCGCGAGTTCATTTCCGTCGATCCGTCGAAGCTCACGCTCCTCATCGAATCGTTCGGGTTCAAGCACGGTGTTCCGCTCGATGCCGATCTCGTATTCGACGTACGCTGCCTGCCCAATCCGCACTACGAGCCCCAGCTCGCGGCGCTCGACGGCAAGCACGCAGCCGTCATCGCCTTTCTCGAAACGATTCCGGAAGTCGAGCGGATGTACACGGACATCTATCATTTCGTCAGCAGCTGGCTTCCGGACTACGCGCGCGACAACCGCAATTACCTGACGGTGGCAATCGGATGCACGGGCGGACAGCACCGCTCGGTATATCTTGCCGAGCGCCTGGCGCGAGCATTCGAGCGCCGCTATCAAGTGCTCGTCCGGCACCGCGAATTGAGCTGAAGGCCCAGCGGTCCCCTGGGCTACAATGCCTCGATGCAACACGCGCGCACTCTCGCGCTGGCATTCACGGGCGCCTCCGGCATGCCGTACGGCCTGCGTCTGCTCGAGTGTTTGCTCGGTGCCGGAACGGAGGTGCATCTCGCCTATTCTCCCGCGGCGCAGGTCGTCGCGAAGCAGGAGTGCGGACTCGTACTGCCGACGCAACCACGCGAAGCGGAGCGAATGTTTCGCGAACGGTACGGCGCGCATGAAGGGCAACTGCGGGTATTCGCACGCGAAGACTGGCTTGCGCCGATGGCCTCGGGCTCGAATCCCGGCCACGGCATGGCGGTGTGCCCGTGCAGCATGGGCACGCTGGGCGCGATTGCCAATGGGCTTGCCGACAATCTGATCGAACGTGCGGCCGATGTGATGCTGAAGGAGCGTCGCCCGCTCGTGCTCGTTCCACGCGAGACGCCGCTCTCCGCGATTCATCTCGAAAACATGCTGGCGCTCGCGCGAGCGGGGGCGGTCGTGCTTCCGCCCGCACCGGGCTTCTATACGCATCCGCAAACAGTCGCGGACATGGTCGATTTCGTCGTCGCGCGCGTCCTCGATCACCTCGGTGTGCCGCATTCGCTCGTGCCGCGCTGGGGAGAAGAACGGGTGCCTGCCACGCCGCAGATGCGGAGCGTCTGATGTTCGCGCCGTTCAAGGGTCTGCGCGCCCATCAGCCGCTTACGCTGCCGCTGTTTCCGCTGCGCACCGTCCTGTTTCCCGGTGGCGTGCTGCCGATCAAGGTGTTCGAGCAGCGGTACATCGACATGACCAAGGCGTGTCTCAAGGACCAGCAGCCGTTCGGCATTTGCCTGCTCACGCAGGGCGACGAGGTCGCGACGCGATCGGATCGGCCGGTCGAGTTCGCGTACATCGGAACGCTCGCGCACATCACGAACTGGGATATGCCGCAGCTCGGGATCCTGCATGTCGCGACGGAAGGCGGCACGCGATTTCGCGTCGAGCGGCACACGATTGCGAGCAGCGGGCTCGTCACCGGCGAAGTATTTCCGCTTGCGGTCGAGCCGCAGCATCCACTTCCCGAAGCCTACGAACCGCTCGCGCGGCTCCTCGAGCTCATCGCGTCGCGCATCGGGCCGCAGAACTTTCCGTCGAAGCCCGACTATCAGAACTCCTCGTGGGTGGGCTATCGCCTGGCCGAGCTCCTGCCTCTGCCGTTGTCCGTGAAGCAGAGCATGCTCGAGATCAACGACGCACAGGTGCGGCTCCAGGTACTGCAGAAGTTCTTGCAGCAGCAAGGTTTGCTCTAAGCGAGCCGCACCGCAGTGACGCGCGTGTCCTCGCGCTGCATCCGCGCGCCGCCGGGCGCGATCAGCGCCGATGCAAAACTCGATGCCGCCAGCGTCCTTCGTCGCCAGCGACGCCGCATCGCAGCCCGGCGGACGCGGCACATTCGAAGGCACGCCTCAATTGTCTTCGACGGACGCAGACGATCGCCGGTCGTATAATCTTGCTCACGGTACTTCCGGAAGCGCGCAATCGTGGCGGGTCACAGCAAATGGGCCAACATCAAGCACAAGAAGGCGCTCGTCGATGCGAAGCGCGGGAAGATCTTTACGCGCCTCTTGCGCGAAATCACCGTCGCTGCTCGGCTTGGCAGCCCCGACCCCGGTGCGAATCCGCGCCTGCGGCTTGCCGTCGACAAGGCGATGGACCAGAACATCCCGAAGGACACTATCGAGCGCGCGATCAAGAAGGGCTCGGGCAGCCTCGAGGGCGCGAGCTATGAGGAGATTCGCTACGAAGGTTATGGACTGAACGGCGCCGCGGTGCTCGTCGATTGCATGACCGACAACCGCACCCGAACCGTTGCCGATGTCCGGCACGCCTTCTCGAAGTACGGCGGAAATCTCGGGGCGACCGGATCGGTCGCGTTTCTGTTCAAGCATTGCGGTCAGATCGTCTTTCCTCCGGGCACGGACGAGAACCGCGTGATGGAAGCGGCGATCGACGCCGGCGCCGAGGACGTGGTCAATCACGACGACGGCAGCATTGAGGTGATCACGGCGGCTCACGACTTCGTCACCGTGAAGGACGCGCTCGTCAAGGCGGGACTCAAGCCTGCGTTTGCCGAGGTCACCATGAAGCCGACGACGGACGTCGAGATGCATGGCGATGACGGACTGCGCATGCAGAAGCTCCTCGATGCGCTCGAAGCGCTCGACGACGTGCAGGATGTCTACACCAATGCGGTGATCGACGTCGCCTGATGGCAGCGTCCTCGCCCGCCCGCATCTCGTTGTCCTCCGAACCCCGCCCGCGCCGCATCCTCGGGATCGACCCCGGTCTCCGGGTGACAGGCTACGGTATCGTCGAAGCGCACGGTCAGCGCCTCGTATACGTGGCAAGCGGTTGCATCCGCGCGGGCAGCGGCAGCCTGCCGACCCGGCTCGGGATCATCGCGAGGGATCTCGCCTACGTGATCGGGGAATATGCGCCGACCGAAGTGGCCGTCGAGCGCGTCTTCGTCAACGTCAATCCGCATTCGACGCTGCTGCTCGGACAGGCGCGCGGCGCGGCGATAGCTGCCGCCGTGCTCGCGGGGTTGCCCGTGACCGAATACACAGCGGGCCAGGTGAAGCAGGCGGTGGTCGGCGGGGGCCGCGCGCTCAAGCCGCAAGTGCAGGAGATGGTACGGCGCCTGCTCATGCTGTCGGGCATTCCGTCGCCCGATGCCGCGGATGCGCTCGCTGCGGCGGTGTGCCACGTACATGCGTCGACCGGCATCGGCACGATGGGAAGACGCCGTATTCGCTCGCGGGCGATTCGCCTCGCGATCCGGTAGCGTCATGCGCGCGCCGCGTCTTGAGCGCCGGCCGGCGGCGGTCATTCTCGACATGGATGGCCTGCTCATCGACACCGAGCCGCTCGCTGTCAAGGCGTGGGCGGAGTGTGCGGCAAGCCTGAACGTTGCCTTCGACGAGGCGCTTGCGCGACGCATGACCGGGCACAGCTTCACCGACTGCTCGGCGATGGTTCGTGCGCATTACGCGGCCGACTATCCGGTGGAGGCCGTTCTCGGGGGCTGGCATCGCGCCTACGATGCGATCGTTGAGCGTGACGGCTTGCGGCTCAAGCCCGGCGCACTCGAATTGCTCGCGTGGCTCGAAGCGCGCAGGCTCGCACGCGTGGTCGCCACGTCGACGCGCCGGGAGCGTGCGCGCTCGAAGCTCGCTTCGACGGGGCTCTGGCCGTATCTCCATGCGCTCGTCGGTGGCGACGAGGTCGCGCGCGGCAAGCCGGCACCGGACATCTATCTCGAGGCCGCGAAACGTGTCACGACCGCGCCCGACCTGTGCCTGATCCTCGAGGATTCCGAAACCGGCATGATCGGCGCGCTCAATGCGGGCATCGCGGCCATCATGGTCCCGGATCTCCATCTGCCATCGTCCAATCTCGCGCGGCACGACCCCCTCGTCGTCCGATCGCTCTTCGAAGTGATCGATGTGCTGGCGGCGCTGCCTTGATGAAGACGTCGGCTATGCGCATGCGATAATCCAAGCAAACGGCGCCAAACCGCACATGATCGGTCGCCTTACCGGCATCCTCCTCGAAAAAAATCCGCCGCAGCTCCTGCTCGACGTGCAGGGCGTCGCCTACGAAGTGGATGTGCCGATGAGCACGTTCTACAACCTTCCCGCCACCGGCGAGCACGTGACGCTTTTCACGCATCTCGTCGTGCGCGAGGACGCGCATCTCCTGTATGGTTTCGGCAGCGAGAGCGAGCGCCGCGCGTTTCGACAGCTCCTCAAGGTGAACGGCATCGGTGCCAAGATTGCGCTCTCGGTGCTGTCGGGGCTCTCCGTTGCCGAGTTGGTGCAGGCGATCTCGCTGCAGGAAGCGGGACGACTGACGCGCATTCCCGGCATCGGCAAGAAAACCGCCGAGCGCATCCTGCTCGAGCTCAAGGACAAGCTCGGCGCCGATACGACGCAGGCGGTCGGCATCCATCGTGCTCCGCCCGCGTCCTCCGACATCCTGCACGCGCTCTTAGCGCTCGGCTACAGCGACAGGGAAGCGATGGCGGCGATCAGGGACCTGCCGCAGGATATCGGCGTCGCCGACGGCATCAAGCAGGCACTGAAGCTGCTCGCCAAGGGCTAGACACGATCATGGCCATCGAAAGCGATCAGCTTCCGCGAGTGGTGGCCGGCAAGGCGGCGGGCGCGCAGGAGGAAGCCTTCGAGCGCGCGCTGCGCCCGCGGTTGCTCGCCGAATACATCGGGCAGGAAAAGATCCGCGAGCAGTTCGCGATCTTCATCGAAGCCGCGAAGCGACGCTCCGAGGCGCTCGATCACGTGCTCCTGTTCGGCCCACCGGGTCTCGGCAAGACGACGCTGTCGCATATCCTTGCGCACGAGCTCGGCGTGAATCTGCGCCAGACCTCGGGGCCGGTGCTCGAGCGCCCGGGCGATCTCGCGGCGCTCCTCACCAATCTCGAGGCGCGCGACGTGCTGTTCATCGACGAGATCCACCGGCTCGCGCCGGTCGTCGAGGAGATCCTGTACCCGGCGCTCGAGGATTTCCAGATCGACATCATGATCGGCGAAGGGCCCGCGGCGCGCAGCGTCAAGCTCGACCTGCCTCCTTTCACGCTGGTGGGCGCAACGACGCGCGCGGGGATGCTCACCAATCCGCTGCGCGACCGGTTCGGGATCGTCGCACGGCTCGAGTTCTATTCGCCCGAGGAGCTGACGCGGATCGTCGATCGTTCCGCGCACCTTTTGTCGATCACGGTCGATCCCGCCGGCGCGTTCGAGATCGCGCGCCGCGCCCGCGGAACACCGCGCATCGCGAATCGGTTGTTGCGACGCGTCCGCGATTTCGCCGAGGTGCGCGCCGAGGGGAAGGTGACGCGGGAAGTCGCCGACGCGGCCTTGTCGATGCTCGACGTCGATACGCACGGTCTCGACGTGATGGATCGGAAGCTCCTGCAGACCGTGCTCAGGAAATTCGATGGGGGTCCGGTCGGCATCGACAACCTCGCCGCCGCGATCGGCGAGGAACGCGACACCATCGAGGACGTGCTCGAACCCTATCTGATCCAGCAGGGATTGCTGCAGCGCACCTCACGCGGCCGCGTCGCGACCGCAAGCGCATATCGACACTTCGGATTGACGCCACCCACACCCGGCGCTGCCGCCGATCTGTTCCCCGCCGAATGACGGGTCGCCAGCCCTTTTCGTTCACGGTCCGCGTTTACTACGAGGACACCGACGCGGGCGGAGTCGTCTACTACGCGAACTACCTCAAGTTCATGGAGCGCGCGCGCACCGAGTGGCTCGACGCGCTGGGCTTTCCGTTGGCGCGCTTCGAACGCGAGCACGGCGTCGCGTTCGTCGTCCGCCATCTCGACATCGATTTCCTCGGCGCAGCGCGGCTGAACGATGTGCTCGACGTCACGGTCGAAGTGCTCGAACGCGGCGGGAGCCGGCTCGTCATGCGGCAGGCGGTGATGAAGGACCACGCGCCCCTGACGACGGCCGAAGTCACGCTCGCCTGTCTCGACAGTACCCGCTGGCGTCCGACCCGTATTCCGGCACCGCTCACGGCCGCGATGGAGAACCCCGTTTGAACGTCCAAACCGACCTCACCTTCCTGAACCTCGTGCTGCATGCGTCGATCGTCGTGCAGGCGGTGATCGGACTGCTCGCGCTGCTGTCGCTCTGGTCGTGGTGGCAGATCTTCCTCAAGATGTTCCAGTTGCGTCGAGCGGTACGCGACACCGATCGCTTCGAAGACGAATTCTGGAAGGGCGGCGACTTGATGGAGCTGTTCCAGCGGGCCAGCTCCGCGCGCGTCGGGAGCGGGCTCGAGCATATCTTCACGCAGGGGTTTCGCGAGTATTCGAAGCACCGCCGCCAGGGCAGCAGCGGTGTGGTCACGATGGATTCAGCGCGCCGCGCGATGCGCGCCGCTTACCAGCGCGAGATCGACACGCTGGAAGCGAATCTTGCCGGTCTCGCGACGGTCGGATCGGTATCTCCATACATCGGCCTCTTCGGCACCGTGTGGGGGATCATGAACGCGTTTCGTGGGCTCGCGAACGTGAGCCAGGCGACGCTCGCCAACGTCGCACCCGGTATCGCCGAGGCCTTGATTGCGACGGCAATCGGTCTATTCGCCGCGATCCCCGCCGTCGTCGCGTACAACCGTTATACCCACGACGTCGATCGGCTGTCGGTGCGCTACGAGACTTTCATCGAGGAGTTCTCGAACATCTTGCAGAGACAGGGGTAGGCGCGAGGAGACCGAAGCCAGCCGGCAGTTATCACAGGAAACAGCGGCAGCTTGCGAATGCCTTCCAACACTCCAGTTCAGCTTTGGGGCTAACGACATCGTTCAACTGACTTTTCACTCCTGACTTCCCGTGCGCCGCCACCGCAAGCCGATCAACCAGATCAACGTCGTGCCGTACATCGACGTGATGCTGGTGCTGCTCGTGATCTTCATGGTCACGGCGCCGCTCATCGCGCCCGGCGTGATCGAGCTCCCGTCGGTTGGCAGCAAGCTGACCGCGCCGCAGCAGCCGCTCGAAGTGACCCTTCGCAACGACCAGTCACTTTGGCTTCGCGATCAGGCGACGAATGCACCAGCGGTTCGCGTGTCGCGCGACCAGCTCGTTGCGCAGGTGCTGGCGAAGCAGAAGGTCGCCGAACGCCCGGTGGTAATCGCCGCCGACAAGAATGCACGCTACGAGGAAGTGCTGCAGCTCCTGGACCTCCTCCAGCGCAACGGCGTTCGCAAAGTGGGTCTCCTCGCGCGTCCGCCGCAAACGTGATCGCCCCGAAAGCCCGTGCGATCCGCGCGCGCCGCTCGCGCGGCAAGTGGCTCGCGCTGCTGCTCGCGATCGTCGTCAATCTGCTGTTTGTCGGTGTTCTGGTGTTCCACCTCTCGTGGCAGAACCGCGCCGCGGATGCGGTGACGGCGGAGCTGTACGCGCCGCCAACCCCCGCGCCGGTCACCGAAGCACCGAAGCCGCCGCCGGAGCCGACACCGCCGCCGCCGGAGCCGACACCGCCGCCGCAACCCGCACCGCCGCCGCCGTTGCCTGCACCGACACCACCGGTACCAGCCCCGCCGCCCAAGCCGGATGAGCGCGCGGAAATCGCACAAAAAGCGAAGCAAGAGGTCGAGCGCAAGGCGCGCGAGCAGGCGGAGCGCGAAAAAGAGTCCGCCGCGAAGGCCGAGCGGGAACGGAAGGCCGCTGAGCAGGAACGGCTGCGCAAGGAAGCCGAGGCGAAGAAGGCCGAGGAGAAACGCCAGGCCGAGCTACGCGAACGCCAGCAGCGCGAGCTCGACGCACTGCGTCAGCAGGCCGAGCGCGAGTCGCGCGACCGCGCCCAGGCGCAGCAGATGGTCGCCGCGCAGAGTCGCGCGCGTGCCGACTGGATCGATCGCATCCGCGCGAAGATCAAGGGCAACGTCAATCCACCGCCCGACCTCACCGGCAACCCGGAAGCGATCTTCGAAGTGGTGCAGCTGCCGACCGGCGAGATCATCGACGCGCATCTGCAGAAGTCGAGCGGCGTGCGCGCGTACGACGATGCGGTCGAGCGCGCGATCTTGAAGTCATCGCCGCTACCGCGCCCCGATCGCCCCGAGATCTTCGAGCGAAGGCTGATTCTGAAATTCCGCCCAGTGGATTAGGGTAAACGAGATTCCTGCGGCCGCGAGGCAGCGCCGCGGCCGCAGCGTAAAAATCACAAAGCAGACGAGCGCTTGAGCAACTCATATAGATGAAAATCGCCGGAATGAACCCGTCGATTTTCTTCAGGTTGCTAAAAGCGACCATGACCGAGGCATCTCGCGTGGCCGTCCGGGATTGAGCAGCCGTCATGCTGCGCAACACACGCGATGCTTCGTGCTCTACAAAGAAAAATGCCGGGCTTGGCCCGGCTTTTTTCATCTATCGAGGGCTCTCGAACGCCCGCCTGCGTTGTGATTTTGTCCGTGGCGATCGCAGCGGTTCGCTCGCGATCGCCGGAAGCTCGTCTACCCCTACTCTTTGGACTTCTTCTCCACGATCTGGATCGCGCACCACGTCCAGTCGGCGCGCTGCTCGACCAGATGCTTGAGAGCGACCGTGTAGACCGAACGACCGGTCGTGAGAATCACCTGGCGCCCTTCCGCGTATTCCTGCGTCGGCACGATCAGCGTCTTGACCGAGAGCGGTTTGTCCGGGCGCGATGGCGGCGGCAGGTAGATCCCGTCGAAGCGCGCGCCCATCGTGGAGACGTCGATACCGTTGACCACGAAGCCCATGTCGTCCTTCGCTTCGCGCCGAGTGTGGAGCGTGACCGGGACGACCTGCTCCGCGATGATCGACACGCCGGCTTCGACTTCGTCGGTCGAGACCTTGTTCAGGCGCCGCACGACGCCGATGACCCAGTTCGAAACATCCGACTGGCGGACCGCAACGAGCGCGCCCAGCATCAAGGCCTGGCCGATGCCGCCACCTGCCGCGATGCGCAAGCCGGCGACGCTGCGATCCTTGATCTGCCACATCGGATCGGAGAACGACGCCAGGCTCGCTGCAAGCGTGTCGTGCTCGTCGGGCACGCGTCGCTTCGCGCGCGGACCGTCGGCAACGGCGTAAACTTCGATCTGCTCGGTGCCCGGGGCGTGCTCATGGGTAACTTCGTTCACGTCCTTCGCCGCGAGCTCGTTCACGATTCTCGAAAGGCCGATGCGCACCTTCGCCGCGACGGTGCACGCGACACGCGGGTCGCGCCGCAGATCCGAGTTGAGGTTCGGCGCGATCGCCGGACGCACGCGCTCGAGGATCGCGACGCGCTGCTGATTGATCGGCGCGGCCGGACCCTGGTCGGTGGCTTCCGCCTGGCGCAGCGCGGCGACCGCACGATCGAGCTGGTCTGCGAGCGGGGTCGTGTCGAGATAGCGCAGCATCGATCCGGAATCCTGGCCGGTGCGGCGCGTGAGGCCCCCCTTGCCCGCGACATCGACGAAGAACCCTTCCATCGAGCGCGGCACGGCGTCGAGCGAAAGCCGCCGGCTCCATGCGCGGAGCTGCGAGCTTGCCCAGTCGAGCTCGGCCGGCGACAGGTTGCCCGTGTTCAGCTGATGCACGAGCAGGACGTAGAGATATTCCTGCTCGACCGTCCACTCCGCGGAATTGGGCGCCGCGCTCGGCAGCGACCCGGGAATGCGATCGACGCCGAGCTCGGTCGCGCGCATGTAGATTCGATGCAGCTCGGCCCATTTGCCCGGAATCCACCGCTCGTAGCGGTAGACGCGAAGCTTCGCATCGGTACCGTAATAGTGGAGAAGCCGCGTGAACAACATCGGCACCTGCGCTTTCCAGCGCGGGTTACCGCCTTGTTTCAGCGCCTCCTCGAGGGACACCTGGTAGGCATAGACGAAGCCCTGCGACATCGAATAGACCGCTTGCCAGATGCGGTCGGAGAGTTTCGGACCCGTGTCGACATTTTCGACGTATTGCTTGATAAGCTGCCGCCGATCCGCGCCGAGCGCGGCGTCGAGGAACTGCACCGCCTGTGCGCGTGCAAGATCGATCGGCTTGCGCGACTGACGCATCACGTCGAACGCGTGCATCACGTGCTGCTGGCGACCGATGACATCCAGCGCGGGCAATTCGCGCAGCCAGGCCGAGACCGCCTTCGCCGACGCGAGCGGATCGGAGAGGTCTTTGGTGTTGGACGTCAAAAAGCCGAACATGGACTGGCGGCCTGGTCGCGGGCGCTCCACCCCGCCTCGGCGCGACGGGCTTCGCGGCCGAAACGCTCCCGATGTGAGTGGGACGACATTTATAGCCCAATTCGAGGAGTCACGCAAAACGCATGGGTATGTCGGCTACAATGCCCGACTTTTCGAGCGCAGCAAGCTCGAATTCCGTCATATTTCTTGTACATTCGTTCGATCACCACAAGCCTCGCTGGAGGGTTCGATGTTGCGTCTTTCTCCGTTTTTCACGGCCTCCGCCGCGTTCCTCCTCGCCTTGTTCATCACGGCGTCCGCCGGCGCGCAAGCCCCGGCGACACCATCACCCAACCCGGAGCAGAGCAAATTGGATGCCACGATAACCTCGCTAAAGAAAATCGATACCAAACAAGGAACTGGCGCAGAAGCTGTGTCGGACAAGGCGGCCGTGGTGCAGTACACGGGCTGGCTGTACGACCCAAACAAGCCCGAAGGCAAAGGCGCAAAATTCGATAGCTCCCTGGATCGCAACGCGCCGTTTACTTTCGTGATCGGCCAAGGCCGCGTCATCAAGGGCTGGGACGAGGGCGTAGCCGGCATGCGCGTCGGAGGGAAGCGCACCCTGATCATCCCGCCGCAGATGGGCTACGGCGCAAGGGGCGCGGGCGGCGTCATCCCGCCGAACGCGACGCTGATTTTCGATATCGAGCTGGTCGACGTGAAATAGGCGAAACGGCTTAACTTCCAAAGACGATGTCGCCGATGCTTCCTCGCGATGGCCGCGCGCTCGCCAAGCGCCGGGTCGATTACCGTTCGCCCGCATTCCTGATCGACCGGCTCACGCTCGAGTTCGATCTCGATCCCAAGGCGACGATCGTCCACGCGGAGTTCGACTTCCACCGCAATCCTGCGATGGATGCAGCCGCCGTGCCTGCGCTCGTGCTCGACGGTGAACAGCAGAGCGACGTCGAGGTCGAGCTCGACGGGATCGCGCTGCTTCCGACGCGCGCGGTGCCCACCGAGGGATCGCTGACGATCCTCGACCCGCCTGCGTCGGGCACGCTGTCGGTGCGCTCGCACATCGCACCGGCGCGCAATCACGCGCTCGAAGGCCTGTATCTGTCGTCCGGCGTGTTCTGCACGCAATGCGAGCCGGAGGGGTTCCGGCGGATCACCTACTTTCCCGATCGTCCCGACGTGCTCGCGCGCTACCGCGTCACGTTGCGCGCCGATCGCAGCACGTGTCCGGTGCTCCTGTCGAACGGTAATCGCGTCGCAAAGGGCTCGCTTCCGAACGGACGCCATTTCGCGACCTGGGAGGATCCTTATCCGAAGCCGACGTACCTTTTCGCGCTGGTGGCGGGCGATCTCGCGGCGCTCGAGGATCAGTACATCACCGCTTCGGGCCGGCGCGTCGCGCTTGCGATCTACTCGACGCCCGCGAACCTGCCGCGCTGCCAGCACGCGATGGCGTCGCTCAAGCGCGCGATGCGCTGGGACGAGGAGCGCTTCGGCCGTGAGTACGACCTCGACACGTTCATGATCTTCTGCGCCGACGACTTCAACATGGGCGCGATGGAGAACAAGGGCCTCAACATCTTCAACAGCCGGCTGGCGCTCGCCGACCCGCAGATCGCGACCGACGGCGATTACACGTCGATCGAGGCGGTGATCGCGCACGAATATTTCCACAACTGGACCGGCAACCGCGTTACCTGCCGGGACTGGTTCCAGCTCTCGCTCAAGGAAGGGCTCACGGTCTTCCGCGATCAGGAGTTCTCGAGCGACATGCAGTCGCGCGCGGTCGAGCGCATTGGCGCCGTCGAATACCTGCGCCGCGAACAGTTTCCCGAAGACGCCGGGCCGATGGCGCATCCGGTGCGTCCCGACGAATATCAGGAGATTAACAACTTCTACACGGCCACCGTGTACGAAAAAGGCGCCGAGGTGATCCGCATGCAGCACGCGCTGCTCGGCGCGGACGGGTTTCGGCGCGGCACCGATCTTTATTTCGACCGCTTCGATGGTGAAGCCGTGACCTGCGATGACTTCGTGCAGTCGATGCAGGACGCCAGCGGCGTCGATCTCACGCAATTCCGCCGCTGGTATTCGCAGGCGGGCACACCGGTCGTCACCGTGCACGGACACTACGACGCAAACGCGCGTCTCTATATGCTCGAAGTGGAGCAGCACACACCCGCGACGCCCGGGCAATCGAGCAAACTGCCGTTGCATATCCCGCTCGCGGTGGGCTTGCTCGGTCCGGACGGGTCGGATCTGCCGCTACGTCTCGAGGGCGAGCCGGCTGCGGGTGGCACGACGCGCGTGCTCAGCGTCACCAAGCCGCGTCAGGCGTTCTGCTTCGTCGACGTTCCCGTTCGTCCGGTGCCATCGCTTCTGCGAGGCTTCTCGGCGCCGGTCAAAGTCGAATTCGACTTCACCGACGATCAACTCGCGTTCCTCGCGACGCATGACAGCGACGCCGTCAACCGCTGGGACGCCGCGCAGCGGTCGTACGTCAATGCGGTGCTGCGGCTTGCGCGCGATTTGCGTGCCGGGCGCCCGCTCGTGTTGCCGGCTGCGCTGTCACGCGTTGTCGCGGCGCTCCTCGCGGACGAGTCGAGCGATCCCGCGCTTCTCGCACTGGCGCTGACGCCGCCCGATCCCGCGTACGTCGCCGCGATCGAGCCGACGATCGACGTCGACGGAGTCGCGACGGTCTGGCAGTTCCTGCAGCGCGAGCTCGCGCGAACGCATCGTTCGCGTTTCGAGCGGGTGCACGAGCGACGGCATCCCGGCGTGCCCTACGCGCCTACCCCTGAACAGATCGGCGCGCGGAGCCTCGCCAACGTCGCGCTGCGTTACCTCGGAACGCTGGACGACGCGCCGGCGCGCGCGCGCGCCATCGCGCAATACAGCGCCGCGGACAACATGACCGATGCAATTGCCGCGCTGGGCGCGCTCAAGGATAGCGCCGCGGCCGACCGCGAAGAGCTCTACGCACGCTTCGAAGCGAAGTGGTGCGACGAGCCACTGGTTCTCGACAAGTGGTTCGCACTGCAGGCCCGGAGCCTGCGCGAGGATGCGCTTGTGAAAGTGAAGATGCTGCTTTCGCACCCGCGCTTCAACGCGCTCAACCCGAACCGCGTGCGCGCGCTGGTCGGTGCCTTCGTGCTCGGCAATTTCGCCCGCTTCCATGCCGCAGACGGATCGGGCTATGCGTTCGCGGCCGACCAATTGCTCACGCTCGACGCCGCCAATCCGCAGCTGGCGGCCGCGCTCGCGAGCGCGTTCAACTTGTGGAAGCGATTCACGGAGCCGCGGCGCGAATTGATGCACGAAACGCTCGAGCGGATCGCGCGCGCGCCGGGCCTGTCGCCCGACGTAAGCGAGATCGTGACGCGGACGCTCGACGACTAAATCGCAGAGGCTCCGAGCGGTGTTCCGCCCGTCGCGCACTTCCGCGGATCGCCAACCGGTTGCCCCTGCCACGTTGGGGCTCTCGATCACGGCAAGTCTTTAGAGAAGTCCAGGTCGCATGTCGACGATTCACCGCGCCCTTCCCTTCGCCCTCGCGATGCTGATCTCTGGGCACACGGCATTCGCGGCGGACTGGGCCGATCCCGCCAAGGTGCTGAAGGTTGCGTTTCCGATCGACGTCTCCGGTCTCGATCCGGGCGCCACGCAGGAAACCTACGCGAACGCGATCGAGCACCGGATCTTCGACGCGCTCTATGTGTGGGACTACCTCGCGCGGCCCTACAAATTCGCGCCGAGCGTCGCGACCGGCATGCCGGAGATCTCGGCTGACGGCCGCGTCTGGACGATCCATGTCAGACCGGGCATCTATTTCGCGGACGATCCCGCGTTCCAGGGGAAGAAGCGCGAGCTTACCGCGGCGGATTTCGTCTACTCGTGGAAGCGCATGGTCGATCCGCGTATCCGCTCGCCTAATTCCGATCTGGTCGATCATAAGCTCGTCGGTCTCGACGCCGTGGTCGCGAAGGCGAAGGCCTCGGGAAAATTCGACTACGACGCCGAGGTTCAAGGGCTGCGCGCGACGGATCGTTACACGCTGCATCTTGAGCTAATCGAGCCCGATTACACGTTCTTCGAAATCCTCGATGGATCGCCATTCCGCGCCGTCGCGCGCGAGGTGATCGAGAAATACGCCGACGCGAGTGGACGCGCGATGAACCATCCCGTCGGCACCGGTCCCTATCGATTGAAGGAATGGACGCCGGGCCGCCGCATCCTCCTCGAAGCGAATCCCGATTTTCGCGACATGCGCTTTCCGCCCGCGCCCGCTAATGCCGACGCCGCGACGAAGGCAGTCGCGGAAGCGATGAAGAACAAGCGCGTGCCGCAGATCGCGCGCGTCGAGGTCGCGATCATCGAGGAGACCAATCCGCGCTTGCTGCTCTTCAGCACCGGCGATCTCGATCAGCTGGAGATTCCCAGCGACGTCGCGCCGAAGTTGCTCGACGCGAACGACAAGCTCCTGCCCGAGTACGCTGAGCGCGGTGTGAACCTGCAACGCGCGACCGAGCTCGGCGTCACGTTCTCGTATTTCAACATGGAGGATCCCATCGTCGGTGGCTACACCCCCGACAAGATCGCGCTGCGGCGCGCGGTGTGCAGCGCGTACAACGTGCCGGACGATATTCGTGTGATCCGCAACAGGCAGGCGCTGCCAGCGACTCAGCCGATTCCACCGGACGTGAATGGTCATGTCGCTGGATACAAAGGACTCACCCCTTACGATCCTGCAATTGCCCGAGCGCTGCTCGACAAGTTCGGCTACAAGGTTCAGGGCGACGGCATGCGCACGCTCCCCAACGGCCGCCCGCTCGTCATCGTGCAGAACACGCTCACCGCGGCCAGCTATCGCCAATTCGACGATCTGTGGCTCCGCAGCATGCGCGAGGTCGGCATCAAGATGGATTTCAAAGTCCAGACCTTCCCGGAGGCCATCAAGGCCGCGCACGCGGGTCAGCTGCAGTTCGCTGGCTTCGGCTGGAGTGGCGACATCGCGGACGATTTCATGCGCATCTTCTACGGGCCGGGCGCCGGCAACGCGAATCTCTCGCGCTTCAAGAACGCCGAGTACGACGCGCTCTACGAAAAGAGTCGCCGCACGCCCGACGTTGCGGAGCGCAACCGCATGTATGCCACGATGACGAGCATCATTTCCGCCCAGACGCCGTGGTGTCCCACCACCTACCGCATCAGCAGCACGGTGAGCCAGCCGTGGCTGCGCGGCTACCGCAAAAATCAGCACTACTTCCTCGCGGCGTGGCATTACCTCGATATCGACCTGGCGGCGCAGAAGGCGCGCGCGCGTTAACGCAAGTGCGGATCCGGGGCTGAATATTCTTGCCGCGGCAAGCGTCGCTGCACTTCGTTGGAGCGCACGACGCGATGGTCTAATATTTCCGCACAAGGCAGGGGTGCACTCGGGACCACCCGTGCCATTCAAACATCAGGGAGGTCCGATCGATGGCATACCGGACCGCGGTCGTCCGCTGGTTGCTCGCGCTCGCTCTGGCGAGCGTTGCCGGCACGAAGGCGCTTCCATGCGATGCGGCCGACTGGGCCGATCCGTCGAAGGTGCTCAAAGTCGCGCTTGCCTCGGACATCGCCGGTCTCGATCCGGCGGCGATCCAGGATCTGTTCGGGAACTCGATCTGCCGGCACATCTTCGATGCACTCTACATGTGGGACTACCTCGCCCGTCCGTACCAGTTCGTCCCGAAGGTGGCGGCCGGCATGCCGGAGATCTCCGCGGACGGCCGCATCTGGACGATCCGGATCAAGCCGGGAATTTATTTCACCGACGATCCGGCGTTCGGCGGCAAGCGGCGCGAGCTCGTCGCCGCGGATTTCGTCTACGAATGGAAGCGCGTCATGGACCCGCGCGTGCGCTCGCCCAACACGGATCTGCTCGAGCGCAAGATCGTCGGTCTCGATGACGCGGCCGCCAAGGCCAAGACCACCGGGAAGTTCGACTACGACACGGAAATCCAGGGACTCCGCGCGATCGACCGCTATACGCTCCGCGTCGAGCTCGTCACACCCGATTACACGTTCCTTCAGGTTCTGAACGCGCCTTCGCTCGCCGGCATGGCGCGCGAGGTCGTCGAGAAGTACCAGGACGAGAGCGGTCGCGTGATGAATCACCCGGTCGGCACCGGGCCGTACAAGCTCAAGGAATGGCAGCCGAACCGGCGCATCGTCCTCGAGGCGAATCCCGGCTTTCGCGACGTGCGCTTCCCGGCCGCGCCAGCGAATGCGGATGCGACGACCAAGACCGTCGCCGACACAATGAAGAACAAGCGCCTGCCGCAGATCGGGCGCATCGAAGTGTCGATCGTCGAGGAAACGAATCCGCGTCTGCTGATGTTCAACAACGCGGAGCTCGACCTTGCGGACATTCCCTACGACGTCGCGCCCAAGATGATCGACGCCGACGGTCACCTGCTGCCGGAATTCGCGAAGCGCGCTATCTTCCTCGATCGCGGCGTCGAGCTCACGACGACATACAGCTACTTCAACATGGAGGACCCGGTCGTCGGCGGATACACGCCCGAGAAGGTCGCCTTGCGGCGGGCGATCTGCAGTGCGTACAACGTCAACGACGAGATTCGCGTCATCCGCAGCGGCCAGGGGATGCCGGCCACGCAGCCGATTCCGCCGGGCGCCGAGGGCCACGTCGCCAATTTCAAGGGCTTCGCGACCTATGATCCGGCGATGGCGCGAGCACTTCTCGACAAATTCGGTTATCGCGTGGCCAGCAACGGCGTCCGCACCCGCCCCGACGGTAGTCCGCTGGTGATTCGCCAGACCTCCGTCATTGGTGCGGTCTTCCGGCAGTTCGACGACCTGTGGTCGAGGAACATGCGCGACGTCGGCATCCACATGGAATTCGACGTCCAGAGCTTCCAGGAAGCGTTCAAGGCGTCGCACATGGGGAAGCTGCAGTTCGTGGGCTATGGATGGTCGGGCGACGGCGCCGACGACTTCATGCGCCTGTTCTACGGGCCTAACTCGGGCTCGGGGAATCTGGCGCGCTTTCGCAATGCGGACTTTGATGCCCTTTACGAGAAGAGCCACATCACGCCCGACGATACCGAGCGCAACCGCCTCTATGAATCGATGACGAGGATCGTCTCGGCGCAGGCGCCGTGGTGCGTCAACGCCTACCGCATCAGCAACACCGTGGCGCAGCCGTGGATACGCGGCTACCGCAAGAACGCCCACTTCCTCATCCCGTCGTGGTGGTACCTCGACATCGACACGGCGGCGCAGAAAGCACGACGGCCGTAGCGGCCGACAACGTATCGTCGACGACGCGCGCTCCCCTCTCACGAGGCCGCCGATTCGCTCGAAGCCGAATTGCGGCGGCACCGGGCGCGGGCGAGACGCTAGGCCGAGCGCGTGCGCGATCGCGCACCAAGGCGAACAGTCGGCACAAGTGTTGTCGAATATTCGCATTCACGGATCCGCTTCCGTGGTCGCCGGAGCTTGGTCGCTCTCTCGAACAGGAGTACAGTTTTGGTGCCGGGTTGGAGCACGACGCATTCATTCGCTGCTCGAGCGGGTACGCGTCATTGCCGGCGAGCGTTCGAGACGAGTGCGGGATCGCGCGCTGCGAAAAACAATCCGAACGGACGGGGGTAACCGTGCCAGACAGACCTGCCGGATCCAAAGCGAGAAGAGAAGCCAGATCCAAAGCGAGGAGAGACGTCGAATCCAGGGCGAGGAGGAGCGCGAGACTTCGAGCGAGGAGAGGTACCGAGTCCACACCGAAGCGAGACGTCCGACCCAAGCCGAAGAAGAACGCCGGACCGAAGGCGAAGAAGGGCATCGGTATCGCCAAGGCGCTGCAATCGGCGGAGAAGGCTCGACTCGATCCCGCGCTTCGCCTGGTACTGAAGCTCATCGAGCGCAAGGATTTCTACGAGCTCGCGCTGCGTACCGGTATTCGCCAGGATCCCACCGCTCCGAGGGCGAAGCACGTCCTGCCGGTGATCGTGGAGCTGGGCGCCGGCGCAATTCCCACGATCATCGAGAACATTCTCCTCAGCTCCTACAACACGCCGCCGGCCTATCAGGCTGAGCTCAACACCAACAAGCAGCTGCGGTATGTCACCGCCCGCATCCCGCTCGACAACGAGATCTTCCAGGGCAAGACCGACAAGCTCGAGAACGATCTTCAGAAAATCCTCGCAACCTCGAAGCGCGTGATCGTCGGCGTTCCGGGACAACCGAGTCTCGACGCCGCACGGGGCGACATCGGCCTGCCGATCGATCGCAAGTACAAGGGCAAGACGCTGACCGGCGACGGTGTCGTCGTCGGCATCATCGACGACGGTGCGGCGCTTGCGCACTGGAACTTCCTCAAGCCGCCGCAGGGCAACGCTCCGCTCGCGTCGCGCGTCCAGTACATCTGGGATCAGGCGGGCAACGGAAATCCCGCCGCAGGCTGGGCAGTGCCGGTCGATTCCAACGGCAACCCCGACTTCGACGGCCTCGAGCTCACTAATCCGAAAATCAACACGGCGCTCAACCTCTTCGTCTCCCCGCAGGGCACGATTGCGGAGGACGAGTTCTACGATTATCTGGGCTACAAGATCGACGATCTCACGTCGCATGGCACGCACGTCATGGACGTTGCCGCCGGCAACGGTCAGGCGCTGATGGGCAGCGAAGGCATCGCGCCCGGCGCCGACATCGTCTTCGTGCAGCTCCCCTCGGATGCGATCGCCGGCGGCGCGCTCGCGCTCTGGCCTCATCTCTACGACGGCATCATGTACATCTTCAGCCGCGCCAAGGCACTGAACAAGCCGGCGGTGGTCAACATCAGCTACGGGGGATACGAGGGCCCGCACGACGGCACGGCAGACCTCGAGCGCCTGATGGACGACTTGCTTGCCGTCTCGGAGCGAACCATCGTCCTCGCGGTCGGAAACGGATTCGAGGCCGACTGTCATGCCACGGTGGTGGTGAAGGGAAAGACTTCTTCGCAGCCCAAGCGCTGGATCACGCTGCCGGCGGATCCGACGCCGAACGATCTCGAAGCGTGGTACGACGGCAACACAACGGTCGACGTGCGCATCACGGGACCTGAAAATCTGATCACCCAGCCGGGATGGGTGTCGATCGGACAGGACGCGACCCTGTATCGAAAGGCCGACGGCGCCACGGTCGGCACGATGGAAAACAAGGTCGGTGGCACGCCAAATCAGGACAACACGATCGTCGTCAACCTGCGCGCGACCGATGCCGCCGCGGAAGCTCCTCCGAACGGGGCCGCACCGCCGGGCATCTGGACGGTCGAATTCCGGAACAGGAGCAACAACGACGTGACCGTGCATGCCTGGATCCATCGGGATGACGCCGGGCACCCGGCGGAATCGGTCCGCCGCCAGTCGCGGTTTCACGAAGACGATTCGTCGCCGAGATACACGATCTCGGGCTGGAGCGGCGGCCTGCACACGATCAGTGTCGGCGGGTTCAACGTCGAGACGCAGGAAGTGAGCCGGTATTCGGCATGCGGACCGACGCGTCTCAGCGCCGGCCGGCCGGAGCGTCCGAAACCCGAGCTTCTGGCGCCGGCCGAGGAAGACGTTCGCCGCCAGGGCGTGCTGTGCGCGTCGTCGCGCGAAGCCGATCCGACGCGCATGAACGGCACCAGCGTTGCGGCGCCCTTCGTTGCCGGCGCCATTGCGCTGATCTTCGAGTACTCGACCAAGTACGCGGGCGGCGGCCTGGACGCGGATCAGATCGGCGGGGCGCTGATGTCTGGCGCGAACAAGGGGCCGCTATTGCCGAACCGGCATCAAGTCGTGGATAAGCACGTGAAGATCAAGCAGAAGTATCCCGATCCCACTGTCTTCGACGATCTGATCGGCGGCGGCAAGCTCGATTTCCGGAACACAATGCTGATCCTGTTCCCGTAACAGGATCAGGATCGCCGTTCACGCCGGCGCGGCGCGGTTTGCGTGCCAATGCCACGCGACTCGCGCGGCCCCGTCGCCGCCGCTTTGGAACCGCGGCCGCGATCACTTCTCCGCGTTCGCCTGGGTCCAGAGCCAGTTCAGCGCTGAGTTCGGGATCGTCAGCTTCTTGTTGAGATAGACCGCGAGCTGCGCGCCGAGGCTCGCGCCCTGGTCGATATCGGTCTTGTAATGCATGCCGGCGACGATGCGATTCTCCGAGACGCGTGCCGCGAGGAGATTGAGCTCGCTGTATTTCTCCTGCACTGGTGGAGGCGCGATGCCGAGCAGATACGCGAGTACGTCCTTGACGAGATACATCTGCACAGCGTGCCCCGCCGGATACGAACTGTGTCCCGGCGTCTGGATCATCGGCTGCACGAGCGACGAGCGATCGGCCGGCCTTACGATCCGGAAATGATGCTTGAAGCGCTGCCCAGCGTAGGAGGCGAAGTTGAACGCGACGCGCATGAGCTCGAGCGTATAACGGTGCCGGCCCGGCTGCAGATTCAGCACCATCGCGAAATAAGTCACGGGATCGACGATCTGCGTCAGGATCTCCGCCATGCGATCGGTGCGCAACGCCGCCATCTGGATCACGAACTCCAGTTCGCGGTTTAAGGTCAGGCCTGGCGCGCCGAGGGGCGCCGGGCCGAGGTTGTAGTCGTACTTGGGCCGCCTGAGCGCGGCGATTTCCTTGAAAGTCGCCTTGCCAGACAAGGTCGGGCCAGCGTTCAGAGCCCACAGCGCCCCTCGATGCTTGCTGTTTGCCCTGAAATACAACCCGGAGTCGAGCTCGAACGCATAGAGCTTCGCGCGAACGTCCGGCGACCAGCGCCGCATCGCCATGGCCACGGTCAGCGTATGACTCCCGAGATCGGGCGCGCCGAGCCCGACGATGCCACGCGTAATCTCGCCCTGCGTCGTGATCAGCGCATTGGCGAGGAGCGGGGTCGGGAAGTTGCCGGACCACGCACCGAAACCGGAGACGGATGCCGAGGAGCTACTGCCTTCGCTACCTTCGCTACCTTCACTCCCCTCGCTGCCTTCGCTACCTTCGCTCCCTTCGGTGGCAAATGGCTTACCCATGGCCGTGCTCCTCGATGTTCAAGTTTTTGGACCGACTGTCGCGAAAAGCCGCCGCCAGCGTATTCCTAATGCACGTCCCGGACAAGATCACGGCGGGACGCCTGCAAGCGCCAGCGCATCGCAGAAGAGCTTCGCGTGCGCGGTCCCGCTGCCCGGATAGCGCTGCGCGAAGCCACTCACGGTGAGCGTCGGTTCGAGTGCCATCAGCTGCCGCGCAGCGGCGCGCGCTTCCTCGACCTGCCCGGAGAGCGCAAGCGAGATGGCGAGGACGCGATGCGTCGACGCGAACATGCGGTTCTCGCGCAGCGACCGCCGACAGAATTCGATCGCCTTGTCGTACTGGCCTGCCACTGCGTGCGCGGTCCCCGCGATCGAGGTGAACGAGTACATGTTCGGGTCGAGCGGCGAGAGCTGGATCGCCATCGGCGCGCGCCGGATCGCTTCCTCGCCGCTGCCGAGCCAGGCGTGCGCCGATGTGCTCCATACCCAGGCCGACGACGCGCTCGGGTTGATCGTCAGCGCACGATCGTAGCGGGCGATCGCGGTCTCGAGATCCTTGTTGAGATACGCGCAGACGAGCCCGTAGACGGAGAGCGCCCACGGATCCTTGTCGTCGAGCTCGAGCGCCGATTCCGCGTAGCGGTTCGCGTCCAGGCTATCGCGCGCGCGGTCGGTCGACCAGCCCTGGCCCACCCGCCGCACGTACCAATGCGCGAGCCACGCACGCGGCGCGACGTAGAGCGGCTCCATGTGGATCGCTTCCTCGAGCATCACGCGCGCGAGGTCGAGATCCTCGCGCGAGCTGCGATGCATGTGGTCGATCGCGCGCAGCGTGCGCTCGTACGCCGTCAAGTCCTCGGGGCGCTTCGTTCGCGCGCGCTGCAGCTCGAGCTGGCGCACGTACGGGACGACGCGCTTGGTGATTTCCGCGGAGAGACGGTCCTGCAGCTCGAAGATGTCGCCCATCGAGCCTTCGAAGCGCTCCGACCAGATCACGTGTCCCGCTTCCGCTTCGGTCAACTCGGCGAAAATGCGCAGCCGCGTTCCGGCCATCTGCATCGTGCCGGAGAGCACGTAGCGAACGCCGAGTACGTCCGCGACGTTGCGCGGGCCGTAGAGGCGATCGCGAAACACCGCGGTCGACAGCCGCGAGATGACGAACAGGTCGGTCTGCCGAGACAATTCGCCGATCACGTCCTCCGCGATCAGGTCGCCGAGGAAATCGTGCGCGCGCTCGCCGGAGAGATTCTTGAATGGCAGCACCGCGATCGATGGCCGGTCGCCGATCCGCCGCGGACGCTCGGGCGCGTGCTGAACCGCGACCGTCGTCGGCCAGGCGCGGAACGCACGCACCGGATAGTCCATGCCCTTCAGCTGCCGCTCGCCCAGGTCCTCGATCGTCACATCGAGGCCGTCGGTCAGCTGATCGCGCACCGAAGACGAGACGACGACCTCGTTCGGGCCGCCCAGATCCCGCAGCCGCGCCGCCAGATTGACGCCGTCGCCGTAGATGTCGATGTCGTCCGCGATCACGTCGGCGAGATTGATGCCCATGCGCAGCCGGATCTGCCGATCCTTGGGATGCGGCGACTCGATCTGCGCGATGCGCGCCTGCATCGCGAACGCGCATTCGACGGCGTCGATCGCACTTTCGAACTCGATCAGCATACCGTCGCCCAGCGGCTTGACCATGCGGCCGCCCCGCGAAGGCAGCTCGTCGCGTGTCACATCCGCGAGGAACGTGCGCCACCGCTGGATCGTCGCCTCCTGATCGTGATGGATCAGACGCACGGAATCGACCACATCGACGAACAGCACCGCCCGCAGGCGGCGGGTCATGCGCGACGTGGTGACGAGCGATTCCGGGGCCATGTCCTTCGGAAGAAGTCCCGAGCTGCTTCCTCGATCGAGCGCGACGGTTCGCGTGGTCGCGGTCGGCTCGCTGCGCTCACGGTAAGCGACTGTGGGCGACAGTTTATAGGATGCGGTGAGCCGGGTCGTCGCGCGAACGCCGCCGTGCGGCGTACCCGCCGGCTGCGGCGCTGGCAACCAAACCTGCTGGGCATTGGTGACTGGCCTCATAGTCGATCCTCGGCGCGTACCCTGTGACCGGGTACCCGCCGTCCTCGCTAAAGAGACTTTCCCGATTCTCCGCGTGCGCGTGAGGGGGGAAAGCGAGTTATCCCGGGGTTTGGGTGCGGAATATTCGCGTTTGCGGGCGACAGCGCAGCAACTCTCTGCCGCTCATTGCCTAGGCAGGAATCAACTCGCGTCAGCCTCCATCAGGAGTTTTCGTCACTCCACTGCGCGCATTGCGAGTTAGATCCATCGCGGAAGCACCGCGAGACAGACCGAAAGCGACAGCACGGAAGCGACGGTCGAAGCGAGGATCGTTGCCGACGTCACCTCCGGGTCACGTTTGTAGTAATCGGCAAGCATGAAGGCTCCCGTCCCGGTGGGGAGCGCGCTCAGGATCACGACCAGCTGCGCGTCCATTCCCTTGAGCCCGAAGACGAAGGCCGCGAGGAGGGCCGTCACCAGCGGCTGGAGCACCAGCTTGAGCGCGACGAGCGCGAGCGGGCGCGGCCGAAGCGCTGCCGACCACGGATGCGCGTTGCGCGGATCGTCGCGTGCGAGGAACAGTCCGAGGGAGACGAGCGCACAGGGGCCGGCCGACCCAGCGAGCAGCTTGATCACGCGATCGACGGCCGACGGAATTTCGATCCATCCGACCGTGACGGTCAGTGCGCACACGGGCGCGATCACCATGGGATTGCGCGCGAGCGACCCCAGTACCTTGAGCACCGTGACCCCCGCCGCATGGCCGCGATGCAAATCCAGCTCGAGAAGCGCGATCGCGAGACCGAACAGCACGCACGTCGTGAACACTGCGGCGATCGTGGCGCCGGGGCCGCTCGCCGGCCCGAAGGCCAGAAACGCCAGCGGGAGGCCGATGAATCCCGTGTTCGGATAGCACGCGGAAAGCCCGTCGAGCACTGCATCGCCGAAGCTCCGGGAGCCGCGCTCGAATGCGAGCGGCAACGCGAAGATCACGAGCGCACCGATGCCGAACGAAGCCACGAATCCCGGCTGGTCAAGCTGTGCTGGCGTGACGTGCGCGACGACGTCGAAGATCAGCGCGGGCAGCGCAAGACAGACGACGAAGCGATTGAGCTCGACGTAGGCATTCGGTCCGAAGATGCGGAGCCGACGGCATGCGTACGCGATCGCGATCAGCGCGAAGATCGGAGCGAGGATGTTGAGCACGAGTCGATCACACGGACGCGGTCTCGTATCGCGTCGTTATCGCGGATGCCCGCGCGGTTTGAATCGACAAGGCCGCTCGCGGCAGGACGCTGAAACTGAGGTCAGGCTCTGCGCCCGGAGAGACGCTCGCGCAGCACGCGGTGCTGGATCTTCCCGGTGGCGGTGCGCGGCATTTCGATCTCCGCGATGAACGAGACCGAGCGCGGGCGCTTGTAGCCGGCCATCTTGTCTCGACACCACTCGAGAACGTCCTGCTCGGCCGCGTTTGCCCCTTCGTGCAGCACGATGACGGCGTGCACGGCCTCGCCCCATTTCTCGTGGGGAACGCCGACCACCGCGACGTCCTTCACGCCCGGGTAGCGGCCGAGAATGTTCTCGATCTCGCTCGGGTAGACATTCTCGCCGCCGCTGATGATCATGTTGCTCTTGCGGTCGACGAGATGGATGAAGCCTTGCTCGTCGCGGCGCGCCAGGTCGCCGACGCTGCAATAGCCGTTGGCGCGCAGCGCTTCCGCGGTCTTGGCCGGATCGTTGAGATAGCCGTCGAACGTATACGGCGTGCATGAAAAGAGCTCGCCGACTTGTCCGTCGGGCACCTCGTGTCCCTCGGGATCGAGCATCTTTACCGGACCGGAGCCGGTCCATTCGCGGCCCACCGAGCCCAGGTGATCGATCTGCTCGTCCGGGCGCAACAGCGTCACCCAGCCGGCCTCGGTCGAGCCGTAGAGCTCGTAGAGCTGCGAGTTCGAGAAATACTCGAGGATCTGGAGCTTCGTGTCCTTGCGCGCCGGTGCGGAGGAGATCATCAGCTTGCGCACTCGACTCACATCGTAGGCCGCCTTCACCTTCGGCGGCAGGCTCAGCATCATGATGTAGTGCGTCGGAACGAGCGACGTGAATGTGACATGGCGCGACGCCATGGTCGCGAGCAGGGCTTCCGGATCGAAGCTCTTGCGGTCCTCGACGACGCAAGTTGCACCGAGATAAGTGAACGTGAACGCGAAGTACAGTGAATTCGCGTGGCACATGGGCATCACCAGCAGCGCGGTATCCGAGAGTGTCAATCCCATGTCGAGCGCGGTCACCAGCGCGATCAGCGTGCTGCCCTGATGATTGCGGATCGCGCCTTTGGGCTTGCCAGTCGTGCCGGACGTGTACATCAGCGCCCACGTGTCGGTCGGCTTCACGACGATCCCGGGCTCGCGATCGGAGGCGCTCACGATCAGCGATTCGTAGCTTGACCAGCGAGCGGGCGTCGTGTCGCCGATATGGATCCATGCGTTGTCGGGAATCGCGAGCTTGCCGCGCAGACCTTCGACTGCGGCGACGAGTTCGTCCTGAACGATGAACGCCTTTGCAGCGCAGTGCTCGGCGATGTACTGGATCTCGGGGGCGACCAGCCGGAAATTGACCGGCACCGCGACGAGCCCGGCCTTCGCGAGCGCGATATAGATCTCCATCCACTCGACGCGGTTGTAGGCGAGCACTGCGACACGGTCGCCTTTCCCGAGGCCGAGCTCGAGCAGGGCGTTCGCGAGCCGGCACGCGCGCGCGTTCCATTGCGCAAAAGTCATCGCGCGCCGGGAATCGCACGCGCCGATCTTCTGCGGGTGCAGCCGCGCGTGCGCCGCGACGATCTCGCCCAGATTGAGGACCGGCCTCATGCTCGGCGTGCCTTCTCGGCTTCGTCCCACGCCGTGAGCGCCTGGTGGTCCGGCACCCAGCCCAAGCCCTTGCCGGCATCGGAGCTCAGCGCGTCCTGCGTCACTACCACATCGAGGAGCGCCGGTGCCTTGGCGAATGCTTCCTCGAGCGCGCCCTTCATGCGGGCGGGATCCGTCACGCGCTCGGCATGCAACCCGAAGGCGCGCGCCATCGCCGCGTAGTCGCTCCACGCGAGCGTCGTGCCGACGACGCGCCCGCCGTAGTTCATCTGCTGGTCGAGGCGCTCGATGTTCCACGCGGCGTTGTTCGAAACGATGACGACCACTTTCGCGCCGTGGCGCTTCGCACTGTCGATCTCCATCGCATTGATGCCGAACGCACCGTCGCCGGTGACAACGACCACCTGTCGCTCGGGATGGAGAAGCGCCGCGGCGACACCGTAGGGCGTGCCGACGCCCAGGCAGCCGAAGGTCCCCGCGTCGAGGTAAGTGCCCGGCGCCTCGAGACCCAGGCGCGCGAAACTCAGGATGTCGCCGCCATCCGCAATCGTGATGGCGTCGGGCTTCAGCACTTCGCGCAAAGCGGCGAAGATGCGATTGGGATGCATGTGCCCATCCTTGCCTGCGGGCGCCGTCGCCAGCGATTCCGCATACTTCGACGACCGACGAACGTGCTCGTCACGCAAGGCCTTCGTCCACGCAGTGTCGAGTGCGCCTCGCTTCGGCAGACCGTCGGCAAGCGCCGCAAGCGCAAGTCCGGCATCCGCGAACAGCTCGACCTCGCCACGACGATTCTCGCGGAGTTCCTCGGCGTTGTCGCCGATGCGGATCCAGCGCGCGTTCGGATAGACGGCGGGCGATCCGTAGCCCGTCTGGTAGTCGAGCTTGCGTCCCACCGCGATTACGAGGTCGGCCTCGTTCATTGCGCGTGCGCGCACGGCGCCGACGAACGACCGATGCGATCCCGGGACCAGCCCGCGGCTCTCCTGGGTATCCAGGTACACGGCGCGACTTGCATCGAGGAAGCGCAGGAGTTCTCGCGCATGACCCATCGCACCGCGCCCGGAGAGAACGAGTGGCCGCTTGGCCGACGAGATGATCGCGACCGCACGTGCCACTTGTTCCGCATCGGGTGGGAAACGACGCGGCGCTTTGGGCGTCAGGTACTCCTGCAACACCACACCCGGCGCTACGGTCTTGCGCAGGACGTCGGTTGGGATTTCGAGATACACGGGACCGGGCGGATTACCGTCCCCGAGCGCGATCGACCACGCCTTGTCGAGGTCGCGCAGGAGGTTGTCCGCGGTGCGCAGTGTGCGGGCGCTCCGCGTCACCGGCCTCATGATCGACACGTGATCGATTCCCTGCAGCGGGCCCAGGTCGTCCTGCGGGATCGGCGCGCATCCGCCGATCAAGACCACCGGCACGCGCTCGAGCTGGGCGTTGGCCATGGCCGTCACGCAATTGGTGACGCCGGGACCCGCCGTCGCGAAGGCGATGCCCACCTGACCGGTGAGCACCGCGTGACAGTGCGCCATGTGAACCGCGGCGCCCTCGTCGCGTACATCCAGAATGCGCACCTTGCGTTGCGCGAGGTGATCCCAGATCGGCTGGATGTGTCCCCCCTGCAGTCCATAGACGCGGTCCGCTCCGCGCGCCACGACGAATTCGGCGATCCAATCGGCCACGGTGCGGGCTGGCGCTGGACTCATGTGATACCTCGGCAAGGGAAGAATCGGAAGGGCTGCATTGGTCGTCGCATGCTCGTCTTTCTGGTCCCGCGACCATGCGCGGCAATGCTACAACGGACTCGAATGCAAGGGCACCTGACGAAGGTTGGGGCCGGGGCCGGAGGCTCGCATCGACAACGGCGACGCGGAACTTTCGTTGGACCTATGTCATCATCGCGACTGTCGGATAGCGCGCCGATGGGACCGGGTCCATGTTGGCCGGCAGCGTGCCCATGGAAGTTCGCCCGACGCGACTCCGGGGTGGGAGTCGGTATGCGGCAGCGAATCATCACGATGGCGTGCAGCCTGGTTTTCGCCCTGAGCTTGACCGCGGAATCCGGCGTTGCACAGCCGGCTCCGAAGAGCTATCGGATCGGCTGGCTCAGCAACGGCAGCGGAGAAGCTGCAAGCGATCCCGCGGTGGCGGATTTTCGGCAGGGTCTGGCCGACCTCGGATACGTCGAGGGCAAGAACGTCACGATCGACTATCGCTACGGCGGCGGAAGCGCAGAGAAGCTCAACGAGCAGGCCACCGACCTCGCACGTCAGCCGGTGGCGGTCATCGTCACGTCGGGGGACCCCGCGGCGCTCGCGGCGAAGCGCGCGACGCGGACGACTCAGATCGTCGCAGTGGAATTGGCGCTCGATCCGGTGAAGCTCGGCCTCGTGTCGAGCCTCGCGCGTCCGGACGGCAACGTGACGGGGCTCGTGACGATGAGCGAGGAGCTGTGGCAGAAGCGGCTGGCGTTGCTGAAGGACATCGCGCCGGGCGTCTCGCGTCCCGCCGTCATCGCCCACCCGGCGAATCCGAGCAATGTGTCGTGCATCCAGGAGATCAGGCTCGCCGCGCCGACGCTGGGCATGACGCCGCGCATCGTGGAGGTCGCGAACGGGAAGGCGCTGGAGCTGGCGCTCGCGGACCTTGCGAAGTCGCCACCCGACGCCATCGTCATCTGCTGGGACGGCATAACGCTGGCGAACGCCAAAGCCATCGCGGATCTTGCGCTGCGGCTGCGTCTGCCCTCGCTGGCGCCTTTTAGCGAGTACACGCGCGCGGGCGCGTTGCTTTCCTTCGGGACCAGCCTGCCGGCGCAGCGTCGGCGCGCCGCCTACTACGTCGACCGGATGGCCAAAGGCGTGAAGGCGAGCGACATTCCAGTCGAGCAGCCGAAGGTCTTCGAACTGGTCGTCAATATCAAGACTGCCAAGGCACTCGGCCTCACGGTGCCGCCTCAATTTCTGCTGCTCGCCGACGAGTTGATACAGTAGGAGCGAATCATGACGCCGCCCGCCAAGTTCGCGATCGTCGTAATGCTGCTCCTGGCGCCCGCCCATGCCACCGCACAGCAAACGCTCGGCCAGCTGCTCGACGAAGGCGCGACCCGGCTTTCGCCGGACGAATTCAAGGACCAGGTGATGCAGCGGATTGTCGAAGGCCCGATAGCCGGAGGGGGCGTCGTACTCATGTATGCGGCCACCGGCCAAATCCAGGGAAGAGCCACGTTCCCTTTAGCGGTGCGGGATTTTCCGATCACTGGAGAGTGGAGCCTCGACGACCATGAGCGCGTGTGCACGGCTCTGCGACTCGATGTGCCCAACACCACTGTCTTGGCCGGCATGTCCGCCAATCTGCCCATGCGCTGTCAGCACTGGTTCAAGCTTGCCGATGCGTACTTTATTTCCGACTCGGACTCCGATCGTCAGGCGAAGGTGCTCAAGCGCACCCTGAAGAAGTGAATCGGTGATGTCGAATAGCTGCGCCCGGACCGCCGGCCCGATTACGGACGCGCGGCTAACTCACACGCGAGCAGAAACGTGTCCCAAGCTACCGTGACCGACGTATGAACCAGCTCGACTTCAAGAATCGAACGGCGGTGGTGACCGGCGGCGCCGCCGGCATCGGGCTGGCGATCGTCACGCGCCTCGCGCAAAGCGGCGCCCGCGTGGCGATCTGGGACCGCGACGCGCGTGCGCTCGATGCGGCGCGAACCGCGGTCGGAAGCGACGTTGTCACGCGAGAGCTGGAGGTCACCGATGCGGCTGCGGTCGCAGCGGCCGCGAAATCAGCGGCCGAAGCTCTGGGTCGCATCGACGCGCTCGTGTGCTCCGCGGGCATCTCGGGCCCGAACGTGCCGACGTGGGAATATCCGATCGACGACTGGAAGCACGTGTTCGACGTGAACGTCAACGGCCTCTTCTACTGCAATCGCGCCGTCGTTCCCTACATGCGCGAGCGCGACTACGGGCGCATCGTCAACATCGCGTCGGTCGCGGGCAAGGAGGGGAATCCCAACGCGCCCGCCTACAGCGCATCGAAGGCGGCCGTGATCGGGCTCACCAAGTCGCTGGGGAAGGAGCTCGCGAAGACCGGCATTCGCGTGAACTGCGTGACACCCGCCGCCGTGCGCACCGCGATCTTCGACCAGATGACGCACGATCACATCAACTTCATGCTCTCGAAGATCCCGATGGGCCGCTTCGGCGGCGTCGACGAGATCGCAGCGCTCGTGTGCTGGCTCGCGTCGGAGGAATGCTCGTTCTCGACGGGCGCCGTGTTCGACCTGTCGGGCGGACGCGCGACCTATTGATCGAGTTCGTGTAGCGAAGGACAGAAGTCCGAGGTGTCGCCGCGAGCGGTGGCGCGGGATAGTTCGGGATCCTGCATCGATGAAGCGATCGACCCTCGCTTGGCATCGCGCCACTGCGCGACTCGGCGCAACCGATCAGTTGCCAGAATCACACCGCAGCGCGTTGCCGCGGGATCTTCCGACTCCGATTACGGCGAAACCCTCAGCACGATCTTCCCGATGTGCTGCGAAGACTCCATCAGCGCGTGCGCCTTGGGCGCATCGGCGAGCGGGAACGTCGCGTGGATGACGGTCTTCACCTCGCCACGGTCGAGGAGCGGCCAGACCTCGTGCTTCAGCTCGCGCGCCAGTGCGGCTTTGCGCTCGAACGGGCTGGCCCGCAGCGTGGAGCCGGTTACCGTGAGCCGCTTGACCATCAGGTTTCGCAGATCGCACTCGACCTTGCTCGATTTCAGGAATGCGATGATCGATAGACGCCCGTCGGCGGCAAGCGACTTCAGGTTGCGGTCCATGTAATCGCCACCGACCATGTCGAGGATGACATCGACGCCGCGACCATTGGTCAGGCGCTTGACCTCCGCGACGAAGTCCTGGGTTCGGTAATTGATCGCATGGTCGGCGCCGATCGTGCGACAGAACGCAACTTTTTCCTCGCTGCCCGCGGTCGCGACCACGGTGGCGCCGAAGGCCTTGGCGAGTTGAATGGCCGTGATGCCGATGCCGCCCGTGCCGCCGTGGATCAGTACCCATTCGCCGATGGCGAGGCGTGCGCGATCGAACAGGTTGTTCCAGACGGTGAAGAAGGTCTCGGGCAGGCTCGAAGCCTCTTGCAGCGTGAAGCGCTTCGGAATCGGCAGGCACCAGGCCGAGGGCGTCGCGCAGTATTCCGCGTAACCGCCACCGGGCACCAGCGCGCAAACATCCTCGCCTACCGCGTGATCCTTCACCTCGGGACCCACCGCAACGATCTTTCCGGCAACTTCGAGGCCGAGGATCGGCGATGCATCCGGCGGCGGCGGATACGCGCCAGCACGTTGCAGGCAATCGGGACGATTGACGCCGGCACCAGCGACTTGGATCAACACCTCGCCGGGTCGCGGTTGCGGCACCGGCCCCTCGACGACGCTCATCACGTCGGGTGGTCCGGGCTCGCGGACCGCGATATAGCGCATGGTGCTCGGAACCGCCATCGAAGGCTCCACTTTCGCGAGGCTCGCATTGTAAGACACGCAGAAGCTAGACTGTGCGTGCGCACAGTTTCGCCGGCGCCCAATGCCATCCACGGATCCAAGAAACGCGAATCTCGCATGCTTGCTGGCGGACACCGCTGCCGCACATTGCGCGCGTGCGGCGGTCGCGCTGGGAAATCGCGTGATCGCCGACTACCGAACGCTCGCGTCGCGTTCGGCCCGACTCGCCGCTTCCTTCATCCGCGCGGGGCTCGAGCCGGGCGATCGCGTTGCCCTGATCTCGCAGAATCTCCCCGCGTATATCGAAACGCTGTTCGCCTGCTGGTGGGCCGGGCTTGCGGCCGTGCCGGTCAACGCCAAGCTGCATGTGAAGGAGCTCGGGTTCGTGCTGGAAAACAGCGGCGCACGCTGGGTGTTCGTCGACAGCGCCTGGCGTCGATCGCTGTCTTCCGACGCTTTGCCGACTGCGCTGGAGCGCGTCGTCGATTTCGAGTCGCACGAGTACGAGGACCTGGTTTCGACGGCGGACGAGGCGCCGATCGTCGAGACCTCCGCGGACGAAATTGCATGGCTCTTCTACACCAGCGGCACGACAGGTCTTCCGAAAGGCGTCATGATCACGCACGCGAATCTTCGTGCGATGGCGCAATGCTTCGTGAGCGACGTCGAGCCCATCGCGCCCGGCGACGCGATCCTCCACCCGGCACCGCTGTCGCACGGCTCCGGGCTCTACGTCATTCCGCACGTTGCGCTGGGCGCGGTGCACGTCGTGCCAGAATCGCGAGGCTTCGATCCGCAGGAGATCGGCGCGCTTCTCGATACCTGGAACCGATCGCTTTTCTTTGCGGCACCGACGATGGTCAAACGACTTGTCGCGGCGGGAGTCTTGCACGGCGCGCGTCTTGAGCGCCTCAAGTGCATCGTCTACGGGGGCGGCCCGATGTATGTCGAGGATTGCCGGAGCGCGTACGCCGCGCTGGGCCCGCGGCTCGCGCAGATCTACGGGCAGGGCGAAACGCCGATGACCATCACGGCGATGAACCGCGCGCGGTTGCGCGAGGCGCTCGAGCGCGACGACGCGCCACGGATCGCGTCGGTCGGGATCGCCCAAACCGGGATCGAAGTGCGCATCGGCGGTGAAGACGATGCACCGCTTGCGCAGGGAGAAGTCGGAGAAGTGCTGGTCCGCGGTCCCACGGTGATGCCCGGCTACTGGCGCAACCCCGAGGCGAGTGCCGCGACGCTCGCGCACGGCTGGTTGCACACCGGCGATATCGGCGCGATGGATGCCGAAGGCTTTCTCACTCTCAAGGATCGTTCGAAGGACGTGATCATCAGCGGTGGCTCGAACATCTATCCGCGGGAAGTCGAGGAGGCACTGCTAAAGCATCCCGACGTCGCCGAAGTTGCGATCATCGGACGGCGCCACGACGAATGGGGCGAGGAGGTGGTTGCGTGTGTCGTTGCCCGCACACCGCTGGGCACCGACGCGGCGCGCACGGCACTCATCGCGTCGCTCGACGCCGTGTGCCTCGAGCACATCGCGCGCTTCAAGCGTCCGCGCGATTACGTGTTCCTGGACGCACTGCCCAAGAACAATGCCGGCAAGGTGCTCAAGACGGAGCTGCGCGCCCGCGTTAGCGGCTAGCCGACGGCGGCATCATGGCGCGACCTGGGGCGATACGCTGCGCTCCCGCAGAGCGAACGAGCACGCGGCCGATGCCGTCGCCACAACCCCCGCCAGGAGGAAAACCGTGCTGGCGCCGGCGTGCTCGACGACCGCGCCGCCGATCGCCATACCCGCGCTGATCCCGCAAACGATGAAGGTCGCCGACCAGGTGAAGGCCTCGGTCGCATAGCGCGACGGTGCCGTCACGCTGATGAGCGTGGCGAAGATCGCGAACGCCGGCGTGATGAAAACGCCGTTCACGAACGCAAGCGCGGCGAGCTGCCACGTCGTGCCGGCAAACGCGGCGACGAACAGCGGCACGGCGAGCAGACCGAGCAGGCGTTTGAGCTGCCGCTCGACCGGCAGCGCGAGATGCAGCCCGCCGTACGCGAGACCGCCGATCACGCTGCCGATCGAATTGATGGCGATCAGCACGCCGCCGAGTGCCGGTGCCCCTGCCGCCGTCGCGAAACCGGGCAATCCGACTTCGAGAAATCCGAACGATGCGGTCATCAGCATCGTGGACAGGTAGATCACGATCAATCGTGAATCCGTGAGCGGCCCGAGCAGATGGCGCTCCGCGTGCGGCTCGTGCCGCCAGTACTTGAGCGCCGGGGACGCAATGAACGTGGGCACCGACAGCGTCACGAATCCCCACGCCGCCGCGAATGCGACGGACGGCGAGGCGATGGCGATCAGCGCCGCAATCAGCACCGGTCCGAGTGTGAAGGCGAGCTCGATCAACACGCCGTCGAGCGTGAAGGCGATCTTGCGCACGGCTTCATCGTCGAAGCGGTAGCGCCACATCGTCCGCGTGAGCACGGTGATCGGCGGCGCGAACGCGCCTGCGACGGCTGCCGCTGTAACGACGATCGGCAGCGAAATCCCGAAAGGGCGAGCCACGACGATGACCAGAAGCGCGAGCGGGCACACAATTCCGGTGACCAGCAGCACGCCCTTCGGTCCGCGCCGATCGACGATACGGCCGATGAGCGGCGAGAACGCCGCGGCTGCCGCGTAGTAGGCACCCACCGCGATGCCGGCGTCGGCAAACGAGCCGGTGAAGTCGCGGACATGCATCAGCATCGCGAAGGACAGCGTGCCGAGAGGCATGCGCGCGATCAGCGCCATCGCCATCAGCCGCGCAACATCGGGCTCGCGTACAAAGGAGCGGTAACGCGCGAGCGCTGCTTTTAGCATGAAGGAAAGTGATCAGGAATCGGCTTACGGACGACCGGGGATTTCCGGGGGAATGGGCGGGCTGCGATTCCGGTATCCCGGCTCGATACAAACTCAGTCTTCCCAAAAATCGACGGGTTCATCCCGGCGATTTTCATCTAATTAGGGTTCTCGAGCGCCCGTCTGCGTGGTGATTTTTCCTGGAAGCTCGTTTACGACTACCGCTACTAATAAACAACCTGGACGTTCTCGGGCTGCAGGCGCTCCTTGAGCCGCGAGATCAGGACATCGTCCAGATTCACGCGCCATGCCTCGGGCAGCTCGACCTCGCCTCCGATGCGATCGTTCCGATAGGCGATCGTCACGGGCTTCTCACCGGGTCGGAACGGTTGCAGGATCTCCGCGAGCTCGCCGGCGGAGGCGTTTCCGTTGCACAGGAGCTTCAGTCCCTTCGCCCAGCGGCGCCGCACCTGCGCGAGATCGTAGACCGTTTCCGCGATGATCCGCAGTCCCGAGATCTCGCCGTCTTCTGCAAGCCGCTGCATGACGCGGACTTCGACCACGACCAGCTGATCCTCGCGCAGCAGATTGCGATGCGCGTCGTACGTTTCGTTATAGACAACGATCTCGGCATGCCCTTGTCCGTCGTCGAGCGTGACGAATGCGACCTTGCCTCGGCGACCCGTCTGGATGCGCAACGCGGTCACTACGCCCGCAACGAGCACGCGATCCTGCCGTGGTTTGAGGTTCGTAAGCGTCGTGGGAATGAGCGGGCGGAGCTCGGCGGCGTGCTCCGCGAACGGATGGCCACTCAGATAGAAACCGAGCGCCGATTTTTCCTGCACCAGCCGCTCTGCATCCGACCATTCGTGGGCGGGCGCGAGCGCGCTGGCGGTCGATGCAGCGTCCTCGCTGAAGAGTGAAACCTGCGAAGCGCTCGCAGAGGCACGCTCCCCCGCTTCGAGCGCGATGCCGACCGAGGCGAGCAGGGCGGCGCGACGCGGATCGACGGTGTCGAACGCCCCGCCGCGAACCAACGCCTCCACGACGCGCCGGTTGACCAGCCGCTTGTCCGCGCGGCGGCAGAAATCGAACAGATCGACGAAGGGACCACCGGATTCACGTGCGGCCACGATCGCCTGAATGGCCGCTTCACCGGTACCCTTCACTGCCCCGAGCCCGTAGCGGATGCTTTTCGCGTCGATCGGCTCGAAGCGATACTGCGAAGCGTTGATGTCGGGCGGGAGCACGACAATCCCCTGCGCGATCGTGTCGTCGTAGAGCCCTTTCACCTTGTCCGTGTCGTCCATCACCAGCGACAGGTTGGCGGCCATGAAAGCCGCTGGGTGATGCGCCTTGAAGTAGGCCGTCTGGTAGGCGATGAGCGCGTACGCCGCCGCGTGCGATTTGTTGAAGCCGTAACCCGCGAAGCGCTCCATCTGGTCGAAGAGCAGCGTCGCCTTGTTTTTCGCGACGCCGTTCTTTTCTGCGCCGGCGACGAAGGTATCGCGATGCTTCGCCATCTCCTCGGGCAGCTTCTTGCCCATGGCACGGCGGAGCAAGTCGGCGCCGCCGAGCGTATAGCCGCCGACCTCTTGCGCGATCTGCATCACCTGCTCCTGGTACACCATCACGCCGTAGGTCGGCGCGAGGATCGGTGCAAGCCGCGGATCGATGTGGTCGACGCGCTCGCGCCCGGTTCTGCGCGCGACGTAGTCGGGAATGAGCTGCATCGGGCCGGGCCGGTAGAGCGCGACGAGCGCGACGATGTCCTCGAATTTCCGCGGCGGCACCTGCGTCATCAGCTCCCGCATTCCGCGGGATTCAAACTGGAAGATTGCAGCAGTGTTTGCGGTGCGGAAGATCTCGTACGCGCCGGGGTCGTCGAGCGGCAGCGTCTCGAGCGAGATGTCGGCGCCCGGATCGAGCTTGCGGATGTAGCGCAGCGTCCAGTCGAGGATCGTGAGCGTGGTCAAGCCCAGAAAGTCGAACTTGACGAGACCGACCGATTCGACGTCGTCCTTGTCGAACTGGGACACGGGCGCGCTTGCCCCCGGCTGCACGTAGAGCGGGCAGAAGTCGGTCAGCTTGCCGGGCGCGATCAGCACGCCGCCGGCGTGCATTCCGACGTTGCGCGGCAGTCCTTCGAGCTCCTCGGCGAGCGCGATCAGCTCGCGCACTTCTTCCTCGGCCGCCTCTCGTTCGCCAATCAGCGGCTCGGCGTCGCGGGCGTAGATGACGTTGGCTTCGGCTTCGCCGACACGCCGTTTCAGCGTGACCGTCTTGCCAGGCTGAAACGGGATCAGCTTCGCGATGCCGTCCACGAAGTTGTACGGCAGATCGAGAACGCGTCCGACATCGCGCACGGCGGCCTTCGCGGCGAGCGTACCGAAGGTCGCGATCTGCGATACGGACTCCGCGCCGAACTTGTCCTTCACGTATTCGATCACCCGGTCGCGGCCGAACTGGCAGAAGTCGATGTCGAAGTCGGGCATCGACACCCGCTCCGGATTCAGGAAGCGCTCGAACAGCAGCCCGTAGCGCAGAGGATCGAGGTCGGTGATGCCGAGCGCGTACGCGACGAGCGATCCGGCGCCCGAACCGCGCCCCGGACCCACCGGCACGCCGTCGCGCTTTGCCCAGTTGATGAAATCGGCGACGATGAGAAAGTAGCCCGCGAAGCCCATCTGGACGATGGTCGCAGCCTCGAACTCCAGCCGCGAGACGTATTGCGGTCGGCGCGCCTCACGCTCGGCCGGATCCGGATACGTGTGCGCGAGCCGGCGCTCGAGGCCTGCCATCGACTCGGAACGCAGGTGCTGGTCGAGCGTGACACCAGCGGGAGTCGGGAATTCGGGCAAGTGGCTCTTCCCGAGCGGTAGCGTGAGATTGCAGCGCTGTGCGATCGCGACGCTGTTCGCGAGCGCTTCCGGAAGATCGGCGAATTTCGCCGCCATCTCGGCTTGCGTCGTGAAGTATTGCTCGGCGGTGAAGCGTCGGGGTCGTCGCGGATCGGAGAGGACATGTCCTTCGGCGATGCAGACACGCGCTTCGTGTGCGCGGAAATCGTCGCGCCGGCGGAATTGCACCGGATGCGTCGCGACGATGGGCAGCCCGGTCTGCTCCGCCAGCGCAACGGTGGCCGCCAGCAGCGCTTCATCGTCGGGCCGACCCGCGCGCTGCACTTCGAGCACGAAGCGATCGGGAAAAAGCTCGGCCCATTCCTCGGCAACGCGCGTCGCGCCTGCGGCGTTGCCCTGGAGAAGCGCCTGTCCGACCGCTCCGTCGCGTGCGCCGGACAGCGCGATGATGCCGTCGGTGCCTTCCGCAAACCATGCGCGGCGCAGCTCTGCGCGGCCGCGGTGCTGATTGCTGCGGTACGCGCGCGTCAGCCAGTCGCAGAGTCTGAGATACCCGTCCCGGGAGGCGGCGAGCAGCAGCGCGCGCCGCGGAACGTCGCGTTCCGCGTCGTGCGTCAACCAGACGTCGCAGCCCGCGATCGGCTTGATGCCCAGCTTGCGGGCAGCTTTGTAGAACTTGACCAGCCCGAAGAGATTCGCGAGGTCGGTGAGCGCCAGCGCCGGCATCGCGTCCGCCGCCGCGGCCTGCACCGCTTCGTCGATGCGCAGCGTGCTGTCCGCGATCGAGAACTCGCTATGCAGCCGAAGATGGACGAAAGCGGGGTGAGTCATGCAGTGTCGAAGCGATGCCCGCGACGTGTGCAGCACAACGCGCGTGAGCTGCTAGAATTTTACTCCGTCATGACGTGTCCATCCCGACGCTGGAAGCTCGCATGAGCACGACGAAGCGGCACCGGCCGCGTGGCCTCTGCGCGGATCGCGTGCTCGCGACGACTGCGCTCGCGCTGCTGCTCGCGGCCTGTGCCGGCCCCGTCACCCGACCGACGGAACCGCCGCTGCCGGCCACCGCGGAGCCACCACCGCCCGCGATCAATCTTTCCGGGTTTCCGTTGCCGTACCGGCAAGGTTATGCGGACGGATGCGCGAGCGCCACCGGGGCGGAGCGAAAGGATGCACAACGTTTCGCAGCCGACGGCAACTATCGCACCGGCTGGCAAGACGGCGTCGCGCTCTGCAAGAAGAAATGAGCGGCCGGCGGTGAAGCGCGCGCGGAGCGAAAGCATCGACGTGCGCGGCATGCGCCAGCACGTGCTCACCTGGGGTTCTCCGCAGGCGCCCAAGGTCTTCCTGCTGCATGGGTGGATGGACGTCGCAGCCTCGTTCCAGTTCATGGTCGATGCCCTTGCCCACGAATGGTTCGTGATCGCCCCCGACCTGCGCGGCTTCGGCCGTTCCGAATGGCAGCCGCAGGGCTACTGGTTTCTCGACTACGTCGCGGATCTCGATCATCTGCTCGATCACTTCGCGCCTGAAGGCAGCGTCGATCTTGTCGGACACTCGCTCGGCGGCAACATCGTGATGCTCTACGCGGGCGTGAGACCGGAACGCGTGCGACGCGTGGTTTCCCTCGAAGGCTTCGGGCTTCCCGCCGAGACGGCCGACCTCGCATCGCGAAAGATCGCGAAGTGGCTCGACGCCCTGAGCGCGCCGCCCGAGTTCCGGCCGTACGCCAATATCGGCGCGGTGGCGGATCGCTTGCAGAAAACGAATCCGCGCTTGCACCGGGACAAGGCGGAATTCTTAGCTGCGCACTGGGCGGAAACGCTCGCCGATGGCAGCGCGCGCCTGACCTCCGACCCGCGGCACAAGCTGCCGTTTCCGACCGTCTATCGGATGGAAGAGATCTACGCGGTGTGGCGCCGCATCACCGCCCCGACGCTGTGGGTCGCCGCGCTGCAGTCCGACATCCCCAAGTGGTTGGAACGTCATCCGGAGGGCGAGGCGGGGGCGGATGGGCTCGATGTGGTCCGCCGGAGGATCAAGCATGTTCCGAGCGCAACGCTCGTGACGATCGCTGACGCGGGGCACATGTTGCATCACGATCAGCCGGTCAGAGTAGCGGCGGCCATAGAGCAGTTTCTAACCGCCTGACCACCACCAGCTGCTAACGCACGCGCTGGCTGTACAACTACAAAGCCGAAGCTACTGAATCACCTTGTCAGCGCGCAGCAGCACCGGTTGCGGAATCGAAATGCCGATCTCGCGCGCGGTCTTCGCATTGAGCAGAAGCTCGAAGCGCTCGGACCTCTCGACCGGCAGATCGGCAGGACGGGCGCCGTGCAGCACTTGATTCACATACTTGGCGGCGAGTCGACCCATCTCGTAGTAGCTCGCCCCGTAGCTCGCCAGCCCGCCGCAGCAACGAGGCTCTCATCGTTGAAGATCGCAGGAAGCTTCCGCGTCTGCGCCTCTTCGATGATCAACGCGACATTGCTTTGCACCGTCGCGTCGGCCATCGGGAAGAGCGCATCGACTTCACCAGGCTTGAGTGTGCGCAGGCTCGCCCGCAATTCATCGCCGGATCGCACGTCCCGCTCGACCAACACGAGGCCAGGCGTTGCGCGGCCGCTCGAAAGGACTTGAGCGCAGCCGTCGATACCGGGTTGCTCGGGTTATGGAAGGTCGCGACATTGCGGATTCTGGGGGCGATCTCCTTCAGGATCTCGAGACGCTTGTCGTTGAGCTCGGTGCGGAACGAGAAAACGCCGGTGACCCGGCCTCCGGGCTGGGCGAAGCTCGCCACCAGGCCCTGCGCGACGGGATCGCTCCCGAGAACGAAAACGATGGGTATCGCGGTCGTCGCTCGTTTGGCTGAGAGCACCGAAGTCGTCGGAACCGCAAAGACCAGATCGACCTTCTCCAGCTCGAGCGATTTCGCCGCGGCCTCGGCGGCTTTCAAATCGCCATGGGTGTCGCGCACGTGGAAGACATATTGTTTGCCTTCCTCGAGGCCCAGCTCTTTCAGGCCGTCGCGGAGACCCTCGACCGTACGCTCGTAAGACCCGCTCGCCGACACCACGCCGATCCGATAGATCCTTGCCGGCTGCGCGTGAACGGCGACGGGCAGCGCCAGGCCGAGCAGGAGAACTCCGAGGAACGAACGCCGCGTCGCCGCTGGAATGCGTCCTTCCCCCTGCGTTCGCGGGTGAGGGCAGCGTTGTCACGCGCCGAATTTACGGCTATGACGACTTCGGCGGCATTTGTGCCTGCAGATAATTCTCGAGGCCGACCTTGCCGATGAGCTCGAGCTGCGTTTCGAGCCAGTCGATGTGCTCTTCTTCCGATGCGAGGATCGATTCGAACAGCTCGCGCGACACGTAGTCTCCGACCTTCTCGCAGTACGCGATCGCTTCCTGCAACTGCGGGCGCGCTGTCATCTCGAGCTTGAGATCGCCGGCGAGCGCCTCGGGTACCGTTTCGCCGACCAGGAGCTTGTGCAGGTCCTGCAGGTTCGGCAGCCCTTCCAGGAACAGGATGCGCTCGATCAGACGATCGGCGTGCTTCATCTCGTCGATGGATTCCTTCTTCTCGTGCTCGGCGAGGGCATGAAAGCCCCAGTTGCCGAACATCCGCGCGTGCAGGAAATACTGATTGATCGCCGTGAGCTCGTTGGTGAGCGTCGCGTTCAGGTGACGCAGCGCGGTCTTGTCGCCCTTCATGGTCGCTCCCCCGGAAGATGCGTAACGGGGGCAGCATAATGGATGGCCGCGGCTCCGGCCAGTCCGGTGCCGCTGCCTCGGAGGAAACGTGGGGATTCGCTAGTCGTCGCCGCCGGCGACGACCTCGCACGCAATCGTCTCGCCGACGATTTTGCGTGCGCAATCCGCGCAACGCCCGCAGCACGTCGCTACGCCGAGTGTCACCTGCAGATCCTTGAGCGAGCGCGCGCCGAGCGCGATCGCGCCGCGGACTTCGCGGTCGGTGACGGCATTGCAGACGCAGACGTACATAGTGGTAATGAGATCCCGTATGCGAGGCCTGGCAGCCGGTACTGGCTCAGGCCCGTCAACCCAGCACCGCCATCATACGTCATTCGTGGCGCAAATGCAAATCATTCCTATTTGCATCTCGATGACGATTTTTGATAAGCTTCGGAAGTCGAAGCCCCAGGTGAAGCATCCGACCGAAGCCGTTCCGCAAGTGATTGAAAATGCTGTTTAAATCGATAGCCTATCGGCTGACTGCGGTACTCGCCGGGCTCGCGGTCACGCCGGCGGCGGTCGCGCTCGAATACCCGGCGGGCAAGCCGCAGATCCGCAACGGGCTCGAGGTGGGTGTCGTCTATCTGCAACCGGTGCCGATGGAGCCCACCGGCATGATGCGCGACGTCAAGTCCTCGGACGTGCATCTCGAAGCGGACGTCAAGGCGACCCACGACAACCGCAACGGCTTTCCCGACGGCAGCTTCGTGCCGTATCTCGACATCAAGTACGAGATTACCAAGGTCGGCTCAAGCGACGTTCTCTCCGGTGCGTTCATGCCGATGGTCGCAAGCGACGGGCCGCATTACGGCGACAACGTGAAGCTGCTCGGACCCGGCAAGTACAAGGTCAAGCTGACGATTTCGCCGCCAGCGGCCGATGCGCACGCGCACTTCGGTCGCCACACCGACAAGGAAACCGGCGTCGCGCCGTGGTTCGCGCCGTTCACGCTCGAATACGACTTCACCTACGCCGGCATCGGCAAGAAAGGCGGTTATTGATGAATATCAAACGCGTCCGCACGCTCGCCCGGACAATCGCCTTCGCCGCTGCGATCGGTGCCCTGGGCGTCGCCGACGCCGCCGATGAGATGCCGGTCTATCAGCTCGTCGCGAAGGACGGGAAGTTCGAACCGACGACGATCGAGGTCACGGCGGGCAAGCGCTTCAAGATCGAGATCACGAACGCCGGAAAAAGCGCGATCGAGTTCGAGAGCAAGGAGCTCAAACAGGAGAAGGTGCTGGCGCCGGGCGCCAAGTCGTCGGTCGTGATCAACGCGCTGAAGCCCGGCGAGTACAAGTTCTTCGACGAGTACCACGAAGCGACGGCGCAGGGCCGCATCGTCGTGAAATAGCAAGGACAGGCAGCTCATGGGCAACGCACTCTTCATCGTCTGGCGCGAATCGGCCGAGGCGATGCTTGTCGTCGGAATTCTCTACGCGTGGCTCAAGCGCCAGCCCGAAGCCGCGACCGGAATGCGATTCCTCTGGGGCGGCGTCGCGGCGGGTGCGGGGCTCGCGTTCGCGCTGGCGCTCGTGATGCTGGGGATCATCTCGTCGCTCTCCGGCGATGCGCTCGACTACTTCCAGGTGGCGATGATGGCGATCGCGGCCGGCCTGATCGTGCAGATGGTGTTCTGGATGCGCAAGCACGGACGAACGTTCAAGAAGGACCTCGAGCGCGAGATGTCGGAGAAAGTCGGCGCGGCCAAGTGGTGGGGCATGCTGGTCGTGGTCGCGCTCGCGGTGGGACGCGAGAGCTCCGAGGCGGTCGTCTTCCTGTACGGACTCGGCGCGGAGTCGGGCGGCATTCCCAACCTGCTCCTCGTGCTCGTGCTCGGCATCGCCGCTGCGTTCGCAACGTTCTGGCTCTTACAGCAAGGCGGGCGCGTGCTGTCGTGGCGCGTGTTCTTCCGGGTGAGCGAAATTCTGCTGTTGCTGCTGGCCGGGGCGCTGCTCGTCAATGCCGTCGACAAGCTGATCGGCATGGGCGTGCTGCCGGCGTTCATCGATCCGGTGTGGGACACCTCGCGCGTGCTCGACGATTCGAGTCGAGTGGGCGGGGTTCTCGCGGCCCTCACCGGATATCGCGCGCGTCCGGCGCTGCTTACGCTGGGCGCCCTCGCGCTGTACTGGATCGGCGTCACCTACTGGCTGCGCCGGCCACGCTGATCGCGGCGCCAAATCGCCCGATGTCATCGCCGGCTGCGCTGGCAGGTCGCGAAGCACGGTCGGACCCGGTGCTGAAACGCCTCGGCGACATGCTGCGTAAGCATGCGCGCACGATCCGCGCGGTGCAGTGGATCGTCGTCGCAGTCTACCTGTTCCTCATCATCGTTCCGGCGTTGCTTCCGCTGCCACCGGATGACGCGCAGGCGTTCGATCATCTCACTGTCTTCGCACAATGGATGTTCTGGGGACTCTGGTGGCCCTTCGTGCTGTTGTCGATGCTCGTCGTCGGACGCACGTGGTGCGGCCTCTTTTGCCCCGAAGGGACGCTGACCGAAGCGGCGAGCCGGATCGGCCTCAATCGGCACGTCCCGCGCTGGCTGCGCTGGCAGGGCTGGCCGTTCGTCGCCTTTGCACTGACGACCGTCTACGGCCAGCTGGTGAGCGTCTATCAATATGCCCAGGCGGCGCTGCTCGTGCTCGGCGGCTCGACCCTGGCAGCGATCGTCGTCGGGTTTACCTTCGGGCGCGAGAAGCGCGTCTGGTGCCGCTATCTCTGTCCGGTTAACGGCGTGTTCTCGCTCCTCGCGCGCCTGTCGCCACTGCACTATCGCGTTGATGCCGAGCGGTGGAAAGCGAATGCCGGCCACATCCCGATTCATCCCGTGAATTGCGCGCCAATGGTGCGCATCCGTCGAATGACCGGGGCATCCGAGTGCCACATGTGCGCGCGGTGCAGCGGCCATCTCGATGCCGTCGCCTTGAGCGCGCGACCGTTCAACCGCGAGATCACGACGCTTAGCACGCAAGCGGCCAACCGCTGGGACGCGCTCCTGATCGTGTTCGGCCTGATCGGCCTCGCGATCGGCGCGTTTCAATGGAGCGCGAGCCCGTGGTTCGTCGAGTCGAAGCTCGCGCTCGCCACCTGGGCGGTCGACCACGGTCAACTGTGGCTGCTACGTGACGACGCGCCGTGGTGGCTGCTCACACACTATCCCGAAGCGCACGATGTGTTCACGTGGCTCGACGGCATGCTCGTCGTCGGCTACATCGTCGCAACGGCGCTGGTTCTCGGCACGGTCATCTGGGCGTGCCTCGCGCTCGCTTCGTCGATCGGCTATCGTCACGCGCGCCCGTCGCACACGTGGCGCCTCGCGTATGCGCTCACACCGATCGCGGCGCTTGGCGTGTTTCTGGGCTTGAGCGGTCTCACCGTCACCCTGATGAAGGGCGAGGGGTGGACGTTCCCGGCGCTGCGCGAGTTGCGCTCGCTCGTGATCGCGCTCGGCGCCGCATGGAGCCTTCGACTTGCCTGGCTGCAGCTCGCCGATGCCGCTTCACGGGTGCGACGGGCGTCGGCCATGGCGCTGTTCGCCATCGCGATCGCCTCGATCGTGACCGCCTGGGGATTGCTCTACCTCCGCTGGCTGTAACGGGCGCCACGGTAAAATGCTCGCGCGCCGGCTTTGGCGTTCGGCGCGACCCGCCGCGTCATGAACGCTCCCACGCAACCCGATCTCGCCAAGCTCAAGATCGATCGCCAGTTCGCGCCGGTCGCGCGCAAGCGCCGGCGCAAATACTGGCTCGGCGGCGCCGGATTGCTCCTGGTCGCCATCGCAGCGTTCTTCTTCCTTCAACCGCGCGTCGTCACCGTCCAGACGACGCCGGTCGTCACGACCTATCCGTCGCAGCAGTTCGTCGTCCTCAATTCGACGGGGTACGTGGTCGCCCAGCGCAAGGCCGCGATTTCGTCGAAGGCCACCGGCCGCCTCGAATGGCTCGGCGTCGCCGAAGGCTCGCGAGTCAAGGAAGGGGAAGTCATCGCCCGCATCGACAGCCGCGATGTACGGGCGCAGGCGCAGAGCGCCGAAGCCAGCGTGGGCGCGGCGCGCGCGGCGCTCGAGCAGGCGCGCGTCGAGCAACACAATGCGCAGATCGAGCTCAAGCGCAATCAGGACCTGGTGGCGAAGAACTTCATCTCGCAGTCTGCGCTCGACACGGCGCAAGCTCGCTACGATCGGTCGGTGGCTGGCGTTGCGAACGCCCAGGCCACGCTCAACGCCGTGATCGCCAACGCGAAGAACGCGGCAGTTGCCGTCGATTACACCGAGATTCGTGCGCCGTTCGACGGCGTCATCCTGTCGAAAAGCGCGAACGTCGGCGATCTGGTCACGCCATTCTCGAATGCGACGGACTCGAAGGGTGCGGTGGTTTCGATGGCCGACATGAGCACGCTCGAGGTCGAGGCGGACGTCTCCGAATCGAGCCTGTCGAAGGTGCGCGTGGGCCAGCCGGCGGAGATCGCGCTCGACGCCCTGCCTGACGTGCGCTTCCGCGGCCACATCAGCCGCATGGTGCCGACCGTCGACCGCGCGAAGGCGACGGTGATGACCAAGGTCCGCTTCGACGCCATCGATCCCCGCGTCCTGCCGGAGATGAGCGCGAAAGTGAGCTTTCTGTCGCAGGAAATAACGCCCGAGCAGCAGAAGCCCTTGCTCGCCGTCAATCCGGACGCGCTTGCGAAGCGCGATGGTGGGACGGTCGTGTTCGTGGTCAAGAACGACGTCGCGACGGCCGTCGCGGTGACGCCCGGCATCAAGATCGGCGACGTCGTGTCGATTCAGGGTGACGTCAAGTCCGGCGACAAAGTGGTGGTCAAGCCGCCCGAGTCGCTCGTCTCCGGAGCGCGCGTCAGGCTCGAAGGAAAATGATCCACGGCGCCGCGACGAGTCGCGCCGATTGCGCGACTCGCACTTTGGCTCGCGAGGATCGCAAACGACGAAGCGCGAGTTCTAAATGAACGACATGGCGAGCGCCGCGACGGGCGCTTCGAGCCCGCCGCAGGAACGCGAACTGCTCGTCGCCATCCGCGGCCTGAGCAAGTTCTACGTGCGCGGCGACCAGCTGATCCCCGTCCTCGCGGACATCAATCTCGATGTGTGGATGGGCGACTACGTCGCGTTGATGGGACCCTCCGGTTCGGGCAAGTCGACGCTCCTCAATCTGATCGCCGGAATCGACAAGCCGTCGTCGGGCGAGATACGCGTCGTCGGCGTCGACATCGCGCGCCTCTCCGATGCGGATCTCGCGGCCTGGCGCGCCGTCAACGTCGGCTTCATCTTCCAGTTCTACAACCTGATGCCGGTGCTGACCGCGTTCCAGAACGTCGAGCTGCCGCTCCAGCTCACGTCGCTTTCACGCGCGGAGCGCCGCTCACGCGTCGAGACCGTGCTCGAGCTCGTGGGCTTAACCGATCGCGCCACGCATTTGCCGAACGAGCTTTCGGGCGGCCAGCAGCAGCGCGTCGCGATCGCCCGGGCGCTCGTCACCGATCCGACACTGATCGTCGCCGACGAGCCGACCGGCGATCTCGATCGCACGACGGCCGAGGAGATCCTCGGGCTCCTCGAGCAGCTCAACGACCAGCTCGACAAGACCATCATCATGGTCACACACGATCCCAAGGCCGCCGAGAAGGCGCATCGCTTGATCCACCTCGAAAAAGGCGTGCTTGTCCTGGAGTAGGCGGTAGACGAGTTTCCGGGGCTCGCGAGCGGACCGCCGCGAGCCCCGCCGAAGAATCACAACGCAAAATGGCATTCGAGAAGCCTAGATGGATGAAAATCGCCGGGATGAACCCGTCGATTTTCTGTAGCAAAGAACCGAAAGGCTGAAACGGTTTATCGAAAGTGCGAGCCGGACTCTGTGGCTCGTACATCGAACGAACGGCACATGCCATGTTCATTCCGCTTCTCATCTTCAAGAATGCGCTGCGCCACAAGCTGCGGACGATCCTGACCATCGTTGGGATTGTCGTTGCCATCGCGGCTTTCGGCCTGCTGCGGACGATCGTGGACGCCTGGTACGCCGGCGCGAATGCGAGCTCCTCGGCGCGGCTCGTCACGCGCAACGCGGTCTCGCTGACGTTCGCCCTGCCGATCACGTATGCCGACAAGATCCGCCAGGTGGAGGGCATCAAGCGCGTGTCGTGGGCGAACTGGTTCGGCGGGATCTATATCCGCGAGAGCAACTTCTTCCCGCAGTTCGCGATCAGCGGCGCCTCGTTTCTCGACGTCTATCCCGAGTACCGGCTCAGCGCCGAGGAGCGAAAGGCGTTTCTCGCCGATCGTACCGGGGCGGTCGCCGGCCGCAAGCTCGCGGAGAAGTACGGCTGGAAGATCGGCGACCAGATTCCGCTTCGGGGCACGATCTATCCGGGGACGTTCACGTTCACGCTGCGGGGCATCTACGACGGCGCGGAAACGTCAACCGACGAGTCGCAGTTCTTCTTCCACTACGATTACTTGAACGAGTTCGTCAAGCGCCTCTATCCGCGGCGCGGCGACTCGGTCGGATTCTTCGTCGAGGAGATCAAGGACCCGGACCAGGCGTCCGCGGCGTCGATTGCGATCGACAACACGTTTCGCAACTCACTAGCCGAGACGCTCACCGAAACCGAGAAGGCGTTTCAGCTCGGGTTCGTATCGATGTCCGAAGCGATCCTGCTCGCCATCCAGGCGGTGAGCTACGTCGTGATCGTCATCATCATGGCGGTCATGGCGAACACCATGGCGATGACCGCGCGCGAGCGCTACGGCGAATACGCGACGCTCAAGGCGCTCGGCTTCTCCAACGGCTTCGTCGCGTTTCTGATCGCCGCGGAATCGCTCGGCATCGCGCTCGTGGGTGGCGTGCTCGGGATCCTGGTCACGTTTCCGGCCGCGCGGGCATTCGCGAAGCTCGTCGGATCGCTCCTGAGCGGCTTTTTCATCTCCGACCAAACGATTGCGTTGCAGCTCGTCTGCGCCTTGATCGTGGGCTTCGTCGCCGCCGCCGTTCCGGCCTGGCGCGCGGCGCACCTTCGGATCGTCGATGGACTGCGGGCGATCGGCTGAAGTCTCTGCGATGGCGGTTCCGCTTTCCTACATCGGCCGCAATCTGCTCGCGCGCCGCCTGACGACGGCGTTGACGGCAGGCGGCATGGCGCTTGTCGTCTATGTCTTCGCGACCGTGATGATGCTCGCGGCCGGTCTCGAGAAGACGCTCGTATCGACGGGTCAGGAGGAGAACGTGATCGTGATTCGCCGCGGGGCGCAGACCGAAGTGCAAAGCGGGGTGGGCCGCGATCAGGCAAGCGTCGTCGAGAGTCTGCCGGAGATTGCGGTCGGTCCGGACGGCGAGCGACTGGTATCGAAGGAACCGGTCGTGCTCATCAATCTGCCGAAGCGAAGGACGGACAAGCCCGCGAACGTTGTCATCCGCGGCGTCACGCCGGCGGGACTCGAATTGCGCCCGCAGGTGAGGATCGTCGAAGGCAGGATGTTTCGGCCGGGGACCTCCGAGGTGATCGCGGGCCGCGCGATCGCCGACGGCTTCCAGCACGCTGGGCTGGGCGAGACGCTGCGCTTTGCATCCCGGGACTGGACCGTCGTCGGCGTGTTCGACGCCGGAAAAACCGCCTTCGATTCGGAGATCTGGGGCGACGCCGAGCAGATGATGCAGGCGTTCCGCCGGCTTGCGTTCTCGGCGGTGATCTTCAAGCTCGTCGATGCGGCGCAGTTCCCGGCGGTGAAGGACCGCCTCGAGAACGACCCGCGGCTCACTGTCGAGGTGAAGCGCGAAGCGCAGTTCTACGCGGATCAGTCGAAGCAGCTCGCGACGTTCATCAGCTATCTGGGAACGGGGATCTCGATCATCTTCTCGATTGGCGCCGTGATCGGCGCGATGATCACGATGTACGCGAGCGTCGCGTCTCGCACTGCGGAAATCGGAACGCTGCGCGCATTGGGATTTTCGCGCACGGCGATCCTGACTGCGTTTCTCGGCGAAGCGCTGCTGCTCGGACTGATCGGCGGGGTAGTCGGGCTCATCGGGGCGTCGACGATGCAGGCGCTCACGATCTCGACCACCAACTTCCAGACGTTCGCCGAGATTGCATTCTCGTTCGCGCTCACGCCGCGCATCGTTCTGTTGACGCTGGTGTTCGCGCTGGCCATGGGCTTCGTCGGCGGCTTTCTTCCTGCCGCACGTGCCGCGCGGATGAAGATCGTCGACGCGCTGCGGGCCGCCTGACTTGCTGGTGTAAACGACATCCGTCAATCTTCTGCGGTGCCCTCTATGGTGCACAGCGACATGCGCTGACCGCGTCGAAAGCGTAAGCTAGGGGCATCGCCGCCGGCACGTGCGTCCGGGCCGGCGGCGCACCATTTGCAGTGAAGGAGGTCCCATGTCGATGCGACCCATCGAAAACGTGATTCACGGCCGCAAGCTCGTCACCGCGGCTCGCACCATGCACGTGCGCGAAGCGGCGGCAACGATGTTCCGCGAGCACGTCGGCGCGATGCTTGTGGTCGAGCACGACCGGCTCGTGGGCATTTTCACGGAGCGTGACGCGCTGTTTCGCGTCCTCGCGCGCGGGCTCGACCCCGACCACACGCCGCTGTCCAAGGTCATGACGTCGCATCCGGTCACGATCTCGGCCGACAAGCCCCTCGGTCATGCGCTGCACCTCATGTTCGAGGGCGGGTTCCGTCATGTGCCGGTCGTGCGCAATGGCAAGCCGGTGGGCGTCGTGTCGGCGCGCGATGCGCTCGGCTCGGAGATGCTGGAGTTCGAATCCGAGTTGCGGCAGCGCGACGACATCGCCGAGCACATGCGCTGAGGCATTCGCCCGCTCGATTCCGATTCCAAGGCGCCGTCGCCTACCGTCGACCGCGGGTTAGCGTCAGAAGGCTCCGGCTCCACTGCCGGCGCGGCCGGAATGCGCGTGCCCGGATCTCCCCATGTCCTCCGAGCGCACTCCGAGCAGCGCTGCGCTGTTTGCCATCGCCACGTTGATCTGGGGCTCGACCTGGCTCGGCATCAAGTACCAGCTCGGCGTGGTGGCGCCGGAAGTGTCGGTGGCGTATCGCTTTGCGCTTGCAGCGGTGATCGTCGCCATAGGGTGCCTTGCGACGGGCAGGTCGCTTTCGTTCTCGCCTTCGCAGCACGTGTTCATTGCATTGCAGGGCGTGCTGCTTTTCGGATTGAACTACGTCGCCGTGTACTGGGCGGAGCAGTACGCGACCTCGGGACTCGTCGCGGTGCTGTTCTCGACGATCGTCTTCATGAACCCGATCGGGGCGCGGATTGCATTCGGCACACCGCTCGCGCTGCCCACCTTCATTGCGGCCGTCGTGGGCGTTGCCGGGGTCACGCTCATGTTTCTGCCGGAGATCGCTGCCGCACGACACGGAAGCGACGCCGCGCTGGGCATCGTGATCGGAATCGTCGCAACTGCGATCGCGTCTTGCGGCAACATCGTCGCGGTGCGCAACCAGCGCGCCGGCATCGAGGTTTTCTCGGGCATCGCGTGGGGGATGGGCTACGGAGCCGCCACCGCGGCGCTGGCCGCGCTCGCCCATGGTGCCGGGTGGAACTTCGATCCGAGTCCTGCCTACGTGCTATCGCTCATCTACCTTGCGATCTTCGGCAGCATCGGCGCCTTCGGCGCGTATCTGACGCTCCTGAAGCAGGTGGGACCGGGGCCGGCCGCGTACGTGGGCGTCGCGACGCCCGTCGTTGCGCTCGCGTTGTCGACGCTCTTCGAAGGTTATCGCTGGACCTGGGTCGCGGCGGCGGGCGTCGTCCTCGCCGTATGCGGAAATTGGCTCGCCTTGCGCGCCGCCCGCGCGGCCACTACGCCGAGGGCACCCGCGACTGCTCCCATTCGTTAGCAAGCGTCAGTCGAGGGTGAGCTTCGCTTCGGCGATCAACTTCTTCCATGACGCGAGATCGCCGTCGATCAACGCCGCGAGCCGCTCGGGCGAGCCGGCCATCACGTCGACGCCTTCGCGCGCGAGACGCGCCTGTACGTCCGGCTGCGCGAGCGTCGTCTGCATCTCCTGGTTGAGTCGCACCACGATCGCGTGCGGCGTTCCGGCTGGCGCGACAATCCCCCAATAGTTGATCACCTCGGCGTTCGGCACGGCGTCCTGCCAGCTCGGGATGTTCGGCAGCAATCCGACGGGCTTGGATCCCGTCACTGCGAGCGCTTTCACACGCCGGTCCGCGAGATAGGGTAGCGTCGCAGGGATTGATGCGGTCATCGCTTGGATCTGCCCGGAAAGCAGGTCCTTCGTTGCATCCGCGATACCGCGATACGGCACGTGCACGATGTCGACGCCAGTGCGCGCCTTGAGCAATTCGAGAGCGAGATGATTGATGCCGCCGGTACCGGCCGAGCCGTAGTTGAGCTTGCCCGGCTGGGCGCGTGCGAGCGCGATGAATTCGTGCATCGTACTGGCCGGCACGTCCTTGCCCACGACGAATACCAGCGGCCCGGCGGCGATCGAGGCCACCGGGGTGAACTGACCGACCGGGTCATAGCCGGCGCTGCGCGACGCCGCTGCCACCGTCGTGAAAGGCGAGGCGATGAAAAGCAGCGTGTAGCCGTCCGGCTCGGCCTTGGCGACTTCGATCGCGCCGATCGCGCCGCCGGCACCGGTCTTGTTCTCGACAACAACCGGCGTATGCATCGCGTCGCCGAGCTTCTGCGCGATGAAGCGCGCGATCGTATCGGTACCCGCGCCCGGCGGAAACGGTACGACGATACGGATGGGACGCGAAGGGTAGCTGCTTTGCGCGAGGGACGTCGTACCGGGCACCGAGCTCAGCGCTGCGAAAAGAAGGCAGAGGCGGAGCAGCAGGTTCAAGTCAATTCATTTCGGGGGGCGGAAGATAAAGCTTCGTTACGCGACGTGACGAACGCGTGACAAGAGGTGGATGATGAGCGCAGGGCCTGCTCTTCGCACTGCGAGCCGTCAAACGCGAGCCAACGGGCGCGATTATGGGCACGAGGTCTGGTCTCCGCCTCGCGCGATACCGAATGCGAGCCGATGGGCGCGATAACCGGCGGCGAGCGGGCGTGTCCAAATCGCAGGCAATGGCCGACGGCCGGTTCATCGCGCCCGACGGACGCGGCACGACGTAAGCACGGAAGGGATTCGGAACTTCGTTTACCTCTGCGCGTCGTCGGAATCACATCGACATTGGAGCGAGCGCCGCTCGCTAGCGCGAGCTTAACGTCGCGCCATGCGCGAGTTAGCGGTTGCAGAAATGTCGATTTGACACCTCAGTCCTCACCGTCCTTCGGGATCACATCGACATTGGAGCGAGCGCCGCTCGGCAAGCCGAGCTTAACGTCGCGCACGGCGCGAGTTAGCGCTCGCAGCAACGCCGACGTGACGAGCACCTAGTCCTCTCCATCCTTCGGTATCACGTCGACGTTGTCAATCAATCTTGTGGTTCCCAGCGTCGCCGCCGCCAGCACGATCAGCAGGTTCGGGTGATCGAAGCCCTCCGGATGCGGAATGCGCAGTCCGAGGCCGTGACGGATCGCGATGTAGTCGACCTTCCAGCCGTGGCGGGCGAGATCGGCGCGCGCGGCAGCCTCGAGATTCGCGTAATCGTGTCGGCCGCCGGCGATTTCAGCCGCGATCGCACTCAGCGTACGATAAAGCCGCGGCGCTTCGGCGCGCTCCGTGGGCGTGAGATAGTTGTTGCGTGACGAGAGCGCGAGGCCGTCGTCCGCGCGCACCGTCTCCGCCGGGACGATCTGGATCGGCATGTTGAACTGCTGGATCATGCCGCGCACGAGCTTGAGCTGCTGGCGGTCCTTCTTGCCGAACACCGCGACGTCGGGCTGCACCAGGTTGAAGAGCTTCATCACCACCGTGCAAACGCCGTGGAAGAAGCCCGGCCGAAATGCGCCCTCGAGTTCGTCCGCGAGTGACGCAGGCTGGATGCGATAGACCTGCGGCGTCGGATACATGTCCTGCTCGTGCGGTGCGAACAGCACGTCGACGCCTTCACGCTTCAGCCCTTCGCAATCGGCTTCGAACGTTCGCGGATAGCGGTCGAAGTCTTCGTTTGGTCCGAATTGCAGCCGGTTCACGAAGATGCTCGCCACGACGCAATCGGCGTGCTGGCGAGCAATGTTCATCAGCGACAGATGCCCCGCGTGGAGATTGCCCATCGTCGGCACGAATGCGACGCGTCCCGCATTCGCAAGACGCGCGTGCAGCGTGTCGGCTGATTCGAGAATGTCCACGATCCCGTGCGCTGCGCCCTGGCGATCAGAAGCAATGCTCGGGACCGGGAAAGGATCCGTCGCGGACCGCGGTCACGTATTTCGCGATCGCGGCTTCGATGCCGTCGCTTCCCGGCATGAAATTGCGGACGAACCGCGCGGGTTTCGTCGTATACATCCCGAGCGCATCGTAGATCACTAGCACCTGGCCCGGGCATTCGGGCCCCGCGCCGATGCCGATGATCGGCACGGCGGAGGTCCGGGAAAGCTCCGCGCCGAGCGCACGTGGAACACATTCGACGACGATGAGCGATGCGCCGGCCCCGTTCAACCGCTTCGCGTCCTCGATCAGCTTCTGCGCCGCATCGTCGGTCTTGCCCTGCACGCGATAGCCCCCGAAAGCATTGACCGACTGTGGGGTGAGGCCGATATGGCCGCACACTGGAATGCTCCGTTCGACCAGGAACGAGATCGTCGGCGCAAGCCACGTACCGCCTTCGAGCTTCACCATGTGTGCGCCCGCCTGCAGCGCAGCGACCGATGAGGCGTACGCCTGCTGCGGACTCTGCTGATACGTGCCGAGTGGCAAGTCGGTGATGATCAGCGCGTGCGTCGACATGCGCGCGACGCAGCGCGTGTGGTAGAGCGATTCCTCGAGGGTCACCGGCAGCGTGGACGTGTGGCCCTGGATCACCATGCCAAGCGAGTCGCCTATCAAAAGGATATCGACGCCCGCGCGCTCGGCGAGCACCGCGAAGCTCGCGTCGTAGCAGGTCAGCATCGCGATCTTCGTGCCTTCTCGGGCCATGCGGGCGAGCGCAGGGACCGTGATGCGCGCCGGCCTCGCGGCCGGACTGCCGTAGCTCGCGTCAGGTTGAGCCAAGGTTGAAAAACTCGCGGCGTCCGCGCATCGAGCCGATGTGCGCGAGCAGCAGGTCGACGTGATCGGGGTTGTCGACGAAATTGAGCCGCTCGCTGTTGACGATCAGGAGCGGCGCCTCGTCATACTGGTAGAAGAAACGGGTGTACGCGTCCGCTAGCCGCGCGAGGTATTCCTCCGGAATCGCGCGCTCGTAATCGACCCCCCGCCGGGCGACGCGCTCGATCAGCGTCGTGACCGGAGCCTGCAGGTAGATCACCAGATCGGGCGTCGGCGTCTGCGGCTTGAGGTGCGTGTACACCTTGTCGTACAGCGCGTACTCGTCGTCGCGCAGGTTGAGGCGCGCGAACAGCGGATCCTTCGCAAGCAGGAAGTCGGCGACCGTCGGACGACGAAAGAGATCAAGCTGCGTCAGGCCGCGCAATTGATCGACCCGCTGGAACAGGAACGTGAGCTGCGTGGGCAGCGCGAAGCGCGCCATGTCGTCGTAGAAGCGCGCAAGGAACGGATTGTCCTCGGGCTGCTCGAGCAGGTGCTCCGCGGAGAGACGTGCCGCGAGCTCGCGCGCGAGGCTTGTCTTGCCCGCGCCGATCGGGCCCTCGATGACGAGATAGCGGCTTTTTTCGAGGTCCATCGCGAAGGGGTCGATCGAGCTAACGAAGCGCGTGCCGCCGGGTGCGCGCGCTGCGCTGACCGGAGACCGAAGGGAGGAAGCGCCGCGCGAGTCCACGCCCGGGAATGGTGACATGAGGAGCAATGTCGGTGAGCGGTCGTAGCACGAACGCGCGCTCGTGCATTCGTGGATGCGGCACCGTCAGCCCGGGAAGGCGCAGTTTTCGGCGGCCGTATAGTAGCAAATCGAGATCGAGCGTTCGCGGCAGATTGCGCTCGCCGCCCACTGCGCGTTTGCGTCCTTGTCGGCGCTCGATCGCGAGCAGGCGTGCGAGCAGCGCGCGCGGCGCGAGCCTCGTCTCGAGCGCAACCACGGCATTGACGTAATCGGGTTGCGGGGACTTGGTGTCGATCGGTTCGGTGACGTAGTTGGGCGAGGCGTGCGCGACGCGCGTGCCGGCGATCCGTCCGAGCGCGCGCGTCGCGTATGCGATACGCCGCCGCGGATGCTCGAGATTGCTGCCGCAACCCACGAACGCGATTGCTTTCACTTGACCTGGTTTTCGGCAGGCGCCGGGGCTTCCGGCGCGGCCGCGGCACTTTCCGGCTTGAGCTTCTTGCGTCCACGGCTGCGCGTCCGCCGGCGTTTCTTCGGTCCTTCGTCGGCGCGCAGCATCCCCACGCGCTCGTCCTGGCCCGCGTCCTGGAATTGGGTCCACCACGTCGCAAGCTCCGATGGCGACTCGCCGCTGTTTGCGCGGAGCACCAGGAAGTCGTACGCCGCGCGAAAGCGTGGATGGGCAAGCAGACGGAACGGACGCTGTCCGGCGCGCTGGAGAAACCGCGGCTGCAGTCCCCAGATCTCCTTGATCGTCGACTCGAGCCGTCGCGGGATCGCGATGCGCTCGGCTTGCGCGCCGAGCACCTTGTCCATCGCAACGAACAGCGCGGGAATCGGCGCTTCGCCTCGATCCTTCGCGGCATTCCAGGTCGCGAGCACCTCGTGCCACAGCAAGGTCGCGAACAGGAATGCCGGCGACAACGGCTTGCCTTCCCGCACGCGGGCGTCGGTGTCGGCGAGTGCGACCTCGATAAAGCGCTGGCCGAGCGGCTGCTCGAGGATCACGTCGAGCAGTGGCAGGAGGCCGTGCGAGAGCCCGTGCGTGCGGAGCCTCTTGAGCGTTTCCGTCGCGTGGCCGGAGAGCAGCAACTTCTGCATCTCGTCGAAGAGGCGGGCCGGTGGCACGTTTTGCATGAGCGCCGCAAGACGCTCGATCGGCTCCGCGGTCCTGCGCTCGATCGCGAGCCCGAGCTTCGCGGCGAGGCGCACGGCGCGCAGCATGCGCACCGGGTCCTCGCGGTAGCGCGTCACCGGCGGTCCGATAAGCTTCAGGCGCCGCGCGCGAATGTCGGCGACGCCGCCGACGTAGTCCCAGATCGTCTCGTCCGCGGGGTTGAAATACAGCGCGTTGATCGTGAAGTCGCGCCTCACCGCATCCTCGGCCTGCGATCCGTAGACGTTGTCGGAGAGGAGGCGTCCGTGCTCGTCGGTGGCGTCATCGCCGGTCTGCGGCGCGCGAAACGTCGACACCTCGATGACTTCGTTGCCGACGTGGACATGCACGAGCCGGAAGCGGCGGCCGATGATGAACGCGCGCCGGAACAGCGGCTTGATCTGCTCGGGCGTCGCGTCGGTTGCGAGATCGAAGTCCTTGGGGGCGATGCCGAGCATCAGATCGCGGACCGCGCCGCCGACGACGAACGCATGGTGACCGGCGTCCTGCAGACGGCGGATCACGCTGCGAGCGCCGCTCGAGATCTGGTCGCGCCGCACCGGATGCTCGGCCGGGCCATAGATCCGCGGATGGCGCATCTTCCGGCCAGGAATCAACCGTGCGAGCAGGCGTCGGATCATCGAGCGCGGATCGAGTGCGAACGGCGGCGGATTTTAGCAGGGCGACCGCGAATGAACGCGGCGCGCGGGCCGGCAGCCCGCACCTGCGCCCGCGGACTAGCCGGGCCTCTTGGTATCGATTTGCACGTAGCGCCACGCGCCCGGCGCGAGGCCGGAAAGGGTCCACGGTCCGATCGCGTGGCGGATCAGGCGTAATGTCGGCAGTCCGACTGCCGCCGTCATGCGGCGTATCTGCCGATTGCGCCCTTCCCGCAGCACGATCTCGAGCCAGGTCGTCGGGATCGACCTGCGCAGGCGAATCGGCGGCGTGCGCGGCCACAGATTTTCCGGCGGGTCGATCGTCCGCACGCGCGCGGGCTTCGTCGTGTACTCGCGGAGATCGACGCCTGCGCGGAGCCGGGCAAGCGCCGTTTCGGTCGGCGTTCCTTCGACCTCGGCCCAATACGTCTTCGCAAGCTTGAAACGTGGATCTGCGATCCTCGCCTGGAGAGCGCCGTCGCCGGTCAGAACGACCAGGCCCTCGGAGTCCGCGTCGAGGCGGCCGGCCGGATAGACGCCGGGGATGGGGACGAAGTCCTTCAGCGTCGGCTTCGAGCCATCGCCGGTGAACTGGCAGAGGACACCGTACGGTTTGTTGATCAGGATCACAGTGGGGCCGGTATCGATGCGGCCGGACCGCATGGCAGGGGTGTTCAATTTGCAGGATAATTCGTGCCGCTTCGTTTCCCGCGGGCCGCCGACGTCGCTTTGCCGACGCGTCCGCCTGTCCCCTCTCCAGGAGATTCCATGTATCAGCACGTCAAGGTGCCCTCGGGCGGCGCCAAGATCACCGTCAACAGGGATTTTAGTCTCAACGTCCCGGAGAACCCGATCATTCCGTACATCGAGGGCGACGGCACGGGTGTCGACATCACACCGGTCATGATCAAGGTCGTCGACGCGGCCGTGGCGAAGGCGTATGGCGGCAAGCGCAAGATCCATTGGATGGAGACCTACGCCGGCGAGAAGGCAACGAAGGTCTACGGACCGGACGTGTGGCTGCCCGACGAGACGCTCGCGATCATCAAGGACTACGCAGTGTCGATCAAAGGACCGCTCACGACCCCGGTCGGCGGCGGCATCCGCTCGCTCAACGTCGCGCTGCGGCAGGAGCTCGACTTGTACGTGTGCCTGCGGCCCGTGCGCCATTTCCGCGGTGTCCCGTCGCCGCTCAAGAAGCCGGAAGACGTCGACATGGTGATCTTCCGCGAGAACTCGGAAGACATCTATGCCGGCATCGAGTGGCCAGCCGAGTCGCCGCAAGCGAAGAAGGTCGTCGATTTCCTCGTCAACGAGATGGGCGTCAAGAAGATCCGCTTTCCCGCGACGTCGGGTATCGGCATCAAGCCGGTGTCGCGCGAGGGCTCGGAGCGGCTGATCCGCCGCGCGATCCAGTACGCCATCGACAACGATCGCCGCTCGGTGACGCTCGTGCACAAGGGCAACATCCAGAAGTTCACCGAAGGCGCGTTCCGCGACTGGGGCTACGCGCTCGCACAGCGCGAGTTCGGCGCGAAGCTCCTGGATGGCGGTCCGTGGATGTCGTTCAAGCATCCGAAAACCGGGAAGGACATCGTCGTCAAGGACGTGATCACCGACGCAATGCTGCAGCAAATTCTGCTACGACCCGCCGAGTACGATGTGATCGCGACGCTCAACCTGAACGGCGACTACATTTCCGATGCGCTCGCCGCCGAGGTGGGCGGCATCGGTATTGCACCCGGCGCCAATCTCTCCGATACCGTCGCCAACTTCGAGGCGACACACGGCACAGCGCCCAAGTACGCCGGCAAGGATTACGTCAATCCCGGCTCGGAGATCCTCTCCGCCGAAATGATGCTCGTCCACATGGGCTGGCGCGAGGCCGCCAAGCTCATCATCCAAAGCCTCGAGCAGACGATTACCGACAAAGTTGTGACCTACGACTTCGCGCGGCAGATGGAAGGCGCGACGCAGGTGTCGACGTCCGGGTTCGGGAAGGCGATGATCGAGCGGATGTAGAAAACGCGGCCCAAAGTTTCGCGACCGCCGCGGAGAGCGTCGCTATGGGCAATGGCGAGCGGCGGTCGCACGATACGTTGGGCCGGACGGATGCTTCCGCGAAAACCTAGGGGCGGCGCGGCGGTTTTCGCGCGACAAGCCCCGGGAGAACCGCCGCTCGCATACGGGCGTTCGTTCTCCCGTGCTGGCCTAAACCGAAGCAAAGCGACTTGTACTCGGCGCCTGCCAGCTGTTGCTACGCGGACGGCGACGGACCGCCTCTAGCCTTCCGCGGCCGATTTCTCGAGCCAGAAAAAATAAACCCGCCCGTTAAGACTGACTGGGCGGGTCTATTGTCGCCGGCGGCGCACCTCCCCAGGCACGCCGGCAGCGCCAAGCGGTCAAGCGGCCTGAATGTTAGACGCCTGTTTCCCCTTCGGGCCCTGGGTCACCTCGAAGCTGACCTTCTGGCCTTCCTTGAGCGTCTTGAAGCCCTGCATGTTGATCGCCGAGAAGTGGGCAAACAGGTCCTCGCCGCCGTCATCCGGCGTGATGAATCCGTACCCCTTCGCGTCGTTGAACCACTTGACGGTACCAGTTGCCATACAGCTTGTTCCTTAAGAATGAAGATGTGCGTTTGGCCGGCCCGGCCTCCGTGACGGCAAGCCGAGCGGTACCGCACGGTACGGCAGCGGACCGGCTGACAGAGACGCGAGCGAGCGCCAAACACACATTTTGTACGCGGGTTTTCCCGGGCCCGTCAAGCCTCCCCACCGTCCATCGGGTTTCCTCTTGAAAAAACTGTTGCAATCATCAAACATAATCCCCAGTTAGGAGTGTCGCGGCGGGAAATGACCAATCAGGAGCAGCACGGCAGCGTTCTCGAGGCCGAACGAACGCGTGTCAAGCCGCCACCGCTGTACAAGGTTTTGCTGCTCAACGATGACTACACGCCGATGGACTTTGTGGTCGTCGTGCTCCAAACTGTGTTCGGGATGAGCCGGGAGAAGGCGACCCACGTGATGTTGCAAGTGCATCGAGAGGGCATGGGGGTCTGCGGTACCTACACGCGCGAGGTCGCCGCAGCCAAGGTGGATCAGGTGATCAATATCGCGCGCAAGCACCAGCACCCTTTGCAGTGCACGATGGAGGAGACTTGAGCGTTAAGGGAGCTACCGGGCGAATGACCGGTCGCCGTCTCCGAATCGAGGAAAGAGCATCATGATCGCGCAGGAACTGGAAGTCTCCCTCCACATGGCCTTCGTCGAGGCCAGGCAGAAGCAGCACGAGTTCATCACCGTCGAGCACCTGCTGCTCGCGATGCTGGACAACCCGTCGGCCGCCGAGGTGCTGAAGGCCTGCGGCGTCGACCTGGAGGAGTTGCGCGGCGTTTTGACCGACTTCATCAACGAGCACACGCCGCGGCTCGCGCCCCACTCCGACGCAGACACGCAGCCGACGCAGGGCTTCCAGCGCGTCATCCAGCGCGCGATCCTGCACGTGCAGTCGTCCGGCAAGAAGGAAGTGACGGGCGCCAACGTTCTGGTCGCCATCTTCGGCGAAAAGGAATCGCACGCGGTCTACTTCCTGAACCAGCGCGGCGTGACGCGTCTCGACGTCGTCAACTACATCGCGCACGGCATCACCAAGACGCCGCAGCACAAGCAGGACAAGTCGTCGGAGTCGAAGGACGACGGCGAGAACGGCAGCGAGTCGCAAGGCGCGCTCGATGCCTACACCATCAACCTGAATCACATGGCGCGGACCGGCAAGATCGATCCCTTGATCGGCCGCGAGCTCGAGCTCGAGCGCGTGATCCAGGTCCTGTGCCGCCGGCGCAAGAACAACCCGCTGCTCGTCGGCGAGGCGGGTGTCGGCAAGACCGCGATCGCCGAAGGGCTCGCCCGGCGCATCAACGAAGCGGAGGTCCCCGAACTCCTGAAGGACTTCCAGGTGTTCTCGCTCGACATGGGCGCGCTCCTCGCCGGCACGAAGTATCGCGGCGATTTCGAGCAACGACTGAAGGCCGTACTGAAGCAGCTCACCGAGAATCCGAAGTCAATCCTGTTCATCGACGAAATCCACACGATCATCGGCGCCGGTGCGGCTTCCGGCGGGACGCTCGACGCGTCGAATCTCTTGAAGCCCGCGCTTAACACCGGCGCGCTCAAGTGCATTGGCGCGACGACCTACGGCGAATTTCGCCAGATCTTCGAGAAGGACCATGCGCTATCACGGCGCTTCCAGAAGGTCGACGTGCCGGAGCCCTCGGTTGCTGAGACGGTCGAGATCCTGCGTGGACTCAAGACGCGCTTCGAGCAGCATCACGGCGTGAAGTACGCGCCGGCCGCGCTCACATCGGCGGCCGAGCTCGCCGCGCGGTTCATCAACGATCGCCATCTGCCCGACAAGGCGATCGACGTGATCGACGAAGCAGGCGCCGCACAGCGCATCCTGCCGAAGTCAAAGCAGAAGAAGGTGATCGGCAAGGGCGAGGTCGAGGAGATCGTCGCCAAGATCGCGCGCATCCCGGCGAAGAACGTCTCCTCCGACGACCGCAATGCGCTGAAGACGCTCGATCGCGACCTCAAAAACGTCGTGTTCGGTCAGGACAAGGCGATCGACGCACTGGTCTCGGCGATCCGCATGGCGCGCTCCGGCCTCGGCAATCCGCGCAAGCCGATCGGCAATTTCCTGTTCAGCGGACCGACCGGCGTGGGCAAGACGGAGGTCGCTCGGCAGCTCGCCTACTGCCTCGGCGTCGAGCTCATCCGCTTCGACATGTCGGAATATATGGAACGCCACGCGGTGTCGCGCCTGATCGGCGCACCGCCAGGCTACGTGGGCTTCGACCAGGGTGGACAGCTGACGGAGGCGATCACCAAGCATCCCTACAGCGTGCTCCTCCTCGACGAAATCGAGAAGGCACACTCCGACATCTTCAACATCCTGCTGCAGGTAATGGATCACGGCACGCTCACCGACAACAACGGGCGCAAGGCCGACTTCCGCAACGTCATCATCATCATGACGACGAATGCCGGCGCGAGCGAGCTCGCGCGCCACTCGATCGGGTTCGCGACCGAGAAGCAGGCCGGCGACGAAATGGCCGAGATCAAGCGCATGTTCACGCCGGAGTTCCGCAACCGGCTCGATGCGTCGATCTCGTTCAGCTCCCTCGATCACGAGATCATCCTGCGCGTCGTCGACAAGTTCCTGCTCGAGCTCGAGGCGCAACTCCACGAGAAAAAGGTCGAGCCGTCGTTCGCGCCGAAGCTCCGCGAATACCTCGCCAAGAAGGGCTTCGATCCGCAGATGGGTGCGCGGCCGATGGCGCGCCTCATCCAGGACACGATCCGCAAGGCGCTCGCCGACGAATTGCTGTTCGGCCGGCTGGTGAACGGCGGCAAGGTCGTAATCGACCTCGACGACAAGGAGAAGATCAGCCTGACGTTCGAGGAAACGACGCCCGCGGAGCCGGCAGAGCCCGAAGCTGTCGCCTGAGCGGCCTGATGTTGTCACGAGAACGGCGCCTTCGGGCGCCGTTTTCATTTTTCGCTTTTCGTTTTCCTCGGGTTGCGACCTCGACCGTGTTCGCGCCGCGGCGTATGCTCGTGCGACAACAAGGTGGGAGGATCTCATGGCGCAGGCGAAGTCGAGGCCGCTTTACCGCTCGCTGTATTTCCAGGTGCTGGTCGCGATCGTGATCGGTGTCCTGCTCGGTCATTACTACCCCGATCTCGGCAAAGCCATGAAGCCGCTCGGCGACGGGTTCATCAAGCTCATCAAGATGCTGATCGCGCCGATCATCTTCTGCACCGTAGTCGTCGGCATCGCCGGCATGGAGGACATGAAGAAGGTCGGCAAGACCGGCGGACTGGCGCTTCTGTACTTCGAGATCGTCAGCACGTTCGCGCTGATCGTGGGTCTGATCATCGTCAACGTCGTGCAGCCCGGTGCGGGCATGAACGTCGATCCGGCGTCGCTCGACGCCAAGGCGGTTGCGGCCTACACCGGTCCCGGGAAGATGCAGAGCACGACGGATTTTCTGCTCAATGTCATCCCGAATACGGTGGTGGACGCTTTCGCCAAGGGTGAGATCCTGCAAGTGCTGCTGTTTGCGATCCTCTTCGGCTTCTCGCTGCACGCGCTCGGCGCGCGCGGCAAGCCGTTGTTCGATGTCATCGACAAGTTCTCGCACGCGATGTTCGGCATCGTCGGCATCATCATGAAGGTCGCGCCGCTCGGTGCCTTCGGCGCCATGGCGTTCACCATCGGTGCCTACGGCGTCGGCACGCTGGTCTCCCTCGGCAAGCTGATGGCGTGCTTCTACGCGACCTGTCTGATCTTCATCTTTGTGGTGCTTGGGCTGATCGCGCGCTTCCATGGCTTCGGCATCTGGAAGTTCATCAAGTACATCAAGGAGGAACTGTTCATCGTGCTCGGCACGTCGTCGTCGGAATCGGTGCTGCCGCGCATGATCGCCAAGCTCGAGAATCTCGGCGTGCAGAAATCCGTCGTGGGCCTCGTGATTCCCGCCGGCTATTCGTTCAACCTGGACGGCACGTCCATTTACCTCACGATGGCGGCGGTATTCATCGCCCAGGCGACGAATACGCCGCTCGACATCACGCATCAATTGACGTTGCTCGCCGTGCTGCTGCTGACGTCCAAGGGCGCCTCTGGCGTCACGGGCAGCGGCTTCATCGTCCTCGCGGCGACGCTGTCGGCGGTCGGCAACGTTCCGGTCGCGGGCGTCGCGCTGATCCTCGGCGTCGATCGCTTCATGTCGGAGGCGCGCGCCCTCACCAATCTCGTCGGCAACGGCGTCGCGACGGTGGTGGTCGGCAAGTGGTGCAATGCGCTCGACGCCGCACGCATGCGCCGTCACCTCGACGGTGAAACGGCTGAGGAAGCCGACGAGCCAGAGCAGGTGATGGTCGAGGAAGAAGAAGGCGGAAAGCTGGTACCCGCAGCGTTGGGAAGATAAGGGTGGAAAGTGGGAGGAGGCTCGACGCTGTCGAGCTCGTCCCACATTTTGGTCTGTTAGCTCAGCATGTCGTCCCAGATGCTCTGCGCCCACGCGAGACCGAGCTCGCCTTCCGCGACGCTGGCCGCCTGGGACAGCCCGCCCGAGCCCGGAACCGTGAGAAAGGTCCTCTGCTCGGTGTTCCACTGGTGGACCGAGGCGATGTGCGCTGCTTCACGATCGGTGATGAAGCTGTAGCAGGTGTTGTTCATCATCGGTGAGGGGTTGACGGGCGCATCGCGCAGCAACGCGAGAATCGCGGCCGCAGCAACCTTTGCGTGCTGATTGGCCATGTGACCCGACTTCGGCATCAGCGGCGCCACCTGAATCGCGTCGCCGAGCACGTGGATGCCCTTGACCTTCACCGATTCGAAAGTCAGGAAGTCGACTTCGCACCACGCGTCGTTAGCGGTAACGACGCCGGCCTGATGCGCGATGGGGGCTGCGCCGTGGGGCGGGATCGCATTCAGCACGTCGACGCGCTCGTCCTCCGCGGTTTCGAACTTCGCGGTCAGGGTCGCAGCGTCGACGTCGATCAACACGTAATCGGGGCGGTACTCGACGATGCCTCGATAGTCCTCGGCCCACGCGCGCGTGAACAGCGCTTTCTTCGATTGCACCTCCTCGTTCCCGTCGAGGACCAGGACTTTGCTCCGGGGCTTGGCGCGCTTGAAATACCACGCGACCTGGCACGCGCGCTCGTAAGGCGCCGGCGGACAACGATAGGGTGCGCGTGGAATCGAGATCGCGAACACGCCGCCGTTGGGCATCGCTTCGATCTGTGCGCGGAGCGCGGCGGTTTGCGACCCGGCCTTCCACGCGTGCAGCACCTTCTGTTGCGCCTCCGTGCGACCGAGCCCGGGAATCCGGTCGAAGAAAAAGCCGATGCCGGGCGAGAGCACGAGCCGGTCGTAGCGGATGGGTGCGCCGCGGGCGAGACGAACTTCCCGCCGTTGCGGATCGATGGCGAGCGCGGTGTCACGCACGACGTCGATTCCGCGGCGCGCCAGCCGCGTATACGGCACGGTGATGTCGCGCATCTGCCGGCTGCCGCCCAGCACCAGATTCGACAGCGGGCATGACACGAACGCCGGATCGCTCTCGATCATCGTGACGGAAATGACGTCGCCACCCCACAGCTTGAGATAGCGCGCCGCAGTGGCGCCGCCGTAGCCGCCACCGATGACGACCACGCGCTTGGGCTCCGCGCTGCGCGCGTTCGTCGCAAAGCCACCTGAGATCCCCGCGGCCACGGCGGCGAGCGAAGTCAGGAAGCTTCGACGTTGCATCCGTCAGTGTCCGGACCGCCCGGAGAACCAAGCGGCTGCCTGCTCGAGTTGGGCGTCGCTGTAGCCGCGCGCAAGCTGAGGCATCACCGTGCCCGCACGCGCGTCGGACTTGAACGCCTTGAGCTTCGCGAGCAACTCGGAACGACTCTGACCGGAGAGCGGTGGAGAGACATGCGCAGCGTCGCCGTTGAGCCCGTGACAACTCGCGCAACTGGCCGCAATGTCGCGGGCTTCGTCCGCGCGGGCGTCATCGGCGGCAGTGGCCGTGTCGGCGACGAGGGCGAGGAGGCCCGCGGCGAAAGCAGTGCTCAGACACTTTGAGATGCGGTGGCGCGCGATGAGCAAGGCGACGCGGCGCCGGGTCCGCATGAGAAGGATCATCGTTCAAGCATCGCACGAACGCGCACGCAGTTTCACCATAGTCTTGCGATCTGTGAAGCCGCGACGCGGTTCCCGGCGGCAGCCAACGAAATGCCGCGACCCTGTCCCAAACGCCTTCCGGTGTCGACGGCGCAACAGGCCCGTGAAATTTGCTGCCACATCGTGGAAATGTCGGAATCGCTTGAACTGTTTTGCCGTATTTCTATTCATCATTCAAAATCAGTCACTTAATGACAACAGTGACACGATTAACCGGACTCGCGGCGTCGCTGTCGAGCGCATTGCAGCAACAACGTGGTGAATATTGCTGATTTCTTTTCCACAAGGCGGGATCATTTTCTAACTTTATGATTATTCAGCACGATTTTCGTTGCGCGTCGCGCAAAATACCTTGAAACACGCCTGTCGCTTTGCTATGTTGAGTGGAACACGAGCGGAGCGCCGAAATCTTCGGTGCGCTGCAAGCGAGGGCAGGGTCCACCCATCCACGCCCGCGTGATCGACCGAGCGATCCTCGATTGATCCGTGCGCGAGGCCCCGGCGACTCAAGTTCGCCGAGGATTTCGCAACACGGTGTGCTTCGTTGAAGTGTGCTTCAAGGGAGCGCATCACTGACCAACGTTGCCGGTGTGGATGAATCGCCGGCGTGGCCAAGATGGGAGCGGAACCATGAATTACGACCTCGAAGCGGCACGTTTGAAGAAGGACTGGGCGGAGAGTCCGCGTTGGAAAGGCATCCAGCGCGGCTACTCGGCGGAAGACGTGGTGCGTCTGCGCGGCACGGTGCATATCGAACATACGCTTGCGCGGCGCGGCAGCGAAAAGCTGTGGAAGCTGCTGCACGATGAACCATTCGTCAACACCTTGGGTGCACTCACCGGCAACCAGGCGCTGCAGCAGGTGAAGGCCGGCCTCAAGGCCATCTATCTTTCAGGCTGGCAGGTCGCCGCCGACGCGAACAACGCAGGCGAAATGTATCCCGACCAGTCGTTGTATCCGATCGATTCGGTGCCGAAGGTCGTCGAGCGGATCAACAACACTTTTATTCGCACCGACCAGATCGCGCATTCCGAAGGGAAGGACGATCTCGATTACTTTGCTCCGATCGTCGCCGACGCCGAGGCCGGATTCGGCGGCGTGCTGAACGCCTTCGAATTGATGAAGGCGATGATCGCCGCGGGCGCGTCGGGTGTGCACTTCGAAGACCAGCTCGCCGCGGTGAAGAAATGCGGCCACATGGGCGGCAAGGTGCTGGTGCCGACGCGCGAAGCGGTCGACAAGCTGATCGCCGCGCGGCTCGCGTCCGACATCCTGGGCGTGCCGACGATTCTCCTCGCCCGCACGGATGCGGAAGCCGCCGATCTGGTGACGAGCGACATCGATGCGACCGACAAGCCGTTTTTGACCGGCGAGCGCACGGTCGAAGGCTTCTACCGCACGCGCAACGGTCTCGACCAGGCGGTATCGCGCGGGCTCGCGTACGCGCCGTACGCGGATCTCATCTGGTGCGAAACCGGCAAACCGGATCTCGAGTTCGCCAAGGCGTTCGCGGATGCGATCCACGCGAAGTTTCCGGGCAAGCTGCTGGCGTACAACTGCTCGCCCTCGTTCAACTGGAAGAAGAATCTCGACGATGCGACCGTCGCGAAATTCCAGCGCGAACTGGGGGCGATGGGCTACAAGTTCCAGTTCATCACCCTCGCCGGCTTCCATAGCCTCAACTACTCGATGTTCAACCTCGCGCACGGCTACGCGCGCCAGAACATGACCGCGTTCGTCGAGCTGCAGGAAGCAGAGTTCGCCGCGGCGCAGAAGGGCTTCACGGCCGTCAAGCACCAGCGCGAGGTGGGCACCGGCTACTTCGACCTCGTCACGACGACGATCCAGGGCAGCCAGGCTTCGACGACGGCGCTCAAGAACTCGACCGAGGACGAGCAGTTCTTCGAGAAGGCGAAGACGGAGCTGCACGTCGCCAACGCTTAGAGCCGCATCTCCTGTCGACGACGCCGCGTGCCCGCAAGGGTTCGCGGCGTTCGTTTTTCATCGGTGACCACTGCGCGATTGGAAGGTTGATCAGTGTCGTTCGGGTGCCTCGTCGAATCACAGCTCCGGGCTCGGGGCAACTCCTTCGTTCGAGGGCAAGGATCGGGAATACAGGCTGGAAGACGTCGTCAGCGTCACTGCCGTCCACTCCCCGCCGCCTGGCTCGTCGCGGCGTCTCCTCCTACGTTCCAGCATTCGCTCCACGATGCTTCCGGTGCGAGAACACACGGGCGTCGCTGCGAAGCCCTACCTCCGAAGCGGTATCGTCAGGGACCCATTACACTGGAACGATGGCGGCAGACTCGGCGCAGGCGCGCCTCTTCTTCGCCCTGGTGCCCGATGACGGTCTGCGCCGCGAGCTCGCCGAGTTGGCGCTCGTCGTAGCGGACCGCGTGCATGGCCGCGCGATCCCGGCCGGGCACATTCACCTGACGCTGGTGTTTCTCGGCAATGTTCCGCGTGCGCGGCTAGACATCGCTCAGGAAGCCGCGCATCCCATTCCTTCACCGCCGTTCGACCTGCGCTTCCAGACGCTGGGCCGCTTTCGTCGCTCCGACGTGACGTGGATCGCGCCGCTGGGCGCAGCGAAGGAGGCTGACGATCTCGCACGCGCGCTGGCCGAGCGCCTGACGGATCGGGGCTTTTTGCTCGAGCGTCGCGAGTTTCACCCGCATGTCACGCTCGCGCGGCGCAGCGCGCGGCCGCCGCCAAAGCTCGAATTCACTCCGTTCGACTGGCATGTCGAACGCTTTGCGCTGATGGAATCGATTCCGGATCGCGGCGGCGTGCGCTACGTGGAGATCGACGCGTGGCCGTTGACTACCTAACTCGGGTTGCGATCGGGCGGGCGCGGTCCGCAACCCATTCGCTCCACGAGCCCGGATAGAGGCGCGTCAGCGGGAAGCCCGCAATCGCCATGGCGAGCACGTTGTGACACGAGCTCACGCCGGAGCCGCAATAGTGCACAACGTCTTCGGCCGCGCGCCCGTGCAGCATCGCATCGAATTCTCCACGAAGCTCCTTGGCCTTGCGGAACGTGCCGTCAGAGGCGAGGTTCTGTGCGTAGGGTCGGTTCATCGCGCCGGGGATGTGCCCGGCGACGGGATCCAGCGACTCGACTTCGCCACGGAAACGCTCGGCGGCTCGCGCGTCGAGGAGCAGCAGTGTGTGTCGAGTAAGGCTCGCGCCGACGCCGGTCGCGCTGACCGTCGGCGCGACGCGACCCACTTCGAACGTCGCCGTCTTGACCTTGGGCACTTCGGCCGTCGTGGGGCGCTTCTCTCGCGTCCACTTCGCGAATCCGCCATCCAGCACGGCGACGGCTTCGTGTCCTAGCCAGCGCAGCATCCACCACAACCGCGACGCGAACATCGAATCGCCCTGATCGTACGTGACGACCTGCTTCGAGCCGTCGATGCCGAGCTGCCCGAAGATCTGCGCCGTGCGGGCGGGTGTGGGAAGCGGGTGGCGGCCGTTGGCGCCGGTCCTTGCCGCCGACAGATCGCGATCGAGATGCGCAAAGCGCGCGTTCGGAATGTGCGCCTTCGCGTATTCGTCCTGTCCCCAGCGTTCGGGATCCACGAGGTTGTGGCGCACGTCGACGATGACGAACGCCGGGTCGTCGAGACGCTCTGCGAGGTCAGCGGTGGAGATGAGCGTCGAGTACATGCCAACTCGAATGATACCGCGTCGGTGCGGACCCAGGCGGCGCAGCGTAAAGCGGATTCGGCGACGCTCCTAACCGCGCTGGTTTCAGGTCCTGCGTGGACCGAATCTTCGTTGTCCGATGCCGGCGATCCAGGTGCCGACGAGCGCGATTGCACAGCCCACGCCGACGTCGTAGAGCCGCTGCGAGAAGAGCTGCGGTTCCGCGCCAAGATGTTTGAGCGCGAGGTCGACGACCAGGATCAGGAAGACGGTGAACGCCGTGAATCCGAGTGCCGGATTGATCGCGAAGCCGACGCGTGCGAACGCGGCGACCGCCGTCGCGATGGCGGCGACGGCCACCGGCTGATGAATGGCGTCGAAGAGCACCCAGGCGATCGGGATGCCGATCAGGGTTCCCACGATGTAGTGGATAGTGAGTTTCAGACTGACGACACCCTCGCGGCGCATCACCATCAGCACGACCATCGTCGCCCAGTAGGGGCGGGCGACGCCGAGCTTGTCCGCTGCGAACAGCGCGATGGTCGCCGCAACGGCAAAGCAGAGCGCGAACCATGGTCCGGCGTCGGCGCCGCCGATCGCCCGTCGCAGGCCCGCGTACCAATCCATCTGGTTGTCGTCCGGCGGCAGGCCGAGAAGCTCCCAGGTCAGCACGGCGACGGCGATGGCGAACAGGCCGCCAGCCGTTGTCACCAGGAGGATGCCCGGCTGCGCGAGCGTCATCCCTGCTGCGACCGCGGTACAGACCGCGAAGAAGCGCGCGACCGCCGCGATGCCGGCGTACGATCCGCTCACCCAGCCGGTGAAAAATGCGCTGAGGAGCACGATGATCTCATCGGCATGCGGCGTGCCGCCTAGCTCATGACCGATCGTTCCGCCGATCAGGATCGCGGCGAGGCACGCGGTCATCGTTCCGACTCGAGCCGGGAAGCGCGACCCGATGTCGCACAGCGAGACGAACATCGCCGTCGCGCCGCCCGCGACTCCGGCCACCGGATAGCCGGCGGCCGTCGCGCCAATCAGCGGAACACCGACGGCTATCGCGACCCGCGTGAAGACCAGCGCGGAAGCGCGCCGGGTGTCGAGCTTGAAGAGATCTCGCGACCAGCCACCGGCAGGCAGCGCGCCCGGCGCGGCTTTGGATTCGATGGGCGGCGGCGGCCCCATCGCCGATGTTGGTGCGCCGCCGGCGCCTTCGTCAAGCGTCGATCAAACCCGCCATCTCGCGGCGATAGAACTCGTGGAAGTGCTGCATCCCGTCTTCCATCGGCGATTGATACGGTCCAACTTCGCTGCGACCCTGCGCGTAGAGCGCGCGCCGGCCCGCGTCCATGCGCTCGGCGATCTCGTCGTCCTCCTTCGCCGTCTCGCGATACGCGGCCTGCTCCGCCTCGACGAACTCGCGCTCGAAGAGGGCGATGTCCTCGGGGTAGTAGAACTCGACGATGTTGGTCGTCTTGTCGACCGCCTTCGGGATCAGCGTACTGACGACGAGCACGTGCGGATACCACTCGACCATCACATTCGGATAGTAGGTGAGCCAGATCGCACCGTGCGGCGGCGTCTCGCCGCGATAGTAGTCGAGCACCGCCTTGTGCCAGCGCTCGTAGGTCTTCGTGCCCGGCTTCGCGAGACCGTTGTTGACGCCGACGAACTGCACCGACGCCCAATCGGCGAATTCCCACTTCAGGTCATCGCAGGTCACGAACTGGCCGAGCCCCGGGTGGAACGGACCGACGTGGTAGTCCTCGAGGTAGACCTCGATGAACGTCTTCCAGTTGTAGTTGCACTCGTGCACGTCGACGTGATCGAAGACGTAGCCCTCGAAGCTCAGCCGGTCGAGCGACATGCGGCCGAGGTCGCGCGCCACGTCGCGCGGACCGTCGAACACGAGGCCGTTCCAATGCGAAAGGCGGGCGCGATTGAGGTTGAGGCAGGGCTTCGTCGGGAAGTGCGGCGCGCCGAGGAGCTCACCCTTCAAGTCGTAGGTCCAGCGATGGATCGGGCAGACGATGTTCGGCGTGTTGCCCTTGCCCGTCAGCATGATCGCCTGACGATGCCGGCAGATGTTGGAGAGAAGGTCGACGCCCGACGCGTTGCGGACGAGGGCCTGCGCGTTGTCGCGGGCGGGGAGCGCGAAGTAATCGCCCGGCTCCGGAACCATCAGCTCATGCCCGACGTAGCCCGGCCCGGCCGCGAACAGGCGCCGGCGTTCCGCCTCGAATATTCGAGGATCGCAGTACCAGGAAGCGGGAAACTGCGAAGCGGCCTCCGAGAGGCGCGCAGCAGTCGCAAGATCCGACATCGACCTATCCTTTCACCGTGAAAACCAACCCAACCCAACAACCCGGGTGTTTCGGGATTCCTGTCCCAAAACCATTCCGGACCGCTTTGCTAAGTCAGCCCAAGCGAAAGGGTTCGCGTGAGGCCGCGTCGTCAAATATGCTATTATATTGAGTTACTTGGCGTCAGGTCAAGCGTTTGACCACGCCTTTTTTGCGGGGGTTCCTCCCCGTTTGGCGGCGTACGCGGTACGCTCCAACGTCTCTTTGGGTCAGCCATGGCCGAATCGCCCCAGCCCCCGCTCACCTTCGAAGCCGCGCTCGCGGAGCTCGAGCAGCTCGTCTCGACGATGGAAAGCGGGCAGATGCCACTCAAGGAGTCGCTGGCCGCCTATCAGCGCGGCGCCGAGCTGATCAAGTACTGCCAATCCGTCCTGAAGGATGCCGAGCAGCAGGTCGAAGTCCTGGAGAAGGGCGTGCTCAAGGCGTTCGCGCCGAACGGCGGCTAAAGCGTGCGTCACGACGTTCCGCTCGAAGTCTGGATGCGCGAACGGCAGCGGCGCATCGAGCATGCGCTCGACCGAGCCCTCGCCGCGGCGCATCCGCCGGTCGCAGGATTGGAAGTCGGGATGCGCTATGCCGTGCTGGAAGGCGGTAAGCGGATCCGGCCGCTGCTCGCGTATGCGGCCGGTGAGCTGACCGGCGCCGACGCCGCGGTGGTCGACGCGCCGGCGATGGCTGTCGAGATGATCCACGCCTACTCGCTCGTGCATGACGATCTCCCGTGCATGGACAACGACACGTTGCGGCGAGGCAAGCCGACTTGCCACGTGGCCTTCGGCGAGGCCACGGCGCTGCTCGTCGGCGATGCGCTGCAAGCGCGCGCGTTCGGCGTCCTCGGGTCGAGCGGAGTGCCGGATCCCGGGCGCGCGTGCGCGCTGCTCGCCGAGGCAGCGGGTGCGCGAGGCATGGCCGGCGGACAGGCGCTCGATCTCGCCGCGACGGGTCAGCCGCTCGCGATCGACGATCTCGAGCGGCTGCATCGGCTCAAAACGGGAGCGCTGATTCGTGCGGCGATCCTGCTTGGCGCGTCGTGCGGGCGCGCGCTTTCGGACGGCGAACAAGCGGCGCTTGACGCATTCGCGCAAGCGGCGGGACTCGCCTTCCAGGTTGTCGACGACATCCTCGACGTCGAAGGCAGCACGGCATCGCTGGGGAAATCCGCCGGCAAGGACGCCCAGCAGAACAAGCCGACCTACGTGAGCGTGCTCGGCCTGGAGGCAGCCCGGCGGCACGCCGGCGAGCTGCGTGACCAGGCCCACGCTGCGCTCGTCGGCTTCGGTTCCGACGCGCGGCGGCTGGAGGAACTTGCCGACCTCCTTGTGCGTCGGACGCACTGATCCCATGAGCGCTTACCCGCTCCTCGACACGATCGCAAGTCCGGCGGACTTGCGCCGCATCGACGGCGCCAATTTGGCTGCGCTCGCGCGCGAGCTCCGGGCCTACCTCCTCGCGCTCGTCGGCCGCACGGGCGGTCATCTGTCGTCGAACCTCGGCACGGTCGAGCTCACGCTCGCCCTGCACTACGTCTATGACACGCCGCGCGACCGCATCGTTTGGGATGTCGGTCATCAGACGTATGCGCACAAGATCCTCACCGGCCGCCGGGATGAGATGGAAAAGCTTCGGCAATGGGGCGGGCCCTCGGGCTTCCCACGGCGGAGCGAGTCCGAATACGACACGTTCGGCACCGCGCATTCGTCGACCTCGATCTCCGCCGCGCTGGGCATGTCGACCGCCGCGCGCTTGAAGGGCGAGGAGCGGCACGTCGTCGCCGTCATCGGCGACGGCGCGATGACGGCCGGAATGGCGTTCGAGGCGCTCAACAACGCCGAGGGCGCCGATCTGCTGGTGATCCTGAACGACAACGAGATGTCGATCTCGGAGCCGGTGGGCGCGCTCAACCAGTATCTCGCGAAGGTGCTCTCGTCGCGGCTTTACAACACGGTGCGGCGCGGCGGCAAGGAAGTGCTTTCGAAGCTGCCGCCGGTCCACGAGCTTGCGAAGCGCGCGGAAGAACACATGAAGGGCATGGTGCTCCCCGGGACGCTGTTCGAGGAGTTCGGATTCAACTACATGGGCCCGATCGACGGCCACGATGTGGATCTGCTCGTGCAGACGCTCGCCAACGTGCGGCAGCTCAAAGGTCCGCAGTTCCTGCACGTGCTGACGCGCAAGGGCTACGGCTATCCCCCCGCCGAATCCGACCCGATCCTCTATCACGGTGTCACGAAGTTCGATCCGGCGAAGGGCGTCGTGCCGAAGAGTGGCGGCAAGCCTCCGTACACGCAGGTGTTCGGCGACTGGCTGTGCGACATGGCGGAGCGCGATCCGCGGCTCGTCGCGATCACGCCGGCGATGCGCGAAGGCTCGGGGCTCGTGAAATTCTCTCAGCTCTATCCGCAGCGTTACTTCGACGTCGGGATTGCGGAACAGCATGCGGTGACATTCGCGGCCGGTCTCGCGTGCGAAGGCATGAAGCCCGTGGTCGCGATCTATTCGACGTTCCTGCAGCGCGGGTACGATCAACTGATCCACGACGTCGTCCTGCAGAACCTCCCCGTCGTGTTCGCGATCGATCGTGCGGGTATCGTCGGTGCCGACGGTGCGACGCATCTCGGCGCCTTCGACCTCACGTACCTGCGCTGCCTGCCGAATACGACGGTGATGGCGCCCTCCGACGAGAACGAATGTCGCCGGATGTTGACCACGGCGTTTCGTCTCGACACGCCCGCGGCCGTTCGCTATCCACGCGGGACCGGACCCGGAGTCGCGATCGAAACGGGGCTCGAGCCCGTGCCGGTCGGCAAGGGCGAAGTGCGGCGCGAGGGGAAGCGGCGCGCGAATCGGATCGCGATCCTCGCCTTCGGTGCCCCGCTCTCCGCAGCGCTCGAAGCGGGAGAAGCTCTCGATGCCACGGTCGTGAACATGCGCTTCGTGAAGCCACTCGACACGTATCTGGTGCGCACGCTCGCGCGTACCCACGACGCGATCGTGACGGTCGAAGAAAACGTTATCGCCGGCGGCGCAGGGAGCGCAGTGGCCGAGGCCCTTGCTGCGGAAGGGTTGACACTCCCAGTCATGCATCTCGGATTGCCGGACGCGTTCATCGATCACGGCGATCCCGCGTTCCTGCTCGCGCGTGCAGGCCTCGATGCTGCAGGCATCGTGGCGTCGATCCGCGAGCGCTTTCCGCAGCGCGCAGACGCGCGGGCGAAGCCTGCCGCCTGAGTAGATAAATTTCCTGGGCTAGCGAGCTGACAGCCGCGAGCCCTGCGCAAAGACACGAGCAGACGGGCACTCGTGAACCTGGTTAGATGAAAATCGCCGGGATGAACCCGTCGATTTTCTACGGCAAGACTGGCGCGCATCACGCACGGTTTTCCCCTACGGCCTACCTCGCGCGCCCGGAAACTCGTCTACTCTATAATCCAGCGTATGAATCGACCGGAAATTCCCGACGCCCTGATGTCGATCCCCGATGTTCAGGGCGGCAGCGACGAGCGCGACATCGCGATCGACCAGGTCGGCATCAAGGGATTACGCTATCCGCTGCCGTTTGCCGATCGCGACGGGACTGCGCAGACAACGCTCGCGACCTGCAATGTTTACGTGGCCCTGCCGCCCGAGCGCAAGGGCACGCATATGTCGCGCCTCGTGGAGCTCCTCGAGGAACGCGCGGCACCCGGCGCGAGGCCGATCACAGTCGCGAATCTGCGCGAGCTGACCGAGGACCTCGTGCGCCGGCTCGAAGCGCCCGGCGGGCGAATCGAGCTCGCGTTCCCGTTCTTCGTGCGCAAGCTCGCACCGGTCTCCGGGATCGCGAGCCTGCTCGACTACGATGTTCGTCTCGCTGCGGAGTTGTCCGACGGACGCTTTAGCTCCACGCTTGGCGTGCTCGTGCCAGTCACGTCGCTGTGCCCGTGCTCGAAGGAGATCTCCGATTATGGCGCGCACAATCAGCGTTCGATCGTGTCGATCAGCGTGCGCCCGCGCGAGCCCATTTACCTTGCAGAGCTCCTGCGGATGGCGGAAGAAGAAGCCTCCGCGGAGCTGTACGGAATACTGAAGCGCGTGGACGAAAAGTACGTGACCGAACGCGCCTACGACCATCCGCGCTTCGTCGAGGACCTGGTGCGCGGGGTGGCGGCGAAGCTTTCGGTGGATGCGCGCGTCGAGGCGTTTGCCGTCGAAGCCGAGAATTTCGAGTCGATCCACAATCACTCGGCATACGCCCGCATCGCACGCGGGCTGTAAAAGGCACGCCGGCGGCGGCGTACTTCCCGGGCAGCGCACTGCGGCGCCGGCGGTCGTCACACGGGGATCGTCATTCGTCGCCGTGGATCGCAGCTCATCGATGCTGCCGGGCGTTTCGCCATCGCGATCACTAGAATAGCCCCCGACCATGCTCATCGCGCCGCTGAAACGCCGCTACGACGCGTTTACGGAGCGCGTCTTCTCGTCGCTGACCGAGATCGAGCGGCGCGACGTCCGCGCGTTCGACGAGTGGTTCTATCGCGGGCGCGGCTGGCTATGGATCATTTGGATCGCGCTCGGCGCCACCGTTGCCGCGGCTGCGGCCTCGCAGCTGCCCTGGAACATGTCGTTCCTCGAGGCGGCGCTCTTGTTCAATCTCATTGTGTTCCTGCTGGTCTGGACCGGCCTGTCCACGTGGTTCGGATACCGGCGTTATCGCGGCAAGCTCATGCGCTTCATGCTCACGACGATCGCGCTTGCGGTACTGGGGGCCATCGGGGGCGGATCGATCGCCGACATGATGCACGGGCGCGCGCCGTTCACGTGGCTCTTCGACCAGGCAAAGCTCCGCCACGCGGTCGTCGCACTGATGGTCTTCTCGTTCATGTACGCCGCACTCGTGGCGCTGATCGCGAACCTGCGCAATCGCGAATACGCGGCGCTCGCGCTGCATCTCGAAGCGGAAGCCCGTCAAAGCGAGCTCTCACGGCAGCTCGCCGAGTCTCAGCTCAAGCTCCTGCAGCTGCAGATCGAGCCGCATTTCCTGTTCAACACGCTCGGCAGCGCCCAGCAGCTCGCGGAGAAAGGCGCACCCGAGGCGGCGCGGCTGATCGCCGAGTTGATCCGCTTCCTGCGCGCGGCGTCGCCAGCGCTGCGCGATGACGCCACGACGCTCAAGGAAGAAGCATCGATGATCGAGGCCTATCTCGCGATCATGCGCACGCGCTTCGGATCGCGCCTCAAGTTTCGGATCGATGTTCCGCCGGCGCTCGAGGACGTCACGATGCCGCCCGGCATGCTGATCACGCTCGTCGAGAACGCGATCAAGCATGGCGTCGAGCCCGCGCTCGAGGGCGGTACGGTGCACGTCGTCGCGCGGCGGCGCGATCTCGCCGACGGTGGCGCGATCGAGGTCACCGTCTCGGATACCGGTGCCGGCCTCGGGAGCGGCGTCCCCGGGCAGGGTATCGGCCTCGCGAACGTGCGCACGCGTCTCGCGCTCCTCTACGGCGACCGTGCGACGCTCGAGCTCGAGGAAAACCAGCCGCGCGGCTTCATCGCCCGCCTGCGGTTCCCCGCGGAACCCGACACACGGGTTCGCGCCGCCGTGACCGAGCACTCCGCTGCACCGACGTCGACATGAATCGACCGACCGCCCTGATCGCCGAAGACGAGGCGTTGATGCGTCAGCGTCTGAAGGACAAGCTCGAGCAGGCGTGGCCCGAGCTCGACATCGTCGCCGAGGTCGAGGACGGCAACGCGGCACTCGAAGCGTTCGCGGCGCATCGTCCGCAGCTCGCGTTTCTCGACATCCGGATGCCGGGCAAGACGGGACTCGATGTCGCGGCGGCGATCGGCAGCGAATGCCATATCGTATTCATCACGGCGTACGACAAGTACGCGTTACAGGCCTTCGAAGCGGGCGCCGTCGACTACTTGTTGAAGCCGGTCGAAAGCGATCGGCTCGAGCTCGCCGTGGACCGCATGAAGCGCAAGCTCTCGACGCCACCGGCGGACTTGTCCGCGCTCCTCGACCGGATGCGCCAGGCGATCAAGAGCGGGCCGACGCGCCTCAAATGGATCACCGCCGCCGTCGGCAAGCAGGTCAAGCTCATCGCGGTATCCGAGGTGCAGTTCTTCCAGTCGGACACCAAGTACACGCGCGTCGTCATGGGGAACGGCGAGGCGCTGATCCGCACACCGCTCAAGGAGCTTCTGGCCGAGCTCGATCCCGAGAAGTTCTGGCAGATCCATCGCGGCACCATCATCAATCTGGATGCGGTATCGGGCGTGATCCGCGAGGACGCCGAGCATCAGTACGTCGTGCTCAAGGGCCGGCAGGAGCGCCTGCCGATCTCGCGGCAGTTCACGCATTTGTTCAAACAGATGTAGCTTTCTACGGGCAAAAGTTTCGCGACCGCGGTCTACGCTTTCGCTTCTAGCGACCGCCGAAGCGCGGTCGCACGATACTTTTGCCCGGGGAAGTTACTACAATCGGCTTGGGGCGGCCCGGCGCCGATTGCGCATCAAGGGCAATGAGCGTGTCGACGGCCGTTTCGTATGCGGCAATTGCTCGTCGGCGCGCGTTTGTGGGCAGAACGCCACAATCCGATGATCCCGCGATTAGCAGCGACGGGTTACTGCAGCTTCAGCACCTCCTGCAGAAATCGCACCGTCGCGTAGAAGTAAAAGTCCGTATTGTCCTTACGCGCGTAGCCGTGGCCTTCGTTGTCGGCGAGAAGGTACCACACCTCGACGCCTTTCTTGCGAGCCGCAGCGACGATCTGCTCCGATTCGGTGTACGGCACGCGCGGGTCGTTCTTGCCGGCGACGACGAGCATCGGCTTGCTGATCTGGTCGGCGTTGGTGACCGGCGAGATGCGCGTCAGGAATTCGCGCATCGCCGGATCGCGCTCGTCGCCGTATTCGACACGCCGCAGATCGCGGCGATAGCTCTCGGTGCGTTCGAGGAAGCTCACGAAATTCGCGATGCCCACGACGTCGATCGTGCCGGCGATGCGATCGGCGTAGTGCGTTGCGACCGCGAGACTCATGTAGCCGCCATAGCTGCCGCCGGCGACGACGACGCGCTTGGAATCGAGATCGGGCTGTTTGGCGATCCAGTCGAGCAGCGCGCCTATGTCCTTCACCGAATCCTCGCGCTTCATCCCGTTGTCGAGCGCGACGAACGTCTTGCCGAAGCCGATCGAGCCGCGAACGTTCGGCTCGATCACCGCGACACCCATTCGTGTGACGTAGTAGTTGAGCCGATTGAGGAAGCTCGGACGCGCCTGCGCTTCCGGCCCGCCGTGGATGATGACCAACGCCGGACGCGGGCCGCTGAAGTTCGATGGCGGCCGTGCGATGAATCCGGTGATCGTGCGATCGTCGAAGCTCTTCCACGAGATCGGTGCCCATGACGCGAACTTCGCCGCGTCGAGACCCGCAACCGCGCTCTCGGTCCAGCGTGTCACGGCTGCGGTCGCGGTGTCGACGGAATAGACGTCGCCGGGGCTCTTCGCCGAATCGAGGTCGAATGCGAGATCGCGCGAGTTGTCGTGCCAGTGCGCGCGCGACACGATGCCGAGCGGAATCGCGGGACGCGAGGTTTCCTTGCGGGTGGTGGCATCGTAGAGCCGCAGCACGCCGGCACCGCCCTCATTCGTGACGAGCGCGATCCGGCGTCCATCGGGCGATACCTGCAGCGCCTCCACGTCGAAGCCCTCGGGCCCGAAGTAGTCGAGCTTGCCGCTTTCGAGATCGAGGTACGCTGCGCGCTGGAATTCGCCATCCCGATCAGTGGTGAGAAACAGTCCCTTGCCATCGCGTGCGAAGTGCGCGTCCTTTGACGCGATCAACTGCCCGTTTGCCTCGCCTTCGCGCGGCAAGACGCGCTCGCGCTTCCCGGTCGCGACCTCCATCACCCAGATGTAGGTCTCGTTCACGGACTTCCCCTCGACGAGCGCGATGCGGCGATCGTCGGCGGAGAACGACGCCTGGAACCAGCCCGTTCCAGGGAGCGTTGCGATTTTCGCCGCCGCGCCCGGGTTGAGCGGATCGAGGAGCGCCAAGTCGGTCGTGGGATTCTCGCGCCGTCCCGTCTTGTCGAGCTCGACGGAGCCCATCAACAGGTGGTCGCGCGCGTGATTCATGGTGAGCGCGGCGTGCGCGCGCTGCGGATCGGTCAGCAAGACCGGAGCCGTGGCGTCCGCATCGCGGCGATAGAGCTGCGTCTGCTCGTTGCCGCCAGTATCGCGAAGAAACACCAGAGTGCTCGGACGCGGCGGCCAGTAGGTTCCCCAACGCACGGGCTCGGGATAGTCGGTGATCTGCGCGAGCGCCGCGAGCGGGGCGTCGACGCGATTCAGCTGGACCGTGTTCGAGACGCGCGTCGCAACCAGCATCTCGCGCTTGTCGGGATGCCACGAGGCAAAGGCACGCGGCCGGAACTCCGTATACGGCGCAAGTGCTGCCGCGAGCGACGACGGGATCGCCGGAACGCCTTCGACCTTTAAATGCGGATTGGGCTGAACGAGCTCATCGGCAATCGCGCAATGCGCGATCGACAACACTGCGCAGGCGGCGACCGCCATCGATGCAAAACGCTTCATCGGGCACCATTTTCGTGACTGCTAGAATTTCATCATTCTACGGCGAGCTTCCGTGCCGTTGCTTATCACGCGTTCATGCTTCCCGTCGCCGTACTCCGCTTTTCGCCGACCGAAGGCCCAGGTCACTTCGGCGAATGGTTATCGGCGCAAGGGATTCCTCAGCAATTGGTCGCGATCGACCGCGGCGAGTCCGTTCCGCAGGACCCGCGACGCTTTTCCGGCATCGGTTTGATGGGCGGCCCGATGAGCGTCAACGATCCGCTGCCGTGGATTCCGAAGGTGGGCGCGTTGGTGCGCGATGCCGTCGAGCGCGACGTGCCGGTGATCGGTCATTGTTTGGGCGGCCAGCTTTTTGCGCAGGCGCTCGGCGCGCGCGTGTCGCGCACGGCGACGCCGGAGATCGGATGGATCGACGTCGAAGTCGAGGGCGACGCGGCGCGAGTCAGCTGGTTCGGGGGCCGGTCGCGTTTTCCGGCGTTTCAGTGGCACTACGACGTCTTCGATCTTCCCCCGGACGCAACGCGGGTGCTCACCAACGCGTTCAATCCGAACCAGGCCTACGTGGTCGGCGAGATGCACATCGGATTCCAGTGCCACGTCGAGATGACGCGCGAATTAGTCGAGACCTGGTGCACGAGCGGCGCGAACGAGCTTCCACCCCGCTCGACGGGTCCGCGGCAGTCGCGCGCGGACATCGAGCGCGATCTGAGCGAACGCCTTCAGGATCTGAACGCTGTCGCCGACGGCATCTACGCGCAGTGGGCGCGTGGCTTGAGGCGGGTTTCGTGACATGGGTGCCATTCGCGCGCTTCCCGATCTCCTGATCAATCAGATCGCCGCCGGCGAGGTTGTGGAGCGGCCCGCGGCGGCGGTGAAGGAGTTGATCGAAAACGCACTCGACGCCGGCGCTTCGCACGTCGACGTCGACCTGGCGGGCGGCGGGATCAAGCGCATGCGCGTCGCCGACAACGGCAGCGGCATCGAGCGCGACGACCTGATGCTCGCCGTGTCGCGTCACGCCACGTCGAAAATCGCATCCGTCACCGATCTCGAATCGATCGCGACGCTCGGGTTTCGCGGCGAGGCGCTCGCGTCGATCGCGGCGGTCTCCCGGCTTGCCCTGACTTCGCGGGCGGCGGGCCATCCGCATGCGTGGCGCATCGAGGTCGAAGGCGGAACGCCGAGTCCCGTCGTTCCCGCGGCGCTGGTCGAAGGCACTGCGGTCGCCGTCGAGGAGCTCTACTTCAACACGCCGGCGCGGCGGAAATTCCTGCGGACCGAAGCGACCGAGTGGGCGCATTGCGACGAGGCGTTTCGCCGGCTGGCGCTCGCGCATCCCGATGTCGCGTTCACGTTGCAGCACAACAGCCGCGTCCAGTATCGGCTGATGGCCGGCGGCCGCCGGGCGCGGATCGAAGCCCTGCTCGGCGACGACTTCGTTCTGCACGGCGCGCCGGTCGCGGTCGAGGCGGCCGGCGTCCGCCTCGAGGGCTTCGCGGTGCGGCCGGCGTACGCCGCGAACGGATCCGCCGCGCAGTACATCTTCGTCAACGGCCGCTTCGTAAGAGATCGCGTGCTCGCGCACGCGCTGCGCGAGGCGTATCGCGACATCCTGCATCATGATCGCGCCCCCGCGTACGCGCTGTGGTTGACGCTCGATCCGCGCCGCGTCGACGTGAATGTCCATCCGCAAAAGATCGAAGTGCGCTTCCGGGACGCGGGCGCAATCCATCAGCTCGTGCGGCACGCCGTCGAGCGGGCGCTCGCCGCAAGTGCCGCGGATCAACCTGCCGTGTCTGCGGCCCAGCGGCTTGGCATCGCGGCCGCCCGGTTGCCGCCGCGTTTTCCGGAAGATCACGGCACGACCGTCTCGTCGCCGGGGACCGGTGCGCCCGCGATGTTGGTTTCGCAGCTCGTCGGACTCGATCATGCGGCGTCCGAGCCAGCAGCGTTCTACGCGCGGCTCTTCGGCGCGCGTCCGGCGAGCGAGCCGGCCCTGCCGAACGACGATGCGCAGCCGCTCGGTTTTGCGCTGGCGCAGCTGCATGGGATCTACATCCTCGCGCAGAACCGGAACGGCCTCGTGCTGATCGACATGCACGCTGCGCACGAGCGCATCGTGTACGAGCGCATGAAGCGGGCGCTCCAACAAAACGTGCCGGTGCAACCGCTGCTCGTTCCCGCGACTTTCGCCGCGGAGCCGGTCGACATCGCCGCCGCGGAAGAGCATGCGGCGACGCTCGATGCGCTGGGCTTCGCGGTCACCCCGCTGTCGCCGACGATGCTCGCCGTGCGCGGCGTGCCGGCGCCGCTCACCGACGCCGATCCGGTGGCGCTTGCGCGCGCGGTGCTGCACGACGTGCGCGAATTCGGTGGCAGCGAGGCACTCATGGCCCGGCGCGACGAGCTCCTGTCGACGATGGCGTGCCATGGCGCGGTCCGCGCGCATCGCACGCTCACGATTCCCGAGATGAACGCGCTGCTGCGCGACATGGAGGCAACCGAGCGCGCGGGCCAATGCAACCACGGGCGTCCCACCTGGTATCAGCTCACGCTTGCCGATCTCGACCGCCTGTTCATGCGCGGCCGATAACGCTCCGATGCTTCCCGCCGTGCTGCTGATGGGCCCGACCGCATCGGGCAAGAGCGTGCTTGCGCTTGAGCTTGCGACGCGCTTCGACGGCGAGATCGTGAGCGTCGACTCGGCGCAGGTCTATCGCGGCATGGACATCGGAACCGGGAAGCCCGACGTCGCCACGCGGGCTCGGGTCGCGCATCACCTGATCGACATTCTCGATCCCACGGACGCGTATTCGGCGGCTCGCTTCGTCGCGGACGCACTGCGCGCCATCGCGGACATTCGCGGGCACGGACGATTGCCGATTGTCGCTGGCGGAACGATGTTGTATTTCAAGGCGCTCACCGAAGGACTCTCGGCGCTTCCTTCCGCGGACTCCGCCGTCCGCGACGCGATCGATCGCGAAGCAAGCCGGGTGGGCTGGCCGGCAATGCATGCGAAGCTGGGCTGCGTGGATCCGGAGCTCGCCGCGCGGCTCAAGCCCACCGATGCGCAGCGCATCCAGCGCGCGCTCGAGGTGTTTCGGGTCTCCGGGATCCCGCTATCGCAGTTGCAGGGCCAGCGGCATGCAAATGCGTCTGCGCTCGGCCCGCATGTCGCGCTCGCCCTGCTGCCACCCGATCGTGCGGCGTTACACGATGCGATCGCCGCTCGTTTCGAGTCGATGTTGTCAGCAGGGCTGGTGGCCGAGCTCGAAGGACTGCGGGCTCGCTATGCGCTCAGACGCGAGTTGCCGTCGATGCGCAGCGTCGGTTATCGACAGGCTTGGGATTATCTGGAAGGTGCCATCGACGCGCAAACGCTTCGCGCCCGCGGTATTGCGGCGACTCGTCAGCTCGCCAAACGGCAATTCACGTGGCTCAAATCGATGAATGCCGAGACGTTCCCGACCGGCGCCGTCGATACGCTCGATCAGGTGCTGGGGCGAATCTCGAAGATGCTGTCCGCGGATCCAGTCGGCGGGTAATCCACAGCGCCGCACGAACCGTCCACCCTTCCCACCCCTATATAGGAGAAATTCGACGGGTTCACCCCGGCGATTTTCCTCTGTCTAGGCTTCTCGAACGCCATTCTGCGTTGTGATTGTTCCGCAGGGGTCGCGGGCGTTGCCTCGCGACCCCTGGAAATTCGTTTACCCTCATGCCACGACCTTGAACGCATAGCCGCTCTTTCCCGCGCGCTTCGCCGCGTACATCGCCCCGTCGGCGGCGGAGAGGAGACCCGCAAGATCCGTCGCGTCATCCGGGAAGAACGCGATGCCGATCGATGCCCCGATCGGCGTATCGGCGATCGGATCGCGCGCGGGGTCGGCGAGGCAATCGCGCAAGCGTAGCGCGAGGTGACGCAGTTCACGCCCATCGTGAGCGTTCGGCGTGGCGAGGGCGAATTCGTCGCCACCCAGACGCACCAGCACGTCGCCTTCGCGTGCGGTATCGCGAAAGCGGCGTGCGATCTCGGCGAGCGCCGCATCCCCCGCCTTGTGCCCGTGCGCATCGTTGACGGCCTTGAACCCGTCGAGGTCGATGAACAGGAGCCCGAAGCGCGAGTTGTCGCGCCGCGCCTGCGCAATCGCGTACCCGAGCCAATCGATGAAGAAGCGGCGATTCGGCAGGCCGGTGAGCGGGTCATGATTGGCTTCGCGCCGCAGCTGATTGGACAGCCGGCGCCGTTCCCGCACATCGCGCACGATGACGAAATAGGCGGCGACGAAGAAGATCACGACGACGATCGCCAGGAACAGGATCGCGCGGTAGGCGAAGTCGTTGCTCGCACGCGCACGGTCGGCCTCGGCCTTGATCTTCGCTTCGACGATGGTATGCAGCGACTTGATCTCGCTGCGGATGTCGGACATCAACGCGCGCCCGGCGACGCTCTGCATGATCGGACGTGCCGCGTCGGCCCCGTAATCGGCGCGCGCCTGCACCCCCGCCTTCAGCAATTCGAGCTTCTCGGGGATGAGCCCCTCGAGGCGCTCCACGCGCGCTGCCGCCTCCGGGTCGTCCCCGAGGAGCGCGTGCAGCCGGTGGAGCTCGCCGTCGATCGCGCCGACCGACGTTGCATACGTCTGCAGGCTCGCGATGTCGCCGGCGAAGGCGTAGACGCGCGCGCCAAGCTCGGCGTCCTGCAGCGTCGAGAACAGCTCGGCCGTCGCCGACCAGGCCAGTCGGAGCTGATCGCCGCGCGCATCCGAATCGAGGTAGGCGCGACTGCTCGCCACCGCGAACCAGGCGGCGACAATCAGCAGAGCGCCGCCGGCCACGAACGCACCCAGGATCTTCTTTTCGACGGAGATGCCGAATCGCATGTTCAATCGCGCGCCGACCGGTTCGACGCGCGGGTTCATAATAGAAGTCAGGATTCAAGCAACCTTTGCGCCAACTTGCATGCAATGGCGAACGTCGCCCATCTTCAACGCTCCGCCCGCGCTTTTCACGGCTGACATGCTCGCGCGCACGCTCTACGACAAGCTGTGGGACGGCCACGTCGTTCGCGAGGGCGCCGACGGCTCGGTGCTCCTTTACATCGACCGTCACCTCGTGCACGAAGTCACGAGCCCGCAGGCGTACGAGGGCTTGAGGCTTGCCGGGCGCAAGCCTTGGCGCGCCGATTCGATCGTTGCCACCGCCGATCACAACACGCCGACACAGCACTGGGACGAGGGGCTCGAGGGCATCCGCGATCCCATCTCGCGCACGCAGGTGGTGACGCTGGACGCCAACGTACGCCAATTCGGGGCCAAGGCGTACTTCCCCTTTCTCGATCGGCGGCAGGGGATCGTTCACATCATCGGGCCGGAGAACGGCGCCACGCTGCCGGGGATGACGGTCGTCTGCGGCGACTCGCACACCAGCACGCACGGCGCCTTCGCGGCGCTGGCGATGGGGATCGGCACCTCCGAAGTCGAGCACGTGCTCGCGACGCAGTGCCTGATCAGCAGGAAGGCGAAGTCGATGCTCGTGCGTGTCGATGGCCGGTTGCCGGCAGGGGTCACCGCGAAGGACCTGATCCTCGCGGTGATCGGTAGGATCGGAACTGCCGGCGGGACCGGCCACGCCATCGAATACGCAGGAGAAGCGATCCGCGCGCTGTCGATGGAAGGGCGGATGACCGTATGCAACATGTCGATCGAAGCCGGCGCACGCGCCGGCATGGTCGCGGTCGACAACTGCACCCTCGACTACATCAAGGGCCGACCGTTCGCGCCGGCGGGCGAAATGTTCGAGCGCGCGGCCGCGCATTGGCGCACCCTCGTGAGCGACCCGGGGGCGAAGTTCGAGACGACGCACGTCTTCGACGCGACGACGCTCCGGCCGCAAGTCACGTGGGGCACGTCTCCCGAGATGGTCGTTTCGATCGAGGACCGCGTACCCGATCCGGATCGCGAACGCGACAGCGAACGCCGCGAGTGGATGGAGCGTGCGCTGTCTTACATGGGACTCAAGCCGAACACGCCGATCGAGGAGATCCGCATCGACAAGGTGTTCATCGGCTCGTGCACGAACTCGCGGATCGAGGACCTGCGGCTCGCGGCCGAGGTCGCGCGTGGCCGCCGCGTCGCGGGCAATGTGCGGCTGGCGATGGTGGTGCCGGGCTCGGGACTCGTCAAGGCGCAGGCCGAGGCCGAGGGCCTCGATCGCATCTTCAAGGAGGCCGGCTTCGAGTGGCGCGAACCGGGCTGCTCGATGTGCCTCGCGATGAACGACGACCGGCTCGACCCGGGCGAACGCTGCGCGTCGACGTCGAACCGCAATTTCGAAGGGCGCCAGGGTGCTGGCGGCCGCACGCACCTTGTCAGCCCGTCGATGGCGGCCGCCGCCGCAATCGCGGGACGCTTTGTCGACGTGCGACGGTTGTTTTGACATGACCTCGATGGTTCTGGAACAGGGAGAAAGTACGTGCTCGCAAGGATTGCGGCGTTGATCTCGTTGACGGCACTGGTCCTGGGCGCGTCCGCCTGCAACACGATCGAAGGCGCCGGCAAGGACGTCAAGGCAACGGGTCAGGCGATCGAGGACGCTGCGAAGAGTGCGAAGCCGAAGTAACCCCGGAAGTCCAGCACGCGCCTAAAGACCATGCACGCATTCCGTCTTCACACGGGCATCGTCGCACCGCTCGACCGCGCGAACGTCGACACCGACGTGATCATCCCGAAGCAGTTCCTGAAGTCGATCAAGCGCTCGGGATTCGGGCCGAACCTGTTCGACGCCTGGCGCTATCTCGATCGCGGGGAGCCGGGCATGGATCCCAAACGGCGGTCGTTGAATCCGGACTTCGTACTGAACGAGCCGCGCTATGCGGAGGCGTCTATTCTCCTCGCGCGTCACAATTTCGGTTGCGGCAGCTCGCGCGAGCACGCGCCGTGGGCACTCTACGACTACGGCTTCCGGGCGATGATCGCGCCTTCGTTCGCCGACATCTTCTTCACCAACAGCCTGAAGAACGGATTGCTGCCGATCGTGCTTCCGGAATCGGCCATCGACCGGCTCTTCGAGGATGTGAAGGCATTCCCGGGTTTCATGCTGACGATCGACCTCGAACGCCAGATCGTGGCCACGACCGACGGCGCGACGATGTTCGGGTTCGATATCGAGCCGTTCGCAAAGCACTGCCTCGTGAACGGCCTCGACGAGATCGGGCTGACGCTGCAGCACGCCGATGCGATTCGCGCGTTTGAGGCCCGCCATCTGGCCTCGAACCCCTGGTTCAGCTAGTAGACGAGTGTCCAGCGGTCGCGGGGCCATTGCCCGCGACCGGCGCAAACAAAAAGACAAAGCAATTCGACACTCGAGCATCCTAGTTGGGATTTCGCCGGGATGAATCCGTCGAATTTCCATAGCAAGTGCTGAAAGGATTCGCGCGCGATGCTTGCACACGTGCCGCTTCGACCGAGCTCCTTTTCCTGAAAATCGATCCTATGAAGATTGCGTTGCTCCCGGGCGACGGCATCGGTCCCGACATCGTGGCGGAGGCCGCCAAGATCCTGGACCACCTCCGTCGCGAGGGCCTGCCGATCGAAACCGAGGCGGCGCCCATCGGGGGCGCAGGCTACGATGCCGCGCGGCATCCACTCCCGGATGCAACCCTCGCACTTGCGAAAAGCGCCGACGCAATCCTGATGGGTGCGGTGGGCGGGCCGCAATACGACCAGCTGCCGCGCGAGCTCCGCCCGGAGCAGGGGATTCTCGCGATCCGCAAGGCGGTTGGCCTGTTCGCGAATCTGCGGCCGGCGCTGCTGTATCCCGAGCTCGCCGATGCCTCGACGCTCAAAGCGGATGTCGTCGCGGGTCTCGACCTCATGATCGTGCGCGAATTGACGGGTGACATTTACTTCGGCACGCCACGCGGCCGGCGCACGACCGGCGCAGGCGAGGCCGAGGGCTTCGACACGATGCGCTACGGCGAAGGCGAGATCCGCCGTATCGCGCGTGTCGGTTTCGAAATCGCGCGCAAACGCTCGAAACGCCTCACCTCGGTCGACAAGGCGAACGTGCTCGACACGTCGATCCTTTGGCGCGAGGTCGTCACCGACACCTCGAGGGCGTATCCCGACGTCGCGCTGTCGCACATGTACGTCGACAACGCGGCGATGCAGCTCGTGAAGGCGCCGAAGCAATTCGACGTCATCGTCACCGGCAATCTTTTCGGCGACATCCTGTCCGACGAGGCGTCGATGCTCGCCGGCTCGATCGGGATGCTGCCCTCGGCATCGCTCGACGCGAACCAGAAGGGCCTCTACGAGCCGATTCACGGATCGGCGCCGGATATCGCGGGGCAGGACAAGGCCAATCCGTTGGCGACGATCCTGTCGCTCGCGATGATGTTCCGCTACACCTTCGCGCGGGACGACCTCGCGGCGCGCATCGAAGGTGCCGTCCGCGCGGTGCTTCGGGCCGGATTGCGCACGGCGGACATCGCACGGCGTGGCGAAAATGCCATTGGCACGCGTGCGATGGGCGAGGCGGTGGTCACGGCACTCGGGCGCGCGTCGTAACTCGTGCTAGGATCGGCGAGAATGCCGATCTACGCACTATGCCCTCCGTTCGCGCCCTGCCGCGCAACCTGTCGATTCGTCGCGCCACGCCCGACGACGCGGGGGCGTTCGCGCTCATGCACAGCGACCTCGAAGTGCTCGCGATGACGCTCCAGATGCCGTTTCCCTCGGAAGCGATGTGGCGCGAGCGCATGGAGCACGGCGACCCGCAGGACCTCGTGCTGATCGCGCATGTCGGGAAGGCGCCCGTCGGGTCGGCAGGCCTGCATCGCACTGGCAAGGCGACGCGACGCGCGCACGCGCGGATGCTGGGGATTTCGGTGCGCACGCGCTGGCAGCGTCGCGGCATCGGCTCGGCGCTGATGCGGGAGCTCCTGGATTACGCCGATCGCTGGGCGAACGTCTCGCGTCTCGAGCTCACCGTCTATACCGACAATCGCGCGGCCATCGCGCTATATCGCAGATTCGGATTCAAGATCGAGGGCACGCATCCGCGGTACGCGTTTCGTGCCGGAACCTACGTCGACGCCCACACGATGGGCCGCGTTTTTGCGCCGGCGCCCGTCAAAGCGAAGACGATCAAGACGACCTGACTGTCGCCTTTCGGCCCGCGCTCATGCCTCCGCGTGCGGTCCGGAGGCAGATAAAACCGTGCGGAGGTCGGGATTTTCAAGAAGATGAATATGCTCAAGGTTGGCATCGTCGGCTGGCGCGGCATGGTCGGATCGGTGCTCGTCCAGCGCATGCTCCAGGAACGCGATTTCGAGCACCTGGCCCCCACGTTCTACACGACCTCCAGCGTCGGCAAGCCGGGTCCCGACGTCGGCAAAGCGGTGCCGGCGCTCCGGGATGCGAACGACGTCGGGGCGTTCGCGGGTCTCGACGCCATCGTGACCTGCCAGGGCGGCGACTGGACCAGCACCATGTATCCCCGGCTCCGGGCCGCGGGCTTCGACGGCTACTGGATCGACGCGGCGTCGGCGATGCGGATGGCGGACGATGCGGTGATCATCCTCGATCCCGTCAATCGCCCGATCATCGACGCTGCACTTGCACGCGGGATCAAGAACTACATCGGCGGGAATTGCACGGTCAGCCTGATGCTCATGGGTCTTGCCGGCCTGTTCAAGCACGACCTCATCGAATGGATGACGTGCATGACCTACCAGGCTGCCTCCGGCGCGGGCGCCCAGAACATGCGCGAGCTCCTCCAGCAGATGGGCGAAGCGCATCTCGCCGCCAAGTCGCTGCTCGACGATCCGGCGTCGTCGATCCTCGATATCGACCGGGAGGTCGCAGGGATTCTCCGCGACGATCGCTTCCCTACGGCGCACTTCGAGGTGCCGCTGGCGGGCAGTCTCATACCGTGGATCGACAAGGACCTCGGCAACGGCATGAGCCGCGAGGAGTGGAAGGGCGGCGCCGAATCGAACAAGATTCTGGGCCGCGCGAAGGATCCGGTCCCGATCGAATCGATCTGCGTGCGCGTGGGCGCGATGCGCTGCCATTCCCAAGCCGTGACGATGAAGCTCAGGCGCGCGCTACCGCAGGAGGAGATCGAAAGCGTGATCGCGTCAGGCAACGACTGGGTGCGAGTCGTCCCGAATCGGCGCCAGGACTCGATTGCGCGCTTGACGCCCGCCGCCGTCACGGGAAATCTGGAGGTGCCGGTCGGTCGCGTCCGCAAGCTGGCGATGGGTCCCGAGTACGTCGCGGCCTTCACCTGCGGCGATCAGTTGCTGTGGGGCGCCGCGGAGCCGTTGCGCCGGATGCTCAGGATCATCCTCGAACGCTGAAGGTGGATTCGCCGTGGGAGGATCGCCTGGCATGCGATTTCGAGGGGTTGAAAAGGACCTCTCGTACAACGGCGCGCTTTTTGCATGCTACCGCGCCGCGGCGAAGCTCGCGCTTGCACCGGAAGCCTTCGCATGAAATGCAACAGGTGCGTCGCGACGACATCGGCACAATGGCTTGTGGTGATTTCACCCCCAATCGCAAGGGCTAGCGTTCAACCGTTAGCACAACGGCATGAAGTTGTACGCCACCGGGCGTGGAAACGGGTAAAAATACAAGCTAATACCGAGGTTTAGCTTGCACCGCTAAATCCATGATGTTATGTTAGCTTGAGCACAACCGATTTTGGGAAGGGGTCGGCATGCGCGCGAAACCCATTGTCATTTACGGACTTATCGCCAGCGCTTCAGCGCTGTCGGGTCCGGTGTCAGCGCTCGGACTCGGGAAGCTGACCGTCGACTCCGCTCTCGGCCAGCCCTTGTCCGCGCGCATCGAGTTAACCGCCGCGACGCGCGAGGAGCTCGACACGCTGACGGCGCGTGTCGCCGATCCTCAGCTTTATCGCGAGAACAATCTCGCGTATCAACCGGCACTCGGACGCACGCGCATTACGCTCGAGACTGTCGGCGGAACGCCGTATCTGCGCGTGACGTCGCCGGTCTCCGTGCAGGAGCCGTATCTTGATCTGATGGTCGAGTTGAACTGGGCCGCGGGTCGCGTCGTTCGCGAATACACGTTCCTGCTCGATCCGCCAGGCGCCAACGCGCCGATGTTCGCGGAGCCCGTGTCGCCGACGCGCACGACCGCTGCGCCGGCGCAGCGCGCGCCATCGGCCACGACGCAGGCGGCAGCGCCGCAACCGCGCCCCGAAGGCGATCAATACACGGTCAAGCGCGGCGACACGCTCTCCAAGATTGCGAACCAGTACAAGCCGCAGGACGTCACGCTCGACCAGATGCTGGTCGCGCTCTTCAAGGGCAACGAAGCGGCGTTCGACGGCAAGAACATGAATCGCTTGCGCTCGGGCGCGATCATCACGATTCCCCCGGCCACCGATCTCTCGGCCGCGACGCCGCAGGATGCGACGAAGGTCGTGCACGCACAAGTTGCCGATTGGCGCGCCTATCGCGATCGCGTGGCCGCGGCTGCGCCTGAAGCGGAAGCGGCGGGCGGACGCGCGGCCGGTGGGCAAATCGGCGCGGCCGTGGGTGCGCAAACCCCGGCACCCGAAGCCGGTCGCGACCGCCTGCGCGTGTCGCGCGAAGCGCGAACCGGCAAGGGCGGCGCAGCGGAAGACACAGTGGCGCGCGAGAAGCAGTTGGTCGAAGCACAAGCGCGCATCAACGAGCTCGAGAAGACGGTCAAGGACATGCAGCGCGTGATCGATCTCAAGAGCCCGACGATGGCATCTGCCCAGGCGCAAGCCGAAGCCGCGAAGGGCAAGGGCCCCGAAGCCGCGAAGGGATCGACGACCAGTGCGCCGGTCGCCAAGGGCGCCGAAGCGCCGTCGACGCCGGCCACGACGACCGCTGCGACGACGCCGACTCCATCGACGACGCCTTCGACTACGCCGACCGCGACGACGCCGCCAGCGACGACCACGCCACCGGCCACGACCGCGTCGACCACGCCTCCGTCAACGCCGGCCGCAACACCCGCGGCGTCACCGACAGCCCCAACGCCTGCGGCGTCATCGACAACCACGCCGCCGGCCGCGACCACCACGGAAACGAAAGCGGGTGAAACGCCGACCGCGCCGATCACGACCGCGGAAACGAAGGCGACGACCGAGACCAAGGCGCCACCGCCGAAGGCGCCGCCCAAGGCCGTGCCGAAGGCGCCCGCGAAAGAGCCCCCCGGGTTCCTCGACGATATTCTCGGCGGCACGCCGTGGTACGCGATCCTCGCGGGAGTCATCGTCATCCTCGGCGGCATCACCTGGCTCTTCGCATCGCGCCGGCGGAAGACGACGAAGTTCGAGGACAGCATCATCTCCGGCACCGATATCAAGACAAACACGGTCTTCGGCTCGACCGGAGGCGGCGTCGTCAACACCGGTGACAACTCGCTGCAAAGTGACTTCAGCCGCGAGGGCCTGGGTAGCATCGATACCGACGAAGTCGATCCGATCGCCGAAGCCGAGGTGTACCTCGCATACGGTCGCGACGCGCAGGCCGAGGAAATCCTGAAGGACGCGCTCAAGAAGGATCCGCAGCGCCAGGAGATCTACCTGAAGCTGCTCGAGATTCACGCGCAGCACAACAAGCCGTCGGCGTTCGAGACGGTCGCCTCCGAGCTCTATGCGATCTCGCAAGGTCAGGGCGAGGTGTGGAAGAAGGCGGTCGCGCTCGGGCGTACGCTCGATCCGAACAATCCGCTGTTCAGCGAAGGCGGCGCTCCCCCGGCCGCAGCGCCGCATCCTGCTGCACAGGCGATGGCGGCGGTCGAGGAAGCACATGCAACCGAAAAGCAGCATCGCCAGCTCGACAGCCTGATCGACGAGGAGATCTCGATCTCGCCCACGTCGGGTGCCATGCCCAAGACGCCGATGGATATCCTCGCGGGCGCGGAGCAGGTGCTCGAAAAAAGCGCGAAGACACCGGTCGCGGCGGTTGCATCCGCCGCCGATCGCGCGAAGTCGAGCGTTGCCGAATCGGCGACAGCGGCCACCGCCGCCCTTGCTGGCGCGCTCGCCGCCAGCAAGTCGCAATTCGAAAGCTCGTCCGCGAATCTCGCCGAGAAGGTCGATACCACGAAGCAGGCGGCGAAATACGATCTCGACTTCCATCTCGACGATGCGGAAAAGCCGGCGCCGATCAAGCCGCGCGCGGAACCTCGTCTCGAACCTGCGCTCGCTGCCGCACCGGCGAGTGGCGGCGCGTCGGCGTCGCAGTCGCTCACACGTCCCGCGGCCGCGCTCGAGCTCGACAAGCTCGACTTGTCGTTCGATCCGGATCGCTCGACGTACGAAGACCCGACGCCTTCGGTGCTGGATGGCCAGTGGCACGACGCGGCGACCAAGCTCGATCTCGCGAAGGCGTATCAGGAGATGGGCGACGTCGAGGGCGCGCGCGAGATCCTGCAGGAAGTGCTGCACGAGGGCGACGATCAGCAGAAGTCCGAAGCGAAGGGGTTGCTCGCGAAGCTCGGCTGATTCTCCTTTCGCGCCAACAACGGCGGGACGCCTCGGCGGTCCGCCGTTTTGTTTCACGCCGCTCGCGTCAGGGTTGCGGGTTGAGAGCTTAAGGACGAGCATGCCTTCCGACGCGCTCCGCGCGTGATGCCAACCCACCTGATATGCAACACTGCCATTGGCGCGCTCGCACGAGATAGCCTCACTGGTCTCCAGCCATCACCTCCCAGCCCGATTTCCAATGCGTTTCGCGCTCGCGCTCGAATACAACGGCGCCGGGTTCTGCGGATTCCAGTCACAGCCCAGCCATTGCAGCGTCCAGGATGCGCTCGAGCGTGCGCTAGGCGCGGTCGCGAGCGTGCCAGTCAATGTTACGGCTGCGGGCCGCACCGACGCCGGCGTGCACGCGACGTCGCAGGTCGTGCACTTCGACAACGATGCCGAGCGCTCCACGACTGCATGGGTGCGCGGTGTCAACACGCACCTGCCTCAGGATGCGGCGGTGCTCTGGGCGCGACCGGTGGCGCCGGATTTCCACGCTCGTTTCTCGGCGACCGCGCGGCATTACACTTACCTGCTGCTCGATCGGGCCGAGCGTCCCGGCCTCGCGGCGCGCCGGGTCGGCTGGTACCATCGCGCGCTCGACGTCGAGGCCATGGCCGAAGGGGCGGCGCTCATCACCGGCAGCCGCGATTTCTCGTCGTTCCGCGCGGCCGAGTGCCAGGCGAAGACGCCGGTGCGAACGCTGTCGCGCCTTGACGTCATGCGCGACGGCCCGTACGTGCGCTTCGAGTTCACGGCCAACGCTTTTCTCCATCACATGGTCCGCAATATCGTCGGTGCGCTGGTCTACGTCGGGGTGCACAAGGTGCAGCCTGCGTGGCTCGTCGAGCTCGTCGATGCGCGAGACCGCACCCTGGCGCCGCCGACGTTCGCCCCCGACGGGTTGTATTTCGGCGGTGCCGATTACGACACGCGCTTCGATCTGCCGTCGACGCGGCGGGCCGTGGCGCTTCCGGCCGCATGACGCCGATGCGCACCCGCGTCAAGATCTGCGGCATCACGCGGGTCGAGGATGCCGTTGCCGCCGCACGCGCAGGCGCGGACGCGATCGGGGTCGTGTTCTGGCGGGGCACGCCGCGCGCGGTGACCTTCGAGCGTGCGCGCGCCATCATGGCGGCCGTGCCGGCGTTCGTCTCGGTTGTCGGACTGTTCGTGGATCCGGCACCCGATGAAGTGCGAGCGGCACTCGCCAACGTGCCGCTCGATATCCTCCAGTTTCACGGCAGCGAGCCCCCGGAATTCTGCCGCGCCTTCGGGCGCCCCTACCTCAAGGCGATCGCGGTGAAGGACGGGACCGATTTGCTAGAATCCTTCGATCGGTATCACGACGCGGCAGGGCTCCTGTTCGACGCGTATCGCAAGGGCGATCTTCCCGGCGGCACCGGCGAGACATTCGATTGGTCGAAGCTGCCCGCGGAGCGCAAGCGTCCGCTCATCCTGTCCGGCGGGCTGGACCCGGACAACGTGGCGCGCGCGATCCGTGCGGTGCGGCCGTGGGCGGTGGATGTATCGAGCGGCGTCGAGGTTCGCGGCAAGGACGGGCGCCCGCAGCGTGGCATCAAGGGCGCGGCGCGCATCACCGCGTTCATCCGTGAGGTGCGCAATGAAGATGGCCGATCTTCCCAAGGCGTATGACCTGCCCGACGAGCGCGGCCACTTCGGCCCGTACGGCGGCGTGTTCGTCGCCGAGACGCTGATCCACGCACTCGACGAGCTCAAGGCCGGCTACGCGCGTTACCGCGACGATCCCGACTTCAAAGCGGAATTCGAACGCGAGCTCAAGCATTACGTCGGGCGCCCGTCGCCGGTCTATCACGCGGCGCGGTGGTCGCGCGAACTGCGCGGGGCGCAGATCTGGCTCAAGCGCGAAGATTTGAATCACACCGGCGCGCACAAGGTCAACAACTGCATCGGGCAGGCGCTCCTTGCGAAGCGCCTCAACAAGCCGCGCGTGATCGCCGAGACCGGCGCGGGTCAGCATGGTGTTGCGACCGCAACCGTCGCCGCACGCTATGGGATGGAATGCGTCGTCTACATGGGCTCGGAGGACATCCAGCGGCAGGCGCAGAACGTCTTTCGCATGAAGCTCCTGGGCGCCTCCGTCGTGCCGGTCGAATCGGGGTCGAAGACGCTCAAGGATGCGTTGAACGAGGCGATGCGCGACTGGGTGACCAACGTCGCGAACACGTTCTACATCATCGGCACCGTCGCGGGCCCGCACCCGTACCCGATGATGGTGCGCGATTTCCAGAGCGTGATCGGACGCGAGTGCCTGGTGCAGATGCCCGAGGCGGCAGGACGACAACCCGATTACGTCATCGCGTGCGTCGGCGGCGGCAGCAACGCAATGGGCATTTTCTATCCCTATCTCGCGCATCCCGCGGTGAAATTGATCGGCGTCGAGGCGGCGGGCGAGGGCATCGCGACTGGACGTCATGCGGCGTCGCTGGTCGCGGGCCGCCCGGGCGTTCTGCACGGCAACCGCACCTACCTCCTGCAGGATGACGCAGGACAGATCATCGAGACGCATTCGGTGTCGGCGGGCCTCGACTATCCGGGTGTGGGTCCCGAGCACGCGTGGCTCAAGGATACGCATCGCGCGGAATACGTCGCGATCACCGACGAGGAAGCGCTTGCCGCATTCCACGATTGCTGCCGCATCGAGGGCATCATCCCCGCGCTCGAATCGGCGCACGCCCTCGCTTATGCAAAAAAACTCGCGCCGACGCTGGCACGCGATCAGATCCTGCTGGTCAATCTCTCGGGACGCGGCGACAAGGACATGAACACCGTCGCCGAGCGCTCCGGCCTCAAGTTCTATTGCCGGCCCGAGTGCGACCCGGCGCGCCGGGACAACCGCACCCGATGAGCCCCTCACCCCTTCCCCCTCCTCCCGCGGGAGAGGGGAAATGGACAGCGCGGTTGCGCCGCGCGGATGCATGAATCGCATCGACTCCACTTTCGCCAGGCTCAAGCACGACGGTCGCACGGCCTTGATTCCCTACGTCACCGTGGGTGATCCGTCGCTCGCGACGACGCCGGGGATCCTCCACGCGCTCGTCGCGGCGGGCGCCGATGCGATCGAGCTCGGCGTTCCGTTCTCCGATCCGATGGCGGACGGCCCGGTGATCCAGCGCGCTTCGGAGCGGGCGCTGGCGCAAGGCGTCACCCTGGTGGACGTGCTTCGCGTCGCCTGGGAGTTTCGTGTGCGCGACACCGCCACACCGCTCGTGCTGATGGGGTACGCGAATCCGATCGAAGCGATGGGTGAAGAGCGCTTCGTCGACGAGGCGGCCGCGGCCGGCGTCGACGGCGTGCTGGTGGTCGACTATCCGCCGGAAGAGGCATCCGGTTTCGCCGGGCTGCTTGAGCGGCGCGACATTGCCCCGATATTTCTGCTGTCGCCAACGACGCCGGAAACGCGCGTCGCGGCGATCGCCGCAGTCGCACGCGGCTACGTCTACTACGTCTCGCTCAAGGGCGTTACCGGCGCCGGGCATCTGGATACTTCCGACGTGGCGCGCAAACTGAGCGACATCCGCCGCCATGTAAACCTGCCGATCGGCGTCGGTTTCGGCATCCGCGACGCCGCGAGCGCGCAGGCGATTGCAGCACACGCGGACGCGGTCGTGATCGGTAGCCGTATCATCGCGGAGATCGAAGGTGGAGTGCCCGAGGAAGCCGCGACGCGTGCCGGTGTTTGGCTTCGCAGCATTCGCGTGGCGCTCGATGCCGTCGCGGGCAAGCGCGCGGCGTGACCAGTAACCGACGTACGTACATCGATGACCCACACCTACGGCATCGCGATCAGTCGTGAGTTCCTTCCGGAGCGTTGACGCATGACCTGGCTGCAGAAGCTCTTACCCCCGCGCATCAAGAGCACTCCCGGCGTGCGCAAGACGCCCGTCCCCGAAGGCTTGTGGATCAAGTGCCCGTCGTGCGAGGCGGTCCTCTATCGGACCGACCTCGAGAAGAACCTGAGCGTCTGTCCAAAGTGCAGCTTTCACAATCGCATCACGGCGCGCGAGCGTGTCGAGCAGCTTCTCGATCCGGAAGGACGCTTCGAGATCGGCTCCGAGGTCGTGCCGATCGACAGTCTGAAGTTCAAGGACCAGAAGAAGTACCCGGAGCGCCTCGAGGCCGCGCTCGAGGAAACGGGCGAGACTGACGCGCTGGTCGTGATGCAGGGCAGCGTCAGGAGCGTGCCGCTGGTGCTCGCGGCATTCGAGTTCGGCTTCATGGGCGGGTCGATGGGATCGGTCGTCGGCGAGCGCTTCGTGCGCGGAGTGCGCGTCGCGTTCGAGACGCGGGTGCCGTTCGTCAGCGTTTCTGCGACCGGCGGCGCGCGCATGCAGGAAGGCGTCAATTCGCTGTTCCAGATGGCGAAGACCGCCGCGGTGCTGCAGGAGCTGACCAAAGCGCGGTTGCCGTTCGTGTCGATCCTCACGGATCCGACGATGGGCGGCGTGTCGGCGTCGTTTGCCTTCGTCGCGGATCTCGTCATTGCAGAGCCGGGCGCGCTCATCGGCTTTGCGGGCCCACGGGTCATCGAGCAGACGGTCCGCGAGAAGCTTCCCGAAGGATTCCAGCGCGCGGAATTCCTCCTCGACAAGGGCGCCATCGACATGATCGTCGACCGGCGCCAGCTTCGCGACGAGCTCGCGCGGATCCTCGCGGCGCTCACGCGACAGCCGGTTCCGACCTGACGCCGATTTACGCACGAGCGTCGTCTTCCACGCCAAACGCGGCAACGACCGGGCGGTGCGCAAGACTGCTCGCCTCCATTTCGCTCGACATGAAGCGCCGGCCGTAAGCGCCGCCCGACCATGAGCCCGGACCCGCGCGAACCGGATTCACGACCCGCGTCGCTCGCCGATTGGCTCCGTTATCTCGAGACGCTGCACCCGAAGGCGATCGCTCTCGGCCTCGATCGCGTGCGCACCGTCTACGTGCGCTTGCAGACGTCGATGACCTGCCCGGTCGTCACCGTCACCGGGACGAACGGCAAGGGATCGACGTGCGCGATGCTCGAGAGCATGCTCCGCTGCGCCGGCTTTCGCGTCGGCCTGTACACGTCGCCGCACCTGCTCCGCTACAACGAACGGGTGCGGATCGACGGCGTCGAAGCGACGGACGTCGCGCTCGTCGAAGCGCTCAACCGCGTCGAGGATGCGCGCGTGGAAAGCGGCGCACCGGTCGCCCTCACGTACTTCGAGTTCGGAACGCTCGCCGCGCTGTGGCTGTTCGCGCGCGCGGAGCTCGACGTCGCGATCCTCGAAGTCGGCCTTGGCGGACGCCTCGATGCCGTGAATATCGTGGACTCGGACGTGGCCGTCGTGACGACGATCGATCTCGATCACGCAGACTACCTCGGGCCGACGCGCGAAGACGTGGGCCGTGAGAAGGCGGGGATCTTTCGCGCCGGCCGCGTCGCGGTCTGCGGCGAAGCGGATCCACCCGCGTCGCTGATCGATCACGCCGGCGCGATCGGCTCGAAGCTGGTTCAAATCGGACGCGACTTTGGTTACGTAGCGGAGCGGGGTCAGTGGCGTTACTGGGGGCCGGGGGGCGATCGCTACGGCTTGCCGCATCCTGCGCTTCGCGGCCCGTATCAGCTCGCCAACGCGGCGACCGCCATCGCTGCCCTCGACGTCGTTCGCGAGCGCTTACCCGTGAGCGGTGGCGCCATTCGCACCGGGCTGGTCGAAGTCGAACTGCGTGGCCGCTTTCAGGTGTTGCCAGGTCGTCCTGCGGTCGTGCTCGATGTGGCGCACAACCCGCATGCCGCGCGCGCCCTCGCGGCCACCGCGGGCGAGATGGGCTATTTCCCGGAGACGCTTGCCGTCTTCGGAATTTTCGCCGACAAGGACATCGACGGCGTGATCGCCGCGATGCGAGGCGAGGCCACGCGCTGGTTCGTCGCGACGTTGCCGGGGCCGCGCGGTGCGGCGGCGGCGGACCTCGCCGAACGCCTCGTCGTCGCCGGTGTCGCTCGCGAGGCGATTGTGGTCTGCAACGACGTATCCGACGCATGGTGCGCGGCGCGCGAGGCGGCAAGCGAGGCTGATAGAATCATCGTGTTCGGATCATTTCTCACGGTCGCGGCAGTGATGGCGATGACCGGCTGATCTCACCCAAGCCGCACGCGATCGGAGTTTCCTCATGGCCGACCCGGTTGATTTCAATGTCGACGAGCTGCGGCGTCGGGCGCGCCGACGCCTGATCGGCGCCGTCGTGCTGGCACTCATTGTCGCAGTCGTCGTCCCGATGCTGCTCGAGAGCGATCCGAAGCCGCTCGGCGACGACGTCTCGGTCAAGATACCGCCCGTCGACGAATCGAAGTTCGTCAATCGCCTGACGACGAGCAAGAGCGAGAGCAAAGTCCCCGCGAAAATGGAAGCGCCGGCAAAAGGCGCACCGCCCGCGGGTGCCCCGCCGCCCGCACCCGCCCCGACCTCGACGCCCCAACCCGCGCCGGCTCCGGCGTCGACGCCTTCTCCCGCTGCGGTCGAAACGAGCGAGAAGACACGCTACAACACCAAGCTGCCGGAGCCCGCGTCCGACGCGAAGGGCCCGGCCGACGCGAAGGGCCCGACACCGCCTCCCGCCACCGCATCGCCGAAATCGGACGCAAAGGCGATGGCGCCGCAAGGCGACGTGAAAGTGGAAGCAGCGCCACCGCCAGCGTCGTCGCCGATGGCGCCCGGTGCCGCCGCGCCCGCGTCGTCGGGTACGTCGAATGAAACGGCGCCAAAGGTCGCAACGGCAGCGCCGTCAGCCCTCGACGCGACGAGCTCCGCGCCGGCGACGAGTGCCGTGCCGGCTCCACCTTCCGCACGCGAGGGATTCGCCGTGCAGCTCGCGGCCTTCGCGGACGACAAGGGCGCAAACGCGCTCGCGATCAGGCTCGCGCGCGCGGGCTATACGACGTACACCGAGCCGCTCAAGACCAGCAAGGGCACGCTGTGGCGCGTTCGCGTCGGTCCCTATCCGACGCGTGAAGAGGCCAACGCCGCGCGCGACAAGCTGAAAAGCGAAGGCATGAGCGGGCTCGTCGCACCGGCGAAGTAGGCCGGACGGGCGACGCACTCGTTCTCCCGCTCAAATGACTTCGTTCGACTGGATCGTGCTCGGCATCGTCGTCCTCTCGATCCTGCTCGCGTATTTCCGTGGCTTCGTACGGGAGTCGATGGCGCTGGTCGCATGGGTCGCCGGCATCATCGGCGCGATCGTGTTCACAGGTCCTCTGGGCGACATGCTGCCCGACATCCCGAAGTATCCGATCCTGCAATACCTGATCGCGTTTGCGATCATCGTCATCAGCGCGCTCGTGATCAGCGCGATGATCGCGCGACCGATCGCACGCGGCCTTCGGGTGGCCGGCCTGGGCTTCGTCGACCGTTTCCTGGGCGCAATCTTCGGCCTGGTCCGCGGTCTGGTCGTAGTCGTGGCGCTTGCGCTCGTGGCGGGGGTCACGGCGCTGCCGCGCAGCGATTGGTGGCAAAATTCGCTTTTCGCCGCGCCGCTGACCGTTGCGGTGATGGCGGTAAGCCCTTATCTACCAAGGCATTGGACGGATCGACTCGATTATTCGCGGGAGGGACGCGTGCCCGTCCCGGCTGAACGGAAGGTATAGGAGTCCACGCAATGTGCGGCATTGTCGGCGCGGTAGCGAACACGCCGGTCAACCAGATGCTGTATGACGGCCTGCTGCTCCTGCAGCATCGCGGGCAGGATGCGGCTGGCATCGTCACCAGCGAGGGCCCCGTTTTCCATATGTACAAGGGCCCGGGCTACGTGCGCGACGTCTTCCGCACGCGCAACATGCGCGACCTGTCGGGCAACGCGGGGATCGCGCATTGCCGTTATCCGACGGCGGGCTCGGCGTTCTCCGATCTCGAGGCCCAGCCGTTCTACGTCAATTCGCCGTTCGGGATCTCGCTCGGCCACAACGGCAACCTGACCAACAGCGAGTCGCTCAAGCGCGAGCTCTTCCAGCTCGACTTCCGCCATGTCAACACGAACTCCGACAGTGAAGTGCTGCTGAACGTGCTCGCGCTCGAGCTCGAGCGCGCGGCGCAGCACCATCGGCTCGATACCGATGCGATCTTCAAGGCGGTCGCGGGCGTGCATCGCCGCTGCCGCGGTGCGTACGCGGTCGTCGCGATGATCGCAGGCTACGGTCTGCTGGCATTTCGCGATCCCTACGGCATTCGGCCGCTGATCATCGGTTCCAACGAGGGGATGGGCGGAAGCGAGTATCTGGTGGCGTCCGAATCGGTCGCGCTCGAGCCGCTCGGCTTTTCGGTGCTGCGCGACGTCGGCCCGGGTGAAGCGATCTTCGTGGATCAGGCCGGCGTCTTTCATGCGCGCCAGTGCGCCGAGCACGCATCGCTCAATCCGTGCATCTTCGAGTTCGTCTATCTCGCGCGTCCCGACTCCGTGATCGACGGGACCTCGGTGTACGAATCGCGGCTCCACATGGGCGGCGAGCTCGCGCGCAAGATCCGCAATATTCCCGCGGCGCAGGATATCGACGTCGTGATCCCGATTCCCGACTCGAGCCGGCCCTCCGCACTCGAGCTCGCGAACCAGATGGGGCTCAAGTATCGCGAGGGCTTCGTCAAGAACCGCTATGTCGGGCGTACGTTCATCATGCCGGGCCAGGCGCTACGCAAGAAGAGCGTGCGCCAGAAGCTGAATCCGATCGGCATGGAGTTCAAGGACAAGGTCGTGCTGCTCGTCGACGACTCGATCGTGCGCGGCACGACGTCGCGCGAGATCGTGCAGATGGCGCGCGACGCGGGTGCGCGCAAGGTGTACTTCGCCTCGGCGAGCCCGCCGGTGCGCTATCCCAACGTCTACGGCATCGACATGCCCAACCAGCGCGAGCTGGTCGCGACCGGACGCACGGAAGGCGAGATCGCGCACGAGATCGGCGCCGATCTCCTGATCTACCAGGATCTCGACGCCCTCAAGAACGCGGTGCGGGCAACGAACCCGTCTCTCCGCGAGTTCGAAGCATCGTGCTTCGACGGGCGCTACATCACCGGCGACATCACCGCCGACTATCTGTCGCAGCTCGCCGTCGTGCGCGACGAGCTGCGTGGCGAGACCGAAGACCTGCTCGAAGACCAGAAGGCCCGCGAAGAAGCGGCTTGAGGGAGGTGCGGCGTGGTCACACGTCGCTCGCAAAACAAGGGGCAAGTCGGGAGCTGATGGGGCTCGATTTCCTTACGCGCCAGGCGCCGTACTGGCACGCGCTCGTCGTCGTCACGGCGCTTCTCGTCTACTTCTCCGTCACGCGGAGCTTGCATCGACGGAGCTACCCCTCGGCGGTGCTGTCGTGGGTGCTGACGCTGATCTTCATTCCCTACGTCGCGCTGCCGCTGTTCCTCCTGTTCGGCACGCGGAAGTTCGTGCGGCGCGAGCGCGTCGCGCCCGCGCTCCTTGCGGACGCACGCTTCGTGGAGCAGATGTGGGCGCAGCGACTTGCCGCGTCGATGGACGTGGCCCCGGCCGCCGGCTATGCGGCGCTCAATATTCACGAGAACGGGGCCGCGGCGAAACGTGCGTTCATCGACACGGTGCGCAGCGCCGAGAAGACGCTCGACGTGAGCACGTTCATCCTCGGGCACGATCCCACGGGCGACGAGATCGTCCGCGAGCTCGTCGCGCGTGCGCGTGCCGGCGTGCGCGTGCGCTTCCTGATCGACGGCATTGGCCGGTTTCTCGACGGCCATCCGAGCCTGCATCCACTTTCGACTGGAGGCGTGGACGTCGCCGTTTTCATGCCGATCCTCCACTCGCCGCGCGAGGGGCGCACGAACCTCCGCAATCATCGCAAGCTCGTGATTGCCGACGGACGGCGCGTGTGGTGCGGCGGACGCAATTTCGCCGCCGAGTACTTCGAAGGTTTGCCGGGCACGAAGGTCTGGCGCGACCTGACCTTCGATCTCGAAGGCGGCGCGGCGGTGCTGGCCTCGCAGTGCTTCTCACGCGACTGGGCGTTCGCGACCAAGCAGCCGGCGACGATTGAAAGCGCGCCGCCCGAAGTCTCGACGGGCCGGTCGGCGCAGCTGTTTCCGTCGGGTCCGGACCAGGCCGACGACACGGTCCTTGCGCTGCTCGTGAGCGCGTGCTTTCGGTCCAACACCCGCATTCAGGCGGTGACGCCCTATTTCGTACCGGACGAGGCGCTGCTGATGGCGCTCACGCTTGCCGCGCGCCGCGGCGTGGAGGTCGACCTGCTCGTGCCGGTGAAATCCAATCATCGCCTGGCCGACATCGCGCGCCATCGCGCGCTTCGCGAACTTGCGGGCGCCGGAGGTCGCGTGTGGCTGTGTCCCGACATGATTCATGCAAAGGCCGTAGTGTGCGATGACGCGCTGGCGATCGCGGGGTCGGCGAACCTCGATTCGCGGAGCCTTTTCCTCAACTACGAGCTGATGTTCGCGTTCTACGATCCCGCCGACGCCGCGCGCTTCGGCGCGTGGATCGAGGGTCAGCGGGCGGACGCGCGACGCTACGTGGCGCGCAGGCCGTCGCTCGCGCGCGATCTGCTCGAAGGGCTGATTCTCTGGGTCGCGTTCCAGCTTTGACGAAGCGGCGCGCACACGTCGAGGTCGCAGGGCCGTTGGTCGCGCGACATGCAAGATTGAGGCGCCTGCGGCGCAGCGCGCTGCCTCGCGATGCGATCGAGCTCGCGCGCTTCCTGCTGGGCAAGGTGCTCGTGCGCGAGGGCGTCGAGGGTCGCACGAGCGGGCGCATTGTCGAGACGGAGGCCTACCTCGTCGGCGACGCCGCGGCGCACGCGTTTCGCGGCGAGACGCCTCGCAACCGCTCGCTGTTTCTCGAGCGGGGTCACGCGTACGTCTATTTCATCTACGGTTGCTGGTTCGCGCTCAACGTGAGCGCCGAGACGCGCGGCATCGGCGCCGGCGTGCTCCTGCGTGCGGTGGTCCCGCGCGACGGATCCGAGCTCATGCGCACGCGCCGCGGCACGTCACGGTTGCATGATCTCGCACGCGGGCCCGGGCGCCTGGCGTCGGCCTTCGCCATCGATCGTGCACTCGATGGCACTGATCTGTGCGCCGACGGCCCGCTCTGGCTCGGGACCGACGGCAGTGTTGCGCCGCGGGTCGGCGTGACGACCCGTATCGGACTAACCAAAGAAGCGCATCGGCCGCTGCGGTTCTATTCGCGCGAGCTCGTCGACCTGCCGTTCGTCAGTGGCCCGCGTTCGGTACTCGCGATCTGACGCGCGGGCGAAGCCGCTTCTCGGGGCACGTTGCAGAATTGTGTCGGCCGCTGACCCTGCCGAAAGGCCTGCCCTTGGCGCGGCGTGCCGATTCGTGTACAGTAACGACTGCGCCGATTTGAGCTTCAGCTTGCGGGCGCGTAAAAAATTCCGCTAAAGCGAGGGCCGCTCCAGCCCGGATATACCGGGCGGGGCACACAAAACCCGTTTGGCGGACTTCCGCAACCAAACGGGTTTTTTGTTGGCCGAACGACATGAGCACTGCGAAGCGCGGCTTCACGACCGCGATCCTGCATTCGGACCGCGATTCACCGATCGAGCACGGCTCGCTGCACAAACCCATGCACAACTCGGTTGCCTACGGCTACCGCGACGTGCGGGACCTCGCCGCGGTATTCCAGGGCCGGCAATCCGGATATGCGTACGGCCGGCAGGGCAATCCCACGGCCGCCGCGCTCGAGGCCAAGGTCAACACGATGGAGGGCGGTGTCGCGACGGTGTGCTTCGCGACCGGCATGGCGGCGATCGGCGCCATCATGCTCGCGCTCACCCGGGCCGGCGACCACGTCGTCGCGAGCTCGTTCGTGTTCGGCAACACCAACAGCCAGTTCCTCACGATGGCGGATCACGGGATCGGCGTGACGTTCGTCGACGCGACCGACGTGCGCAACGTCGAGGCGGCGCTCACACCCGCGACGAAGATCGTTTTCGTCGAAACCATCGCCAATCCGCGCACGCAGATCGCGGACCTCGATCCCATCGGCGAGCTTTGCCGGGCGCGCGGCCTCATCTACATCGTCGACAACACGATGACCTCGCCGTGGCTGTTCCAGCCGAAGAACGTCGGCGCGAGCCTGATCATCAACGCGCTCACGAAGTACATCGGCGGCCACGGCAACGCGCTCGGCGGCGCGATCACCGACACCGGCGCCTTTGACTGGACGAAGTATCCGCACATCGCCGAGAGCTACAAGGCGCAGAAGCCCGAGCTCTGGGGCATCCAGCAGATCCGTAAGAAGGGCTTGCGCGACTTTGGCGGCACGCTCGCGGCGGAGCAGGCGCATCTGATCGCCGTCGGCGCCGAGACGCTGGCGTTGCGCATGGACCGACAGTGCGCCAACGCGCAGGGGCTGGCCGCATTTCTCGCTTCGCAACCGAAGGTACGCGCGGTCTACTATCCGGGGCTGGCTTCCCACCCCCAGCACCGGCGGTCGAAGGTGCTGTTTCGTGCGCACGGCGCGCTGCTTTCATTCGAGCTCGCCGAGGACATCGACACGTTCGCGTTCCTGAATCGATTGAAGGTGGTCGTGCTCTCGTCGAATCTCGGCGACAACCGCACGCTCGCCATTCCCGTCGCGCAAACGATCTTCTGGGAGATGGGCGCTGCGCGCCGCGCCGAGATGGGAATTGCCGACTCGCTGATCCGCGTCTCCGTCGGCATCGAGGAACGCGAGGACCTGATCGACGATTTCCAGCAGGCGCTTGCGGCGACCTAGGCGTTGCGCCGCGCCGTGCGCGGGCCCGCGCGCCGCGCGAGCCACACGACGAACGGAATCCAGCCGATCCAGCGGACGAGGTCGATGAGCTCGTCGTCCCAGCGCCACTGCTCGAAGAGGTCGAGGCGCGCCCCCATTGCCTGCTCGAGCCAGCCGAAGAACGTAAGCCAGACCGCGACGAAGATCACCGCGATGCTGTGCATCCGCTGCCGGGGCGAGAGCCAGCGCCACACCGGAAATGCGACGAGCCCGCCGATGGCGGCGATATAGAGGATGGTACGCACGGCGGGATACGCGTCGAACCACGGCCGCAAAAGCGGCTCGCCCACGATCATCTTCGCGGCCGTCCAACCCAGGACCGCGGCGCCGAGCCACACGATCTGCGGAAAGCGCTCCACCCACCGCACGACGAGCTGCGACCCCCAGATGACGATGGGAATCGAGATCGCGAGGCCGATGAGGACAAGCAGGAGGCTGCCTTGTGCCGCGCCACCGACTGCGAGCACGTTGTCGATGCCCATCACGGCGTCCGCGACAACGATGGTCCGGATCGCGCGGTGCACCGAGGTCGCCGGGCGGAGGTCGTGCGTCTTGCCTCCGTCGCCCTGCGTGAGCTTCCAGCCGATCCACAGGAGCGCGAGGCCGCCCACGAGCAGGAACCCGGGAACCTTGAGCAACCACACCACCGAAGCAGTAAGCGCAACTCGAACCAGGATCGCGCCCGCGGTGCCCCACAGGATCACGCGTCGCTGCAGTGCCTTGGGCACATTCCGCGCGGCGAGCCCGATCACGATGGCGTTATCACCGGCGAGCACGAGATCGATCAGCACGATCGCGGCGAGCGCGGACCACCAGGCGGTTGAAAGGAATTCGGGCATGGACGGTCGTCGTGCGTGCTATGCCGGGCGTTCTAGCCCGCGATGTCGCGTGCTTCCAGTCGGCGTGCGCCCGCTTCGAGGTAGTGACCCTCGTTCACCCAGTCCGAGAGCACGACGCGCTCGCGCGCCGTGCCGTCGATCGTGTAGTGATGGCGCGCGGGTCGGTGCGTGTGCCCGTGGATCATCAGATCGACGCCGAACTTCCGAAACGCGGCACCCACCGCGTCCTCGTTGACGTCCATGATCTCGGTCCGCTTGAATCTCGTCGCGGTGAGGCTCCCGATCCGGTAGTAGAGCGCAATGCCGCGGCGCACGATGTAGGGATTCCGCAGGATATTCCGCTTCCATTCGTCGGTGCGCGTGCGCGCCTTGAAGCGCTGGTACGCGACGTCGTCGGTGCAGAGCTCGTCGCCGTGCGAAATCAGCGCGCGCCGGCCGCTCAGATCGATCACGGTCTGCTCCGCCAGGAGCTTCGCACCGATCTCGCGCAGGAACGCCTCCCCGACCAGGAAGTCGCGGTTGCCGTGCGCGAAGAACAGCGGGATGCCGTCGGCGCTGACGGTTCTCAGCGAATCCGCGACCGCCCGATAGTAGGGATCGCGCGTCTGATCGTCACCGATCCACGCGTCGAAGAGATCACCCAGGATGTAAACGGCCGCGGCGCGTCGCGCGGGGCCGCGCGCAAACGCGTGGAAGGCCGCCGTCGCCGCATCGTGGCCTGGCGCGAGATGCAGATCGGAGATGAACAGCGTCGGTTGCATCGCGAGCTGCCGGCGTCGCGCGAGTTGCTTCCGCGCGCGAGGCGCGTGTCTTTTGTCGCGCGCGCCCGATCAGGGGGCTGTCACTTCCGCGCGCTTGATCAGCACGTCCTTCGTCGGAACATTCTGATGGCCGCCGGCGTTGCCGGTCGGCACGCCTTTGATCCGATCGATGACGTCCGCGCCGGCCGTGACCTTGCCGAACACGCAGTAGCCCCAACCCTGCGGGCTTGGCCCTTTGTAGTCAAGGAAGTCGTTGTCGACGACGTTGATGAAGAACTGCGCGGTCGCCGAGTGCGGCTCCGACGTGCGCGCCATCGCCACGGTGTGGCGCTTGTTCTTGAGCCCGTTCCCGGCCTCGTTCGCGACCGGTGCACGCGTCGGTTTCTGGCGCATCCCCGGCTCGAAGCCGCCACCCTGGATCATGAAGCCGTCGATGACGCGATGAAACACCGTGTTGTCGTAGTGGCCGTCACGGACGTACTGCAGGAAATTGGCGACCGTTGCCGGCGCATTCGCGTCGTCGAGGGCGAGCGTGATGTCGCCCTCGCTGGTGTGCAGGACGACGTCGGTCATGGGATCCTCCCGAGCAGCGCGATGCGCTGGTTCCGCCCGAGGAGGCGAGCGCCTTGGGACTGTGTCGCTAGCAGCCGGCGAGGGGCCCCGCCGAGCGGGGATCGACGGCGACCGCGAGTCGACACGCGAGGCCGACACGTCCCGCTGCGAATCCACTCGCCACTTTGAGGAGGCCGAGCGGCGGCGCTCATTTGGCGGCCTCGACGATCTTGGCGGTCTTGATGATCACGTGCTCCTTCGGCACATCGGTCGGGAACTGGCCGCCCGGACCGGTCGGCGTCTTCGCGATCTTGTCGACGACGTCCATGCCGGACACCACCTTGCCGAACACCGTGTAGCCGTAGCCCGCGACGTCCGCCGAGCGGAAATCGAGCCGCTTGTTGTCCGCGATGTTGATGAAGAACTGGTTCGTTGCGGAATTCGGTTCGCCGGTGCGCGCCATTGCGACGGACCCCGGCACATTCGACAGGCCTGCTTTCTTGCTCTGCTCCGATTCGATCGCAATCGGCGCGCGCGTCGGCCGCTGGCTGTAGTCATCCGTGTAGCCGCCGCCCTGGATCATGAAGCCGGGGATCACCCGGTGGAATTGCGTGCCGTCGTAGGTCTTCGCCTTCACGTACTCGAGGAAGTTGGCGACGGTCTTCGGGGCCGCGTCAGGATAGAGCTCGAGCACGATCTTGCCCGCGCTCGTGTCGAGCTCGACCTGCGGATTCGCGGCAGTGGCAACGCCGCTGGCCGCGAGCAGCGCGATGCAAAAGAGAGCGATCGAAAAGCGGGACATACGGTCTTCTCCTCGGAGGAAATTCGGGCGTTACTCATGGTGATGGCGCAGTCACAGCGCGCGCGAGCTTCAGCTTCGCGGACGCGGTCTTGCTGCGTTTGTCGAGATCGGCGGCCTGGGCGTATTCGTCGGCGGCGAGCCGGATATAGATGTCGCCCAGGTTCTCGTGCGCGACGGCGTAATCGGGCGCGGCGTGCACCGCGATTTCGAGCTCCGCACGGGCCTGCACGAGCTCGCCGCGCTTCGCGTAAAGCACGGCCAGGTTGTTGTGGGGCTCGGGCATCTCGGGAAAGTCGGAGATCATGGCGCGGAACAAGACCGCTGCTTCCTCGGTCTTCCCCTGGTCGGTGAGCGCGACACCCTTCAGGAACCGCGCCTGCGGCTCCCGCGGGTGATCCTTGGAGAGCGCGTCGAGCTTGGCGATCGCATCGTCGTATTTTTCCTGCGCGATGAGCTCGCGTGCTTCCTTGATCGTCTTCGCGTACGCCTTGCGATCGGCCTCGCTCAGATCGCGCGTATCGAGCGCCGGAGGGGGGCCCGTCACATCGGGCAAGGCACTCGAGGGGTTTGCGACAGCCGGCGTCGAAGGCTGCGCCGAAGCGATGGCGGCAATGGACGCAATCGCAACGCCGAGCGCGAGCCGCGACAACGTGCGCAACGGCCCCTTGTGGTGCGCCGTTGCCAAAGCCTGAGGACGTTGCATGGCCCGTGATTTTACCAGCGCCGCCAAGTCAGCTGCGCCGCAGGCGCGCGACCGTGGCATCGATCAGCTGGCGTGCGATCGAAACGCTCGGCGGGATGTCGGGGAGCGCGTCCACGTCGAACCACCGTGCATCGGCGATCTCGTTGTCGTCGAGACGAATCTCGCCGCCGGCGTAGCGCGCGGTGTACGCGATCATCAGCGAGTGCGGGAACGCCCACGACTGGCTCGCGAAGTAGGTGATGCCGTCGACCTCGACACCGACTTCCTCTTTGACTTCGCGACGGACGCAATCCTCGATCGTCTCGCCGGGCTCGACGAAGCCCGCGAGCGCACTGTACATCGACCGCGGGAAGCGCTTGGCGCGCGCGAGCAGGACTTCGCGGTCGCGGGTCACCAGCGCCATCATCGCCGGCGACACCCGCGGGTAAGCGATCAAGCCGCACTTCGGACATTCCTTCGCGCGTTCGTCGGTCCGATCGACCGTGGACGTGCCGCAACGGCCGCAATAGCGATTAGTTCGGTCCCAGTCGACGATCTGGAAGGCGCGCGCCGCGAGCGGCAGCAGTGGCTCCGGCAGCCGGAAGAAAAGCGCGCGCAATCCCGAATAGCGATACCCTTCGGGCGCGGCGGTGCCAGGTTCAAGCCCCACGGCGACGCAGGGAACGCCGGAGAGCGCGCCAAGGTAGAACTTCGGTCCGGTCAAGCCGGTCGCCAGGAACTCGCCGAGCGTCGGGACACGGGGCGCTTCCTCCGGTCCGCCGATCATCAGCGTCGCGTCCACAAATGCGAACACCAGGCTCGTGTCCGGAAGGGCAACGGGCATCGCGTGCGAGGGGACGAAGTCGGCGGGCGTATGCATTCCGGAAGCAGGAATCGGAGAAACGACGCCAGAATACACGCGGGCGAATCATGCCGCGGGTCCTTAGCGGACTGCGCCGTCGGGTAACGTGGCTGCGGCCTGCGCCTGGCAGGTTGCTTGGCATGCCCCGGATTCCCTCTCCCGGGGGAGAGGGGTCAGGGACGTGGGCAATTGCAAATGGGCGGCGAAACTCGGTCAGAAACCGGACGTCGTCACCGAGCACGCGCGAACGGAAGGTGCCTCGTAATTCTCAAGCCAGGCTCAGCGGCAGCTTGCGCAGCCGTTTGCCGGTCGCGGCGGCGACCGCGTTGGCGACGGCCGGCGCAATCGGCGGGACCCCGGGCTCGCCGACGCCCGTCGGTTTTTCCGTCGACGGCACGATGTAGACCTCGACGGCGGGCATTTCGTTGATCCGCAGCACCTGATACTGGTTGAAGTTCGTCTGCTCGACGACGCCGTCCTTCAACGTGATCGCACCGTAGAGCGCCGCCGAGAGTCCGTACCCGATGCCGCCTTCCATCTGCGCGCGCACGACGTCGGGATTCACCGCGAGCCCGCAGTTGACCACACATACGACGCGATCGACCTTGATCTTGCCGTCCTTGGTGATCGTGACCTCGGCGACCTGGGCGACGGCGGTGTTGAACGACTCGTGCACGGCGACGCCGCGCCCGCGCTTTTCGCCTGCGTTCCCGGGCGCGAGCGGCTTGCCCCATCCCGACTTCTCGGCGACGAGCTCGAGCGCCGACAGATGCTTCGGTGCCTTGGCAAGCAGCGCCTTGCGGAATGCGACCGGGTCCTTGCCCGCGGCAAGCGCGAGCTCATCGATGAACGTTTCGGTCGAGAACGCCGTGTGCGTCGAGCCGACGGAGCGCCACCACAACACGGGCACGCCGACGCTGGGCGAATGCAGATCCACGAACAGGTTCGGGATCGCGTAGGGAAGCGTCGATGCGCCCTCGATGCTTGTCGCGTCGATGCCGTCCTTCACCATGATCTTCTCGAACGCGGTTCCCGCGAGGATCGATTGACCGACGATGCGATGCTGCCACGCGACGATATTGCCGCTGCCGTCGAGCCCGCCTTTCATCGTCTCGTAGTAGACCGGCCGGTAAAAGCCGCGGGTCATGTCGTCCTCGCGCGTCCACACGAGCTTGACCGGAATGCCGCCCTTGCCCATGACTGCGAGCCCCTTCGCGATCCACGCCGCTTCGACGACGTAGTCCGACATCGACGAAGCGCGGCGGCCGAAGCTGCCGCCCGCGAAGAGCTGGTTCAGGAAGACCTGCTCCGGCTTCAAGCCGACGACCTGCGCAACCGCGCCCTGATCGCCGGTCTGGAACTGCTCGCCGTTCCAGACTTCGCAGCGATCCTTGTCGAGCTTGACGACGCAGTTCATCGGCTCCATCGCCGCGTGCGCGAGGTACGGGAATTCGTACGCCGCCTCGAGCGTCTTCGCTGCGCCCCCCATCGCCTTCGCCGCATCGCCGTCGTTCCGTACGACCTTACCTGGGGTGCCGGCGAGCCGCTTGTATTCGGCGAGGATGTCCGCGGACGAGTTCTTGAACGCACCAGAGTCGTCCCACTCGATCTTGAGCGCATCGCGGCCTTTCTTCGCCGCCCAGAAATTCGACGCCAGCACCGCGACGCCGGTCGGGATCTCGATCACGTAATGCACGCCGGAAACGCTCTGCACAGCCTTCGAGTCGAAGCTCTTCACCTTCGCGCCGAATTTCGGCGGGTGCGCGACGAGCGCTGTCGCCAGGCCCTGCAGCTTGACGTCCTGCGTGAACATCGCGCTGCCGTTCGACTTCGCGCGCGCATCGGTGCGCGGCACCGACTTCCCGATATAGACAAAGTCCTTGGCGTCCTTGAGCTGCACGCTGTGCGGCACGGGCTGCTTCGCGGCGGCATCGGCGAGCTCGCCGAAAGTCGCCTTCTTGCCGCTCGCGTGCGAGACCACGCCGTTCTTCACGCCGAGCGAGTCGGCCGGTACGTTGAAGCGCTGGGCGGCTGCAGCCACGAGCATCGTGCGCGCGGCAGCGCCCGCCTGCCGGTACTGCTCGAACGAATTCGCCATGGCGGTCGAGCCACCCGTGCCCTGCGCCGTACCCCAGAGGAGATTGTTGTAGAGCTTCGCGTCGGCGGGCGCGCCTTCGACGTCGATCTGAGACCAGTCCGCGTCGAGCTCGTCCGCGACGAGCGTCGGCAATCCAGTAAACGTGCCTTGGCCCATCTCCAGATGCTTGACGATGACCGTGACGCGATTGTTCGTGCCGATGCGCACGAACGCATTCGGTGTGAAGGCGCCGGCGGCAGCGTCGCCCGCAGTCTTGCCGGGCGCGGAGGTTTGGGCGGCTGCGTCGCCGGTCACGAAACCCAGCGTGAAGCCAGCACTCGTCGCCGCGATCACCTTCAGGAACGCCCGGCGCGTAACAACCGGAGGTGCAGATTCGAACAGGATACGTGTCGGATTCATGGTCGTCTCCCTACGCGAGCTGCTTCGCCGCTTCCTTGATCGCGGCGCGGATGCGGACGTAGGTGGCGCAGCGGCAGATGTTGCCGGCCATCGCGGCATCGATGTCGGCGTCCGTCGGCTGCTTCTTCTTGGCGAGGAGTCCCGCGGCCGACATGATTTGTCCGGATTGACAATAGCCGCACTGAGGAACGTCGAGCTTTACCCACGCGGCTTGCAGCGCCGTGGCTTCCTTCGACTTGAGACCCTCGATGGTCGTGACCTCGGTGCCTAGTTTCAACGCGGAGAGCGGCGTTATGCAGCTTCGCGTCGGCTGTCCGTTGATGTGCACCGTGCAGGCGCCGCACAGCGCCATCCCGCATCCGTACTTGGTCCCGGTCAGGTTGAGCGAATCGCGCAGGATCCACAAGAGCGGTGTATCGGTGGGAACGGTCGACGCGATGTCGACCCGCTCCCCGTTCACAAAAATCGTAGGCATCGACGTCTCCGAGTCGTCCGCCGAAAACCGGACGCGAACTCGGAATGGTAGGCGATCGGATCGCGGCTTGCCACCCTTCAGCAGCAAACCTCGCGCATCGCGCCAAACGACACGTGATGCGAGCACCGGCCGTCAAGCGCCGGCGGGCTATAATTCCATGCTCGCCAAGAGGGTTCCCGGAAGCGCCATGGAAGCCGAACAAATCAATGCGATCGCCAACCACCTCGCGGGACTCAAGGATCGCGCGGGCCAGCTGCGGAGGTATCTTTGACTTCGAGGTGAAGTCGCACCGCCTCGAGGAAGTCTCGCGCGCACTCGAGGATCCGAAGGTCTGGGACGACCCGCAGCGCGCCCAGGACCTCGGCAAGGAGAAGAAGCAGCTCGATTCGGTCGTCGGCAAGCTTACCGACGTCGATACGCGGCTCTCCGATGCCGAACAGTTGTTCGACCTCGCACGCGACGAGAGCGATGTAGCGACGATGCGGGCGATCGAAAGCGATGTGCAAGGAATCGAAACCGTCGTCGCCGACATGGAATTCCGGCGCATGTTTTCGAATCCGCTGGATCCGAATAGTGCCTTCGTCGACATTCAGGCGGGAAGCGGCGGCACCGAAGCGCAGGACTGGGCATCGATGCTCCTTCGCATGTACCTGCGCTACTGCGAGCGGCGCGGCTGGAAGACGGAGATCCTCGAGGAATCTCCTGGCGAAGTCGCCGGGATCAAGAGCGCGTCGTTCAAGGTGACCGGCGACTATGCCTTTGGCTACCTTCGCACCGAGACGGGTGTGCATCGCCTCGTGCGCAAGAGCCCGTTCGACTCGAACGCGCGTCGCCACACGTCGTTCGCGAGCGTGTTCGTCTACCCGGAGGTCGACGATTCGATCGAGGTCGAGATCAATCCGGCAGATCTGCGGATCGACACGTATCGCGCGTCCGGTGCGGGCGGGCAGCACGTGAACAAGACTGATTCAGCGGTGCGGATCACGCACCTGCCGACGAACATCGTCGTCCAGAGCCAGACCGACCGCTCGCAGCACCGCAATCGCGCCGAGGCGATGGCGATGCTCAAATCGCGCCTCTACGAGCTCGAGCTCCGAAAGCGCCAGGCCGAGCAGCAGAAGCTCGAGGATGCGAAAACCGACATCGGCTGGGGACACCAGATCCGCAGCTACGTCCTCGACCAGTCACGGATCAAGGATCTTCGGACCAACCACGAAGTCGGCAACACGCAGGCCGTGCTCGACGGTGGGCTCGACGACTTCATCGCGTTGAGCCTGAAGCAAGGGGTGTAAGTTGAGCGGAAAAAAACCGGGGGAATCCGGTGCGGTAGAAAATCCGGCCGCGCCGGTGGACATGCCGGTCGACGAGAACCAGATCATCGCTGAGCGACGCGGCAAACTCGCGACGCTCAGGAAGGCGGGCGCGGCGTATCCCAACGACTTTCGCCGCGACGCGCTTGCCGCGGATCTGCATGCGCATTACGACGAGCTCGATCACGACGCACTCGAGTCGCGCGCGATCCGCATATCCATCGCGGGACGGATGATGCTCAAGCGCGTGATGGGCAAGGCGTGCTTTGCGACGCTGCAGGACATGTCCGGGCGCATCCAGCTCTACATCACACTTGACGCCGTGGGCGCCGCCGCGCTGGACGCGTTCAAGCACTGGGACCTGGGCGACATCGTCGGCGCGACCGGGACGCTCTTCAAGACCAAGACCGGCGAATTGACGGTGCGCTGTGAAAAGGTTCGGCTCCTCGCGAAGGCGCTGCGACCGCTGCCGGAGAAATTCCACGGCTTGACGGACCAGGAGCAGAAGTACCGGCAGCGTTACGTCGATCTCGTCACCAACCCTGCGTCGCGCGATGTGTTCGTCAAGCGCTCGCAGATTGTTCAGGCGATCCGCGAGTTCTTCGTCGAGCGCGGCTTCCTCGAGGTCGAGACGCCGATGATGCACTCGATTCCGGGCGGCGCCGCGGCGAAGCCGTTCGTCACCCATCACAACGCGCTCGACACCGACTTGTATCTGCGCATCGCGCCGGAGCTGTATCTCAAGCGGCTGGTCGTCGGTGGTCTCGAGAAGGTGTTCGAGATCAATCGCAATTTCCGGAACGAGGGCATCTCCACGCGCCACAACCCCGAGTTCACGATGCTCGAGTTCTACGAGGCGTACCGCGACTACCGCGACCTCATGGACCTGACCGAGGCGCTGCTCCGTGAAGTCGCGCAGAAAGTCGTCGGCACCACGACAATCAGCTATCAGGGCGAGACGATCGATCTCGGGCGCTCGTTCGACCGTCTGACGATGGCAGAGGCGATCCATCACTATGACGATCGTTTCGCGCTCGCCGATCTCGCGAAGCCGGAGTTCCTGCGCGCGGCGCTCAAGCCGTTCGAGGTGGACGTCTTCGATACGGATGGCGTCGGCATTCTGCAGCTCAAGCTGTTCGAGGCGACGACCGAGGAGAAGCTCGTCCAGCCGACGTTCATCGTCGCGCATCCGACCGACGTCTCGCCGCTTGCGCGCGCGAATGACTCCAATCCGGCGATCACCGACCGCTTCGAGCTCTTCATCACGCGGCGCGAGATCGCGAACGGCTTCTCCGAGTTGAACGATCCCGAGGACCAGGCCGCCAGATTCGCCGCCCAGGCGCGCGCGAAAGAGGCGGGCGACGAGGAAGCGATGTACTACGACGCCGATTACGTGCGCGCGCTCGAATACGGGCTGCCGCCGACCGCGGGCGAGGGTGTGGGCATCGATCGGCTCGTGATGCTGTTCACGGACAGTCCGTCGATCCGCGACGTGATTCTGTTTCCGCAGCTCAAACCCGAAGCGTAGGACGCATCTTCCGGTTATCGCTCGAAGATGGAAAAGCGCTTCGCTTCCTTCGCCGAGTTCTATCCCTTCTACCTGTCGGAACACTCCCGTCCCGCCTGCCGCCGGTTGCACTTCATCGGCTCGCTGCTGGTGCTGGCGTGCATCGGCGTGGCGATCGCGACACGAAATGCCTGGTGGCTTCTGGGCGCACCGCTCTGCGGCTACGGCTTCGCGTGGATCGGGCACTACGCGTTCGAGCACAACCACCCGGCCACGTTCACGTATCCGCTCTATAGCCTGGCGGGGGACTGGGTGATGTTTCGCGACATCCTGATCGGCCGCGTCTCGCTTTGACCCGTGGGCGGCTCCGCCGGACTTGCGGAGCGTGCGGACGGCCGCCATATACCCCTGGAGGGTATAATGCGGTGACGCGATGGCCTCCTCATCCTCGATTGCCCATGCAGCGCCGCCTGGCGCGCTGATCCCCGCGACCAGAGACTCGGGCGGCAAACAGGTCGAGCTCGCGCTCGAAGGCATGACCTGCGCCGCCTGCGCCGCGCGTATCGAGAAGTCGCTCAATCGCCTGCCGGGCGTCGACGCCGCGGTCAACTTCGCCACCGAGTCGGCACACGTCGCCTTCGACGCGTCGCGTACTGCGGTCGACGATCTTCTGAGGGCCGTATCGCGCGCCGGTTACGCGGCGCACGTCATGCGCGATCGCGCCGCCGAACGCGCGGAAGACGAGGCGCGACGCCGCGCGGTGTACCGGGCGCTACGGACCGAATTCATCATCGCCTGCGTGTTGTCCCTGCCGCTCGTGATCCAGATGGTGCCGATGTTCGCCGGCGGATGGTCGCCCGCATCCGCACATGGCGAGTGGCTGCCGCGCTGGCTGCAGCTCGCGCTGACGACCCCGATTCAGCTTTGGATCGGCCGCCGCTTCTATATCGGCGCCTGGCACTCGCTGCGCGGCGGCGGCGCCAACATGGACGTGCTGATCGCGCTCGGCACGACGATGGCGTACGTGTGGAGCACGGCCGTCACACTCGCCGGCCTGCATGAGCACGTCTACTTCGAGGCGAGCGCGGTCGTGATCACGCTGGTGTTGCTGGGGAAGCTACTCGAAGCGCGTGCACGGGTAGGGACGTCGGCGGCGCTGGAGAGTCTGCTCAAGCTCGCGCCGAAAATCGCCCATCTGGAACGCGATGGACGCATGATCGACGTTCCGCTTGAAAAAGTCGCTGTCGGCGACCGCTTTGTCGTGCGCGCGGGCGAGTCGTTTCCGGTCGATGGCGAGGTCGTGAGCGGCGGCGCGAGCGTCGACGAAAGCATGCTGACCGGCGAGAGCAGGCTGGTTGCGAAAGCGCCCGGCGCGCGCGTATTCGCGGGCACGCTGAACCAGGACGGCATGTTGACGGCCAAGGCCACTGGCGTCGGCGAAGCGACGCTCCTCGCCGGCATTGTCCGCGTCGTCGCCGCGGCACAGGGTTCGAAAGCGCCGATTCAGCGGCTCGCGGATCGCGTATCCGGCGTCTTCGTGCCGATCGTCATCGCACTGGCCGTCGTCACATTCTTCGCAACCTGGTGGCTGGCGGGCGATGTCACGCGTGCGCTGTCGAACGCCGTCGCCGTGCTGGTAATCGCCTGTCCGTGCGCGCTCGGATTGGCGACGCCCACCGCGATCATCGTCGGCACCGGCCGCGGCGCGCAGTCCGGCGTGCTGATCCGCAACGCCGCTGCGCTCGAGCAAGCAGGCCGCATGCAGGCGGTGGTGATCGACAAGACCGGAACCCTCACCGAGGGACATCCCGCGGTGGTGGAGATCCGTACGCTCGGCGCTGCGTCGCAGAACGACGTTCTTGCAGTCGCGGCGTCGCTCGAGCATGGGACAACGCATCCGCTGGCACGCGCGATCCTGGAGAAGGCGTCCGCGGACGCTGTGCCCGTCCGCGAGATCGCCGATTTCACCGCGGTACCCGGCGCCGGCGGGCGCGGACGCTTTGTAGGCGATTCCGCGCTGCTTCGAGTAGGCTCGGTCGATTTTCTCGCCGAAGAAGGCGTGGCGATGGGCGCGATCGACCGGGGCGAATGGGCCGAGCAGGGGATGACGATCGTTGGCGTCGCGCGCGACCGGGAATGTATCGGGCTCATCGCGCTTCAGGACCGAATCCGCTCGACCTCCGCATCCGCCGTCCACAGGCTGCGCGCAATGGGCATCGAGGTGCGCATGCTCACGGGTGACAACGCCGCGACCGCTGCGGCCGTGGCGAATCAGGTGGGGATCACCGAATTCCGCTCCGGTGTGCTGCCCGCCGGGAAGGCGGAAGCGGTACAAGCGCTGCGCGCGCAGGGCCGCGTCACCGGCATGGTGGGCGATGGCATCAACGATGCACCGGCGCTCGCGGCGGCGGATGTGAGCTTTGCGATCGGCACGGGATCGGACATCGCGATCGAGGCGGCGGACATCACGGCGATGCGCGCCGACCTGAACGCGGTCGTCGACGCGGTCCTGCTGTCGCGCGCAACGCTCGCGAAGATCCGGCAGAACCTGTTTTTTGCCTTCGCCTACAACGTGATCGGGATTCCGCTCGCGGCGTTCGGCTGGCTCTCACCCGTGATCGCCGGTGCGGCGATGGCCGCAAGTTCGGTATCGGTGGTCGGCAATGCGCTGCTGCTTCGCCGGTGGCGTCCGAAGGATGGAATCGACTGAAAGGAAAGATTTATGGAAACGAAGACCCTCAAAGTGGAAGGCATGTCGTGCGGCGGCTGCGTCGCGAGCGTGACGCGCGTGCTGAAAGCGGTCCCCGGCGTGAGCGCTGCGACGGTGACGCTCCAGCCCGGCGAAGCGAAAGTGACGTTCGATCCGGCACGGACCAACGTTGCGGCGCTTGCTGCCGCGATCGAAGACGCGGGCTATGCGGTCGCAGCCTGATCGCGCCGCGAAGGGATCGACGCGGGCACCCAAGCATCCGCGCGTGGCGCGGGCGCCCGACAGTCGCGCAGCGCTCGCGGCGCGCGTCAACCGCATCGACGGGCAGGTGCGCGGCGTCGGCCGGATGATCGACGAAGATCGGTATTGCATCGATATCCTGACGCAGGTGGCCGCGATTCGGTCGGCGCTCGATGCGCTGGCGATCGAGTTGCTCGAGCATCACCTGCAAGGCTGCGTCCAGCATGCGGTGAAGTCGGGCGAGGGCGAGCCGGCGATCGCCGAAGCGCTGTCCGTCATTCGCCGCTTTGCACGGTAGCGCTTTGCCCTCGGGATCGGCGCGATGCGATCCCGCCTAAAGCGTGGCCCGATAGTGCCGCGGTTGGCGCAGACTCGTTACGCGAGGATACGCTCCACCCACGCCGCGTACGCCTGACCGAACTTCTGCAGGAACTCGCGCGTTGCATCGTTGATGAGCTTTCCCGCAGGATCGAACAGCGTCGCCGCATTCCCGATGTAGGCTTCCGGCTGCTGCAGCGCCGGGACGTTCAGGAACACGAGCGACTGGCGCAGCGCGTGGTTCGCCCCGAAGCCGCCGATCGCGCCTGGCGACACACTGATGACTGCGCCGGGCTTGCGGTCCCACGCGCTCTTGCCGTAGGGCCGGGACGCGATGTCGATCGCGTTCTTGAGCACGCCCGGCACCGAACGGTTGTATTCGGGGGTCACGAACAATACGGCGTCAGCTTTCTGGATACGCGCCTTGAACGCCGCGGAGTTCGGCGGCGGATTCGCGTCGTCATCCTGGTTGTAGAGCGGCAAGTTGCGGATCTCGACGATCTCGAGCTTCAGGGTGGGCGGCACCAGCTCCGCAAGCGCGAGCGCCATCTTGCGGTTGAACGACTCCTTGCGCAGGCTGCCGACGAGGACTGCGACGTCACGAACCGTGCTCATGGGGTTCCTCTTGGTTGGGTGCGGGGGAGAGAGCTGAAACGCGCGACCCCATGGTACAGGCATCCCCGCCGCATCGGCGACTTGGCAGACCGCGCAATCGGAATCCTTGGTTTGCGACCCCATAGCCGGCAATGGGATAATGCCGCCTTCGGGGTGTAGCGCAGCCCGGTAGCGCGCTTGCTTTGGGAGCAAGATGTCGGAGGTTCGAATCCTCTCACCCCGACCAGATTCGCATTGAAATTCAATCGCGTGCAACGCGCGATTGATCGCAGCTCTCGGGCAAATTTCGAATTCGCCGCTTCCGGCTCGGCGCGAGAAACGAAGGCCGGCCGCGTTCTGATGACAAGCGAGGTTCTTGCGCGTAGCGCGCGTGCCAGCGTTGATCTGCGCTTGACACGCAAGCCAATACTTGCCTATCATTTAGGCAAGTAATTACTTGCCTATAGTGCATGCCGAGGCGCCGCGACACCGACTTGTTGTTCAAGGCCCTGGCCGACCCCGGCCGGCGGAAGCTGCTGGACCTGCTGCATGCGCACGACGGCCGGACGCTCAACGAGCTGTGCGAACACCTGGAGATGACGCGGCAGGGCGTGACGCAGCACCTCAACCTGCTCGAGGCGGCGAACCTGGTCGCCACCGTGCGGCGCGGCCGCGAAAAGCTGCACTTCCTCAATCCGGTACCGCTCCAGGAGATCTACGAGCGCTGGATTGCGAAGTTCGAAAAGCCACGCCTCAAGGCGCTTTCGGATCTCAAACGACGACTGGAGAAAGCCAATGGCTAGATCAACCTTCGTCTACGTGACCTATATCCGGACCACACCGGAGAAGCTGTGGTCAGCATTGACCAATGCGGAGTTCATGAAGCAGTACTGGTTTGGCACGTACTGCGAAAGCCCGTGGACGGCAGGATCCTCGTGGAAGCATGTGGACGGCGATGGCGGCATCTACGACGCCGGCGAGATCGTCGAGGCCGAACCGCCACGGCGCCTGGTGATCCGCTGGCGGAACCAGCACATGCCCGACCTCAAGGCCGAAGGCGATTCGCTCTGCACGATGGAACTGGAAGCCAATGGAACGGCGGTCAAGCTGTCCATCACCCACACCATCGAGCGCGAGCCCTCGAAATTCATCGCGGCGGTGTCGGGCGGCTGGCCGAAGGTCATCTCCAACTTGAAGTCCCTGCTGGAGACCGGATCCGTCGTTCTGCAGGACCCTTACCCCAGCGCCCACGCAAAGGCGTGACCACGGCCAAGGTCATTTCCGGAAACCATTCGTCGGTCCTGGTTCCGCGGCAGCACCAGGAGAGCATTGGCAGATTCTATGGGTTGTCCTCGGCGGTGAGATCACGAAAGCGGAACCCGAACGGCGCTTCATTCGCTTGTGAGAACACTTCTATACAGCACGGAAGAATGTCTCCGTAATCACCGGAACTTCAGTTTCGTCGTGCAGCTGCTGCAGAAAATCGACGGGTTCAGCCCGGCGATTTTCATCCATCCAGGTTTCTCGAATGCCGGTCTGCTCGCTGAGTTTGTTCGCGGCGATCGCGGCGGTTCGCTCGCGATCGCCGGAAACTCGTTACTCTCTACCGACCCATCCGCCGATCGTAGCTGTCGGACACGCGATGGATCAGATCGGGATCGGCGGCGGTGGCGCCTCGCGAGTCGAAGCGGACCTGGATGCGGCCGTCGGCGAGCGTTTGCACGGTCGCCACGATCGTGGTGTTGCCGCGCGTGCCGACGATCACGCCGGAACCACGGTCCTGTTGCGTGATCGTCAAACCTTCATCGGACATCGCGCCCGCGGCAGCTGACCACGACCGGTCGTAGCGCTCCTGCAGGCTGGGTTGCGGTACCGGAACGGGTTCGTAGACGACGCAGCTGCCGAGCAAGAGGGCGCCGATGAGCATGGCAACGCAAGGTTTGAAGTTCATTCTCGATTCCTCGGAAAGCCGATCGAACGCCGTTTCGATTCCGACGGCGTCGGATCGCCGCGCAGCGTTCGTTTCAGTATAGATGGACGCTGATCACAACGGCGTGGCGCGTGTTGCCGCGATTTCATGCCATCGCGCTCGAGGTGATCGGCCAGGTCTCATTGGCGTGCCGCAGGAGCGCGGGATCACGTCGGCAGCGCCTGACAAATTCTCCGACTTCGGGTGCCCGCCAGGCCTTTCGGTAGGCGTCCCATGCTTGCTCGAGGCTCAGGTGCCGCAGATCGGCTGGGGCGAACGGCAACGCGTTCAGGAGCTTGACCTTGCCATTCGGCACGACGAGCAGCATTGCCTGGGGGCTTTCGAGCCGCCGCTCGATCTCGGTCAGGATGTCCCACGGATAGATCGAGAGCGCGATCGCCCGATCAATCGTTTGCGCGCGGGCGCGAAGGCGCTCGACGGCGTCTTGCCATTCGGCATCGGTTAGCGCAAGTTGCCCCCAATTCTCTGCGGCACGCCCGATCCGCATCATGGGTCCGGTGACGAACGCACTGCACCCGAGGTCCGCGGCCAGCTCAAGAGCCGCGACGACCTCGCCGACGTTGATCCGGTTCGGCACGAATACGAGTTGTGGCGCGACGCGGCGCGCAACCAGGCGGCGAATGGCATCGACTGCGTCACTGAAGCGCGACCCTGGACGCACACCTGCATGCGTTTTCGCGGTCGCGCCGTCGATGGAGATCTGGATGCAGTCAAAATGGAGCGAGGCCAGGCGATCCGCGGCGTCGTCGTCGATCAGGCTGCCGTCGGTCTCGAGCTTCAGCGCGACGCCGCCCGCGGCCAGGATGCGGAAGATTTCCCAGCAGAACGGAACGCCAAGCGGCTCGCCGCCGCCGAACGCTACGTAGGGGATTCCGTTGTCGACAATACTGCGCGCGAGGCGAAGCGCCTCGTCGCGATCGAGCTCGTCTTTCCAAGCCCGGTCGGGCCCGGATTCCTCGCAGCAGGTGACGCACCGCGACTGGCAGCGGTTGGTGAGCTGCCAGGCCAGGAAAAGGGGCGCCGCGTAATCCTCGACCGAGCGCCCCGGCATTGCGTACTTCGGTGAAGGCCGGCGAACCGGCCGCGCCTAGCTTTAGGTGAAGCGGATGTACGGTTGCGCCATCACCTGTTCGGAAACGTCCTCGAGCTTCGGGGTTTCCCACTGAAGCTTCTGGGCGGGGACGGGATCCTGAATGCCGTGCTGCGTTGTTGCCGTCGTCGCCGCTTGCGTCGTCGATTTCACGTCGTCCATCGTGTCTCCTTGTCGATGAGACCTTCAAGCAACCCGCATCAGCTGCCAAGTATTCGCGTCCGCGTGCCGCGTTTCGTCTTCGGTTGCGCGCCTTGCCGCTGCCCCCACTGCCCCGTCGCGCCAGGCCTCGCAGTATGCCTGCCAAGCCTGCGCCAGCGTCACCTTACGCAGATCGGCGCAGATATAAGGCAGCGCCGCCGCCACCTTCACCCAGCCGTTCGGCAACACCAGCATCGTCGCAGGCGGCTCTTCGACGCATCTCGCAAGCCCTTCCGCGACGTCGAACGGACTGTAGCAAAGTTCCATTTCGCGTTCAACGCGCGACTCGCGCTCGAGCATCGCGACGAAGCGCCCATACTGTTCGGCGGTCGGCTCGAGCCGGCGCCATTGTCGCGCCGCAGTGCCGATGCGCATCAGCTTGCCGGTATTGAAGCGGAACGCGCCAAGCGCCTCGGCGCGACGGAGCACGGCGTCGACCTCGTCGATGTTGATCCTTGTCGGGGCAAACGTGACCTCGAGCGGAAGCCCCGCGTCGCGGACGGCGGTGCAGGCGGCGTGGACACGGGCGAGCGATCCTCCCGGCCGCTGCCGTCCGTAGACATCTTCGGTGTCGCCGTCGAGGCTGATCTGGATCGAGCGGATGGGCAGCTTCGCAAGGCGTGCCACTGCCGCGGCGTCGAGGCGCTGGCCGTTGGTTTCAACCTTGAGATCGACGCCTGCGCCGCCAAGCATCTCCGCCAGCTCGAAGAAATGGGGGCAGACGAGGGGCTCGCCCCCGCAGAGCATCACATAGGGGACCTGGCCAGCGACGATCTCGCCCGCGACCCGCAGCGCTTCCTCGCGGTCGAGCTCATCGCGAAGCCGCTTCCCCGGCGCCGATTCGGTGCAACAGTGGAGACAGGCGAGATCGCAGTCGCGCGTGATCTGCCACGAGACGAAGAGCGGCGCGCAGAAGCTGTCGATCCGGTTTGCCACGGCCTTGGTTACACGACGTGGACGAAGAGACCTGCGACGAACAGCCCGACGGTCACGACGTAGCAGGCCACGATCGCCCGGACCGCTGCGACAAATTGTCGCGGCTGCTCGAAAGTGGGGAACGCACGTCGGGCGCTCACCACGAGGAGCACGACCCCCAGGAGCGCGAACCCACAGGGCCGCGGGAAGACGCCGGCGATGACGCCGCCTAGCACGGTCAGCAGGCTCGCCCCCGCCAGCGCGAGGTAGAGCCAGACCGCGCGGCGTCGCCCGAGGCGCACGACGAGATTGCGCTTCCCGACGAGCCGATCCTGATGGAAATCGGGAATCGCGTTGACGACCGCGAGCGCCATGATCAGGAATCCAGGTACCAGCGAAGCGAAGAACGCATCCCACGAGAGGGCCTGCACGTGCAGGTAGAAGCTTCCCAACACCAGCCATGGCCCGTACGCGAGGGCGATGACGAGTTCGCCCAACCCGCGGTACGACCAGCGGATCGGCGGCGCTTCATAGAAGATCGCCGCCAAACCGCCCAGCAGCGCGAACGCCAGAATCCACGGACCGCCCCGCAGGGTGAGATAGACGCCGACCGCAAGCGCGCCGGCGAACGCGATGACGCCGATCCAGAAGATGGCGACCGAGATCGGCGGCAGGTCGGCCGGATTGAAGACACGATCCGTGCCCATCCGCGCGTCGAAGTACTCGTTGAACGCCTCGACGCCGATGACAGCCAGGATCACACCCGAGAGCCCGGTCCAGAACACCGGCGTGTCGAACCGTCCGGCAATGGCGTACGCCCACGTGGCGCCGAGCAAATAAGGGAGCAAGCCCGCGTACAGGAAGAAGCGGTAACGCACCATCGAGACGACACGTACGATCCGCCGCCACGGCGAAACGGGAGCCGCGAACGCGGCGTCGGGGGTCGTGATCACACGTGGATCCACTGATGGAGCGCCGAGGTCTTGCGCGGATCGGCGGCGAGCTCGTCGACGAACCTGCGGACACGCGGATCCTCCCACGCGCGCTGGAAGTGATCCCAGATCTCGCCCAGCGACTGCTTCCGCAGGTCACCGCACACGAAGGGCAGGGCGTTGATCAGCTTGACCAGCCCGTTCGGCAGCACGATGACGAGCGCGGCGGGATTCACGAGCCGGTAGCGGAGCTCCTCGAGCAATCCCATCTCGTGAAAGTACACGCGCATGCGTCCCTTGTATTCCTCCGCCTTGGCGCGCAGCGCGTCGAAGAAAGCGGTGTATTGCGCTTCCGAGGGCGCGATGTGGCGCCAGGCCTTGACCGCATTGCCCGTGTACATCGTGCGTCCCGTGTAGAAGCTGTACGCGCCGAGCTCGTAAGCCAGGTCGACAGCGGCGCCAACCTCCTCGATGTTGAAGTGCGTCGGCGAAAAGTTGACTTCGATCGGCACGCCGGCCGAGTGCAGATTCCGCGTGCCCTCGACGACGACGTCGAATTCGCCGCGCACGCGCATGCGATTGAAGGTGCCGCGCGATGCCCCGTCGATGCTGACCTGGACCGCTTTCACGCCGAGGTCGTTCAAGCGCGCGCAGTTCTCCGGCGTCAGGTAGTGGCCGTTGGTCTCGATCTTGAGCTGGCCGCCGCCCGCGCAGAAGCGCTCGACCATGTCGAAGAAGTGTGGATGGACCATCGGCTCGCCGCCCGAGAAGGAGACATACGGCACCTCGCGCTCGACCAATTCATCGATGACGCGCAGGGCCTCGTCTTTGGTGAGCTCGTCGCGAAACGCCTTGCCGGGTCCGCTCTCCTCGATGCAATGCAGGCAGGCGAGATTGCATTCGTTGGTGATCTGCCACGCGACGTAGAGCGGCGCCCCGAGATCGCCCGTACGATGGGCCGCTGAAGACGCCGAGGACCCGGCGGATGTCGCGAGCTCGCTCACGCGGCGTCCTCGACCAGGCCTTTCTGGCGCAGGTCGGCGATCAGCGTCCGGACCTCGCCCGCGAGCGCCCCGGAGGGGTCGTCGAAGCGTTCGAGGAGCCGCCGCTCGATCTCGGTCGGGTCGTGTCCGGCCTGGATCTCCTTGACGACCGCGGCCGCGGTCGGATTGAGCGTGAAGACCTTCTCGGAGCGGGTCTCGAACAGCACGCCGCCGAATTTCTCCTCGCGGAACTTGACGAATTTTGCGAGTCGCATGTCTCCTCGTCCGATGACCCAGCGCGCTTCCCTGAAGAAGCGCCAAACGCGAATCCTATCGCGCTCTCCATCACCCCGCGAGCGACGCGTTGTCAGGTACGTCGGACGCTTGAGCGGGCAGCAAAGTGACGGGACCGAATATGCCACGCCGCGGGCGCACGGACCCGAGCTCGCGGCGCCGGGGCTCCAATGCCGCTATTTCCAGCCCTGCGCGGCCATCTTGCGCCGCACGAACGCGATCTGCGTGGCGAGCGGCAGCTGCTTGGGACAGACGTCATGGCACGCGAGGAGCGACATGCAGCCGAAGACGCCCGCGTCGTCGCCGATGAGCTCATAGAAGTCGTCATCGGTTCGCGTGTCGCGTGGATCGAGGCGGAAGCGCGCGACCTTGTTCAGTCCGACGGCACCCACGAAGTCATTGCGCATCCGTGCGGTGCCGCACCCGGCAACGCAGCAGCCGCACTCGATGCAACGATCGAGCTCGTAGATCTGCTGAGCGAGCTCCGGCTCCATCCTTTCCTCGAGGCGGGTGAGGTCGACCTCCTGCTCCTTCAGATGCACCCACGTCCGCAGACGCTCGCTCATCGCGCGCATCCACTTGCCGGTATTGACCGAGAGATCGGCGATGAGCTCGAAGATCGGCAGTGGCGCCAACGATATTTCGGGACCAAGATTCTTCGTGAGCGTGCGGCAGGCGAGCCCCGGACGCCCGTTGATCACCATCCCGCAGCTCCCGCAGATGCCCGCCCGGCAGACGAAGTCGAATTGCAGCGACGCGTCTAGCTTCTCGCGGATCTCGCTCAAGGCGATGAAAAGCGTCATGCCGTCGGCTTCCTCGAGCTCGTAGGTCTGCATCCGCGGTACGCTTTCCGGTTCCTGCGGGTTGTAGCGGAGCACATTGATTCTGAGCTGGCGTGGAGGCGAGGCCGTACTCGCGGGCGCGGTTGCGACGGATGGTGCGGCGTCGTTCATGCGACCCTCCGGTCGCGCGCGGCGGGGGATGGCGGAAGCGGCTCGTCAATCCGCTCGTTGCGCGCCCGAAAGCGCTCCGGGAGAAGGTCCTCGTACGGCATCAGGGCCTCCTGCACGGCGAACCGGCCGGCGGTGTCTATCCGGCCGCGGATCGCCTCGACCTCGGCCGCCCGGCGCGTCGTGTCCGGATGGTCGAAGTAGTCCTTTGCGCCATAGCCGCGCCAGCCCGGCGGCAACTCCATTTGCATGACGTCGAGTCTCTCGTAGGCAAGCGAGGGGAGCGTATCGTCGGCATCTGACCAGGTCGCGAGCGTGCGCTTCAGCCATTCGGCGTCGTTGCGGCGCGGGTAGTCCTGCCGATAGTGCGCGCCGCGACTCTCGGTCCGTGTGAGCGCGCCGTAAGCGACGCAGAGCGCGAGCTTGAGCATCTTCTGCACTCGATACGCCGAGACGAGTTCGGGATTCGCGGCACGCGCCGTGTAGCGAAGACGGATGTTCCGGCTGCGGCGCAAAAGCTGCTGCAGCTCGTCGACCGCCGCCGCGAGATCGGCGCCGGTGCGGAAGATGCCGACCTTGCCGGTCATGATCTCCTGCATGCGGGCACGGAGCACGTTCGCGTCCTCGTCGCCGCCGCCGTCGCATAGGTGATCGAGCTTCGCCTGCTCCCGCGCCAGAAACTCGCGGATCTGGCCGCTCGAAATCGTCACGTCGTTCTCGGGCCGGTCGCAGTAGTCCGCGATGAACTCGCCGACGATCATTCCGGCGACGACCGTCTCGGCGACCGAGTTGCCGCCCAGGCGATTGAAGCCGTGCAGGTCCCAGCACGCCGCCTCGCCGGCGGCAAACAGTCCCTTGAGCGTCGGCGATTCACCTTGGTGATCGGTCCGGATCCCGCCCATCGTGTAGTGCTGCGCCGGCCGCACCGGGATCCAGTCCTGGATCGGATCGATGCCGAGGAAGTAGTGGCAGATCTCCTTCACCTCGCGGAGATTGCCGTTGATGTGCTTGGCACCCAGCAACGTGATGTCGAGCCACAAGTGATCGCCGAAGCGCGTGCGTGCGCCCTTGCCGCTGCGGATGTGCTCCTCCATGCGACGCGACACGACATCGCGCGATGCGAGCTCCTTCTTCTCGGGCTCGTAGTCCGGCATGAAACGCTTGCCTTCGGCGTCGCGCAGCAGTCCCCCGTCGCCGCGGCAGCCCTCAGTCACCAGGATGCCTGCCGGGAAGATGCCGGTCGGGTGAAACTGGATCGCTTCCATGTTGCCGACGGCCGCAACGCCGGTCTCGAGGGCGATCGCGGTGCCGATGCCCTCGCAGATGACGGCGTTCGTGGTGACGCGGTACAGCCGACCCGCACCGCCGCTCGCGATCGCCGTCGCCTTCGCGACGTACGCCACGAGCTCGCCGGTCACGAGGTTGCGCACCACTGCCCCCTGGCAGCGGCTGCCGTCGTGCATCAGCGCAAGCGCCTCCATGCGCTCGTGGACCGGAATCGAATGTGCGATCGCCTGGTCGCTCATCGCGTAGAGCATCGCGTGGCCGGTACCGTCGGAGACGTAACAGGCCCGCCACTTCTTGGTCCCGCCGAAGTCGCGCTGTGCGACAAGACCGTGCGACTCGCCGCGCTCGGTGATCGTCACCTTCTGGCCGTTGATGACGACGTCGCGATCGCCCTTCCGCACGCGACTCCACGGGACGCCCCAGGCAGCGAGCTCGCGCACCGCTTTCGGCGCGGTGTTCACGAACATGCGCACGACGCGCTGGTCGGCACCCCAGTCGCTACCGCGCACCGTGTCCTCGAAGTGCACGTCCTCGTTGTCACCCTGCGCCTTGATGACGTTCGCGAGGCTCGCCTGCATGCCACCCTGTGCCGCCGCCGAGTGCGACCGCTTCGCCGGCACGAGCGACAGGACGATCACGTCGTGCCCCCGCCGTTTCGCGCCGATCCCGACGCGCAATCCGGCGAGTCCTCCGCCGATCACCAGAACGTCGGTGTAGATGACCTTCATGCAAGCTGTCCAGGGATCGCGACCGACGACGAAGCGATCGCGCGCACCGGCTCGATCTGCGCGCGGCCGGGAACGTACCGCTCCCCGTAGCGACCCGCATGCTCGATGCCGATCTTGACGTAAGCGGCCAGCGTCGCCAGGCCCAGCGCGAGGAAGAACACCGTGATCGCCCATTTCAGGCGCTTGAGCCGTCGGCGTGTGACGTTGGGATCGCCGCCTCCGACCCAGCCCCACTTGACGGCGAGCCGGTACAGCCCGATCCCCGCGTGCAACTCGATCGCGAACAGGAGCAGCAGATACAGCGGCCACATGTGGTCGCTCCAGACGCGATCGGAGGATTCGAACGGTCCGATCCGATCCGGCCGGCTCAGCATCACGTAAAGGTGGGCAGGCGCGAGGAAGAAGAGCGCGAATCCCGTCACGACCTGCCAGAACCACAACGTCGTGTCCTCGTGCTGCATCGCGCGCATGTGCCCGCGGAAGGTCCGGAACTGCAGGTAACTGCTCGGAAACTTGCGCACTGCGAGCAGCGCATGCACCACGATCAGCGCGACGACGGTGCTGACTGCGACCGACACGATCCACGGATACGACCGGCCGAAGAAGTAGTAGCCCTCGAAGAAACGCGCGACGGCCCACATCGCATCCTTGCCGAGGAGGATCGACGACACGAAGCCCATGTGGGCCCACATGAACAGGACCAGCGCGAGCCCGCTCGCGCTTTGCGCGAAGTCGAGGCGCGCGGGCCATCGACTTTTGCGTGTGCGATCTGCAAGACCGGCACCGGCAATCAGCGTGCCGCTTTGCTCCATACCCAGGATGCGCCTCCTGCGTGCCCCGCGCCTCGCCGCGTCAACCTGTCAGGCGTCGGGCGTGCGGCTCGACCTCGAGTCGTACGATTGACATGGTGAATCCCCGCGTCACACGCTAGCGCGCGAAGACTCGGTGAATCTTGACTTGCATCAACCTCGGAACAGGCGATTTGCAGAGAATGGACAAGCGGACCACGCAGGCGCCTCACGGGTTCGGCCCGAAAGCCGGGAAGGCGCTGCAGCCCGACTACCAAATCGAAGCGACGATGTTCCAGATCAGAATCCACGGGCGCGGAGGACAGGGTGTGGTCACGGGCGCCGAGATGCTGTCGATCGCGGCGTTTCTCGAGGGCCGATTCGCCCAGGCGTTTCCGAGCTTCGGCTCGGAACGGATGGGCGCTCCGGTCATGGCGTTCTGTCGCATCGACGACCGGGAGATTCGCCTGCGTGAGCCGGTGCTCGAGCCCGATGCGCTGATCATTCAGGACCCGACGCTCCTGCACCAGGTGGATCTGTTCAGCGGCGTGCCGGCGCGCGGCTACATTCTTCTCAATTCGACGCGCTCGGCCGAAGAGCTTGGCCTTGGGGGCTTCGTGCATGGCGTGCAGCGGTACCGCCTCCTCACGCTGCCAGCGACGGAGATCGCGGTCAAGCATGTCGGTCGCGCGGTGCCCAACGTGCCGCTGCTCGGCGCGTTCGCAGCTATTGCGCAATTGATCACGCTCGATTCGGTCGTCGCCGCGATCCAGCAGAAATTCGCCGGCGCGATCGCGGACAAGAACGTCGCGGCGGCGACCGAAGCCTTCAACACGGCGGTCGCCGCGCGGGAGGCGATCAATGCTTAAGCAGATCGAGGGCTCGCGCGCCGTCGCCGAGACGATCGCGCTGTGCCGCCCGCAGGTGATCTGCGCGTACCCGATCACGCCGCAGACGCACATCGTCGAAGGCCTGGGCGAGATGGTGAAGGCGGGCGAGATCGCGAACTGCGAGTACATCAACGTCGAGTCCGAATTCGCCGCGCTGTCGGTCGCGATCGGCGCCTCGGCGGCAGGGGTTCGCACCTACACCGCCACGTCGAGCCAGGGGCTGCTGTTCATGGCGGAAGCCGTCTACAACGCGGCGGGTCTCGGGTTGCCGATCGTCATGACCATCGGCAACCGCGCGATCGGCGCGCCGATCAACATCTGGAACGATCATTCGGACAGCATGGCGCTGCGCGACGCCGGCTGGATCCAGCTCTACGCCGAGACCAACCAGGAAGCGCTCGACCTGCACATCCAGGCGTTTCGCCTCGCCGAAGAGCTCTCGTGCCCCGTGATGGTGTGCATGGACGGCTTCATCCTCACGCATGCCTATGACCGCGTCGATATTCCGACCCAGAGCGCGGTCGACGCGTTTCTGCCTCGCTACGAGCCCAGACAGGTCCTGGATACTGCCAATCCCGTCAGCATAGGCGCGATGGTCGGTCCCGAGGCGTTCACCGAGGTCCGCTATCTGTCGCATCACACGCAGTTGCGCGCGCTTGGGCTGATCCCGCAGCTCGCGGCGGCGTTCAAGAAGGCGTTCGGCCGCGATTCGGGTGGGCTGCTGCGGACCTACCGCACCGATGACGCGGAAACAATCGTCGTCGCGCTGGGCTCGGTCAACGGCACGGTGCAGGAAGTCGTCGATGCGATGCGAGAAGGGGGCTCGCGGATCGGCTCGGTGTCGATCTGCTCCTTCCGGCCGTTTCCCCTGAACGCGCTGCGCGACGCCCTTCAGCATGCGAAGCGCGTCGTCGTGCTCGAGAAATGTCTCGCGGTCGGTCTCGGCGGCATTGTGTCCGACGGCGTGCGTAAGGCGCTGTCCGGCATCGTGCTCAAGGGCTACACCGTGATCGCGGGCCTGGGCGGTCGCGCGATCACACGGGCGTCGCTCACCCGACTGTTCGAGGACGCGGAGCGCGACGAGCTCGAGCAGGTGACTTTCCTCGACCTCAATGCCGACGTTGTCAGCTACGAGCTCGAGCGCGAGAGCAGGGCGCGTCGCTCCGGACCCACCGCGGAGGCGATCCTCAGGCGTCTCGGCGCGGTCGCCTCACGCATCGGCTGACCGGAGAGCAACGTCGTGGAAGAGCAGCCCGTCAAGTTCTACCAGACCGGTACCTTCACCGTCGGCAACCGGCTGCTCGCCGAGGGTCACCGTTCGGTGCAGGCAGACATGCATCGGACGAACTCCCTCAATTCCGGACACCGCGCCTGCCAGGGTTGCGGCGAGGCGCTCGGCGCGCGGTACGCGATCGACGCGGCGATGCGTGCCACCGGCAATCACCTGATCGCCGTCAACGCGACCGGGTGCCTCGAAGTCTTCTCGACGCCGTATCCCGAGACGTCGTGGCAGATCCCGTGGATCCATTCGCTCTTTGGCAACGCGGCGGCCGTGGCGTCCGGGGTCGCGGCCGCGCAGCGGGCGCTGGGTCGGCCTCACGTGCGCGTGATCGCGCAGGGCGGCGACGGCGGCACGACCGACATCGGCTTCGGTTGCCTGTCCGGCATGTTCGAGCGCAACGACGACGTGCTCTACATTTGCTACGACAACGAAGCGTATATGAACACCGGCGTCCAGCGCTCGAGTGCGACGCCGCCCGCGGCGCGGACGGCGACCACCCCCGCGGTGGGCCACTCCCCGGGGAATGTCTTCGGTACCGGCAAGAACGTCCCGTTGATCGCGATGGCGCATCGTATTCCGTATGTCGCCACGGCGAGCGTCGCGAACCTGCGCGATCTCGAAGCGAAGGTGACCGCGGCGATGCAGATCGACGGCGCCCGCTACGTGCACATCCACGTCCCGTGCCCGCTTGGCTGGGGCTCGGCCCCGGAAGACACGTTGAAGGTCGCGCGCATGGCGGTCGAATCGGGACTGTTCCCGCTGTTCGAGGCGCGCCACGGCAAGATCACAAGCCGCACGCCGATCCGGCGCAAGGTGCCGGTCACCGAATATCTGAAGCTTCAGAAGCGGTTTGCGCACCTGTTTGCGGGACGCGGTGAGGACGCACGTGTCGCACTCATCCAGCAGGTTGCCGACCGCAACATCGAAGAGTTCGGCCTGCTCGCATGAACGGCGCCATGGACAAGCCGTTCGCGATCACGCTCGACGTCGGCTCGAGTCTCGCCAACAAGACCGGGAGCTGGCGCACCAAGCGGCCGGTCTACCTCGATCGTCTCCCACCGTGCAATCACGCCTGTCCGGCGGGCGAGAACATCCAGGGCTGGCTGTATCACGCGGAGTCCGGCGCCTACGAAGCGGCGTGGCGCGTGCTCACGCAGGACAATCCGCTGCCCGCGATCATGGGACGCGTGTGCTATCACCCCTGCGAGGACGGCTGTAATCGCGGCAAGCTCGACCAGCCGGTCGGCATCAATTCCGTCGAGCGCTTCCTGGGCGACGAGGCGATCAAGCGCGGCTGGAAGTTCGATCCGCCCACCTCCGAGAGCGGTAAGCGGGTGCTCGTCGTCGGCGCCGGGCCGAGCGGCCTGTCGGCGGCCTATCACCTGCGCCGCCTCGGGCATCGCGTGAAGATCATGGAGGCCGGTCCGTTCGCCGGCGGCATGATGCGCTTCGGGATTCCGAAGTACCGTCTGCCGCGCGACGTGCTCGATGCGGAGGTCAAGCGCATTCTCGATCTCGGCGTCGAGCTCGCGCTCAACTCGAAAGTCGAGAACATCCTCGAGACGATGCGGGCGGGCCGCTTCGACGCCGCGTTCCTCGCCGTGGGCGCACATATTGCGAAGCGCGCGTACATTCCCGCGGGCGAAGCAGCGCACATCCTCGATGCCGTTTCGCTCCTGCGCAGCATGGAAGGCGAGGAGAAGCCGCTCCTCGGTCGCCGCGTCGTGGTCTACGGCGGCGGCAACACCGCACTCGATGTCGCGCGCACGGCGCGTCGCCTGGGCGCGACCGAATCGATCATCGTCTATCGGCGTACGCGCGAGAAGATGCCGGCGCACGACTTCGAAGTCGAGGAAGCGCTGCAGGAAGGCGTGCTGTTCAAGTGGCTCTCGACGATCCGCAACGTCGCGGACGAAGGCACGTTGACCGTCGAAAAGATGGCGCTCGATGAGAAAGGCTTTCCGCAGCCGACGGGCGAAGTGGAGACGCTCGAAGCCGACTCGCTCGTCCTGGCGCTCGGACAGGATGTCGACCTGTCGCTGCTCGACGGCGTCCCGGGGTTGAAGATCGAGGACGGCACCGTACAAGTCGGCCCCAACATGATGACCGGCCATCCGGGCATCTTCGCGGGCGGCGACATGGTGCCCTCCGAACGCACGGTCACGGTCGGCGTCGGTCACGGCAAGAAAGCGGCGCGCCATATCGACGCCTGGCTTCGCGGCGGTGCATACGCGCCATCACCCAAACACGAGCTGGCGTCGTTCGAAAAGCTCAACACCTGGTACTACAGCGACGCGCCGAAGTCGGTGCAACCGATGCTTGACCTCGCGCGTCGGACGTCGACGTTCGACGAGGTGGTGCACGGGCTGGACGAGACGAATGCGCTGTTCGAGGCGCGACGCTGCCTGTCCTGCGGCAACTGCTTCGAATGCGACAACTGCTACGGCGTGTGCCCGGACAACGCGGTCATCAAGCTGGGTCCGGGCAAGCGCTTCGAATTCAACTACGACTATTGCAAGGGCTGTGGCCTGTGCGTCTCCGAGTGCCCGTGCGGCGCGATCAAGATGACGCCGGAGACGATCTAGGGGGCCGCGCTTCAAAGGAGATTCCCATGACGCTACCAAACGCGATTTCGCGGCCATCGCTGCCGCAGGGCGTTGCCATCCTGCACGATCCGTCGCTCAACAAGGGAACGGCCTTCACCGAGGCCGAGCGCGACTCGCTGCACTTGCGTGGCCTCTTGCCGCCGCATGTCGCGACGCCCGATCAGCAGCTCGCTCGTGTGCTCGAGAACTTCAGGCGCCAGCCGACCGACCTCGAGAAATACGTCAACCTCCGCGCGCTGCACGACCGCAACGAGACGCTCTTCTATCGGTTGCTCATGTCGCACCCTGACGAGATGACGCCGATCGTCTACACGCCGACGGTGGGCCTCGCCTGTCAGCGTTACACGCACATCTTCCAACGTCCGCGCGGCATCTTCGTGAGCGCTGCCGACAAGGGGCGCGTCGCCGAGGTCCTCGCGAACTGGCCGCAGCGCGACGTCAGGATCATCGTTGTGAGCGACGGCGAGCGGATCCTGGGCCTCGGCGATCTGGGGGCCAACGGCATGGGCATCCCGATCGGAAAATTATCGCTGTACACGGCTTGCGGCGGCGTACCACCGAGCCAGTGCCTGCCCGTCCTGATCGACGTCGGCACCGACAACCAGGAGTTCCTGGACGATGCGCTGTACATCGGCCTGCACCAGAAACGGGTGCGCGGGCCGGCATACGACGAGCTCGTCGACGAATTCGTCACCGCGGCCCGCAAGCTCTTCCCGGGTGTCGTCATTCAGTTCGAGGATTTCGCGAACCACAACGCGTTTCGGCTCCTCGAGCGCTACCGTGACCGTATTCCGACCTTCAACGACGACATCCAGGGCACGGCCGCCGTGACGCTCGCGGGCCTCATCTGCGCGCTTCGTGTGACCGGCGGCAAGCTCGGTGATCAGCGACTTTTGTTTCAGGGCGCCGGCGAGGCGGCGGCCGGTATCGCCGACCTCGTCGTCTCGGCCATGATGGCGGAAGGGCTGGACGAAGCGAGCGCGCGCCAGCGCTGCTGGCTCTTCGACTCGAAGGGCCTCGTGGTCGCGAACCGAACTGACCTCGCTTCGCACAAGCTTCCGTACGCGCACGAGCACGCACCGCTCGCCACGCTGCTCGAGGCGGTGAAGGCGCTCAAGCCCACCGCGATCATCGGTGTCGCCAGCATCGGACGGGCGTTCACCCGGGACATCGTGAAGACGATGGCAGCGCAGAACGCGCGCCCGATGATCTTTGCGCTTTCGAATCCGACGTCGAAGTCCGAGTGTACGGCGGAGGAAGCGTATCGCTGGTCGGAAGGCCGCGCGCTCTTCGCATGCGGGTCGCCGTTCGATCCCATCACGCTCGGCGATCAACACTTCGTTCCGCGCCAGTGCAATAACTCCTATATCTTCCCGGGTGTGGGCCTTGGCGCCATCGTCTCCGGTGCGAGCCGTATCACCGACGATATGTTCATGGCCGCCGCACGCGTGCTGGCGGACTTGGTATCGCCGGAGGACCTGGCACAGGGCAGCCTCTATCCCCCACTGCGTGACATTCGCGAGGTGTCAGCACGGATTGCCGCCGCGGTGGCGACGATCGCCTATGACGAAGGCGTCGCGCTCGGTACCAGGCCGGGGGACGTGTTGGCGCAGGTGAAGTCGAGCATGTACGAGCCCGAGTATGCGGCGTATGCGAACTAGTCCGCACCGTGCCCTCTCGAGCGCGGCGGTGATCCACGGAGGTGTGCGATGACGGAAGCGGTCATGGCGATGCTCCAGCGGCATCCGTTCGTCGAGGACTTCGATCCGCGGCACGTGGACATCATGGCGCAGTCGGCGACGCGAGTCCGCTTCGAGCGCAATCAGATCATCTTCCGCGAGGGCGACGAGTGCCCGGATTTCTATCTGATCAGCGCGGGCCTGGTAGCGCTCGAAATCGTCGCACCCGGCCAGACTTTCCGCGTCCAGACCTTGCAGGCGGGCGACGAGCTCGGCTGGTCGGCGCTCCTCATGGGAAAGCGCAAGCATTTCCAGGCACGGGGGCTCGAGCGCGTCGACGCGCTCGCGTTCGACGGCGGGGAGCTTCTGGCCGCGTGCAAGCGCGACCCGTCCTTCGGCTACGTGCTCATGCACCGGCTGCTCTCGGTTGTATCCGGGCGGCTGCAGGCCACGCGCCTGCAGCTTCTCGACATGTACTCGCCGCAGGCCAAGCGCGCGGGAGCGTGAGGCGGTTTGTCCCGGCGCGCATTGAGGCTCGCTGGGCCCGTCGATCCGAAGCGGGTCCCACCTCCCGCAACCGATCCGCATCGCACTGGCCCTCCGCGCGACCGCACTGCGGTCGGCCTCCGGCGTGATTCGCGCCCATCATGGGACCGCTTGCGATAACGTTGCTCCTCGCTGCGGCCCTGGCGGGATTCGCGTTCCTCGCCTGGCGCAAGCTCTCGATCGTGCTGGCGCTCGCGCCCGAGCGTCGCTTCGACGACATCGCGGGGAGGCTCAAGACCGTGTCGGTGAACGGCTTCCTGCAATCCCGAATGGTTCGTGGCGAATGGAAGCCCGGCCTTATGCATGCCGTGATCTTCCTCGGCTTCGTGACGCTCCTGGTGCGCAAGGTTCAATTGCTCGTGATCGGCTACCACGAGCGCTTTGTTTATCCCGGTGTCGCCGGCGAGGCATTCGCAGCGTTCAAGGATGCGATCGAGCTTGCCGTGCTGATCGCGGTCGGGTACGCGTTCTGGCGGCGCTTCGTGCAGAAGCCGGCGCGACTCGAGCGCAACCGGGAGGCGATCGTGATCCTGTCGCTGATCGCGGCGATCATGGTCACGGACTTCGCGTTCGACGGGTTCCGCTTCGTAACGCTGGCGCCGGCCGACGCGTCGATTGCCGCGGAGCGATCGGCGGCGTTCGTCGGTCGCGACGTGTCCGACGCAGTCGCACGCCTGCCTGCCGGAGCCATTGCATTCGGCTACCACGGCTTCTACTGGGTGCAGATGCTGACCGTGCTCACGTTTCTCGTGATCCTGCCGGTCGGCGAGCATTTCCACATCGTGACCGCATTGCCCGCACTCTTTTTTCGCCGGGGCAGACACGCGAACCGCGTGCCGTCGATCGATCTCGACCGGCTGCTGGCCGACGACGGCGCCGCGGAGATGAAGATCGGCGCGCGCACGGCGCTGGATCTCCACTGGAAAGAGGCGCTCGACGCCTTCACCTGCACGGAATGCGGCCGCTGCAAGGACGCGTGTCCGACGTTCCTCACCGGGAAGCCGTTATCGCTCAAGTGGGTGCACGACAGCGTCAAGCATCACTTACTGGACAAGCGCGATGCGATCCTCGCGCGTGACGAAGCGGCGCTTCCGCCGCTCGTCGGCCCGATCATCTCGGAGCAAACGCTTTGGGCGTGCACGACCTGCGGCTATTGCGAGGAAGCGTGCCCGATCGAGCTCGAGCATCTGCCGCGGTTCTATCGATTGCGCCAGCACCAGGTGATGATGGAGGGCGCGTTCCCGCACGAGCTGAAGTCGGTCTTCAGCGCGTACGAAGTGCAGAGCAATCCGTGGGCATTGCCCAATGACACACGCGGAGTGTGGGCGAAGGGGCTTGGAGTCCCGGTCGTGCGAGCCGCGACCGACGTCGAAGGGCTCGACTATCTTTTCTACGTCGGTTCTGCCGCGTCCTTCGATCCGCGCGGACAGAAGATCGCTACGGCCTTCACGAAGATCCTCCAGCACGCGGGCGTTCGTTTCGGCATCCTCGGTCCGCGCGAGACGTCGACCGGCGAATGCGTGCGGCGCGCGGGCAACGAGATGCTGTTCCAGTCGCTCGCGAGGACTCTCGTCGACACGCTCGACGAGCTCCACGTGACGCGCATCGTGACGACCGACCCGCACGCCTTCAACAGCCTGAAAAACGAATACCCGGAGTTCGGCGGATGCTACGAGGTCGTCCACCACACGCAGCTCATCGCGCAGCTGCTGGCGGAGGGCCGGGTGCGCGTTTCCCGGTCGCTCGAGCGCGTGATCTACCACGAGCCCTGTTACCTTGCCCGCCACAACGGCGAGTACGAGGCGCCGCGGGCGATCATCGCGCAGCTCACGCGTGACACGCCGCTGGAATTCGGCTTGCGCCGCGAGAAGGCGATGTGCTGCGGGGCCGGCGGGGCGCGGATGTGGATAGAGGAGAAGATCGGACGCCGTATCAACGTCGTGCGCGTCGAACAGGCGCTGCCGCATGCGCCGCGCGTCATCGCGACGGCGTGCCCGTACTGCGCGACGATGATCGGCGACGGCCTGAAGGCGCTCGGTCACGAAGGCAAAATCGCGAATCGGGATATCGCGGAGCTCGTGGCCGAGGCGCTGGTCAAGGGCGAGGAAAACCCGCCGCGCGAAGAGACGGCTCGAGTCACGAGCGACGGCTGAAGACTCCAGCGTCGGTAGCGCCGGGTATGGACGATCGAACGGAAGCCCGACGAGGCGGATCGCCCCGGCAATCTCCGGCTCGACGCTCGCACGAAGCTCGCGGCGCGTCGCTCGCAACCCGGTCCTCGCAGCGGCGTTACAGAACGTCGATCACCCACCCGGGGAACACGCCCAGCACGAACGCCGCGATCAGGCAGAGGACGCTTGCGCCGAGCGCGAGCCCCTTCGACGGCGTTCCCCGGGCGAACGACTCGTCCGCGCTCATGAACATGTACTGCACAACGCGCAGATAGAAGTAGATGCCGATGTAGCTTCCGATCAAGCCCGCCACCGCATAGGCCGTGTAGCCCGCCGCGATCACGTTCTTGAAGATCATGAACTTCGCGACGAATCCGGGCAGCGGTGGGATCCCCGCCAGCGACAGCATGGCAAGCGCGATCAGGATCGCCGCAGCGGGATCGCGACCAAACAGGCCCTTGAGATGCACGAGCCGGTCGCGCGTCGCATCGTCCGCGGCGCGAGGAAGCGCGGCAAACGCGAGAATGTTCATCGCGCCGTACGCGAGCACGTAGAACGCCACCGCCTGGAAGCGGCTTGCGGGCTCGCCCAGCAGCGCGTAGAAGAGGTAGCCCGCGTGCGCAATCGATGAGTAGGCGATCATGCGGCGGAAGCTCTGCTGCCGCATCGCCGTCAGGTTGCCCCAGACGATGGACAGGAGCGGCATCGCCACGACGAGTCCAACCACGGGCGGGCCCAGCATGGCGTTGCCCGCGAGGCGCACGACGACGAACAGTACGGCCCCCTTGATGACGGCCGCCATGTACGCGGTGACGGGCATCGCGGCGCCCTCGTAGGCGTCCGGCGCCCACGCGTGGAACGGCACGACCGCGGCCTTCAGGAAGAACGCGAGCAGCACCAGGACCACGCCGATCGTTTCCATCGCGCTCGGCGATGCGAGCGAGCTGGTAAACGCCGACAGCGCGAGCGAGCCGGTCGCGCCGTACAGCAGCGACGCACCCATCAGCAGCGTCGCGGTCGCGGTACCGCCGAGCACGAGGTACTTGAGCGCGGCCTCGGCGCTCGCCGTGCGCTGGAAAGCGAGCAGCACGAGCACGTAGACCGGCAGCGACATGATCTCGAGGCCGAGGAACAGCATCAGGAAGCTGTCCGAAGCCACGAGCAGACACGCGCCGTACAGCGACGAGAGTAGCAGGATGTGAAACGTCCGCTCGGCGAAGTCGTCGCGCGAGATGAGCACGACCGGCACCGTGAGCGCCAGCAGAATCGCCTTCGCGCTGGACGCGCCCGCGTCGACGGAATAGTGGCCGGCAAATGGCGTCGCGGTGTACGCGACCGTCGCGAGGCACGTCGCCGCTGCTGCCGCAGCAATGAGAATCAACGTCGTCACTGTCACCGTCTCGCGCGTGCTTGCGCCGGCGATGTCGAGCGCGACGAGCAGCACAATGCCGGCGAGCAGGATGTGCTCGGGCAGCATCGCGACGAGTACAACGTCGAAGTTCATGGCGTGGTCCTCGCGGCAGCCGTGCTGGTCACATTACCCATCGGCACGGGAGCAACAACCCGCGAGCCCGCGGTATTCAGCGTCATGCGTGAGCCGGTGCGCTCCGCCGCCACCAGCTGCCGGTACTCCTGCGCGGCAAGCTCGGTCTTGCGCATCGGCTCGGCCGGAAAGAGTCCGAACACAAAGACCGCGGCCATGAGAGCTACGAGAATCGACTTCTCACGCAGGTTCAAATCGACGAGCGGTTGATGCGGCGCGCGCGCAGGCCCGAACAGCACGCGCTGCGCGAGCCCCAGCATGTACAGCGCGCCCAGCACGACCCCGGCCACCGCCGTCACGCTCACGACCAGCGGATACGAAAAGCCCTCCAGGTGCAAGGGCCACGCGGCGCTGAACGCGCCGAGCAGCACGAGGAATTCGCCCGTGAAGCCGCTGGTGGTGGGAAGTCCGATCGCCGCCAGCGTGAGGATCGCGAAGAACACCGAATAGATCGGCAACAGCTTCGCGAGGCCGCCGTAATCCTTGATCTCGCGCGAGTGGCAGCGCTCGTAGATCATCCCGACCATCAGGAACAATCCGCCCGCCACGAGGCCGTGACTCACCATCTGCACGATCGCGCCCTGGATGCCGAGGAGATCGAGGCTTATGAGCCCGAGCATCACGTAGCCCAGGTGGCTGATCGACGAGTAGGCGATCACTTTCTTGATGTCCGTCTGCACGAGCGCGAGGCACGCGCCGTAGATGATGCTGATGACGGCGAGTGTCGAGAACACCGGCGCCAGCAGGCGCGTCGCGTCCGGGAACAGCGGAAAGCCGAGCTTCATGAAGCCGTACGTGCCCATCTTCAGGAGCACACCGGCGAGGATCACGGAGCCCGCGGTCGGCGCCTCGACGTGCGCGTCGGGAAGCCAGGTGTGCAGTGGCACCATCGGAACCTTGATCGCGAACGACAACGCGAATGCGCAGAGCAGGATGGTCTGGACGGGCAGCGGAAGCTGTGCCCGGTACAGGTCCGCGAAGGCGAACGAGGTAATGCCCGTCGTTGCATCGAGCGAGATGACGAGGTAGATCACCGCCGCGAGCATCACGATGCTGCCGAAGGCGGTGTAGAGCACGAACTTGAACGTCGCATAGATCCGCCGTTCGCCGCCCCAGATGCCGATGATGAAGAACAGCGGGATCAGCATCGTTTCCCAGAACAGGTAGAACAGGAACAGATCCTGGGCGACAAACGTCCCGACCATCGCGAATTGCAGCAGCAGCACCATCGCGTAGAACAGCTTCACGTCCTTGCGGATGGCCGTGAACGCGCCGGCGACGACGAGCGGGCCGAGAAACGCCGTCAGAAGCACGAGCAGGAGGTTGTAGCCGTCGAGCCCGATCAGGTAGTAGACGCCCCACGCCGCGATCCATGGAAGCCGTGTCTCGAACTGCAGCCCGGCGACCGTTGCGTCGAAGCGCAGGTAGAGCCACAACGTGAGCACGAATTGGGCGAGCATGATCGCGAGCGTCCACCCGCGCACCTGGCTCTCGGCGCGCGGCTTGAGCGCGAACAGCAGCGCGACGCCGACAAGCGGCATGAACAGCACGACGTTCAGGACGAGCGGTTCAGCCATGCGTCGAACTCCAGACGAGCGCCAGCGCGATCCCGGCGAGCACGAGCCATGCGTACAGGTGCAGGTTGCCGGTCTGGATGCGCGCCAGCACGCCGGCGGTCGAGCGCCCGAGCGCCGCGAACCCGTGCAGCGTGCCGTCGATGATCCGGTGATCGCCCAGGTCGAAGAAGACGCGGTCCGAGATCCAATACAGCGGCTTGCCGATCAGGCGGTCGTAGATCTCATCGACGTAATACTTGTTCGACAGCAAGCGATGCAACCCGCGCGCGTGTTCGGCGACGCGATTTGCGCGCTTGCCATCGCCACCGAAGAAATACGCCGCGCCGGCGAGACCGAGGAACGCGAGCACGATCGACACGACCATCAGCGGCGCTTCGAGATGCTCGGACGCCTCCGGCACCTGCGGGATCGGCAGCTGCGGCTCGAGGAAGTGCGGGATCGACAGGAAGCCACCGATCGCCGAGAGGACCGCCAGCGTCACCAGCACTGATGTCATCGACAGCGGCGATTCGTGCACATGGTGCTCGGTCTCCGGATCCATCCGCGACGCGCCGAAGAACGTGAGCCACAGGAGCCGGAACATGTAGAGCGAGGTGAGGAACGCGGTGCCGGCTGCGACCAGATACAGCAGCGTCGAGCCGCGGTCCGACGCGAAGGCGAACCACAGGATCTCGTCCTTCGAGAAGAATCCCGCGAGCGGCGGGATGCCCGCGATCGCCGCGGTCGCGATCGCGAAGGTTGCGAAGGTGACCGGAATCTTCCGCGCGAGCCCGCCCATCTTGCGCACGTCCTGCTCGCCGCCGAGCGCATGGATCACGCTGCCCGCACCCAGGAACAGGCATGCCTTGAAGAACGCATGCGTATAGAGATGGAAGATGCCGGCGCCGTAAGCACCAACGCCCATCGCGACGAACATGAAACCGAGCTGCGAGATCGTCGAGTAGGCGAGCACTTTCTTGATGTCGTTCTGGACAATGGCGATGGTCGCGGCGAAGAACGCCGTCGCGACGCCGATGGCCGCCACTACCGCCGAGGCTTCCGGCGCGTGCAGGTAGATCCCGGACAGCCGCGCGACCATGTAGACGCCGGCGGTCACCATCGTCGCCGCATGGATCAACGCGGATACGGGCGTAGGACCGGCCATCGCATCGGGCAGCCACACGTGCAACGGGATCTGCGCCGACTTGCCGCACGCGCCGATGAACAGCAGTATGCCCACCAGGCTCGCCGACATGGTCGCCGCTGCGCCGCTCGCGAAGGCGGCGTTGATCCGATCCATGTCGAACGTGCCGAGTGCCTGATACAGCACGAACATCCCGAGCAGGAAACCAGCGTCGCCGACGCGATTGGTGATGAACGCCTTCTTGCCCGCTTGCGCCTTTATCGGGTCCTCGAACCAGAAGCCGATCAGGAGATACGACGCGAGGCCCACACCTTCCCAGCCGACGAACATCACGAGGAGCGATCGGCCCAGCACCAGCAGCAGCATGAAGAACAGGAACAGGTTCAAGTACGCGAAGTAGCGCGCGTAGCTCGAGTCGCCCTTCATGTAGCCGATCGAGTAGACGTGGATGAGCGAGCCCACGCCGGTCACGATCAGCGCCATCACGACGCTCAGGCGGTCGAAATAGAAGCCGATCTCGAGCGTATGCGGTCCGATGAGCGCCCAGCGGTACAGGAGCTCGACGAGCGGTGCGCCGCCGGCCGCGAGGTCGAGCGCGCTTTTCACGGCGACCGCGAAGGCCAGGATCGGCAGGCCGCAGCCGACGACGGAAACGAAGCGGTGGCCCGCCCGGTTGCCGAAGAGGCCGTTGAGCAGGAAACCTGCGAGCGGGAGCAGGACGACGAGGGTGAGCGGATAATTCACGGTCGATGTGTTCCGGAGGACACTAGCCCTTGAGGTCCACGTAGGCCTCGAGCTCGAGCGTGTGCCTGCGCTGCACCAGCAGGAGCACGATCGGAATCGCGATGCCGATCTCTGCCGCGGCGACGACGAAGATCAGGAACGCGAGCGCGGCGCCGGCGGCGTTGTCGAGGCGCTGTGCGAACGTGACGAGGCTCAGGTTCACGCCGTTCAGCATGAGCTCCATGCACATCAGCATCACGAGCATGTTGCGGCGGATCACGACGCCGGTGAGACCGATCGCGAACAGCGCGACGGCGAGCGCGATCAGGATGCGGGTCTCATCCACGGCGGTGCTTCCCCAGGTGGAGGACCGCGAGCGCGGCGACGACGGCCGCGACCAGCAGCACCGAGATCAACTCGAAATGCAGCCAGTACTCGTTGAGGAAGGCGATCGAGAACGTGCTCAGGCCGAACGCGGTCTGGCCGCCGCCGGTGAAAACGGGCATCGCGCTCCACAGCGCGCTGACGACGAGCGCTACGAGCACGACCGCAGCCACGACGCCCGGCAAAAGCCACAGCGAGAAACGCTGCGTGAACGAGGGGTCGCGGGTGTTGAGCAGCATGATCACGTACACCATGAACACCATCACCGCGCCGACGTAGATCAGCACCTGGAAGATCGCGATCACGTGCACGCCGAGCAGGCCGTAGATTCCACCGAGCGAGAGCATGGTCGTGATCAATGCGATCGCGACGCGCATCGGATGCCGCAGGAACAGCATCGCCACAGCGCTCACGAGCGCCAGCGAGGCAAACGCATAGACGAACGCGGTTTCGATCATGACAGGCGGCTTCGTTGCGCGGGCGCGCCGGCGGGTGGGTAGGGCTTCGCCACGTCGCTTTGCGGATTCCAGCTTAGAAGCTCCGGAAGCTTGAGCCACATGTCGTGCCGGTCGGTCGACGGAAGGTTCGGAACGTCCTTCACCATGCGGATCGCGTCTTCGGGACACGCCTCGACGCACAGCCCGCAGAAGATGCAGCGCGAGTAGTCGATCTCGAAGCGCGCCGGATATTTCGGATGTACGGGATCCGTCGGGTCGAACGCGGCTTCGATCTCGATCACCTTGGCCGGGCACACCGTCGCGCACATGTTGCAGGCGATGCACTGCGGACGTCCATCGGGGCGCTGCGTGAGGACGTGCTTGCCGCGGTTGTTGGCCGCGTAGTCGGCGCGCCGCTCCTCGGGATAGTAGGTGGTGAGCGCCCCCTTGCGGAAGGTCACCCAGCGCCACATGTTCCGCATGAACACGCCGCCCGTGATCGCGAGTCCACGGAGAATCTCGAACAGGTAAGCGCGCTCCCACGAGCCCATCACCGGCTCGTTCCAGTAGGTCTTTCGCCTATAAGCGCGCGTGTCCACGAAGTTGGTCACAAGCTCTTGAGCGCCCACACGATGAGCACGGTCACGACGAGATTGGCGAGCGCGAGCGGCAGCATGAAGCGCCATGCGAAGCGCAGGAGCTGGTCGTAGCGGAAGCGGGGCAGCGTCCAGCGGATCAGGATCTGGAAGCTGCACATGACGAGCACCTTGACCAGGAACACGACGAGCTGCGTCACGACGACCGCGCCGTGACTCATCCTGACGTCGACGTCGCCCGGGAAGAGGAAGCCCGCGTCGTTCATGTACGGCAGGTTGTAGCCGCCGAGGAACAGCGTCGTGAAGAGCGCACCGACGATGGCGATCTCGATGAACTCCGCGAACATGAAGAGCCCCATCTTCATCGCGCTGTACTCGGTGAAGTAGCCGGCGATGAGCTCCGATTCCGCTTCGGGGAGGTCGAACGGGATCCGCTTGTTTTCTGCGATCGCGGCGGTGAGGAACAGGATCGCGGCGAACGGCTGCAGGAAGACGCCCCATGCCGGCACGAATCCGAGAAGGATGCCCGACTGGCGCCGCACGATGTCGTTCAGGTCGACGGTGCCGTAGATGAGAATCAAGCCGAGCAACGTGAGCGCCATCACGAGCTCGTAGCTGATCATCTGTGAGCCGGCGCGGAGCGCGCCCAGGAGCGAGAACTTGTTCGACGACGACCAGCCGGCGAGCATCGCGCCGATGATCGCGATGCCGCCGAAGGCAAAGACGATGAGCAGCCCTGCGTCGAGACTGGCGATCTGCAGCGGATAGGTCCGGTCGCCGAACCATGATGCGGCCGCCGGGAATGCATGCAGCAAGCGCCCCGGCTCGAGCGTACCGCCGAAGGGAATGACGGCGAACACGAGCAGGATCGGCGTGAACACGACCCAGGGCGCGATCGCGTAGGCGAAGCGATCGTAGGCGTTCGGCTTGAAATCCTCCTTGAGCATCATCTTGAGGCCGTCGGCGAGCCCGTGGAACAGACCCCACCACACGAGCTTCACCTGCGTGAACGGGATGCGAAGGTACGCGCGATTCGCGCCGATGCGATCCGACATCACCGCCGCCTGCTTGCGCTCGACCCACGTGAGCACGGTGCCGAAGAGCAGCAGCACCGTCACGGCGTAGGTGATGTAGACGATCGAGATGACGAGATCCTGGAGCATGCGTTGCTGCCCGTCGCACTAGGCCCCGGCGAGCGCCGCGAACAGTGCTTCGGCGTGCGCGACCGAATCCTTCTTCGGGAAGCACGGCCCGAAGGCGCTGACGACGCCCCGGAAATTGGTGTAGTGACCGGCGCGCTCGGTCTGGATGCTGATCGGGATGAAGACGTCGGCCTTCTCGCTCTCCTCCGCGACGTAGGAACCCAGCAAGATCGTCCTCGCGTGCGGCGGGACACCGGCGAAGTCGAACCCTTCGCCCCACACGAGGACCAGGTCGACGTGGTCGCCAAGCGCGCCAGCGTCGATCGTGGGGAACAGCGCCAGCGCGGCCGTCGTGTTGGGATTCTTGTCGGCGCGGATCAGGAAGTCGTCTTCCAGCGGCTCACCCGCCTGTGGCTTCCAGTCCTCCTTCACGAACGACGCGCAGCGCTCGCCCAGCGCGCGCCGGAACGCGTCCAGCTCTTCGTTGGAGCCCCAATTCGAGACGAGCGCGACGGGATTCTTGGCGGCGCGGAGCAGCGTCCGTGCACCTTCGATCGCGGCTTCGAGCGCGACCGGCACGCCCTTCTTCATCGCCTGCTCGGCGCGCGGCCGCTCGAAGATCGCCGCCAGATCGCGTCCCTTGTTGCAGATCCAGGGTCCGTTGACCTCGCGGTTCTCGAGCGGCGTGACGCGCTCGATCGCCGTGTTGTGGCACTTGTCGAGCGCGTGCAGCTTCCACTCACGCTTGCGGTGCCAGATGTGCACCGTGCAGCCGCGCGCGCACCCGGGACACACCGAGGGCGTCGGCTCGAGGTACCACACCCGCGACTTGTAGAAGAACGAGCGCGACAGGAGCGCGCCGACCGGGCAGATATCGACGATGTTGTCCGAATACGGATCGTTATCGAGCGGATGATCCTCCGCGGGACGGATGAGCGACGTGTCGCCGCGGTCGACGACGCCGAGCGCCCTCGACCGTGAGATCTCGTGCGTGAAGCGGACGCAGCGCGTGCACAAGATGCAGCGCTCGTTGTCGAGGACGATGCGCTTCGACAGCGGGTAGAACTTGGTCGCCTTGACCTTGGGCTCGAGGGAGACCGATGGCGAGCCGTTGTACTTGTAGTGGTAGTCCTGCAGCGTGCACTCGCCCGCCTTGTCGCAGATGCCGCAATCGACCGGGTGATTGAGCGTGAACAGCTGCATCAGCGACTTGCGGTAGTCGTTGACGAGCTCGGAGTGCGTGAGCACGCGCAAGCCTTCGCTGACCGGCATGTTGCAGGCGATCTCGACCCAGCTCCGTCCCTCGACCTGCACCGCGCAGATGCGGCAGTTGCCGGCGACCGAGAGCTCCGGATGCCAGCAGAACGCCGGGATGTCGATGCCACTCGCGACCGCGACCTGCATCACGGTCTGTCCGCGCTCCGCCTGGAGCGAACGCCCGTCTATGAAGATCTCGGGCATTCGAGCCTCCCGTTGTACATCGAGCGCCTGTGCTCGATGAAATACTCGAACTCGGGGCGGAACTTGTTCAGGATGCCAGAGGTCGCGTAGCCGGCGGCGTCGCCCATGCCGCAGATCGTGGTGCCGTCGTTCAGCGCGGAAATCGCGTACAGGCGCTCGATATCCTCGGGCCGACCCTCGCCGGCGACGATCCGGTCGATGATCCGGTGCATCCAGCCCATGCCGTCGCGGCACGGTGTGCAGTGGCCGCAGGACTCGTGGTGGTAGAAGCGCAGCATCACCTGCAGCAGTCGCACCATGCAGGTTCCGTCGGCGATCGCAATCATGCCGCCGGAGCCGAGGGACGATCCGGCCCTCTCGACCTCCTCGTTGTCGAGATGCAGATTCTCGATCTCGGCGCCGGTCAGGACCTTGGTCGAGATGCCGCCCGGCACCACGCACTTGAGCGCGCGCCCGCCGAGCATGCCGCCGCAGTCCTCGTAGATGAATTTCGCCCAGGGGTAGCCGGTCTCGATTTCGTAAACGCCCGGCTTCACGACGTGACCGGAGATCGAGATTAGCCGCGTGCCCGGCGACTTGGACGCGCCGATCTTCGCAAATGCCGCGCCGCCGTGGTTGATGATCCACGCGAGATTCGAAAGTGTCTCGACATTGTTGACGACCGTCGGCCGCTGATAGAGGCCCTTCACGGTGAGCCGCGGCGGACGATTGCGCGGATAGCCGCGCTTGCCTTCGATCGACGTGATCAGCGCCGAGGCCTCCCCGCAGACGTACGAGCCGGCACCTCGGTAGATGATGATGTCGCAAGCGAAGCCGGTGCCGAGAATGTTCTCTCCGAGGTATCCGGCCGCGTAAGACTCTTCGATCGCGCCCGAGAGCCGCTGATACGGCACGTCGAATTCGCCGCGCATGTAGACGAATGCGTGGCGGACCTGGAGCACGTAGGAGGCGATCAGCATCGATTCCAGAAGCAGGTGCGGCGCGTTCTCGAGAATCCAGCGGTCCTTGAACGTCCCCGGCTCGCCCTCGTCACCGTTCGCGCAGAGGTAATGCGGCTGCCCGTCGTTGGGGTGTACGACGCCCCACTTGCGGCCCATCGGGAACGCCGCCCCGCCCCGCCCCTGGATGCCAGAGGCGTTTACCTCGGCTGTGACCTGCTGCGGCGTCATCTCGGTGAGCGCTTTCTTGAGCGCCGAATAGCCGCCGCGCGAGCGGTACTCGTCGAGCGTGTGCGAGCTCGCGGTGACCGGGAACGTCATCAGGAGCCTGGTGTTCGTCATATCAGCGTTGCGTGGCGAGCCACGCGTCGAACTTCTCGGGCGTCATGTCCTCGTGGAACTTGCCGTCGATCACGATCATCGGGGCGGTGCCGCACGAGGCCATGCACTCGGCCGTCGAAAGTGTGAAACGTCCGTCGGGCGTCGTCTCGCCGGCCGCGATGCCCAGTGTGTCTTCGAGGTGCTTGAGCAGGCGCTCGCCGCCGCGCAGCGAGCACGACACGTTGCGACAGACCTCGATGTGGCAACGCCCGATGGGCGCGCGGCGGAACTGCGTGTAGAAGCTCAGCACCTCCTCGATCTGGATGCGCGGCACGTCCAGGTACTCGATGAGCCCGTCGATGTCCTCGTCCGCGACGTAGCCGCGCTCCTCCTGGATCCGGCGCAGACACGGCAACACGAGCGACGACGCGAAGCCATCCGGATAGCGCTGCCGCAAGCGCGCGAACTCGGGGATCAGGTGCTTCATCGATCGCACTCCCCGCCGATCATGTTGACCGAGCCGAAGGTCGGGATGATGTCGGCGAGCTGGTAGCCCTCGAGGAGGCGGTGCACGCCGCCCATGTGCACGAAGCTCGGGCTCCGGACGTGGACCTTGTAAGGATTGCCGCCACCCGTGCTCACGAGGTAGAAGCCGAGCTCGCCGTTGGGCGATTCGTGCGCCGAATACACTTCGCCCGGCGGTACGCTGGGGCCGTCCATGATCAGCTTGAAGTGGTTGATGAGCGACTCGATCTCGGTGTAGACGAGCCGCTTCTCGGGCAGCGTGCAGCGGCGATCGTCGACGTTGATCGGCCCGGCGGGCAGCATGTCCACCAACTGCCGGATCATGTGCACCGACTCGTCCATCTCGCACATTCGCACGTAGTAACGATCGTAGTTGTCGCCGTTGATGCCGACCGGCACCTCGAAATCCAGCTCGGCGTAAGCGAGGTACGGCGCGTCCTTGCGCAGGTCGCGCGGCGCACCGGTCGAGCGCAGGATCGGCCCCGTGAAGCCCCAGTCGATTGCTTCGGCGGCCGAGATGCCGCCCACGTTGCGCGTGCGGTCGATGAAGATACGGTTGCGATCCATGAGACCGTGGATGCGACCGACGAACTCCTCGTACTTCACGAGGATCTCGTCGAGACGCGTAAGCCACCCGTCGGGCAGGTCGCGCGCGAGCCCGCCGATGCGCCCGTAGGTGTAGGTCACGCGCGCGCCTGTCAGGTTGGCGAGGTGCTCGTACATGTAGTCGCGGATCATCACCAGATACAAGAAGGCCGTCATGGCACCGACTTCCATCAGCGAGGCCGCAACGCACGTCAGGTGATCGGCGATCCGCGAGTACTCGGAGAGCAGGGTGCGCAGGTACTTGCAGCGCGGCGTGATCTCGATTCCCATCAGCTTCTCGACGGCCTCGCAGTACGCGAAGTCGTTGATGAGCCCCGAGCAGTAGTTGAGCCGGTCGACGTACGGAATCAGGTTGTGCCAGGTGTGCGCCTCGCACTCCTTCTCGAAGCCGCGATGCAGGTAGCCGCAATGCACGTCGACGCGCTGCACCTTCTCGCCGTCCAGCGCCGCGATCACCTGGATCGTCCCGTGCGTCGCCGGGTGCGACGGCCCGATGTTGACGATGACGGACTCGTCGTAATCCGCGCGGTCGAAGGCCGGGCGCACGGGGTTCCGAAGTTCCATGTCCACGTCGACGCGCTCCGTTTAGCTCCGGTACGACACGAGCGGCTGCTCGCGGTCGATCGGGTAATCCTTGCGCAGCGGATGCCCGACGAAGCCTTCATAGAGAAGCAGCGGGCGCAGGTCGGCGTTGCCGCGGAACCCGATCCCGTACATGTCATGGCACTCGCGCTCCATGAAACGCGCCGAGCCGTAGAGGCGGATCAGCGAATCGACGGTGGGGTCGGCTTCCGGTACCCGCGTCTTCACCCGGACGCGAACGCCGTGACGCGTAGCGTAGAAGTGATAGACGACTTCGAAACGCAGCGAATCGCCCGGCCAATCGACCGCGGTCACGTCCAGCAGGAGATCGAAGCCGAGCTCGGACTTGAGGCGCCGCCCGACAGCGAGCAATTGCGGCGCCGCGACCTTGAGGACCAGCATGTCGTGCGCGACCGACGCGTCCCCATCCGGCAACGCAAGCTTCGCTTGCACCACGTCGTAGTACACGGCGGCCAAGATCAGAACGTCCGCGTGATGATCGGATGGCGCGCCTGCGCGATCTGGTCCTGCAGCTTCATGATCGCGTCGATGACCGTCTCCGGGCGCGGTGGGCAGCCCGGCACGTAGATGTCGACCGGGATGATCTTGTCGATGCCCGCTACGGCCGCGTAGTTCTGGTAGAAGCCGCCGCTCGTCGCGCACGCGCCGAACGCCATCACCCACTTCGGCTCGCACATCTGCTCGTAGACCTTGAGCAGGATCGGCGCCTGCTTGTGGGTGATGGTGCCGACGACCATCAGCAGATCGGATTGTCGCGGCGAGAAACGCGGCAGCGCGGCGCCGAAGCGATCGGTGTCGTATGGCGTCGAGGAAACGGCCATGAATTCCATCGCGCAACAGGCGGTGACGAACGGATACGGAAACAGCGAGAACTTGCGCGCCCAGCCCACGAGTTCGTCCTTCTTCGTCGACAGGTACTCGAATGCCTGTGAGGGCGCACGCTCCCCTCGGATCGGTATCGTCCTCGCGCTCATTTCGCGCTCACGTCAGTCGCGCCGGGCCGTCCCAAGCGACTGACTGCGCCCCCTTTGGGGGCAGCGAGCGAAGGGGAGCGTGGGGGTTCATAGCCGTCGCGCCGGGCCGTCCCAAGCGACTGACTGCGCGCCCCTTTGGGGGCAGCGAGCGAAGGGGAGCGTGGCGGTTCATAGCCGTCGCGCCGGGCCGTCCCAAGCGACTGACTGCCCCTTGGGCCTGCGAAACAGGGGTCGAGACCCATCACTCGGTGACGGCCTCGAGCAGCCGCGACTTGTAGACATAGAGGAGGATCAGCACGAGCAGCAACGTGAACAGGAAGAAGGTGAACAGCATGAAACCGGTGAGCGGCTGCGCACCGAGCGCCCAGATGATCAGGAACACGGTCTCGAGGTCGAACAGCATGAATGCGATTGCGACACCGTAATACTTGATCGGCACCGGGCGCACGTTCTCGACGTCGATCGGTGTCGCGCCGCACTCGAACGGTTCGAGCTTGACCGGTGATGCGGCCGGCTTCGGTCCGAGCACGCGGTTCATCAGCAGCGTCACCGCGACGAAGCCAAGGATCGCCAACAGATAGAGGAAGAAGGCCAGATAGGGGCTCATGCTGCGCGCTTATACCGATAACGTGCCCCGTTACAGTAGGCGGGAGGGCCGCGCTCCAATGTGACTTGGATCAACGATCAGCGTGTTGCGCGGCCGCGTCCTCCGGGCTCGCCCCGAGCGACGTTCCTGCGCATCCGCCGGCATCGCGGTCGCTGCCCTGTCGTTCGCTCAGGAAACGTCGGCGTCGGTCGACGCGACCAACGCCGATTTGCTGCGCATGGGCGGGAAGGTCGTTGCACCCGCCGACGGCGACCTCCATTCCCTGATTCGCCGGCTCTTCCCGATGCCAAGGTGATTTGCTCGGCCGCGCCCGAAGTCAAGGGCAACCGGCCCATCGACACGATACGCAACGCTGCACAAGCTCGAAGACGCCGACGTCGGTGTAGTGCGCGCTATTCGAGGTCGCCGAAACGGGCTAGTGTGGCTTTCGGGGGCACAGTAACCCGGTCAACGCCATTGCCTTCCTGGCCCAGGATCTTGTCGTCCTTCTCGATCCAGACGCCATGGTTTCAAGACACCGTGGTTACAAATATGCATCGGGGCTACCAGCATGGAGCGTTCTTCACGGCCCGATACAGCGTGTTCATGACCGGGCCGTCCGCGACGGCGGACATCGAAGGCGTCCTGATCCACGGCACCCAGGGGATCCGCACGCCGACGGTCATCCCCGACCGGCCTCGCTAACAAGGAGCGGATTCGAAATCTTCCAGTCTCGCGGGCCATGGCACAAACGTTGCGCGCACGCCGTGTGCCCGATATTTGTTGTGTCGTGTTGCATCGACACCCTTGACGTTCCCAGGAACGCCGCTCATCCTCCGTGTGTTGATCTGCGTCAACGAATTGCCGGCACGACGAAACTAGGCTCGGCCTGTGAGTGCGTGCGCCGCGCATAGCCGCATCGCACGTCTCATCGATCGCCTGGGTTCGCCCGTGACGGGGCGACGCACTGCGGCGTTTAGCCGCAGAGGGAAGGGGACCGGCTTCTCGCCTGGAGCCGGCCCTGCGAGACTGGGAGGGGCAGATGCGTTTCTTCAAGCCGGCAATCACGCTGTGCTGTTTGCTCTTCGCGGTGGCTGGGACCGCGGTGGCAGCAGAGCAGCAAACGCAACCCATCTGCGCGAACTGCCACGAGGCGCAGTGGAAAGCGATCGATCTCGGTCCGCATGGCGCGCGCAACGACTCCAGCGGCAGCATGTGCCAGGCGTGCCACGGCAACGCCGCGGATCACCTCAAGGACCCGATCAAGTTCAAACCCGAGAATCCGTTCGGGAAGAACGGCACGGCGCAACAGCGCACGGACACGTGTCTCGCCTGCCACTCGAGCAATCGCAACCTCGCGTTCTGGACCTCGGGCAAGCACCAGCTGAATGAAGTGACCTGCGCCAATTGCCACAGTATCCACGGCCGCTCGCTTGCCCCGACGATCAACAAATTCGTCACGACGTTCCTGCCGAATCAGGAGGACATCTGTGCGAATTGCCACCAACCGATCCGCGCCGCGACCTTCAAACCGTCGCACCACCCGATCATCGAGGGCAAGATCCGCTGCACGGACTGCCACAACCCGCACGGCGCGATCACGCCGGCGATGCTCAAGAACCCGACGATCAACGACCAGTGCTACTCCTGCCATGCCGACAAGCGCGGACCGTTCGTGTTCAGCCACCCGCCGGTCGAGGAGAACTGCACGACCTGCCATAACCCCCATGGTTCGGTCCACGCGAAGCTTTTGAACGAGTCCGCACCAAATCTGTGCCAGGACTGCCACGACGGCTCGCGCCACCCTGGCACGATCTACGGTGCGGCCGGCGGCTTCACCTGTCAGCCCGGCGACACCTCGAGCGCATGCGCGGGCAAGCCCGTCGGAAGCCCCAACGCCAACGTCAACACCCGCCTAATCGCTCGCGCGTGCGTTAACTGCCACAGCCAGATCCACGGCTCGAATGCGCCGGGTGCCCGCGGCCAGTTCTTCACGCGATAGGACCGGGAGACCATCATGAGCAAGAAGCTGATTTGCTCCCTCATCGCCAGCCTCTTTGCCGCACCGGCCTTCGCGCAGAGTGACACCGACCCGATGCGGGTCGAAGGCACGGCGACCGCAGGCGGGATCTACAACAACACCAAAGCCCCAGACAAGGCACAGCTCAACCTTTATCAAGACTTGAACAGCGGCGCGCTGTCGAACATCGGCGCCCGGGGCCGGAACAGCACGACATGGTTCGAGGGCTACGGCGAGAATTTCGGTCGCGACGACCAGTTCATGTTTCTGCGCGGCGGCATCTACGACGTCTTCAAAGCGGGCGGGTACTTAAACGATATCCCGCACAACTTCTCGACGAACGCGTTCACGCCGTACAACGGCAGCGGCAGCGCAACGTTGATCGCAACGTTCCCGCTCTCGTCGCTGCCGAATCCGAACCCGCCGTCGAACTGGAACAACTTCACGCTGGGCTACGAGCGGCGCGACGCCGGCGGCTACTTCGAGTGGCAGAAGAACAGCCCGTGGTACTTCCGGGTCGATGGCAACGAAGTGAAGTTCAGCGGCACGAAAGTGGGTTCCGCGGCCAATGGCTCGAGCCCGGGGAACGGGTTCGTCGACCTGGCAATACCGACGCAGTTCAAGACGAGCAATGTCGGCGTCGAGGCCGGATATCAGGCGGGCAAAGCCACTGCCTCCGTGCGCTGGGATTACAGCCGGTTCAACAACGGCAACCAGACGCTGCAGTGGACGAACCCCTACTTCGGCGGCAACAACCTCGACACGACGTTTCTTCCGCCGGACAATACGTTCAACAAGTTCACGCTGACGGGCAATTATCGCGACCTGCCCTGGAGATCGGTGATCTCCGCGCGCTACACCTATGCGAAGACGACGAGCGACGTCGGCCTGGCTCAAACCGCCCTCGACAGCGGTCCCGCGTACAACCCCACGCAGCCGAGCGAGGGCACCTTCAACGGCAAGAAGATCAACCAGTCGTTCCAGCTTGCCTGGACGGCGACGCCGGTCACGAATCTCGATACCCGCGTCTATTACTACTGGACGAAGCTGCAGAACAAGTCCGACCAGGTTGAGTTCGGCGACGCGCCGACGAAGCCGCCCGTGGGCAGCCTGGGCTGCGGCAATTTCCAAGTCAACGGCATACCGACCCAGATCTCGGACAACTGCGAAAACGATCTCTTCAGCTACACGCGGAACAACGTCGGCTTCGACGCCTGGTGGAAGTTCGCGCGCGGCAACCGGCTGGGTTTCGGCTACGACTACGACAACCTCAACCAGACCCGCGTCGACTACGACAAGGCGCACTTCAACAAGGTGTGGGTGGAGTACAAGAACACGATGTTCGACTCGTTCTCGGGCCGGTTCAAATACGAGTACATCAAGAAGGATTCCGACCACAACTTCACCAACGCCGGCCTTCCCGGCGGCGCCAACAACAACGAATTCCTGCTGCCGTTCACGTCGGCATTCGACATGCAGTCGAGCACGACGAACCTCGGGAAGCTCAACCTCGACTGGAGCCCGCTCGATAGCCTCGGTCTGTGGTTCGAGGGCGTGTGGGGGAAGACGACCTTCGACGACGTGACTTTCGGCCGCACCGACCAGGAGAAGCAGGGTTACTTCCTCGGCGGCAACTGGACCGCCACTTCGGCCCTCAAGTTCAACGCGTGGGGCAGCTGGGAGCAGTACAAGTATCCGTCGAACCATCGCTACATCGGGACGGTGGCGGGCGGACCGAATCCGCCGTCCGGCTGGTGCACTACGGCGAATCCGAACTGTTATGACCCATCCGCGCCGCCGTACCAGCAATCCCCCGGCTCGTCGACCGCGTCGTACAACTGGAATTCGGGCACGAAGGACCAGACGTGGACGTTCGGCGTCGGTTCCGATTGGCAGGCCATGGAGAAGCTCAAGCTCTCCGCATCGTACCTCTACATCAAGAACAAGGGCACGGCTGATTTCGGCTATCAGGCCCCGATCATTCTGAACAACCCGCCGGTCATACCGATCAACAATTTCGACAACAGCACGCAGCAGTTCTTCAACCTGAAGGCGGTCTGGGACTACAACAAGAACTGGTCGTTTAGCGGCGGGTACGCGTTCAACAAGTTCAGCCACAACGACATCGCGACCAACGGGTACACGTACATCGCGCCGGCGGCCGGGTCGAACGCCGTTGCCACCAATACGAGCCTGAGCTATCTCAACGGCTACGACGCGTTCACCGACGGCCACCAGAACATCGTGTACGGGTACATCACCTACAAGTTCGATGCGCCCCCGCTGCCGCCGGCGAAGTCCGCCGAGCCCCCACCCCCACCGGCCGCGAAGCCTGCACCGCCGCCTCCGCCGCCACCCCCGCCGCCGCCTCCGGCGCCGATGGTGCAGAAGATCACGCTCGACTCGAAGGTGCTCTTCGATTTCGACAAGGCGGTCCTGCGGCCGGAGGGCAAGGACGCGATCGACGCGCAGGTCGTGGGCAAGCTGTCGCAGATCACGAAGCTCGAGATCGTGCTGGTCACCGGGCATACCGATCGTATTGGTTCAGATGCCTACAACCAGAAGCTCTCCGAGCGCCGCGCGGACGCCGTGCGCGATTACCTCGTGAGCAAGGGCGTGCCGCGCGACAAGATCGAGGCCATCGGGGTGGGCAAAAAGCAGCCGGTGGTGCAGTGCGATCAGAAGAATTTCAAGGAGCTGATCGCTTGCCTGCAGCCGAATCGGCGCGTCGAGATCCAGGCGAAGGGCGAATCGTCCAAGTAACGCGCGTCATTCCGAACGTCATCACGCCGCCCGGCGCTTCCCTAGCGTCGGGCGATTCTGTTTTCGTCCCGAGCAGGAAGCTTCGAAAGCCGTGTCCTGCAGGATCGCGCCGCCTGTGGCGCGCCTAATACCGGCCGTGCTGCTTGTAGATGTAGTTGACGAGCTCGACCGCCTGCAGCGACAGCCGCCGCTGCGTCTCATGGACGGTGCGGATGATCGCCCGCATGACGTGGTAGACGATCGCGGGGTTCGACTTGAGCAGCGATTCGAGCCGCTCGCGCGCGAGACCCAGCACGCGCGTCTGCCCGCGCGCCACGAGCGAACTCTGGCGCTTGGTGCCGTCGACGAAATTCAATTCCCCCGCGAGGTCGCCTGCGCCAAGGCTCGCGAGGGTCACGTGGTTCCCCGCCTCGACTTCACGGATGACGTCGAGGTGGCCGTGCGCAACGACATGGAGGTGGTTGTCGGCGAGCCCCTCGCGCGCCAGCACTTCGCCGTCGGATAAGTCGCGGACCGTCACAAGGCTCGCCAGCAGGCGGCACTCGTCGTCGTCCAGATCGGCCGCGAGCCGCGAGCCGCGCAGCGCTTCGAGTCTCAAGTCGTCCGTCATGACAGGGTGCCTTTCGCAGGATTGGATGGCGCATCCGGCAACGTGGCACGTCTGCAGACGACCGCGGCGCGGGTCACGAAGGCATCGACCAGACTTCCGGAGATGCGATCGAACACTGCGCCTGCAAGCTTGCGCATGACTGCGCTTTCGAATTCGTAGCGCAACACGAACTCGATCTTGCACGCCGCTGGCGCCAGCGATTTCAGGTGCCATTCCCCTTCGAAGCGTCGGAACGGACCGCGCTCGAGGGTGACCGCCATCCACTCGGGGCGCCGCTTCGGATTGCGGGTCCTGAAGCTGAACCGCGCGCCGTGCCAGTCGACGACGATGTCGGCCACGACGACGTCCTCGTCCCGCGCGACGATGGTGGCGCCCGCGCACCAGGGCAAAAACGACGGGTAGTGCTCCGCCGCCTCGATCAGGTCGAACATGTCCTCGGCCGGATATTCGACGAGCGCCGAGCGATGAATCTCCATGCGACTATTGTCGCGCAGCCCATCGCCGACCGGCTGCACTTGCGGCCGGCGGCACTCGCATGAGGCAAATCCTAGGGAATCCGCACTCTCGACCTGTTGACGCACATCAAGGCGACTTGCGCATGTCCGGGGGTATTGGGCACACTCTCGTGGCGAGCGCCGGTCGGGCGCTCATCCGAAGGAGGCGAAGATGAAGTGGATCGTGATCGTCGCGGTGGCATCGATGGGCGTCCTCGCGGCGGGCAGCGCGGGTGCGCAGGAAGCGCTCGCCAAGAGCAGCGGCTGTCTCAATTGTCACGCCGCCGATACGAAGAAGGTCGGCCCCTCGTTCAAGGATATCGCCGCGAAGTACAAGGGCCAGGCGGATGCAGAAGCGAAGCTCGCGGGCGAGATCACCGGCGCGAAGGGTCATCCGCAGGTCAAGGCCTCCGCGGACGACGTCAAGAGCCTGGTGAAGTGGATACTGTCGATGTAACGCGATGAGGGCCGGCGAACGCCGGCCCTCGTTCCCGTGGGACACGCTGACCGGAACTACTTCGGCACGTCGCCCGGCTCCGACTTCAGCGTGTAGTTGACGCCGGCGTCCGCGGGGCCGGAGAGTTTCGTCAACTTGATGAAGCCGTAGCCCATCCCCTCGTGGCAGCTGTTGCAGTCGCCGATGACAGCGGAATAGGCGGCGTCGAACGCCTTCCAGTCCTTGGCCGCGATGGCGTTGTTGACCGGTGCGAAGGTCGTGTCGTAGAAGCTCTTCCAGACCTTGTATTCGGCGGGCTTGGTGACGCTCGCCGGGTTCATCGAGTTGTTCATGTACTTCGACATGTACGCCGCCAGCGCCCAGTTGCCGCCCTTCGCCGCGTAATACATGTTCTGAAACCGATCGCCGACCTCGCGCATCGGAATCGCGAACTTCGGCAATGCCGAGCGCAGCTCGTCGACCTGCTTCTGCAAATCCTTGGATTCCTGCCCGGTCGCGAAGCTCGGGGCCATCATCGCCAGGGCAGCGCTGATCGCCGCGATGGTGTATCTAATCGTTTCCACGTGAGCTCTCCCCGATGGTTTTCGGGACGCTCACCATCCAATTCGGGTCCCGTACTCGCAGTCTTGGCCTCGCGTCGGAAATCGAGTTGATCGAAGTCAAGATTCGGAGCGAGCGACGAGCTCCGGACCCGCGACATGATGTCACGCTGGCTGCTCATGAGCATCCAGATTGCGCGATCCACGCGCGTCCGGTTTGCGCACGCCGCCGTTCGCCACGGTTGCACCCTCACTCACGTGGCGACAAAATGACGCACCTCGCGTTTACGACGGAAGTATGTCGCGCGCGGCAATTGACGCTCTATGTTTGTGGACCGCTCTTTGACTGCAGAACCGCAAGGCGCTCGCGTCCGGCAGCTACAATCGACGCGGTCTTCGCCGTCGAGAACAGCTCCGGGCGCCACGACCGAGGCCGAGTCCGGCACGGATGGCGCGTATGCCGCGAACGCCGCCAGCCTGCGACAGCTCGTCGTGCTGAGATGTATCGCCGTTGGCGGACAACTGGTCGCTATCGTCGCCGCGTCGACGCTAGGCGTCGCGCTTCCAATCGTACCGATGCTGATCGTCGTCGTTGGCCTGCTGGCGGTCAACGTGATCGCATGGCGCCGCTTGCGCTTGTCGGCGCCTGCACCGAGTGAACTGGCGATAAACCTGGCGTGCGATCTTGCGGGGTTCACGCTGCTGCTTTTCCTCTCCGGCGGAATCGGGAATCCGTTCAGCCTGTTCTTCGTCCTCCATGCGGTGCTGATCACGATGCTCCTCAGGGGGGAAAAAGCCGTCATCGGTGTCGCGCTGGTCGTGGTATGTGTTGTCGGACTGACGTTCGTCCATCTGCCGCTCAACATGGTGTCCGGCACTCCCGTCCCGTCCGCGCTGCTCGACCTTGCGCAGGTCGCGAGCCTCGTGACCACCGCGGCGATCACGGCCTGGTTCGTGATGCGCATCGTCGCGACACTGCGCGAGCACGACCGGCGCTTGAACCAAGCGGTCCAGCAGGCGCTGCGGGACGAGGCGGTCTTAAGGGTCGGCGCGCTCGCGGCGGGCGCCGCGCACGAGCTCGGGACTCCGCTGACGACAATGGCGCTGCTGGCACAGGAGATCGGGCGCGACGCGTCGTCCGAGGCGCTCAAGCGGAACGCGCAAATCCTGTCATCGCAGATCGGCGCCTGCCGCGAGACGCTCGCCGAGCTCATGGCCGCCGCGGGTCATGCGCGCGCGGTTGGCGGAGGCCGGGAGCGACTCGATCGCTTCCTCGAGTCGATCGCCGCCCGCTGCGCCGCCGCGCATCCGGGCGCCGTCGTCGTACGCGACTGGAGCGGCATCCTTCCGGCGCCCGACATCTTCGCCGACCAGGCGCTGCGCCAGGCGGTGACCGTGCTCGTCGATAACGCGATCGACGCGTCGCCGCGGGATGTCCGCGTTGTGGCGCGGCGCGATGCGGACAGGTTGTCGATCTCGATCTGTGATCGGGGTCCCGGGTTTGCCGTGGACGAGGTCGACAAGCGCGGACGAAAGTTCTTCACGACCAAGGCGCCGGGTGCCGGCGTCGGGCTCGGCCTCGTGCTGGCGGCGCGCGCCATCGAGCGGTTGAACGGGACGATCGCGTGGGCGAGCCCGCCGGGCGGAGGCACCTGTGCGAACATAAGCCTGCCGATGGTGTCTGTGGTTGTGGAGGAGAGGTCAGCATGACGGAAGTGAGCCCTGCCGAGGATCGACCGAGCTTGCTGCTGGTCGACGATGACGCCCTGCTGCGCGAGACGATGGGCCGCGCCCTTGTCGCCCTGGGGTTCGAGGTGCGGACCGCGCCCACGCACGACGCGGCGCGGGCCCTGGCGAAGGAGAGCCCGCCCGAGTATGCCGTGGTCGACCTGAAGCTTGCCGACGGGTCGGGGTTGAAGCTCGTTTCGGAGCTGCTTGCCCTCGATCCGCACACGCGCATCGTGGTCGTCACGGCCTACGGGAGCATCGCGACGGCCATCGAGGCGATCAAGCTCGGGGCAACCTATTACCTCGCCAAGCCGGTCGATGCGCAGGAGGTCGTGCGCGCCTTCGAGCATCGCGAGGGGAATACCGACGTGCCGTTGAACGACCACCCGATGTCGGTCGACCGCCTCGAGTGGGAATACATCGATCGCGTGCTGCACGACCACAAAGGCAATGTCTCCGCGACGGCGCGCGCGCTGTCCATGCACCGCCGCACGCTGCAGCGCAAGCTGGCCAAGCGGCCGGTCAGGCGCTAGCCATCGGCGGGAGCCGGGCCCTTAAGCGCTATCCCATCTCAGCAGCGGCGTGAAGGCCGCTGCGCGTAGCTGACGGTCTATTCGTCAGGCGCGGTGTGCGCGATGCCCTTGTGACAGTCGATGCAGGTCGCCGCGCCGGCGAGGACCTGCTCGTGCATGGGCTGCACGAAGTCCTTCTGCTTGGAAACGATCTCCTTCGAGAAGACATGGCACGTCCGGCAGTTCTCGGAGTTGTTCTGCTTGTACTCCTCCCACACCATCTTGGCGAGGCGCAGGCGTTCCTTCTTGAACTTCTCTTCCGTCGATATCGTCCCCTGCATCTCCGCGATGGCGTCATGGATCCCGGCCTTGGCCTTGTAGAAGAGCAGGGCCGGGTAACGGTGCGGAATGTGGCAGTCGTGACACCCCGCGGTCACGCCGGTGCGGTTCACGTGATGCACGCTGGTCTTGTATTCATTGGAGACCCACGTCATCGAGTGGCAGGCGCCGCCGCAGAACTCGTTCGTACCGGTGACGGCGACCATGACCTGCGTGGCGATCACAGCGCCGGCGCCGATCACGAGACCGATCACCACGAGCGCCAGCACCGACCACTTCGCGCTCGGCGTCGTGAGACTGTGCCACGCGCGTCCGATGAAGCCGCGGCGAGGCGTTTCGGGTGCGTTCGGATCCGCCAATCGAGCCTCCCTTTGGGCGCACGGCGACGCGTGATTAGACGACGAGCGCCGCCGTTTGTCCACCTGCGCCGGGTAACGGAACGCTGCGGCGCTTCGCGGTCCGCCTAACTTTCGTCAAGCGTCGCGGTGCCCCGGGGCGCAGTCGGGCAGCCGCCCGACGCGCTGCTTGAGCGCGGGAGAGTCGAGGAGCTTGACCGCGCGCCCTTGCACCTGGATCAGGCCCTCGCCCTGCAGGTGCGAGAACAGCCGGCTGACGGTCTCGAGCTTGAGCCCGAGGTAGCTCGCGATCTCCTCGCGTGTCATGCGCAGCACGAACTCGCTCGCCGAGTAGCCGCGCGCCTGATACCGCTCCGCGAGATTGAGCAGAAACAGCACGAGACGCTCCTCGGCGCAGCGGCTGCCGAGCGAGAGCATCATGTCGTGATCGCGGCAGATGTCGCGGGAGATCAGGCGGTAGAGATTGCGGCGCAGCGTCGAGAGCTCGAGCGCAAGCTCGTCGAGCTGCTTGAAGGGAACAACGCAGACCTCGCTGTCCTCGAGCGCGATCGCCTGGCAATCGTAGCGACCACTGGAGATGCCATCGAGGCCGATGATATCGCCCGCCATGTGAAACCCCGTGATCTGCTCGCGACCGTCCTGCGCGAGCACCACGGTCTTCAGCATCCCGATGCGAATCGCGTACAGGGCGCCGAACGCGTCGCCCGGCCGGTACAGCGCGCCGCGCTTCCTTACCCGGACGTGGCTCGTGATGATGCTGTCGAGCCCGATGACCACGTCGTCCGCGAGACCCACCGGGAGGCAGTACGGCCGGACCGCACAGGAGACGCAATGAACGCGAACCTCGTGGAGCGACACGACCTTCGGCGGCACCACGGTGGCCGTCGAGGGGCGTTCGTCGAGAAGAGATTGCATGCGCATCGAGGGTTGGTCGAGTGATCGAGCCGAACGAAAAGCGGAGCGCTCTCAATTATCGAATGCTCGCGGTAATCGCCGACGCGGCAAATTGCCGCACAGCTTTCGCCCCCCGAAAGCGCCCGCCGACATTTCGCTCGATATCGATATCGCCGCTGCTACGGTAAACCTGGTCGGAGGGTTTCGCCATGACACCGATCAAGCCGGCGACCGATTTGCACAGCGCGGCCGCGCTCGACCCGTCACGCGAACGTAACGTTGGCACAGCCGGGCGCCGAAACCGCACGGACTCGCGCGCGCTCGGTTCGAACCCGCGGATTGCGAGATTGCTTCATGGCGCAGTGCGCGTTGCGCCGTCACACAAAACTGTCCAAGCGAGGCAAAGGACGCCCGGGTTGTCTGCGTTCGGATCCAAGGCCGGGTATCGCTTCTGCCGCGTCGCCGGTTTGCATTGCGCCTCGGGTCAGCGCGTTGACCGCTGGCCAACTTATTGAACGGGCGTACCTTTTCGGCGCCTAAGCTGCCCGCCCCGCGAGGTGCTTGAGCGGTCATTGACAATGCCGGGCAAACCGGGCAACGTCGACGCAAAATTTTAAGCTGTTGCTTTGCTGGTCCCTTCCGCGGTGCGGGCTCCGCACTCGCGCGATCTTCTCCAACCCTGGCGTGCTGGAAACGAGAACATGACTACGTCCCCTGTGTCTGCGTGCGGCTCCCCCCGGCAATCATTCGTCCCCGCGCGGCGATGGTTGGTGTCGATCACACTGGCCATCGCAGCCGGCGCGCTCGCGCTGGGTGCAGGCTCCGCACTCGGGCAGTTCAAGGCGCACAGGAACGCGCCGGATATTCCGGGGAGTGCAGCGCAGGGCGGCCAGGCGGTCACGGTGATGGTGGAGCTTGCCGATCAACCAGCGGCCGTGGTCTATGCGCAATCGGTCGCAGCCGCTGCGGCACGCGCGGGTCGATCGAGCTTCGAGAGCATGGATCCGGCGTCGCGCACGGCGGCCGCCCAAGCGGCGGTATCGCTCGCCCGGGCGCAGGTCGCGCGGGTCGAAGCCGCGCAGCAGGCGATCCTGCCCCAGATCAACGCAGCGTCGGTCCAAGGCCGCGCGATTTTCCGCGTGAAGAGCGCTTACAACGGGATCTCGGTGTACGTGCCGCGCAGCCAGATCGCCGCGCTCAGCAGGCTGCCCGGCGTGAAGGCCGTGCACATCCAGATCCCCAAGTACCTGACCGCGGCGACCGACATCGATTTCCTGAATGCGCGGATCTCGTGGACGAAGATCAGCGGCAATACGCCATACGGCGGCCACGGCGAGAACATCAGGATCGCCGACATCGACACGGGTCTCGATTACATCCACACCAACTTCGGCGGTCCCGGCACCCCCGCGGCCTACGCCAGTGTCACCGACACCGGTCCAGTGCCGAATCTTTATTTCCCGACCTTCAAGGTGCCGGGGGGATACGACTTCGCGGGCGACGCGTATGACGGGACCAATATGCCGGTTCCCGACGCGAACCCGCTCGACAGCAGCAACGGTCACGGCACGGCGACCGCGAGTCTGATCGCCGGCTTTGGCGTCAACGGTGACGGCGCGACGTACACCGGGCTGTATGACAATGCCACCGACATCGCGTCGATGAAGATCAGCCCGGGATTCGCGCCGAAGGCGCAGCTTTATCCGCTGCGCGTGTTCGGCGTGACGGGCGGTACGAATCTGGTCACCCAGGCCATCGATTGGGCCATCGACCCGAACGGCGACGGCACAATCTCGGACCACCTCGACGTGATCAGCATGTCGCTCGGCGCGAACAACGGCGACGTCAACGATCCGGACGTCGTCGCGGCCGACAATGCCTCCGCGGCCGGCGTCATCGTCGCGTCGGCAGCAGGCAATGCAGGGGACTCTTACTACATCGTGAGCAGCCCCTCGATCGCGAGTCACTCGCTGAGCGTCGCGGCCTCGTTCAACGACACCGGCGGCTTTTTCTTCGATTCGAACGTCACCGTCAACAGCCCGGGGGCGATCGCCGGGCAGAAATATCTCTCGCTCTACGGCTCGCCGAGCCCGGCGGTGCCGATGGGTGGGCTGACCGCGAATGTCGTCTATGCGATTCCGCCAGATGGTAACGGCGGCATCACCAACGGAGCGGCGATTTCGGGCAATTTCTGCCTGATCGACCGCGGCGCGATCAGCTTCGCGCTGAAAGTAAGCGAGTGCCAGGCTGCGGGCGCCGTAGGGGTGATCGTCGTGCAAAGCGCGGCCGGGAGCGGAACGCCGTATCCGATCGTAATGGCGCTCGGTTCTCCGACACCGTCGATCCCGGCGGTGATGATCGGCCTGAACGACGGCGCCACGATCAAGGCGAACCTCGCCAGCGGCGTCAACATCACGCTCAACAACGACAACGGCTTCTTCAACGTCGCCAGCACGGCGGCGGACACGATGGCGGGCTACAGCGCGCGCGGGCCGCGGCGTCCGGACAACATGCTGAAGCCGGATATCACGGCGCCCGCGGAAGTGGTCGGCGTCGCACACAGCCTGACCGGCACCCAGGTCGAGGGATTCAACGGCACGTCGTCGGCGACGCCGCACATCTCGGGGATCATGGCGCTGCTGCGGCAGTTGCATCCCACGTGGACCGTAGATGAGCTCAAGGCGCTCGTCATGAACACGGCCGTACACGACGAGTTCACCGGACCGGGCGGCACCGGCAGCCAGTACGGCACGGGTCGCGTCGGCAACGGCCGGGTTGACGTGCAGGCGGCGGTCAGCTCCAACGTCGTCGCGTACAACGCGGTCGACGCCGGGCTCGTCAGCGTGTCGTTCGGTTCCGTCGAGGTGCCGGTTGCCGGAAGCACGACGCTGTCGAAGGACATCACGATCTCGAACAAGGGCGCATCGAGCGTGACCTTCAACGTTTCCTACCAGGACGTCACGCCGGTGAACGGCGCGACCTTCACCGTGGGCTCGGGTTCGCCGGTGACGGTGCCGGCGGGCGGCACCGCGACAGTGACCGTGCAGTTCCAGGGGATGGGCAATCTTCTCACGCACGTGCGCGAAGCGTCGGTACCCCTGAACTTACCGAGCGCGCGACAGTGGCTGACGGAGAAGACGGGCTACGCAGTCTTCACCGGCACGACGATGGGCGATCCGACGTTGCGCGTCGCACTGTACGCGGCGCCGAAGCCGGTCTCGTCGATGCATGCGCCGGCGACATTCGCGGCAGGCGCCCCGGTCAATTCGCTGATGGTGCCGATCACGGGCACCGGCATCAATACCGGTGCCTCGCCGCCGACGGATATCGTGAGCCTCGCGAAGACCTTCGAGCTCCAGTACACGGGCAGCTGCGGGTGCAACGATCCGAACGTGATCCGCAATGTCGGCGTGACGAGCGATTACGTGAACCAAGGCGCAAGCACGGGGAACACGGTGATCACGTTTGCCATCGAGGGGAACGCCACGGCCAATACGCCGGACTTCAACTCGAGCGACAAGGAGGTGTTCTTCGACGTGAACGGCGACGGCAACGCGGATTTCGTCGTCTTCCTGTCTTACGTGTCGAACGGGACGGCGAGCAGCAACGCCTACCGTGCGGCGCTCGTGAACCTGAGCACCAATGTGGTGACAACGCTGCCGGTGCAGACGAACCTGCTCTCGCCCGCGAACTTCGACACCAACAGCTACAACAACAGCGTCGTGCTGTTCTCGGTGCCGGCGTCGGCGCTGGGTCTCGCCGGCGCCGGTCAGCCGACGCGGTTTTCGTACGTCGTGGCAACGTTCGACCGGTCCGGCAACCTCGTCGACTTCACGAACGAGCTGCCCTACGACCTCGCGAAGCCGGGCGTGGAGACCGAGAACGGCAACCTCGAGCCGTTCTACTACACGGACGTTGCGCCGCTCTCGATTCCCGTGAACTACAACGGCGTGCAGCTGCAGCTGAACAGCTCTCTCGGCATGCTTACCGTGCACCGGCACAACGGGACGGGCCTTGCGACCGATGTTACGCAGATCGTCCCGCCGATCGGCAATGTGCTGTGGCGCCACCACGACGACGTCAACTACCTGTGGCTGATGAATGTCGCCGCGGCGACGCCGATCGCGCTGCCGCCGGTCATCGGCGCGAACTGGATGGTGGCGGGCATCGCCGACGTCGACGGCGACGGCTACAAGGACATCATCTGGTTCGAGAAGACGACCGGTTCGCTCTATGTGTGGCTGATGAACGGCACCAGCGTGCTCAGCGTCGTTGGTCTTGGACAGGTAAGCCAGGGCGCGGGGCCGAACATCTGGCTCCCCGAAGCCGTGGGCGATTTCAACGGCGACGGCATTCCGGACATCCTGTGGCGGCATCAGACCCTCGGGGCCATCTACATCTGGTACGGTCAACCCGATGGCAGCTACATCGTGAGCAACCCGCTCGGCGCACTTGATCCCACGAAGATCCGGCTGGCGGGCGTCGGCGACATGGACGGCAACGGCAGCGACGACGTCGCCTGGAGCTTCGATCAGCAGGTGGGCGGAATTCCGGCCGGCACCGTGCTGTTGTGGGCGACGGGCCCGGGATTCTCTATCAACGCGTATACCGCCGGCCCCAACGGAAGCAAGCGGCTCCAACGTGTGGGTGACTTCGACGGGGACGGGATCGCCGACATGATTTGGGTGGATCCGGCCACGGGTGCCACGGATGTCTGGTATTTGAATCAGGGCCCGTGGAACGTGACGGGAGGTGTCGTGAGCGCGATGCAGGCGATGCCGGCGATGACGGTCGGATTCCTGCCCGCGGCGAGCGTCGATTTCAACAGCGACGGCAAGAAGGACGTGCTGTGGTTCAATCAGACCACGGGCGCGGCCTCGCAGTGGCTGATGATGGGACGCGGGAACGCACCGGTGCAGAACAGCCTCGGCATCATCGGCAACACCTGGTTCGTGCCGAATCAGTAGCGCAGGAAACGGCGCTCACGCGGATCCCAAGCGCCGCGTGAGCGCGAGGTTGTGGCCTTAAGCTTTCGCGCTCGAGGGAAAAACCATGCGGCCGGCGTCCAGTCGTCGGCCGCATTTGCTTGGGCGCGCTTCGACGCTGTAACTTTGCTGATGACGTGCTCGCGCTGTCGAGCGCGGATTTCGCTTCCCGTTTTGGAGTGGTGGCCATGATCGAGCTCGCTCAGCTTGCCGGATCCGTTATGCGACCCACCGGCGTCGCGGCGCGACGAATGCAGAAATCGATCGGGCTCGCGATCTGGCCACCGCACTCGCGTTAACGGTTTCTGTGCGGAATCAACCGGCGTGCAGGATGCGGTCCTGTAGCGCGCGTAGAATTCACCGGCTGAGCCGCGCCACAGTGTCCGTCTTACGGCGCGCGCCTCGTTTTCGAAAAGCGGCGACATTCCACCGGGGGGATACATGGTCGGTTTTGTTCCGAATCTCGATTCATGCGGTCCCGTGCTCCATCGCTGGCCACGCCTTGTCCGTTCCATCGTCTGCATAGCGTTCGCTGCACTCGCGTTGCTTCCCGGATTCGCTTCGGCACAACCCGCAGCCACGACACCGACGCTTCTCTGGCGCCATCAGTACGACGTCAATTACCTGTGGCTGATGAATGTCGACAAGGCGACGCCGGTCGGTTTGCCGCCGGTTTCCGGGTCGAATTGGGTCGTCGGTGGCATGGGCGACTTCGACGGCAACGGCACGCGCGACATCATCTGGCACGAGAAGACCACGGGCGCCGTCTACGCGTGGTACATGAACGGCACGAACGTGCAAAGCATCGTCGGATTGGGCGGCGTCGAGACGGGAGGCGTCGGCAGCGGCTGGACGCTCGAGGCCGTCGCGGATCTCGACGGCGATGGCGTGCCCGACCTTCTCTGGCGCCACAGCGTGATCGGTGCGGTCTACGCGTGGTATTTCAAGAACGATGGCACGCATACGGTTGTCGGCCTGGGCTTCATGGATCCTGCGCAGTACCGGTTCGTGGGCGTGGGCCAGTTCGGCGTTGACAAGTACGGCCCGAATCCCGCCGCAAAATTGACGGGCATCGTGTGGAGCAACGACGACCCGAGCGCAGGGTTCTACCAGGGACAATGTGCGATTTGGCTTTATACCGGCCGGACGTTCCTTTTCTCGAACAGTCTCGGACCTCTCGGCGGCATGCTGGCTCAGACCGTCGCGGACTTCGACGGCGATGGTATCTCGGACGTCCTGTGGACGAAGACGTCGATCGGTGCCAACACGGTTTTCTACCTGACAGACTACGGCTATGCCGAGTACGGACAGGCGGTCCCCTACACGCCGCTCGGCTACGTTCCCGCCGCGACGGCGGATTTCAACGGTGACGGGATGACGGACCTCGTCTTCTTCAACGCCGGATCAGGCTATGCGTTGCAGTGGCTGATGACCGGCCGCGGCAATATCCCCGTCAGCAACAGCCTGGGGAATGTCGGCACGACGTGGTTCCTGCCGCCGCAGTAGGCGTCGGCATTCGCGCCCGCACACGCACACCCGATTGATTCACCGGTCGCGCGAACCGCGACGTCGAGCAATCAGGGTGCGCGGAGTCACTAGCCCTTGACGAGCTCGCCTTCGCGCACGATCGCGCGCAGATGCTTGCCATCGCCCGCGACCAGCGAGATGTCCTTCAACGGATCGCCATCGACGACGATCAGGTCCGCCAAGGCGCCGGGCTTGATGCATCCGAGCTTGCCCTCCATCTGCATCATCTCGGCTGGAATCGACGTCGCCTGTCGCAGAAGCTCGAGCGGCGTGAACACCTCGCTCCGCAACGTAAACTCGCGGCACTGCTGCACGTAGGTCGAGCCGAGAAGATCGGTTCCGTAGCAGAGCTTGACCCCAGCGCTCCGCATGAGATCGAGGCCGGAGATCGCCTGCCTGAACGCGTACTCCGCCTTCTCCTGGCTTTGCGGCGGAAAGCCGAGCTCCATTCCGAGCTCGACGAGTGTGAAGATCACGACCATCGTCGGGACGATGTACGCGCCTTTTTCGGCGACGAATTTCGCGGTCTTCGCGTCGATCAGTGTGCCGTGCTCGATCGAGCGCACGCCGAATTCCACGCAACGCTTGACGGCGCTGGCCGGATGGCAATGCGCGGCGACGTAGGTTCGTCGCTCGACGCACTCGTTGACGATCGCGCGGATCTCGTCTTCCCGATACTGGTTCATCCAGATCGGATCGGTCGGCGACGCGACGCCGCCCGAGCCCATGATCTTGAGGCAATGCGCGCCCTGGCGCAGCTCCTCGCGCGCGGCATGAAGGCATTGATCGACGCCGTCCGCTAGCGCGCACGCCCAATTGACGTGGCCGCACGAGCACATCGAGTGATCGTGCGGCTTCATCTCGATCGGCCGGAAGTCGCCGTGGCCGCCGGTCATCGACAGGATGCGTCCTGCGTAGAAGAAGCGCGGACCGACGATCAAGCGATCCGCGAGCGCCTTCGCGAGCGAATAGTCGCCGCCCCCGATGTCGCGCACGGTCGTGAACCCGCACTTGAGCGCATGACCGAGCATCCGCACGGCGTGCGCCGTGCGATACGCGCTGCCGATCGCATCGATCTTCTGGACGGACACGTCGCACGCGTACGCGTGCGTGTGCGCATCGATCATCCCGGGCATCAGGGTGCCGTCCTTGGCTTCGATCACCTGCGCGTCGCCGGGCTTGATCGGCCGCGCCGAGACTTCCTGGATCAACCCATCAGCGATGCGGACATGCATGCCCTCGGCGCACTCCGCATTCGAGCCGTCGAAGATGCGAGCATTCTTGAAGACGAGTTGCGGCACGAGAGACTCCCTGGCTCGATTGAAACAACGATCTCTCGCGACGATCAGTCGATCCGCTCGAGTGCCTGCCGATAGAATTCGCCGCGCTTCACGTACATGTCGATGTTGGTGCGCATCGTCGCCACGTCCGCGTCGGTGAGCTGCCGCAAGGCTCTGGCGGGTGCGCCGACGATGAGCGAGCGATCGGGGAACGACTTGCCCTCGGTCACGACCGCGCCGGCGGCGACGAGGCTCTCTTTCCCGATGTGCGCGCGGTTGTACACGATAGCTTGAATCCCGATCAGCGCGCCGTCGCCGATTGTGCAGCCGTGCAGCATCGCCTGATGCCCGATCGTGACGTCGCGGCCGACCGCCATCGGCAAACCAGGATCGACGTGGAGCACCGCGCCGTCCTGCACGTTGGTGTTGTCGCCGATCGTGATCGTGTCGTCGTCGCCGCGAATCACCGCGCCCGGCCAGACACTCACGCGCTCGCCCAGAGTCACGCGGCCGATTACCGTCGCGCCCGGTGCAACGTACGCCGAGTGTGCGATTTGCGGCGCCTTGTCACCAATTCTGTAAATTGCCATGGTCGTATCCGTTCCCCCTGCGGGCGCCCGGTGGAGGCTCGATTCGCCTCAACGCCGGTCGACTTCGCACGTCACCGCCGCCGTCACGGTGCACGATCGCGTCCCGTCCGAGGCGGGATATGGTATCGTTTCCCCTTGCATCGCGACCGTGATGCACGATTTTCGTGCGGCGCGGTCGAAGAATGCGGCGTCGCGCGATTCTGGGGCGACCACCGGCCGACAGGCGTTTGCGCCCGTAGCTCAACGGATAGAGCACCGGCCTTCTAAGCCGGCGGTTACAGGTTCGATTCCTGTCGGGCGCGCCAGCTTCATCGCGGGCAGCCTCAAGCCCGCACGCGGTTGCAGGCGATCATTGGTGGCGGTAGCTCAACGGTAGAGTCCCGGATTGTGATTCCGGTCGTTGTGGGTTCGAATCCCATCCGCCACCCCACTTCCCTCCGACGTCGACGTACGTCCGCGGCCGATCCGTGGTGAGCCGATTTGCCGCTATCATCGGCGATAGGCATGCACGGGCTCTTCGGCAATGCGCTTCACCGTCGCAACGTACAACATCCACAAGGGCTTTTCGCATCTCACGCGGCGCATGGTGATCCATGACGTGCGCGAGCGGCTGCACGGGCTCGCCGCCGACATCCTCTTCCTGCAGGAAGTCGTCGGCAACCACGCGCGCCACGAATTCCGCTATCGCGAATGGCCGGGCAAGCCGCAGCACGAGTTCATCGCGGATACGGTGTGGAGCGAAGTCGCCTACGGCAAGAACGCGATCCATCGCCACGGTCATCACGGCAACGCGCTGCTTTCGCGCTACCCGATACTCTCGCACGAGAACCAGGACATTTCCGCGCACGCCTTCGAGAGCCGCGGCATGCTCCATTGCGAGATCAACCTCGGCGAGAAGCTGCCGAAGCTCCACTGCATCAACGTACACCTCGGTCTCTTCGAGCGCGGGCGGCAGTGGCAGATCGGCGCGCTGGTCGAGCGCATCCGCCAGACCGTGCCCCGCAACGAGCCGTTGATCATTGCCGGCGACTTCAACGACTGGCGACGCAAGGCGAATCGCGCGCTCTCCGACGAGCTCGGGGTCGTCGAGGTATTCGAGGAAGTCACCGGGCGGCCGGCGCGCACTTTCCCCTCGGTGCTGCCGGTATTTCGCCTCGATCGCATCTACGCACGCGGCCTGACCGTGCGCGAGGCGCACGTTCATTACGCTTCTCCGGGGAACCGGATGTCCGATCACGCGGCGCTCGCCGCTTCGTTCGAGCTCACGCCGCGCCGCCGTCGCTAGCGTCAGCATCGCCGTCCGCGCGATGAATCGCTTCAGGCCCGGCAACGCGATCGAGCTGTTGCGAAGCGGAGCGGAGTACTTTCCGGCGCTCATCCGGGCGATCGACAACGCGCACCGCGTCGTCTGGATCGAGACCTACATCTTCGCCGACGACGAAGCGGGTCGAGCGGTCGCCGACGCACTGGTGCGTGCGGCGGCACGCGGCGTCGTCGTCCGCGTGCTCGTCGACGGATGGGGTGCGAAGCACTATCTCACTTCATCGCTGGAAGGCTTCCTCCGGCGGGGAGGCGTGCAACTCCTGAAGTACCGGCCGGAAGTCGCGCCCTGGCAGTTCCGCTCGAATCGGCTGCGGCGGCTCCATCGCAAGCTATGCCATGTCGACGGCGAGCTGGCCTTCGTCGGCGGCATCAACATCATCCACGACATGCACACGCCGGGGCACAAGCCGCCGCGCGTCGATTTCGCGGTGGCGCTGCGCGGACCGTTGCTGCCGTCCATCATCCAGACGATGCAGCGCGTCTGGGCGATCGTCGAAATCTCGCAGCTCAAGAGCTCCGGCGTGCCGCTGTTTCCGCCGCATACGACGGGGAAGCGGGTCGGTACGCAGACGGCGAAGTTCACGATCCGGGACAATCTGCGCCACCGGCAGGACATCGAGACCGCCTATCTCGCCGAGATCCGGACCGCGCGCCAGGAGATTCTGATCGCGACCGCCTATTTCTTTCCAGGTGCCGAGTTCCGGCACGCGCTGATCGCCGCGGCCGCGCGCGGCGTGAGGGTCACGCTGCTGCTGCAGGCCCGCGTCGAGTACCGCCTGCTGCATTGGGCCTCGCGCGCACTGTACGGCCAGCTCCTGTCGTCCGGCATCGCCATCCAGGAATACCATCGCTCGTTCCTGCACGCGAAGGTCGCCGTGATCGACGCCCGCTGGTCGACGGTCGGCTCGTCGAACATCGACCCGTATTCGTTCCTGATGGCGCGCGAGGCCAATGTCTTCATCCGCGATCCGCAATTCGCCGCGGCGCTCCGACTGGAGCTCGTGAAGATGATCGAGGAGGGCTCACGCAGTGTCGAGCAGGCGCGCTGGACGCACCGCTCGCGACTGGCCAGGGTGGTCAGCTGGATCGCGTACGGCATCGTGCGTGTCTCGATGGGAATACTGCGCTACGGCGGAAACGAGTGGTGGAAACAACCGTGAAATTTTCGCGGCCCGCCCGGAATTGGCCTTGCACGATACTTCTCAGAGGAACGACTTTCGCCGCCGGCTTGGGAGCGGCCCGGCGCCTGCGGCCCGGGGACCTGAGCCACGCCGAGTGATGCGCGACGCTTGCGCACTTCGGCGCGTTTCCGCCGATGCGGCGCGCTCGCGAGCGTTGTCTTCGCATTTCGCAGCGCATGACCGGGCGTTTGCTAGACTGACTTGATGCGAAGAGGTTCTTCCGCGACTCTGCCCGCCGATCTCAACGTTCCGCGCACCCAGAAGGGCGACTGGCACACGATCGGCACGCTGCTGCCGTACCTGTGGGAATACAAGGGGCGGGTACTGGCGGCGCTTGCCTGCCTCGTCGCGGCGAAGCTCGCCAACGTGGGCGTGCCGCTGCTGATGAAGCGCATCGTCGACAGCCTCGATGCGCGCACCGCCATGCTCGCCGTTCCGCTCGCTTTGCTCGTGACCTACGGGCTTTTGCGCCTGTCGACAACGCTGTTCACCGAGCTGCGCGAGTTCCTGTTCGCGAAGGTGACGCAGCGCGCTGTGCGCAAGATCGGGCTGCAAGTCTTTCGGCACCTCCACGCGCTGTCGATGCGCTTCCATCTCGCACGGCAGACCGGCGGCCTCACCCGCGACGTCGAGCGCGGCCAGCGCGGCATCTCGACGCTCATCAGCTATGCACTGTTTTCGATTCTGCCGACGATCGTCGAGATCACGCTCGTGTCCGCGATCCTGATCGTCAAATACGATTGGAGTTTCATCGCGATCACCGCGGGCGCGCTCGGCATCTACATCGCATTCACCGTCTCCATCACCGAGTGGCGCACGCATTTCCGGCGCCAGATGAACGAGCTCGACAGCAAGGCGAACACGCGCGCGATCGACAGCCTGCTCAATTACGAGACGGTCAAGTATTTCGGCAACGAGGAGTGGGAGGCGCGCCGCTACGACGAGAGCCTGCAGCGCTGGGAAAAAGCCGCAGTGAAAAGCCAGACGTCGCTTTCGGCGCTCAACATCGGGCAGAGCACGATCATCGCAATCGCGGTGACGCTGATCATGTGGCGGGCGACCGTGGGCGTGGTCGACGGCACGATGACGATCGGCGACCTGGTGCTGGTCAACGCGTTCATGATCCAGCTCTACATTCCGCTCAACTTCCTCGGCGTCATCTACCGCGAAATCAAGCAGGCGCTTGCCGACATGGAGCGGCTGTTCGGCTTGATCCACGAGCACGCAGAAATTGCCGACGCGCCAAACGCACTGCCGCTCGTCGTGCGCGGGGCGGAAGTGCGCTTCGAAAATGTCGATTTTTTTTACGAGCGCAAGCGGCAGATCCTGTTCGGCGTCACGTTCACCATTCCCGCCGGCCACAACGTCGCGGTCGTCGGGCCGTCCGGGTCCGGCAAGTCGACGCTCGGACGGCTCCTCTATCGTTTCTACGACATCGATGGCGGCAGGATCACGATCGACGGGCAGGACATTCGTACCGTCACTCAGGCATCACTGCGCTCGGCGATCGGGATCGTTCCGCAGGACACCGTGCTCTTCAACGACACGACCGAATACAACATCGCCTACGGGCGGCCCGAGGCCACTCACGACGAAATCGTCGCTGCGGCAAAACTCGCGCAGATTCACGACTTTATCGCAGGGCTTCCCGAGGGCTACTTGACGCAGGTCGGCGAGCGCGGGTTGAAGCTCTCGGGCGGCGAGAAGCAACGCGTGGCGATCGCGCGCGCGATCCTCAAGCACCCCGCGATCCTCATCTTCGACGAGGCCACCTCCGCGCTCGATTCGAAGTCCGAGAAGGCGATCCAGGCGGAGCTCCGCCAGATCGCGCGCGATCGAACGACGCTGACCATCGCCCATCGCCTGTCGACGATCGTCGACGCCGACGAGATCCTGGTGCTCGATCGCGGACGGATCATCGAGCGGGGCACGCATGTTGCTTTGCTCGCACAGGACGGCGTCTACGCGCGGATGTGGCGACTGCAGCAGGACGAGCAACGCAATGCTGTCGACGCCTCGCCGGCCTCGAGCGTTACGTCGGACAACGGTGCGGAGGGACTCGAGGAATCACCCACCGACGCCGCGGCGCTCGCCACCCTGCGCGGCGCCCCCTAGGGCGAGGTCTCGGTTTACCGGTTCGTAACATCCTGATTGTTAAAGCTGTTTGACGATCGCCTCCAGTTATGAGATAAGGCGGCTCGGGAATATCGGCATATAAGTCCATGTATCGTTGGTTTTTATTGCTCCTTGCATTTTGCTGTACCGGGCCTGCGCTTGCGGCTCCGGACAAGCTCGACCCGGCGAAGCTCCGGATCCAGTCGGCCAACGCGCTCGTGCTGGACGCGTCGGAAGACCGTCCGCTTTACGCAAAAGCGGCAGATCAGGTGACGCCGATCGCATCCGTCACCAAACTCATGACGGCGATGGTCGTGCTCGATGCACAGCAGCCGATGGACGAGCAGATCGAGATCGACATGGACGATTTCGATTACTTGAAGGGCAGCCACTCACGCCTGCACATGGGCTCCCAGCTGTCTCGCGAGGACATGCTGCGGCTCGCGCTGATGGCGTCCGAGAATCGCGCTGCGTCTTCGCTTGCCCGGAATTATCCCGGCGGTATAGCCGCATTCGTCGCCGCGATGAATGCCAAAGCGGCGTCCCTCGGCATGACGCACACGCATTACGAAGACCCGACCGGCTTGTCGCCCGAAAACGTGTCGACTGCGAACGATCTCGCGAAGCTGGTGCGCGCCGCGTCCGAGTATCCGATCATCCGCCAGTTCTCGACGACTCCCGCGCACTACGTCGAAGTGCAGCCCTCCGGGCGGCTGATGGGCTTCAACAATTCCAACGCGCTCGTGAAAAGCGATGCGTGGGACATCCAGCTGCAGAAGACCGGCTATATCCGCGAAGCCGGGCGCTGTGTCGTGATGCTCGCGACCATCGCGAGCAAGCCGTTCGTCATCGTGCTGCTCGATTCGTTCGGCAAGTACACGCGCCTTGGCGACGCCCAGCGCGTGAAGCACTGGCTCGAAACCGGTGAAACGCTCGTGTTACCCACCGCGAGGGCTGCGCGCACGAGCCGGGCGAATGCCGCCAAGCCCAAAGGACCTACCAAGGGCACGTTTCCCCCGCGCGTCGCAAAGAGCGATTTCGCGCGCGGGTTTTGAGAAGTTTCGCGCATAACTCCAAGCGTTGAACGTCAGCGTCAACGGCTGCATGACGCGAGTCATGGGCCGGATGAGCGTCGCCGCGTGGACGTGCGGATAGTCGCGACTTCAAAATCGGCGACGCTCTATCCGGATCGTGATCTCGCGCCCCCGGCAGCCGCACGTTACGGGCTCTCACATTATTTCCGTTTGTGCTGCTCGTACAACTCCTTTGCGTGTGCCCTCGTTTTCGACGTGATTTCGCTGCCTGACAGCATCCGCGCCAGCTCGTCGACGCGCTCGTTCCCCTTCAATCGCGACAGCGTGCTCGACGGCGCCCCCCGCGCGCTGATCTTCTCCACGCGAAAGTGCTGATCGGCATGCGCAGCCACCTGCGGCAGGTGCGTCACGCAGAGCACCTGCCGCCGCGCCCCGAGCGTTTGCAGCAAACGCCCGACCGTCGCCGCGACCGCCCCGCCGATGCCGGTGTCGACCTCATCGAAGACGAGGGTGGGTACCTGCCCGACCTCGCTCGTGACCACCGCGATCGCGAGCGCGATCCGCGACAGCTCGCCCCCCGACGCGACGCGCGCCAGCGGCTCGAGGGGCAGCTTCGGGTGCGTCGCAATCCGGAACTCGACCTGCTCGAGGCCGTAGCTCGCAGGGGCCGCGACGGCGTTCAGCTCGATCTCCATGCGGCCGCCGGCCATCGCGAGCTCCTGCATGGTCGCAGTCGCGCGGTGCGCGAGCTCGTTCGCTGCGAATCGTCGCTTCTTCGACAGGGTTTCAGCGAGCGCCCGATATTCACGCTCCTGCGCGGCTGCGCGACGGGACAATAGCTCTGCGTCCGCGGCTTCTTCGAGCGCCGAGATCCGTGCTTCGGTTTCGGCGAGCAGCGTCGGCAGCGTCTCGGGCGGCACGCGGTGCTTGCGCGCGACCGCATGGATCGCGGCCATGCGCTCTTCGATGCGCGCGAGTTCTCCCGGATCGAGATCGAGGTGCCGCCGATAGTCGCGCAAAGCGCGCGCGGCTTCCGCCATCTGGATCGCGGCGGGCTCGAGCAACGCCACGATGTCCTTCAACGCGGGATCGTGAGCGACCATCCCCTCGAGGTGCTGCTGAAGCTGCGCGAGTCGCGGGGCGAGCGCGCCTTCCCCCTCCGCGAGAACGTCCTCGCCTTCGGTGGCGACTTCGATGAGGCTCGCGGCGTGCGCCAGGCGCGATTGCACCGCACCGAGCTCGGCCCATTCGCCCTCGGTCACCGCGAGCGCCGTGAGCTCGCGCCGACGCGATTCGAGATACTCGCGCTCCGCCGCCGTAGCGCCTGCGGCCTTCGCCGCCGCATCGCGCGTTTCGACCGCCGCGCGCCAGGCACGCCATGCCTCGCCGACTTGCTGCGTCAGCGTCGTGAAGCCGCCGAATGCGTCGATCAGCTCGCGCTGCGCCTCGGCGCTCGCGAGCGTTTGATGGGCGTGCTGGCCATGGAGCGCGACAAGGCGCTCGCCGAGCGCCGCCAGTTGAGCGAGCGTCGCCGCCGTGCCGTTGATCCACGCCCGGCTCCGACCCTGCGCGTCGAGCACGCGCCGCAGGAGCAGCGTGTCTTCGGCGCTCAATTCCTGTTCGGCGAGCCAGGCGCGTGCGCCGGGCACGTCGCTCACATCGAACTCCGCGACGAGCTCGGCACGTTCGGCGCCGGGCCTGAGTTCGCGCAGCTCGAAGCGATCGCCGAGAAGCAGTCCCAGCGCTTCGAGCAGAATCGACTTTCCTGCGCCGGTCTCGCCGGTCAGCACCGAGAATGCCGGATCGAAGTCGACGTCGAGCGATTCGACGACGACGAAGTTGCGGATCGAAAGCGAGCGCAGCACGGGATCGAAACCCTCGAGCAACCCGTCAATGTCCGGTGCCGATCGCGTTCGCGATGAAAAGACCCGCGGCGAAGACGGCGATCGACAGCAGCGTCATTGCGGCAAGCGTCGCGGCTGGGACCGGCGGCAGCGTTTGCGTTGCCGAGCTCGCATGGGTCATTCCTGAGGTCGCACGCGTCCCGGAGGGCAACGCGCCTGCGGCCATTGAATGCCGCGCATGACTGGACGGCGCTTCGCTCATGGTCATTGCAGGTCCGGCGTGCACCGACGGAGGCCCGGCCGGGCCGCGTCGCACCGTCATCATCCCGTGCTTCAAATGGCGCGCGACCAGCCACGAGTTGATCGGATACGCCCCGATGAAGCCCACGAGGAGTGCCAGCGACATGTGGAACCAGAACGCGGGCCGTGCGGGATCGTGCGCGCCAGGGAAGTATTGGGCGAAGAACGCCGAAGCGACGACCATCGCCGCCATCAGGTAGTTCATCGACAGGAACTCCGGCAGGAACGTCGTCTCGAGCGATCGCGCGTACGAGCCTGCCATGTCACGCATGAAGAGCGCCTGGAACACTGTCCAGCCGAAGAGGAAGCCGAGGACGTACTCGAGCGCGACTTCCTCCAGCCCCGCAAGATGATAGCGGCGGGCAATGACGGCACCCACGAGAATGCCGACGCCGTCGCCCGCAACGCAGTGCATCGTCGAGCCGAGCGCCTGGCGCCAGTGGACCGCAACATACCGCTCGTGCAGTCCAGGCAGCGGTTCGCGGCATCCCAGCACGTAAAGAAAAGCGCCGAAGGGTCCGGTGTACGCCGTCAGCAGCACAAACCCCCATTTCATGACGGTTGCCTCGGGTGTCGTCCGAATATCGATCGCGACGAAGGCGACGGCGAAGGCGGCGAGGATGAACCACAGCAGCATCACGCCGTCGAGCACCTTCGGATCCATGGCTGGTTACGCCGGGCCGAGCGGTTCCGGGGATTCGCTCCAGTGCAGCTTTTGTCGCAACATCGCGTAGTAGTCGTGGCCTTCGGGATGGAGGAAGCGTGCCGCGTGGGGCGCGCGCTTCAGCACCACGCGATCGGCGTCCGCGAGCTCGAAATGCGCCTGACCGTCGCAGTGGACCGAAGCGTCGCGCCCGCGCGCGGTGATGGCGATGACCGAAGTATCGGGAATCGCGATGGGGCGGTGCGTCAGGGCGTGCGGCGCCACGGGCACGAGCGCGAACGCCGGCACCTGCGGCGCGATGATCGGACCGCCTGCTGACAGCGCGTAGGCGGTCGACCCCGTCGGCGTTGCGACGATGATGCCGTCCGCGCGCATCGCGAACGCGAAGCGGCTGTCGATCTCGATCGACGACTCGATCATGCTGCCGAGCGCACCACGGTTCACGACGACGTCGTTCAGCGCCGGTGCGTGCTCGACCACACCGTTCGCGCGCTCGACGGTCGCGTTGATGAGCGTGCGCCGCTCTTCGTCGTAGCGGCCGTCGAGCATGCTCTCGACCGTCGGCTCCATGTGCCTGAGCGCGATGTCGGTGAGGAATCCGAGGCGGCCCAGATTGACGCCGATCAGGGGCACGTCGTGGGGGGCGAGGCTGCGCGCGATCGACAGCATGGTGCCGTCCCCGCCCAGCACGATCGCGAGGTCCACCGCCGACCCGAGCTCGGCAACCGGCACCGCCGGATACTGGTCGAACGACGGATCCCTGGCGGTTCCCGGATCGAGCACGATCCGGTGGCCGCGCTCTCTCAAAAGCGCGGCGAGGCGTCTCAGCGGCTCGGCGAGGCCGGGACTTCCCTGGCGTCCGATGAGCGCGATGCGCGCGAAGCGGGCGGGGGATCGGGCCATGGCCGGATTAAACCATAGCCCAGCGACGCCGCCCGTAAGCCCGATGGACGACATTCGGCCGGTATTGCGGCGGAGCGTGCCGGCCCCAAGGTAACATAGACGTCATGCTCGATCCCCGCGCGCAGCATCTCCTGAAAACGCTCGTCGAGCGCTACATCGCCGAGGGCCAGCCGGTCGGCTCGCGCGCTCTTTCGCGCCAATCGGGACTCGAGCTCTCGCCGGCGACGATCCGCAACGTGATGGCGGACCTGGAGGAAATGGGGTTCATCGCGAGCCCGCACACCTCGGCCGGGCGGGTGCCGACGCCCAAGGGCTACCGCTTTTTCGTGGACAGCCTGATGGTCGTGAAGCCGCTCGAAGACGTGGAGGTGCATCGCCTCGAAGGCGAATTGCAGGCGGACCGTCCGCAGCAGGCGGTGAGCCAGGCTGCATCGCTGCTCTCCGAGCTCACGCACTTCGCGGGCGTCGTCATGACGCCGAAGCGCCGCGAAGGAGGCTTTCGCCATCTCGAGTTCCTGCGCCTCGCCGAGCGACGCGTGCTCTTGATCGTCGTGACGCCAGAGGGCGACGTCCAGAATCGCATCCTGCACACCGATCACAGCTACACGCAGGCGCAGCTCGTCGAAGCGACCAATTTCTTCAATCAGAATTTCGCCGGCCAGCCGTTCGGTGCGATTCGTGCGCGCCTGGCCGAGGAGCTTCGGGCCCTGACCCAGGATATCGCCGAGCTGATGAAGGCCGCGGTCGATGTCGGCGAGGGCGCACTCGCCGGCGGCGAAGCGCTGGTCGTGACCGGCGAGCGCAATCTGCTTCACGCCGACGACCTTGCGTCGAACATGGATCGACTGCGGCGGCTCTTCGAGCTCTTCGAGCAGAAAACGTCGCTGCTGCACCTGCTCGACCTCTCGCAGCGCGCCCACGGCGTCCAGATCTACATCGGTGGCGAGTCGGGCATCACGCCGCTCGACGAATGCAGTGTTGTCACCGCCCGTTACGAGGTAAACGGGCAGGTGATCGGCACGCTCGGCGTGATCGGGCCGACACGGATGGCCTACGAACGGATCATTCCGATCGTCGACATCACCGCGCGCCTGCTGTCGAGCGCGCTGACGCGCGATCTCGCCGAAGATTGACGCCTAGGTGCGCGTGAAAAACGGCGTCGCTCGGCGTTAGGATCACGGCATGCACCCGAACGTCCAGCTGATCGAGACGCTTTACGCGGCGCTTGCGCGACGCGACGGCGCGGCGATGGCCGCGTGCTATGCGCGGCACGCGCGGTTCAAGGATCCCGTCTTCGATCTGCGGGACGACGAGGTCGGCGCGATGTGGCAGATGCTGTGCGAACGCGCGAGCGACCTCCGCGTCGAGTGGCACGATGTGACGGCGGATGCGTCAAGCGGCAGTGCGCACGTCGAAGCGTGGTACACGTTCAGCGTCACCGGGCGACCGGTGCACAACGTCATCGACGCGAAGTTCCGCTTCGCCGACGGCCGCATCATCAAGCATCGCGACCGCTTCGACCTGTGGCGCTGGAGCCGCATGGCGCTTGGCACGCGCGGCGCGCTCCTCGGGTGGACACCGCTCGTGAAAAACCGGATCCGGGCCGAAGCGCGTCGCGGTCTCGACCAATGGATGAAGCGCCAGCCGGCGTGAGCGCGGCGGCAGTGGCGCGGCGGGCGGACCCGTCGGCGATCTCTTGTCCCGTCTGCGGCGCATGAGCGTGGCATCGGCGCCCTGCTGCCGGAGCTGCGGAGCGACGCTCGCCGGCCCCTACTGCCACGCATGCGGACAACCGAGTGCGGTCGCCGCGCGATCGCTGCGCGAGATGTTCACCGGGCAGACCGGGCGCATCTTCCACACGTTGCGCGCGCTCGTTTTCAAGCCCGGAGAGCTGGCGCTCGAAATCGAGGAGGGTCGCGACCGCGGATCGCTGCGGCCGATCACGCTGCTGCTGAACCTGGTGGCGTTCTTTTTCCTGCTCTCGACTTTTACCGGCTTCCTTCCCGACGCCATCGGCAGCGCGGATCCCAGTGGAAGCATCGCGAAGGACATGGCGGAACATGCCGCGAAAAGCGGTCTCTCCGTCACGCTCTTCGACGAACGGCTCGCGCATCGCTTCCAGACCGCGTATACGTTGTTCCTGCCGGTGATCGCGCTTACGTATGGAGTCTCGATCGCCGTGACGCACCCGCGCCGCAAGCCGTGGATCATCCCGATTGCCGCCGGCATCCAATACCTGTGCTTCGTCTATCTGTGGGTCGCCGCGCTCTTCATCGTGGTCCGGCTCGCCGGCGGCTCGACGATCGGGAGCCTTCCAGTTCTCGCGCTGGAAGGCATCGGCGCGATCATCTATCTGACGCTCCTCAACCGCCGCCTGTACCGCGAACGGTGGGGATTGGCCGTCGCGAAGTCGATCTTCGTGTTGCTCGCCGGTGCAATCGTGCATAACCTCATGATCATTGTTGCGGTCTACGCCGCGCTCGCGACGCTATAGGCGGCGCCGAGTTACCGATGCCCTACTTCCACCCCGAGCCCGCCTTCGAGCACGACCGCATGTCAAGAATCGGCGTGCTGCTCGTCAATCTGGGAACGCCCGATGCGCCCACACCCGCGGCGGTTCGCCGCTACCTCGCGGAGTTCCTCTCCGATCCGCGCGTAGTCGAGATTCCGGCGGCGGCGTGGCAACCGATCCTCCACGGCTACATCCTGCGCACGCGGCCGAAGCGATCCGCCGAGCGCTATGCGTCGATCTGGACCAAGGACGGGTCGCCACTCGCGGTGCACAGCAATCGCCTCAAGGTGCTGCTGTTCGGTTACCTCGGGCAGAAACTGAAGAAGCTGGGTCTGCCGCCCGACAGCTGCCTGGTCGACCTCGGCATGCGCTACGGGAGACCCTCGCTGGCCGACGCGCTCGGCCGATTGCGCGCGGGCAACTGCGAAAAGATCCTCGTCCTGCCGTTGTACCCTCAGTACGCGTCGAGCACGACGGGGTCGGCGTTCGACGGGATCGGAGTAACCCTCGAGCGCTCGCGTCGCGTTCCTGCGCTGCGTTTCGTTGACGGCTATCACGACGATCCTGGCTACATCAAATCGCTTGCCCAAAGCATCCATGATTACTGGGTGCGGCACGGTCGGGGAGAGCGGTTGATCATGTCGTTTCACGGCGTTCCGCGCCGCTCGCTCGAGCTCGGCGATCCCTACCACTGCCATTGCCAGGCGACGTCGCGGCTCCTCGGCCAGGAACTCGGCATGGACAAGCGGCATTGGATGACGACCTTCCAGTCGCGCTTCGGGCGCGCGAAGTGGCTGACGCCGTACACGCGCGAGACCATCGTGGCACTCGGCCGCGAGCGGACGCGGCGCGTCGACGTCGTCTGCCCGGGATTCGCCACCGACTGCCTCGAGACGCTCGAGGAGATCGGCATCGAGGCGCGCCAGGCGTTCCTCGATGCCGGCGGCGGCGAGCTGCACCTGATTCCCTGCCTCAACCAGCATCCGCGCTGGGTGGCAGCGCTCGCCGATCTCGTCCTGAAGGAGCTTCAGGGGTGGATCAAGCCGCCGCCGGATGTCGCGGCACGCGAGTTGACGCAAATGCGCGCGAAGACGCTTGGCGCGCGGCAGTAGGGCGAACGCCGCGGCACCCGCTATCGCGCTTGCGGCGCGGGCGACTTTGGGCGGCACGTCGGCGTCGCTTCATCCCTTTGCAAGCGGGTCGCGCGCGGTCACTTGCTTTCCCACGCGTCCCCAGGTGCAAGCGTCGCACTCACGCCGTCGTGCAGCCATGCCTTCGCCGCTGCGTCGTCGCGCAGGTACGCGTTCCAGAACACTAGCGTCGCCGCCTTGACCGCCGTGTCGATGCGCAGGATCTCCGCCCGCGACAGGCCGCCAAACGGCGGCTGGTGCGCGCCGCCGTTGAACACCATGTGATCCGCCCCATCGAGCACGAGCAGATACTTGTCCGGTGGCGGCAGGCGCTCAAACGACTGGCGCCGGCGCTCGGGTGTTGCGCCGCTGCCAATCATGTCGCCGTCGCGCGTACCCGTCACGGCAAGCAGCGGCCGCGTCATGCGGGTCACGGAGTCTCGGCTTTGACTTCGGCCGGCAGTGGGCGAAAACGCGATCCCGGCACGAAAACGCAGGTCCTCGAGCGACACGTTCCCGGCGATCGCGGCAGGCGGCGCCTTTCCCATGATCGCAAGCGTGGTCCATGCGCCGTACGAGTGGCCCGACATGCCAAGGCGGGCGAGGTCCGCCATCGCGACGTTCGGGTCGCCGCTCTGCGTCCGCCGCGTGAGCTCGTCGACTGCGAAGTGGACATCCGCGATGCGGTCGAGCGCGGTTTTGATCGAGATACCCTGGCGCATCGACTCGCGCAGCGAAGCATTCCCAGTGGTTCCGCTGCGCCACAAGGCCTCGTCGCTACCCGGGTGCTGAAGGTGAAGCGAAAGATACCCATGGCTCGCCCAGTGCGCGCCCCACAGCGCACCGCTTTCGCGAGAACCGCCCAGCCCATGGGAGAAAACGGTTACCGGCGCCTGCGCGGAAGCGTCCTCGAGCTGCGGGACATAAAGTTTGACGGGCAGCGTCCGCTGCCGTTTCTGATCCGTCCACGCCGCCGTCACGGGTCGGACCCGATAAGGTCCTGGCTCGCCTTGCGGGATTCCGGCTTGCGCGAATAAGGCCGTCCACGGCCACGCGGCCAAGCCTGCGGGGAGGAGCCGCAGGAGCTCGCGTCGCCGCAGCGAAAAGCTATCGAGCGGAGGGACTTGCATGCGAACGTGGTCCAGGATCGGGATGCGGGTCAGGATAGCCGCTCCATCCGGGTGCGGGGGTTGCCGGGAAGTAACAGGCGTAACCGGTTGTTGCGGTGGACAAAACCGTGGGTGCCGAGGATCGCCGAGGCCAGGAGGGCCGCGCCCAGAAAAATCGCAGTTTTGTGCGCTCGACGGGTTGAAAAGCGGGGAGCTGACCATTATGTGGATGGGGTTGATCGATTCGAACCCCTTTTCCACGACATGACCGCCCGAGAGCAGGCCCCATCGTACGAGCCCGTCCCCACCGGAGAGGCCGAGGTTGCCGCGACTCCGCCCGCACCCGAGGTGCCCACCGACCTCGATGAGCTCCTGAAGCGCGCCGAGGCCGAAGCCGCCGAGCTGAAGGATGCCTACCTGCGCGCCCGCGCTGAGACGGAAAACATCCGCAAGCAATCACAGGTCGATCTCGCCCGCGCACAGAAGTACGCGATCGAGAAATTCGCGGAAGACCTGTTGCCGGTAAAGGACGCGCTCGAGCAGACCGCATCCGCCGGCGCGAGCGTCACCCTCGATACGCTGAAGGCCGGGACTGATCTCACACTGAAGGCGCTGCAGACGGCGTTCTCGCGCGCCCGCGTGGTCGAGGTGAATCCAGTCGCGGGAGAGAGATTCGATCCGCACCGGCACGAGGCGGTTGCGATGGTGCCGTCGGACCTTCCGTCAAATACGATCGTCGACGTCCTGCAGAAGGGCTACCTCCTGAACGACCGCGTGCTCCGCGCTGCGAAAGTCGTGGTCTCGAGGGGATCCTCGAGCGCGGGATTGCCGCAGGCGTAGCCCCTACCATCGGCTCGCATTGGCCCCAGAACATTCCCAATTGCAGAAGCCAGGACGGTTGACGCTCTCGACGAACGACCCCAATTAGCCGGCAGACAACGTAAATAGCATCGGAGATTTAAACCCATGAGCAAGATCATCGGCATCGACCTCGGCACCACGAACAGCTGCGTCGCCATCATGGAAAGCGGCCAGCCCAAGGTGATCGAGAACTCGGAAGGCGCGCGTACGACGCCTTCGGTCGTCGCCTATACCGACGACGGCGAGATTCTGGTCGGCGCGCCGGCGAAGCGTCAGGCCGTCACCAACGCGAAGAACACGATCTTCGCGGTCAAGCGCCTGATCGGACGCAAATTCGACGAGAAGGAAGTGCAGAAGGACATCAACCTGATGCCCTACAAGATCGTCAAGGCCGACAACGGCGACGCCTGGGTCGAGATCCGCGGCAAGAAGATCGCGCCGCAGCAGGTCTCGGCCGAAGTGCTCCGCAAGATGAAGAAGACCGCCGAGGACTATCTCGGCGAGGAAGTCACGGAAGCGGTCATCACCGTTCCGGCGTACTTCAACGACTCGCAGCGCCAGGCGACCAAGGACGCCGGCCGCATCGCGGGCCTCGAAGTGAAACGCATCATCAACGAGCCCACCGCGGCGGCGCTCGCGTTCGGTCTCGACAAGAAGGAAGGCGACCGCAAGATCGCGGTCTACGACTTGGGCGGCGGCACCTTCGACATTTCGATCATCGAGATCGCGAACGTCGACGGCGAGCACCAGTTCGAAGTGCTCTCGACCAACGGCGACACGTTCCTCGGCGGCGAGGACTTCGATCAGCGGATCATCGACTACGTCGTGACCGAGTTCAAGAAGGAAGCCGGCGTCGATCTGAAGAACGACGTGCTCGCGCTGCAGCGTCTCAAGGACGCGGCGGAAAAGGCGAAGATCGAGCTGTCGAGCTCACAACAGACCGACATCAACCTGCCCTACATCACGGCGGACGCGTCGGGTCCGAAGCACCTGTCGATGAAGTTGACTCGCGCGAAGCTCGAAGCGCTCGTCGAGGACCTGATCCAGCGCACGGTCGAGCCGTGCCGGATCGCGATGAAGGACGCCGGCGTATCACTCTCCGACATCGGCGACGTGATCCTGGTCGGCGGCATGACACGCATGCCGAAGGTACAGGAGACGGTGAAGTCGTTCTTCGGCAAGGAGCCGCGCAAGGACGTGAACCCGGATGAAGCGGTCGCGGTCGGTGCCGGCATCCAGGGCTCGGTGCTCGCGGGCGAGCGCAAGGACGTGCTGCTCCTCGACGTGACGCCGCTGTCGCTCGGCATCGAAACGCTGGGCGGCGTGATGACCAAGCTCATCCAAAAGAACACGACGATCCCGACCAAGGCGCAGCAGACGTTTTCGACAGCCGACGACAACCAGCCGGCCGTGACGATTCATGTGCTGCAGGGCGAGCGGGAGAAGGCGTCCGGCAACAAGAGCCTCGGCCAGTTCAACCTGGAAGGGATTCCGCCGGCGCCGCGGGGCCTGCCACAGATCGAGGTCACGTTCGACATCGACGCGAACGGCATCCTGCACGTCTCCGCGAAGGACAAGGCGACGGGCAAGGAGAACAAGATCACGATCAAGGCGAGCTCGGGCTTAACCGAAGACGAGATCCAGCGCATGGTGAAGGACGCCGAGGCGCACGCGGAGGAAGACCGCAAGCTGATGGAAGCGGTCCACGCGCGGAACGGCCTCGATGCGCTGGTGCACAGCGTGAAGAAGTCGCTCACCGAATACGGCGACAAGATCGGCGCCGACGAGAAGAGCAAGATCGAAGCCGCGGTGAAGGAAGCCGAGGAGCTTCTGAAGGACAAGGACGCGACGAAGGAAGCGCTCGAAGCGAAGTCCGAGTCGCTCGCCAAGTCCGCGCAGAAGCTCGGCGAAGCGATGTACGCGAAGGCGCAGGCCGATCAGGCGTCGGAGCAGCAAACGTCGGGCGGCCAGTCGAAGCCGAGCGACGACAAGGTTGTGGACGCGGAGTACACCGAAGTCAACGACAAGAAATGATGATATTTCGTCGCGCTGGCGAGACGTCTTTAGGGGAGACGAAACGCCGGAGCGGCGCGACGGAATATCGGTCCGCGTTGAAGGCGGCGCCTGATCGGCGCCGGTTGGCGCGGACTTTGCGTATGTGGAAGCGGATACGCTGCTTTGGTCCAGTGGATTTGCTGGTGCGGTCGAGTCGAGCTGCGGATGTGGTCGGAATTTGCTGGTGTCGTCGAGCGAATCTGCTGTGATGTTGATTAGGCTTCAGTTGGCGGCAGAGACGTTGAATCGTGATTCTGGTAGAAGCTCGATGAATCGCGGGGGACCCCTCGCCCGCTTGCGGGAGAGGGACAGAGGCGAGGGGAGACGTCGAGGGACTTGATGGCAAAGCGGGACTACTACAACGTGCTCGGCGTCAACCGCGACGCTTCCGAAGAAGAGATCAAGAAGGCGTATCGCAAGCTCGCGATGAAGCATCACCCGGATCGCAACGCGGGTGACAAGAACGCCGAGGAGAAATTCAAGGAAGCGAAGGAGGCCTACGAGGTCCTCACCGACTCGCGGAAACGCGCGGCCTACGATCAGTTCGGCCATGCGGGGGTCGACCCCGCGGCGGCGTTCGGCGCAGGCGCCGGCGCACGCGGCTTCGGCGCTGAAGGCTTCGGCGGCTTTGCCGACGCCTTCGGCGACATTTTCAGCGAGATCTTCGGTCAGCAGGCGCGCGGCGGCCGCGGGAACGGCGTCTTCCGTGGCGCCGATTTGCGCTACAACCTCGAGCTTTCGCTCGAGGAGGCGGCCCGCGGGACCGAAGTCAAGATACGCATTCCGGCACTCGAGGAGTGCGCAACCTGTCACGGCACCGGCGCGAAGCCCGGCACGCAAGCGAAGACCTGCCCGACCTGCCACGGCCGCGGCGAGGTGCGCGTATCGCAAGGCTTCTTCAGCCTGCAGCAGACGTGTCCGCAATGCCACGGCTCGGGCAAGATCATTACCGACCCATGCGCGACCTGCTCGGGCGCGGGACGCGTTCGCAAGCAGAAGACCCTTTCGGTCAAGATCCCCGCGGGCGTCGACACCGATGACCGCATTCGGCTGGCGGGTGAAGGCGAGGCGGGCACGAACGGCGGCCCACCGGGCGACCTGTACGTCGTCATGTCCCTCAAGCCGCATCCGGTGTTCCAGCGCGACGGCGCCGATCTCCACTGCGAGATGCCGATCAGCTTCGCGGCCGCGGCGCTCGGCGGCGAGATCGAAATCGCGACGCTCGACGGCCACGCCAAGATCAAGATCCCACCCGAGACGCAGACCGGACAGGTGTTTCGTCTCAAGAACAAGGGCATCCGCCCCGTGCGTGGATCGGTAGTGGGCGACCTCTATTGCCACGTTTCGCTCGAGACACCGGTGCGTCTCACGGCGCGGCAACGGGAGCTGCTGCGCGAGTTCGAGGCCATCAACCAGCAGGATCCCGAGGCGCACAATCCGCGCGCGAAATCGTTCTTCGATCGGGTGCGCGAATTCTTCGGGCCGTAGTCGACCCCTCGGCTTGCCTTGCGCCTCGGGCGCGGCGCGTGTGCGCGAACGGCGCAGTCGCGTTATCCTTCGCAGCGGCCGCGTTGACGGCCATGGTCGAAGTCCTTCGGGAGCCTCCTGAATGAAACTGAGAACGACAGCGTTTCTGGCCGCCCTCGCCGGCGCGCTTTCGGCGTGCGTGACGGTCGACAGCGGCGAGCCGATGTCGTATGCGCGCAAGTGCGCGTCGAGTCCCTGCGATGTCAGTGTCTCCACCGGGAATTTCGGGATCTTCTGGGTGACCGTGACGCTCACGGACCGCACGCTCGACCTCAACGGCCAGAAGTCGGTCAAGTGGATCGTCACGGAGCCCGGCTACCAGTTCGCCGACAACGGGATCAGCTTCATCGCCAAGCAGGGCGGAAGGGATCCGGCAGGCGTGTTCGCATGCGTCAAGTCGGCGGATTCGCTCTCGTTCACCTGCGACGTGAACGAGCAGAAAACCGGCTATTACGGGTATTCCGTTCGCCTGGCCGGTCCGAAGGACGTGCTGCCCTACGAGGCCTGGATCAAGCTCGGGGACGCGCGGTTCGACCGTAAGCCGTAAGTCGTCGCTGCGCTAACACCGTCGCGCGTCACAGAACGCCGCGACGAATCGTCACGGAAACGCCGGGACGTGCGGATCGAGCCCGCAGCACTCCGCTTCGGGATGATTTCGCTCTAGAAGAGCGCGCACTTCTTCGACACGGTGCTCGGGCACGTCCACCAGCACGAGCAGCTTGCCCTGCTCGATCGCGTCGTTGAAATGCTTGAGACGCGAGTTGGGCACAGCGGATCCGACCATGCTCGACACCCAGCCGCCGAAAAGCGCCCCCAGCACGGCGGCACCCAGGACCGCGATGATCCGCACCGTATCGTCTTTCAGGAACACGGCCGCCACGAGGGCGCCCAGCGCGCATCCCAGCACGGCCCCGATCCCCAGGCCGAGCTGCAGGCCGTGAACGATATCGCTTTTGTGCAGGATGCTCGCTTCGTGCAACCCGTCCATCGGCGTGCCGCGCTTGGCGAGGAAGTGAATGTGCCGCGCCTCGACCCGCGCGAGCAGAAGATCGTCCATGATCTTGCGCGAGCTTGACAGGTCCGGCATCAGATAGAGAACTCGGCGTCGCATCTTCGGCCTCCTTCGCTTCGCACCGCACCGCAAAAACATCGGTGCGTGTCACGATTGTCCGATAGCCGATCCGGTCGATCCCGGACCGGCGCTGCCCCCGCGAAGTCACTGTACGGCGCTTCTGCGCGGTCCGCAACCGCGGCAGCGTCCCTATTCGACAACGGGGAATCGGGCTACGATCCGTAGACTCGTCCGCGTCCACGGCACCCCCATGCGTTCGCTAAGGACTTTTGTCGCCTTTGCCGCGATCGTGCTCGCGTCGGTCGCGTGCGAGGGGCGAGCGCAAATCAAGGTCGGACTGATGGTGTCCGCCACGGGTCCCACGTCCGCCATCGGCATCCCGCAAAAGAACACGGGCGACATCCTGCCCCGCAAGATCGGCGACGCGACGATCGAGTACATCTCGCTCGAGGATGGAGGCGATACGACGCGGGCTGTCCAGAATGCGAAGAAGCTCCTGCAGGAGAACAACATCGACGCGGTGATCGGACCGTCAACGACGCCGAACGCCCTCGCCATCCTCGACCTTATCGCCGACGCCAAAGTCCCGCTGCTTGCGACCGTCGGGACGTCGAGCGTCGTTGAGCCGCTCGATGCGAAGCGGCGCTGGGTCTACAAGACGACGCAGAACGACGACCTGATCGCGTCGGCGCTCCTGAAGCACATGCTGAAAAGCGGCGTGAAGACCGTGGGATTCATCGGCTTCAACGATCCGTACGGCGAGAACTGGCTCAAGGTGTTTTCCGCCCTCGCCGAGAAGTCGGGCATCAAGGTCGTCGCGACCGAGCGCTACAACCGCACCGACTCGAGCGTTACCGGCCAGACGCTGAAGCTCATCGCCACGAGACCTGACGCTATTCTGATCGCGGCGGTCGGCGGTCCCGCGGTCCTTCCGCAGGCGACGCTTCGCGATCAAGGCTACAAGGGGCCGATCTACCAGACGCACGCGGTCGCGACCGACGATTTCATCAAGCTCGGCAAGGAGAAGGTCGAGGGCACGATACTCGCCGCGGGGCCGATGCTCGTGATCGACGAGATTCCGGACTCGAATCCGACCAGGAAAGTGGCGCAGAATTACATCGCGGCGTATCAACGGCACTTCGGAACGACGCCGGCGACGTTCGGGGCCAATACTTGGGATGCGGGTTTGCTTCTGGAGCGTGCGATCCCCGTGGCACTCAAGTCAGCGAAGCCGGGCACCGAAGCGTTCCGCGCGGCGCTGCGCGATGCGCTCGAGCAGGAGAGGGAAGTTGTCGGCTGCCAGGGCGTCTTCAACATGTCGCCGACGAACCACAACGGCATGGACGAGCGGGCACGTGTTCTCGTGACGGTGAAGGACGGCAAGTTCCAGCTGTTATCTGAATAGCGGGGCGGGAGGATGTGATGGAACCGATCAAGGCACCCAAGCAGAAACAGGGATTGACGACATGGATCCTGCTGGCGCTCGTCGCCGGCATCCTCGTGGGCTACGCCTGCAACGTCGCGTTCCCGGATCCCAAGACCGCGAAGACGGTCGCGGGCTACATCTCGCTGATTGCGGATCTCTTCCTGCGCCTGATCAAGATGATCATCGCGCCGCTGGTGTTCTCGACGCTGGTCGTAGGCGTCGCGCACATGGGCGACGGCAAGACCATCGGCCGCATTGGCGTCAAGACGATGACCTGGTTCATCACCGCGTCGCTCGCCTCGCTCCTGCTCGGCATGCTGATGGTCAACATCCTCAGGCCGGGCGAGAACATCGGCCTGCCGCTGCCCGACGTGACGGCGTCGACGAATCTCAAGGTAACCTCGCTCACGCTCAAGGAATTCGTGACGCACCTCGTGCCGAAGTCGGTCGTCGAGGCGATGGCGACGAACGAAATCCTGCAGATCGTCGTGTTCGCGATCTTTTTCGGCGTGGCGTGCGCCGCGCTCGGCAATCGTGCGAAGACCATCCTGGCGGCCGTCGAAGACCTGTCGCACATCATGCTGAAGATCACGGGGTACGTGATGGCGCTCGCGCCGGTCGCGGTGTTCGCCGCGATTGCCGCGACGGTGACGACGCAAGGCATCTCGATTCTCTGGACCTACGCCAAGTTCATGGGCGGGTTCTATTTCTCGCTCGGCATCCTGTGGCTGCTGCTGTTCGTCGCCGGCTTCGTGTTCCTCGGACCCGTGGTCATGCGACTCGCGGGAATGATCAAGGAGCCGCTGCTCCTCGCGTTCTCGACCGCGAGCTCCGAAGCCGCCTATCCCAAGACGCTCGAGCAGTTGAATCGCTTCGGCGTCCCGCCCAAGATCTCGAGCTTCGTGCTGCCGATGGGCTATTCGTTCAACCTCGATGGCTCGATGATGTACTGCACGTTCGCGACGCTGTTCATCGCGCAGGCGTACGACATCCACATGCCGATCGGCGACCAGATCACGATGCTGCTCCTCCTCATGGTGACGTCGAAGGGCATGGCCGGTGTCCCGCGCGCTTCGCTGGTCGTCATCGCGGCCACCCTCGCGACCTTCAACATTCCGGAAGCCGGCTTGCTGCTCATCATGGGCATCGATCAGTTCCTCGACATGGGACGCTCGGCGACCAACGTGATCGGCAATTCACTCGCGACCGCTGTCGTGGCCAAATGGGAGGGACAGCTCACGCCGACCGCGACCGAGCCGGTTGCGCCGCCCGCGGTGCCGGCCGCGGCCGATTGAGCGCGCGACCAGCGCAAGCGACGATCACAATCCCATGAAGAAGATCGTCTGGATCGCGGCCGCGCTCCTGGCGTTCTCCGCGCGTGCGTTCGCGCAGGACGCACCCGACGGCGTCGACGCGGAGAAACTCGAGGGCACACTCAAGAAGATACGCGACAGCGGCGTCGTCACGATCGGCTATCGCGAGGCGTCGTTTCCATTTTCGTACACCGTGACCGGCGGCTCGCGTCCGATCGGCTATTCGATCGAGCTCTGTCAGGAAATCGTCGATGACATTTCCGCCGCGCTCGACGGGCGCGAGCTCGAGGTGAAGTACGCGCCGGTGACCTCGGAGACACGCATCCCGGCGATCGTCTCGGGGCGCATCGACCTGGAATGCGGATCGACGACGAACAACGTCGAGCGGCAGAAGCAGGTCGCGTTCTCGCCGATCTTCTTCGTCGCGGGCACGAAGCTCCTCGTGCGCGGCGACTCGCCGGTCAAGTCGTACCGCGATCTCGCGGGCAAGACCGTCGCCGTGACCGCAGGCACGACCAACGAGCAGGAGATCCGGCGGCTCTCGGATCAGTTCAAGCTGAGTGTCAATCTCCTGGTCGGCCGCGATCACGACGAGTCCTGGCAGAACGTGGCGAGCGGCAAGGCCGTCGCTTTCGCGACCGACGACGCGCTGCTCTACGGCTTCATCGCGCGCAAGAAGGCGCACGACTTCATCGTCGTCGGCGATTATCTTTCCTACGATCCGTACGGCATCATGTACCGCCGCAACGACCCGCAGATGAAAAAGGTCGTGGACGGCACGTTCCGCCGCCTCGCGGAGACCCGAGGGCTCGAGGACATCTACGTCCGCTGGTTCCAACGGCGCGTGCCCACCGGCGAGAAGCTCGATCTCCCCATGAGTGCGCAGTTGCGGGAGATCTTCCGGGTGCTCGGACTGACGGAAGAGTAACCGGCGTCGCCCTCAAGGCGCGCAGAGCGAATCGAGACTTCGGTGCGATGACCGTCGTTGGAATCCTGCTCGCCGCGGGCAGCGGATCGCGCTTCGGTGGCGACAAGCTCCTGGCGCCGCTCGCGCGCGAGACGCTTCTCGTGCCTGCGGGTACGCCGCTCGGCGTCGCATCCTGTCGTCATCTTCGCGCGGCGATGCCGCGGGTCGTCGTCGTCGTACGTCCTGGCGATCAGGCGCTGATCGACGCCCTGACGCCATGCGACGTCGAGATCGTCGAATGCGCGCGTGCGGACGAGGGGATGGGGGCGAGCCTCGCCTGTGGCGTTACTGCAACGCCGGATGCCGATGGCTGGGTGATTGCGCTCGCCGATATGCCGTGGATCGCGCCATCCACGATGACCCTCGTCGCCGAGGCGCTCGCGAACGGCGCCGAGATCGCCGCGCCGGCGTATCGCGGCGAGCGCGGCCATCCCGTAGGCTTTGCCCGAATTTACGGCAGTGAGCTAGGCGCGCTCGATGGTGATGAAGGTGCACGCCAGATCGTCCGAGCCAATGACGATTGCGTCATGCTGATCGACGTCGACGATCCCGGAATCCTGCGCGACGTCGACACGCGCAGCGACCTGCTGCCGGCCGCGGATCCCTGACTTCCGCTACTGCCACAGATCCGGCTGTCGCGCGGCGCTTGCAAGCGATTCGTCGTGCGCACGCCACCACGCGCGCATCTCCACCTCCGGCAGCGGCTTGGTGAAGAGAAAGCCCTGCGCCTCCTCGCAGCCGTGGCGCCGGAGAAAATCGAACTGCGCCTGGCTCTCCACCCCCTCGGCGATACAGCGCAAGCCCAGCGAATGCGATAGCGCGATGATCGCCTGCGTGATCGCCTCGTCGTTGCGGTTCTGCTCGAGGCCGTGCACGAAGCGCTGATCGATCTTCACGCCCTGGATCGGGAGGCGCGCAAGGTAGGAGAGGCTGGAGTAGCCGGTGCCGAAGTCGTCGATCGTGATCGAGACACCCATCTGTTTCAGCCGATTGAGCGTGCTCACCGCTTTTTCCTGGTGCGTGATGATGACGCTCTCGGTGATTTCGAGGTCGAGGTAGTGCGGCGCAAGACCGCTCGCGGTCAGCGCTTCCTCGACGATCGACAGCCAGCCTTCGTGCTGCAGCTGTTGCACGGAGAGATTGACCGAGAGCCGGAGCAGCATGTTCTGCCGATGCCACTGCACGACCTGGCGACAGGCGTCGCGCAGCACGCGCGCGCCGAGCGCCTGGATCATCCCGGATTGCTCGGCGATGGGGATGAATTCCGAGGGCTGGATGACGCCGCGCTCGGGATCGCGCCAGCGCAGGAGCGCTTCGACGCCGCAAGTGCGGCCGGACTGCATCTCGATCTGCGGCTGGTAGACGAGAAAGAACTCGTCGTCCATCAAGCCCCGCCGCATGTCGGTCTCGAGCTGCAGCCGCTCGCGCACCTTCGCGTCCATGTCCGCGGTGTAGAAGCGATACGCATTGCGGCCGGCATCCTTCGCCGCGTACATCGCGGTATCGGCCTGCTTGATCAGCGTCACGCCGTCCTGCGCATCGAGCGGGAAGATGGCGACGCCGATCGAGCAGGTGAGCGTCGGCATCTGGTCGGAAAGCCTGAATGGCGCGAGGAACGCCTCGCGCACGCGGGTTACGACCGTCATCACTTCATAGGACGCGCGCCCCGGATCGAGGCCGGGCAGGATCAGCACGAACTCGTCGCCGCCCAGTCGCGCCACGATGTCGCTCTCCCGGATCGCGGTGGTGAGCCGCTGGGCGATCGCCTGCAGGAGCTGGTCGCCTGCGTCGTGTCCCAGCGTATCGTTGATGCGCTTGAAGTGATCGAAGTCGAGGAACAGGCACGCGACGTGCGTTGCTTCGCGGAGCGCCTGCGCGAGAATCTGCTTCAGGCGCTGGTTCAGGAGCGACCGGTTCGGCAACCCGGTCAGGATATCGTGCTGCGCGAGCTTGTACGCGTGCGCGGTCGCGATCTCGAGCTCCTTGGTGCGTTGCGCGACCTTGTCCTCGAGCGTGCGCTGGTAGTTGCCGACCTGCGCCTGCGATTCCGCGAGGCGCTGCGTCATGTGATTGAACGTATGCGTGAGGAGACCGAGCTCGTCGGAGGACCGCGCAGGCACGTACACGTCGAGGCGCCCCGAGCCGACGGCGCGCGCGGCCCGCATCAGGCGGCGCATCGGCGCCACGAGGCGCCGGGTCAGGAGCAGCGTCACGGTGACCGTCACGATCAGCAGTCCGGCGACGAGCGACAGCGCACCGAAGAGCTGCCCATAGAGCATGCTTCGCTGGCGCTCGAAGGTGAGTCCTACGCGCACGTAGCCCAGCGTGACGGGTGGCGGGGCGGGATCGGACGCGTCCGACCCCGCAACCGCGTCGGGCCGGCGTGGAGCGGGTCCCGTCACGCGCGTGACCAGATCGAGATAGCGCGCGCCGCCGACCGTTCGATTCAGCGTACGGCCGGCAGCCGCCGGGTTCGGGATCTCGGCCGGGTCGAGACGCGCGACGGTGTCGGCCGCGAATGCCGGGTCGAGGTAGCGCTGCGCAACGATCGCGCGCTTTGCATCCAGTACCTGGACGTAGCCGATATCCGAGCCGGCAGGAAGGCTGTCGAGCATGACCGCGAGCTCGCGCGCGTTCCTGGTCTGCAGGCTCGGTTGCGAGAGCTCCGCGAGCATCGACGCGATCGTTTGCCCGCGGGATTTGAGCTGCTGCTCTTCGTCAGACCATTGCCGCCAGAAGAGAAAAGCGGTGATCGCGATCGCCGCGAGCACGATGAGGCCGATCGAAAGCAGGTTGAGCTTCGTCAACAGCCCCATCCGTACGGGCGGCAGGTCGAGCGTCGTGACCGTGTCGGCCGCGAGCGGCGACAGATGCTTGCGGAGGCGGCGCGTGATCGTCGTCATCGCACTCGAGCGCCGCAAGCGGCGTGCCAAGAACGTGCGGCGGAAACGCTCGCGAAGGCCGGAGAGCGCAGCGTCCTACGCGCGCCGCGCGAGCTTGAGCGCGAGTAACCGGATTCGAGCACGTGGCGTTAGACGGTGTGATGCGGTCCGTGCTGGGAATGCATGCGCACGGTTCGTCGACCACGTCGCACGCCACGGTCAGGGAGGTTCCGCCGCGAGAATACACTGCGCGCGTGCCGCGGGCGAGCACGGGGCAGCCGCCATCCGAGCCCGTCCGACGAGCGGTCGGGACGCAGGGCGTTAAGCGCCGCTTGCCGAACGTTCATCCCTCATGCGGTCGCGACCGGAATGCCGCCGATCCGGGCGCGCCATTGGCGCGGACCCGTTTCGTGCACGGACTCGCCGTTTGCATCGACCGCGACTGTGACCGGCATGTCCTTCACGACGAACTCGTAGATCGCCTCCATGCCGAGGTCCGGAAAGGCGAGCACGCGCGACGCGCGAATTGCCTTGGAAACGAGATACGCTGCACCACCGACCGCCATCAGATACGCTGCCCGGTGCTTGCGGATCGCCTCGATCGCCACGGGGCCGCGCTCCGCCTTGCCGACCATCGCGAGCAGGCCGGTCTTCGCGAGCATGGTCTCGGTGAACTTATCCATGCGCGTCGACGTGGTCGGACCGGCGGGACCGACGACTTCATCGCGCACGGGATCGACCGGCCCGACGTAGTAGATCACGCGGTTCTTAAAGTCGACCGGCAGACGCTCGCCTCTCGCCAGCATGTCCACGATGCGTTTGTGCGCGGCGTCGCGACCGGTGAGCAGTCGTCCGTTCAACAACAGCCGATCGCCGGGCTTCCAACCCGCAACCTCGGCAGGCGTCAACGCATCGAGGTCCACGCGCCGGGCGTCGGCAGCGGGCGTCCAATGCACGTCGGGCCAGTCGCCGAGATCAGGCGGATCGAGGCGCGCCGGACCGGAGCCGTCGAGGAAGAAGTGCGCGTGCCGCGTCGCGGCACAATTGGGAATGATCGCGACCGGCAGGCTCGCCGCGTGCGTCGGGTAGTCGCGGATCTTCACGTCGAGCACCGTGGACAAGCCGCCGAGGCCTTGTGCGCCGATGCCGAGCGCGTTCACCCTGTCGTGGATCTCGATCCGCAATTCCTCGAGCTTGTTCGCGGGACCGCGCGCCTTGAGCGCGTACATGTCGATCGGCGACATCAGTGCTTCCTTCGCAAGCACCATCGCCTTCTCCGCGCTGCCACCGATGCCGATGCCCAGCATGCCGGGCGGGCACCAGCCGGCACCCATCGTCGGCACGGTCTTCACGACCCAATCGACGATGGAGTCGGACGGATTCAGCATCGTGAATTTCGCCTTGTTCTCCGAGCCGCCGCCCTTGGCGGCGATGCTCACCTCGACCTTGTCGCCGGGCACGAGATCGATGTGCACGACCGCGGGCGTGTTGTCCTTGGTGTTCGTGCGCCTGCCCGCCGGGTCGGCGAGGATCGACGCCCGGAGTTTGTTGTCGGGATTGAGATACGCGCGGCGCACGCCCTCGTTCACCATCTCGGTAACCGTCATCGTCGCGTCCACGAAGCGCGCGTCCATGCCGACTTTCACGAACGCGACGACGATACCCGTGTCCTGGCAGATCGGGCGATGACCTTCGGCGCACATCCGCGAATTGGTGAGGATCTGTGCGATCGCATCCTTCGCGGGCTCCGACTGTTCCGCTTCGTACGCGGCCCCGAGCGCGGCGATGTAGTCGGCGGGGTGGTAGTACGAGATGTACTGGAGCGCGTCGTCCACGCTCTGGATCAAGTCGGCTTGGCGGATCGCGGTCATCGGAGTCTTTCGAAAGGTATCAATGCGCGGGTCCGCGCTGCGCTCGTCGCGGAAGGCGTCAGCGGCGGCTCGCGGTGCGATCGCCCGCGTCCGCTGGGGCGCGTGCGACGAAGTGCGGTCCCGTGAGGAACCGCAAAGTTTAACACTGGGGCGATCGGTATCTTTGCCTTGGGGTCGGGCGTGCGGGTTTCGCCGCTGCCGGGAAGGCCCGGGCAGCGCCCGTTGCTTCGGCAGCGGCGCCTTGGTTAGACTCCCGGTAGCCCAACACCAACAGTCCTGCAGCCACGCATGCGGGCGGCGTTAGCGGCGCCCGTTCCTGAGGAGCGCACGTCATGTCGAATATCGAATCCGTCCTGCACGAGAATCGCCTGTTTCCGCCGTCGAAGGAATGGGTCGCGCAGGCCAACGTCAAGCCCGCCGATTTCGACGCGCTGAACGCGAAGGCGGCACGCGACTTCGAAGGCTTCTGGGGGGATCTCGCGCGCGAGCTGGTCGTCTGGAAGAAACCGTTCACCAAGGTGCTCGACGAGTCGAACGCGCCGTTCTACAAGTGGTTCGGCGACGGCGAGCTCAACGTCTCGTACAACTGCCTCGACCGTAATCTCGCGAACGGCAACGCGGACAAGACGGCGATCGTCTTCGAGGCGGATGACGGCGCCGTTACCAAGATCACCTACAAGGAGCTGCATGGGCGCGTGTGCAAGCTCGCGAACGCGCTGAGGTCTGTCGGCATCAAGAAGGGTGACCGCGTCATCATCTACATCCCGATGTCGATCGAGGGCGTGATCGCGATGCAGGCGTGCGCGCGGATCGGTGCGACGCATTCGGTGGTGTTCGGCGGCTTTTCGGCGAAGAGCCTGCACGAGCGGATCATCGACGCCGGCGCGGTCGCGATCATCTGCTCGGACGAACAGGTGCGCGGCGGCAAGGCGTTGCCGATCAAGGCGATTGTCGACGAGGCGCTCGGCATGGGCGGCTGTGACGCCGTGAAGAACGTGATCGTCTACCGGCGCACCGGCAACAAGGTGGGCATGAAGGCGCCGCGCGACAAATGGCTACACGACGTGGTCGCGTCGCAATCGGAGCAGTGCGAGCCCGAGTGGGTGAGCGCCGAGCATCCGTTGTTCATCCTCTATACCTCGGGATCGACCGGCAAGCCGAAGGGCGTGCAGCATTCGACCGGCGGCTATCTCTTGTGGGCGATCCTCACGATGAAGTGGGTGTTCGACTTGAAGCCGAACGACATCTTCTGGTGCACGGCGGACATCGGCTGGGTGACCGGCCACACGTACATCACGTACGGTCCGCTCGCGTGCGGCGGGACCGAAGTCGTGTTCGAGGGCGTGCCGACGTACCCGAATGCCGGGCGTTTCTGGCAGACGATCGACAAGCACAAGGTCTCGATCTTCTATACCGCGCCGACCGCGATCCGCTCGCTCATCAAGGCGTCCGATGCGGATCCGAACGCGCATCCGAAGAAATCGAGCCTGGCGAGCCTGCGCCTCCTGGGTACCGTCGGCGAGCCGATCAATCCCGAGGCGTGGATGTGGTACTACCAGAACGTCGGCCGCGAGCGTTGCCCGATCGTCGACACCTGGTGGCAGACGGAGACGGGCGGTCACATGATCTCACCGCTTCCTGGCGTGACAGCGCTCAAGCCCGGTTCCTGCACCCTGCCGGTACCGGGCATCATGGCTGCAATCGTCGACGAGACCGGGCACGACGTCGAGAACGGGCACGGCGGCATCCTGGTGATCAAGCGGCCATGGCCCGCGATGATCCGCACGATCTGGGGCGATCCCGAGCGCTACAAGAAGAGCTATTACCCCGAGGAACTCGGCGGCAAGCTCTATCTCGCGGGCGACGGCTCGGTGCGCGACCGCGATCACGGTTACTTCACGATCATGGGCCGCATCGACGACGTGCTGAACGTCTCGGGCCATCGGCTCGGCACCATGGAGGTCGAGTCGGCATTGGTGGCGAATCCGATCGTCGCCGAAGCTGCGGTCGTCGGTCGTCCCGACGACATGACCGGCGAAGCGGTGTGCGCATTCGTGGTGCTCAAGCGCACGCGGCCGAGCGGCGCGGAAGCCGAGCAGATCGCCAAGCAGCTGCGCGACTGGGTCGGCAAGGAAATCGGCCCGATCGCGAAGCCCAAGGACATCCGCTTCGGCGACAACCTGCCGAAGACGCGCTCCGGCAAGATCATGCGCCGGCTTTTGCGCTCGATCGCGAAGGGCGAGGACATCACGCAGGACACGTCGACGCTGGAGAACCCGGCGATATTGGATCAGTTGCGCCAATCGCTGTAGGCCGAAGGCTGTTGCGGGGATCGTGGCAGCAGCGTCCGTGCAGTGCGCGCGCGTGCGCCGCGTCCGTCGGGCTGCAATGCAGCCGGAAGGCGATTGAGATCGGCGTCCGCGTCGGCATCTGATCGCCGCCGCTGATTGCGCCCATCGGCACGCGTTCGACGCCCTGCCGTGTCACAACCAAAGCGTTGTGCTGGCGCGTCGGATGCTAGAATTCCGCCTGGCGCCATGAGCAACGCAGAATCCTTCGCGCTCACCGCGATCTCCCCGCTCGACGGGCGCTACTCCTCCAAGCTTGCGGGTCTGCGCGAGCACTTCAGCGAATTCGCTTTGATCCGCCAGCGCGTGCGCGTCGAGCTCGCGTGGCTCGCCGCACTCGCCTCCGAGCCGACGATCGCGGAGGTGCCCCCGTTCTCGACGCACGCGGAGCAAGCGCTGTCGGAGGCGCTCGCGAAGTTCTCGATCGCCGATGCGGCCCTCGTGAAGGAGATCGAGCGCACCACCAACCACGACGTGAAGGCGGTCGAGTACTGGCTGAAACAGCGCTTTGCATCCGTGCCCGAGATCGCGCGCGTCTCCGAGTTCATGCACTTTGCGCTGACCTCCGAGGACGTGAACAATCTGTCCTACGCCATCGCACTGGACGAGGCGCGCAAGGGCGTGCTTCTGCCGCTGCTGCACGAGATCGTGTCGGATCTGCGATCGCTCGCCCATGCTCACGCCGGGGCCGCGATGCTCGCGCGCACGCACGGGCAGCCGGCGACGCCGACGACGCTCGGCAAGGAGATCGCGAACGTCGTCGCGCGAATCGAGCGCCAGAGCGCGGCGCTCACGCGGCTCCCGATCAAGGGCAAGATCAACGGCGCGGTCGGCAATTACAACGCGCACACGGTCGCGTATCCCGACGTCGACTGGGAGCGCCTCTGCGCGCGCACGGTCGCTCGCCTCGGACTCGAATTCAACCCTTACACGACCCAGATCGAGCCGCACGACGGCATCGCCGAGTACTGCGATATCGTCGCGCGCACGAACACGATCGTGATCGACCTCGATCGGGACCTCTGGGGCTACATCGCGCTCGGGTATTTCCGGCAGAAGGTACAGGCGGGCGAAGTGGGATCGTCGACGATGCCGCACAAGGTGAATCCGATCGACTTCGAGAACTCGGAGGGCAACCTCGGGCTCGCGAATGCGTTGCTCAGGCATCTCGCCGAAAAGCTGCCGATCTCGCGCTGGCAGCGCGATCTCACGGATTCGACCGTGCTGCGCAATCTCGGGGTCGCGCTCGGTCACACCGTGCTCGGATGGACCGCACTCAGGCAGGGGCTCGCGCGGCTCGACGCCGACACGGCGCTGATCGCCGCCGATCTCGATGACAATTGGGAAGTGCTCGCGGAAGCCATCCAGACCGTGATGCGCAGGCACGGGCTGCCGGAGCCCTACGAGCAACTCAAGGCGCTGACCCGCGGTCGCGACGGCATCACGCGCGACACGCTGCACGCCTTCATCGACCAGCTTGCGCTCCCGGCCGATGCGAAGACGCGCCTCAAGGCGCTCGAGCCCGCAACCTACACCGGGCTCGCCGAGGCGCTTGCGCGGCGAGTCTAGCGTTTGCGGTCGGGCGGCGAAGCCCGCCCGCGGGTGGCGCGCCGTTGGCGGCGCTCCCTCACGAAGGTAAGCGTTGCCGGCATCAGCGATACGACGACGATTGCCACGACGATGAACGACAGGTTGTCCTTCACCCACGGGATGTTGCCGAACAGGTATCCCGCGTAGACGAGCGAGCTGATCCACGCTGCGCCGCCGACAACGTTGTAGCAGAGAAAGCGTCGATAGCTCATCCCGGCAACGCCCGCGAGAAACGGCGCGAACGTACGGATGATCGGTACGAAGCGGCCGATGATGATCGTCACGCCGCCGTACTTGTCGTAGAACGCCTGCGTCTGCTTCAAGTGCCGCTGCTTGAACCAGCGCGAATCGGGTCGGTGGTAGACCTTCGGGCCGAGATAGTGCCCGACGCCGTAATTGAGCGAGTCGCCGAGGATCGCGGCCCCGGTCAGCGCCAGCACGAGCACGTGCACGTTGAGTCCCGCCACCGCAACGACGGTGCCGGAGATGAACAGGATCGAGTCGCCCGGCAGGAACGGAAACACGACGAGTCCGGTCTCCGCGAAGATCACGAGAAACAAGAGCGCATACAGCCAGTGCCCGTACTGTGCGGCAAACTGCGCGATCGTCTGGTCGAGCGCGAGCAGCGAATACAGGAGCGTCGTGATCATGCTTTCGCTTGGATGGCGGCGGGCTCCATCCACAACTTAGCCTGCCGGCGCACGACGTCAGGCAGCGTCTTCACCTCGGTGTAGCGTCGCCTCAGCCATGCGGCATCGTTGTCGCCGCCTACCGTCATCGCGGAGAGAGCCTCGAGCGCGTCCTGCGAGCCGAGTGCCTGCGCGTGCGGCGCCAGCTTGCGCAGCGTTTCGCGCAGGTCGTCGGCGAGCGACAGCGTCCGCCCCGCCGCGACGTCGATCAGCGCGCCCGAGAATCCGTGTCGACACGCCTGAAAGCGGTTGTAGCTATGGACCAGATAGATGTCCTGCGGAATCGGCTTGTCGCGATCCTGCCACAGGGAGCGCGCGAGCGCCTGCGCGAACGCCGCGATCTGCGCCGCGCGCTGCACGGTAAGCGGTGTATCGCAGACACGGATTTCCACGGTGCCAAACTCGGGCTTCGGGCGGATGTCCCAGTAGAAGTCCTTCATGCTCTTGACGATGCCGAGGTCATACATCTTGTCGAAGTAGCGGTTGAACTCCGTCCACGTGTGGACGAACGGCATCGTTCCGGAAAGCGGAAATGCATTGACGACGGACAGTCGCGACGAGTCGAAGAGCGTGTCGACGCCCTGGTAGAACGGGCTCGAGGCGGCGAGGGCGATGAAGTGCGGCACGTAGCGGGCGAAGGCGTGCGTCAGGTACACCGCATCGTCGGCGCTTGCGCATCCGATGTGGATGTGCTGGCCGAACACCGTGAACTGCTTCGCGAGAAAACCGTACTTTTCCGATACCGACAGGAAGCGCTCGGTCGGAAAGATCCGGCGCTCGCTCCACTTCTGGAACGGATGCGTGCCACCACCCGCGATCGCGACGTTCATCTGGCGCGCGTTCCGCGCAAGCACGTCCCGGGTGGCCTCGAGCTCGGCCAGAAGCTCGGGGTAGCGCTCATGCACGCCCGAGTTGATCTCGACCATGCTCTGCGTGATCTCGGGCTTGAGCTCGCCGGCCGGTGTCTCCCCAGCAGCCCGGCGCAGCAGGTCATCGGCGTCCGGGGCGAGATTGAAGTCGTGCACGTCGACGAGCATCAGTTCGAGCTCGACCCCGAAGGTCAGCGCGGACGAGGAGGCGAATTCGAGCGCGGGCATCGTCAGTCTCGCGCCGCGGGCTCGCCTTCACCCGCGCGCAGAAGGGCGAACCGTGTCGCGATCGGGCCGATGAGATGCAGGATCGCGATGCCCGAAGCCACGATCGCCGCGAGGTGCGCGCCGAATTCCGGCGCGATGTCGTAGATCGGCTGGGTCATGCCGAGAGCGAGGCCGGAGATGGGCGTCAGCGTCAGCGTGAGTGCGCTCGCCTGCCGCGGCGAGACCCGGCTCGGCCAGGCGAAGAGATAGAGCCCGACCGATTTGCCGAGCGCGCGCGCGAACACGAACGCAAGGCCGATCCACGCGATCGAGCCGAACTGATCGGGCCGCAGCGTCGCACCGGTGAGCACGAAGAGGATCACGAAGAAGAGCTGCGCGGCGAGCCCGAACTGCACGTCGATCAGCCGATGCTCGCGATCGAGGTTGCGCGCGCACACACCCAGCACGAGCAGCGCGAGCAGCACCGAGAGCTGCGCCGTCTGCGCGACGCCCACCGTCACGACGATGGTGCCCACGATCAGGATGAATTGCGGCGCCGGCGACTTGCCGGTGAGACGTGCAAACAACGTCATGATGAGGAACGCGAGGTACCCCAACAGGAACGACCCGCCCAGAATCCACAGCGAGCGCGCGATCGGATACCAGGGCTCCGCGCTCGCGCGCGCTTCGATAAACGGCAGGAGCAGTGCGAGTCCGAGCATCGCGATGATATTGTTGAGTGCGACGTACCACAGCGTCCGGCGGGTGACGGGACCCTCCGCCTTGAGCTCGTTCACGACCATCAACACGACGGCCGGGGCGGTCGCGATGCCGATCGTCGCGGCGACCGCGGCCTCGAGCGCATCGATGCCGACGGCGCGCAGAAGCCCCAACATCGCGGCGAACGACAGCAGGCTCTCCGCCAGGCCGGTGGGGAGCAGCCAGCGATCGTGGCGCGCCCAGCCGAGGTCCAGGCGCCGTCCGAGGTCGAATACGATCAGGCCAAGCGAGATATCCGCGAAGATCTGCGCCTGCGCGAGCGACTTCGCATCGAGCCAGTTCAAGCCCCCCGGTCCGAGGATGAACCCGGTGGCGATGTAGCCTGTGATCGCCGGGAGGATGCGCGTCGTCGCGGCGATGCGTCCGCCGGCCAGGCCGGCGAGGAGCAGCAAGCCGAACAGCACGAAGCTGTTGGGCGCAGGCGGCCAAGCGGGAAGGAAATCAGGGGTCATCGGCGGTCCGGTCGGCCGCAAAACGCGGCGCGCGACAGTATCGCCGTTCGCGGCGGACGACGAAACCCCGGCGGCCCGGGCCGCGACGCAACGGGATCAGGGAAGAATTTTCTCGCCGGACGGGCCGCTCGCGCGTTCCCGCTTGACGAGATCCTCGCGCGAGACGCCGAGCCACATCACGAGCGATGCCATCACCAGCGCCGAGGAGTAGATGCCGAAGCAGATGCCGATCGCGAGGGCGAGGGCGAAGTGGTGCAGCGTCTCGCCGCCGAAGAAGAAGATCGACAGCACCATGGTCAGCGTGCAGCCGTGGGTGATGATCGTGCGCGAAATCGTGCTGGTGATCGCGTTGTCGATCACGTGAATGACCGTGGCTTTGCGCATCTTGCGGAAGTTCTCGCGGATCCGGTCGGCGATGACGACCGATTCGTTGACCGAATAGCCGAGCACGGCGAGGACCGCGGCCAGCACCGGCAGCGAGAATTCCCACTGAAACAGCGCGAAGAAGCCCAGGATGATGACGACATCGTGCAGGTTGGCGATGATCGCCGCGACCGCGAACCGCCATTCGAAGCGCAGCGCGAGGTACGCAACGATGCCGAGCGAGACGAGGAGGAGCGCGAGCGCGCCGTTCTCGTAGAGCTCCTTGCCGACCTGCGGCCCGACGTACTCGACGCGCTGCTGCGTCGCGCTCGGGTCGTCGGCCTTGAGCGCGCTCATCACCCGCTCGGAGAGCTGCGCGCTCGATTGTCCTTCCTTGAGCGGCAGGCGCACCAGCGCCGTGTTCGACGCGCCGAAGCTCTGCACGGAGAACTCGCCGAGCGAGAGCTTGTCGATCGCGGCGCGGACGCGCTCGAAGTCGACGGGGTGGGCATAGGTGATCTCGATCACCGTCCCGCCCTTGAAATCGATGCCGAAGTTCAGCCCCTTCGTCGCCAGGAAGATCACGGCGGCTGCGAACGTGACGATCGAGATCACGTTGAACACGAGCGCATGCCGCATGAACGGGATGTCGCGGCTGAAGCGGAAGAATTCCATGAGTGGTCGGCGGCGTTAAAGAGGGAACGGAAATTTTTGCGTCGGCTGACCTTCAGGTCATGACAGCGCTCGGAATTCCGCTACCCACAAAGTCGAATGAATGACTACCGAAAAAGAGCGCGCGCCGGAACGATGCTACGCACGCGCGCTCGGCCTGGTCGATGGCGTCGCGACGAATCGCGGCGGGAGCCGCACCAACGACGCGTTGAGCACGATCGATCATGGCTTTGCGGTCGCCGGCTTGGCCGCGGCGGGCTTCCAGACCTGGCCGATCGAGATGCGGTCGAGCTTCTTGCGGCCGCCGTAGATCAGCGCGACGATGCCGCGCGACACGAACACGGCAGAGAACATCGACGTGAGAATCCCGAGGACGTGCACGACCGCGAAGCCCTTCACCGGCCCGGTGCCGAAGATGAACAGCGCGATGCCCGCGATCATCGTCGTGACGTTCGAATCCAGAATCGTGCCCCACGCGCGCTCGTAGCCGGCCTGGATCGCCGCATGCGGCGTCGCGCCCCAGCGCAGCTCCTCGCGGATGCGCTCGTTGATCAGCACGTTGGCGTCGATCGCCATGCCGAGCGTGAGCGCGATGGCGGCCATGCCGGGCAGCGTGAGCGTGGCCTGCAGCATCGAGAGAACGGCGACCAGCAGCAGCAGGTTGATGGCGAGCGCGATCGTCGAGATCGCACCCATGAGGAGGTAATAGACGCAGATGAACGCCGCCAGCACGCAGAAGCCGTAGACCACCGAGCGGAACCCCTTGTCGATGTTCTCCTGACCGAGCGACGGACCCACGGTGCGCTCTTCGACGATCTCCATCGGCGCTGCGAGCGCGCCTGCGCGCATGAGGAGCGCGATGTCGTTCGCCTCGCGCGTCGACATCTGTCCGCCGCTGATCTGCACCCGGCCGCCGCCGATTTCCTCGCGGATCACCGGCGCGGTGATCACCTCGGACTTGCCCTTCTCCGTGAGGATGATCGCCATGCGTTTGCCGACGTTCTCGCGCGTGATCTCCTTGAAGATGCGCGCGCCCGTGCCGTCGAGGTTGACATGGACGGCGGGCTGTCCGTTCTGGTCGAAGCCCGACTGCGCATCGTTGATCCGATCGCCGGTGAGCGCGACCTGCCGCCTCACCAGCACCGGGACGCCGTTACGCTCCGTCAGGAGCTCGTCCCCGAGCGGTACCTGGCCCGCGCGCGCGGCGTCGATCGCGGTCGCGTCGTCGTCGACCATGCGGATCTCGAGCGTCGCCTGCCGGCCGAGAATGTCCTTGGCGCGCGCCGTGTCCTGCACCCCCGGCAGCTGTACCACGACGCGATCCGCGCCCTGCTGCTGAATGATGGGCTCGGCGACGCCCAGCTCGTTGACGCGGTTGCGCAGGATAGTCATGTTCTGCTGGACCGCGCCGTCCTGGATGCGCTTCTGCGCCTCGGGCTTGAGGCTCGCCACCAGGCGAAGCTCACCGCCGGCCGCGTCCTGATCGCGCAGCGCGAGATCCGGGTACAGGTTCTCGATCGCAGCGCGCGCCTTGTTCCGCTCGGCCGGGTCCTTGAAGCGCAGGACGACGTTCTGGCCTTCGCGTACGACTCCGAAATACTGAACCCGCTTTTCGCGCATCAGCGAGCGGATGTCGGTCGTGTAGCGGTCGGCGGCCTTGTCGAGCGCGCCCTTCATGTCGACCTGCAGCAGGAAGTGCACGCCGCCGCGGAGGTCGAGTCCCAGGTACATCGGCAGCGCGCCGATCGCGGCGAGCCAGTGCGGCGACGACGAGAGCAGGTTCAGCGCGACGATGTAGTTGTCGCCGAGCTTCGCGGCGAGCGCGTCCTTCGCCTTGAGCTGGGTGTCGCGATCGGCGAAGCGAACCTTGACGCCGGTCGGATCGAGCTCGGCACCGCGGAATTCGATGTTGGCGGCTTTGAGCGTCTCCTCGACCGTCGCAAGCGTCGCCGTGTCGACACGCACCGAGGAGCGGGAAGTCGAAACCTGAACCGCCGGAACTTCGGGAAAGAGGTTCGGCAGTGTGTAGACGAGACCGATCACCAGCGCCACGCCGATGACGATGTATTTCCAGAGCGGATAGCGGTTCATTGCTGCGGTCGGGCGTTCAGCATCGGGCGTTGCTTATCGGGTGCAAGGGGAAGAGGCGAGGGCGACCGCGACAGCCAAGGCCAATCGAGGCGGGGTGGCGTGGATCGGGTTCGAGGACGAGCCGTGCTTTCGGGGCCATAGCGCTGGATGCCTGATCTTCGGCCGTCCTCACAGCGACTTGATGGTCCCCTTCGGCAGCAGCTGCGAAATCGCCCCCCGCTGCACGGTCATTTCGACCCCGTTTGCGATCTCCAGCGTCGCGTACTGATCGCCGAGCTTCACGATCCGGCCCACGATGCCGCCGGCGGTCACGACCTCGTTGCCTTTCTCGAGCGCGTCGAGCATCGACCGCGCTTCCTTCTGCTTCTTCTGCTGCGGGCGGATCAGCAGAAAGTAGAACACGACGAAGATCGCGATCATCGGCAGGAACGTGAACAGCGTGTCGCTGCCGGACGCGGTTCCGCCGCTTTGCGCGAATGCGGAAGTGATCAGCACGTTGGAAATCTCCAGGCAGCTTCAAGCGGCCGCTGCCGGGCTTCGGGGCGCTCCGCGTTCGTTCACGGAACGGCCGGGCCCAGGGGGTTGGAAAAACGCGAGGAATGCCCTCGCAATCAACCCGTTATCTTACCATGCGAGCCGCGCTCGTCGTAGAAGCCGGCACGAAAAGCGTCGAAGCGTCCGGCCGCGATCGCTTCGCGCATTTCCCGCATCAACGTCAGGTAATAGTAGAGGTTGTGAATGGTGGCAAGCCGCGCACCCAGGATCTCGTTCACGCGCTGCAGGTGGTGCAGATATCCGCGCGAGAAGTTCCGGCAGGCGTAGCAGCCGCAGCTCGGATCGATCGGGCCGACGTCGGTCTTGTGCACGGCGTTGCGGATCTTGATGTCGCCGTGGCGGGTGAACAGCCAACCGTTTCGCGCATTGCGGGTTGGCAGCACGCAGTCGAACATGTCGATGCCCGCGCCGACGCCTTGCACCAGATCTTCCGGCGTGCCGACCCCCATCAGATACCGAGCGCGGTCGCGGGGAAGCCTGGGCGCCACGTGGTTCAGGACGCCAAGCATTTCGTCCTTGGACTCGCCGACCGACAGACCGCCGATCGCGTAGCCGTCGAAGCCGAGCTTCGTCAATCCCTCGAGCGAGAGCTCCCGCAGATCCTCGTAGACGCCGCCCTGGACGATGCCGAACAGCGCGTTCGGATTGCCCGTGTGCGCGGCCTTCGAGCGCTCCGCCCAGCGCAGGCTCAAGCGCATCGAGCGATCCGCCTCGTCGTGGGTCGCCGGATAAGGCGTGCACTCGTCGAAGACCATGACGATGTCGGAATCGAGCGCGCGCTGGACCGCCATCGACACCTCGGGCGTAAGAAACAGCCGGTCGCCGTTCACCGGTGAGGCGAACTCGACGCCTTCCTCGCGAACCTTGCGCAGCGTCGCAAGGCTGTAGACCTGGTAGCCGCCGGAGTCGGTCAGGAGCGGCCGCGACCACCCCATGAATCGATGCAGCCCGTGGTGTGCGGCGATGACGTCGAGACCCGGGCGGAGCCACAGGTGGAACGTATTGCCGAGGACGATTTGCGCGCCGAGCTCCTCGAGCTCCGCCGGCGACATCGCCTTCACCGAGCCATAGGTCCCCACCGGCATGAACACCGGTGTGTCGACGACGCCGTGCGCGAGCTCCAGGCACCCGCAGCGCGCGCCCCCCGATTCGGCCCGCACCGAATAGCGCATCGAGGATGCCCGGAAGAAATCAGCGCGCGCGCTGGCGGCGCAAGGTCACGGCGCCGAGCGCCGCGAGCAGCAAGGCGAGGGCTGCGAGTGCAACCGAATCGAGGGTGGGGACGATGAACACGCCGGGTGCCGCGGCCACGCACTGGTGGCTCGCGAAGTCGAACGCGTTCTTCCAGACCGCGTAGAAATCGCCGGTGAAATCGACGCCCTCGATGCCCACCGTCGGATAGTCGGGTGCGATCGCGACGTGGACGACGCATGCGGCTCCCGTCACCCGATAGGCGATGGCGGGATCGGGATTGCCGCGCGCATTCTTCTGATCCCACGTGGCCACCACGATGGTGCCGGGTTTCGCTTCGTTGCCGCCGGCCCATTTGGCCGATGCGAGTGAATGAATGCCGGTGGTCAACGGCGAAGGCAGCATGCTCGCGACGTTGAGCGAGCGATAGGCGCCCGGCGTGCCGACGCCGTCGGTCGTGTTGGGGTCGATGGTTTCCATCTGGCCCCAGCCGTGGGAGGTGAAGGGCGAGCTCGGGGCGTCGCTGCGATCCTCGTCGTAGAACGTTCCGAGGACGACCGTCTTGCCGGATTTCGCAAATGCCGCCACGAGGTCGCCGACGGCGGGAGCCCCCGCGAACGTCGTGTCCTCGAACAGCAGGATGACGTCGTAGTTGTCCGTGAGATCCTTGAGCGTCGGCGCGGACGACGGGATGATCGGCGTGAACGAGTGCCCCGTGATCTTGGCGCTGAAATCGGTCGCCGTCTCGATCGCAAAGCGATTCGAAATCACGGCGACGCGTGCGGCTTCGGCCAGCGGGGCAAGCGTCGCGAGACCGGCGACGAGTGCGAAACCTACACTTGCCCGCGCGACGCGGGTTCGGATGCGACTATGCATGGAATCGCGGATTTCATCGCCGCAGCGTGCAAGCGACGCGATTTCCGCAACAAAATTAGTTGGCCTGAGACTACCGCGTTCACCTAGTATTGCCAAGCGAGTTCGGTCGAACGGCGCCCGCAAACGCGGTGAACGTTGCGACATTCGCAGCGCACGGCCGACTGTCGCTGATACACGACAGTATTTCCGACTTACGCGCTGTCGTCGGCGCCCGACGATCGCTCGAGCAGCATGCAGTCGCCGTAGCTGAAGAAGCGGTAGCGCCGCTCGATCGCGTGCGCGTACGCGCGGCGAATCGTCGCGAACCCTGCGAACGCGCTGGCCAGCACGAGGAGCGTCGAGCGCGGGAGATGGAAGTTGGTGAGCAGGCGATCGACAACGCGGAAACGGTAGCCCGGCGTGATGTAGAGATCCGTTTCGTTGCGGCCGGGTCTGACACCGCCGCGCTCGTCCGCGGCGGATTCGAGCGCGCGGAGGCTGGTCGTTCCGATGGCGAGCACCCGGCCGCCGCGGGCGCGAGCGCTCCGAATCGCTTCGACGGTCGCCTCGGGAATCGCGTAGCGCTCCGCGTGCATTCGATGGCGGCCGATATCTTCCGTTTGCAACGGCTGGAACGTGCCGGCGCCGACGTGAAGCGTGAGCGAGGCGACGGTGACGCCCCGTGCGGCGAGGTCGGCGAGCGTCGCTTCGTCGACATGCAGCCCCGCGGTCGGCGCCGCGACGGCGCCCGGCACCCGCGCATAGATCGTCTGGTAGCGTGCCTCGTCCTCCGCGTTCGGCGCGTGCGTGATGTACGGCGGAAGCGGGACCTCCCCATGACGCGCAAGCCAGTCCTCGAGCGGCCGGCCGACGTGAAACCGCAAGTGAAAAAACCGGTCGTCCCGCGCCAGGACGACTGCATGCGTGCCGGCTGGAAAGTCGATGCGGCCGCCGACTTTCGGCAGGTGGCTAGCCTTCATCTGCACCCACGCCTCGTCGTCGGCCACGATCCGCTCGATGAGGATCTCGACCCGTCCACCGGTCGGCCGCGTGCCGCGCAGGCGCGCGTGGATGACGCGCGTGTCGTTGATGACCACGACATCGTCTTGCTGGATCAGCCCGGGGAATTCGCGGAACGCGAGGTCGGTGAGCCGGTCTTTCTCGACATGGAGCAGACGGCTCGCGGCGCGCTCACGCGCGGGCACCTGCGCGATCAGCTCGGGCGGCAGCGGGTAATCGAAGTCGGAAAGACGGTGGCGCACGGGGGATCGGGTCGAAGTCGGCAGCTGGCAACACAACGGGAAACCATCACAAACACCGCCCCGCAGTTATGCGGCGGCGGCAACCCTCCCCCAGTACGCTATATTTTCACGCGAGCGCATGGCAACCGCGATCTCCGGACGCCGCATCCCATGTTGAAGGCCAAACTCGAAACCAGCGTCCGCCTCGGGCGCGACGCGCTGTATCCGCTGCCGGCGGAGCTCATCGTGCTCCTGAAGGCGATTCGCCGTCACGGCTCGCTCGTGCGCGCCGCGAGCGAGGCCGCGATCTCGTATCGCCACGCGTGGGGGCTGCTCGGTCGCTGGGAAGCGATCACGGGTCGCAAGCTCGCCAAGCTGACGCGTGGCCACGGCACGGGACTGACGACGTTCGGCGAGCGCTTCGCCGATATCGGCAACTGGCTCGAGCGGCGCGTCGACCGCCGCTTCGACGGCATGGGGCGCGACCTCGTCGAGTATCTGAACGTCGGCGCCGAGCCGCGGCCTCAGCGCGTTCGGGTGCACGCGAGTCACGACATCGCGCTCATCAAGCTCAAGGAGCGACTCGAACCTCAGCTCGCGCTTGATTTGCGCTTCGAAGGCAGCCTGACGAGCCTCGACAGCCTGGCGCGCGGCGAATGCGACGTCGCCGGATTCCATCTTCCCGATCCGCCGCGCCTGCTCGGCGATCTCCTCGGCGAATTCGGCCGGCGCTTGAGCAGCCGCGAGCATTACGTCGTGGCGCTGCTCTCGCGTCATCAGGGCCTGATGTTCGGGAGAGCGCTGGCGCGCCGGGTGCGCAGGGTCAACGACATCGCGCGACTCGGCCTGCGCTTTGTGAATCGCGAACGTGGGTCGGGAACCCGGCTCCTGTTTGACGCGCTGCTTGCACGCGACGGCGTTTCTTCGGACGACATTCCCGGCTACGACCAGGAGGAATACACGCACATGGCAACCGCTGCCACGGTGCGGGCGGGCGTTTCGTCCGATATCGCCTTCGGCATCGAGGCGGCCGCCAAGGCCTACGGTCTTCACTTCGTGCCCATGGTCGCCGAGCACTACTACCTCGCGTGCCGCCGCACGTCGCCGGCACGCATCGCGATCGACGCGATCGTCACGGCGGCGCGCAGCACCGCATTCACTCGCGCCGTCGCCAGGATCGGCGGTTACGACACAAAGATCACTGGCGTCGAGGCCCCACTTCGTCGATTGCTCGCAGAGGCTTCCCCGAAACCAGCGGCGAAATGAGAACCCACTGGCTTCGGAGATCGTTTGCGATCGGGCTGATCGTCGGCGTTTCGGTCGCGGTCGGAGCGGCCACAGCGCGGACCGACGCCCGACGATCGATACGTTGAATACCACAGTGTGGCGAAGGTCGTGGAGCTGAGCTTTGGGGTCCCGGCGACGCTGGCGATCGCGGGGCTCGTGCTGCTGCTCGGGCGATTGCTCATCGAGCGCATCGCGTTTGTCAAACGCTACGCGATTCCCGAACCTGTGGTCGGCGGTCTGGTGGCCGCTGTCGCGCTCGCCGCGCTCCACGGGACCGGCGTGCGGATCGACTTCGACACGTCGCTGCAGCCGGGACTCATACTCGCTTTCTTTGCAACGATCGGCCTCGGCGCCGACGCCCGCATGCTCGTGAAAGGAGGCGGAGCGCTTCTCCTTTTTACGGCCTGCGTGGTCGGCATGCTCCTCATTCAGAACGTAATCGGCATCGGCGCAGCAAAGCTGCTGGGCGTCGACCCGGTGATCGGCTTGATCGCGGGCTCGGTGACGATGGCAGGCGGTCACGCCACGGCAGCGGCTTGGAGTCAACGCTTCATCGACGTCTTCGGGGTGACCGAGGCGCCCGTCGTCGGGTTGGCTGCAGCGACCCTCGGCCTGGTCATGGGTGGCGTCATCGGCGGGCCCGTCGCAATCCGACTCATCCGCCGCCTCGAGGCGCGTGGTGCTCCGCTCGGAGCGTCCGGGACCGAGGCCCTGAGCCACGACGGCGCAGAGGCGACGACGCCATTCACAGCGGAGCGATTGACAGTGACCATCGTGCTGATCGCCACGAGCGTCGCGGCCGGAACCGTACTTTCGCAGTGGACCGAGAATCCCGTCTTCGCGCTGCCCACGTTCGTCTGGACGCTCTTCGTCGGCGCTGTGCTAAGGAACGTGCTCGCGTTCGCGAGGGTCCACGAGGTCGACGGACAGGCGCTCACGTTCGCAGGGGTCGTCGCACTGTCACTCTTTCTCGCGATGGCCCTCATGAGCCTGCGGTTGTGGGAACTCGCGGCACTGGCGCTGCCCATGCTCGGGATCCTCGCGCTGCAGGCGGTCGGGGTCGCGCTCTTCACCTCGCTCGTGACATTTCGCGTCATGGGGGGGAACTACGAAGCCGCCGCACTCGTTGCGGGTCAATGTGGATTCGGCCTTGGAGCCACGCCAACCGCGATCGCAAACCTGCAGGCGATCACGAAGCGCTATGGAGCGGCGCCGCGCGCGTTCATCATGATTCCGGTCGTCGGCGCTTTCCTGATCGACATCGCGAACGCGATTGTGATCAGCGCGTTCGTCTACTTGCTGCCGGCGCTGCGGGGTTGACCGACCCGTCGGTTAGCGGAGAACGGGCTCCGTGAACGCGAGTGCGCTGCAGGAGCGCATTGGCGTGGTGCCGGGAGAGGCATACGAATTATCGGCTGGAAGCCGCCTCCAGCCTGGGTTTCGCCTGGTCGCGCGGGCGCGATGCCCCCATCAATACCCCAGACGATTGAGGCGATTGGTCACGGCTTCAGAGCCGCTGGCGTCGCTCCTGGCTGGCTGCCTTCGCGCGCGCTCGCCATTCCCTGAAGACCCGGTCCTTGTATTGCGGGTAGTCTTCGCCGGGACGCGCTGGAAGGCCGAGCTCGAGGCCCATCAGCATAACGCCCGCAGAGCTCCGCCACCAAGGTTCCGGGCTGTCGCGCGATCGGGGTAGCGGCTTATCCACAGTCGCGCCGGCGGCGGCGCTCCTTCCTTGGCTTTTCCTTGTTACTTCTCCTTTAACTTCGGGCGCACCACGTGCGCGGGTGGGGCGCACCAGATGCGCAGGGGGGCGCATCGGCTGCGCAGGTGGGGCGCATGACGTGCGCCCCTTGGTGGCGGGTTCTCCACCGCTCGCCGGCGGCTTCGCATCGCCATCTAACCAGGGGTGGTTGCGCAAGGCGTCGAGCTTGAGGTGCAACAGGCTGGCTCGCCCGCTGCGCACTTCACGCTCCACCGCGCCGCGTGCGACCAAGCGACCGAGTTGGGTCTGAACGGTCCGGCGCGCTAGGCCGGTGTCGATGCACAACCGCCCGATCGAGGGCCAGCAGTAGCCGTGCTGGTCAGCTCGCGACGCGAGCGCGTAGAGAAGGATCTTGACGGTGGCCGGAGCGCGCAGGTCGCGGACGCACTCGATGTGGCCGAGGGCCACGGCGAGCCGCTATCGGAGCTTCAGCGGATGCGTCGCGGTAGAACTGCCTCCAGGTAGCGCTTGCACTCCGCGGCTTTGTAGAACACGCGCTTGCCACGGACGATCGGCCTGGGCCAGTCGGGATCGGAGCGCTCGTTGCGGTAGGCTGTGATGCGGGAGCGGCCGGTCAGCTGACAGAAATAGCCGCGCGAGACTTCGGCGTCCGGGTGATCGAGAGGGTTGAAGTTCGGATTCATCATCGTCTCTTGTCGTGAAGATCGGGCGTTCCGATGACTGAATCGTGAGCCCTTTATAAATCCAAGCAAACTCACCCAGGCGTAACCGGTCGCATCCAATCGCATCATGAGCCGGCGTGCAACACACAGCCATCCTTCTCAATAGGCATGGTGCCTCGTTGAACGCAGCGACCGAGAGTTGGCGTCGCCGATTTCGCTCATCTCGAGCGACACATTGCGCGTCAGGTAGAGGCGCAAGCCGCCGCGCTCCGTCGTAGAAGGCAGGGTAAGAAGCAAACAAACCCGCGAAGTTGCGCGCTAGCACGGCACGCGCGACAAAGACTGCATGCCGCGTCAACCCATGTGCAGACCCGGCTTTTCGCGGCGGCGCGTGCCGCCGCCTTGTATCTTGCCCTTCGCCGTTATGGTGGCCAGAGCACCCTAATTGGCAAAATAAGCGTCTGAGGCGCTAGTGTCGTCACGCCGCGACAGTATCGCGTGGGCCATGTTTCGAGTAACCTTCCGCGCCTTTTCTTCTCGCGGTGTTCACCATGCGGTTTGTCGTTTTGGTCGTATTGAGTATCTTTCTGTGCACCCGAGCCTTTGCCCAACTAGTAGGCGCGGTGACGCCCTGGGCCCCCACGGCGTCCGATGTGATCCTTGTCAATGTTTACTTGGACCCCGTAACCATTGCCTCGCAGTCGTATTCGGTGTCAGGCAGTACGGTGAACGTCGTCATCAACAATAACGGTTACGATTTCTTACCGAGTCCGCCGGGACCGTCTTTTACCCGAGTTGGTCCGCTGCCGGCTGGCTCATACACATTCAACGTTTCGGTAATCGGCCCCGGCGCCGGCATGAGTACGTTTCCGATGGTGGTAACCGCTGCGCCAACGGCAACGCTGCTAGCTGTAGTCGAGTTCTATAACGCTTCGCAGAATCACTATTTCCTCACTTCAGACGCTGTCGAAATGCACGACCTGGATGTTGGTGTTCATCCGGGATGGACTCGGACGGGCTACAGCTTTCAGGCCAACGCCAACGCGACAGGTGGCGACAGTCCAGTGTGTCGCTTCTATGTCCCACCGAAATTCGGCGATTCGCATTACTTCTCTGTCTTCGAAGGAGAGTGTGTCTACATACCGTTTTCGGTTTATCTTGGTTACCCGGCCTTCTACACCGGTTACGTTCAAGAATCGCCAAACATTTTCTATATGGGCGTTCCTGACGTTAATACCGGCGCATGTTCTTCGGGACACGTTCCGGTATATCGTCTCTGGAACAACAAGCCAGACTCGAATCATCGTTACACAACAGATGCCAAAGTAAAGGCACAGATGGTTGCGCAAGGCTGGATCCCCGAGGGATACGGACCCGATGCTGTCGCGATGTGCGCCCCGACTTGATTTCACATTGAACGTCGCTGCATGAAGAGTCAATTAGTCGCCACTGTAATCGCACTAGCTTCTGCCCTGGTGGGGATAGAGGCGGACTGCCAAACCGTCGCCGCGCTGCAGCGACTTTCGACAACACGTAACTTCGTCATTGGCCCCTTCTGCAGCGGCTGCGCCCCGTTGACGTTCAAGGTTCGGGCCGTCGATGCCATGGGTAACCCGGTCATGGGTGCCATCATCATGATCGGGACGCCTGGCTGGCACCCCTCAAACCCCATCGTCAAGGACGAATTTGGGTTCAAGGGGTTCAACTTCTCGCGCGAGGGGATGACCTATTGCGCCGAGGGTTTAGGCGTTGACCAATACCTTGGCACAACCGGAGTGGACGGAATCGCAAGTGTGACGCCGCCGCTAAATCTGGTGGTGCCGGGAGCGGGCCTTAACGTAGTAGCCCGCTGGATGCGCGACGTCAATTGCGACGGCTACGAGCCACCGGTGCAAGCTTACTTCCCGACGGTGTTCCTCGCGTCCCAACCATCAGGGAATCCGTCGGTGGTGGTGGAATACTTCAATGCGCCACTCGACCACTACTTCATCACGCTATTGCCCGACGAGATCGACAAACTAGACGCAGGTGTGTTTTCCGGATGGGCCCAATCGATAGGCGCCTTCGCCGCGTACACCACGAAGGCGGATGCGCCCGCCGATGCAGTTCCGGTCTGCCGATTCTGGAGTCCCGTGTATTCGTCGCATTTCTATACCGCGGACCCCGCAGAGTGCGACACGGTTCTGCAGAAGTGGCCCGATGTGTGGACCTTGGAGACCCGCGAGGCGTTCTACATCTTTGTACCCGACACAGTCACAGGAACATGTGCGCCGGGGCAACAAGCCATCTATAGGATGTACAACAATTTGCCAATTCCCAACCACCGGTATATCACCGATCGCGCGTTGAGGAACTGGATGACCGGAGCGGGCTGGCGCGCCGAAGGGTACGGCCCGGAGAGCGTAATGATGTGCGCTCCGACCTGAGAATATTGACGAGAATCGCTCGGTTCCACGCTACTGGACCAACGCACACATGGCGACGGAGTCGGGACCATATCCTTCCGGCACCCAACCCTTCGCCACCATCGCGTCCCGGACGCCGCGATCGGTGGTATACCGATGATTGGTATCTGACCGCTTGTCCCATACGCGATAGACGGGCAGCGCGGCTGGCCCAGCACATGCGCCCGTGACAGCGTCCGGAAGCCCGAGGTTCATCGCTTCGGGAGTCTCGAACACGAACTGGGGGAACTTGGTTCGCACGCCGGCGCACTCGCTCGCGGAAGCCGAGAAAAAGTGCGAGTCTCCAGAAGCCGGCGGAATATAGAACCGGCACACCGGACTCAGGGTCCCGCTACTGCCGGACGAGAACGTGTAGCCCGTTCTTGCCCAGCCAATGAAGTGGCCACTGTCCAGCGCGTTGATGTCATCGAGCGAGCTCGTCATGAAGTAGTGATCCATACTCGCGTTGTAGTACTCGATGACAGTGGCGACCGTTGCATCGGGCTGCGTGCAATCCGACTGAAGCAGCGCTACCATCGACAGGCTGGCGAGTGCCGGCGCACCAACATCTGCCGTGCCAACCACAATGAGTGCTCCATCGTCTCGCAACAAGACGCGAGTGGGGCTATTAAGCCCCATGATCGGGAGCGTAACGCCTTCGCCAGGGTTGTCAGGGTTGAATGATTTGTCGGACGTGCCGTTACTGTTGTATCGCGCCAGCTGAAGGCTTGCGGATGGCGTACCGGCTTCGGCGACCGAAGCGACCACCAGTTTGCCGGCGCAGCTGAAGCCCAGGGCTCCCTTACCAATGTTGGCGGTGTGATTCGACTGCGGATCGCCGAACGCCAAATCCGGCTCCCCGCTCGAAAGCAAACGGCCCAAGTTCCCGTCTGCGAAGCTCTGAATCATGATGCGACCGGAGGAATCGCTTGGGTCCGTCGGCATGTTTGTCCCGTTCCCGCCCTGGGCAACCCCCGACGTGCCGAACCCACCGTCGAGCGATCCGTCTGGATTAAAGCGCGTGATGCACGCCTCGCCACTCCTGTTTACGAGGGCAACGACCTTGTCGCCCTGCACGGATATGTCGACTGCCGGAACAAACGAGGTCGATAGGCACGGCAGCGCGGGGCTGACGACGTGTGATCCGTTGCTGGTGAGGATCTCAAGGGAAATCGCGGGCATCGGGAGGAATCCGCCGGTCGTGCTGACTATCAGCGTGACGATGTCACCATCGCTCCTGACGAGGACCTTGATACTCCCCTGCTGGGGATCACTGCCGAGCAGAGTTGCAAAGCCGCCAGCTCCGAAGGATGTGTCCGGCGTTCCGTCGGGAAGAACTCGCGCCACATTGGCTTGCCCGCATATTCCTGCAGTACACGGCTGAAGCGAACCGCCGGCGAGCAGAATCCGACCGTCGGGCTGTAACGCAACGTTCCCGTTTCCGGTCAGCGGTGATCCGCGCAACGTCGGTCGAATGGTGCCCGCCACGCCGAACGTCGTGTCTATCGAACCGTCGCGATTGAAGCGCGTCAGCGTAACGCTGCCGTTGTTCCCGCGCACGAGAATCTTCCCGTCTGACTGGAGCGCGGCGTCGACCGGGGCGATGGTGGGTGCGTGGACAATCCCGCCGGACCCGAAGGAAGGGTCCAGGCTTATGACCGGCGCACCGGTCGCGACGTCCGCGAACACGATCAAGAACGCAATTACGGTGGCTCGTGCGCAGGGCGTTCGATATCTCGAGATCATTTGTAACGGAAGCGACAAAAAGACGCGAAGACTACACAAGTCTCTAAGCGACGGGTAGTGTCGTGAGGCAGCGACAGCAGACGTTCGCTCTCTCGTTCTTCGTCGACGCCGGAATGCGCCCGCCAATGCAGTTCCGGTTTGTCGTTTTGGAGCCCAGGCGCGGTGGCGCGCGAGCTATGGTCCGGAGAGCGTAATAATGTGTGCCCGAAAGTAGCAGATTCTCTGTTCAGCAGCGTTGGCTGAGACCGTCGAGGAAATCCGCCCAATGTTGCATCATCTGCCGGCGTTCTATCAGGTACTCGGTACGGTGATAGGCCGCGCGCACCTTGTTTCGTTCAACGTGCGCGAGCTGACGTTCGATCACATCGGCCCGGAAGCCTTGCTCGTTAAGGATGGTTGAAGCGGTCGCGCGGAAGCCGTGGGCGGTCGCCCTCGAGTGGTAGCCCATCCGATAGAGTGCATACAGCAATGTATTCTCACTCATCGGCTTTTCGTGGTCGGCCTGGTTCCCGAACACCCAGCGCCTTCCATCGTTGAGCCTGTGCAGCTCCTTGATCACCGCGATCGACTGGGTTGAGAGCGGAACGATGTGCTCAGAGCGCATCTTCATGCGCTCGGCGGGTATGCGCCATTGCGCCTTGTCAAGCTCGAATTCCGCCCATTGAGCACCGCGGAGCTCGCCGGTGCGAACGAATGTCAGGAGGAGCAGCCGGAGCGCCAGCTTGGTCTGTGGCGTTCCGTCGTAGGCATGGAGGTTCTTCAGGAAATCCGGCAGGTCGGCTTCAGATAGTGCCGCGAGATTCCGGGTCTTCTCCTTGGCCTTGAGGGCTCCGCGCAGGTCACCGGAGGGGTCTCGTCTGGCCCGGCCTGTCGCAATCGCGTAGCGGAAGATCTGACCACTTGCCTGGAGCATTCGGTGTGCGATTTCGTTGGAGCCGCGCGACTTCTTCTGCGCTTCGCGCTCGATACCTCGGAAGGCGTCCAGGAGCTCGGGAGCCTCGATCTCCGCGATCGGTCGCTTCCCGAGCGCAGGAAACAGGTGTGTCTGGAGACGTCGCAGCATCGTTTTGGCGTGTCCGGTCGTCCATTTGCCGCACTGATTCGCGTGCCACTCACACGCCAGGATTTCGAACGTGTTCTCCGCACGTATCCGCCGCTCGCGCTTTTCTTCCTTTCGCTGCGCGCTCGGGTCAACGCCGCCCCGGATCAGCTTGCGCGCATCGTAGGTGTCGTCGCGCGCCTGCACGAGCGACCGCTCGGGATAGACACCAAGAGCGAGCGTCTTTTCCTTGCCCGCAACGCGATATTTGAGGCGCCAGAGCCTCGCGCCGGTCGTCGAGACCAGAAGATACAGGCCCTTCTCGTCGTAGAGCTTGTAGGCCCTGTCACGCGCCTTGGTGCGTCGAATCGCGAGATCCGTAAGAGCCATGTGATACCCCCATTTTGGGGACCAGACGGCTCACGATACCCCCAGCGGTCGCGGCGTGCAAATGCAAGCATTTGACACGGTCCGATCGGCGTCGAACCGCTTTGTCATAGGGAAAATCGGATTTTTGGAACCGATCAGGAGATGACTTGAAACGCCCGGATTGGTCTTGCTGGTGCCGGGAGAGGGACTCGAACCCTCACGGTATCGCTACCGGCGGATTTTGAGTCCGCTGCGTCTGCCGTTCCGCCACCCCGGCGAAGGGATGCGAGCCGCCAATGCGGCACGCGCATCTCCCATTATCCCGCAAATGCCCGGCGCTGGTCAGATGTGCATAAAGGCCAGCACGCCCAGCACGATCGACACCGCCGCAATCCCGTAGGAAAAGTACTGCAGCGCGTTGTTGCGTGTCAGCAACGTGATCGCCGCGAGTGCGATCGCGATCTGGATCAGGGTCGTCGCCTGCGCCCACCGATGGTGAACGTGCATCGCCGCTTCGCTCTTCGCTTCCGCCTGCTTCGATTCCTCCTCGAGCGCGCGCGCCTTGGGCTCGATCTCCGCCTTCTCCTTCTTGTAGCGCTCGACCTCGGACTGGTAGCGCTCGGCGTCCTTGCCGCTCGCGAGCGTCGCGCCGATCTCGGCCAGGTTCTGCTTGCTGCTCTTGGCCTGGTAGAAGTTCCACTGGTCGGATGCTTCCGTGCGCCGGATCGCCGCTTCGTTCTTGTAGAGCAGCGCTTCGTTCTGCGTCGCACCGCCCATGTAGCCGAACATCGCGCCGATGGTCGCGAAGATCGCGGTCATGACGGCGATGCGCCCGGCGAACGGATCCTTCGAATGCGCGGCGTGCTCGAGCTCGTGGTCATGCGGACCGTGCACGTGAAAGTGGTCTTCGGACATCGGGGATTCCTTGGTTCGTCGAGGGATTGAATGTCGTAGGCGGGCGGCTAAAGCCGATCGTAGGTCACGAAGGTGAACGCGGGCGCGCCCTCGGCGGCAGGACGGGATTCGCGGTCGACTTCGCGCCACGCCGAGGGATCGATCTGCGGGAACGTCGTGTCGCCGGTGAATTCGCGATGAACGTGGGTGACATACAGACGCGTCGCATACGGAAGCGCGATGCGATAAAGCTCGCCGCCGCCGATGCAGAACACGGGCTTCGGAAGCGTAACGCGCGCCAGCGCTTCGTCGAGCGATCCCACGACTTCGGCGCCCTGCGCCGCGTAACCGAGCCGACGCGACACGACAATGTTCTGGCGCCCCGGCAACGGACGGGTCAGCGATTCCCAGGTCTTGCGACCCATGATCACCGCGTGGCCCATCGTGCGCGACTTGAAGCGGCGCAGGTCTTCGGGCAGGCGCCAGGGCAGGCGGTTGCCGGCGCCGATGACGCCGTTGTCAGCAACGGCGACGATGAGGGCAAGCTCGCGGTTCACCTCGTTCGAGAATTCAAGCGACGCTCCCCTGGGCACGACATCTGCCGAAAACCGCCGCGAACGGGTGGGAGTGTCATAATCGACGGATTATAGAGTCGGCAGTATTACCGGCGTGTACTACCCGCGCTCATTCCTCAAGTTCATCCTGCTCGGCTTTCTGCTGGTGAGCCTGCCGCTGGTCTACGCGCTCGCGGAGTCCATCCTCACGCTCGATCGACTCGCATCGCAAAGCCGCGAACAGGTGTTGCAGGCCGCCGCTGCGGGACGCATGAGCCGGCAGCTCTTCGAGCAGGCGACCACGCTCGAGCGCGTCGCCCGTCAGCAGCTGATCCTCGAGGACCCGGCGCTGTTCGAGGATTACGCGCGCGTGCGTGACGAGTTCCGCAAGACGTCGCAACAGCTCGCCGCGCTCCCGCTCGAAGCGACTCAGCTCGCAAGCCTCGAGGAGCTCACCGATCGCGAGAGCCGTCTGCACAAGATGCTGACGATGCCGCAGCGGACGGCGGAGATTGCGCCGCAGATCGCCGACGGCTACGCCAAGCTCGTCGATGGTTCGCAGACGATGCTCGCGGCGACGAATCAGCTCACGCAGAACGCGATCGAGCGGCTGCAGGAGACCGCGACGCAGGGTCGCGAGACGTGGTTCTACGTCGGCCTGGCGACGGTCGGCATCGCGATCGGGCTCGCGATCGGTTTCGCGGTCTTGATCGCGCGCCCGATCCGGCAGCTCGATCTTTCGATCCGCCGTATGGGAACCGCGGACTTCCGCCACGCCGTGCGCGTGACCGGCCCGGAAGACTTGCGCTATCTGGGGCAGCGCCTCGAATGGCTGCGGACGCGCCTTTCGGATCTCGAGCAGCAGCAGACACGCTTTCTGCGCCACGTCTCGCACGAATTGAAGACGCCGCTTACCGCCGTGCGCGAGGGCACCGAGCTTCTGCGCGACAACGTCGGCGGCAGGCTCACGTCCGAGCAGCGCGAGATCGTGCGCATCGTGCGCGAGAACACGCTCGCGCTGCAGAAGCTGATCGAGGATCTTCTCGCCTACCACCAGACGCGCGCGATCGAGCCGGCGACTCTGGGGCCCGTCGTGCTTTCGGAGATCGTGCGCCAGGTTGCGAAAGAGCAGAAGCTCGCGGCGTTCGCGCGCATGCTCACCTTCGAGGCCGACCTGAAGCCTGCGGTCGTCGTCGGCGATGCCGAGCGCGTCCGCACCATCATCGACAACCTGATCTCGAACGCGATCAAGTACTCGCCGCGCTCGGGCGCCATCAGGCTTGCGCTATCGAGCCGGGACGGTTACGCGATCCTGGACGTGATCGATCAGGGGCCCGGCGTTCCGCCGGCCGAGCGCGAGCGCATCTTCGACTCCTTCTATACGGGAACGCCTCCGCCCTCGGAAGGACGCGTCAAGGGATCGGGGCTGGGCCTTGCGATTGCGCGTGACTACGCCGCCGCCCACGGGGGCCGTATCGAAGTGATCGATCGCGCGGACCGCAAACCCGGTGCGTGCTTTCGACTTTCGCTCCCGGCCGCAGCGGAGCTCCGCGCCTCGGCGACGCCACAGCCGTCGGGCAAGCCGTTCACGCTCGCAGGGCTTGAATGACGCGCGATCGCGGGTGGATCGCCGCCATCATGGCGCTCGGTCTTGCGGCGTGCGCGTCGTCGCCGCCGCCGACGCTGACCGCGGAAGAGCAATACGAGCCGGAGACGATCAACGTACCGGCGCCGACGCCGATGATCGAGAGTCCGCCCATCGAGCCGGTCGAGCCGCCACTGCCCGAGCCGCCGCCTGTGGCGACGCCGTCGGCCGTGGCGACCACCGCGCCGGCGGTCTCGGCCCCGACGCTGGCGCCGCCTACGGTCGCGCCAACCATCCCGCCGGAGCCCACCGAAGATCAGCAGATGATCGCGCTGCTTGCCGATCTGCAACGCTACAACGCCCTGCCGCAGGACGACGTCAGGAAGGAAATCGCCGCGGCGACGCAGGCACTTTCGCGCCAGCGGACAGATGCCAACCGCATCCGACTGGCCGTGCTCTACACGTTGTCCAAAGGATCGCCGCAGGACGATCAGCGCGCGATCCAGCTGTTCGACAACGTTGCGAAGAGCGCGCCCGGCAACGGGCCGATGAAGCTGCTCGCGGCGGTGCTCGAGGCGCAGGTGGCGGAGCGGCAGCGCGCGGTGCGCGACGAACAACAGAAGGCGAGCCAGGCGATCCAGAAGCTCGAAGCCTTGCGCGAGATGGAGCGCAGCCTGCTGCGCGACCGGATTCGCAGCGGGGGTGGTGGCGGGGGCGGGGGTGGCGGCGGGGGGAGCGGCAAATGACATCCAACCTGGCGAGCTCACCATGAACAGCGGCGACATTCTGCTGGTCGACGACGACCCGGATCTCCTGAAACTCATCAGCCTGCGGCTCGCGTCTGCCGGCTATCGTGTGCGCACCGCCGAAAGCGGCGAGGCGGCCCTCGCGTCGATCGCGGTGGCGCGCCCGGCGCTGGTGGTCACCGACCTGCGGATGGCCGGCATCGACGGACTGCAGCTGTTCGACGCGATCCATCGCCAGTACCCGGCGATGCCCGTCATCATCCTGACGGCGCACGGCACCATTCCGGACGCCGTCAGCGCGACCCAGCGCGGCGTCTTCGGGTATCTCACCAAGCCCTTCGACAGCCAGGAGCTGCTGCAGAAGGTTGCCTCCGCGCGCAGCATGTCGGGCGACAACGCCCCGCCGGGCGAGGACGAGAGCGAATGGCGTTCCGGCATCATCACCCGCAGCTCCAAGATGGAGGACCTGCTCCGGCAGGCGAAGCTCGTCGCCGACTCCGACGCGAGCATCTTGATCTACGGCGAATCCGGGACGGGGAAGGAGCTGTTGGCGCGCGCGATCCACCGGGCGAGCCGCCGCGCCGACCAGCCGTTCGTCGCCGTGAACTGCGGCGCGATCCCGGCCGATCTTCTGGAGTCCGAGCTCTTCGGGCACGCCCGCGGCGCGTTCACCGGCGCAATCCAGTCGCACAAGGGCTTGTTCCAGTCGGCGGACGGCGGGACGCTGCTTTTGGACGAGATCGGCGACATGCCGCTGCCGCTGCAGGTCAAGCTCCTGCGCGTTTTGCAGGAGGGCGAGGTGCGTCCCGTGGGCGCGACGCAGGCCATTCCGGTCGACGTGCGCGTCATCTCGGCGACGCATCGCAACCTCGATGCGCAGCGCGCGAGCGGCCAGTTCCGCGAAGATCTCTATTACCGGTTGAATGTCGTGTCGCTGCAGCTGCCGCCTTTGTCCGAGCGGCGCGAAGATATCCCGCTGCTCGCGACGTACACCCTGCGCAAACTCGCCGAGCGTTACCGCAAACCGGTACCGACCCTGGCACCCGACGCGATGGCGCTGCTGGTTGCGGCGCCCTGGCCGGGAAATGTCCGGCAGCTCGTGAACCTTCTCGAGCAAGCCGTGGCGCTCAATCCCACTGCGGTGATTCCCGCGTCCTTAGTGCAGCACGCGC